>Ga0209278_1000020_pt1 | contig 391648 bp, 352 predicted proteins | sample JI81BgreenDNA_FD_187504 | JGI IMG/M metagenome (GOLD analysis project Ga0209278, IMG submission 187504) | Wastewater effluent complex algal communities from Wisconsin, to seasonally profile nutrient transformation and Carbon sequestration -... | ecosystem: Engineered > WWTP > Effluent > Algae... | reverse complement strand
ACGTGCTGAACCGTGCGAACCTGGGTATGGAAGTGATGCACGAGCGTAATGCTCACAACTTCCCTCTGGACCTGGCTGCTGGCGAGTCTGCGCCTGTGGCTCTGCAAGCTCCCGCCATCAACGGCTAGGATTTTGCGAAGGGTTTGGAAAGCTTGAAGCTTTGACCTAGATACGAGTGAGGGGGAGATCCAGTTTGGGTCTCCCCCTTTTTGCTTTGGCTATTTTTGGTGGGGGCTTTGCGATCGCGCCCCGGAATTATTGTGACTGGACTTGATGGTTCTACCGGTGGTCGAGGCCGATCGCGGCGCTGAGGTGGGGCAGGTTATGGCGATCGAGGTGGTGCAGAAGGCCGGTGAGGGTTTTGCGGATGAGGGCGGGGCCTTCATAGATGAGGCCGGTGTAGGTTTGGATGAGGCTGGCTCCGGCGGTGATTTTTTCCCAGGCGTCGTCGGCGCTGAAGATGCCACCCACGCCGATGATGGGTAGGCTGCCGCCGGTTTCGCGGTAGATGAGGCGGATGACTTCGGTGGAGCGCGATCGCACGGGGGCTCCGCTGAGGCCGCCCGGTTCATCCTGGGGGCGGTTGCCGGTGGTGAGGGTGGGGGTGAGCAGGCCGTCGCGGCGGATGGTGGTGTTGGTGGCGATGATGCCAGCAAGATTGTGCCGTTGGGCGATCGCGATGACCTGGGCGATCGCGTCGTCGGTGAGGTCGGGGGCAATTTTGACGAGGATCGGTTTTTGCCCTTGGTTGGCCTGTTGGAGGGTGTCGAGGATGGCCCCGAGGCGATCGCTGTCCTGCAAGTCCCGCAGGCCAGGGGTGTTGGGGGAGGAGACATTGACGACGAAATAGTCCCCCAAATCCTGGAGCAGTTGGAAGCTGGCGAGGTAGTCCGCTGGGGCACCGTCGAGGGGGGTCATTTTGGATTTGCCCAGGTTGATGCCCAGGGGGATGGTGAGGGGGCTGGGGGTGATCTGGCGCAGGTCGCGGAGGCTGTCGGCGAGGCGGGCGGCCCCTTGGTTGTTGAACCCCATGCGGTTGAGGGCGGCGCGATCGCGGGGCAGGCGGAACAGGCGCGGTTGGGGGTTGCCCGGTTGGGGGCGATGGGTGACGGTGCCCAGTTCCGCGAAGCCGAAGCCGAGGGTTTGCCATGCGGCGGCGGCGGTGCCATCTTTATCAAAGCCTGCGGCGAGCCCCAGGGGATTGGGAAACTGGACGCCCCAGAGGGTTTGACAGAGGCGATCGCTGGGGCAGCCATAGGTGGCCGCGAGGCGATCGCGCAGGAGCCGCCCAAGGGGATACTGGTGCTGTTGGGCCAGCCAGGTGAGCAGGTCAATGGAGCGCCCATGGAGGGTTTCCGGGTCACCGAACCAGCCGGTGAACAGCAGCGGGCGCAGGGCAGTGCGATACAAATCCATGGGACGCGAGGGGACGAATGGACAGGGCGGACACCCCCAGGAATGGGGCTGATGGGATTGTACGGGTTAAGCTGCCGGGGGTGGGGCCGCGACGGGGTGGGGTGATGGGAGCAGGGCGTGGGCGGCGGCGCGATCGCGCGGTGATTGTCCTCAGTGGGGCGTTGATCCTGGGAATGGCGGTGGCCCTGATGGCTCCGGCGGGAATGGCGCAAGGAAATCCGGCGCTCCAGGACGTTCAAGGCGCTAATAGTGGCGCTAACAATCTAGAGGCGGCGGTTCAAGGGGCGATCACGCGATCGCTGACCCCCACGCTGAATCTGTTCTACGGGCTGATGGCGGCGTCGGTGGCCCTGCCGGTGGTGGCGATCGCGTGGCTGGCCCTGGGCCAAAGGGTGGGCCAGAAAGGATCCGGGCGATCGCGGTTGGATCGCGGCGAGATCGCCCAGGAGGTACGGCGGGAACTCCGGCAGGAATTCCAGAGCGCCCTACAGCAGGAGTTGCAGCAGGTCAAAACGGACCTCGATCGCCAAAACCAAGCCCTCCTGGAACGGGTCTATCAGGATCTCGATCGCCTACGCGACCAGCTAGAGCAAGCTCCGAATGTCCCCATGGCCGCCGCGATCGCCCCGCCGCAGCCCCCAGAGACGATCGCCGGAGCCGATGCGGAACTGTGGTACGTGCGGGGCAATAACCTGTGTGAATTGCAGCGCTATGACGACGCCCTGAGCGCCTTTGAAAAAGCCCTGGAAGCACGGCCGGATTTCTACGCCGCCTGGGCCAACCGCGCCTACGTCCTCGATCGCATGGGTCGCTACCGGGAGGCGATCGCGGCGATTGATCGGGCCTTGCGCCTCAAACCCGACTACGGCGGCCTGTGGTACAACCGGGGCACGATTTTAGGCAAGTTGCAGCGCCACGCCGACGCGATCGCCGCTTTCAACCGCGCCCTACGCCTCAAGCCCAACTTCGTCGAAGCCTGGAACAATCGCGGCACCTCCCTGGGCAAATTGCAGCGCTATGATGAGGCGATCGCGGCCTTCGATCGCGCCCTGCAACTGGATCCAGACTTCGCCGGTCCCCACTACGGCAAAGCCTGCTGCTACGCCGCCCAGCAAAAGGGGGAACTGGCGATCGAGCACCTCCACCGGGCCGTTCAGCTTGATCCGGCCACCTACCGCGATCTCGCCCGCTCTGAACCGGATTTCGATGCCCTGCGCCACAGTGACCTGTTCACCTGGCTCCTGAGCGACGAAGTTTAGGTTGAACGGGTTTGGGGCGATCGCGCCGGTTAAATTAGGAGACCCAACCCCACGGCGACGGACTTTCTTATCCTTGATCCACGATCCCTCATAAGTCCCAAGGTTGAACGGGTTTGGGGCGATCGCGTGGGGCAGGGTTGGGAGACCCAACCCCTACGGGGACGGAATTTCGGACGTTTTCTGATTCATCCTTCAATTTTTCTCCTTTCCCTGCTGTTCCTAAATCCATGGCTAGCGACGCTTCGATCCCCCTGACGGTCCCCCTGTCCCAGCAACTCTGGGTCCGGAATCGGGACGTGATCCACGCCTGTTTGCACTGCGCCTTTGTGCGGGGGCTGGCGGATGGGACGCTGCCCCGGCCGGCCTTTGCTTACTACGTGGGCCAGGATGCGTTTTTTCTGCAAGCCTTTGCCCGCGCCTATAGCCTTGCGGCGGCGAAAACCACCACGACGGAGGATTTTGCCCTGTTCCATGGCCTCGCGACGGGGGTTTTGGAGGAATTAAAACTGCACGGGCGCTATGCCCAGGAGTGGGGGCTGGATTTGGCGGCGGTGGGGCCGGGGGCAGCGACCCGGCGCTATGTGGATTTTTTGCTGGCGACGGCGTGGGGGCAGGGGCCGATCGCGATCGCGGCGGCGATGGTGCCCTGTATGCGGCTGTATGCCTATCTGGGTCAGGAGTTGGGGCGATCGGGAATCCCGGACCATGCCTATGGCCCCTGGATTGCCACCTATGGCGGTGAGGAATTTGAGGCCCTGGCCCAGCGGCTGGAGGGGCTGCTCGATCGCCACGGCCAAGCGAGTTTAGAGATTGAGTCGGCCTATCGCTATGCCATGGACTGTGAGCTGAATTTTTTTGAGGCGGCGATCCTGGCGGGGCGCGAAGTCGGCCATGGCGGCCCAGGAATGGGAACCTAGAACAGGTAGTGGAGAAGGCGATCGCGATCGCGGGTGACGGTGTGCTGAGCGTGTTAGGCGTAGACGGTTTGGGGCGGCCCGAGGCGCTGTTGGATTTGGCGCTGCTGATGTCTTTGGGATTTTTGGGCAGTTTTGGGCACTGCGTGGGCATGTGCGGCCCCCTGGCGATCGCCTTTTCCCTGTCCTATGGCGCTGAGGAATCCAAGACCCTGAATTCCAGAACGGCGGCGGCGTGGCGATCGCACCTGGGCTTCCATGGGCTGCTGAACCTGGGGCGGATCCTGAGCTACGCGATCGTCGGGGCGGCGGTGGGCGGGATTGGATCCCTGCTGGTGGCGAGCGGCCAGTTGGCGGGCATCGAGAGCGATCTGCGGCAGGGGTTGAGCCTGCTGACGGGGGCGCTGCTGGTGTGGTTTGGGCTGGCCCAGGTGCGGCCCGACTGGGTGCCAAGTTTGCCCCTGTGGCATCCGCTGGCGGGGGCGGCGGGGCACGATCGCCTGGGCAAAACCATTCAAGCTCTGGCGGCGCGGCGCACCTGGTGGATGCCGTTGGCGGTGGGCGGGTTGTGGGGGCTGATGCCCTGCGGCTTTCTCTATGCGGCCCAGATCAAGGCCGTCGAGTCCGGCGGCGCGATCGCGGGGGCCTTATCGATGCTGGCCTTTGGGCTGGGGACGGTGCCGATGATGTGGGGTGTGGGGGTGTCGGCGGGATTTTTGAGCCGCGATCGCCGCAGTCAGCTCTATCGCCTCGCGGGTTGGATCACGCTGATCGTGGGCATCCTGACCCTGCTGCGGACGGACGAAATGACCGACTACACGGGCTATGGGGCGCTGCTGGCGTTGCTGCTGGCCCTGGCGGCGCGGCCCCTGTCGAAGTGGTGGAACTGGCCCCTGCGCTACCGGCGCGGCATTGGGGTGGGGGCCTATGGGCTGGCCCTGGCCCACGGGGCGCGGATGATGGATCACACGTTCCAGTGGCAGATTGATGTGGTGGGGTTCATGGTGCCCCTGCATCAGGTGGGGGTGTGGACGGGGTTTTGGGCGGCGCTGCTGATGACGCCGTTGGCCTTGACTAGTTGCGATCGCGCGATCGCGGTTCTGGGGCGCAGGCGGTGGCGGCGGCTGCATTTGCTGTCGATTCCGGCCCTGATTTTGGCGGCGATCCATACCTGCTGCCTCGGGTCCCACTTCCTCGGGGCGCTGCACATTACCCAGGCCCACAGCCTCCGGACGGGGGCGATCGCGGCGATCGTGCTGGCGGTGCTGGGGCTGCGCCTGGCGATCGCAACGCCCAAACCAACGATTTGATGATTGAAGGACATCCATTCAACCTCATTAAAATGATGCAGATTTTCAGCGGGGGAGAGCGATCGCGGGCGGCGGCGGCGTCATTCCTTTTGACTACGGCGGTGTGGGGGCTCGGGGCGATCGCGCCGGGGGCGGCCCATACGGTGCAGCGAGCCGGCAATGTGGCGGTGACCTTTCACATCGAGCCGAACCACAATCCCCGCAGTGGCGAACCGTCAAAAGCGTGGTTTGTGCTGACGCGACCAGGCGGTAAACCCATTGCCCTGGAGGAGTGCGACTGCGTGTTGACGGTCCATCCCCTGCCGCGCCAACCGGGCGATCGCCCCGAAAGTCAGCCCCCCCTCACGGAGATCGATGCGGAAACGTTTCGGGCCATACCCGGTGCTACGGTCACGTTTGCGCGAGCGGGGGCCTATGAACTGGTCCTGACGGGGCAGCCGCGATCGCCGGAGGGTTTTACGCCTTTTTCGGTGAGCTACGGGGTGACGGTCCTGGGCGGTGCGGCTCCGGCGGCAACTTCCCCCAGCCCAGCGCTAGCGGATCCGGGGGCGATCGCGGCGGCTGAATCCACGGCAAATTCAAGCTCAGGGGCCAATCCCCCCAGCCTGACCCGAATCCTGCCCTCCTTAGCGGTGCCGATCGCGATCGCGGGAGCCCTGACCCTGGCATGGCGGCACTGGACCCGACGGCAGTAGCCCCCCTGGCCCCTTAAAGAAACGCATCAATCGCCGCAGTAAAACCTACGAAATGCAAAACTTTTGCAGCGGTTCAGGGGGATCGCGGCACACTGGATAGGGCAAAAAGCAGCAGGATGTCAGCCCGTCGGCGGTCCCCGCGTCCCTATCCAGGAGGTTTCCCATGAGCGAGTTCCTTGACTTCCTCAAGCATCAGTACGCCTACGTGGCGATCGGCGAGTTCAAACCGGGCAAGTTCGGCGAGGCCCAGGCCCTCTTCGAGGCGGCGGTGTCCACCTATGGCGAGGGGTTTGAGGGGGGCTATTTGCTTCAGGAGCCCAATAGCGATCGCGGCATTGCCATCCTGTTCTGGGACGAGATTGATACGATGGACGCGACCCGCAGCGATGCCTGTGAGGCGATTTTGAAGAATATGGCCCCCCTGTTCGCCGCGCCGCCGGATACGCGGTTCTATGAGGTCAATAGCAAGATTGATCCGGCCCAGCGGTCCATGGCGATCGCCTAGGGTCAGCACGATCGCCCCTGCCTTTTAGCCTTTGCCCTTTTGGCAGCGCGATGATAGGATCTGAGATCGCGCCGAGTACAGGTACGAACCATGCCCAAACTAAAGACCCGCAAGGCAGCCGCCAAGCGTTTCCGCAAGACCGGCAGCGGCAAGCTAGTGCGCCGCAAAGCCTTCCGTAATCACCTGCTAGAGCACAAGAGCCCGGTGCGTCGGCGTCGTCTCTTCGGCAACAACCTCGTCAACGAGCGCGATGCCGAAAACGTTGAACTGATGCTGCCCTACCTCTAAATCTTGCTCGAAGCGGCCATTGGCCGGGAGTTTTGGTTCGGGACCGCGATCGCGTCAATGCCCCACCGCCCGTCGGTGTTTGCACCATCGTCCTCCGGCCCCCCCAAACGCCCCAGGTCTGACAGCCAACAGAGCCCTAGAGCAGTGCCGCCCCGGCGGCCTCCATCACACCAGTTCCCACCAGTCCAGTCCATTCATTCCCAATCGTCTGACCCATGGCAAGAGTAAAGCGCGGCAACGTCGCCCGTAAGCGCCGCAAAAAGATTTTGAAGATGGCGAAGGGCTTCCGGGGTTCCCACTCCAAGCTCTTCCGCACCGCCAATCAGCAGGTCATGAAGGCCCTGCGCAACGCCTACCGCGATCGCCGTCGCCGTAAGCGCGATTTCCGCCGCCTGTGGATTGCGCGGATCAACGCCGCCGCCCGCATCAACGGCACCAGCTACAGCAAACTGATCGGCAGCCTCAAGAAGGCCGACATTGCCCTCAACCGCAAAATGCTGGCCCAGTTGGCCATCCTCGATGCGGACGCCTTCGCCCAAGTGGTGAGCGCTGCCCAAGGGTCATAGATCCTTAAAAGATCGAGGCCGATGGCCGCCGGGGGCGATCGCCCCGAGCCCCCCAGGGTTGCTAGGGAACTTGCCTTAGCAACCCTTTTGCCATATCTAGCCCCCCGCCGCCCGTGCCCCCTAAAATTTGACTGGACCGCTCGACTTCTTTAAGAAAACAATTCCCGCCCAAGCCCCATGGAATTTAACTTCGCCAGCGTTTATATCGGCATTTTGTTAGTGCTGCTGTCGATCGTGGCCGTGCTGGTCATCAAACAGGTTTTCAAAACCCGCCGCATTGAAACTACCCTCGCCAAGCTAGAGCGCCAGGTGGCCAGCGGCCAAGCGACGCCCCTAGAGCATTACGAACTGGGCAGCCTCTACCTCGATAAAAAAATCTTCACCCAGGCGATCGCCCAATTCCAGCAGGCCCTCAAGGCCAAGGACGACCTCGAACCGGGCAACCTCGCCTTGATCTACAACGCCCTCGGCTACGCCTACATTGCCCAGGAACAGTACGACCTCGCCATCCGCAACTATAAGGAAGCCACCAAACTCGAACCGGACTACGTCACCGCCTGGAATAACCTCGGATTCGCCTACGAGAAAAAGCAACTGACCGCCCAGGCCCTCGATGCCTACGACAGCGCCCTCAAGGCGGACCCCACCAACGATGTGGCGAAACGGCGGGCGGCCTCCCTCCGGCGGCGGCTGGTGCCCTCTAGCTAAGGGGCGATCGCGCACCGCCCCATCCCCAGCATTGGCGGCAGCGCTAGCGACGGCGAGCCCCTTGAAGATCTCCGTAGCCACAGGGCAGGATGTGGTTATATTTGAAGCCAGCTTGCATCGCCGATTCCATCACGCTAGGAGCAGCCATGAGCGGGCACAACGGCACATCGGCCAGCACCACCTCCGACCTTGCAGCCCTCCAGGCCGAAGTTGCTCGCCTCCAAGCCCAAAACACAGCCCTCAGTATTCAGCACGATCTCCTGGCCACTTGGGTGGTGACGGTGCGGATGGCCGCTGGGAACCTCATGCTCAAGGCCCTGTCCCAGCAGATCCTAGAGGTGGTGCAGAAGCTGGTCCAGGCGGAACAGGGCAGTTTGTTTTTGCTCAATGCCGATGGGTCGATCGCGGAGAGTCTCCTGGCGCGCGGTTCTACCATTCGCGAGCAGCGGCGGGAAATTGTGGGCCAAATCCTCAGCGAGGGCCTCGCCGCCTGGACGATCGAAAACCGCCAGGTGGCCGTCATCCCCGAAACCCTCGACGATGAGCGCTGGATCACCTTGCCCAACCAGCCCTATACGGTGCGATCGGCCCTGTGTGCGCCCCTGGTGCGGGGGAAGCGCCTGCTGGGCATTGTTACCCTGATGCACTCGGAGCCGCAAAAATTTAATCAACAGTCCGCCCGGCTGATGGAGATGGCCGCCGACGCGATCGCCCTCGTGGTGGACAATGCCCAGCTTTTTGGGGAGCAATCCCAGGGTGGCGAGCCCCTCGATCCCCAACCGGACGACCTCCCCTCCGGCATTGGCCTGCCCAGTTCCATCGGCGAAGCCCGCAGCATTGAACGATGCGGCCTGTATATCACCACCGCCGAAGGTAAATTGCGCTACGTCAACCGCCGCTTCGCCACGATCTTTGGCTATCGGCGGCGGGAGCTGCGGGATCTGGACTCCATCCTGGATCTGATCCCCGTGGACTATCAGGACTACCTCGCCCGCCAACTGGAGCGCTGCATCCAAGACCTGGAGCGACCCATCTCCTGCGTGATCCCTGGCCGCCACCAGGATGGCCGCCTGCTGGATCTGGAAATCTACGCCGAGCGGATCCACTTCTCCGGCGAACCGGGCACCATTGGCCTGATCAAGTCCCTGGGCGATCGCGGGGCCGCCTCCGGCCTGTGGTCGAGCAGCACCATCGCCGATCAGAGCGGCAATCCCTTTACCCTAACCTTAGAGGACTAGAGCCCACCCCCTCAAAACCCGTTGGCCCCCTGGGCTGGGGGGGAACGACGCCCGCCTTGAGACGACCACCCCTTAAACCCATGACCACGGATCGCGATCCCAACCCCTCCCCCTCCGCTTCCCAGGGCGTCTCGCGGCGAGAACTGCGCGACCTGGTGCGCGAACAACTGCGGACCCTCCTGGATCAACGCAACCTCCAGGGGGCCAAGGCGCTCCTGGTGCCGGTCCAACCCCCGGATATCGCTGAGGCGATCGAAGGGCTCCCGGAAACCATCCAGGCGATCGCGTTCCGCCTCCTCTCGAAAGATCGCGCCTCGGAAGTGTATGAACACCTCGATTCCAGCGTTCAGCAACTGCTGATTGAGGACTTCAAACGGCAGGAGGTGCTCGATATCGTCGATAAAATGTCCCCCGACGATCGCGCCAAACTCTTCGATGAACTGCCCGCCACCCTCGTGCGCCGTTTGGTGGGGCAACTGAGCAGCGCCGAACGGGAGGCCACCGCCCTGCTGCTGGGCTACGAAGCAGGCACGGCGGGGCGGATCATGACACCGAAGTACATCTCCCTTAAGGAAGGGATGACCGTCGAGCAGGCCCTGGAGCGCATTCGTCGGTTGGCGGATGTGACGGAAACCATCTATTACCTTTATGTGACCGATGGCACCCGCCGCCTCACGGGCATCGTGTCCCTGCGGGATATCGTCACGGCCCAGCCCAGCCAACTGATCGGCGAGCTGGTGACCCGCACGGTGGTGTCCGTCACGACGGAGGAGCACCAGGAGGAGGTGGCCCGGATCATTCAGCGCTACGACTTTTTGGCGGTGCCGGTGGTCGATCGCGAGCAGCGGCTGGTGGGCATCGTCACGGTGGATGACATCATCGACATTCTGGAGCAGGAAACCACGAAGGATATCTATGCCCTCGGCGGATTGCAGGGGGGCGATGATGATTATTTCCAGACGAATTTATTGACGGTGGCGCGGCAGCGGGTGGTGTGGCTGCTGGTGCTGCTGGTGACCAATGGCATCACGGCGGGGATTATCCGCGCCCAGGATGATCTGTTGCAGGAGATGGTGCTGCTGGCGTCGTTTATTCCGCTGCTGCTGGGGACGGGGGGCAATGTGGGAGCCCAGTCTTCGACGGTGGTGATTCGGGGGTTGAGTATTGATCGCATTCGCCTGGGGGATTGGCGGGCGGTGGGGCGCGAGGCGATCGCGGGGGCGCTGCTGGGGGTGGCCCTCGGGGCGATCGTGGTGCTGGGGGCGCTGCTGTTTGCCTATCCCCTGGCGGTGGCGATCGCGGCGGGGGTGAGTTTGGTGATCATTTCAGTGCTGGCATCCGTGGCCGGGTCGGCGTTGCCCTTTTTGTTTGGCCGGCTGGGGTTCGAGCCGTCCCTGATGTCTGCGCCGTTTATCACTACGGTGATTGACATGGTGGGGGTGCTGACCTATTTCGCGATCGCGCGGCTCATCCTCACCCAAGGCCGCTAGCGGTTCCGGGGCTGCCCCTAAAGCTGGGCCGTACATTCTAGGATCAGCCGCTGATTCGCCAGGGCGTGGGGTTGCACTGCGGAGGCGCGCCGGAATGCCGCGATCGCCTCGTGGTAGTGCCCCAGGGCCATATGACATAACCCCATGCCGTGGAGCGCCCCGAAATGGTACGGCACCAGCGCCACCACGCGATCGCAGTCCGCCAGCGCCCGCCCATAGTCCCCCAGGGTGTAGTACAGCACCGCCCGCCGATTCCACGCCTCCGCAAAATCCGGCTGATGGTCCACCAACTCCGTCAGCACCGCCTCCGCCTGACCCACATCCCCTTGATCAATCAAATCCTGCGATCGCTGGAGCAACGTGAACCCATAGGCCCCCTTTTGGGTAAACCACCGCCGCCAAAGTTCCTGGGTCGCCATTTCCCGCGTCCCCGGATCATCACTCTTCAACGCCTCCACTAGGGCCTCAATGGCAGGATCATGCATCGGCCCCTCCCCCCGTTGCGAAACCGGCTACGCTAAAACTTTTTGCTATCCTAATGCCTATCCCATGATTTCCGCCGAACGCTGATAGGGCAGGTGTTTTCGGCGAAACGCGAGTCGATCGCGGCGATCGCAAGGGACCGCGCTGCCCCCACGGGCCGGCTGTTCCCCCCTCCATCCATGCCCACCCTCGCCGATCCCCCCGATCCTAAACATGTCCCTATGGAGTTGAACCTTTCCAAGCGCCAAGAGCGCGTCCTGTGGGCCACCGTTCGCCACTACATCTCCACCGCCGAGCCCGTCGGTTCCAAGGTGCTGGTGGAGGAATATCAACTGGACGCTAGTCCGGCAACGGTGCGCAACGCCATGGGCCGTCTGGAGAAGGCGGGGCTGCTCTATCAACCCCACACCTCGGCGGGGCGGGTGCCGTCGGATTCCGGCTATCGGGTCTATGTCGATCGCTACGCCACGCCCCCCCGTCGCCGCGCCCGGGAGGCGGAACGGCTGCTGGCCGATCGCTGCGACCCGTCCCAGGATCATTTGGAACTGCTGCTGCGGGGGGCGGCGCAGATTTTAGCGGGCCTCAGCGGCTGCATTGCCCTGGTGACGATGCCCCAAGGTCAGCAGATGCGCGTGCGGCACCTGCGACTGTTGGCCCTGGAGGCTGATCGCGTGGTGGTGGTGGTGGTGACCGATTCCCTGGAAACCCATTCGGTGACCGTGACGGTGCCGACGCTGCCCGGAGAGCCCCTGCCGGATGGGGAAACCTTCGAGCGGGAGCTGGCGCTGCTGTCGAATTTTTTGAACTATCACCTGCGCGATCGCGCGATCGGGGACCTGTCCACCCTGGATTGGCAGGAATTGGGGCGGGAATTTAACCGCTACGGCGATCTGTTGCGCCAAGCCCTCGGAGCCTTGGCCCGCCGCACCCAACCGGCCCCCATGGCGAGTATTTTGATCGGCGGCGTGTCGGAAGTGCTGCGGCAGCCGGAATTTGCGGAGCTGCGGCAGGTGAAGACCCTGGTGCAGTTGCTGGAGGAGGAGCAGGAGCAGTTGGGGGCGCTGATCTTTGAGCGATCGCCCGCCCTGGGGTCCGATGGCACCAGTTCGCCGTCGGGGCCGCGCCCACGCACCGTAACCGTCCGCATTGGCACGGAAAATCCCTGGGAGCCCATCCAGGGCTATAGCTTAATTTCATCACCCTACGGGGCGGCGGAGGCTCCGGTGGGCAGTGTGGGGCTGCTGGGGCCGACGCGCATGGACTACGACAATGCGATCGCCGTGGTGGAAGCAACGGCGGGCTACCTGTCAGAAACGGTCCGCTGAAACGGTGTGCTGACGGGGGCTGGCGGCGATGGTTTCCGCAGTTTCCGTGCGCGATCGTCAGCGGGACAGTAATTTCACGTAAGGCCGTTGCCCTTGGGGAATAATGGCCCAGAGCCCTGTAGATTTTATGTCTGTTTTGAAGGGTAAACCGTTGTTCCTTGGTAGATTTTAAGGGACACAAACCCATCCGTGGATGCGCCCCAGGGCCAATCCGAAAGGGCTGAAACGCTACCGATTTAAGCCTACTTCATCGGTTGCTCAGCCATAATTTTGGCTGCTTGTTTTAGTCTTAAGATTGGGTCCTTGAGGGCGATGCGACGGTGGGGTGATTTAGGATCACATCCATGAAAATGGTTCTCTTCCTGGTGGTGTTGACGGCCCTCAGCGCGATCGGCTTCCTGGAACCTGCCTTAAGCTCTAGCTGTAGGGCAACGGATCGAAGCGGGGTCTGCGGTTTCATTGCAGCCCTGCGATAGTCAAGGGATGTATAATTTTTGTGAATTTATTGAAGCTGCCGGGTGCTTTCCCCCGTTGGGGATTTTGGGTGCTGTGGATCACCTTTGTGGTCTATGCCTTTGGGTTTGCGCCGCCGGACTCGCCGGAGACAGCCACGGCGATCGCGCGGCTGGTGGCGGGGGATTGGGCATCGCTGAATCCGTTGGTGGTGGCCCTGTTTAATTTGATGGGCATTTGGCCGATGGTCTATGGGGCCGTGCTGCTGGCGGATGGGTGCGGCCAGCGGGTGCGGGCGTGGCCTTTTTTGGCGGGGTCGTTTGCGGTGGGGGCGTTTGCCCTGTTGCCCTATGGGGCGCTGCGCGATCGCAATCCGACCTTTGGGGGGAACCTGTCACGAACCCTGCGGTTTTGGGATAGCCGGGGCCTCGCGATCGTGTTGAATTTGGGGGCGATCGCCCTGCTGGCCTATGGGTGCGCCTGGGGGGATTGGGGCGATTTTTGGCAGCAATGGCGCACCAGCCGTTTTATCCATGTGATGAGCCTAGATTTTGTGGCCCTCTCCCTTTTGTTTCCGGCCCTGCTCCCTGATGATCTGGCGCGGCGCGGGATGGATCAAAATAGTTGGCTGTGGCGCGCGATCGTTTGGCTGCCGCTCCTGGGACCGTTGACGTATCTGATGGCGCGATCGCGACTCACCGAATCTTCCGACTCCCCCCCTGTCCCAGTTCCGCCGTCAACTTCCCCATAAAACCCTTTGAGAATACATCAAAAAACTCATAGAAAACCCTAATTGACAACACTTAAATTGATGGATCAAATCATCGCCAGAATTTTTCTGGAATGCGTTCGTGCCATTAACGCGAGCGAGTGCATCAGCCGCATTTCCTCCACAGATAAAGAGTTTAGTTTCCAGAACTGGTTTGGTTCACGTCTTGAAAGACTGAATCTGAACTTTGATTCACCCTCCAGAAATACATATCCCGACTTTAGGCTGGTTGACTTTCCCCTTGGTTTTGAGGTGAAAGGTCTCGGGTTTCCCGGAAGAGAGGCCAACTATGATTGTAATAGTCAGATCCCCTCAGGTTTACATCATGGCAGAAGCATCTACTATGTTTTCGGTCGCTATCCGGCAAAAACAAGAGATCAGGAATATCCTGTCTATGATTTAGTCATGTGCCATGGCGACTTTCTCAATGCCGATCATGCATACGTCCACAAAAACAAAAACATAAAGGGCTTTGGAAGCTATGGCGATATGATGATCCGCGATCGCAAAATGTATGTTGCCCCTACCCCCTTTGCTCTCACAGAAGGAACCGCAAGACAGGTTACGTTGATTACCCCAACTGGATTTCAAGCCACAGAATCTCTCAAGTCCTGTGGCTCCATCATCCGTGTAGAGTCCCCAAAGCTAATTCGAGGATATCACTTCGACATGGTTGACCATAGCTTGACTCCATCGTTCATCGACAATCCAAATGCAGGCAATCAGCATAGATTTCAAGTATTTCGCTCATGTGATTCATCAGGCCCAACAGTTAAGCTCATTGTCTAATTTCAGATAAGCCAACTCAAAATGAGACTTTCATTTACGAGTTTATTCTCCGGTGCAGGCGGATTAGATCTCGGCTTTGAAATGGCTGGGTTTAAGCACGCCTTTTCGACGGATATTGACACTTGGAGTGTCAAGACAATTTGTAACAATCGGCCCGATTGGCATGTAAAGGAGGCTGATGTTAGAGATCTTGCCGTCAGGGATCTACCCGACAGTGACGTTATGTTGGCGGGATTTCCATGTCAGGGATTTTCTCTGGGGGGAAATCGCCTTGCACACGACGAAAGAAACTTTCTTTTTCGGGAGGTAATTCGTTTGGCTAAGGGTAAAAGGCCACGATTTGTGATCATTGAAAATGTTCTTAATTTGCGGACAATGAAAGATCCTAGTACAGGACTTTCTTTTATAGAAATTATCTCAGAAAGTTTCAGAGATATTGGCTACCATGTTAAGCACAATATTTTTAGGCTGTCTAATTTTGGCGTTCCTCAAACCAGAAGGCGATTCATTTTTATTGCTAGCCTTGATGAGTTTCCAGATTCATTCCATTGGCCCCTGCCAGAGTCGGAAACTCCAGCAAGTTTGTACCTAGGTGATATTGCTGAAAATTCATCCCTGAAGCTGCATAACCATGAGCCACATTGGAATTTTAATAGTCGAGTTCATAAAGCGACGGGCGAGGCATTTGACTCCCAGGAAATGCCTGTACCCTGTAGATTTTCCCGCACTGGATCAGATGGACATCCAGTTAGATCCCTTGATGTTCCCTTTCCAGCGGTTGATACCGCAACCATCTGGGGATGGGCACAGGGGCATGTTATTGCCGAAAGAAAAGAGAAAGATAGGGTTCATGGCTTATTTGTGCGAAACCAGAACACTGATCTAAAATTGTGGCGAATCAGCGCAAGCCGTCTCCGTTGCTTTACGGATCGGGAATATGCGCGTTTGCAAACTTTTCCAGATGATTGGTTTTTCCGCGGAGCCAATAAGCGACATATCCATAAGCAAATCGGAAATGCTGTGCCAGTACAATTTTCCTATCGTATTGCTCGCTTCATTCAAAATATTTATGAGGCACAGAATGCTGGAAAGGCAATGGGTTTATCTGTCAGCGACTCTGGTTTACAGTTGGAGTTAAAACTTTGACGAGACTTCGATGATAATGTCTGTGATGTTAGTTCAAAAAAGATTCAAAAGACATTTGACCGCTAGGATAAGATGCCAACCAAGATTGGCAAGAGGCTCTCCAAGTCGGCCGGTACGCGATATAGATTTAGATCTTGAATGACTTGGCTGTTTGTGCGGTTAAATAGACCAAATTGCCAAATGGTTCCCGTTGAAACAGCACCGTAGAACAGGGGTGAGTCAGACTCGACCCAACGATCTAGGGCAATGAGTTCAATCGCCAACTGTAAGAAGCCCCGCTCTAGGTCTTCATTTGTCGCTTCAATGACTAGGAGCTGGGTTTTGGCTTCTAATAAATAATCCAGAGATCCCTTGAGCTGGGGGCTGACGGCGATGGGATATTCCACATTCAAGGTGGCTTGGGTATAGTGCAAAACCTCCATCAAGACGGGCGCGATTAGAAATTCACGGCGCGCCATTTCACTGTTGAGGCCCACGCGGGGCAAACTTTCCACAAGGCGCGATTTTAGATCCTCTAGGCGATCTAGGGGGCCGGGGAAGTGGGGCAAGGTTAAGAGTTGCCGTTCTAGGGAAACATTGAAGTAGCTCAGGATGTCCTGGGGGGCAAAATTGAGCTTGAAGTAATCGGCAAAGCTGTAGGCGCGATCGCGCTGAATAACCGGCTGTTTAGGCATAGGATTTCTGACGGTGGGGAGCTTTGCTTTGGGCTAGCTAGCGGCACGGGGCGATCGCGGTGAAGAGCTACCCATGTCGGCAACGGCACCAGCGATCGCGGCCTAAGCCTCCTCACATTCCGGCATCTCAGGCCCCAAGACCGCATCATCGACGGGTTCCGGATTCGCCGCATTGAACGCCACCTTATCGAACAAATCCGCCAAATCCAGTTCCACCGGCACCGAGGTTAGCGATAGCTTGCCCTCCGTGCCGACCACATCCTGGAGGAGCCAGCCGGTTTCAGTTCTCACGTAATGCTCAATGAACGGCTCATCCTGCCCAATCAGCAAAAATTCCGTCAAACTCGCGATGGAACGATAGCACCGGAATTTTTCGCCGCGATCGTATCCACCCGTCGATCGCGACAGCACCTCCGCCACCAGCACCGGATTGAGCACCGTATCGCGCCGCCCCGCCAGCAGTTCCAGCGGATCCCGCGTCACCATCACATCGGGATAAACGGATCGATCCATTTCAGGCATCCACAGGCGCTGATCGCTCGCAAACACGTCGTAGGGCTGTTTTTTCAGGGCTAGCTTAAGCTCGACGGCCAAATTGAGAATGATTCGGCTATGGTTCGGCGTTCCACCCGGCATTTCAACTAATTCCCCATTGCGGTATTCATGGCGCACCTCGGATTGCGCTTCCAGTTGAAAATAATCCTCTATCGAAATGGTCCGCGCCGCTGGAATGGGCTCTGAAACCGGGGCCGGTGCTGAAACCTGGGTAGGAGATGCCGCCGCCACCGCGATCGCGGCCTGCCCTTCCCGCTGCGTATCCGTTGCCGCCACCATTGCAACACCTCACATTTTTGACATCTCCGCCACTGGCCGCTAAGCCCATGGCCCATCTGTCGCCATTCTAGCGCCGCGATCGCGTCCCCCCAGCGATCGCGCATCCGTCCACCGGGGGGCATCTCACATCAAACCACTCAGATCCCTAGGCAAACGCCGACTGGCCCAAATCCGGCGGCACATCCTGGAGGCGATTCGGCCCCACCGCCTGCAACGCCTCCTTGAGATCCACCTGGCCGCCATAGAGCGCCTTGCCGATAATCACCCCCGTCACCCCCAACGGCTCCAGGGACAGCAGCCCCAGCACATCCGTCAGGGATCCAATGCCCCCGGACGCCACGATCGGCACCGACACCGCCTGGGCCAACTCCCGCAGCGCCTCCCGGTTCGGCCCCGTCAGCGTGCCATCGCGGTGAATGTCCGTATAGACGATCGCCGCCGCCCCCGCCGCCGCCATCCGTTGCCCCAGGTCGATCGCCGTCACCGCCGACGTTTCCAGCCAGCCCCGCGTCGCCACCTGGCCGTTGCGCGCATCAATGCCCACCACGATCTGCCCCGGAAATTCCGCGCACCATTCCTGCACCAGTTCCGGCTGCTCGACGGCCACGGTGCCCACGATCGCCCGCGTCACCCCCAGATCCAGCAGCGCCTTGATGCGATCGCGCGATCGAATGCCGCCGCCCACCTGGATTTTCACGTCCGGACCCACCGCCGCCGCGATCGCAGCGATCGCCCCCTGGTTCACCGGCTCGCCAGTCTTGGCCCCATCGAGATCCACCAAATGCAGCCACGACGCCCCCGCCCCAATCCACTGGAGCGCTGGCACCGTCGGATCCTCATAAAACGTCTCCGACTGGCCGTAGTCCCCCTGGAACAGGCGCACGCAGCGGCCCCCAAGCAAATCAATCGCCGGAAAAATATCCATAGCCACAGATCCCAGAATGTCCATTCAAACTGAACTTCCCATTATCCCCGGCCCCGCAATGGTCAACCCAGTCGGGGCCGATGGCCGTGGCTAATTAATCATCAATTTCCTACTAATTTCCCGTTTTCCCGTCAATGGCCCGTCGTGCCGTCCGATTTTTGGGGCGCATCCTTGGCCGCGCGATCGCCCGCCCCATCATCCGACCCATGGTGCAGCCGAATCCCCAGGAACACATCGTAAATAAAATTCCAGAAATCCCGAGGCCCCTCCAGAATGCCCAACCGCTGGGGGCTACCCTTCGCATCCAGCAGCGGCTGCACCGCCCAATAGGTCGCCTGGTAGCGATACCAGGGAATCGACGGCCACAGGTGATGGATTAAGTGGTAATTCTGGCCCAGGATCAAAATATTCAGAATGCGGCTCGGATAGACCCGCGCATTGCGCCAGCGGTTACGCTCCTGGAACGGACGATGGGGCAAATAGTCAAAAAATAACCCCAGGGCAATGCCCACCACCAGGGCCGGTGAAAACCAGAAGTTCATCACATAGCCCAGAAAATCAAAATGCACCGCCGCCATAACGATCGCCACCACCACCATCCGGCTCAGGAACCACTCCAGCAGTTCATACTTGCGCCAGAGCCGCCGCTTAAAGAAAAAGATCTCGTGGTAGAAAAAGCGCGCCGCAATCATCCACAGCGGCCCGCCCGTCGAGACAAAATGATCCGGGTCATTTTCCGGATCGTTCACATTGCCGTGGTGCTGCAAATGCACCCGAGTAAAAACCGGAAAGGCAAACCCCAGCATCAGGGCGCTGCTGTGGCCCAGGATGGCATTGATGATGCGGTTGCTGTGGGCCGCATTGTGGGAGGCATCGTGGATCACCGTGCCCGACAGGTGCAGCGCCAAAACATTGGCCCCAAAGCAAACCCAGTCCGGCCAATGCCAGAGCCAATAGCCCGCCGCCGACAGGGCCACGATCGCCGTCGCCGCCACCATCATCATCAGCGTGGGATTGATCAATCCCTGGGGCGGATCGAGATACTCGCGGGGGACGCTGGGCAACGTCCTGGGCTGGGGGGCAGCCGCGATCGTCATGGTTTCTCCTTAATACTTCATCCCGGTCCCGCGCAGTCGGGCTAGGGCCTGCGCGGCATGGTTCTTAAGAATCATACGGCAACATCCCGCAACAGTTCGTAACCCTTCGAGATTTTTTCTCAGATTTGGGACGGCGCGATCGCGGGGGATGGGGTGCTCGGTCTAGGGGAGGCCAGGGGGGAGCCCCGACGGTTGTTTGTTTAGAACAGTCGGGACTCCGGGATAGCCCTAGGCCCGCACGCGATCGCGCACGACGGTTTCCAGGGCCTCGACGATCGCCCGCACCGTGGCGATCATTTCCAGTTCGCTGGAGAGTTTATTGATGGCCGAGCCCACGCCCACGCCCGATGCACCCGCCGCGATCGCCATGGGAGCCGTCACGCTCGAAATGCCCGACGCGCACAGGACCGGCACGGACACCGCCCGGGAAATTTCCGCCGCCGCCGCCAGGGTCGGGGCCGCCTTTTCGATCAGGCCCAGGGTGCCGCCGTGGGCAGGGCTGCTGCTCGTGCCGCCCTCCGTTTGGATGATGTCCGCCCCCGCAGCCACCAACGCTTCCGCCAAGGCCACCTGGCGATCGAGCGTCAGGATATGGGGCACCGTCACCGACAGGGTGACCTGGGGCAACAGGCGGCGGGTTTCCACCGTCAGGGCCAGCACCTCATCCGCCTCGAAGCGAATGCCCTGGGCATAGAAACTATCGAAATTCCCGATTTCAATCAGGTCGGCCCCGGCGGCCACCGCCTCCACAAACTTTTGCGGTTCCACGGCAGACACGCACACCGGCAGGGTCGTGGCCGCCTTGCAGCGACGGATCAGGTCCGCATCGGCGGCGATGTCCACAAACGTTGCGCCACCGAGTTCAGCCGCCTTGACCACGGTCAGCACCTGCGCCGCGTCAAAGTTGTTCAGGCCGCTAATCACCTTGAGGGCTTGACCACGCTCAAGGGCAGACTGCAACTGGGGGTGAATGGCCATCTTCAACCTCTTTTTACGAGAAGATTCGTCGGGTCAGATTGTAGCAAATTCGCCGAAACCACGAAGAATGGGCGGTTACGGCGATTTCTTGCCCCAATCTTGGCCCTGATCTTGGCGCGATCGCGGGCTTTCCGAGGGAATGTCGAGGAAATGTTTTAAGAAAGGCGGCACCCAGATTCGAACTGGGGGTAAGGGATTTGCAGTCCCCTGCCTTACCACTTGGCCATGCCGCCGCTGGAAGCGTTTTGCCGCTTCGGCGTGAATGATTCTAGCACTGAATGGGGCGAATGCAATGGGACGGTGGGAATTGGCGACGCGATCGCGCGATCGCGCCCCCGGTGTTGTCACAAGTCCCGCGATCGCCCCATTGATCGCCCCATTGCCCTACTTTTTCTTCTTCTTGCCGTTGGCGTTGGCGTTGGCGTTGCCGTAGCCCTTGCCGCTGCTTACTTTGACCAGGCAGGCGTCGAGCTGGGCCAGGAGGGTGTCGCGATCGAGGTTTTGACCGATCAGCACCAGTTGGTTTTGGGGTTCCTTCTTCCAGTCATCGTCTTCTAGGGTGAAGCGCTTGCCGCTCAGGTGAAAGACGTGGCGCTGGGGACTCTCCTCAAACCACAGGATGCCCTTGGCGCGGAAGACGCTCTCCGGCAGTTGATTGTCTAGGAAGCTCTGGAATTTTTTGATGGCGAAGGGGCGATCGCTCTGGAAGGAGATGGACACGAACCCATCGTTTTCTAGGTGATGGGAATGGTGATGGTGGTCATGGCCGTGGTCGTGATGATCGTGGCCGTGGTGATCATGGTCGCGGTCATGCTCGTGGGTGCAGTGGCCGTGGTCGTGGTCACAGGCGCTGTGATCCTCGTGCTCGTGCTCGTGGCCGTGATGTTCGTGGCCGTGATGTTCGTGATCGTGGTCCTTGGTTTCTGCGTCGTCGTTGCCAAAGAAGCGATCGGATTCGCACAGGCCCACGCTCAGGAGCAGGGGGAGGGGAACTTCGGCCTTGCGCGATCGCAGGATCCGCGCCCCCTCTTTCATTTCACGGATGCGGTTTTCCAGTTCATCGACGCGATCGCCGGGGACCAGATCGGTTTTATTGAGCACGATCGTGTCACCGTAGGCGATTTGGCTGTAGGCCGCCTCGCTGTTGAACAGATCTAGGCTGAAGTTCTCGCAGTCCACCATCGTCACGATCGAATCGAGCCGCGTCATGTCCCGCAGCTCCGTGCCCAAGAAGGTCAGCGCGATCGGCAGCGGATCCGCCACCCCCGTCGTTTCCACCACCAGGTAATCGATCTTGTCGTCCCGCTCCAGCACCCGATAGACCGCCTCCACCAGATCGCTGTTGATCGTGCAGCAGATGCAGCCGTTGCTCAGTTCCACCATGGAACCGTCGTCGCCCACATCGACGATCAGCTCATTGTCGATGCCGATTTCGCCGAACTCGTTCACCAGGACGGCGGTTTTGAGGCCCTCTTGGTTGGTGAGGATGTGGTTGAGCAGGGTGGTTTTGCCGCTGCCCAGGAAGCCGGTGATGATCGTCACGGGTAGCCCGAGTTTGGGCACTTCCATGGGCTGGGCGGGGGTGGGTTGGGTCTGGGCCGATTGCATAGGGCAGTGGTTGAGGCTGAGTGTTCGCGGCGAGGGGAGGGGCGGGGCGATCGCGGCGGCGATGGATGGAGTTGATTCGGTGGCCCCTCGGGATATGGACGTTAAGAATCAGGTTCCTATTGTGCCAAATCCCTAGCCCCGCGCGATCGCGCCCTACCGTACTGAAGAGGTGGGGGTAGACTTCAAGGCCGCCGGTGCGTTGGTTGCGGTGGCTGTTGCGTTTTCTGTCGCGATCGCCTGGGCCTTTGCCTTGGCATCCGTCCGCGTGGGGAAATTCCGGGGGGGCACTGTTCGCCCTTCAATAAATCCCCGCTCCAGCGCCCCGAGCCGCCACCAGCCGATCGCACTGACCAGGGCGATCGCCCCCGCCGACGCCACAAACCCAATCCCCAGCCCCAGGGCCGCCAGGATCGGTGCCACGGTCCACCCCGCCGCCGCCGCGATCGCCAGGGCCGTCCGCAGTTGCCGCACCCGTGCTAGGGCCGTCCGGCAGGCTTTGCAGTGGACCGTGTGGGACTCGTAGCGATCGAGCAGTTGCCGCCGCCCCAGGATCGGTCCGAGGGTCTGGCCCGGAAAGGGATCGCTCTTAAATTTCTCGGTCCATTGGCGAAAGGCCAGCACCAGGGCATCCGCCGCCGTGGGCAAATAAAACGCCTGGGCATAATTCGGAAACGGCCCCCAGGTTTCTAGGGTGCGCTCCTGGTGGTGCAGAAAAATTTGGTCATCTTCGAGGATGCCGTTCTGGCTCGGGTGCGACCACCACTGGGGCGTCAGCTTCATCACCAAAGACGGCAGCTTGCTCGGAAAGGCAAAGGGGAACCGGGCAAAGGTGCGGCACTGGCCCCGGCGGGTGGGGGTGGCGTAGACCACCGTGAGGGTGCGGCCCCCGCGCTTGAGGGTGAGGTCATGCCAGAGGGTGGCAGGCGCAATAAAAATTGTTTCCTGGCTGCCTAGGGTGCCCTTGCGCGGTCCCTCGGGCCAAATGCCGCGAAATCCCAGGCGATCGCGATCGGCAATCTCCAGATCCATGGGGGCCGCGTTGGTGCGTTTGCCGATGGTGTTGTGGTGGGTGAAGCAGATGTGGCTGGAGTCGATGACGTTTTCTAGGAGCGTGGTGGCGTCGTAGGGCAAGTCCCGCATGATGTCCATGCACACCCAATCGTCCGGCGTTTCGTCCAGGTAGGGCACCACGGGGATGGGGACGCGATCGCTGCGGTTCGGGTCGCCAGCATAGACAAAGAGCAATCCCTGCCGCTCCGCCGTGGGTAGGGTGGTGGCGCACGATCGCGGGGAAGCACACGCCGCCGAATCTGGGGGGGCCTGGGGGATGCGATCGCACTGGCCCGCCCCATCAAAGGCCCAGCCGTGGTAGGGGCACTCCAGCAACCCATCCTCCGTGATGCGTCCCTCCGACAGGGGCACTAGCCGATGGGGACAGCGATCCTCAAAGGCCCGCCATGCCGCCGCCGAGCGATCCCACCACAGGACGATCGCGCGATCGAGCAACACAAACGGCGTCGGGCGATCGCGATCCAAATCCCGCAAAAACTGCACCGGATACCAGGCTTCGCGCCAGTCAAACCCGCTTGGATCATCGCCCCCCGCCGGTAGCTGCCCCGGTTCGAGGTGGAACGGGAGCGATCGCACCGCCGCACCCCCTTGATCCTGTTGCTGATCCACCAATCCATCCGCCATAGCCATGACCTCCCATTGCCGCCGCGATCGCGCAGCCGAAACGCCCATGGCCCCATTGTGCCAAATTTACTTAACAAAACTTAAGAATCAAAAATCCGGGGTCACCCAGGGGGTCATCAAAAACCGCCCCTGATCCCCTTCCCGCCAGACCAGCCGTAGGGGCGGAGTTTCCCCGCCCGCTCGCTCCAGCGATCCCTGAGATGCTTAAGGTTGCAGTGGTTTGGGGCGATCGCGCGGGGCCGGGTTGGGAGATCTAACCCCTACGGAAGCTGGATAGGCTGCACGTCTCGCGCTGTGGTGGCTGTTGAAACGGTTTGTGGCGATCACGCAGGGCCGGGTTGGGAAACCCGGCCCCTACGACAACGGAACGGATTGCACGTTTTTCGTTGCGTCGGCTTATGGTGTTCAATCTACGGGACTGACGGGGCTCGAACCCGCAACTTCCGCCGTGACAGGGCGGTGCTCTAACCAATTGAACTACAGTCCCAGTTGCTCGGTTGTGCTTGGCCGGTGGCGTCGCATCCCTTGAGCGATATCTATACTGAAGGATAAATCGGGTTTTGTCAAACGTTTTCTGGAAAATTCCCGAAAATTCTTTTGGACCCCCCGCGATCGCGCCCCCGCGCCGCCGTTTTTCCCCACCCTGAGGGCCAGTCTATGAATCCCGTTGAAAGCCTATCGATGGCCACCCGCACCCTCGCCGCCAACAAGATGCGCAGTTTCCTAACCATGCTGGGCATCACCATCGGCAACGCGGCCACGATCGCCACCATCGGCGTGGGGGACGGGGCGCAGAACTTCGTCACGGCGGAGATCCAATCCCTCGGCCCCAATATTCTCTTCGTGCGCGGCGGCAGCCCCGAAGCCGATCGCCGCCCAGTCCTGCCGCCCCAAACCCTCGTCCTGTCCGATGCCTTCGCGATCGCCTCCCAGGTGCCCACCGTCGATGCGGTCGCCCCGGAACTCACCAGCAGCGAACGGGTCAGCCACCGGGGCAACAACATTTCCACCACCATCATCGGCACCCTGCCGGACTACACCCGGGTGCGAGATTTTAATGTGCAGCGGGGGCGGTTCATTGCGCCGCTGGATGTCGATCGCCTTCAGCGGGTGGCGGTGCTGGGCTCGTCGTTGGCGCGGCAACTGTTCGGCCAGCGCGACCCCATCGGCCAAAGCCTCCGGGTCCGCAACCTCAGTTTTCGCGTCATTGGCGTGATGGAACCGAAGGGATCGAGCTTCGGCATGGACATGGACGCCACCCTGTTTTTGCCCCTCACCACCCTGTCCGATCGCCTGGTGGGCCGTACGTCCCCCTATGGCATCGGCGTGACCTATATCGCCGTGCGCGCCAAGAACGAGGAGGTGATGCAGGCGGCCCAGTTCCAGATCGAAAACCTCCTGCGCCTGCGCCACAAGATCACGGGCGAGGATGATTTCACCGTGCGCAACCAAAAGGATCTGCTGCAAACCTTTGCGAATATTACCGGCACTCTCAAGGTGGGCCTCGCCGCGATCGCGAGCATTTCCCTACTGGTGGGGGGCATCGGCATCATGAACATCATGCTGGTGTCCGTGACGGAGCGGACGGGGGAAATTGGCCTACGGAAGGCGTTGGGGGCGTCGCCGCGCGATATTTTGACCCAATTCACCATCGAGGCGACGATTTTGGCAGTCCTGGGCGGCGCGATCGGCACGGGCGTCGGCACGGGGGGCATTGCCCTGATCCGGGTGGTGGCGAACTTCGATGCCCAGGTGTCCTTCGATGCGATCGCCTTCACCACGGGCATCTCCGGCGCGATCGGCCTGGGGTTCGGCGTCATCCCCGCCCGCCAAGCGGCCCGCCTCGATCCGATCATCGCCCTGCGCAGCGCCTAGGGATGGTGATCACGCTGGGGGTATTCCCTCCCCACGGGGGCGTAATCTCCCGCCTAGGGCCAACCGCCGCAACGGTCTAGACTAGGGCCTGAGGATGATGAACCCGGCAAGGCCGGAGACCGGCACCCATGGCAGCACAGCTACTTTTAGTCGATGATGAACCGGGCCTGCGCGAGGCGGTGCAAGCCTACCTAGAGGACTGCGGCTTTGCCGTGCGGGTGGCGCGGGATGCGACGGAAGGCTTGGCCCTCCTGCAACAGTTTGTGCCGGATTTGATCATCTCCGATGTGATGATGCCGAAGGTGGATGGCTATCAGTTTTTGCAGCAGTTGCGGGGGGACGATCGCCTCAAATCCATCCCGGTGATTTTCCTGACGGCGAAGGGCATGACGGTCGATCGCATCCAGGGCTATCAGGCGGGCTGCGATGCCTATTTATCAAAACCCTTTGACCCGGATGAGTTGGTGGCGATCGTTGAGAATTTATTGGAGCGGCGACCGACGGGGGGCGGTTCCGGCGCGTCCGGGGGCGAGGGCGGCGATCACGACATTGCTGATTTGGCGCGGCAAATTGCCGAAATTAAGGCCCTTTTAACCCAACAGCCCGGAGGAATTACCACGACACCGCCGCCGATCAAAATCGATCTAACGCCACGGGAGCAAAGTGTGTTGAATTTGGTGGCGGAGGGGCTGATGAATAAGGAAATTGCCCGCCGTTTAGACACCAGTATTCGCAATGTGGAAAAGTATGTGAGCCGTTTGTTTAGTAAAACCGGGACGAATAGCCGCACGGAACTGGTGCGCTATGCCCTAGAGCATGGTTTGACGACGGATTAATTAGTGGATGAGATCCGTGACGTGGCAGGGTCAGAACTGTTAATTTGGAACTGAAACCTTGGCACGCGATCGCCACCATGGATACTTCACCGGTCAACTGTCGGAGCAAGTCGCGAGATTCTGCTGGCCGCAATGGGCAAGATTCACCCCGTTCCGTCAGCGCCCTGCAACGCCTGATTGACGAATACTTGCACGAGTACGGAAACTGCTATGCCCTAGAAGATCGGTGGTGGGGCGATCAAACCTTAACTTGGGATCAAGCGCTGGAACGGGCCTGGAACTCCCGTTTTCATGACGGTAAAATGCATGGCCATCAGCGCCGAGTTTCCCCCCATTTAGTCCAAGGGTTAGAGATGGCCTGGAAGGATGGCAAGCGCCCCGAAGACCTTGCAAGTTTTGAGGAACTGCACGTTTGGATTACATCCGTCACCGCTCGCATTCATGGCCTAGGGAAAACAACGGCCTACGATGTGGCGCGGCGGCTGGGGGCTTGGCTGAAACTGGAGCCATCGACGGTGTATTTACATGCTGGAACGGGGGAAGGTGCTGCTAAATTTGGCATCCGAGGCCATGCTGCACCCTTAACCGCATTTCCCCCAGAAATTCAGGCGTTAGGAGCGATGCACGCTGAGAATTTTCTGTGTATTTTCAAAAATCGATTGGGCGAGGCCATTGAATCCAGTGCCTTGTGAAAATCTAGGACCTAGGTTAAATCGCTTGGCGGATAACGAGATTGCTTAGGGTGGCGAATTTCTAGACTACTTTTGCAATTTCCCTGGGCATTGATGACCTGTGGACGCTCCGCCGCTGGGGGCAGACAATGGCAAGTGGGGCCTGATTGATGGGGCTCCGCTGCTGTTGCATTGTCTATTTTTCAAACCTATGGCCCATCAAGTCCGCAATGGGGTCCAGATTGCTAAGCAATGTTGGAAGGCCCTCAATCAACATCCTCAATTGCTGATTTTTCCGCTACTGTCGGGGATTGCGCTGGCGCTGGTGACATTAGCGATCGCGGTGCCATTCATTGCAAATTTGCCAGAGCCCGACGCGACCTTGACGGCGGCGGAAGAGTCGGCCCTGTGGTGGTGGGGGGCACTGTTCACCTTTGTGTTTTATCTGATCTGCTACACGATCATTATCTTTGCCAATACGGCCCTGGTGGGGGTGAGCCTCAAACTTCTGAAAGGGGAGCGGGCCACGGTGGCGGATGGGGTCGCGATCGCGATGGGCCGTTGGGGCCAAATTTTGCTGTTTGCCTTGATTAGCGCCACGATTGGCACCCTGTTGCAGATGGCTAAAAACCGCGATCGCGACGACGACAACGCCATGGCCAGTGTTTTGGCGCTAGTTTTCGGTTCCTTGATCCAAGGGGCATGGAATGTAATTGTCTTCTTCGCCATTCCCGTCTATGTGGTGGAAAATCGCGGCGCGATCGCATCTATTCGCCGCAGCGCCGACATTTTCAAACAAACCTGGGGAGAAGGATTCGTGGGCAAAACCGTCATTGGCGGCGTGTCCTGTTTGGTGCCCTTTGCCATTATGTTTGTGACCGCCGCGATCGGTTTTGTGGCGGTGTCCCTCAGTTCTCCAGTGCTATTGGCCTTGGCTATTTTGTTCATGGTTCTCGCCTTTGGCACCATGGCCCTAATCACGGGAGCAATTAACGGTATTTTTCAGGCGTCCCTCTACCATTTTGCCACCACGGGGCAGGCAGGCGCTTTTATTGAAACGGACCTTGCCCGTGCGGCCTTTGCCCGAAGCTAGCGATCGCATTCCATCACCCTCACCACCCTATCCATCTGGTAAACCCCCAGCGTTCAAGATATCTTCAAGGGTGAGACGCCGATGGTCTTCATCCTTGCAAACACTTCAGACCTGATTCATCACATGCCCAGCCCACACAAGACCGCATCAGTTTGCCGCCAAATGCTTCAGAACACGCACTTTTGGAACCTCAAAGGATTGCTGCCCCTGTCTGCGGCGATCGCCCTAGGACTAGCCATGGGAGAACCCGCCCGCGCCGATGTTGAAAGCGAATGCCAAGCGGTCATCCAAGAGGTCAGCGACAGCCTGGTAAACCGCCATGGCGTCGGATTAGCCAGCGTCAGCAGTGGCAGCGTTGAGGACAGCGGCTACGACATTCCCCTGAGCCCCACCGGTGAACCTTTCCCCAGATCCTATCGGTTTTCCCTAGCAAACTCGACCGATGCGGAAGCTAGTCGCTCGGAGAGTTTTCTGGGTTCACCGTCCTTGATGGGTAGCTACGCCCAGGCCATTTCTGATCGGTGCCGTCCCGCGTCCTTGGTCATTTTTGGCTTGGATCGAACGGGTTTCGGAATTCTGTATGGATTGAACGAGGAGGGTGAAATGCAACCATTTGAATGCGTTGAAGTTGAGCCGGATCTGCGACCCGAAACCCTGGAATGGGGCTATGACTATAACTGCAATCTGTAGCTCATGCCTATAGATATTGCTGTCCATAGATCATTCAATCGGATGACCTAAAAAGAAGCGCCCCCAACCCACAGGCCAGGAGCGCGATCGCGTCAACAACTATCAACAATTAGGTGTCGCTAGATGGTCTGGGCGGGGGCGATCGCGGTATCGCAAACCATCACCCCCGACCCAGTTCAACGGTTTCGGTTTAGTAGTCGAAGTCGCCGCCCATGCCAGCGCCCGCGCCAGCCGCCGCAGCATCCTTCGGCTCAGGCTTGTCCACCACAATGCACTCGGTGGTCAGGACCATCCCCGCGATCGAAGCCGCATTTTGCAGCGCCGAACGGGTCACCTTCGCCGGGTCAACCACACCCGCCTCGAACATGTCCACAAACTCGCCAGTCGCAGCGTTGTAGCCCACGTTGATGTCGCGATCCATCACCCGCTCAGCGATCACCGCGCCGTTCTGACCGGCGTTCTCAGCAATCCGCTTCAGGGGAGCCGCCAGGGCGCGGGACACGATCTTGGCACCGGTCAGCTCTTCACCGGTCAGGTTCGCATCGGCCCAGGTGCTCAGGGTCGGAGCCAGGTGCGCCAGGGTCGTACCGCCACCGGGAACGATCCCCTCTTCCACCGCCGCCTTCGTAGCGTTGATGGCATCTTCCAGGCGCAGCTTGCGATCCTTCATTTCCGTTTCGGTCGCCGCACCCACCTTGATCACGGCAACGCCACCGGCCAGTTTCGCCAGACGCTCTTGCAGCTTCTCCTTGTCGTAGGACGATTCGGTTTCGTCCATCTGGCGGCGGATTTGTTCGCAACGGCCCTTCACCGCCGCTTCGTTACCGTCGGCAACGATCGTGGTGTTGTCCTTGGTGATGGTGATGCGACGGGCTTGGCCCAGTTGCTCCAGCTTGGCGCTTTCGAGCTTCAGACCCGCATCTTCGGTGATCACTTGACCACCGGTCAGGATGGCGATGTCCTCCAGCATGGCCTTGCGGCGATCGCCGAAGCCCGGAGCCTTCACGGCCGCCACATTCAGCACACCGCGCAGGCGGTTCACCACCAGGGTAGCCAGGGCTTCCTTCTCGATATCCTCCGCCAGGATCAGCAGGGGCTTGCCAGCGCGGGCCGCTTGCTCCAGGACGGGGACGAGATCCTGCACCAGGGTGATCTTCTTATCGGTGATCAGGATGTAGGGGGATTCGAGCACCGCTTCCATGCGCTCGGTATCCGTGGCGAAGTAGGGAGAGATATAGCCCTTGTCGAAGCGCATCCCCTCCGTGACCTCCAGTTCGGTGGTCATGGACTTGCCTTCCTCCAGGGAAATGACGCCTTCCTTGCCGACTTTCATCATGGCGTTGGCGATCATTTCACCCACCTCTTCGTCGTTACCGGCGGAGATGGAGGCCACTTGGGAGATGGCTTTGGAGTCGTTTTCGGGCACTTGGCGGGCGGTCTTGGCGATTTCGTCCACCAGGAAGGCGGTGGCCTTGTCGATGCCGCGCTTCAGGGTGATGGCGTTGGCACCGGCGGCGACGTTGCGCAGCCCTTCTTTGACGATCGCGTGGGCCAGGACCGTTGCGGTGGTGGTGCCGTCGCCAGCGGCGTCATTGGTTTTGGAAGCGGCCTGACGAATCAGGGCAACGCCGGTGTTTTCGACGTGATCTTCCAGTTCGATTTCTTTGGCGATGGTGACACCATCATTGATGATTTGGGGCGCGCCAAATTTCTTTTCGAGCACCACGTTACGCCCTTTGGGGCCGAGGGTCACGGCCACGGCTTCCGCCAGGATGTCGATACCGCGCTCAAGGGCACGGCGGGCGTTTTCGTTGTAAATGATTTTCTTGGCCATGGTGTCTCTTTGGGTTTCAGAACTGAATGGTTTGAAGCGGATTGGGAGTGCTCAGCAATGAAGCAGGCTGCTGCTCAACTCCCCCGGGCGATCGCATCCCCCACGGGGCGAGGGCGACCAAAATGAGTGGAATGATCTAGGGTTGGCCTAGGAAACGACGGCCAGGATGTCCTTTTCCGACAGGAGGACGTAATCTTCGTTGCCCAGCTTGATGTCGGTACCGGCGTACTTGGAGTAGAGCACGCGATCGCCGACTTTCACTTCGGGGGCCGTGTAGGAACCGTCGTCGTTGCGCTTGCCGGCACCCACTTGCACCACTTCACCCACCTGGGGCTTTTCTTTGGCGGTGTCGGGCAGCAGGATGCCACCGGCGGTCTTCTCTTCACTTGCGCTGATCTTCACGAACACGCGATCGCCCAAGGGCTTCACGGTCGAGACGCTCAAGGATACGGCTGCCATACGAGAATTACTCCAAACGATAGCTAAGGGCTATTGGATTCGGAGGTGGTTTAGCACTCTCGTCATCCGAGTGCTAATTTACTGGAGTCCCTGGCCCTGGGCAACTGCGCGGTCTGTACGGTTTCCCGAACTGGGGCGGCCGATGGCGTGATTGGAGGGTGGCTGGCGATGGTGGAGCGAGCGGATCAAGGCGAGGTGCTGGCGGCGGCGATGGGGACGGCGGTGCGATCGCTGGGCCTCGATGGGATTGATCGCCATGTGTTTCTGTGTGCGGATCAGACGAAGCCGAAGTGCTGCCCCAAGGAGGTGTCGATCGCGGCGTGGGATTACCTCAAGGGGCGGCTGAAGGAGTTGGGGCTCGATGGGTCGGCGGGCGATCGCGGGATTAACGGGACTGATCTACCCCCAGATCAAACCTTGCCCCACATTTTCCGCACCAAGGCGAACTGTTTGCGCCTGTGCATGGATGGGCCGATTTTGCTGGTCTATCCCGATGGGGTTTGGTATCGACGGGCGACGCCGGACGCGATCGAGCGCATCATCCAAGAACACCTCATCGGCGGGCGCATTGTGGAAGATCTGCTGATCCACCGGCGATCGCTCCCCCATAGCCCATCGGACAGCGCCCCCTCCAGTGGGGAATTCTAGACTCATCCCGCCGCGATCGGCCCCACCGGCTCCGGCACAATGGGAGCAGGGGCAAGCCAAACCTGGGCCATCCCCAAAAACGCCCCCATCTACACCCAGTTAGGATCAAATCCCATGACCCTCCTCGGTAACATTATCTGGCTCCTGTTCGGCGGCTTTCTCTCGGGCCTCGGCTACATCATCGGCGGCCTCAGCCTGTGCCTGACGATCATCGGCATCCCCTTCGGCGTCCAATCCATCAAACTCGGCGTCGCCACCATGGTGCCCTTTGGCCGGGAAGTGACCCCCATTGATCAGCAGCCCGACAGCCTGTTGCGCCTCATTTTTAACGGCATTTGGATCTTCTTCTTTGGCTGGCCCATTGCCCTATCCCACCTGCTCCATGGGTTGCTGCTCGCTATCACCATCATTGGCCTGCCCTTCGCCCAGCAGCATTTCAAATTGATTGCCCTGGCGTTGTTCCCCTTCGGACGCGACTTTCGTCCGGCAAATTAGCGCCCAAGGACAACATTAACGATCCAAAACAGCCCCCAGATGGGGGTAGCACCGATGGAACAATCCAAGGATCGTTCTGGCCGTGGCAAAGCCCATAAAAAGCGATTCTCTGGCTTCACGGCCCAGCAAGCCCTAGAGAAATTGCAGGTGGATCGCCTGATTCCCTGGCCCATTGAAGCAAAGCCCTATGAACCTAGCCCTTTCTTAGCAGAACGTCTCCGCCGCCTGGAGAATTTTGACCTATCCTTTTCTGAGCGATCGCGGGAATTGGTCATCGACGCCTTTTGTGAAGAGGTAATTGATCGCCATCGGGATCTCAAAATTTGGAAAGCAGCCCCCCTAGAAAGCGATGATGCGATCGGCCAAGCGGATTATTTAGTCGCTCCCCGAAAAGCCTATCTCACAACCCCATTACTCTGCGTCATTGAAGCAAAAAAAGATGACTTTGAGCAGGGACTCGCCCAGTGTTTGGTGGAAATGGATGCCTGCGCCTGGGTCAATCAACGGGCTGGGCTCACCATCGATAGCTACGGCATTGTCACCAATGGCGAGACCTGGAAATTCTATCGGCTAACGACCAACCACGAGGTCTTTGAAACCTTACCCTATGCCCTGGGCGATCGCGATCGCGTGCTGAGCATTCTGGATCAAATCTTTTCGGCCTGTCAGGATCTCCTGCATCAAACTTCCGCCCAGAGATCAAGCTAGGGCCACGGTTCTGAAACCCAGATCAGGATTCCAAGGATTCAAAACTAACCTCGTCGTAAATCTGTTCAATTTCCACAGTTAGATCAATGCTCCCTAGGACCACGCGATCGCCCCGGCGGTAGCTCAGAATCACCCAATCTCCCGAGGCGTTGCGATGGTAGCAATCCACCGCCACCTCATTGGAACTAACTAAAACATAGTCCACAAGATTTGGATTGCGGCGATAGTTTTCAAACTTTTTGCCGCGATCATAGCCCTCCGTGCTGTCTGACAACACCTCCACAATGAGACAGGGATAGGTGATGTACAGGGGATGGGATCGGTCGCGATCGTCGCAGGTCACGCTTAGGTCGGGATAGGTATAGTTCGCCGTGTCCAGAATATTAACCTTCACATCCGAGTTGAACACTTGGCAGGGGCCACCCCGCAGATGTCCGCGCAGGAGCAATAGAAAATTGATCGCGATCGCGCTGCGATTTTTTGTGCCACCGCTCATCGTATAAACACGCCCGCCAATGAGTTCATGCCGGTCTAGCTGCTTCTCTTCCCAAACGAAATACTCCTCGGGCGTGAAGCATTGATTATGATCCCTCGCTACAACCATTGCCGCCAATCCCCAGTTCTAGGGCGATGGTAACACCAACCCCCAAAAACCAAAAAGGGGAAACAGATCCCCTGACTCTGTCTCCCCTTTTGCCGTCGTAGACTGCACCCAAATTTCTGAGGCGTTTAGGGGCACTTCATCCCCAGGCATAACGGCCCAAGGCCACCACTAAGGTCCTAATCGGAAATGACCACGGGTTCGCCATCGCAAATGTCTACCGTCGCCTCGAAATCACCCCCATCGTCATACATGGCGTAGATATCATACTCACAGATGATTTCGCCATCCTCGACGCTCACCTCCACCGCATCACCCGGCTCCATGACCTCGGTCAGAAGATTCTCCCCCCACTCCTCGTCCCCGGCGGGCACCATATACAACCCTTCAATCGTGCCCGAGGCTTCGTTATGAACCTCCACCACCAGATCCTGGGCTCGACCGGGCTCCGCTACCGCGATCGCGAGGGGCAGGGCTAAAAGAGCCCCCAGAAGGCCACGGGCCACCGTTCCATTGACACGCATTGGGACTACTCCTACATAGTTCGGACTGCATCACTTCTAGCACCTTTTTCCTGGGAATCCTAGGGGTTAGCTGCGTAGAAACGATGTCATTTTATTGCGGATCAATGTCTCAACAATTTTCTGACTTGTTCTTAATTTTAGTGGGAATAGCCTGAGGACTTTGTGGGGAGATTAACTAATTCTTTGTGTCGAAGATTGTGGCGGCTTTAGCTAACATTTGATGAACGCTTAACTAACGGGCCTTTCGCAGTTCATCGGCGAGGAGTTGTTGATAGGCCCGGGGCAGGCTGCGGCTCATGATGTTCGTTTCAATGCCGTAGCCCAGGCTGGTCCAGGTGCCGGAGAGGCGGCGCAGGACGCGATCAATTTGGCCCGATCGCAGGGCGGCGGCGATGTCCATGCCCCAGGCGTTCGAGTCGGCGAGCCAGCGGTAGACCACGATGTCTTGATATTCCGGGGCAAAGCTGTAGTTTTTCCACCAGAGGAAGGCTCCGGGCTGGGGGTGGTAGAGGCGGGATTTTTCAGCCCAGGTGAAGTCGAGCATCTGGTAGCGGCCGGCGGCGGTGCTGCAATTGCCGCGATTGGGGCCGGCGTTGATGGGGATGCAGCGTTCGGGGTGGCGGCTGAGGTCGTCGGTGTAGCCGCCGCCGTAGAGCACGGCGTAGGGGTAGCGGACATTGGCTTCGCTGACGGAGATGGTGCGCATGAGGGCGCGCAGGTGGGGGTCGCCGCCTTCCATGACGAGGGGGGGGCTGGCGAGGCCATCGACGGCCATGGGACCGATGCCGAGCAGGGCGTCGCGCCAGGAGTAACCGTTCCACCAGGAGATGGCGACGATCGCGGCGGCGGAGACGGCGGTTCCAGCGAGGAAGGACAGCAGCCATGAATCCCCGGTGTCTTTGCGGGGGGTGGCGATCGCGCGGTCGGGTTCGGGGGTGGCGGGGGCGTTGCCCTTGGGTGGCGTGGCGGTCATCGGGGTGCGGGGCAGGGGTGGATGCGGAGGGGCGATCGCGCGATCGAGGCTTAGGGGTTAGGGATGTTGAGGACTGCCCTAGGGGGGCGGCTCGATGGGGGCGGTGTTGTCGGCAATGATCCAAGCTTCGGGGCCATTGTCCCCCACCCGCACCCGCTGCCAGCGGCCATCGGCGCTTTGGCCCAGGACAATCACCTCATCCCCCTGCTGGACGCCGCCAATGCGATCGCTGTCGCGACGGGGTTGCGATCGCAAGGTCAGGCCACCGCTGAGGGTCACCCGCGCCCGGTAGGCACCGCTGGGGGTGGGCGTCGGCGTGGGGGGCGTTTCCGGTTCCGGGGCGCGGGGGATGGGGGTCGCCTGGGGGGTGGGCGGCCGCGTCAGGGTGAGCGGGGCCGTATTTTCATTGGCAAAGGTGGGCCGAGGCGGATCCGTAACAATCTGGGCCACCACATAGCGGATCGTGACGATCGCGCCGCCCACCACGATCGCCAGGGCAATCAATAACCCCGCCGACAGGCTCAAAAGCCAACTGATGAACCGAAGCAGTAAGCGCACCATGGGCAGACACGATCTGAAATGCAGAGACTGAAGAACTGAACCGAAGGGCTGAAATCACGGGTTCGATGGGCCGCCATGGCTATTTTCGCTCACCGATCCGGCGATCGTGGCTCCGGCCGTCACCCCCGCGATCGCCCAGTGGCCCCTTTCCCCTCGGGTCCCCTTGGTAGGATTTAGGGTGCCGTTTCCGCCCTTCGCCGAGTTCCTCCCCCGCCATGGCCGCCAACCGCGACATCCCCAACCGCAACTGCTTCGCCGTGGACTACGACGCCCTCACCCCGATGATGCAACATTATGTGGCCGTCAAGCGGGAGCATCCCCAGGCGCTGTTGCTGTACCGGGTGGGGGATTTTTTTGAAACCTTTTTTCAGGATGCCTGCACGATCGCGGAAACCCTCGAACTGACCTTGACTTCCAAAGAAGCGGGCAAAACCGTGGGCCGGGTCCCCATGGCGGGGGTGCCGCACCACGCGATCGAACGGTACTGCGCCCAGTTGGTGGAGCGGGGCTATGCGGTGGCCCTGTGTGACCAGATCCAAGATCCGTCCGAGGCCCAGGGGCTCGTGGAGCGGGCGGTCACGCGCATCCTGACGCCGGGGACGGTGATCGAGGCGGGGATGCTGGCGGCGCGGCGCAATAATTACCTGGCGGCGGTGGTGACGGTGCGCCATTCCTGGGGGCTGGCCCATGCGGACATTTCCACGGGGGAATTTTGGACGACGCAAGGGGAGGATTTGGAGGCGCTCACCCAGGAACTGCTGCGGCTCCAACCGGCGGAGGTGCTCTATCCAGTCAATGCGCCGGATTTGGTGGGGCTCCTGCGGCCCGGAGAGGATCGGACCCCCTGGCGCGATCGCGGGGAACTGATCCCCGAAGCGCTGCCCAGCCAGTTTTGCTACGCCCTGCGGCCCCAGATTGCCTTTGATTTCAATGGGGCGAAGCAGCGGCTGTTCGATCGCTTCCGGGTGCGTTCATTGGAGGGGTTTGGGTGCGATCGCCAACCCCTGGCGGTGCGGGCGGCGGGCGGTCTGTTGGCCTATCTCGATGACACGTTCCAGGGGAGCCGCGATCGCCGGAACCTGCAATCGGAAGCGACGCCAGCGGGGGTGGATCTGCTGCCGTTGCGGACCTATACCCTCACGGACTATCTGATCCTCGATCACCAAACCCGCCGCAATCTGGAAATTATCCAAACCGTCCGGGATGGCACCCTCACGGGCTCGCTGCTCTGGGCGCTGGATGAAACGGTCACGGCCATGGGGGGGCGATCGCTCCGGCGCTGGCTCCTGCAACCGCTCCTGGATCTCGACGGCATCCGATCGCGGCAGCGGACGATCGCGGAGTTGGTTACCTCGACTCAAATGCGCCAGGATCTCCAGCGGCTGTTGCGGGATATTTACGACCTGGAACGGCTCGCGGGCCGCGCCAGCGCCGGAACCGCCAACGCCCGGGATTTAGTGGCCCTGGCCGATTCCCTCGCCAAGGTGCCGGATCTGGTCACCGTCACCGAGGGGGCGCGATCGCCCTACCTGCGCGCCCTGGCCCGTCCCCAGCCGGATCTGGAACAGTTGGCCGATCGCCTGCGATCGCACCTGGTCGAGTCGCCCCCCCTCAAACTCACGGAAGGCGGCCTGATCCGCGAGGGGGTCCATGAGCAGCTCGATCGCCTGCGGCACCAGGCCAAGGCGGATCTGGACTGGCTGGCGAACCTGGAGGCGGAGGAACGGCAGCGCACGGGCATCGCCACCCTGAAGGTGGGCTACAACAAAACCTTTGGCTATTTCATCGGCGTGGGCCGCACCAAGAGCGACCTGGTGCCCGCCGACTACATCCGCAAGCAAACCCTCGCCAACGAAGAGCGCTACATTACGCCGGAATTGAAGGAGCGGGAGGCGCGGATCCTGTCGGCCCGCGAAGATCTCAATCGCCTGGAATACGACATTTTTGTGCAGTTGCGATCGCAGGTGGCGGATCTGGCGGAACCGATTCGGCAGGTGGCCTTGGCGGTGGCGGCGGCGGATGTGCTGGCGAATTTTGCGGAATTGGCGGTGCGGCGGGGCTACTGCTGTCCGGAGGTGACCCGCGATCGCACCCTGGTGATCGAAGGGGGGCGGCATCCGGTGGTGGAGCGATCGCTTCCGGCGGGCCTGTTTGTGCCCAATGACACCCACCTGGGCTATCCCCACCCGGAATTTACGGAGGTTGAGGACATTGGGGAGATTGGGGCATCGGGCGGCGATCGCGCCCCGGGCCAGGTCCCGGACCTCATCATTTTGACCGGCCCCAACGCCAGCGGCAAAAGCTGCCATCTGCGGCAGGTGGGTTTAATTCAACTGATGGCCCAGGTGGGCTGTTTCGTCCCCGCCACCCGCGCCACCTTGGGCATTTGCGATCGCATCTTCACCCGGGTCGGGGCGGTGGACGATCTCGCCACGGGCCAATCCACGTTCATGGTGGAGATGAACGAAACCGCCAATATCCTCAACCACGCCACGGCGCGATCGCTGGTGCTGCTCGATGAAATTGGGCGCGGCACGGCGACCTTTGATGGCCTCGCGATCGCCTGGTCCGTGGCGGAATATTTGGCGGCGACGGTGCGATCGCGCACGATTTTCGCCACCCACTACCACGAACTCAACGAACTGGCCTCGTTGCTCGTTAATGTGGCGAATTACCAGGTCACGGTGAAGGAATTACCTGATCGCATCGTTTTTCTGCACCAGGTGCGTCCCGGCGGGGCCGATCGCTCCTACGGCATCGAAGCGGGGCGATTGGCGGGCCTGCCCCCCAGCGTGATTGATCGCGCCCGCCAGGTCATGACCCAGATCGAAAAGCATTCCCGCATCGCCGTCGGCCTCCGCAAAACCGCTGGCACCGTCGCCGCGATCGCCCCCCAGAACGGCACCGCGATCGCCCACGACGGCCCCGCCCAACTCGACATTTTTTCGTGATTTTTCGGTGGAAGCTGGGCGGGAAAACCCAATTCCTGCGGTGATGGAACGGTTGCGGAACGGGTTTATGGCGATCGGTGGGGGCTGGGCGGGAAAACCCCGCCCCGACGGTTTATTTAAGAACCCGCTGCCACCGGCTCCGGCACCTCCAATTTTTCCAGCATGAACTTGGAGCGCTTGAGGGCATCGGGCACCGGAATCGGGTAATGGCCGTTGAAACAGGCGGTGCAGAAATTCTCCACCTTATCCCCCGTCGCCGTCAGCATCCCCGCCTCACTCAGGTAGGCCAGGGAATCCACCTCGATTTGCGCCGCGATCGCCTCGACGGACTTCGTAGCCGCAATCAAATGATCCTGACTGTCCGTATCAATGCCATAGAAACAGGGGTGCGTCACCGGCGGCGACGAAATCCGCATATGCACCTCCGTCGCCCCCGCATCCCGCAGGGTTTTGACGATTTTGCGGCTAGTGGTGCCCCGGACAATCGAATCATCCACAATAATCACCCGCTTGCCCGCCAGCACATCCCGCAGGGGGTTGAGCTTCATGCGGATGCCCGACTCGCGCATGGACTGGGTGGGCTGGATGAACGTGCGCCCCACGTAGCGATTTTTAATCAACCCCTCCGCATAGGGAATGCCCGACACCTGGGAGTAGCCGATCGCGGCGGGCACCCCAGAATCCGGCACCGCAATGACGATATCCGCCTCCACGGGGGACTCGATCGCCAACTGCCGCCCAATGCGCATCCGGTAGCTGTAGAGGCTCTCTTGGTTCACCACGCTGTCCGGGCGGGCGAAGTAGATCATCTCAAACACGCACAGTTTTGGCTGGGGAGCCTCCGCCCAGAAGAAGGACGCCAGCCCCTCCTCCGTGATCACCACCAATTCCCCCGGCTCCACATCCCGCACATAGTCCGCGCCGATGATATCCAGACCGCAGGTTTCCGACGCCAGCACATACCGCTGGGGCGTTCCGGGCAAGGTGCCAATGACCAAAGGCCGCACGCCGTTCGGATCGCGGGTGCCCAGGAGCCCTTCGGGGGTGCCGATGACTAAACTGAAGGCCCCGTGGCAGCGTTTGAAGGCGCGGATGGCCCCCTCGACCCAGCCGTGGCCCGCGTCCACCTCTTGGCCCATGGCGATCGCGATCGCCTCAGAATCCGTCGTGGTTTCAAATTCAAGCTGGGCCGCCTTGAGATCCTCACGCAGTTGGCCCGTATTGACCAAATTGCCATTGTGGGCCAGGGCCAGGGTGCCGAGGCGGGTGGACACCAGGGCAGGCTGGGCATTGCAGCGGTGGCTCGATCCGGTGGTGGAATAGCGGGTGTGGCCCACGGCGATGGAACCGGGCAGCCCCGCCAGGATGGCATCGTTAAACACCTGGGACACGAGCCCCATGTCCTTGTGGCAGTGGACGCGATCGCCCTCAAGGGTGGCAATGCCCGCCGACTCCTGGCCCCGGTGCTGGAGGGCAAACAGGCCAAAGTAGGCCAACCGCGCCACGGACTGCTCCGGCGCATAGACCCCAAACACACCACAGGCTTCCTCGGGCTTGTCCGGGCGATCGCCCTGGGGCGCTCCGGGGTGGGCCAGGGCCATGGGAAGGGAGTTGGGGGAAGTAGCCTGCTCGCTCATGCCTTGTCTGTGCTCCTGTCGGGAACGGAAGATGGTCTGAAGGGGATCCACACCGATGGGGCGATCGCGCGATCGCAGCGGCCATCGTCGGATCGAATCAAACGGGATTTATCAAAAGCAATGGAAAAACGGCGGTGGAACTAGAAAAATCAGCAAATTAAAGGCTAAAAACAGGGCACGCCCCAAAACGCAGAAAATTCGCAAGGGAACCGGGTCAAAGGACGGCGGTCTGGATTGCATCTGGGTTTGAGGGCGTTGCGAAGATGGAACCAGCCGAAATAGGGGGCCGTTTTTCCCAAAAAAGTGGGATAAGGGCGCGGGGCTGGGCCATCCGGTAAAAAAAGCTTTAAGGCGGTCTTAACAGAACCCCCTTTACACTACCGCAAAGGGCAATGATCGCGATCGCCGACTGCCGGTGATGGGGATCAAGGGGTGGGGCCGCAGTTTGGTAACCATTGCGACCCTATTTCTGCTGGAACCGGTGAGGGCAAGGGGCTTAAGCCCCTTGTTGCGGCGGGCCGTGGGGCGGTTGGAGGATGGATTTTAGCTCGCTAGGGTCCGGGCGATCGCGTGGGTCCAGCGATCGCTCAGATCCGCCACCGGGGCCGTGATCAGGGCCTCGCCGCCGTCGGTTTGGATCACCAGGGTGCCGGTGCCGGTCACTTCCCCGAGGGGCTGCCAGCGGCCCGCCAGATGGTCGTTGAGGTGGGCTTCCCAGGTGGAAATATGCTCCGGCGCGACGGACACGAGAATGCGCGCGCCCCCTTCCCCAAAGAGCACCTCATCCCAACGCTGGTCCGCCGCGATCGCGGGCACCGTCACCACCGCCCCGAACTGGCCGCCAATGCAGCTTTCCGCCAGGGCAACCGCAAAACCTCCCTCGGCGCTGTCGTGGGCGGAGCGGATCCAGCCGTTGCGGATGCCCGTGCGACAGGTGGCCTGGACCGCCAGTTCTAGCGCGTCGTCAATGCGGGGGGGACGGCCCGCCACGGTGCCCTGGACCGCCGCCAAATACTCCGAGCCCCCCAGGGTGACGGTTTCCGACGGCTGCCCCAGGGGAACGCCCAGCAGGTACAGGCGATCGCCGCGCCCCTGGAACGCTAGGCCGCAGATGGCATTGAGGTCTTCGATGAGGCCCACCATGCCCACCACCGGCGTCGGATAGATGGCCTGGGGGGTGCCGTCGGGGCCGAGGGTTTCGTTATAGAGGGACACGTTGCCGCCGGTGACCGGGGTGCCAAAGGCGCGGCAGCCGTCCGCGAGGCCCTTGCAGGCGTTCGCCAGTTGCCAGTAGCCCACGGCATTTTCCGGACTGCCGAAGTTGAGGTTGTCGGTCACGGCGATCGGCTCGGCCCCCACGCAGGACAGGTTTCGGGCCGCCTCCGCGATCGCCCCCTTCGCCCCTTCGTAGGGATCCAGGTACACATGGCGGCCATTGCAATCCGTCGTCGCCGCCACCGCCCGGTTATGGGTTCCGGCCCCCTGGGCCAACTGGGGCCGCAGACGCACCACCGCCGCATCGGCCCCACCGGGCATCAGGACCGTGTTGTTCTGCACCTGATGGTCATATTGCCGATAGACCCAATTCTTCGAGGCGATCGACGGGGTTTCCAGCAGTTGTTGCAGGATCGCCGTCCAGGATTTCCCACCCGTGAGGCCCGCGCGATCGCACGAGGGCAACTGATCCACCGTCCAATTCCAGGCCGTTTGGGCATAGGCCGGCGGCTGTTCCATCAGTTCCCGGCGATAGAGGGGCGTATCCTCCGCCAGGGCCGCAGAAGGCACCTCCGCCGCGATCGCCCCCTGGAAACGAATCCGCACCATCGGCTCCTCGATCACCGTGCCCGCCACCACCGCCTGCAAGCCCCAGCGGTGGAAAATTTCAATCAACTCCTGCTCGCGCCCCGGAGCCGCCACAAACAGCATCCGCTCCTGGGACTCGGACAGCAGATATTCATAGGGCACCATGCCCGTCTCCCGCACGGGGATTTTGTCGAGATCCAGATCAATCCCAACGCCCCCCTTCGCCGCCATTTCCGCCGTGGAACAGGTGATCCCCGCCGCCCCCATGTCCTGGGCCGCCACCACCGCGCCGGTTTTGAATGCCTCTAGGCACGCTTCGATCAATGACTTTTCCATGAACGGATCCCCCACTTGCACGGCGGGGCGATCGTCCAGGGACGCTTCACTCAATTCCGCACTGGCGAAGCTGGCCCCCCCCATGCCGTCGCGGCCGGTGGTCGAACCCACGTACAGGACCGGGTTGCCGATGCCCGAGGCCCCCGCCTTGACAATTTCCTCCGTTTCCATCAGCCCCAGGGCCATGGCGTTGACCAGGGGATTGCCGGAGTAGGCCCCGTCGAAATACACCTCGCCGCCGACGGTGGGCACGCCGACGCAGTTGCCGTAGTGGGAGATGCCCGCCACGACCCCCTCAAACAGCCGTTGGTTATTGGGATCATCGAGGGGGCCGAAGCGCAGGGCATTGAGGATGGCGATCGGCCTCGCGCCCATCGTGAAGATGTCCCGCAGGATGCCGCCGACGCCGGTGGCCGCCCCCTGGAACGGTTCCACGGCGGACGGGTGGTTGTGGGATTCCACCTTGAAGGCCAGGTGCAGGCCGTCCCCCAGGTCCACGACCCCCGCATTTTCACCGGGGCCGACGAGGATGCGATCGCCCGTGGTCGGAAACTGGCTCAGGAGGGGGCGGGAATTTTTGTAGCAGCAGTGCTCGGACCACATGACGCCGAACATGCCCAGTTCAGCGCGGTTGGGGTGGCGGCCCAGGCGGCGGTAGATTTCGGCGTATTCGTCCGGTTTGATCCCCTCGGCGGCAATTTCGGCGGCGGAAAAGGGGGCATTCGCGTAGGCAGAGGCGGATTCGGAGGCTGACACGGCGGCGATCGCCTGGGCGGCGAAGGACTAAAAAGCGGTCCTATCTTAGTCTTTTCTCTAGCGCCTATCTAGCCTTGGATGGTGGGGTCAACGATGGCCCTAGGGCGCGCGCCGTCAGCTTTTTTGGCCGGTTGCGCTAAGGTAATGGGGGCAAATCCGGGCGATCGCGATCGTGATCCAACCGGCCCGATGCTGAGCATCGAAACCTGGCCCCTGACACTGGCCCTCAAACCTGGCCCCCATTGCTGGCCTCCTATCACTAAAAATCTGGCTTTTTACGGACGCGGCACGACCATGCAATCTGGACTACAAGACGATCAATCCACCCTGGAGCTGGGCCTGGGCGATCGCGCGATCGGCAACGGGCGCGCCATGGCCGACTATCACCTGCTGCCGGTGCCCAAGCCCCGCGCGGAGGTGATCACGGGCACCGTGGCCCTGCATTTGGCGGCGCTGCTGGCCTTTGTGCCGTCAAATTTCAGTTGGTCCGCCGTGGGGGTAGCCGTGGCGCTCCACTGCATCACCATTGGCCTGGGCATTTCCCTGGGGTTCCACCGGCTGGCGACCCACCGCAGTTTGCGGGTGCCGAAATGGCTTGAGTACTTCTTCATCCTCTGCGGGACCCTGGCGGCCCAGGGCGCGGTGAAAGGCTGGGTGGGCTACCACCGGATGCACCACCTGCACTCGGACACGGACGGCGATCCCCACGATTCCACCCGAGGGTTTTTCTGGTCCCACATTAGCTGGCTGATGCACGGGGTGCCCATGCGATCGAAGCTGCCCCGCTTCACCCAGGACATCGATCGCGACCCGTTCTATACCTTCTGCCACAACTACTACATCCCCCTGCAACTGGCCCTGGCGATCGCGCTCTACGCCTGGGGTGGGATGCCCTTTGTGGTGTGGGGGATTTTTGTGCGGCTGTTCGTTGGCTTCCACGCCACCTGTTTTGTCAACAGCGCCTGCCACCTGTGGGGCTACCGCAGCCACAACAGCCCCGATCGCTCCACCAACTGCTGGTGGGTGGCCCTGCTGACCTTTGGCGAGGGCTGGCACAACAACCACCACGCCCACCAATCCTCCGCCCGCTTCGGCAGCCGCTGGTGGGAATTGGATCTGGTCTGGCATGTGGTGCAACTGCTCCAGGCGCTGGGGCTGGCGACTCAAGTGAAAACCGTCCGCACGGCGGGGGAGTCGTAGGGTTCCATGGCGACCGAAGGACGCGATCCGGACCTGAAGGTTCTGGGCCATTACCAGGGCTATGTGATTGAACTGCGGCTGGCGGCTCCGGGCGATCGCCCCCCACCAGGGACAGATGCGGCGGATCTTTACCCGGAGTTGGCGATCGCGGCGGCGCAGTTGCAAAGTCAGATCGATCGCCACATCGAATACCAGCGCATCGCCGCCCAGTTCGAGCAGGGTTTTTTGCAGCCCCTCATGGCCCAGGGGTTTAGTAGCGCCAAAATCCTCGACGCGATCGCGGACTTCGCCCAGCAGGCCCAGTGGCCCGATGAAGTGGTCAAAAACCTCGAATACGCCGCCGCCGCCCTCCAGGATGCCACCGGCGATCGCCCCACCGGCAGCGATCCCCTCACCGGCAGCCCCGGCCCCAGCCAACGCCCCCTCCCTCCCCCCTAGGAGGTCACCGCGTCTATGCTGATGGGCAGGGTCGTCACACCACAACACTGAGCCATGGGCGCTGCTCGCATCCTCATCGTCGAAGATCAGTTCCTGATCGCAACGCGCCTGCGCAAGGAGTTGCAGGTCTGGGGCTATGAGGTAATCGGCTACGAAACCTCCGGCACCGCCGCCATTGAACGGGCGGTCATGGATCTGCCGGACCTGATTTTGATGGACATCGTCCTCGAAGGCCCCCTCGACGGCACCGAAACCGCCCGCCGCCTCAAGCAGTTGCCAGAAACCCGAGGGATTCCCATCGTTTTTGTGACGGGCCATTCGGACGATGAAACCCTGGAGCGGGCCTTGGAGGTGAGCGCCTCGGGCTATGTGGTCAAGCCCTATAAGGCCCAGGAGTTGCGGGCGCTGGTGGAAACAACCCTCCAGAAGCAGCGCCAGCAGGTGGCCGTCGAAAATGCCCTGGTGCGCGCGGAGGCCCGCAGTGAGGTGCAGGCGCGCTACCTCAATCTCCTGTCGCGGGAGTGCCGGGAACCGCTGACGGCGATTTTGGCGGCGACGCAGATGTTGCAGCACCACGGCGATCGCCTGACGGGGGAGCGGCGGCAGCGGCACTTTGAGCGCATCGAGTCGGCGATTTATCAGATCAACCAAACCCTCGATGATGTGCTCGATCTCAACCGGGGGCGGCGGATTGACTGCACGCCGGTGGCCCTAGATTTAGTGGCCTTTTGTCGCCATTTGATCGACGAGGTGCAGGCGCGCCAACTGTTGGAGATGCCGCCGCCGCCGCCCCGCAAGCCCTGCACGATTCGGATGGTCTATGGGCGGGCCGATACGATTGTGTTTTTGGATGTGACGCTGCTGCGGCAGATTTTGACGAATTTGCTGTCGAATGCGATTAAATACTGCCCCGGCGGCGGCGAGATTGTCCTGGAGGTGAAGGGGGATCTCGATACGGTGGTGCTGTCGGTGGCCGATCGCGGCATTGGCATTCCGTCGGACTATCTGCCGCGTTTGTACCGGCCGTTCCAGCGGGCGAAGAATGTGGGGCAGATTGTGGGGACGGGGCTGGGGCTGTCGATTGTGAAGCAGGCGGTCGATCGCCACGGGGGGACGATCGAGATTGATAGTGTGATGGATGGGGGCACCACCTGTGTGGTGACGCTGCCGTCGCTGCCGGATGGGGCGGGGGCGGGGGCGGGGGGCAACGATCGCGCGATCGCGGCGGATCGCGAGCCGACCAGGATGGCGTCGGGGATGGGTTTTAGCGGTCTGGGAAGAGGTTGATGGGGCGATCGCCGGTGGGAGCGGGGGAGATCGGGGGGGGATTGCTTGGGTCGGTGGGGAGGATGCGATCGCGCAAATCCTGGCGGAGGGCGGCGGCGGTTTGGCCCTGGGGATCGAAGTAGCCCAGGGGGATTAGGTCCCTGAGGCGCTGCTGCTGGTAGCGGTAGAGGGCGCGGATCCAGCCGTCGCGATCGCGTTCTGGGCTGTCGGTGACGCCGAGCAGTTCAATGGTGGCGACGGTGACGCGATCGCCGAGGCGGTCGGGATTGAGGTCAGGAAAATCGCTGCTGAGGTCCACCACGACGCGATCGCGCAGAAGCTGAAACTGCTGGCGGGTGTCGTCAAAGCGGCGGCGACCGGCGGCGAGATCCAGGGCGGGGATCGTGGCGTAGGGGTCAGGGATCGCCCCACTGACTTCGACCGTTTGGGGGATGCGTTCCGGCAGGCCGGGGGTGGAAAAATCCCAGATGCGGTGGGTGACGATAATGGCGATGGGGACAAAAATGCAGCTTGCGAAGCCCAAGATCGACACCCAGTCGGCGCGGCTGGAGTAGCCCGGTGCGAGCCAATAGAGCCGGGGGTTGACGCTGGCGAGGTTTTGTAGCTTGGGGATGGCCACCACCTGCGATCGCGTCGCCGACGGCCAGTTTTTAGGATTTCCTTTGCCCAGGGTGCGCGGCCGCCGGGGTACCCGCACGGGCTGGAGATGCTCCCCCCGCAGGACCGCCGTCCGGGATGGAAACGGATCGCGCCCCTTGAACTGGGCCGTGCGCTGGCACCAGGGGCAGGTTTTGAGGTGGCCGCCGTAGACGTGGCGATCGTTCACGGTGCAGGTGATGAGGTTTTGCTCCGCCGCCTCCAGGGCGCTGACCCAATCGCGCGGGGTGGGCCGCCCCTGGGGATCCCGGTGGCCCGTTTCAAAGGCACGGCGAAACAGCACCTGCAATTTTGGGTCGAGGTTTTCCAAAGGGGGCGCGATCGGCTTGGGTTTGTAGGGGCCGGGGCGCAGGCCGTAGGGAAAATGGCCGGCGGCGATGCGCGTTTCCTTGGGGGGAGGGTCGCCGCCGCCGCCGTAGCGCCCGTCGAAGGGGTGGGTGCCCTCCATCAGCAGTTGGAACAGAAGCACCGCAAGGCCAAAGTTGTCGTGCTCCGGCTCGCGATCGCGGCTCTGGAAATTGACCCCCTGCAACTCCGGCGGCGTATAGTCCGGCTTGCCCACGCCACAGCGGAAGGTCTGGCCCCGCAGGCGATCGCGCACCTGGAACGAGTCCGTATCCACCAGGCTCACCAGGGTCGTTTGGGCGGCGAGGATATTCGATTCATTCACGTCGCCGATCACATAGCCGCGATCATGCAAAGCCCAGACGGCGGCGGACAGGTTTCGCCCCATCCGCAGCAGGTAGCGATAGGTGAGATTAAACAGTTCCTGGCGGCGGGTTTTGGGGGTATAGAAATGGTGCAGCGGGCGGGCATCGACCACCCGAGGCATCAAAAATCCGAGGATTGTATGGGGCGCTTCGGCGCTGATGACGAGATCCACGGGCCACGCGATCGCGGGATTGGGGTCATCAGGGTGGATGGGGGAATTCGCCAGCATCACCTGGAGCTTATCGAGGCGATCGCGGGTGCGGCGGTTGGGGTGATAGATCTTGGCCAGGAGGTGGGGCGCTTCCTGGACGCGGTAAATTTTGCCCTCGCCGCCCCCGAATTGGGTTTCATCGAGGGTGAGGGGCTGGCCGGTGGAGCGGCGGCGAACCCGCAGGGGGGAAGAGCCCAGGGCAGCAGGCATGGTGGGACGGCGGCGGCGGTGGCGATCGCGCTAGGGGGCGCTTTCTATGATTGCGGATGGGGCGGAATTTGTGGGTTCTTCTGGGGTTTCCTCGGCGGACGCTTCGGCGGAACTCCAGCGGTAGAAGGCGATCGCGGTGTTGCCATAGTCCTTGGTGCGCACCGGTTCTAGGGGGCCACAGGCGATCGCGCGCCAGCGGTGGGGATCGTATTCAATGGCCAGTTCGCCATCGGGGGCCAGCAGGGACCGTTGGGCCAGTAGGGGCACGATGCGATCGTAGAGGTCGCTGGCGTCGTAGGGCGGATCGAAATAGATCAAATCAAACGGCCCCGTGAGTTTGCCCAGCAGGGCGATCGCATCCCCCCGCAACGGCGCAATGGTTTGGTCCGGTCGGGCGATCGCGCGCCAGTTATCCCGCACCACCGCCCAGGCTCGGCCACTTTTTTCCAGGCCCGTCACCGTGGCGGCCCCGCGAGCCAGGGCTTCCGCCCCCATGGTCCCCAGGCCCGCGCAAATGTCTAGCCAGCGGCAGCCCTCCACGCGATCGCGCCAGATATTAAACACCGCCTCCCGCACCCGCGACGCCGTGGGCCGGGTGGCCTGACCGGGCAAGGTTTTGAGGGCTCGGTTGCCATAAATCCGCACCGCCATGGCCTCAGGACACCTCCGGGGACATCACCGGCTCCGGCTCCGGCTCGATTAATTCCACCGACTCCGGCGATGCGGGTTCCGGCTCCGGTTCCACCGATTCCAGCGATTTTTCAGCCGTGACGGGCAAAATCGGAGGCCGCTCCAGGGCGATCGCCCCCAAACTGCCCCGGCGGAATTCCTGCAACAGGGTCCGGGCCGATCGCTCCACATCCCCCTTAAACCGTTCCGCCGCCAGGGCTGGTAGATAATCCTCCCCCGTGAACGGCACCGGATCGACGCCGTAGCGATCGCGCAGACACCCCCCCCCATCCAGCCTCGTCAGTAGCTCCACCAGGGCCGCCGCCACCTGCTGATTGTCATAGGACGCCTGACCAATGTCATCGCAGATCGCCAACTTCACCGCCGCCGCCTGATCCGTCAAATCCATCGGCAAAATCCCCGGCGCATCCAGCAACTCCAACTCCTGCGAAATCCGCACCCAGCGCAGTTGCCGCGTCACCCCCGGCTTGGCCGCACTCTCCACAATGCGCCGATTGAGCAACCGATTAATCAGCGCCGACTTGCCCACGTTCGGATAGCCAATCACCGCCGCCCGCACGGGCCGGGGCCGCATCCCCCGCTGTTTGCGCCGCTCATTGACCCAGGCCGCCGCCGTTTGGGCCGCCTTGCCGATCGCCTTGACCCCTTTCCCTTCCCGCGCATCCGTGAAATAGGGCCGATCGCCGCGATCGCGGAACCATTCCTCCCAGGCCGTGCGCTCGACCGCCGCAATCGTATCCACCCGATTCAGCACCAGCACCCGCGCCGTCCGCCCCCCATCGAGCCATTTATCTAGCCGGGGGTGGGCCGTCGCCAGGGGAATGCGCGCATCCCGCACCTCAAACACCACATCCACATGCTTGAGTTGCTCCAGGAGCGCCTTTTCCGCCTTAGCAATATGACCGGGATACCATTGAATAATCATGCAATTTTCAACATAAACACTACAAACTTCCGCGCCCCATACCCCCAACCCCAAAACGGAGTAACACCCCAGGACAAGGGACTCAAGCCCCTTGCCCCCAAGGCAATTTCCAAGAGGGCAATTCCGAAATTCCTATAGAGATAGACTCAGCATTCTATCGCAATCAAACCCGTTATTTTGATCTGCATTCGTTCTTTATTCATTCATATCCTTATAGGTTGCCACTGCGGATGGGGAAATGCGGTTGAGATACCTAAAGATCCAATATTTAATCACCGCATCCAAAATCACCGGAAAGGTGGCAATAAACAAAAACATGAAATCACGATTTTCCGGCAGGCCAAAGTGGCGCGAAATGCCGCTGACCACCACTTCCCAACCGTGGGTGGAGTGGTAGCCCACAAAAATATCCGTCGAGAGAATAATCACAAAGGCTTTGGCGCTGTCGCTGAGGCCGTAGACAATTTCGTCAATAAAGGATTTGAGGATGGCAATTTCCTCGCGGCTTGAGGCGATCACAATGCCAAATCCCAGAAGGGAAATGAAGTCAGAAATGACATTTTTGATGGCGTCGGCGCTTTGGCCTTGGGCCGTTTCAGCGATTTCTAGGGCTTTTTCATCTAGCCGCTCTTCGATTTCTTCATCCGTCAGGTGGGGGCCATGGCGGGCGCGGTTTCGGAAGCGCAGCAGATGCTCATAGTGCTCCAGTTCGACGAGGGCTTCCTCCTGCATGTCGGGATTCAAGAAGATGTTTTCGAGGGGAGGATGGTAGCTGTGATCGACGATGGGGCCAACGAAAAAGTTTTTGGCGATTTGTTGGGTGAGGAGGGGGACGAGGATGAGGAGCAACAAAAACCGCAGGGATACAATGGTGCGGATTTTGGTGCTGCGGTGTTTTTTGACGACTTCTTCTTCGGAGCGATCATCTAGGTCTCGCCGCACGCGATCGAGGGTGCTCAGGAGCGATCGCGGCAGGACACTGGTGCGGTTGGTCAGGGAACTGCGGTTGTCTAGATCACCCCGCTGGCGACGCTGAAGGCCGCTGCGGCTGGTGAAGCGCGGTGCGAGGCCGCCGGGGCGATCGCTCGATCTAGCCCTGAAGCCGTTGCTGGATCGAGCGCTGGCATTGGGGCCATGGCCGGGGTTGGGGGTGCCGCTGGGGGTCGGGTTGGGACGATCACCGCGATCGCCCGCCACCCCATAGCCCCCGCGCCCATCGGCCAGGTCCGCCTCCACCGTTGCGCCGCCACTGCCCAGGGCCACCTCCGCCAGGGACAGGGCTTCATAGCGCCCGCGCACGCGATCGATCGTTTCCAATTTTTTCAGGATCAAAAAATCATTCCCCGCCGCCCCCTGGGTTCGGGGGGTTGGCCCGTCGGGGCGATCGTCCACCACCGTCGGCAGGGGCTCTCCCCCTAGGGCATCCGCGCGCGGGTCCACCGGGGGGGCGCGCTCGGGCAGCCGCGATCGCCGGAACAGCAGATTACTGGTGCGAAATTCCGCTAAACCCAGGTCGATCGCCGTGAAATGCTTTTTCAATTCCGAGCGGAAATAATCGCGGATTGCGCCGGTGTATTGGGGCGAATCCGGATCGATGGCCTCCCCCTGGAAGTAGCGGGTTTCGATCGCCGCGATCGCCAACGCCGCATCATAGGCCCGGTTCAGGGCGCGATCGGGCGTCGTTTCATACCAACGGCCCGCCGCTGCCCAGAGCGATCGCACCGTAGAAAAGGGGGAAGAACGGGGGGACGACATGGGGCGAGGCGGGGCGACACGGGGCGCAGCGAGGGTCTCCGGGAAAGGTCCGCGGACGTGGCGGAGGGCGGCCTTTCGTTGATAATCACGACAGGTATCATAGCAAATTCACCCCTTTGCCCTTTGCGCCCCCGGCCACGGTGATCCACGACGCCATGCCCCCCCAGATGTCCCCCGCGATTTGGGTGGCCGGTCCCGCCCGCTCCGGCAAAACCCAGGCCCTCCTGGATGCCCTGGGGGATTGGCTGGCGGCGCGATCGCCCGCATCGGATCCGGCCCTGGATCCGGCCATTGGTCCCGTGATCGGCATTCTGGCCCTGGCGGCTCCGGGGGGCAGTCGGCCCGCCCTCGACGATCGCCTCACCCCCGTGGTGGCCGCGCGATCGCCCCTGACCTGCACCACGCCGATGGGCTGGGCCGAAACGGAAGTGCAGCGGTTCTATCCCTGGCTGGCCCAAACCTTCGGGGTGAGCGCCCGTCCGCCCATTCTGCTGCGCTCGGAGAATGAGCAGGAATTGGCGACGGTCCTCTGGGCACCGCTTCTGGAGTCCGTGGATCTGGCCCCGTCCGTGGCGGCGGGCGATCGCGCCGTGCGGCAACTGCTGGACTGGTACCAGTTGGCGGCATCGGCGGGGCTCCCCTGCGATGACTCCCTCGGGGAGCGGCTCATGGGGGGGTTCCAGGAGACGGATCTGGCGAATCGGCGGTTGGCATCGATCGCGGCGACGGCGATCGCCCAGTGGCGACGGTGGTGCCTGGGGCGGGGGCTGCTGACCTATGGCCTTGCGACGGAGTTGTACTACGGCCACCTGTTGCCCCAGGGGTTCTATCGCGATCGCCTCCGCCAGCGGTTTGGCTTTTTCCTGGCGGATGATGGGGATGATTACCCCGGCGCGGCGGTGGAGTTGCTCGGTGCCCTGCTGGACTGCGGCATTCCCGGCGCGATCGCCTTTGGCACCGACGGGGCCGTGCGGCTGGGGTTGGGGGCGGATCCGGAGACCCTGGGCACCCTGGCGGACCGCTGCACCGCGATCGCCCCGGCCGGTGGCCCCCAATCCTGGAGTCGTCCCCTGGCGGAGCGGCTGGCGGATTTTGTCCTGGATCCAGGGCCATGGCTCGATCTGGAGGAAGGTCTCGGCGCACTCTTGCCCCAGGCCGCCAGTGGGCGCGATCGCCTCACCCTCCTGAGCCACCCTTCACGGCTGCAACTGCTCGAGGGCATCGCCGATCAGATCGCCCTGGATCTGTCCACCGGCCACGCCGCCGCCGACATCGCCATCATCGCCCCCGGCCTCGATCACACGGCCCGCCACCTCCTCAGCCAATGCCTTGCGGAACGGCACATTCCCCTGCGGCCCCTCAATGTGCAGGATCCGCTGATCGAACGGCCCCCCATCCGCGCCCTGATGACCCTGCTGGCGTTGGTCTATGCGGAGGATCTCGGACGGCTGATTGATCCGCTGGATGTGGCCCAACTGCTGGTGACCCTCTCGAGATCGCCGCGATCGCCCCAGGGGGCCATTGATCCCGTCCGGGCGGGCCTGCTGGTGGACACCTGCTTTGATGGCGATCGCCACCGGCCCCGCCTGCTGCCCCCGGATACCCTCGATCGCTGGGACCGCCTGGGCCACCGCGCCTTTGACACCTACGAACAAATTCGGACCTGGATCGAAACCCGCCGCGATCGCCGCGACGCCGCCGACCCCACCGGCCCCCTCCAATGCCTAGAGGCCGCGATCGCCCACTTCCTGCGGCCCATCAGCGACGCCAACGACCTCCACGATCTCCAAGAACTCCTAGAGGCCGCCCACCGCCACTGGGCGATCGCCACCGCCCTCGACCCCCAACGCACCACCCCCGCGATCGCGATCGCCGGACGCTTCATCCGCCTCATGCAGCGCGGAGCCATCACCGCCAACCCCCTCCCCGCCTCGCGCCTGCTGCCCGCCACCAACGCCATCACCCTCGCCACCATCTTCCAGTACCGCATCAGCCACCAGGCCCACCCCCTCCACTACTGGCTCGACATCAGCTCCCCCCTCTGGCTCCAGGGGGGCTCCGCCGTCCTCACCGGGGCCGACCTGCTCCTGCGCTCCTGGGATGGCACCCCAATCACCGCCGAACGCACCGACCAGCGCGATCGCCAACGCCTCGCCCGACTCCTGCGGGACCTCCTCGCCCGATGCCGCGATCGCCTCACCCTCTGCCACAGCGACCTCGCCACCAACGGCCAAGAACCCACCGGTCCCCTGCGGCCCCTCGTCGAAAGCCTGACCCCCGCCCCCTAGCCCCCCAACACCCCAGCCAGAGGGCCATCTATTTAGTAGAAGAATTAGTAGAAAAAGTTGAAGTTACGGTTAGAAGCTAACCAAATCACTAGCCAAACGGCCCCATTCAAGGACACTGCGGATTGAACCTATTTCACCGCGCCAATCCCTCAACCCATCCTTGCGGCAACCATCACCACAAAAAATTGGGGAAGCCTGAACCAGAGCCCCCCCATGGCGAACCGTAAATTTGTAGCAGCCGAACCCCCATGAAACGACGGGGGCTCAAACCAGCCATCAGCACCGAAAATCAACGAAGTTGAACCGTTCCTCGATCCAAGGGCGGGGGCAGGGCAGCCTCATCGAACCCAGCGCCCATCACCCCACCTCCCCCAGATCGGACGAGCCCAATCTAGTCGTTCCCAAGGCGACGCTTGCGGGCCGTAGCCAAAGCTCCCACCGCCAGACCCAAGCCCAGCATTGCCGAGGGTTCCGGCGTCGCCTTGGCCTCAACACGGAAGTTCACCCCATCGCCAGTGCCGCTGGTGTCACGACCCAAGTAGACCGTGAATTCCTTCACCATATCCAGCACCAGATAGTGGCGCACATCATTCGTCCCAACCACTTTGGTGCCCTCGTAGAAGGCGTTATGGAAGGTATCACCCACCTTCACCCCCGTAGGAAGGGTCCCCAGCACACCATAGGGATCCTTCGACGCTTCAATGTCCAGGAAGGTAAACTTCAGCTTGCCGCCCTGGGCCACCATTTCGTCATCGAGAACGAAGGTAAATTCCCCATATTCCAAGCGGCCTTTCTCTTCTGCATTGCTGGCTGCGTTCCGAGCGATGGGGCGATACCAAAGGTCACCATCCTTATCGTTGGTGCCCGCATCCTTCGTGACCAGGGTCAGGGATCCAAAGGTGGTTTCGGTAGCGGGGTTATCAACCACCAGGCAGCTTGAAATGTCTGCGCCTTCCGTGGGCTGGTTTGCCACGGTCTGGCTGGTGATCGACTCGACGCCGTAGATGCTGTCGGGAGTCACGCCCGGTCCCACGATCGAGCAGGCGGGGGTGATGGTGACGTCAACGGCGGTCTCAGCGTCAGGCATCAGCGGGGTCCAGGCTTTGACCGGTGCGGCGGCGGTCATGCCCATCGCGATCGCAACCCCAGAACCGAAGAGTAGATTGGAAAGATTACGCGAAACCATCTGAGTTTCCTCCCTAAATTCCCTAATTGACGACGTAAGCCCGGTTTAAAACTCGGATTCGCAGCTCCCCGATGCGGCTCCGAAGGTTACGGGGGGAGGCACTGAGGACTGATTGCTGACAGTTTCAGTGGGCAGGCTCAGTACCCGTATCCCCTACGCCTCTAGTTCTATCAACTTCCCTTGAAGATCACAAGAATTTCACCCTGCTCTTCACTGAATCTTTAAATACAAAAATGATTTTATGTTGGCTGCAAACCTTGAAAAATGCTTTTGCAGCAAGGATTTCAGGCATGGACTGCCCTCGCAAAAGGCAAGTTTGCGGATCATGAAGCGAGGTCTAGGGGAATGGGAAAACCCTCTGGGGGCAACTTCACAAAAACTTTAAAAAAGTCTGGGATTCGGGATTTCTGGGGAGCCCATCAAGGGGATTCATGGCAATCGAAAGGGGTGGGTTGGGGAGTGATCTGGGGGCGGTGCTGGGGATGGGGCGGTGCTGGGGATGGGGCGGTGGCGCGGGGCGTGGGGCGATTGGTGGGGGCTTTGCCCCGATCGCGGGGGCGCGCCAGAACTTACCATGGGGGGCGATCGCGACTCCGGCGGCGGTGCGGGGCGGTGAATGGCGAAGGGGCAAAGCTCCAGGCCGTTGGCGGCCCGTTGACCGTGCGTGTTTTTTTTCTGTTCTCCCCCAGCGGCGGCCCATGAAAACGTTTGTTTCTGCCAAGATCCACGGTGTCTACGTCACCGATCGCAATGTTGATTACAACGGCAGTGTTGGCATTTGCGCGGAGTTGATGGCCCAGGCGGGCATTGACCCCTATGAACAGGTGCATCTGGTGAACCTGCGCAATGGGGAGCGGTGGGTGACCTATGCGATTCCGGCGGAACGGGGGGCGTTTGTGCTCAATGGGGGGTCGGCGCGGCTCGGGGAGGTGGGCGATCGCTGTTTGGCCATTGCCTATCGGTTGAGCGATCGCCCGTTCGAGGCGGCGGTGCTGTTTTGCGATCGCGAGAATCGGGTGGCGTCCACGGGCACCTATGACGTGGTGCCGACCCTGTAGGGGCGGATGGGCGATCGGTTTGCTAAGTTAACGTCCGACGCTTCGGCGGTTTTAGGTTCCTCTTAGTCCTCTAAATTTCCAGGTTTCAGGAGAGATTCCATGGCACGACGACCCATCGGGCAGGGGTTACGGCGGGCGGTCCAGCCGGTTTGGCGGTGGCTGCTGGGGGGCGTGGCGATCGCCCTGGTGATGCTCCAGGTGACGGGGCCGGTGGCGGCGGTCCGGCCGGTCCAGCAAGCCCTGACGCCGCCTTTGCTGCCGATCATCAACGGCCAAACGGAGTTGCTGTGGTACGGGCAGGCGGCGTTTAGGATCACCACCCCCAGCGGCAAGGTGATTTTGATTGATCCATGGCTACAAAATCCCCTCAATGCCAATGGGGCGGAGGATTTGGCGAATCTCGATCGCGCGGATCTGATCCTGATTACCCACGGCCACAATGACCATGTGGGGGATGCCAAGGCGATCGCGGAACGCACCAAGGCTCCGCTGGTGAGTACGTTTGACCTGGGCCGTGCCCTGGCGGCGACGGGGGGCTATCCCGGCGATTTGGTGGATTTTAACTATCAGGGCAACTTTGGCGGCGAAATTCCCCTGCTGGATGGGGAGGTGAAGGTGGCATTTATCCCGGCGGTCCACAGTTCCGCGATCGCCACGGACGGCAGCCCCGCCGCCTATGCGGGCAATCCGGGCGGGTTTGTCGTCAGCGTGAAGGACGGGCCGCGCCTCTACCACACGGGGGACACGGACCTGTTTGCGGACATGGCCTACATTTCCCAGTTCGGCAAAATCGACTGGATGCTGGCCTGCATCGGCGGCAAGTTCACCATGGGGCCGGAACGGGCGGCGGAGGCGGTCAAGCTGGTGAATCCGTCGGTGGTGGTGCCCATGCACTTTGGAACGTTCTCGCTGCCCGGTACTCCAGAACAGTTTGCGGCGGCGCTGCGATCGCAGGGCGCTGCGGCCCAACTGCGGATCATGGCGGTGGATGAGCCGGTGATGATTTAGCGCTAAGGCATAACGGTGATGGGGGGCGCGATCGCGTTGCCTTCCCCGCCACCGTAGGGGTTGGGTCTCCTAATCCGGCCCCCCGCGATCGCCACAAACCCGTTCAACCTTGAGACCCTATGGAACCCGCCCCGAGCACCTGGCACAGCGCCGCCCACGCCCTCGATTATTTGGCCCGCGCCGATCGCATTCCCCACCGCACGGAAGGGGAGGCGATGGTGTTGGAGTTGGTGCCGCCGGACGCGGGGCGGATTTTGGACCTGGGGACGGGGGATGGGCGACTGTTGGCGCTGCTGAAGTGCGATCGCCCCGAGATGCAGGCGATCGCGGTAGATTTTTCCGAGACCATGCTGGCGGCGGTGGGCGATCGCTTCGGGGCCGATCCGACGGTGGACATTGTTGCCCACGATTTTCGAGATCCCCTGCCAAGCGATTGGGGTGAATTCGACGCGATCGTCTCCAGCTTCGCCATTCACCACGTGGCCGACGGCCGCAAGCGATCGCTCTACGGTGAAATTTTTGAGCGGCTGCGACCGGGCGGCATTTTCTGCAACCTCGAACACGTCTCATCCCCCACCCCCACGCTCCATCGGGCCTTTCTGCGCGCGATCGGCTACCCCGAAGATTTTTGCGATCCCGCCAATCAACTGCTCGACGCCCATACCCAGGTGCAATGGCTCCGCGCGATCGGCTTTGAGGACGCGGACTGCTACTGGAAATGGCGAGAACTGGCCCTGCTCGCAGGACGCAAACCGGCCTAAAAATTGCCTACGGTTTCTGCACAGGCAATTTTTCCGCAAAGACAATTCAATAATCAATCAACCACCGGTAGGGTGCGTTCGGTAATGTTTAGCCCAACGCGATCGCGCCCTTTCTCCGAACGCACCGACCCACCCCGCATCAACGCGATCATCGAAGCGATCGCCCATGATAAGAAAACATTCTGTATTCATCGGCGACATGGATCGGTGACATCTAAAGGGGGCGGTGCGTTCGCATAATCCACATCCCGGTGAAAATCACCCGTAGCGAACGCACCCTACCATTAATTTTTGATTCGGCTGGGAACAAGTGTTCAGCATTCAATCGAGACGGCGATAGTTCGCATAGGTCGCCGCCTGACCGCAGGGCTGACCATCTTGATCCGTCAAATTCCAGACCGTGACATTTTCAATCACGAACCGCCGCCCCGTCGCCGACACCCGAATCCCTGAATAGCCTTCCACGTAACCGCGATCGCGCACCGCCGCCAACAATCGATCGCGCTCCTCCCGCACATCCGGTTCCGCCGTCTGCCGCGAAGGCGTCTTCAGCCACGTCTCCCAATCCAACTCCCACAGATCCAGGGCATAGCGATTGCCGTAATTCAAAATCGGATTCGCCTGCGTCCCGTGGGACACCACACAGAACGGCGCTTCAAATAATGCACGTGCCAGGGCCTGCGATCGCGCCGCCCCCTCAAGCCCCGCTGGCAGATCCGGCAGCAGATCCCGCCCCAGCCGCCGCCGGTAGCACTCCATCAGCAGGAGCGAATGACCAATAACCCGTTCAGTTTGCCAGACTTCCGCCATCAAAACAGCGATCGCGCGATCGGAAAAAAACAACCCACTCCTATACAACTACAAACTGAGAACACCCCAAACCCATCCCAAACCAACCCATGCCCCCATAGTTCGATACCCTAGGCAGCAAGTTCGCATAAAATTCCGACAACGTTCCACCACAGGCGGTCCTATGAGTCTTGGTTACGTCGCCCTCGTCCTCCACGCCCACCTCCCCTTCGTCAGGCACCCCGAAAGCGACTACGTACTCGAAGAAGAATGGCTCTACGAAGCCATCACCGAGACCTACGCCCCACTCCTCATGGTCTTCGAGGGACTCAAGCGCGACGGCGTAGACTTCCGCATCACCATGAGCATGACCCCACCATTGGTGTCCATGCTCCGGGACCCCCTCCTCCAGGACCGCTACGACACCCACCTCGCCCAACTGCAAGAACTCGCCGAAAAAGAATACGTCCACAACGAATTCAACGGCCACATCCGCTATCTCGCCGAACACTACATCAACGAATTCAAAGCCGTCCGCGAACTGTGGGAACGCTACGATCGCGACCTCGTAACCGCCTTCAAACAATTCCAAGACAGCGGCAACCTCGAAATCATCACCTGCGGAGCCACCCACGGCTATCTGCCCCTGATGCAGATGTATCCCCAAGCCGTCTGGGCACAACTGCAAGTGGCCTGCGAACATTACGCCCAAACCTTTGATCAGTGGCCCCGGGGCATCTGGCTACCGGAGTGCGCCTACTACGAAGGACTCGAACGCATGGTCGCCGACGCCGGCCTGCGGTACTTCCTCACGGACGGCCACGGCATTCTCTATGCCCGCCCCCGCCCCCGCTACGGTTCCTACGCCCCCATCTTCACCGAGAGCGGCGTCGCCGCCTTTGGCCGCGACCACGAATCCTCCCAACAGGTCTGGTCCTCGATGGTGGGCTACCCCGGCGACCCCGTGTACCGCGAATTCTACAAAGACCTGGGCTGGGAAGCGGAATACGAATACATCAAGCCCTACATCATGCCCAACGGCCAGCGGAAAAATGTAGGCATCAAGTACCACAAAATCACCGCCCGCGACGGCGGCCTCTCGGAAAAAGCCCTCTACGATCCCTACTGGGCGCGGGAAAAAACCACCGAACACGCGGGCAATTTCATGCACAACCGCCAGCGGCAGGTGGAGCATTTGCATGGGATCATGGGCCGTCCGCCGATTGTGGTGGCCCCCTACGATGCGGAACTGTTCGGCCATTGGTGGTACGAAGGGCCGTGGTTCATTGACTATCTCTATCGCAAATCCTGGTTCGATCAAAACACGTTCCGCATGACCCACCTGGCGGAATATTTGCAGGAAAATCCGACCCAACAGGTGTGCAAACCGTCCCAATCCAGTTGGGGCTATAAGGGATTCCATGAATATTGGCTCAATGAAACCAATGCGTGGGTCTATCCCCATTTGCACAAGATCGCTGAGCGGATGATCGGTTTGGCGACGCGGGAACCGGAGGATGAACTGCAATGGCGGGCGCTGAATCAGGCGGCGCGGGAGGTGCTGTTGGCCCAGTCGTCCGATTGGGCGTTCATTATGCGGACGGGGACGATGGTGCCCTATGCGGTGCGCCGTACGAAGTCCCATGTGCAGCGTTTTACGAAACTCTATGAGGATCTGAACGCGGGCAAGGTGGATTCCGGTTGGTTGGAGAAGGTGGAGGCGATTGATAATATTTTCCCGGAAATTAATTACCGGGTTTATCGTCCCCTGTAACCAACAATCCGGCGGTAGGGTGCGTTCGCAACGGCTTAATTTGACGGCGATGTTGCTAATGCGAACGCACCGCGCTCTGTTGCCATGGTCGGTATTTTTGCAGGGGCGCGATCGCGTTGAATTCAGGGTTGTCGGTGCGTTCGGAATGCCGTCATGATCGCGAGGTTTAAACGTTAGCGATCGCGCCCCACCGCCGTTTTTATTGCTTTGATTCAGGGAATGGGTGCAGAAACCGCCTGGAGCGGATCGAGCTTTGCCGCCTCCAGATCGATCGCGGTGAGTCGTTCCCAGGCCCGGTCTACCCAGTGGCGTCCCCGCAGGAACCCGACCCGCGCGCCGGGACAGAGATAGGCCAGAGAATCTTCCCCGAGGGTTTGGCGCAGGTGGGCGATGCTGCGCAGTTGCCGCCACCAATGGAACGTATTGGCCGTGTAGGCGGGGCCGATGTGGCCCTGGGGCGTGGGCAGCAGGTGCCGACCGCTAAAGAGAATGCCACCGCGATCGCGGAAATAGACACAGGACGATCCAGGGGAATGGCCCGGAGTCCAGATCACCCGAACGCGATCGCCCAGAACCTGTTCATGCTGGAACGTATGGCGCGGCACATCCGCCAACAGATACGCCTCCTGTTCCTGGATTGTCGGTTGGCAGCCCGTCGCCGCCACGATCTCGCGGATGGTTTTGAGGGGCGCGATCGCCCCGCGATGGGTCAGCACCCAAGCGCGAATGCCCCCATGGCGCTCCAGAAATGACTGGGTTTCCTCATTCCAGGGGGGACTATCGATCAAAACATTCCCGGCCCCGGCGCTGTCATTTTCTACAATGAGATAGGCGGTGCCGCCGAGGGTATCTCGATTGGGCGGAAACGCAAAGACCGACTCAAAGGCAGCCTGGGGTTGCTTGGGCATGAAATGATTGTTTGGCTGTTGCTGGTTGGATTGTTTGCTTATTTTATTGTCCGGCAGAGTGTGCAGGGACTGACCCGCACACCGGTTTGGCTGCTGTGGCTGGTGATGATGACGCCCGCCTTCATCTGGACCGCCTGGGGATTGATCCACGGGGCCGATCAGCCGGTGCCGCCCTATCTGGCCGTGCCACCTTTTGTGCTCTGTCCGCTGCTCTATATCTTTTTGGTGCAGCGGGGCCGGGGACCGAATCCGAGCGATCGCGCCCAAAATTCAGCCCAAAATTCAACGGAGGAAGGTGCGGCGGCGGGCGATCGCGGCGATGCGGTCAGTGCCGATCCGGCCTCGCCCCTGGAAGCCTTGGCCCTGGCGGCGGCGAGTCGGCTGCCCAAAACCCGCCTGCTCGATCGCTCCGATGAACAGGAATTGCAGGATTGTTTCCCCTGGTCGGTGTTTTATTTACGGTCGATCGAACATCGTCCCCAGGCGGCCATCTGCTACGGCCAGTTGCGCGCCAACCCTGAAAAAGCCTACGAAACGGTTTTAGATAATATTCGCCAGCGGTTTAGCGATCGCTTCTTGCTGGTGTTTCAGGAGGGGAAAAACGGCAAGCCCTTCTTCGCCCTCGTGCCCAACCCCACCGCGATCGCGGCAGCCGCAACCCCCATCCCTGCGGCCCAGGGCGCACCCACCCCTGAACCAACCACCGCAGAGGAGATTGCCCTCGCCCTGGCGACCCAACCGGCCCCCGTCCGAGCAACGCCCGAGCGCACGGGGGCCTGGGCGTTGACGCTGCTGATGGCGACCTTCTTGACCCTGACCCTGGCGGGGGTTGCCCTGGTGAACCCGGCGGCGGCGGAGGCTTCGGGGCGCGTTGATCCCCAAACCCTGCGGGGGGGCGTGGCCTACGCGATCGCGATGCTGGCGGTGGTAGGGATCCATGAACTCGCCCACTATTTCGCCGCGCGCCGCCACCATATCCAGATGGCCCCGCCCCTGTTCATCCCCCTGCCCGCCTTTTTGGGCACCCTGGGGGCCTATGCCCAGCAGCAGTCCCCGGCCCCGAACCGCCGCGCCCTCTTTGATACGGCGATCGCGGGGCCGCTGGCGGGGTTGGTGGTGTCGTTGCCGCTGCTGGTGTGGGGCCTGAGCCTGTCGCGGACGATTCCCCTCGAAGCGGAAACCGCCAGTTTGCTCAATGTAAATGCCCTCGATCCGCACTATTCCGCCGCGATCGCCCTGGCGGCCAAGCTGGCCCTGGGGGATGCCCTGAACCTGGGGCGGGCCATTGATCTGCATCCCCTCGCGATCGCGGGCTATGCGGGGCTGTGGCTGGCGGCGCTGCATTTGCTGCCCATCGGCCAGTTGGATGGGGGCCGCATCGTCCATGCGATGTTGGGGCAACGGACCGGCGCGATCGTCGGCCAGGTGGCGCGGCTGGCGGTGCTGGTGCTGGCCTTCGCCCGCAATGAATTTTTGCCCCTGGCCCTGCTGCTGTTCTTCATGCCGTCGGTCGATCGCCCCGCCCTCAATGACGTGTCGCCCCTGGACAATGGCCGCGACTTCCTGGGGCTGGTGGCCCTGGTGATTTTGATGGCGATTATCCTGCCCGCCCCGCGCCTCCTGCTCCAAGCCTTGGGTTAGGGCAAATTAGACCGCCATCAAGCACCCATCAACCGCCCAAATGGTCGATCAGGGCCTGCCGCATCACCGCCAAGGGGGCCGGTTGCCCGAGCCAAATGGACAGGGCGGCGGCCCCCTGACCGGCCAACATTTCTAGGCCATCGATCGCGGTGAGACCCGCCGCCTGGGCATCCTTCAGAAACTTCGTGGGACGGGGATTATAGATCAAGTCATAGGCGATCGCCCCGGCCTGGGGATGGCTCCATAGCTCCGGCGCGATCGGTGAGTTGTCCCCATGGGGGTGCATCCCGACGGGCGTAGCGTTCACCACCAGGGCCGCCCCATCCAGGGCCGCCGCGATCGCGTCCCAGCCAAACCCATCAATGGTGCAGGCCAAAGGATTCGGCGGCAGAAAATCCGCCCGAATGGCTGATCGCTGGGCCTCGTTGCGCCCCACCAGCCGCACCCGCTCAAACCCCAACTTCTGGCACGCCGCGATCGCCGCCCGAGCCGCCCCGCCACAGCCCAACACCGTCGCCACCTCGCCATTCCAATGCGATCGCAGGGATTGCAGCGGCCCCATCAGCCCCGCCACATCCGTATTCGTGCCGCGCCAACCGTTGATGGCCCCGTCCCACCACACCGTATTCACCGCCCCCAACGCCGCCGCCTCGTCCGCCACCGCCGTCAGCAGGGGCATAATCGCCCGCTTGTGGGGAATCGTCACGCTAAAGCCCACCACGCCGCAGGCCCGGAACCCCGCGATCGCCACATCCAAATCCGCCGCCGTGATCGGAAACGCCACATAGACAAAATCTGCCCCCAGCGCCGCGATCGCCCGGTTGTGCATCACCGGCGACAGGGAATGGGCGATCGGGTCCCCAATCACCCCCAGCAGCTTCGTCGTTCCCAGCACCAGCGGCATCCCCGCCGCCCCATCCGCCCCCAAACCTGCACCCATCTCCATTGCCCCTTGCCTCTGCGTCAATTCTTTGTTACATTAATTTACAAACATGGAACAAACCCTAGAACTTAGTTCGAGCCCCATGGCCGCACCGGTCGGTGCCCATGAGTTTTAACTAACCTCTCTAGTCTCTAAGGTCTCTAAAGTCAGGTGTTGGGAGCGGTTCCGGCTCCCAATTTTTTTGCCTGATTCTTGCCAAGTTTTTGCCCGTTCAAGGCCGCGATCGCCCATCCAAAAAAATTCCCCCACCCATCAAGGCAGAGGAACCCCGGTAGGGTGCGTTCGGTACGCTTTCAGATCCCGCGACCATTTCTCTATTCCGAACGCACCGGCTATTCCGAACGCACCGGCCACCCAGGATCAAGGCGATCGCACCGAGCCAACCCAACACACCGCTACCCCCAAATGAATCGGCCCCTAGCAAAACGCACCGGCCCATGGATACGGTGTCGGTGCGTTCGCAGAAGCGACGTTACGGCAGGGGTTTAGGTTGGCGATCGCACCCTACCGAATGTACTCCTTGAGGATGCTGTTGCGGTTCGGGTGGCGCAGCTTCCGCAGGGCCTTCGCCTCGATTTGGCGGATCCGCTCCCGGGTCACATTGAAGATCTGGCCGATCTCTTCGAGGGTCTTCATGCGGCCATCATCGAGGCCGTAGCGCAGGCGCAGCACATCGCGCTCCCGGGGGCTGAGGGTATCTAGAACGCTTTCGAGATCCTCCCGCAGCAGGTTCTTCGCCACCTGATCTTCCGGCGTTTCCCCATCCGATTCAATAAAATCCCCGAGGCGGGAATCCTCTTCCTTACCGATGGGCGTTTCCAGGGAAATCGGCAACTGGGCGGACTTGGCGATAAAGCGCAACTTCTCGATGGTCATCTCCATCCGAGTGGCGATTTCCTCCTCCGTCGGCTTGCGGCCCATTTCCTGGGACAGAAGCTTGGTGGTTTTCTTGATGCGCGAAATGGTTTCGTACAGGTGGACCGGCAGCCGGATCGTGCGGGACTGGTCCGCGATCGCGCGGGTAATCGCCTGACGGATCCACCAGGTGGCGTAGGTCGAGAATTTATAACCCTTTTCGTGGTCAAACTTCTCCGCCGCCCGGATCAGGCCCAGGCTGCCCTCCTGGATCAAATCCTGGAACGACAGGCCCCGGTTCATATATTTCTTGGCGATCGACACCACCAAGCGCAGGTTCGACTGCACCATCTTGTCCTTGGCGCGGCGACCGAGTTGCAGACGGCGGCGGAACTCGCGATCGCCCATCTCCACCGCCTGGGCCCACTCGCGATCGCTCGGTTCGCGGCCGAGATCCTCCACCATCTGCTCCCGCACCCGCTCCAGTTCCAGCAGGTCCGCGATTTTACGGGCCAGTTCAATCTCCTCATCCGCCCGCAGGAGACGAATGCGGCCAATTTCCTGGAGGTAGAGCCGGATTGAATCTTCCGTGTAGTGCTTCTTCTTCGCCGCCGCCCGTCGCCGCGCCGCCGCACCCTTAGCCCCCTTGTCGGCCACGGTGCCTTCCGCATCCGCCTCTAGCTCGACGTCCTCATCATCCGCGTCTTCACGCAGGTCGCCATCATAGTCGTCGCGATCGTCATCGCCACCGTTAAACAGCTCTTCACTGTCGATGCTGACAGCTTTCTTGCTGTTTGTCGGCGACTTGGCGATACCTTTGAGTACGGTTGTGACCTGGGTCATGCCGCGTTCCTCTTACTCCTTACTAATGATTGGCTGTGTGCTGAATGTTCGGGTTGCTAGACTGCGCGGGACAAATGTTGAGCGCAGAAGGCATCCAAGGGCTCCCGGCGTGGGAGATTATCACCCTCGGTGGGCGTGGCCCGTTCGTTACAGGATAGCGTCGGATCTGAAAAATAGCCCACTAAACTGTAGCCTGTCTTACGGATTTTGGCTGAAGTTGGTCCAGCAAGTTTTCTAATCTTCCCCAGGATCAAATGATGGCAACGGCGAGGGTAGCCATGGCTTGCCGGTGCAAATAAATGTTGCAGGCGGAAAGTCAGGATTCTCGGATGTTTGCGATGGTGCTGGACGGTCACAGGCTGCTTCTCCCCTGCTGTCGTTCTAGCACAATTCCGTATAGACCGTGGGTTCTGGGCGGCGGCGGCTCAGTAATTGTTCGCAAAGGGGGTTGCGGGGGGCGGGGGCCGCTGGCCCTGGGGCTATTCCGGATCGGGCTGGGGCGATGGGTGGGGGCTTTGCCCCGATCGCGGGGGCAGGGGCGGCAGGGGGGTGAGGGGGGCCGTTGGGGCGGGGCGAGAGCGATCGCGGGGGCGACGGCTCGGTTCGAGCAGGGCAAGGGTATCGAGGGCCGCATGGCGCACCGGGGCCGCCAGGGGATTCGATCCGGTCAGCAGTAGGGTGAGGCAGTCGGCGGCGATCGCGCGGCAGTCGGCATCGAGGCGATCGCGGGTCACCAGGCGACCAATTTGGCGAATGGCGGCCAGTTGGGCCACGGGATCCGGATGGCGCAGGTCATCAATCCAGCGGGCAAAGCGCTCCTCCTGGCGACTGTCGCCGTCTTGGCACCACTGGCGCAGCAGCAGGGCTAGGGCGACGGTGATGGCGACCCCCTGCAGGAGGGATTCCGTCGCCAGCCAGCCGCTATGGGACTCGCTCCAGATGGCCGTAGAGAGGTAGAGGGTACTGGCGAGGATGCTGCCGCCCCCGACGGTCAGCAGCAGTTTGCCATTGGCCCCCCGCAGCCACCGATCGCGCGATCGCGCGGCCCGCCCCTCAATGGATCGCCAATCCTGGGCACCGAGGCGGCTGAGGGCAGTAGACGTGGCCCCCCCCAGGGCGATCGCCACGGTCAGTTTCCAATCCAGCAATAAAAAAGCTAAACCGCCCCCCGCCCAGGGCAACCAGGCCATCGATCCCTTCGCCAGGGTTTTCGGGGCGATCGCGGGCCGAGAACTTTTCGGAACCGTCCCCTTAGGTCTCCTTCGGGCCGCCCCGGATCGCCCCCGTTCAGCAGGGCCGGTCAGGGACCGCAGACCGTGGCGCGATCGCGCGGCAGCAACCGCCAGCCCAACGGCTTCAACGGTTTGGATCAGGGGCCGACGGAGGGGAGATGCCTGATGGGCCACGGCTTAGTCCTAGATAGCAGCGAGAGTTGGGAAAGGTTGGCGGGGCCGGGGGGGGATCTGTAGGGCACTGCCACCGGCCGCCCTGGGCTTCCTGTGGCGTCAACAGGCGGTCAGCGCGCCCTAGCCCAGCGCCAAGATGCCCCTATGGTATCAAGGTTTCGAGTTGGGAACTGGGGGGCTGGTGGGGATGCTCTGGCGGAGGATGGGTTGCGCGGCCCTGGGCGATCGCGTCGCCGATCTGGACCACCCCGCCGCCAAGTACCTCCCTAAGCAAAGCAGGGACGCCCAGGTTCCTTCAGGAACATTGGCCCCCCTGCGACGGTGACACATCTCTCCACTACTCCCTTCCATTGTCGCGCAGGAATCGGAAAAGGTTCCCCGCTGAGATCATGATTTTCGCAGTGGGGGGTGAGGGGGGTCTGGGCCGGTTCCCCCGCCGTGGCCCCAAAGCCTGATGTAATCGCGGTTTTGGCCCTTCGTCCGAGGTCTGCGCGGCTTCCATTTCCAGACCCAAGGGCGAGAATTTTATTGAGGGATTTTCCCGATCGCACCACTATTGCCGAGCGAGGGTCCACCCGCGATCGCCCCGACGGCCAACGGATTGTTTTGGCGTTTGGCTTGGGGTTTGGGCCTGAACCCATTTCCGGTCCTGCGTAATGTACTGCATCCTGAAGGATGGACCCGACCGATCTACCCTGCCCCTCGTTCCAGCCGCCTACGGCGGTCCCCGCATCCCATGACTTCCCCCTCGTCCTCGACCCCAGCGCCCCGGTTAACCCTTGCGGAGGCGATCCAGGTGTTGGCTGCTTTGACCAATATCGATGTGGCTCCGCCGCTGTCGGGGGGCCAAAGGTTGCTGGTGCAGCGGGCTTTGCAGGTGGTGACGGCGGCGGCGGATCGGTTGATTCTGGGCATCTGTGCGCCGGATTTGCCCCAGGCGTTGGCTAGTTTGCGCGCGATCGCGGCGGGGCTGGGGCAGCCGTTGCCCGAAGAGGAGCCGGAACTGCGGGGGGATTTTAGTGGCAATCCAGCGGCCTACTGCAAGTGCAACCTGGAGACGGGATTGTTTTACGCTAGCCCCTATGGCGGGGAGCATCGGGGCATTTTGGTGGTGTGCCAGAGCGCCGATCCGGCGGGGATGAATGCGATCTACGGCCATCTGCCCCTGGATTTGTTCCCCTAGGGGGCACCCTTGATCTCGGCAGTTTTGGGCGTTTCGGGAGTGGTGGAGTCTATGGCGTTGGCGATCGCGGCGGAATCGGCGGAATCGGCGGGGGATAGGCGGGGCGAGGCGACCCTATTGAGTGATCCGTTTTTGCTGTGGCCGACGGCGGATGCGGTGCGGGTGGTGTGGTTCACGGAATTTGAAGGGGTGGCCCACTGGCTCGACTATGGGGCGGATCTGGGCCGTCGGGCGATCGCGGTGAGCCGCCGAATTGAACAGTTGCGCGAGGATCAAGAATCGCGCCTGCCGCCTACGGTGACGCCGCCGGAGGATTTATTGCCGGATCAGCGGGTTTGGCGGCGGCCCATCTGGCGACATGAGGCGATCGCGGCGGGCCTAAAACCGGGGGAACGGCTGCCCTATCGGGTCGGGAGCGATCGCGGGGACGGGGTGGCGGTCTCGGGGGTGTTTAGCCTTGCGCCCGCGCCCCAAGCGGGGGATGCCCTCAAGATTTTGCTGACCTCGGATCACCAGTTGATGCCCCTGACGGCGGCGAATCTGGAAATGGTGGAGCGTACCGTGGGGCGGGTGGACGGGGTGTTCCACGGGGGGGATTTGGTGAATGTGCCCGATCGCGCGTCGGAGTGGTTTGATGAGGGGCGCGGGTCGGGCTTTTTCCCGTGCCTACAAGGGCGGGCGGCGCGATCGATCACCCGTGGCGACGCCACGCGCACCTATCGCGGCGGTGAACTCATCCAGCACGCGCCCCTGTTCCCGACGGTGGGTAACCATGAGGTGATGGGGCGGCGGGGCAATCCGGCGGGCCTGAAGTTTGAGTTTTATGACCCGATTCCCAAAGCGGCGGCGGCGCGGCTCTACGGTGGCCCCCCGGCGGACCTGACGGATCCCACGGCGATCGCCCGGTGGTGGCAGGCGCGATCGTTCAATATCAGCACCTATAGCGATCTATTTCTGAAAACGGGTGACGGGCAAGCGGCGATCGCGCCGACCACCGAAGCGGGAGAACCGACGGGCTACTACGCCGTGACCTTTGGGGATGTGCGGTTGGTTGTGCTCTATGCCACCTGTGTTTGGCGGCCTCCGACCCTCGATCGCAACGAACCGGGCCGCTATGGGGAACCTGCTGAAACTCTAGGGCAGCCAGAGCGGTGGGGCTGGGGGCAACATATTTTTGAGCCGATCGCGGCGGGCAGTCCGCAGTATGAATGGCTGGTAGCGGAGTTGGGGAGTGAGGAATTCCGGGCGGCGAAGTACAAAATCGTGATGCTCCACCATCCGCCCCACACCCTCGGGGACAATATCGTGCCGCCCTACACGGATCCGATCCAGCGGATTGACCGCGATGGCGAGGGCAAGATTCAGGCGATTCGTTACCACTACCCGCGCGATCGCGACTATCTCATGACGACCCTGGTACCCCTGCTGTCGGCGGCGGGGGTGCAGTTGGTCTACTACGGCCATTCCCACCTGTGGAATCGGTTCGAGCAGCTTGGCGATCGCGGCGTGATCCATTTCCTGGAATCGTCCAATGTGGGCAATACCTACGGGGCCGCCTGGGATTTGATTAGCCGTCCGGTGCCGCCCGAGGATCCGCAAAATTACGTCGCCCAGGGGGACCCCAATGGCCTGCTGCCTGTGGTGCCCGCGATCGCGCCGTTGCAGGATCCAATGACGGGAAAACCATTGCCCTACCTGGCGAGCAATGATCTGGCGGCCTTTAGTGTATTCGAGAGCGATCGCGGGGCGGTGCGCAGCTACTACTACGATGCCCGCAACCCGGACGGGGGAGTGGTGCTATTCGATGAATTTTTCTTGGATGCCCCCGAGCCCAATGCCTAATCCTGGAGACTGAGCCAGGCGATCGCCTCGCGGATCCACGCCTCCGGGTCAGCGGCCTTCGCCAGGGCCGTTTGGCGACCGACCGCATCAAGGGCATCGAGGATTTCGCGATCGCCGTAGCCCAGGGCCAAGAGCGTTAACTCCACCTCCTCACGGATCGGGTCAGCGGGGCCAGCCGCCGGGGCGATCGCCAAATTGCCCTGATCGCGCCACTGGGCCAATTTCGTTTTCAGTTCCAGACAGATGCGTTCGGCGGTTTTGGGGCCAATGCCGGGGGTTTTGGCGAGGAGTTTATGGTTACCCCCCACGATCGCCTGGAGGAGCATCGGCAGTTCGAGGGCGTCCATCAGGGCGATCGCCAACTGCGGCCCCACCCCATTGGTGGCGATGAGATGGCGAAACAGATCCCGCTCCGCAACGCTGGCAAAGCCAAACAGGGTCAGGCCATCGTCCCGCAGTTGCAAATGGGTATGGACCCGCGCGGTGTCCCCTGGGGAAAGGTGCGATCGCCAGCGGGGCAAAATCTGCACCTCATAGCCGACGCCCTGGACATTGAGCAGCAGCAGCAGCCGTTTGGCGATCGCCTGGAGGGCCACCACTTCCCCCTCAAGGAATCCAATCATGGGGCCGATTCTGGATTAGTTGCTGGATTCATCTCTGGGCTGACTTCCGGGCTAGAAGCGCTGCCCGGTGCGGGGGCTCCGGTGGGTTGGAGATAGCGCAGCGCCTGCATGGCCTGTTCCACGCCCCCCGGATCGTCCTGCTGTTCAAAGAGCCGCGCCGCCGCCTGGAATCCGTCCACCGCTTCGGCCAGGTTCCCCACGAGGGCATTGGCAAGGGCGCGGTTGTGGGTGGCTTCGGCGTCGTCGGGGCGCAGTTTCAGCACCCGGTCATAGTCCGCGATCGCGTCGAAGTAGCGCTCCTCATTGAGATAGAGATTGCCCCGGTTGTAGTAGGCGTTGACGTAGGCCGGATCGAGGCGGATGGCGGTGTTGTAGTCGGCGGCGGCGGCGAGGGTATTGCCCAGGGCGGCGTAGGCGTTGCCGCGATCGTGAAAGGCTTCGGCGAAGGTGCTATCGAGGACGATGGCGCGGTTAAATTCCTCGATCGCGCTGGCGAACTGGCCATTGGTGATGCGCTCTAGGCCCCGGTCATAGTGCGATTGGGCGCGATCGCGATCGCGGTTGGGGGTTGCCTGGGCGATCGGGGCAACGGACGCCGATTCAAAAACCTGGGGAGCCGCCAAAGCCACCGGTCCAGGGACCGCCACCAGGGCCACCCCCAGGGCAAACCGTCCCACGGCTTTTCGTACTGCCTGCGCGAATTTTGGCGCGAATTTTGGCGCGTCCATCATGGCCTTTCCCGGCGATCGTCGGTCCCATGGTAGCGTTTGGGAGCCTTGCCCCGACGGCCCACCCGCCCGGTCCTGCCCCCGCGATTCGGCAACCATGGCCCCAGCAATCGTCGAAATCGTCGCCAATCCTCCCGATCCCCTGCACCTGCTGCGCCTGGGGGGACCGGCCCTGGTGCCCCTGCTGCTGGGCTCGACGGCGGCCTTGACCCTGGCCTTTGAGCGGTGCTGGTTTTGGTGGGGGGTGGTGCGCCGCCACGGGTCGATCGCCCGCCACACCCTGATGCTCTATCGCCGCGATCGCCGCGCCGCGATCGCCCATCTACGGACCCTTTCCATGGATGATCCGCTGCCCGTGGTGCGACTGGCCCTAGCGCCCTTGCTCGAAGGCGATCGCCCCCATCCGCTGCGGTTTCGGCGGGCGTGGCAGATGGCCTTGGCGGCGGAGCGCGATCGCCTGCAACGGTACGACACGGCCTTTCGGACCCTGGCAACGACGGCCCCCTTGCTGGGGCTGCTGGGGACAATTCTGGGCCTGATGGAGATTTTCAGAGGCCCCGCGATCGCCCCCGCCACCCAAACCCTGACCCTGGATCCGGACGCGATCGCCTCGGGCATCGGTCAGGCATTGGTCTCCACGGCGGCGGGGTTGGTCATCGCGATCGCGGCCCTGCTGGCGGGGCGACTGTTCCGCAGCCTCGCCCAGCGACACCTCGTCCAGTTGCAAACCTACGGCAGCCAACTGGAATTGCTCTATCGCCGGGTCTATTGGCACCTCAATGTCGCCCCCAAGCCTGGCCCTAGGGAACCGCGATCGCCCTATTCTTCCTCCCCATAATCCTCCTCATCTTCAGTTTCCTCGTAATCCTCATCGGATTCTTCATCCTCGGATTCTTCATAATCTTCGTCCGAGTCTTCTTCTTCGTAATCTTCGTCTGATTCCTCATCCTCAGACTCTTCGTAATCCTCGTCCGACTCCTCCTCTTCGGATTCTTCTTCGTCCTCTTCAGCCCCCTCGTCCTCCTCGGATTCTTCGTAATCCTCGTCCTCTTCAGACTCCTCCTCTAAATCCCCATCCTCCCCCTCGGATTCATCGACTTCTTCCTCCTCGTCATCCTCCCAATCCTCATCCTCGTAGTCCTCCTCTTCATCGTCATAGCCATCTTCCTCATCCCATTCTTCGTCCTCATCGTAAAACGCTTCCTCGTCCTCCTCGTCCGAAATTTCGGCGCTAAAGTCCAGCTCAGAAACGCTCTGAATTGACCAACAATCCCAGCAATATTCAGGATTCGATAAATAGCCGTAGGGGATGTAGCAGTAGCCGCGATCGCCCCAATCTTCCCCCCAGGAATTGCGAACAATGAAACATTGATTTTTGTCGGAATAGCCCACACAGAGCATGGCGTGGTTGCCGTGGGAGGTGCGTCCCGCTTCGGTATTCGGATTCGGCATGGGCACCCGTCCACTGCGGCGGGCCTGGTCAAAGGATTTGAATAAACGCAGGCCAAAGACAAAGGGAAATCCTTCCGCAAGGCAATGCTTAAAAGCCTCTAGGGTTACCTCCAATTCCCGCGCCTCATCCACCAGAAACCAGAGGGCTTCCTCATAGGCTGTGCTGGGGGGCTTGCGGTTGATGCCGGTGAGTTCATAGGGCCAGGTTCCCTCCGTACAGGCACCGTACTTTTGTAGGGTGTTAATGCTGCCAACAATGGTGCTTCCCTGGTCTCCTTTGATGCCGTCTTCCTTACGGGCGTTGTAGTAGATGAACAGGCGGCTGATGTCTCCGGCATCCCCGAGGGCGCGCTTGGCTAGGTATTCATAGGCCCCCGCGATCGCGTTGGCGGTGCAGCTATTGGCGGCGGATTGGTCTTCGACGGGGGTGAGGTACGGGCGCAGGTCCACCTTGGGGGGCAGGTGCTGGCTTTTGAAGGAGCTGGCCCCGTAGCTGCTGAAGCGAATGGGTTTTTGGGTGGAGGTGCGGAAACCGCTGAGGGCGATGCGTTTGCCGGTGCGGCGATCGACTAAAACATGACGCTTGGCCATGGGGCGTTTCAATCCTCAGGTGAAGAGAAGGTTTCCCTGTTGTAGCGGGGAAAAGGGGGGAATGCCATGGGATTTGTACGGGCTTTTCCTAAAGAAATATTGCGGAAATTCTGCTGTGGAAAAATGCAAAAAAATCCCCTGGATTCAGGCGCGATCGCGGGAATCCAGGGGCCATAGTTTAAGGCTGTTGCAGCGGGCGATCTGGAGGGGGCGATCGCGGCGGCCGGATTGGTTTATTGCGCGGTTTATTGCAGCTTCACGCGATCGGTCACGGCGATTTTGCCATCGGGCTGCACGGTCCACACGTCATAGTTGCCCACCACGTCGCCCTTCTCGTCAATGTCCACATTGCCGCTGGCCCCCTGGAAGTCAATGTCTTCCCCCTTGGCCAGGGCCGCGAGCCCTTCGCACACGTCCGTGACGGGGGTGCCGGGGCCATTGGCCACCTCCCGCAGTTTGCTTTGGATGGCGGGGCCGGTATTTTCGCCCGCCGCCTGGGCCGCCAGCATCAGCAGGGCCGCCGCATCCCAGGTTTGGGGCACGAAGGCTCCGGGGGCGCTGCCGAGTTTTTCTTGCAGCAGGGCGGCCAGTTTTTCGAGGCCCGCCCCATCGGCCCCCGGTACGGTCCCGATCGCCCCCGCGATCGCCACATCACCGCTGGCGGTCTTGCCCACCTGGGCCGGAAATTCCTCCGTTTTCACCCCATCGGTGAGCATAATTTGCACATCCTCCGTCAGGCCCTGTTCATAGGCGGATTTGAGCAGCAGCGCGCCGGTTTCCGCATAGAGAATGGCGGCGACGGCATCGGGCTGGGCACCAAAGGCGGCGCGGGCTTCCGTTTCAAAGGTGGAGGCTTTGGGGTCGTAGCGGGTGGGGTTGGTTTCGTTGACCACGGTGCCGCCGAGGGCCTTGTAGGCGGCGACGAATTTTTGCTCGAATTCAACGCCATAGTCGTTATTGATCACCACTGTGGCAACGCGCCGGTGGCCCCGATCCCAGGCGAGTTTGGCGAGGGCCTGGGCCTGGTAGGTGTCGGGGGGGGCGGTGCGGGCCCAGTAGCCATTGAAGTCGCCGTTGGTGGCCCGCTCGGTGAAGATGGGGCTGGTGCTGCCGGGGGAGATCATGACCACCTGGTTGCGGACGGCCACATCCACCGCTGCGCCGGACACGCTGCTGGCGAAGGAGCCGACGACGCCGGCCACTTTGTCCACTTCGGTGAGTTTGGTCATGCCTTCGACGCCAGCGGTGGGGTCGGTCTGGTCATCGACGGTGGTGATGCTGACGGGCTGGCCGTTGACGCCGCCGCAGGCATTGACGGTTTCCGTCAGCAGGGGCAGGACCGTGAGCATGGGTTGCCCGATGGAGGAGAGGTCGCCGGTGGCGGGGAGCAATGCGCCGAGTTTGAGGCCCCCGGCGGTGCCCCCATCGGTGCCGCCGGTGCCGCCGCCCGGAGGGGTGCAACCGGCCCCAAGGAGGCCAGCGGCGATCGCGATCGCGCTGAACCGCTGCCAGTGGGGTCGGGTGGGGCGGGGCGATCGCGCGGGTCGGGGGGAAAGTTGCATAGCTCGTTCACTCCATTACGAATTGAGTCGTAGTTTAGGCGATCGCGCTAGCGGCAACTGCGTCGGGGCCACGGCCTAGGCGATCGCCCCCTAACTTCAAATGCCCCTAGGGTTTTCTAGCGGCCAACGCCGATGTATTGGAAGCCCGCCGCCGCGATCGCCTGGGGATCGAGGAAATTGCGGCCATCCACCATCACCGGCCCATTCATCAGGCTCGCCATCTTGGCGAAATCTAGCTCCTTAAATTGCGCCCAGTCCGTCACCAGCACCAGGGCATCGCAGCCGTCGGCGAGCCGTTCCGCATCCGTTTCGACGATCACGTTCGACAGGCCATGGCGCATCCCGGACTGGGAGACGATCGGGTCATAGGCTTTCACCCGCGCCCCGAGGCGGTTCAACTGCTCGATCAGCGTCAGGGCCGGGGCGTCGCGCATGTCGTCCGTGTCCGGCTTGAAGGTCAGCCCCAGCAGGCCAATGGTCTTACCCTTGAGGATTTTGAGGGCCTGTTGCAGCTTCTCGATCGCCAGGGTCCGCTGACGCTGGTTCACCTCCACGGCGGATTTTAGGAGTATTGCGTCATAGCCATAGTCATCGGCCGTATGCACCAGGGCCGACACATCCTTCGGGAAGCAGGAGCCGCCCCAGCCGATGCCCGCCTGCAAAAACTTGCCGCCAATGCGCGAATCGAGGCCGATGCCCTGGGCCACCTGCACCACGTCTGCGCCAACGCGATCGCAGATATTCGCCACCTCATTAATGAAACTAATCTTCGTCGCCAAAAAGGCATTGGCCGCGTACTTCACCATCTCCGCCGAACTGAGATCCGTCACCACCACCGGCACCGGCGGCAGGGTCTTATCTTCGGCAAAGTCGCGGCCCACCAGCGGCGCATACAGTTCCTGCATCATCGCGATCGCCTTCGGATCATTGCTGCCCAGGACGATGCGATCGGGATTGAACGTGTCATAGACCGCCGAGCCCTCCCGCAAAAACTCCGGATTGCTCACCACCGCAAAGGCCGGTTCCGTCCCCGCGTCCTCGCCCCGGGCCTTCGCCGCCTCCGCAAAGCCATCGAGCACAATCATCCGCACCCAATCCCCGGACCCGATCGGCACCGTGGACTTGTTCACCACCACCCGGAACGCATCCGCCGCCCCCATGTGCGCCCCAATACTGCGGGCGACGGCCTCCACATAGCGCGTATCGCTCTCACCGCTGGGCAGGGGCGGCGTCCCCACCGCAATGAAGATGATTTCGCTGTGGTGAACCCCCTTCTCCACATCCGTGGTGAACTCCACCTTGCCCGCCTGCATACAGCTTTGCATCAGCTCCGACAGGCCCGGCTCATAGATCGGCGACTGGCCCGATCGCATGAGCTTCACTTTCTCTTCGTTATTGTCCACACAGATGACGTCATGGCCCAGGTGGGACAGGCAAATCCCCGTGACCAGGCCGACATATCCGGTACCGATTACACAAACGCGCATGATGGTGTGGTGTGGTGTTGTTCTACTTGAATGGTTGGGGGCTCGGGCGGATTAGTCCAGGGCCAGCCGCTGTCGGAAGTCCGCGATCGTTCGCGTTAGCCCGTCTTCGAGGGGCACGGTCGGCTCCCACCCCAGCCACGTTTTAGCACGGGTGATGTCGGGCTGGCGGCGGCGCGGATCGTCCTGGGGCAGGGGCCGGAAGTCGATCGCGCGATCGCCCCCCACCTGTTTGAGCACCGCCTCGGCCAACTGAAGGATGGTGTACTCATCCGGATTGCCCAGGTTCACCGGCCCCAAATGTTCGTCATTATTCATCATGCGGATCAGCCCTTCCACCAGATCCGACACATAGCAAAAGCTGCGGGTCTGTTCGCCGTTGCCGTAGACCGTCAGCTTTTTGCCCCGCAGGGCCTGAACAATGAAATTGCTGACCACGCGCCCATCGTTTTCGAGCATTCGGGTGCCGTAGGTATTGAAAATCCGCACCACGCGAATATCGACCCCATTTTGGCGGTGGTAGTCAAAGGCGAGGGTTTCGGCGATGCGTTTGCCCTCGTCGTAGCAACTGCGCGGGCCGATGGGGTTGACATTGCCGCGATAGTCTTCGGTTTGGGGATGGATCAGGGGGTCGCCGTAGACTTCGGAGGTGGAGGCGAGCAAAAATCGGGCCTTGATGCGCTTGGCGAGGCCGAGCATGTTCAGGGTGCCGATGGTGTTGGTTTTGACGGTTTTGACGGGGTTGTATTGGTAGTGGACGGGGGAGGCGGGGCAGGCGAGGTGATAGATCTGATCGACCTCGAGGCGGATCGGTTCGGTGATGTCGTGGCGGATCAGTTCAAAGTTGGGGTTGCCGAGCCAGCGTTCGATGTTGTGTTTGTGGCCGGTGTAGAAGTTATCGAGGCAGATGATGTCGTGGCCGTCGGCCATGAGGCGATCGGTTAGGTGCGAGCCGATGAAGCCTGCGCCGCCAGTGATCAAAATTCTCATCAGGGTCTCCGGGGTGGCCGGTTGGGATGGACGGGGGCTGTTCGATTTTGGTGCGATTTACCCGTCCAATAGTGTATTCGAGTGCTTTGATCCCTGGCGGCGGCGGGGGGGCTGGGGGGCTGTCGGCTAGTCCTCGAACCAACTGCTGCGCCAGGCGGCTTCGGCTTGGGCGATCGCGTATTGCTGGCGGAGTTTTTCGTACTGGGCGCAGAGGCTGCTGAGGGCATCGACGGTTTGCTGGAGGGGGGGCCGTCGGGCAACGACGCTGGCGTCGGCCAGTTCGATTTCCGCAAGGCGCAGGTGGATGGCGGTCAGGCGCTGGGGGGGGCGATCGCGCCCTTCGCCCTCGTCGCCATCGAGGAGTAGATCCAGGAGGTTGGGGCTGCTGGAGGCCACTTCGGCCCCGAGGTCCAGGTCATGTTTGTCCGCCATCTCCAGCAGGGCTAGGGGGGGCTTACGGGGCAAGATTCCGGCGGCCCGCAGCCGTTGATTGGCCCGCTGGGAGAAGCTGTGGAGGCTGGCGAGGGCGGCCTTTTCGAGCGATCGCTGCCAACCGAGGATTTGGATGGGATTGCCCGATCGCGCCACCAGGGCGGGGGGCAGCTCCTCCGGCGACAGGTCCGGGGCACCGGTGAGGGGGGCGTCGGGCTCCGGGCGATCGGCCATGGCCCCAGGATCTCGCTCCAGTCCTGGCCCCATGTCCGGGTCTGGTTTTAAGTCTGCTGGCGCGTCTGGCTTAAGGTCTGGATTGAATTCTGGTTTTAGGTCTGGGGTCGCTTCGCGATCGCCCTCGGCCCCCGTTGAATCCCGTTGGGGGGGCTGGACTTCAGCGGTTCCCAGGCTTTGCAGGAGCGATCGCAACTGGTCCTCCAGCTCCGTCGTCGGGGCCACCAAATTCGTCAGCACCTGCCACTCAAGCTGCTGCCCCAGATGCCGCAGATCCTGCTGAAGCCGCTGGCGCTGGGCGAGGGACAGCTTTAAAAATGCCTTGGGATATTTCTGGGTACAAACGTGATAGCCCGCCAGCACCAACTGTTGACGGGCGGCGGCGGCCAGGGCTTTGAAATAGGCCACATCGGCCCCATAGAGCTGCTGGGCAAGGACGGCGGCCCGCTCGCGCACCTTGGCGAGTTCCTGTTCTAGGCGGGGAAGTGCATTAGCCATGGCGGAAAAGAATGCTCGGGGGGTTCGGAGGACACCGCCACCTCCCGACCCAAATGGAAAGGACGCGATCGCGGCGATCGCGTCCAGCGCTTCAGGTCAGCCCAGGGGCGATCTGAGAAAAATTCACGCTAGGAAAACCGGACAGCAATATGGCCCTACTTCTGGCCCATCTGCGCCGCCACTTCCTCAGCGAAGTTGCTCTCTTCCTTCTCAATGCCCTCGCCCAGCACAAACCGGCTGAAGCGGCGCACCTGGATGTTCTCGCCCAACTGCGCGATCGCCTGCTTCACCAACTCCGACACGGTGATGCTCTGGTCGCGGATGTAGGGCTGGGACAGCAGACACAGCTCATCAATGCGCTTCTGGATCCGGCCCGCCACGATTTTTTCCTTAATCGCATCCGGCTTACCGGCCAGGTCATCGCGACCCATCTCTATCGCCTTCTCCCGCTCAGCGATTTCCGCAGGCACATCCTCGACGCGCACATATTCCACATTCGGGCACGCCGCCACCTGCATCGCCACGTTGCGGGCCAGCTCGCGGAACTCATCGCGCTTAGCGACAAAATCCGTCTCGCAGTTCACCTCCACCAGCACGCCAATGCGGCCGCCCGTGTGGATGTAGCTGTCCACGATGCCTTCCGCCGCCGTCCGGCCCGCCTTCTTCTCCGCCGACGCGATGCCCTTCTGGCGCAACCACTCTGCGGCCTTCTCGAGATCGCCGTTCGACTCCTTCAGGGCCTTCTTGCAATCCATCATGCCTGCGCCGGTTTTATCGCGCAGTTCCTTGACCGCCTTCGCCGAAATTTCCACAGTCGCCTCTTTTTGAACGGGTGCTTCTTCTACTTTTGTTTCGACCGGGGCCGGGGCCGGGGCCGGGGCCGCCGCTGCCGTCGTTTCAGTGGGGGCCGCCGCCGGTGCTGCTACCGGAGCCGCCGCCGGAGTTGGAGCTTTGCTGGCCTTGCCCTGGGCTTTGTTTGCCTTTCCTTTCTTAGCCATGATCCTGATGGGTCCGAAATTCCTAAGCTCTGCACTCAAGTCTCGATTGTAGCGATCGCGGGGGCCGCCCTCGATCACAAATTTTTGATCCAGCTTTGATCAAACGGGCTTGATCTCAACTGGATCGGACGCGATCTCAAGCGATCCACCGTAGGGGCGGGGTCTCCCCGCCCAGCCCCCACCCGCTAGCCCCACCCGCCAGCCCCGGCCCGCCCGATCCCTGATATTTCCAAGGGTGAGCGGGTTTGGGGTGATCGGTGGGGCGAGGGTTGGGTGGGGGCCGTCGCGATCGCCCCAACTCTAGATTCAGCCCTAGATCTAGACTTCAGACGCTTGCAGTTCCGCCTCTTCCTCTTCCTCGTCGTACTCCTCCACGTCATAGTCGGAGTAGTCCGCATCTTCGAGATCCCCGTGGCGACCTTCGTAGATCGCGTCGCACAGGCGGCTCACCAGCAGCTTGATCGACCGGATGGCGTCATCGTTCGCCGGGATGGGCACATCCACCGTATCCGGGTCGCAGTTGGTGTCCAGCAGGGCCAGGATGGGGATACCCAGGCGGACGCATTCCTGCACGGCGTTATATTCGCGCCGTTGGTCCACGATCACCACGATGTCCGGCAGTTTGCGCATCATCTTGATGCCGCCGAGGTACTTCTTGAGCTTCGAGAGCTCCCGACGCAGCACCGACGCTTCCTTCTTGGGCAGCAGGTCGAGGGCACCGGTCTCTTCGCGGCGCTCCAGTTCCTTGAGGCGCTCCACGCGGGTTTTGATCGTGGTCCAGTTGGTCAGCATACCGCCGAGCCAACGCTGGTTAATGTAGTAGCTGCCGCAGCGCTGGGCTTCCTGGGCGATGATGCCAGCGGCTTGGCGCTTGGTGCCCACGAACAGGACGCGCTTATTTTGCTCGGAGGCGTCCCGTAGGTACTGGTACGCTTTCTCCATGCACTGGGCGGTCTGCACCAGGTCGATGATGTGAACCCCGTTGCGTTCGGTGAAGATGTACGGGGACATCTTGGGGTTCCAGCGGCTGGCTTGGTGCCCAAAGTGGACGCCGGCTTCGAGGAGCTGGGCGAGGGAAATGACGGCCATGATTCAGTTGTCTCCTGGTATCGGGTTTAGCCTCCGCCCGGCGCGTAATTCTTGGGTTTTGCGGGGCGATCGCGCCGCCGTTTTGTCCAAGAACACCCGACTGTCCGAGCGTGCGTAAGTGACATAGCTTGACTAGGGTAGCACGGGGGGTGCAATGCGATCGCGGGGGCTCCCCCTAGGTTTTGAAGGAGGCCCGAAAAGCCCCAGGGGATAAGCAACGGGGCGGGCAAAGGGTGGCAAAATCAGCGGGAGATCGGGAGGCGCACCATGGGCGATCAGGCAAGGGAAACGGACGGCGCAACGGCACAGCGACCAAAGGGCGATCGCCCACTGCTGGCGGTGGAGGATTTGCGGGTGCATTTTGCCCTGGGGCGGCCCTGGTGGGAGAGGGGGGGCGATCGCGTGGTGAAGGCGGTCGATGGGGTGAGCTTTCAGCTACGGCGGGGGGAAACCCTGGGGCTGGTGGGGGAGTCGGGCTGCGGCAAGAGTACGACGGGGCGATCGCTCCTGGGGCTGGTGCCGCCGACGGGGGGCAAGGTTTGGTTCGACGGGCGCGAGATTACGGCGCTGACGGCGGCGCAGTTGCGGCCCCTGCGGCGGCGTATTCAGCTTATTTTTCAAGATCCCTACGCGTCCCTCAATCCGCGCCTGTCGGTGGGGGCGGCGATCGCGGAACCGTTGGCGATCCATGGGCTGGGGACGGCGGCGGCCGATCGCGGCGATCGCGTGGCGGCCCTCTTTCAACAGGTGGGGCTCGATCCAAACTGCCGCGATCGCTTCCCCCACGAATTTTCCGGCGGCCAGCGCCAGCGCATTGCGATCGCCCGGGCCTTGGCCGTAGAACCGGATTTATTGGTCTGCGATGAACCGATCGCCGCCTTGGATGTCTCGATCCAAGCGCAGGTGGTCAACCTCCTCCAGGACTTGCAGCAGCGCCTTGGACTGACCTATCTCTTCATCGCCCACGACCTCAGCGTCGTGCGCCATATCAGCGATCGCATCGCCGTCATGTACCTGGGCCGTTTGGTGGAACTAGCCGATCGCGATCGCCTCTACGACCAGCCCCAGCACCCCTACACCCAAGCACTCCTGTCCGCCGTCCCCGTGCCCGACCCCGCGATCGAACGGCAGCGCCAGCGCATCGTCCTCCAGGGAGAACTGCCCAGCCCCGTCGCCCCCCCCAGCGGCTGCCCCTTCCATCCCCGCTGCCCCATCGCCGAAGGCCGCTGCCAGACGGAACGGCCCCCCTTTCGAGACCTCGGCGACGGCCATTGGGTCGCCTGCCACTTCCCCAGCCGCGATCGCGCGATCGCCCCCGCAACCTAACCCCCCATCCCCCAACCCAACCCCATGAACACCTTCCCCCTCGACCTCTCGATCATCACCCCCATCTATAACGAAATCGACAGCCTCCCCCACCTCCTCAGCGCCATCCGCGCGATCACCCAAACCCTCCCCTACCGCTACGAAATCATCTGCGTTGACGACGGCTCCACCGACGGCTCCGACGCATGGCTCCGGGACGAGGCCCAGCGCAGCACCGACCTCCAGGCCGTCCTCCTGCGGCGCAACTACGGCCAGACCGCCGCCATGGCCGCCGGATTTGACCACGCCCAGGGGCGCTTCATCATCACCCTCGACGCGGACCTCCAGAACGATCCCGCCGACATCCCCCGCCTCCTCGACACCCTCCAGGGGGGCTACGACCTGGTGAGCGGCTGGCGCAAGGATCGCCAGGATGATGCCATGACCCGCCTGCTGCCCTCGAAAATTGCCAACTGGATTATTCGACAGGTCACAAATGTGCGGGTTAGGGACTACGGTTGTTCCCTCAAAGCCTACCGGGCGGAGCTGGTGGCGGATATGCGGCTCTATGGGGAACTGCACCGCTTTTTGCCCGCCCTGGCCCAGATGGAGGGGGCGCGCATTACGGACATTCCCGTGCGGCACCATGCCCGCAAGTTTGGCGAGAGTAAATATGGCCTGGGGCGCACCTTTCGGGTGGTGATGGATTTGTTGACCATTTGGTTTATGCGGAAATTCTTGACGCGGCCGATGCATGTTTTTGGCGTGTTGGGGATGGGGCTGACGGCGGTGGGTTTTCTGGTGAGCCTTTATCTGGCGGTGCTGAAGCTGGCGTTTGGGATGGAGATTGGCGATCGCCCCCTGCTGATTTTGGGGATGGTGATGATGCTGATGGGCCTGCAATTTTTTAGCTTTGGCCTGTTGGCGGAGGTGATGATGCGCACCTACCACGAGTCCCAAAGCCGACCGATTTATCGCATTCGGGAGGTGGCGGGGGCGCGTCTCGCCTGAGGAGAATTGGGGGCGCGATCGCGATCACAAAATTTCGATCACAAAAAGGTGGGTTAAGACTGACTCAGGACTCTTTTGGTTCCCTCAGATCTTGAAGGGCGGCTCCCGGCGGTTGGGTTGGGCAGGATGAGACCCAGGCAACCCCATGGGCCGGTCAAGGGAATCGGCACATATCCCTGGGGAGGTCACCGGACGATGGATATCCAACCGGCTTGGATTCGGTGGGGGCAGCGGCGGCGGGGGATCGGTCTCCGGCGATCGCGGCCCCTGGAACTGGTTGTGGCGATCGCGATCGCGATCGCGGTGTTGCTGGGGCTGTGGTTTCGCTTCGATCACCTAGCCGATCAGGTCTACAACGTGGACGAGGTGCGGGGGCTGGCCCGAGCCATGGGCCATGGGTTGGCGGAGGTGCAGACGAGCATCTTTGCGCAGCCCACGATCACGGCGGGGGAAATTTTCCGCTTTCAGGATCCGGCGGCGGCCCGGTCCTGGGGGGATGCCCTGACGGTCCTGGCGGGCCACCCGGAGCATCCGCCACTGTATTACCTGCTGATGCGGCTGTCGGTGCTGCTGACGGGGGATCCCGTGGGGATGCGCTACTGTTCGGTGCTGCTGGGGCTGCTGCTGCTGCCGGCGGCGTTTTGGTTGTGTCGGGAGTTGTTTTGGGGCAGTGCGGGCCGCGATCGCGTGGGCTGGGTGGCGATCGCGCTGCTGTCCATTTCCCCCTATGGGATCGAAATGGCGCGGCTGGGGCGGCAATATTCCCTCTGGCAGTTGATGATTTGTTTGTCTACGGCGTCGCTGCTGCTGACGGTGCGATCGCCCCGCTGGCGTCATGCGCTGCTGTATGGGGTGTTCATGACCCTGGGGTTATATACCCACTGGTTTTTTACCCTGACGGCGACGGTTCATCTGCTCTATGGCGCAATGCTCTGGGGCCGCGATCGCGCCTACCGGTTGCCCATCCGTCGCCTCGCGATCGCCGGGGGTGGAGCCGTGGCGCTGTTCATTCCCTGGGGGCTGGTGCTCCTGACCCAGCAGCAGCGGACCCAAAAGCTAACCGCCTGGATCGCCACCCGCAACCCCTCCCTTCTCGACCGCCTCAAACTCTGGACCACGAACCTAGAGGAAGTCATCTTTGATTTTGATGCGATCCCCAGCCTTAAGGATCCCGCCCTGTATGGGGTGCTGGTGTTGCTGGTCCTGGCGGTCTATGGCTTTTGGCGCTGGGGGCCTCGGCCCGCCCGATGGCTGCTGCTGCTGCCGTTTGTGACGACCATCGCCGCCCAGGCCATTCCCGATCTGGTGCTGGGGGGGGCTCGCTCCACCGCTGGGCGATACCTCGTGGCGGCCAACCTCAGCCTGTCCCTGATCCTGGCGGCCTATGTTGAGGCGCTGCTGCGATCGCGCACCCTCGCCCGCCGCACCGGCGCGATCGCCCTGGTGGGTCTGGTGGCCGTTGGGGGGCTCTCTGGCGCGATCGTACGCATCAACCCCCGCGCCGCCGTGGGGGAAATTCATCTCAATGCGGCGGTCGCTGCCATGGTCCAGCGGGAAGGACACCAAGGAAATGGGGAGACCGCTGGAGGCCCCTGGCTGTTGGGGGAAACGGGCAGCCGCTATATTTTTTACCTGTCCTTGAGCCATCTGTTGCCCGCCACGATGGAATTCCACTGGATCCGCAAGGGGGATCCCCAGCAGTGGCAACCCCTGCGGCAGGCCCTGGCCCAGAAGCACCCCATCTGGTTCTATTGGCCGGAGGGTGACACCCTCGACGCGATCGCGCAGCAGCCGGATCTACAGCTAGAGGCGGCGATTCGCGATGACCTGTCCGGCGGCTACCCCTGGCTCTATCGCCTCCAGTTCCGCCGCCCCCCTGGGATCAATTCCTAAAGAATGGCCCCCGAATTGAACCCCTGAGTTGAACCCCCAAACTGAACCCCTGAATTGGGCGCCTGAAGTGAGCACCGAAGGCGGGGGCCGGATCCGGGGGGAATTGGAGCCGCGATCGCCCCCCGGATTCCTTAGAATTTAGGAATGTTAAGTTTATTTACGGAACTTGCGCCGTCCGTGCGGCGTAACCTGTTGCTGCTGTTCGGGGCAGCGCTGCTGTTTTGGGCCAGCATGTCGTCTCTGCTGCCCACCCTGTCGGTCTATGTGCAGAAGATCGGCGGTGACGATCGCGAGGTGGGCATTGTGATGGGGTCGTTTGCGGTGGGGCTGCTGCTGCTGCGGCCGCAGATGGGCCGCTGGGCCGACTCCCGGGGCCGCAAATTCGTGCTGATCCTCGGGGCGATCGCGGCGGCGTTGGCTCCCCTAGGCTATTTGAGTACGCGATCGATTCCCCTGCTGATGGCCCTGCGGGTGTTCCACGGCCTGAGCATTGCGGCGTTCACCACGGGCTATAGCGCCTTTGTGGTGGATCTGTCGCCCCCCCAGCGCAAGGGGGAGTTGATTGGCTACATGACCTTGACCCAGCCGTTGGGGGTGGCGATCGGCCCTGCCCTGGGGAGCTATCTGCAAACCTATTTCGGCGATCTGCCCAATTTCCTGGTGGCCTCCAGTTTCGGTCTGGCGGCCCTTCTGGGGATCACCACCATTCGGGAACCCAAGCGCGATGCGATCGCCCCGGACCCGTCCCCCCCAGAAGCCGCGATCGCCGATGGCCAGAATTCTCCCCCGGTGCGGGAAGCCTTTTGGACGCGCATTGCGGCGGCCCCCTATCGGGTACCAGCGACGGTGATGCTCGCCATTGGCCTGGTGTTTGGCACCCTCAGTACGTTTATTCCCCTCTATATCCTGGCCAGTGGGGTGGATCTGATTCCGGGCCTGTTCTATACGGTGGCGGCGATCGCGAGTTTTTCCGCCCGTCTGCTCACCGGTCGTCAGGCCGATCGCATCGGTCGCGGCCCGTTCATCTCTCTGAGTTTGGTGTTTTATGTGCTGGCCATGGGACGGCTGGCGACGGCCACCACGGCGGTGGATTTTCTCTGGGCGGGCCTTTTGGAGGGGCTTGCGGGGGGGCTGCTGATTCCGATGATGGTGGCCCTGGTGTCCGATCGCGCCGCGCCCGAGGAGCGGGGCCGGACCTTTGCCCTGGTGCTGCTGGGGTTTGATCTGGGCATTGCCCTGGCGGGGCCAGTCCTCGGGGGCCTGACGGGGGCCATTGGCTATGGGGGCCTCTTCGCGATCGCGGCGGGTCTATCACTTCTGGCCCTGGGGCTGTTTATGACCACCTCTAGCGCCACCTTGCGATCATCCCTGCGCTTCGCGATCGGCCGTGCCCCGGATGTCTACGCCCTCGGCGGCCGTTAATGCCCCACGGCCCAAATCTCCCCCTCCCCCTGATCCCCGTGTCCTCCCCACCGCCGGAGCCGTCGTTCCGAGGGGGCCAATGGGGATACAGAGGGGCATTCCCAGCACCGGATCGGCCATGATGTGGCTCTCTAGGGCAAACACATCGCGCATCATCGTTTCCGTCACGGTGGTCTGGGGGGGGCCGCTGGCATAAATTTGCCCCGATCGCAGGACGGTCATCCAATCGCCGTAGCGGCAGGCTTGGTTGAGATCGTGGAGCACCATGACGATGGTTTTGCCGAGCCGCCGGTTGAGATCGCGCAGCAGGTCGAGGATTTCCAGTTGATGGGCCAAATCCAGGTAGGTGGTCGGCTCGTCGAGCAGGAGGGTGCTGGGGTTTTGGGCCAGGAGGATGGCAATCCAGGCCCGCTGGCGCTGGCCGCCGGAGAGGGTGGCCACGTCGCGGTGGGCGAGGGATTCAAGGTGGGTTAGGGCGATCGCCGTTTCCACCCAATGCTCATCCTCCGCCGACCATTGCCGCCACCAGGTTTGGTGGGGATACCGCCCTTGGGCCACCAGATCCCGCACGGTTAAGCCCTCCGGGGCCGTGGGCGATTGGGGCAAAATGCCCTGGCGGCGGGCCAGCTCCTGGGGGGACAGTTTGGCGATCGCCTGCCCATCGAGATAAACCACTCCGGCCTTGGGTTTGAGCAGCCGCGCCAAGGCCCGCAGCAGGGTGGACTTACCGCAGCCGTTGGGGCCAACGAGGACCGAGATTTTCCCCGGCGGAAAGGCCAGGTCAATGTTTTGCAAGATGGCGCGATCGCCGTAGGTCAGGGTGAGATTTTGGGTCGAAAGGGTCATCGGTTGGGGCCAAATCATCGGAGGACGGCAACATCAACGGTCAGTACACAGGGGGCCTAGGGGCGATCGCCGGACTGGGACCCCTGGCACCGCAGCAGCCAGAGGAAATAGGGCGCACCAATGGCCGCCGTCACAATGCCGCAGGGCAACTCAACGGCCGCGAACCAAATCCGACTGATCGCATCCGCCCCCACCACCGTGCAGGCCCCCACCAGCGCCGCCACCGGAATGAGCCCCCCATGGGACGCCCCCACCCAGCGCCGCGCCAGATGGGGAGCCATCAACCCCACAAAGCCAATGGCCCCCGCCGTGGCCACCGCCGCCGCCGCCAGGGCCACCGCACACAGCAGCAGCAGGCCGCGCCCCCGCTCCACCCGGCTCCCGAGGCCCTGGGCCAGGTCATCCCCCACGGCCAGCACATCGAGCTCGCGCCCCAACAGGCAGGCCAGCGGCCCAAAGATCGCCATCCAGCCCACCAATGGCCCCAACTGCTCCCAGCCACGACCGTAGACGCTGCCCACCAGCCACACCATGGCCTGATTGGCTGCGTAGATGTCGCTAAAGGCGATCGCGAAACTCGTCACCGCATTGGCCAGGGCCGTGATGCCAATGCCCATCAAAATCAGGCCGGTGGGGGAACTGCCCCCCTGCCAGGACAGCAGATAAATCACCAGGGCGGTCACCAGCCCCCCCCCAAAGGCCATCAGGGAAAGCTGCGCCGCCCCCACCCCCGGCCACGCGGCGATCGCGACGATCGCGGCCAAACTAGCCCCCCCATTGATGCCCAAAATGCCCGGTCCCGCCAGGGGGTTGCGCGTGATTCCCTGCAAAATGGCCCCCGAGGCCCCCAGGGCGGCCCCCACGGCCACGGCCACCAACGCCCGAGGCAGCCGCAGCACCCCCAGCACAAAGGCGCGATCGCGATCGCCCCCAGGGTCCATCAGGGTTTCCAGGAGGGCGGGGGGAGCCATGGCATAGTCCCCTTGGGTGAGGTGGATTACGGTGGCGATCGCCCCGAAAAGGATCAGCAGGCCCACGGCGCGGGGCACCCGTCGATCAAGCCGCCAGGAGGCCCGCAGGCCCGGTAACCGCAGGGCAAACCAGGGATGGGGAGAAGTCATGGGGGAGCCGTTGAGGAGGACAGGGAGGGCGATCGCGGCGCGGACCGCCTCGCGGATCGCCGAATGAGATAGATGAAAAAGGGCGCACCCAGGAGGGCCGTCATGGTACCGGCGGGCAGCTCCAGGGGCCGCAACCCCCAGCGGGCCAGCAGATCCGCCACCGACAGCAGCGTGGCCCCCCCACTGGCGGCATAGGGCAAAATCCAGCGGTAATCAACCCCCACCACGGCCCGCACCCCGTGGGGCACCACCAACCCCAGGAAGCCAATGGGGCCAGCGACGGCGACGGCGCTCCCGGCCAGCAGCACCACGGTGGCGGCGGCAAAGGCTTTCACCCAACCGAGGGGCAATCCCATGCCCTGGGCCACGTCATCCCCCAGGGCCAGGAGGGTCAGGGGACGCCCCAGGGCGATCGCGCCGCCGAAGCCCAGCAGCAGGGGGAGCAGCACCCGACCCAGGGCGGACCACCCCTGGCCAGCGAGGGAGCCCACCAGCCAAAAGCGCACGTCGTCCAGGCTGCGATCGTCCAGGATGAGAATTCCGGCGGTCAAGGCCCCCAGGAGGGCGGAGAGGGCGGCCCCGGCAATGATTAACTTCAGCGGACTTGCGCCCCCTGGACCGGTGGCGGCGAGACCATAGATGGTGGCCCCCGCGATCGCCGCCCCCGCCAGGGCCACCTCCACGCGATCGCCCCCAACCCCCAGCACCATCGCCAGGACCATGGCCAGGGCCGCGCCCCCATGGATCCCCAGCAGGTCCGGCGCGGCGAGGGGATTGCGCACCATGCCCTGGGTGATGGCCCCCGCGATCGCCAGGGCCGCCCCCAGGATCGCCGCCAGGATCGCCCTCGGCAGGCGCACGGTTTGAACGATCAAGGCCCCCAGGGAACCATCGGGCTGGATCAGGGCCTGGACAACGGTGGACGGCTCCAGGGACGCGGCCCCCAGCCCCAAATTCGCCAGCACGGCCACCACCGGCAGCACCACCGCTAGGGCAATGGCCAGGGGATGGCGGGCGCGGGGCCGAGGGCGCGGGGCCGAGGGGGAAGCGTCGGGGGACATGATTAGGGGCAATGGGAAACGGCAGGGGAGGCGGGGCAGAGGCGATCGCTAGCGGGGCCGCTGGGTCGCCATGCCCAGTTGAATGCCGTCGAGGGTGCGGAGGCGATCCATCACGGCCACCACCTGGCCGTAGTCCACGGTTTCATCGGCCGCGATCGCCACGAGGACACGCTCTCCGGCCACCAGGTGGGTTTGCACCGCCGCCCGCAACCGATCAAGGACCACCGGCTGACGGTTGACAGCAATGGTGCCATCCGGCGCGATCGCCACCACCACCTTGCGATTTTGCTGGGGCGTGGCGCTGGACGCCTGGGGCAAATTCACCGCCAGCCCCTCGGCCCGGGTCAGCAGCAAACTCGCCATAATGAAAAATGTGAGAATAGCAAAGATAACGTCAATGGCCGGCAGGATGTTGACCTGGGCTGGCTCATCGGCCTCTTCAATAATTTTCATTAGGCTTCCCCTCCCCTAAACGTCTTTATTTATGCGAGCTTGGCGGTCAATGCTTTAGGGGGTTGTCGGGGCCGCGATCGCCGCCTCCCCCTGGGATCCCATGGGCGACGCCGCAGGGGACAGCACCCCCGCCTGTTGATAGAGGCACAGCAGCTCCAACTGGTTGCCGCAGGACTGGATCGCCGACAGGTAGCGCCGGTAGAACCCCCGAAAAATATTGGCTGACACCAGGGCCACCACGGCCACCACCAGGCCGATCGCCGTGGAGATCAGCGCCTCACTAATGCCACCGGTCACCTCCACGGCCCCGGAGCCCCCCATCTCCCCGAGCTTGAGGGATGCGAAGGAGCGGATCAGCCCCAAAATGGTGCCCAAGAGCCCCAGGAGCGGGGCCGCCCCAATGGCCACATCAAAGGCCGTATTGAACCGTCGCAGGAGCGGTAGTTCCTTATGGGTGGCGCTTTCGAGGGCAAGGCGCAGGGCCTCGGGGGACGGGTGGGGCACCGCGATCGCGTCGAGGAAAATGCGGGCGGTGGGCAGGTTGCCATGGGGCTGCAACCGGGCGATCGCCTCGGGAATGTCGTGGGGATAGAGCCGCAGCAGGTCGCGGATTTCGCGGTTCTGCCGCCGCTTCAGACGTCCCCAAAAAATCGCGCGCTCCACAATGGCGGCAAGGGTCAGCACCGACAACATCAGCAGCGGCACACTGACAATGCCGCCCGCCCGGAAAACTTCAAAAATTGACACGGCGGTTCTCACATAACGCTTCAGGCGATCGCGATCGCCCCGATCCCAGCCCCGGAGGATGGACACCGCGATCGCGCTTCCCACTGGGCAGCGGCACGGCGGCGCGATTCTAGGCCGGAAAAGAATGTCAACAGACTATAGATTTAAAGCTATATCCTGTCAAGAATATTTCTGCCAGCATACCCTGCCCATCAGAAATCATGAAATCGTTTGTTCCAAACCGTGGGCAAATTTTGACCAAAATCCCTAACTGACAAAGCTTTTGGGAATTTAGCCTTAGGGGATTAGATTCATTTTTTTTGGATTGCATTCTTGACAATCCCCCAAGTCACCCATAGTATCTTTTCGCAAATGCAAGTTAATCTCAACTAGTTCAGCACACCGGGCTATGGCCTAGCCGCACCGCTGCGCCAGGGGAATCCATGCCTTGGCGAGCGGTATTTTGTGCTGCCCATCCGCCGCAGTTTGTGGCCACTCCTATGTCCCAACCCCCGTCCTTCACTGATCTCCAGCGGGAGCGCGAAGCCCGCGCGACGGCCTATGTCATTGCCCTAGCGGTGGGGGGATCGGCCTTGGCCCATGGCGGTTTGATGCTGCTGCGGTTGCCGTCGGGGCGGGCGGTGGCGGAGGATTTCACGCCCATTCAAATCGTGACGGAACAGGCCCGCGATCGCGAAAGTCCGCCGGTGGCATCGGGGCCGCGCGATCGCCAAGGCCGTCCATCGCGGGGGGTGGAGCCGTCCCCCAGACCGTCGCCGGAGCCGCGCGATCGCCCCAGGGATCCTGAACCCAAGGGGGAGCGTCCCACGCCGTCCGAGGAGCCGGATCCGCCTAGGCCACAGCCGACCCCGGACCCAACACCGGAGCCAGAATCAACGCCGGAACCAGAATCAACACCGGAACCAGAACCAACACCGGAACCAACGACAGCGGCGGATCCAGCCACCCCGGAGCCGGAGGCCGAGGCGAGTGCGGAGGCTGACACGGACACCAGTGCAGAGGCGGAGGCCACTGCGGAGGCGGATACTGCTCCGGTCGCTGAAGACGGGGGCGCTGCCGAGGGGGCGGCGGCGATCGCGGTGGAGGCGGGGGCCATTGATGGGGCGATGGACGGGGCCGTTGATGGGGCCATTGATGGGGTGGGCGACGGAGATCGCGACGACGGGTCACCAGGGGCGGGCATGGCCGATCGACGGACGGGCGAGGGGACGGGCGATGGCGCTGGCCCCAGCACCGACGGGGGTACCGCAGGGCCGGACGGGGCCACGGGACCATCGGACGGTTCAGCGGCCCCAGGCGATCGCCGTCCCGAGCAGGAATCCGGCGGGGGAGCCGTCACCGTAAGCTGTCGCAGTTGCCCCGATCCGCGCTATTCCCGGCAGGCCCTGGAGGCGGGGGCGGAGGGCAATGTGAGCGTCAGTGTGGATGTGGACGATCGCGGCCGCGTGCGCGGGGTGCGGCTGGTGGGGTCGAGCGGCAATGCGGAACTCGATCGCGCCGTCCTCGAATCGGTCCAGCGGCGATGGCGATTTAATCCCGTCTCTGGCGGTGCCCGTGGGGTGCTCGTCGAGGTGGAGATGACCATCGAAGGCTCCGAGCGATCACGTCAGGCCCGCGATCGCGAAGAACGCCGTTCGGTGGAGGTGCCCAGTCCAGCGCCCACGCCGCGCCCCGCCCCGACTCCGACGCCATCGCCAATGGCCACCCCCAGGCCCGCCCCCGCGCCGGTGCCCACGCCATCGCCGTCGCCCGAGCCGTCGCCCGAGCCATCGCCTACCCCCCGTGGGGAATCCCCTGGATCAACCCCAGCGCCGACGCGATCGCCCGAGCCCGCAACGGTCCCAGATCCGGCCCCGACTCCAGTCACGTCTCCAGGGCCGACGCCCGAACCGGCCCCCGCGCCGCGATCGCCCGAGCCCGCCCCGCAACCGGCCCCCGCCCCGACTCCACGACCGGCCCCAACCCCGGCTCCCCGGCCAGCACCAGCACCGGCTCCGGCCCCAGTTCCCCGGCCAGCACCGGCACCGACTCCGGCACCGCGACCCGCACCCGCACCCGCTCCGGTTCCTCGACCGGCTCCCGCCCCCGCTCCGGCTCCACGGCCAGCTCCAGCACCGGCTCCACGGCCAGCACCGGCCCCACGGCCAGCACCGGCACCACGGCCTGCCCCAGCACCAGCACCAGCACCGGCCCCAGCCCCCGCTCCGGCTAGCGATTCCGAGCCATAGGCCGATCGCAATCGCCCCCCTTCATCCCCCTCGATCCGTTTTTCGATCCATTTATCCTTCAGAGTTCCAGGAGAGTTCCCCATGCGTTGGATCCATGTAGCCGCCCTCACCGGTTTGATGGGCGCGATCGCCCAGGTGCCCGCCGCCGAAGTGCGCGCCCAAACCAGCGCCGTCCGCACCATCACCGAGGTGGAATTGGTGGCGTCGGAGGGCGATCGCCTTGAACTGCGCCTCGTGGCGGATGGCCCCCTGGAAACCCTCGCGCCGGAAACCGTCGGGGCCGATCGCGTCATCTATATCCTCAATAGCCAACTGCAACTGGCCGATCGCCGCGATCGCCTCACCTTCGAGCAACCAGCGGCGGGCATCGAAACCGTCACCATTGAACCGGACGGCCTCAACCGCATCCGCGCCACCATTCGCGGCGGCAGTGCCGACACCGTGCCCGCCGTACAGGTGATCCCGAGCGATCGCGGCCTCGCCCTCACCCTCACCCCCGCCGCCGCCGCGATCGCCACGGACCCCGCCACCGCCGACGCGATGGATCCTGAATCGGCGGATCCCGAAGCGGTTGATCCCGCAGCGACCGAACCGGCCCCGGCAGCCCCGAACGCCATTCAAATCGTCGTCACCGCCACCCGCACCGAAGAGGAAATTGACGACGTGCCGCGATCGGTCACCGTCATCGATCGCGAGGCCATCGACGCCCAAACCCGCCTCAACCGCGACCTCGGTTCCATCCTCAGCCGCCTGGTCCCCGGCCTCGCCCCCAGCACCGGCAGCGCCAGCATCTTTGGCCAATCCCTGCGGGGTCGCAATCTTTCCGTCCTCATCGACGGCGTGCCCCAATCCACCAGCCGCAACGTCCTGCGGGATCTGCAAACCATTGACCCCAGCGCGATCGAACGCATCGAAGTCCTGCGCGGCCCCACGGCCCTCTACGGCGACGGGGCCACGGGCGGCGTCGTCAACATCATCACCCGCACCCCCAGCGAGGACGGCTTTGAGGCGACCACCCGCGCGGGCATCGAGTTCGCCCCAACGGATCTCGGGGACAGCTTCGGCGGCAGCTTCACCCAAACCTTCTCGGGCCGCTCGGACAATCTTGACTACAGCCTGTCGGCCTCCTTCGGCTGGACCAGCGACTTTTTTGACGGGCGCGGCAACATCATCCCCCCGGATCCCAACGGCCAGGGGGGTCTTGCGGATGCGGACACCTTAAATTTATTCGCCAAGATCGGGGCGGAAATTGATCCGGGCCAGCGGCTGCAAATTGTCTTCAACCACTTCGACAGCACCCAGGAAACGGACTACACCACGGACCCAGCCGTGCGCGATCGCGCGGGACGCCAGCGGGCCGAAGCCCTGCGGGGCCTAGAGCTAGAAGATCCCCAGCGCAGCCGCAACACCTTCATTAATTTGGAGTACACCAACGATCGCGTCTTCGGCGGCGACATGAAAGCCAATGTCTACTACCGGGACTATCTGACGCGGTTTTTCCCCTTCGATGGGCGGGACTTCGCCAGCTTAGGCAACTCCATCAACCAATCCCGGGTGGAATCGGAGCGCTTTGGCGGGCGGCTGCAATTCAATACACCCCTGGATGACGCCGATCGCCTGCGGATCCTGTGGGGGGCGGACTACAGCAACGAAAAGACGGCGCAACTGGTGGGCATCATGGACGGCGACGCCTTCGATCGCAGCGGTGGCCTCACCTTCCGCCGCATTGACGATCGCGTGTGGTCGCCCCCGGTGCGCCAGAGTGGCCTCGGCCTGTTCACCCAAGCGAATTGGGCCGTGAGCGATCGCTTCCGGCTCATCGGCGGCCTGCGCTACGAAAACGTCAGCGTGGATGTGGACGATTTCACCACCCTGGCGGGCAACGCGATCGCGGGGGGTGACCTCAACTACGACGCCCTGCTGTTCAATGCCGGAGCCGTCTTGGACCTGAGCGATCGCGTGAACCTCTTCGCCAGCTTTGCCCAGGGCTTTTCCCTCGCGGATGTGGGGCTGGCCCTGCGCAATGCCCCGGCGGGCTTTTCCGTAGAAGACCTCAAGCCCGAAGCCCAGACGGTGAACCACTTCGAGGCGGGCATCCGGGGCAACTGGTCCACCCTGCAAGCGTCGCTGGTGGGGTTTTATAACCAGTCCGAAAACGGCACCAGCTTCACGGCCCCCGGCGAAGTGCTGCGGGCACCGGAGCGGATCTACGGCATCGAAGCGGCCCTAGACTGGCAGCCCAGCGACGTTTGGCGGCTGGGGGGCACCCTCACCTGGTCCGAAGGGGAGGTGGATACGGCGGATGACGGCAACTACGACCCCCTCAATGGCTACCGCATCGCGCCCCTGAAGCTAACCACCTACGTGGAAAACGAAACCCTCCCCGGCTGGACCAATCGCCTGCAACTGCTCCTGGTGGGCAGCCGCGATCGCTTCGAGAATGAGGCCGCCTTTGGCCAGCGATCGGTCAACAGCTACGCCACCCTCGACTTCATCAGCACCCTGGAGCTGGGGCCAGGAACCCTAGAGCTGGGCATCGAAAACCTGTTGGATACGGACTTTTTCCCCATCGTTTCACAACTACAGACGGATGATATCTACAACACTGCCGGTCGCGGACGGACGGTACGCCTGGGCTATTTTGTGCGCTGGTAGGGGGCGATCGCCGGGGCGGGCGGTGGTGGCGATCGCGATCGCCCTATTGGGATGTGGCTGCCAGGGGATCGTGCCCGATTCTGTGCCTGATCGCGCCCTCAATGCCCCAGCGGCGACGGTGCCCACGGTGGCGATCGCCCATGCCAGGGGAACGGCCACGGTGCCCGCGCGGCCCCTGCGGGTGGTGACCCTGACGGTGGAGGCGACGGATACGGCCCTGTCGTTGGGGGTGGTGCCCGTGGGGACGATCGCCCTGCCGGAGGACGATCGCTATGGCCGGTGGCTGCGCGATCGCGCCGGATCGGCGGCCCCGGTGGGGACAGAATTGCGGCCCAGTTTGGAGGAGATCGTCGCCCTTCAGCCGGACCTGATCTTAGGGAGCAACGTGCGCCATGGCCCCATCTATGAACGTCTCGCCGCGATCGCCCCGACGGTCCTCTCAGAAACCCTGGGGGCCACCTGGCGCGATAACGTGCAGCTCTACGGCAAAGCCCTGGGCCGCGCCGATGCCGCCGCCACACTGATGGATCGCTGGCACGCCGAAGCCGACGCCCTGCGCGATCGCCTCGGCCCCAACCCCCCCAGCTTTTCATTCATCCGCTTCCTACCGGGCAGCGTGCGGCTCTACCTCGGGCAATCCTTCTCCGGCACCATCTTCCAAGCGGTGGGCCTCAACGGTCCCGCCCAGGAGCAGCCCGATCGGTTCGCCGATATCCTGTCCCTCGAAGCCCTCAATCGCATCGAAGCGGATTTCCTGATCTACTCCGTCGATGTGGTGCGCCCCCGCCCCTCGGGCGATCGCCAGGTGGCATGGCTCAGCCATCCCCTCTGGCAACGGCTGGATGTGGTGCGGCGGGGCCAAACGCGCGGCCTCGCCGACAGCATTTGGGCCGTCGGTTGCGGTCCCCAGGCGGCCACCTTTGCCCTCGCGGATCTGGGCCAATGGCTCACGGAACGCGCGGCCAGGGGCGGGGATTCCGGATGAAGCAACCCCCTGGGGGCGGCGCAGCCCCTAGACCCCTTGCACGGATTCAGCTAGGGCCTCTCATCCCCCAACCCCGTCTCCCCAATCGGCCAAAGGGGAGCCAGAAAAAGTTCCTTTCCTAGCCTGGGCTAGGGATTTAGGGTGAGGGCCGCGATCAGCGCAAGGGGATCCACCCCGAAGGCAGTTCCATCACCAGGGCCATGGCCACCCGCCTCGTCCTTAGGGGGCCGTGCCGCGCAGGATGTCCAGCCGGTTCTCGGGGGCATCCGGGGCCAGGAAATTGGGAATCGTCATCGGCGTGCGGCGGGGGCGCGAGAGGAAGGCGACGGGCCACTCGGCGACCCGGCGCTTTTTTATGTGAACATACTGGCCCGGTTCAACCTCATCGAGGTACTCCTCCTGGAGCACTAGGGCCAGGGGAGGCTGCGCCCCCGGAGTCTGGGCCGAAAATGCCTGGGCTTCGTCACCGGACGCGAAGGCATAGTAGTAGTCCGAGCCCCCGTGGATATCCTCCGCTCCGGCCCTGGGATAGCACCAGACCCGGTATTCCAGCACCGCATCCCAGACGTAGCCCCCTCCGGCCTTTGCGGCGGCGGGATAGGTGCCGACGAGGGCGGGATCTAGGACATTTGGGTAGGGCACGGGCTGGGGCGGCGATCGCGTTCCTGGGGAACGGTGGCAAAAGTTCAGAAATTAAGAATTTTCTTCACGCTCGTCGGGCGCTGCGCTGGGGGATGCCTCATACAGCGACTTGAGGCGATCGCGGGCATCTTCTAGGGAGATAGATTTCATCACCAGCAGCGGCTCCCGGATCGGCTGACCGCGATCATCCAGCATTTCCGGATGGATTGGCCCAACGAACTGCGATTGCGGCATTGGATTCGGACTATCCGTCATCGTCGCCGGATTGCGGCCCGCATCGCGCCCGAGCCGCAGGATATTGCGGATGAGATTGCCCACCGCAATGAAGGCCAACAGCGTAAATGCCAACAGGTACAACAGGTGCAACACGATGGATCTCTTCCTATGAGATGGGTTCATCGCGCCTCGCGACCGGTCCCCTCGGGGCGCGCTCAGACGGCCCTGGGGCCATCGACTCAACGATTGACTCAAACCGGACTCAAGCTGGATCGGACTACTGGGCCGTTGGATCGGCGGCGATCGCCTGCTCCGCGCGGTAGCGCATGGCCACCTGCCAGCATTCCGTCAGCAGTTGGTGCCAGGGCATGATGGTGCGGGTTTCGACCCCCACCTGGGCTCCCGTGGCCCGAAACATGATCTGGGCGGCGCTCACTTCCTGCTGGGCTTGGCGGATGCGCTCTAGGAGCTGGTGCTGCTGTTCCACACTCAGGAAGGACAGTTGCTCGGACTCTAGGAGCGATCGCGATCGCCCGAACCAGTGCTGAAAATCCTCCAGGAGCGGTTCTAAGACGGCCTTCAGAAGGTTGGGCTCAGACGGCAGGGGCGTGGACATGCGCGGCGTGGTTATCAGCGTACGGCTTTCCCTAATCTTAACGCAATTTACGTTTCGCAATATTGCGTTGCGAAGGGGGTTACGGAGGGGGCGGCGGCAGGATGTCGGCCAGGGCGATCGCGGTATCGGGGAAGGCGAGGGGGGCGATTGTGCGATCGGTTTCGCTGGTGATGGTTTGGCGATCGCGGTAGGTGGTGCCGTCGAGGTTGCGGAAGATTTCGAGGCGGCGGCTTTGTAGATCCACGACCCAATATTCGGGGATGCCTGCGCGGGCGTAGAGGTCGCGTTTTCGGGTTAGGTCGGTTCGCAGGGTGGTGTTGGCGATTTCAACGATTAGGAGCAGGTCGGTGGCGCTGGGGTGGCGGTAGGCGTAATCAAGGGGGGTGCCGCGCGCGATCGCAATGTCGGGCTCGGGTTCGGAGTCGGTGTTGGCGAGGGTGATGGGTTTGTCTTCGCGGATGCAGGCGCGATCGCGTAGCAGTTGACGGAAGCGATCGGCGAGGGTTTGTTCGCTGTAGGCGTGTTCTGGACCTTCGGGGACCATGGCGTAGATTTGCCCTTCAATTAGTTCGACGGCGCGATCGTCTAGGATGCCTGCGGCGATCATCCGGTGATAGTCTTCGACGGTCCAGGGGGCGAGGGTTAGCTTGGCGGTTTGCATTTTTGCATGACCTATTTGGGCCAGGGGTAGGGGTTTTGTTTGATGGCTTCGTAGTTGGCGTCGAGGTCGGGTTCGAGCAAAATGATGGCGCTGATGCGGCGGGCGGTGTCGAGTAGGTGGCGTACTTCGGCGGGTTTGAGGGGGCGTCCTAGGACTTTTTGATCCCGATAACTCAACCATTTTTTGAGGACTTGATAGCCGCCAATGGTGTATTTCCAAACGCGCTCGGGGATGTTTTTCCAATAGGTTGTTTCGTTGAGATGAATGTCGTAGGTGGTGCTGCCGAGAAGGGCGATCGCGTTGTCGCCCATGAGTTCCTGTTCTTGGGAGGTATAGGGACGGTTGATGGCTTTGCCTTTTCCGGGCATGACGGGTTTGCCGTTGCCGCCGTTGCCCCAGTTGGCGCTGAGGATGAGGTCGTCGCCTTTGATGGTGTTGCCGTGGGTGGTAGTGGGGATGGCGATCGCGCGGTATGGGGGTTCGACGGTGCCGCTGGTGATGCCGGGGATGGGGGTTTCGGGGTCGAGAAGATGGGCGATGCGTTGCCCGAGTTCGGCAGATTGTTGCAGCAGAGCGCGATCGTTAGGCAATGGAATACGCGGCCAATCTTGCTTCAATACATCACTATTTTCAGTTCTGTACTTAACGGCATAAAGCACAGATGCAACATGAAAGAAGAGATCTTCAATCTTTTCTAAAGAGCAGTATTCTTTTGTTTTTAGAGAAATATTCCAAGTTAATTCTTTGTCGCCAAATATCTTTCCTTCTGTGATTGGCTTCCTTTTCAAGGGAAATATATTTGCTCCTCTTTCAATTACATGCAAGGATGAAATATTTCGTGAAATGATTGGGGGATCAAAAGAACGACGATGTTTTTGCGCTGCGCAAATCCATATGTTTTCGGGGCAAATTAATTCACGATATTCTTTCCTTTTCTCGTCTAGGAGCTTTGTTTCTGGCTCCCAATACAAGAAGCGAAGATCAAAAGGTCGATAACAATACAAAATAAAGTTCTCTTCAATTACACCTCTGCTTTTTAGAAAATTGCGAGTTTCTCTTGCATTGAAACGAGATGCGTCATTCATCAAAGTTGGAGATATTGCCAACATTTCCTGATCACTGATCTCTTCTGAGAAATACTTGCTAATTCTCTCCACTAGATTTGCTCTATCGATGTCTATCAGTCCATCATCTCTGCTCGTTTTAATTCCGGGGAAAGACAAAGGAAAAATTTCAACGAGCAAGGGCCACTCAAAATAATTGGCAATAATAGATTTAGGCTTAAATGGCAAGCCCAATTCTGGACTGGGCACAACTGATTGATACTTTGGTGAGTTGTTTTTCAGACTCGCAATCATGTCTGCACGACGCTCTGCGGCTCGCGCCCGATCAAAATCTCGATAGAAAACCTCTCCAATATTCTTTTGATCATCTTCTGATGTCTTTTGATCTAATTTCAACAGCAATCCAATTGCCGTCCCCACCTTAATGCCTGCTGAAAATCCCGGCATTGCGAAAATCGTCTCGCTCGTTCGACCATCCGGCGCATATTCCGAAATAATTCGATCACCATGCAGATTATCAATATAGATTCGGTCAAACGAATTAAGATAGCGCTCTCGCATTCCCGTAAACGACAGTCCATCCAGCCAGGAATAATTGGAAATGAAACAAACAATTCCGCGCTGAGTCTGTTCAACAATTCGCCGCTCCGCCATCCGAAAGAAGCGCACATACAAATCATTGAGTCCCTGTCCCTGGGGCTTTGCAACCTTCTGAACCGTTCGATAGGCTTCCGACAGCTCTCGCTCCTCATCAACAGCAATTCCCGCAAAACTGTTGTAGGGCGGATTTCCTATAACGACAAGAATTGGCTGTTTTTGCTTAATTTTATCCGCCGCATCCCGTTCCTGCTCGAACGCAGTCATGAACTCTAAACTGCGTTGCTCCACATCTATTGACTGCACCCAGCCCGTCAGCGCATTAGTTAGGAAAATGCTCACACGCTCCCGTCCCTGACGATCCATGGTCAGGGGATCACCAAACTCATTCAACTTCAGCGCAATTTGTAGATGAGCGATCGTAAAAGGCGCAGTTAGCAACTCAAAACCAAACACCCGATTCAAGACAATTTCCTTCAAGCTTTGTTTCTCATCCGTCATTCCCTCCAGGGAACCTATGGCCCCATCATCCGTTTTAAGGGCCAAGGTTTCGGCAATTTTCTCGATGACCGCCACCAAATAAGCCCCCGTTCCACAGCAGGGATCAAGCACATAAACATCGGGGTTCGCTAGCCCATCTTTGCAACCGAGTTCCTCGCGCAAAACACGATCAACCCGTTCCACCATGTAGCGCACCACTTCCGGCGGCGTGTACCATACCCCAAACTCTTTCCGTAGGACTGGATCAAACGCCTCTAGAAAAGGCTCATAGAAATATTGAACCGCCTTAGAATCCTCAAACTGACTAAAAAACTCGGAGCGCACCACCCGATTTAAAACACTAGCCGTCCGATCAAACAGCTCAACAAGATCCAGGGTTTCAAGAATTATTGGATCACTCAACTTATGAAATAGCGATTGCAGCACGGGCACCTGTAAATATCGCCAGGAGATGTCCCACGAAAAATCGCTCGGTCGCCCATCCCGCTCTCGATGCCAAATGACCCACGCCGAAAAAATTCCATAGAACAACGTCTGCACCAACGTCGAGCGGAAAAAGCGATCGCCGCGATCGCGGTCAAACTGAATCCCCAAACCCGCCTCAAAACTTTCCCGAATCTTGATCAAAATCGGCAACGGCCCATCCACCTCCGCCGCCTCAATCCGCGATCGCGCATCCCGTGCATAGGACGCCAAAAACCACGCCACCTGCTCCGGCGTCGCGATCTTGGCCCGCGAAAGCATCACCCGTTTAATAAACTCAACAAACTGTTCAGCCGTTTCCTTCGGGAGCGATCGCGGATTCGCCGCCAACTGCCAAAACGCATCCACCGTCGGCGCAAAACTGAACGACTCCAAAACCGTCTGGCGATCGTCCACCTCCCCCACCAACAGAAACTCACGGAAACTCGTCACCAGCACCTGGCGATAGGTCAGCCAATACTTTTTGACCTGCTCCGATCGCGCCACCTTCCGCACATCCGCCCCCACCCCCTTCGCCTCGATCACCCCCCGCTCCGGCTGGGCAGGATTTTGCGGCAGCGCCTCCCCCTTCGCGAACTGCGACGCCACAAATAGCCCCCCATCCGGCATCCCCGCCCCCTGATTACTCAAGCCCACAATGCAGCGCACCGCCGGTTTCAGATCCGCCCCGATCGCATCCAGCAGCGTTTGCAGCGCCGGATAGTGGGTCGTTTCCGCCACCGTGGCCCCCGTTGCCCGGTTCGCGTGCAGCGCCTTCAAATAATTCGCTATAGCCGTTGCGATCGCGTCCATACCCATCTCCCCCAGCCGGTCAGATCCATCGATCCATCAATTATCGCAAGGGCGATCGCGCGAAAGGGGCCGCGCCAAAATCCGCAACACCTGCCCCGGTCGCCCCGTCGCCACCGGCGGACTCCATAGGCCAATCTCCCCCACCCGCAGCCGGTGCAGCAATTTCATAATCCCCTCCACCCAAGCCACCTCGCCCACCAACACCAACCGGTTATAGCGACTATCCAACCGACTCACTTCCGTCAGTAAATCGCGATCAGTCGCCTCGCTGCCCCTTTGAGTATCCATAGCCACCCTTGTGTCTGCTTTTGAGTACATCCATATAGTACTCGATGGCAGACATTTACGCCATGAAGCCCCTTTGACACGATTAGGTCCATGGGAAAAGCAGGCAACGCACTCAGGACCGTTCTCGTTCGCTATGGCATTACGCAAAACCGCTTGGCCGTTGAGATGGGAATCTCGCGGGGCACCGTTGGCAACTGGTTCCACGAAACTCGCGATCCGACCGGCGACGCGATCGCGGCCATCGTCGATGCCCTTCTTGTGCTAAATCCCGCCGCCGCCCGCGACTTTTTAGAACTGTATTTGGGGCGATCGCTCAACGACCTCACCAACCCCTGAGACAAGAAGCTTCAGCCCCCTGCCCCCACCAGTCCAAATCAACCCCGACCTAAGACCTTAGTGATGGCAGATCCGCCCGAGGCGACGACAACGGCAACCCATCCCCCAGCGGCAACTCCCCATACTCAATCAACCGCTCCACATCCAGCCTCAGCAGCCGACAAAACTCATCCAGCGGCAGATCATTCGCATCATAGCCAAAGGGATTTTCGATCTCCTGACCAATCTCCTCAATCCCCAACAGCGCAAAACTAATAATCCCCACCGCCGGAACCGTAGACCACCCCAAAGCCCCCACAAATTGGAACGGCAACGTCAGGCAATAAATCAGCAGCAAATGCTTCAGGTGAACCGCATAGGCATGGGGCAGCGGCGTCCGCAAAATCCGCTGGGTGCGCCCCAAATCCAACGTCAAACTATCCAAATGGCGGTTCAATTCCACAAACACGTGGGCATCGATGCGCTTCCCCTCATAGAGCCGCTGGAAATAATCCGCCAAACCATTCATCAGATCTAGCGGCATCAACTCCGACCCATCTGGCCCACCCTGGGGCGATCGCCGCACCACCCGCGCCACCACCGCCGGGGACAACGGCTCCCCCCGTAAATGGTGCTTAATGGCCGCGATTAACGCTGGCACCATCCGCATATAGGCCACCTTTTCCGCGCGATCGCCCTCCTCCGTCGTCCGCACCACAAAATTCATATTCCGCACCAGCAGCCGCGCCGTACTCAGCAAACTGCCCCAGATTTTGCGCCCCTCCCAGAACCGGTCATAGGCCGTATTCGTACGGAACACCAGCAGCAAACCCAGCACAATACTCGGGATCAAATTCCCCAGCACCGGCAAATCCACCCGGTAGCCCCGCTGATCCGCCAGCACAATCACCACCGCATACAGCGTCATCCCCAGCACCCGCCGCCAAATCGACGGCAGCACCGACCCGCGCAACTGCAACATCGATCGCTGCCACGAAAACCACGGGCGCGACTCCAAAGTCCGCAGCACCTCCGACGCCTCCTCCTCCACCCACCTCTGCTCAGCCATCGCGATCGCCCTCCAAAGCCGCCAGATCCGTCAACGTTAGAAAGTTAAGAAAAACTTAAACCCCCTAACAAACTACCCAGGAAACCGCCTCGAAAACCATTCCCGCGCCAAAATCGCGATCGCGCCCGCCGCCCCCGCCCCCCGTTAGGATAGAATCGCAAGCCTTAGCCGCCCCCCGCCATCGGGACAAGAGACCACCACAGGGACGCGAAATCCATGGTTCAACAACCCGCCGCAGTCGAACAAAACTCCCCCAGCGCCGCCCCCATCAGCCTGCCGCGCACCAGCGAATCGGAAACCCTGAAAAAAATCCGCCACACCACCTCCCACGTCATGGCCATGGCGGTGCAGCGGCTCTTCCCCAAGGCGCAGGTCACCATCGGCCCCTGGATTGAATCCGGTTTTTATTACGACTTCGACAGCCCCGAACCCTTCACCGAAGCGGACCTGAAGGCCATCAAAAAAGAGATGGTCAAAATCATCAATAAAAAACTCCCCGTCATCCGCGAAGAGGTCACCCGCGACGAAGCCCGCCGCCGCATCGAAGCCCTCGGCGAACCCTACAAACTCGAAATCCTCGACGACATCAAAACCGAACCGATCACCCTCTACCACCTGGGGGATCAATGGTGGGATCTGTGCGCCGGTCCCCACGTTGAATCCACCGCTGACCTGAACCCCAAGGCGATCGAACTCGAAACCGTGGCCGGAGCCTACTGGCGCGGGGACGCCAACCGCCAACAGCTCCAGCGCATCTACGGTACCGCCTGGGAAACCCCCGAACAGCTCGCGGAATACAAACGCCGCAAGGAAGAAGCCCTCAAGCGCGACCACCGCAAACTGGGCAAAGAACTGGGTCTCTTCCTCTTCGCCGATGCCGTCGGCCCCGGCCTGCCCCTGTGGACCCCCAAGGGCACCCTATTACGGAGTTTGCTGGAGGATTATCTCAAAAAGGAACAGGTGGCCCGAGGCTATCTACCCGTAGTGAGCCCCCACATCGCCCGCGTGGACCTCTTTAAAGTGTCGGGCCACTGGCAGAACTACAAGGAAGATATGTTCCCGATGATGGCCGAGGATGCGGAATCGGCGGCGGCGGAACAGGGGTTTGTGCTCAAGCCCATGAACTGCCCGTTCCATATCCAGATCTATAAGAATCAACTGCGGTCCTATCGGGAACTGCCGATGCGGCTGGCGGAATTTGGGACGGTTTATCGCTATGAGCAGTCGGGGGAATTGGGGGGCCTGACGCGGGTGCGGGGCTTTACGGTGGATGATTCCCACCTGTTTGTGCGGCCGGATCAGTTGGCGGATGAGTTTTTGAAGGTGGTGGATCTGATCCTGTCGGTGTTTGGGGATCTGCAACTGAAGAATTTCAAGGCGCGCTTGAGTTTCCGCGATCCGGCGTCGGATAAATATATCGGCTCCGATGAGGCGTGGGATAAGGCGGAAAGTGCGATCCGCAATGCGGTTGCGACCCTGGGGATGGAGTCGTTTGAGGCTCCGGGGGAGGCGGCGTTCTATGGCCCGAAGCTGGATTTCATTTTCCGGGATGCCCTGGAGCGGGAGTGGCAGTTGGGGACGGTGCAGGTGGATTACAACCTGCCGGAGCGGTTTGAGTTGGAGTATGTGGCGGAAGATGGCAGCCGTCAGCGGCCGGTGATGATCCACCGGGCTCCGTTTGGGTCCCTGGAGCGGTTGATTGGCATTTTGATTGAGGAGTATGCGGGGGATTTCCCGTTCTGGCTGGCTCCGGTGCAGGTGCGTTTGCTGCCGGTGGGGGATGATTTCCGTCCGTTTGCGGAGGAGGTGGTGGCCCAGATGCGCTTGCTAGGAATTCGGGCGGAGGTGGATCAGTCGGGCGATCGCCTGGGCAAGATTGTGCGGACGGCGGAGAAGGAGAAGGTGCCGGTGATGGCGATCGTGGGGGCGCAGGAGGTGGAAAACAATGCCCTGAGTGTGCGGACGCGATCGGCGGGGGATTTGGGGGCGATCGCGGTGGCGACGGTGTGCGATCGCGCGGTGGCGGCCAACCAATCCCGCACGAACTTCTAGATTTTTTTCTGGATTTTCTAGACCGCTGCCCCTCTTTGGTACGAGCCCATGCGATCGCCCTTTCTACGCGGCATCTCCAGCGCCCTCGGTTTCATCTCCCGGCAGGCCATCCAAATCCTGTTGGGCACCCTGCTGGGCCTGGGTCTCGCGTGGCTGCTGACCTATTGGATTGTGGGGGCCTTGACCTATCGCGCCATGGCCCAGCCTTGATCTGCGCGAAAACTCTAAAAATGACGTCGCCGGATGCTAGGATCAGCGACCGGCGCTGCGATGGTTGTCGCCCGCCGCACCGACGATACCGTTCGAGGCATCGACCGTTTAAACATCCCTCGAACCTCACAATAGGAGCTAAAATCCCATGGGTTTGTCCATTGCCTGTGAACTGCGCGATCTGAGCCAAAAGCCCAAGGCCCTGCGCCGCAGCGGCCGCATCCCCGCCAACATCTACGGCCACAAGGGCGGCGAGTCGATCCTGGTGACCCTCGATGCCAAGGAAGTGGAATTCCTGGTGCGCGATGCCCGGGAAAACAAAACCCCCATTCAGGTGTCGATTCCCAGCGAAGACTGGACCGCTGAAACCGTCCTGCACGAAATCCAGCGGCACCCCTGGAAGGACAAGGTGGTCTATCACCTGAGCTTCTACACCCAGGGCTAAGGTCTCAAGTTTTTAGACTTTCACGGGTTCCCTGGCGATCGCACCGTCGATGGGATGCGCGATCGCCCTACGGGATCCCCAGGGGGAATTGGTTCAGCCAGTTCCCTTTTTTAGTGGCAATTTTTTAATGGCAATTTTGCCGTGTGTTGGGCGATTTTTTGTGAGCATGGGCCGCAGCGGGGGCGATCGCGGGGGCCATTGCACCGGAAACAGTTGTACATTGTGCAGTTTTGCGGTTTGTTGGTTGATTGGGTGAGCCATTCGCTTGCCCCGTCGCCGTTCGGGCATCCCCCACGGTTTGTTTACCCCCCCCCACCTATCCCCATGGCCGCCGCAACCCTCCCGCCCCTCGTTGAACAGATGCTGCAACCGGCGTTCTATCCCCACCCGGTGGTGGAACCGATCGCCCTGCTCCAAACCCATGTGTCCTATGTGTTCCTGACGGGGGAGGTGGTGTACAAGCTCAAAAAGCCGGTGAATTTTGGCTTTTTGGACTACTCCACGCCGGAAAAACGCCGGGAATGCTGCGATCGCGAACTGGAACTCAATCGGCGATCGGCGGCGGATTTATACCTGGAGGTGGTGGCGATCGCCCCGACGGAGGCCGCGCGTGCGTCTGAAAACCCAGAACAATTTGCCCTGACGGCGATCAATGATCCGGCGGCGGTGGACTATGCCGTCAAAATGCGCCAATTTCCCCAGGAAACCCTCCTGAGCGCCGCCTTTGACCGGGGTGAGGTGACCGAAGCGACGGTGATCGACCTGGCGCGGGTGGTGGCGGAGTTTCACCAAAGCGCACCCACGGATGATTACATCGCCAGCTTTGGCGCGCCGGAGCGGGTGAAACTGGCCTTTGACGAAAATTTCGCCCAGACCGAGGGCTACATCGGCGGCCCCCAAACCCAGGAGCAGTTTGACGCCACCAAAGCTTGGACCGAGGCATTTTTTGAGCAGCGATCGCAACTCCTGCGCGATCGCGCCGCCGGGGGATTTGTGCGGAACTGCCACGGCGACCTGCACCTGGGCAACATCTGCCAATGGCAGGGGCGACCGATGCTGTTTGACTGCATCGAATTCAATGAACCGTTCCGGTTTGTGGATGTGATGTACGACGTGGCCTTCACGGTCATGGATCTAGAAGCTCGGGGCCGCGCAGACCTGGCCAATGCCTTCCTGAACGAATACTGCGAACGCACGGGGGACTGGGACGGGCTGCACGTTCTGCCCCTCTACCTCAGCCGCCAAACCTATGTGCGCGCGAAGGTGACCTCATTCCTGCTCAATGATCCGGCCATCCCCCAAGCCGATCGCGATCGCGCCGCCACCGTCGCCGCCAACTATTACCGCCAAGCCGCCGACTACAGCCGCGATCGCGCCGGTCGCCTGTGGATCATGAGCGGTCTCTCGGGGTCCGGCAAGAGCACCGTCGCCCAACAGATCGCCCGTCGCCACCGGGGGGTGCGCCTGCGATCAGACGCCGTGCGCAAACATCTCGGCGGCGTTCCCCTGGACGAAAAGGGGCCGCAAACCCTCTACAGCGCCGAAATGACCGAAAAAACCTACGGCCAGCTCACGGACTTGGGCCTTGCCCTTGCCCAGGCGGGCTATGACGTGATCCTCGATGCGAAATACGATCGCCACGCCCTGCGGCAGGCGGTGTTGACCGGAGCCGATCAGGCCCATCTCCCGGCCACCATCGTCCACTGCACCGCGCCCCTAGAGGTATTGCGCGATCGCCTCCAGCAGCGCCAGGGGGACATCGCCGACGCCACCGCCGACCTGCTCGACGCCCAAGCCGCCGCCGCCGAACCCTTTGGTGCCACCGAAGCAACACGGGTTTTCACCGTAGACACCACCCAAAGCCTCGATCCACAATTGGAGCAACTGGCCGCACGGCGGGCGATCTAGCGGACAACGGCACGGCCCCTGGCGCGGGGAAACCCCAACGGCGGCCCCCGGACATGGTTTCGGACCTAGTTTCAGCAACCCTGGGATCTTAAATCGGGCGATCGGCGGCGACCCCGACAGGCCCAATGGCCTAAGCTAGCGATGGACGCATATGGACGTATACCGAGTACGGGCGCGATGAACTACGTTTATGCCGGTCTCATCTGGCTCCTGATCTTTTTCCTGGGGCTGCTCTTGGGAGGCTACCCCTGGGGAGGAGCGCTGTTGCTGGCGGCCATTGGTGGGGTGGGCGGCGCGATCGTCACCGTCTGGCTCCAGGGGGAACGGGGACCGATTACGCTGCTGGGGTTCGAGGAGGGGCTTGATGGTCTGCCCACCCGGCCCCGGACGCGGCGGCACCACTACGAAACCCTGGAGTCGGCGCGGGTGCGGCGGGCCCAGCGGCTCCAGCGGCGCAGTAGCTTGATCGAGTCGCTCTTTTCGGCCCGACGATCGCGGTAACCGAGCGGCCCGATCCGCAGCGTGCATCGATTGGCAAACCGTGCAATGACGGACCCAGATGGCAGTGTGGCAACGCAGGCGGTTCAAGGGAACGGTCGGGCCGCGATCGCGCCCCCCCGCAGATTTACGGCCGTCTAGGGACGGTGGCCCAATCCTGCGATCGCTGCTGGCCTCGGTGCTGGTGGGGTTGGCCCTGGTGGGGGTGCGCCAACTGGGCTGGCTCGAAAGCTGGGAACTGACGGCCTACGATGCCCTGGTGCGATCGCGGCCCCCCCAGAGCGCCGAAACCCGCATTGTCATCGTCGGGGTCAGGGAAAAGGACATCCAATCCTTCGGCAGTTGGCCCATTGATGACGGCACCATGGCCCAACTGTTGCGCCGGATTGCAGCGGCCCAGCCCGCCGCGATCGGCCTAGATTTTTACCGCGATGTGCCCATCAAGGGGGGTGCGGCCCAGCTAGAGGCGGCCTTTCGGGATATTCCCTCCCTGGTGGCGATTCGGCGCATGGGGGATGGATTTTCTGAGGGGGTCCTGCCGCCGCCGATCCTCGATACGGAGCGGGGGGCCGGATTTAATAACATTGTCCTGGACCGCGATGGGCTGGTGCGTCGCCATCTGCTCTATTGGTGGGCCGATGATCCGAGGACGGGCGATCGCCGTCGCTTTGCGAGCCTGTCGCTGCTGTTGGCCCAGCGTTATTTGGAACCGTTGGGCCTTGAGTTGCGATCGCGCAGCGCCACGGATCCCTACGGTTTGCGCTGGGGCCGTGCGGCGATTGATCCACTGCCGTCGGGGGCCGGGAGCTATGTGCAAGCCCAGACGGAGGCGGGCTATCAAATTCTGGCGGATTTCCGTGGCCCGTCCGGCTCGATCGCGGAGGTGTCCCTCTGGGAAACCCTCCAGGGGCGCGTTGCACCGGAGACCTTTCGCGGCAAGGTGGTGCTGGTGGGGGCCACCACGGAGAGCCTCAAGGACTATACCTACACGGCCTACAGCACCCTGCGATCGCGCGATCGCGTCGATGGCACCCCCGATCCGGTCTATGGGGTTGAATTACAGGCCCAGTTCGTCAGCCAACTGCTGGATCTAGCCCTGGGGGCGCGATCGCCCCTGTGGACCCTGCCCGACTGGCTCGAAGGGGTAGGAATTCTGGCCTTTGCCCTGGGGGGCGGTGCCCTCTGTGCGTGGCGGCCCCTGTCCTGGGTGGCCCTGGGGGGGCTGGTGGCCGGTGCCGGGGCGATCGCCGCGATCGCCTATGGCCTGCTGGCGATCGCGGGGGGGTGGGTTCCCCTGGTGCCGCCCCTGCTGGCCTGGGTGGGGTCCGGCCTGCTGATCACCGTTCAGGTGGCCCGACGGCAGCAGGAATTGGCCCGCTCGAAGGAATTTTTGAACCAAATCATTGACACCATCCCCGACCCGGTTTTCGTCAAGGATCGCGATCGCCGCTGGATCGTCCTCAACCGCGCCTTCTGCGAATTCCTGGGCTATCCCCTCGAAGCCCTGATCGATCGCCGCGCCGAAGATGTGCTGCCCCCCGCCCTGGCCGCCGCGATCGCCACCCAGGATCTGCGCACCTTTGCCACGGGCGAAATCCAAGAATCGGAATCCCGCCTGCCCAGCCCCGCCGCCCCAGACCGCTCCCCCGACGGCCAGGGCGATCGCATCTTCCTCACCAAACGCTCCCTCCACCGCGATCGCGCCGGCAACCTCTTCCTCGTGGGCGTCCTGCGGGACATCACCGACCAGCGGCACATGGAAGAGGAGCTCAAACGCACCGCCGCCGAACTGCGCAGCCACAACGAACAGCTCCGCATTTCCGAAGACTTCCTGCGCTACCAGGCCACCCACGACCTGCTCACGGGCCTGCCCAACCGCCAACTGCTCCAGGAGCGCCTCACCCAAGCCCTCACCTGGGCCGACGACAACCACCTCTACGGGGCCGTCATGTTCCTCGACCTCGATGGCTTCAAGGCCGTCAACGACACCTACGGCCACCACGCGGGGGATCTGCTGCTCAAGGAGGTGGCCCAACGGCTCAGCGCCGACCTGCGCAGCAGCGACACCGTGGCCCGGTTAGGGGGCGATGAATTTGCCGTCCTGCTGCCCGCCATTCCCCGGCACCAGGTGGCCGATCGCGTCGCCCGTAAGGTGGTGGAAACCATCTCGCGCCCTTACCAGATCGAAGGGCAAACCATGGCCGTCACCACCAGCATTGGCATCGCCTTTTTCCCCACCGACGGCACCGACCCCAAACAACTGCTGGAGCGGGCGGACATGGCCATGTTCCAGGCCAAACGCCAGGGGCGCAATCGTTTCTTGAGCTATGGCTGCCTCGGGACCATGCCGGAGACCAGCGGGGCCGCGCCGACCACGGGCCGATCGCCCGAAGGACGCACCGGTTCAGGCCCGCCCCGTTCCCCTAAGGAGTCCTCCCGCAACGGGGCCGAGGGCGATCGCTCCGCCCCATAAAGGGACAGGGTATCGGTGATGGCCAGCCGCGATCGCGCCCCCAGATTCATCGGCGATCGCCGCCCCGCCTCGAAATGGGCCACCGCCGCGCAGGCAATCATCGCCGCATTGTCCGTGCAGTAGGCCATCGGCGGGAACACCACCTTCAGTCCCAACGGGTCCGCCGCCGCCGCCAGGGCCGATCGCAGCCCCCGATTCGCCGCCACGCCGCCGCCCACCGCGATCGTCGAAAAGCCCAGATCCTGCGCCGCCGCGATCGTCCGCTTCACCAGCGCCCGCACCACCGCCGCTTGAAAACTCGCCGCCAGATCCGCGATCGGCAACGGTTCCCCCGGCTTTTCTCGCCCCAGCCGCTCAATGGTGTAGCGCACCGCCGTCTTCAGGCCACTGAAACTCGTATCGTAGGGATGCACCCCCCCACCGGGCAGCGACACCCGCCCCTCCGGAAACGCAAACGCCGCCGGATTCCCCGTCGCCGCCAGCCGATCAATCACCGGCCCCCCCGGATAGCCCAACCCCAGCAGCCGCGCCACCTTATCAAACGCTTCGCCCACCGCATCGTCCCGGGTCTCGCCGATCGCGCCGTAGTCCCCACAGCCGCGCACCGCCAGCAAACTCGTGTGGCCCCCCGACACCAGCAAACACAAAAACGGCGGCTCCAGGGTCGGATCCGTCAAATAGGACGCATACACATGGCCCTCCAGATGATGCACCCCCAAAAAGGGCTTGCCATGCACCATCGCCAGCGTCTTCGCCGCCGTCACCCCCGTCAGCAGCGCCCCCACCAGACCGGGCGCGCAGGTGGCCGCGATCGCATCAATCGCCCCCCAGCCCCCCGCCAGATCCGCTTCCTCCAACGCCCGCGCGATCGCCGGATTCAGATCCGCCACATGGCCCCGGGACGCCACCTCCGGCACAATCCCCCCATAGGGTTCATGGAGCTTTACCTGGGACGCAACAATACTACTTAAAACTTGACGATCTTTAACAATCGCCACGGCAGTTTCATCACAACTTGTTTCAATTGCTAAAGCGACGGTCATGGAATCTCGGCTGCGCTGATATTTTGGGTGGAAGTATGGGCTGTTAGTAGCAGTTTAGCGTTGGCGATCGCCCCCAAGGCAACCATCGCAAGGGATCTTCACTCCCACGCGCGCGGGCTGCGGCCACAGTCAACTTCACTATTTTCTAAAACCCGTAATTGTTTCACGGCACAGAAGGAAACAATCTATGCGACAACTGTTTGCACTCGTCCTCGCGGCGTGCCTCTGGCTGGGGTTTGCCCCCGTCGCCAAGGCCGACTATTACGCGAACCTGAAGCCCTGCGGTGAAACGCCGGCCTTCGTTCAGCGTGCTAAGGCTGCGGCCACCGCCCAAGATAAAGCCCGTTTTGAGTCCTATTCCACCCTGCTGTGTGGCGAAGAGGGGCTGCCCCACCTGATTGCGGATGGCAACCTCGCCCACCTGTCCGAGTTCGTGATCCCTGGCGTGATGTTCCTGTACATCGCCGGTTGGATTGGCTGGGCTGGCCGGTCCTACCTACAGGCGGCGAAAAAGTCCAAGAATCCCGAAGAGATGGAAATCGTCATCGACGTGCCCCTGGCCGTCAAGTGCTCCCTCAGCGGGGCCACCTGGCCGTTGCTCGCCTTTGGTGAGTACAGCGGCGGCAAGATGTTTGCCAAGGACGACGAAATCACCGTTTCCCCGCGCTAGGGTTTCCCTGGCGATCGCGAACCCCGTGCTGGTTGGTTAGGAGAATGCCGCAATGAAAGATTTGCAACGATATCTGTCCACTGCTCCCGTGCTGGCGACCCTCTGGATGACGGTCACCGCCGGGATTTTGATTGAGTTCAACCGCTTTGTGCCGGACATGCTGACGACGCCGTTCTAGGCGCAGGTCGGCTGATGGATGGATCAATTGAAGATCTACGATTCAGTTGATCTGGCCCATGAATCGAGCGAGGTCTTGGGGCGATCGCGGCGCGGTGCGGATGTAACGGAGGTTGAGCCTTTCGTTATGGCTGCCCGCGTAACCGTTGTGGTTGCCGCTGGGCCAAGGGCCGTTCCTGCGGGGCGGCGTTGGTGAATTGCACGCACAGCGTTAGAAGGACTTTTTGTAATTATGTCGATTGACGTGGTTTCCCATACCGGCGATCCCCAAGTCGGTCACCTGTCTACCCCGATTTCCGGTTCGGGTTTTAGCAAGGCGTTTATCCAAGCGCTGCCGGCCTATCGTCCGAACCTGTCGCCGGCGCGGCGTGGTTTGGAGGTGGGCATGGCCCATGGCTATTTGCTCTATGGGCCGTTTGCGCTGCTCGGTCCCCTGCGGGCGACGGAGTACGGCGATTTGGCCGGTCTGTTGGCGTCGGTGGGTTTGGTGTCGATCCTGACGGTTTGCCTGTCGATCTATGGGGCCGTGGGCTCCGGTGCGCCGCTGGCGTCGGTGACGGCTCCGACGGCTCCGGCGGATCTGTCCACCCAGGGCGGCTGGAGTGAGTTCGCGGGTAGCTTCTTGATTGGGGGCTGCGGCGGTGCGTTCTTTGCCTATTTCCTCTGCACGACGCCCTATGTGGCTCCGTTGGTGGAGATTGCCCGGGGCGTTTGGTCGTCGTAGATCGCGCCTAAGCTTGAGTTTGTTTTAGTTTCTGGAATCTGGAATCGGGGGGGCGTGCATCGCACCCCTGTTTTTTTATGGTTTTTTTTGTTGGTTTTTTTGTGGGCTGTTGGGGGGATTCTCGGGGAAGATTGCGAAGGGCTAGGGATTCTTAGGGGTTCTTAGGGAGTTTATGGTTATGGCCCCTGGGCCGGTGGCGGCGGGGGATGAGGAGGTTGGTGTGGCTCGGGTTGCGATCGAGAGTTTGTATAAGACGTTTCCGCCGCGCGATCGCGGGGGGAGTGGGGTGTCGGTGCTGCGGCGGGTGGATTTGGCCGTGGCGGATGGGGAGTTTTTGGTGCTGGTGGGGCCGTCGGGCTGTGGCAAGAGTACGCTGCTGCGGGCGATCGCGGGGCTGGAGCAGCCGACGGGGGGGCGCATTTGGGTGGGCGATCGCGAGGTGACGGCCCTGCCGCCGAAGGCGCGGGATATGGCGATGGTGTTCCAGAGTTATGCGCTGTATCCGCACCTGACGGTCTATGACAATCTGGCGTTTGGGCTCCGGCGGATGGGCCTGGGGCTCAGTTCGGGGGCGGATGGGGCGGCCCAGGATGCCGGTGGGGGAAGTCGCTGGCGGGGGTGGGGCGATCGCGCCCTGGTGGGCCTCACTCGGGGATTGCCGGAGCCGTGGCGCTACCGTTCGTCCGAGGAGGTGCAGGTGGCGGAGCGGGTGAACCAGGTGGCGGCGATGCTCCAGATCGAGGGGCTTTTGGGGCGGCTGCCGAAGGAACTGTCGGGGGGCCAAAAGCAGCGGGTGGCCCTGGGGCGGGCGATCGCGCGGCAGCCGTCGGCCTTTTTGATGGATGAGCCCTTGAGTAATCTCGATGCCAAATTGCGGGCGGAGACGCGATCGCAGCTCGTGCAACTGCAAAAGCGCCTGGGCACCACCACAATCTACGTCACCCATGACCAGGTGGAGGCCATGACCATGGGCGATCGCGTGGCGGTGATGAACGGCGGCCAGATTCAGCAGCTTGCGCCGCCCCTGGAAATCTATCGCCAGCCCGCCAACCGATTCGTGGCGGAATTTATTGGTTCGCCCGCCATTAACCTCTTCCCCGTTTGGGTGAAAGCGCCCACCCTGCTCAATAACGGCGACTTTCGCATGACCCTGCCGGAACTGTGGGGCGAGCCGTTGGCCCCCTATGACGGGCGGGCGCTGCTGTTGGGGATTCGGCCCGAGCATTGGCAGATGGGTCTCCCTGCTCCGAAAAATCTGCCGGTGCAAATCCAGCGCCTGGAGGCCCTCGGGGCGGAAACGATCGCCCATGTGGAGCCCCTAGATGGCAGTTTCCTGCGATCGCTCGATGCGGGGGCCAGCGCCCTGGGGTCGTGGCAGGTGCGCCTAGAGGGGGATCACACGGCTCCGGTGGGCGAGCAGCTTTGGCTATCGATTCCGCCGGAACGGATGCACCTGTTCGATCCGGCTACGGGGGCGGCGGTGCGACCCTAAGGCCAAGGACTGACCTAACCGTTCGAGGGAGGGGGCAGGCGCTGAAACCGCTTAGGAAAGTGGCTTGGCCGGTGGTGGACCCCGCGATCGCGGCCCTAGCATAGAGGTAGCTGCACCTGGTGATCTCCCATGGCCGCCCCCGATGTTCCGCCCCTGCCCCCGCCCTTCGACGCCCTCACCATCTCCCCAGGGCAGTTTCAGACGCTCACGGGCCTCGATTGGGACACGCTCCTGGGGGAAGCGCGCCGGGATGAGCATCGATCCCCTAGCCGGCGGGGCCAGTGGGGACGGGGCCTGCGAGATCGCCTGGGGCGCTTGGGGCAGTTGGGATTGATGATCGTCATCTGGACCGTGGGATTGGTCCTATTCGTGGCCCCCTTTGCCGTGGTGGGCTGCTGGCTCTATGCCCTCGTGACGGGGCAAGCGGTCCTGAATTGGGGTTTATTTATGCAATGGACCCTGGCGATCGCGGCGGTGACGGGCCTACCCATTGCGATCGCGGGGGAGCGGGACGAGCACCAAAAACGCCTCAGCCAGCGATCGCTCCTGCCCCTCGTGCGCGATGCCGTGCGCTACAACCAACTGGTGCGGGCCGTGGCCGTCCAAACCCAGCTTGAGGCCGTCACCACCCCAGACTTTTCCGATACCCCCGATCTCCAGACCCTCGCACCGGGCACCGACGCGATCGCCACCCTACAGACCCTGCGCCAGGACATCATCCAAGCCCTCCAGGCCGAACGGATCCTGCGGGAAAATCGCACCGCCCTCGGCGACGACTGGGATCAGCAGCCCCACCCCGACGGCCCCACCCTCAACGCCGGCACCATCGGCTGGCACGCCCGCACCCTCCGCGATCGCGCCAGGGACTACCACCAACACCTTCACCAGGAAATTGCCCTAGGGCTCAAGGCCCACCACACCCTCCAACCCCGCCCCCCCCACGGCCCGGTCATCCACCCCGCCCCACCGCCGGAATAACCGCGATCGCCAAGCCTAGGGTTAAGCTATTGCCTATTCACCACACCCATTCAACCTCCCCCATCACGGGGCCATTGCCGGAGGGAACACCCACCTATGCTGAATCGCCCTAGTCTGCTGGGGGGCGCGATCGCGGTCAGCGCAGCCCTCAGCATCAACCTCTTGGGAGCCACCCCCGCCCAAGCCCAGTGGCAAAATCCCCAGGACGAAAACCGCCGCACCCTGATCCGCTTCCGCAACAACGACCCCCGCCGCAGCATCTACGCCCTCTACATCACGCCCTACTACGTCAACACCTGGCGGGAACTGCTGGGGCAGCGCATCCTCAGGAGCGGCAGCTTCATCGACATGGAATTTAATTACCTAGAACTGCGGCAGGCCCAGTGCGACTTCCGCATCAAGGCGGTCTACGCCGACGGCAGCGAAGCCCTCCTAGAAGATCCCTACAACCTCTGCCAAACGGGCCATATCCAGTTTGGACGAGCCCCGTCAGCGAATCCCTTCAGCCCCTTCGGCCGCTAGGGAACCCTGGGCCGCTAGAAGCCGCGATCGCCCCCCACAGCCCTTCATCGGGGCGATCGTCGTCGGCGATCGTCGTCAACGGCAGCTTTTAACTTTTAACTAACGGCGGCCCTCAACTACAGCCATAGACCGACAGCACATAGATATTGCCAATCGTGCCCGTATTGCCCACCTTCACATGGACCTGGTAGGGCTGGAGGGTGCGTCCCGGCTGGCGGCGGGGGAAGCCATAGGTGCGGAAAAACTCATTAGCTTGGACGGAAACACGGCTGTCGTAGATGCGATCAGCGGTACCGTCCGCATATTTCAGATTGGCTTCCACGCTGTAGTTGCCGCCATCTCTGAAGAAGATTCGCACCAGAAAGCTATTGAAGAGGAAGTCATTGGTCACAATGAAGTCCGTATTCCAATTGCTGCGGGTGAGGATGAAACCGGGGGGCGAAACCCGCTTGACCACCTCCGGCTCGCTGCCACCGACGGGCATCAGGGGCACCGGGCGGCGGCAGGCGGGCTCCGGCACCGCGCCGGGGGTGTTGTTGTTGAACGATTGGCCCTGGGCGGCGGCCTCGGGGATCATTGGCCCTAGGCTACTGATCGCGATCGCGCTGAGACCCAAGAGCGCGCCAAGGACCGTGGGGGACAATTTCATAGGATGGGAGGGCGTTCGCGATCCCCTTGCAAGGTTTCCTCGTTAAGATTAACCCAACGGAAAGCTAATCCCTGTCAGCGTGGATTCAGAGAATTTAAGCAGCAATTTAGACCCTAGCGAGGCGGAGGCTTCCCGGACGCCGGGGGTGGATCGGGCGGCGGATCGGGCCGTGGATCGGGCGATCGCGGCGATTCCGGTGGGGGAATTGGAGGCCGAGGTGCAGGGTCGCTCGCGCGAAGCCTATCTCCGGGGCCGGGATGCCTTCGAGCGGGGACGCTACCGGGATGCGATCGCCCAGTTCGAGCAGGCCCGCCAGGGGGTGATGCCCAATTCGCCCCTGGGGGGAGAGATTCAGGTGTGGACGGTGATGACCCGCGAGGCCCTGGGCGATCGCGAGGTAGCCCTAGAGCAATGCCGCACCCTGTGCAAGCATCCGCAACTCGATACGCGCAAGCAGGCTAAGCGGCTGCTGGTGATTTTGGAAGCGCCCCAGTTGGCCCGCCGTCCGGAGTGGCTCACGGCGATTCCGGACCTGTCGAAGCTAGAGGATGGGTCGGGCGATCACTTTGCCGCCAGCAAGATCCCGTCGCCGAAGCCGAAGCCGAAGCCGCCGGAAAACCCTTGGCTCAATCCGCCGCCGCCGCCCGCCGATGCGGTGACCTTCGATGGCCGAGGACTCTGGCTGGCCCTGGCGATCGCGATCGCCCTGATGGGGATTTGGGCCACCGTCGGTTGAAGGACGTTCCTGGGGCCGTTGCGGACTTCGGGCGATCGCCCGGTCGATATAAACTGTTGGGGTTTGATGGGGAGAGGCCACCGTTGCGCCGCCGCCATCGACCGTTTCAGTTCACCGTTTTTTATCTAGCTGTTCCTCCGCGATCGCCCACCCATGCCCGCATTCCTGTTTGAAGTCGGCACCGAAGAACTCCCCGCCAGTTTCGTGGCCCAAGCCTGCCGCCAATGGCAAGCCAAAATCCCCGCCAGTCTGACGGAGGCCAATCTCCCCCACGGGACGGTGCAGGTCTTTGGGACGCCGCGCCGCCTCGCGGTCCTCATCGATGGGCTGCCCGATCGCCAGCCGGACCTCGACGAAGAACTCAAGGGACCGCCCGCCAAGGCCGCCTTCGCCGGGGGCACCACCGACGGCAAACCCACCCCCGCCGCCGAAGGGTTTGCGAAACGCTACGGGGCCACGGTGGCGGATCTGGAAATTCGCCCCACAGATAAGGGGGAGTTTGTGTTTCTGCGGCGCACCGTGGCGGGCCGTCCCACGGCGGACCTGCTGACGGAGTTGGCCCCCCAATGGGTGAGCGCCCTTGAAGGAAAACGGTTCATGCGCTGGAGCGATGGGGAACTGCGCTTCCCGCGCCCGATCCGCTGGCTGGTGGCCCTGCTGGACGAGGACATCCTCCCCGTAACCCTGACCGTGCGACCGGAACGGGGCGATCGCCCCGCCGAAATCCTCCAGGCCGATCGCATCTCTAGGGGCCATCGGGTGCTCCATCCGGCGTCCTTTGAACTGGAAACCGCCATGGCCTACCGCGAAACCCTGCGCAATGCCGGGGTCATCGTGGATCCGGCGGAGCGGCAGCAGCTCATCGAACAGCAGGTGCGGGAAACGGCCCTGAAACTCGGCGGCAGCGCCCCCCTCTCGGCGGATTTATTGGCAGAAGTGCGCGACCTGACGGAATTCCCGTCCGTGGTGGTGGGCCAATTTGATCGCGAATTTTTGGAATTGCCGCCGGAGGTCAGCACCACGGTGATGGTGACCCACCAGCGCTATTTCCCCGTGTACGGCCCCGGCACCGATGGAGAGTCCGCCGGAGCCGCCCTCCTGCCCAACTTCATCGCCATTTCCAACGGGGATCCAGACCAGGCCGCCGTCATCGCTGAAGGAAATGGCCGGGTGGTGCGGGCGCGCCTGAGTGACGGGCAATTTTTCTACCGCAGCGACCTCAAACAGCCCCTCGAAGCCTACCTGCCCAAACTGGAGACGGTGACCTTCCAGGATGAGCTGGGATCCATGCGCCAAAAGGTCGATCGCATCGTCAGCTTTGCCGATCGCCTCTGCGCCGCCCTCGATGCCCCCGAAGGCGATCGCGCGATCGCCCATCGGGCCGCCCTGCTCTGCAAAGCGGATCTGGTCACCCAAATGGTCTTCGAGTTCCCCGAACTCCAGGGCAGCATGGGGGAAAAGTACGCCCGCGCCTGCGGTGAACCGGAGGCCGTCGCGATCGCGATCGCGGAACACTACCTACCCAAAGGAGCCGGGGACGCCCTACCCCAAACCTTCGCCGGTCGCATCGTCGGCCTCGCCGATCGCCTCGACACCCTCACCGGCATCTTTAGTTTGGGCACCGTCCCCACCGGCTCCTCCGACCCCTTTGCCCTGCGCCGCGCCGCCAACGCCATCCTCAATATCCTCTGGGATGGGGAATTGGCCCTGGACCTCGAAGCCCTGATCGAGCCCGACAACGCCGACCTCTGGGGCGAAAAGGCCATGGGGCCACAACTGGCGGATTTTCTTACCCAGCGGATCCGCACCCTGCTTGAGGACGAACAAGGCATCGACTACGACCTCGCCAACGCCGTCATGGGGGATGGGGACGCCGCCTACGCCCGCGCTGCCCTGCGCGACCCCCTCGATGCCCTCACCCGCGCCCGTTTCCTCCAAAACCTGCGGAGCAGTGGCGCATTGACCCCCCTCTACGCCACCATCAACCGCGCCGCCAAACTCGCCACCAAGGGGGATCTGGATACCCAAACCCTGGCGGTGGCCCCCTGCGTGGATCCCAGCCATTTCGAGCAGGCCAGCGAACAGGCCCTCTACGACGCCCTGGTGGCCCTCGAACCGATCGCGGAAACCGCCCGCCGTGATCGCAACTACCAAACCCTCGTGGACGGCCTCAGCCAAATCGCCCCCACCGTCGCCCGGTTCTTCGACGGCGACGATAGCGTCCTGGTCATGGCCGACGAGGCCGCCGTCCGCCGCAACCGCCTCAACCTCCTGGGCCTGTTGCGCAACCACGCCCGGATCCTGGCCGACTTCAGCGCGATCGTCAAAGGCGAATAGCGTCCCTTGAAGTCAACCTCGCGATCGCCCCCACCCCCAAAAAGTCATCAACTTCTGACAAGCAGCCCCAAAATCCGAAAAAGATTAAAAAGCTGTAACCTAGACCACCACGCCCCCCGCGCCCATCGGCCCCGCGATCGCCCCCTCCGGCCCGAAAAATTTATAGACAAGGGCTCACCGGTGACCTATGATATAAAGCCGTCGCCAAAATTCGGGTCGAATGGCTCCGCAGTTCGGCTTGATCCAAGCAGATACTGGGTGGCTTGCCATCTAAGTCTGGGCGCACACGAGCTGTATCTGAGATGCAGTTAACCGGGTTTCCATCGGCTTGCCCTAACCCCAAAAAAAGCACAATCCGGTAGCCTACGCGATCGCGTCTCCCAAAGAGCGATTTGGGAGGCTTTTTGTGGCCGGAAACGGGCAAGCCGTCGGGATCGATGCGGGTCGTTGCCGCACACGGGCGCAATCCCTTCCTCCATCGCAAACTCAACTAAGGAGAGATTTCCATGTCTCTTGGCATCCTCGGAACCAAGTTGGGCATGACCCAGATTTTTGACGACGCAGGGCGCTCCATCGCGGTCACAGTCGTCCAAGCCGGGCCGTGCAAAGTCACCCAAATTAAGACCAACGAAACGGATGGTTATTGCGCCGTCCAGCTTGGCTATGGCGACGTTAAAGAAAAGAACCTATCCCGCCCGGAGCGGGGGCACCTGGCCAAGTCCGGCAGTGAGCCCCTGCGGCACCTCAAAGAATATCGCTTAGCCGAAGTGGGCGACCTGACCCTGGGGCAGTCCATCGGCGCATCCATCTTTGAAGATGGTCAGTTCGTGGACGTGGCCGGCACCAGCATTGGTCGCGGTTTCGCCGGTTATCAAAAGCGTCACAACTTCCGCCGGGGTCCCATGGGCCACGGTTCTAAGAACCACCGCCTGCCCGGTTCCACCGGTGCCGGTACCACCCCCGGTCGGGTCTATCCCGGTAAGCGCATGGCCGGTCACATGGGCGACGCCCAGGTCACCGTCCGCAAACTGACGGTGGTGCGGGTGGATGCAGAGCGTAACCTGCTGCTGATCAAAGGGGCCGTTCCCGGCAAGGCCGGTACGCTGCTGAATATCGTGCCGGCGAAGCGTGTCGGTCGCGCGAAGGCTTAGGACCAGCTCGGTCTGATTTGAGAATCGAGCCGCACGGCGGCCGGTAGTGGAGTGGGAAACATGGTTAATTGCATTGTTAAAGATTGGGACGGCAAAGAAGCCGGTAGCGCAGAGCTCGACCTGCGCGTTGCCCGTGAAGAGAGCGCCGAGCATATTGTTCACCGGGCCCTAGTGCGCCAACTGGCCAATGCCCGCCAGGGTACCGCCAGCACCAAAACCCGCGCCGAAGTTCGTGGCGGTGGCCGCAAGCCTTGGCGGCAGAAGGGGACGGGCCGCGCCCGGGCCGGTTCGATCCGGTCTCCCCTGTGGCGGGGTGGCGGTGTGATCTTTGGTCCGAAGCCCCGGGATTACTCCCAGAAGATGAACCGCAAGGAGCGCCGCTTGGCCCTGCGGACCGCCTTCCAGAGCCGCGCTGAGGATCTGGTGGTGGTGGAAGAGTTTGCCGATCGCTTCAGCGCCCCCAAGACCCGTGACCTGATCGCCGCGATCGCGCGGTGGGGCATCGACCCCGAGGCCAAGGTGCTGATGATCCTGTCCGAGCGGGATGAGACCGTGTACCGCTCCGCGCGGAACGTGCAGCGGCTGCGGCTGATCACCGCCGAGCACCTCAATGTGTTCGATATTCTGGTCGCCGACAAAATTGTTGCGACCTCCACGGCCCTTGCGAAGATTCAGGAGGTTTACGGTGACGCTTAAGACCACCACGCGGCTTGATGCCCGCGCCCTAGCGGATATTGTGCTCCGTCCGATTGTGACGGAAAAGGCCACGATCCAGCTTGAGGACAATAAATATGTCTTCGATGTGGTGCCCAGCGCCACCAAGCCGGACATCAAGGCCGCGATCGAGCAGTTGTTCTCCGTCAAGGTTGTCAAGGTTAATACCCACAACCCGCCCCAAAAGAGCCGCCGCATCGGGAAATTTGCCGGTCGCCGTGCCCAGCGCAAACGGGCGATCGTGACCCTGGCCGAAGGCGACTCGATTGTTCTGTTCCCGGAAGTTTAGGGTCATAAAAGGAGGATTACAACACCATGGGTATTCGTTCTTATCGACCCTATACGCCTAGCGTTCGTCAGGCCAGCGTCTCGGATTTCGCAGAAATTACGAAAACCGAACCTGAAAAGTCCCTGACTTACCACAAGCACCGCGCCAAGGGCCGCAACAACCGAGGCGTCATCACCAGCCGCCGTCGCGGTGGGGGCCACAAAAAGCTGTATCGGAAAGTCGATTTCCGGCGCGACAAACTCGGGGTGGTGGCTAAGGTCGCCGCGATCGAGTACGACCCCAACCGCAACGCCCGCCTCGCCCTCCTGCACTACGAGGACGGCGAAAAACGCTACATCCTCTGGCCCGCTGGCCTGAAGGTGGGCGACAAGGTGCAATCCGGCGTGGGTTCCCCCATCGAAACCGGCAACACCATGCCCCTGGCGAACGTGCCCCTCGGTACCGCCGTCCACAACGTGGAACTCGTCGCCGGTCGCGGTGGCCAGATTGTGCGGGCCGCCGGTGCTTCCGCCCAGGTGGTCGCCAAGGAAGGGGACTACGTGACCCTGAAACTGCCCTCCTCCGAGGTGCGCATGGTCCGCAAAGAGTGTCTGGCCACCATCGGCAGCGTCGGCAACGCCGAACACCGGAACCTCAGCTTGGGTAAAGCCGGTCGTCGCCGCTGGTTGGGCCGCCGTCCGAAGGTTCGCGGTAGCGTCATGAACCCGGTGGATCACCCCCACGGTGGTGGTGAGGGTCGCGCGCCCATCGGCCGTTCCGGCCCGGTGACCCCTTGGGGTAAGCCGACCTTGGGTTACAAGACCCGCAAGAAGAACAAGACGAGCAACAAGTACATTGTGCGCCGTCGCCGGAAGTCCTCGAAACGCGGACGGGGCGGACGGAACGCCTAAGGTTCCCTTGCTGGTCCGTTTGCAAGCCCAATTTTGCAAGATCCACTGTTGTTGGCTTAACCCCCCAGGCTTATGGCTCGTTCCCTAAAGAAAGGCCCCTTTGTGGCCGATAAACTACTCAAAAAAATCGAAACCCTCAACGCCAAGGGCGATAAACAGGTCATCAAAACCTGGTCTCGGGCTTCGACGATTCTGCCGCAGATGGTCGGCCATACCATCGCTGTTCACAATGGGCGTCAACATGTGCCCGTGTACGTGTCTGAGCAAATGGTTGGACACAAGCTGGGTGAATTTGCGCCGACGCGGACCTTCCGGGGCCACGTGAAGGACAAGAAGGGACGCAAATAGCGATAGGAGGAGATCGGTTCGATGGCAATCGACACTGTTGAAGTAAAGGCGACGGCGCGCTACGTGCGCATGTCCCCCCGGAAGGTGCGACGGGTTTTGGATCAAATCCGTGGCCGCAGCTATGCGGAAGCGCTGATTGTTCTGGAGTTTATGCCCTATCGGGCCTGCGAACCGGTGCTGAAGGTGCTGCGTTCTGCGGTGGCGAATGCGGAGCATAATGCGGGGCTGGATCCGCGTGACCTGACGGTTAGTACTGCGTTTGCGGACCAAGGGCCGGTGCTGCGCCGCTTCCGTCCCCGGGCCCAGGGTCGGGCCTATCAGATCCGTAAGCCGACGTGCCACATTACGGTGGCGGTGGCTCCGGCGGAGGCTGAGGATTAGGGGCAGAGGACGACGAGAGTTACGCATACCTGAAGGAAGCGATTAGCGGCTAAGTTATGGGACACAAAATTAATCCGGTTGGTTTCCGCCTGGGAATTACCCAGGAGCACCGCTCCCGCTGGTTTGCCACGGGGCCGCGCTATTCGGAGTTGCTCCAGGAGGATCATGCGATTCGGGCCTATGTGGATGGGACGCTGAATCGCAATAGCAATGCGGGCATTTCTCGGGTTCGCATTGAGCGGAAGGCGGATCAGATTGATCTGGAGATCCACACGGCTCGTCCTGGGGTTGTGGTGGGTCGCGGCGGTAGCGGGATCGAGAGTCTGCGCTCGGGTTTGCAAACGCGCCTGGGTAGCCGCGATCGCCAGATCCGTATCAACGTGGTGGAAGTGCCTCGGGTGGATGCGGATGCGGGCCTGGTGGCGGACTACATTGCCCAGCAGCTCGAACGGCGGGTTTCGTTCCGTCGGGTGGTGCGCAACGCCATCCAGCGGGCTCAACGGGCCGGGGCTGAGGGCATCAAGGTGCAGGTGAGTGGCCGTTTGAACGGGGCGGAAATCGCCCGGAGCGAATGGACCCGGGAAGGGCGTGTGCCCCTGCATACCCTGCGGGCGGACATTGACTACGCCTACCGCACCGCTAGCACCATCTACGGGATCCTGGGCATCAAGGTTTGGGTCTTCAAAGGGGAGATCATTCCGGGTCAGGAAGAGACCACCGTGGCCCCTGCGAGCCAGCCGCGTCGTCGCCAGCCGCGCCGTCGCCAACAGTTTGAAGACCGCTCGAATGAAGGATAAGACGCCATGCTGAGTCCAAGACGAACTAAGTTCCGCAAGCAACAGCGCGGTCGCATGAGTGGCATGGCGACCCGTGGTAATTCCCTCAACTTTGGCGATTATGCCCTGCAGGCGCTGGAGTGTGGCTGGATTACCTCCCGACAGATCGAGGCGGGCCGCCGGGCCATGACGCGCTACATCCGCCGGGGTGGGAAGATCTGGATCCGCATTTTCCCCGATAAGCCGGTGACGATGCGCCCGGCGGAAACCCGGATGGGTTCCGGTAAGGGGTCTCCGGAGTTTTGGGTGGCGGTGATTAAGCCCGGTCGCATTCTGTACGAAATCAAGGGTGTGCCGGAGGCGACCGCCCGCGAGGCGATGCGGTTGGCGGCCTTCAAGATGCCCCTGAAGACGAAGTTTATCGTGCGCCCACCTGATACGGATTCGTAAGGTCTATGTCTCTTCCGAAGATTGCTGATGCCAGAGCTTTAGATGATCGCGCCCTGGGCGATCGCATCCTGGCCATTAAACAACAACTGTTCCAACTGCGCATGAAGCGGGCCACCCGTCAGGAGGTCAAGCCCCACGAGTTCACGCACGCCAAGCATGAACTGTCGCAGCTACTGACGGTGGAGCGCGAGCGTCAGTTGGCGATCGCCCCCCAGTCCGAATCGTCCGCCGCAGCGCAAGAGGAGTAAAGCCCTATGGCAGTTAAAGAACGGGTTGGTCGCGTAGTGAGCGACAAGATGGACAAGACGGTGGTGGTGGCGGTCGAAAACCGCGCCGCCCACCCGAAGTACGGCAAGATTGTGGTTCGCACGCGCCGTTACAAAGCCCATGACGAAGAAAACCAGTGCCGAATTGGCGATCGCGTGCGGATTCGTGAGACCCGCCCCCTGAGCCGTTCCAAGCGCTGGGCCGTTGCCGACATTCTCGAAAGCGCCCCGAGGTAGGTTCGATGATCCAGCAAGAAACGATTCTCAATGTGGCGGATAACAGCGGTGCCCGCAAAATCATGTGCATCCGCGTCGTCGGGGGCGGCAACCGCCGCTATGGCTTCGTCGGGGACGTGATTATCGGCGTCGTCAAGGACGCCATCCCCAACATGGCCGTCAAGCGCTCCGACGTGGTGCGCGCCGTCATCGTCCGCACCAAGAAAAACATCCGTCGCGACAGCGGCATGAGCATCCGCTTCGACGACAACGCGGCGGTCATCATCAACAAGGAAGGGAACCCTCGCGGCACCCGCGTCTTTGGCCCCATCGCCCGGGAACTGCGCGACAAGAACTTCCTCAAGATTGTTTCCCTCGCCCCGGAGGTGCTGTAAATGGCCATGCGTACCAACAGCCGACTCAAGAAGATCAATGCCAACGGCAAGCCCGTGCGCCACAAAATGCACGTCAAAAAGGGCGACACCGTGCAGGTGATCTCCGGTAAGGACAAGGGGAAAGTCGGCGAAGTTCTCCAGGTGATGCCCACCACCAGCCAAGTGCTCGTCAAGGACGTCAACCTCAAAACCAAGCACATCAAACCCACCGCCGAAGGGGAATCCGGCAGCATTGAACGCCGGGAATTTCCCATCCACAGCTCCAACGTGATGCTGTATTCGGAAAAGGAAAAGGTTGCCAGCCGCATCTGCTACACCCTGACCGAGGATGGCCGTAAGGTGCGAATGCTCAAAAAAACGGGCGAAATTATCGACTAATTCCGATGCGGAACGCTAGGGATCAGCCCCCGACCGCCCGGTTCCAGGCCCCCACTAGCGACCCGTTCCCTTGGTAATGCGTTATGCGCGAACAGTAGCAGCTATGGCACCACGACTGAAAAAACTCTATCAAGACACGATCGTGCCGAAACTCATGGAGCAGTTTCAGTACGAGAACATCCACCAGGTCCCCAAGGTGGTCAAGGTTGTTGTCAACCGGGGCCTCGGGGAAGCCTCCCAGAATGCGAAGGCCCTCGAATCTTCCCTAGAGGAAATCGCCACCATCACCGGTCAAAAGCCGGTGGTCACCCGGGCCAAAAAGGCGATCGCGGGCTTCAAGCTCCGTCAAGGCATGCCCGTCGGCATCATGGTGACCCTGCGATCGCAGAAGATGTACAACTTCCTTGATCGCCTCATTTCCCTGAGCTTGCCCCGTATTCGCGACTTCCGTGGGATCAGCCCCAAAAGCTTCGACGGTCGTGGCAACTACTCCCTGGGTTTGCGGGAGCAGTTGATCTTCCCAGAGATCGACTACGACAGCATCGATCAAATCCGCGGGATGGACATTTCCATCATCACCACCGCCCAGACCGATGAAGAAGGTCGAGCCCTTCTCAAAGAAATGGGAATGCCCTTTCGGGAGAGCTAAGTCACCGTTGCAAGGAGCGAAGTATGGCAGTTAATGATCCGATTGCAGATATGCTGACTCGCATTAGAAATGCGAGCTTGGCGCGTCATCAAACGACGCAAGTTCCTGCGACGAACCTGACCCGAAGCATTGCCCAAGTCCTTCAGTCAGAAGGGTTCGTGGCTGGGGTCGAAGAAACGGGAGAAGGGGTTAAGCGATCGCTCGTCATCGCCTTGAAATACAAAGGCAAACAGCGCCGTCCCATCATCACCTCCCTCAAGCGCATCAGCAAACCCGGCTTGCGCGTGTATTCCAACAAGCGAGAGCTGCCGCGCGTCCTCGGTGGGATTGGCATCGCCATCATCTCCACCTCAAAGGGCATCATGACCGATCGCGACGCCCGTCGCGAAGGGGTCGGCGGCGAAGTCCTCTGCTTCGTTTGGTAAGGCGCGGTTGGCGATAGTAAGGCAATTGGAGGAGCGATCAACATGTCGCGTATTGGCAAGCGCCCCGTCCCCATCCCGGCAAAAGTAACCGTCGCCTTTGACGGCCAAACCGTGACCGTGAAGGGGCCTAAGGGCGAACTCACCCGGACCTTTCCCCCCGAAGTTCTGTTTGAACAGGAAGGGGAAACCATTCAAGTCATCCGTCGGGACGAATCCCGCCCCGCCCGCCAGCGCCACGGCCTGTGCCGCACCCTGCTGGCCAACATGGTGGATGGCGTTTCCACCGGCTTCCAGCGCCGTCTGGAAATCCAAGGGGTCGGCTACCGCGCCCAATCCCAGGGCAACAGCATCACCCTGATTGTGGGCTACAGCCACCCGGTGGAAATCCCTGCCCCCGAGGGCATTCAGTTCGCCGTCGAGAACAACACCAACGTGCTCGTCTCCGGCATTGACAAAGAGATTGTCGGCAACACGGCCGCGCGAATCCGTGCCGTTCGTCCGCCAGAACCCTACAAGGGCAAAGGAATTCGCTATCAAGGCGAAGTGGTTCGACGCAAGGCAGGTAAGACAGGTAAGAAATAATGAGTGTCAGTCGCAAGGAATTGGTGCGCCGCCGCCACCGGCGGGTCCGCCGCAAGGTTTCCGGTACGCCGGAGCGGCCCAGACTGTGCGTATTTCGGTCCAACCAGCATATCTACGCCCAGATCATCGACGATACGAAACACCACACCCTCGTCTCCGCGTCCACCGTCGATCCCGACGTGCGGACCCAGGTCGAGGGCAATGGTGCCACCTGCGATGCTTCCGTTGCCGTGGGCAAATTGGTGGCGGAGCGGGCCAAGGCCCAGGGCATCGAGCAGGTGGTGTTTGATCGCGGCGGTAATCTGTACCACGGTCGTGTGAAGGCCCTGGCGGAAGCGGCTCGCGAGGCCGGACTGGAGTTCTAGAGCACTGGGAATTAGGAGGATCTCTCGATGGCAAATCGTCGCAAGAGCAGCCGCAGCCGCGAAAAAGAGTCGGATTGGCAAGAGCGGGTGGTGCAAATCCGCCGGGTCACCAAGGTGGTCAAGGGCGGTAAAAAGCTGAGTTTCCGGGCCATTGTGGTGGTCGGTAACGAGCAGGGCCAGGTGGGCGTCGGGGTGGGTAAAGCCGCTGACGTGATCGGGGCCGTGAAGAAGGGCGTTGCGGACGGTAAGAAGAACCTGGTGGATGTGCCCATCATCAAGGGCAGCACGATTCCTCACCCCACCAATGGGTTTGGGGGCGGTGCGAAGGTGATGGTGCGTCCGGCGGCTCCGGGTACCGGGGTAATTGCTGGGGGTGCGGTGCGGACCGTGCTGGAGCTGGCGGGCGTGAAGAACGTGCTGGCGAAGCAGTTGGGTTCGAGCAATCCTCTGAATAATGCTCGGGCGGCGATCGATGCTTTGGATCGCTTGCGCACGTTCACGGACATCGCTGCCGATCGCGATGTGCCCATCGAAAAGCTGTACGCCTCCTAGGGTGGCATGACCTGCTGGGGGGTCGCGATCGCGGCTTCCTTATAGGTCAAGGTTCCCTGAAACCCTAGGGGATGGATCCCTAGGCTGCGATCGTTAAGGTTGTCCTCCTTTCGAGCTATTCCCCCGGCGGTTGCCCGCGCGATCGCCCCCCTGAACAGAGCGCCACAACGGTTAAAGAACATGAGAATCGAAGACGCCCGCCCTCAAGAGGGTTCCACCAAACGCCGCCGCCGGGTCGGTCGCGGCATCTCCGCCGGCCAAGGCGCAAGCTGCGGCTTCGGGATGCGGGGTCAAAAATCCCGCTCCGGCAGCGGCACCCGCCCTGGGTTTGAAGGGGGTCAAATGCCCCTATACCGCCGGGTGCCCAAACTCAAGCACTTCCCCCTGGTGAATCCGAAGCAGTTCACCATCATCAACGTGGGCCGCTTGGCGGATCTGGCCGCTGGTAGCGCCGTCAACCTGGGGTCCCTGATGGATGCGGGCATCGTCACCACCAATGACGGCCCCCTGAAAATCCTGGGCCACGGCGAACTGAGCGTAGCCCTGACCGTTGAAGCGGCGGCCTTCACCGCCTCGGCGCGGCAAAAAATCGAGGCGGCGGGCGGCACCTGCACGGTGGCTTAGGGATCTCGCTTGCGGCGGGGATGAGGGCGACGGAACGATCCACGTTTCGGGGTCAGTCTCCCATGGCCCGCAGGCGAGTTTTACGTCGCTTTCCCCGTGGATTACCTAAGATGAAAGGGCTCCGTTAATTCCTCCTACTTCACAGTGCTGCGGCTATGGTTGTCAGTCGAGATCGAAAGCCCACCGCTCAAGAAACCTTTTTGCAGATGGCCCAAGCGGCGGGTCTGCGGGGTCGTGTCCTGGTTACGGTGGGCTTATTAATCCTTGTAAGATTGGGCATTTTTCTGCCGGTTCCAGGCATCGATCGGGTGGCCTTCACCCAGGCGATCGAGAACAGCCAACTGGGGGGAATCGTCGGATTTCTAGATATTTTTTCCGGTGGCGGCCTGTCGGCCCTGGGGATTTTCGCCCTGGGGATCCTGCCGTTTATCAACGCTTCGATCATCATCCAGTTGCTGACGGCGGCCCTGCCTTCCCTGGAGGATCTACAGAAGAATGAGGGGGAGGCGGGGCGTCGTAAGATTTCCCAGATCACCCGCTATGTGGCCCTGGGCTGGGCGGTGATCCAGAGTGTGGGCATTGCCCTGTGGGTGTCGAACCTGCCGGGGGTGGTGCCGGATCCGGGGCTGCTGTTTGGCATTAAGGCGGTGCTGGCCCTGACGGCGGGATCGATGTTCGTGATGTGGATCGGGGAACTGATCACGGAGCGGGGCATCGGTAATGGGGCGTCCCTGTTGATTTTTATCAATATTGTGTCCACGTTCCCCCGGGCGGTGGGGCAAACCCTGGAGCTGGCCCAAAACGGCGATCGCGAGACCATTGGCGGCATTGTGATCCTGATGCTGGCCTTTTTGGCGACGATCGTGGGGATTGTGTTTGTGCAGGAGGGGGCGCGGCGGATCCCGATCGTGTCGGCCCGTCGCCAGGTAGGTCGCCGCAGCTACCCGGAGCGCAGCAGCTATTTGCCCCTGCGCCTCAACCAGGGGGGCGTGATGCCGATCATTTTTGCGACGGCGGTGCTGGTGCTGCCCGCGTCCCTGGCCCAGTTTACGAACAATGAACTGCTGGCCCGGGCGGCGAGCTACCTCAGCCCTACCGGTGTGACCCCTTGGCTGTATGCCCTGGTGTACCTGGTGCTGATCCTGTTCTTCAGCTATTTCTATGCGTCCCTGGTGGTGAATCCGGTGGACATGGCCCAGAACCTGAAAAAGATGGGGGCCAGTATTCCGGGCATCCGACCGGGGCAGGCGACGAGTCGGCGGATCCAGCAGATTTTGGACCGGTTGACCTTCCTGGGGGCAATCTTCTTGGGGTTGGTGGCCTTTTTGCCGACGGCGGTGGAGAGCGCGACGAATATCCGGACCTTCCAGGGGCTTGGGGCGACCTCATTCCTGATCATTGTGGGGGTGGCGATCGATACGGCCAAGCAGGTGCAAACCTACGTGATCTCGCAGCGTTATGAAGGCATGGTGAAACAGTGACGAGATTGATTTTCCTTGGCCCCCCTGGGGCCGGTAAGGGCACCCAGGCAAAGGTGCTGGCGGACTGGCTGGGGATCCCCCACATTTCGACGGGGGATATTCTGCGCGATTCCGTGGCGAACCAAACGCCCCTGGGCCAAAAGGCGAAGGATTACATGGATCGTGGGGATCTGGTGCCCGATAGCTTGATCCTGGATATGATCCGCGATCGCCTCAGCCAGACCGACACCGCCCAGGGTTGGATCCTCGATGGGTTCCCCCGCAATGTGGTCCAGGCCCGCCAGTTGGATGAGCTGCTAGAGGCCATGGGGCAAACTAGCGATCGCATCATTAACCTCAAGGTGGATGACGCGGTGCTCATCGAGCGGCTGCTGGCCCGGGGGCAAGATCAAGGGCGCAGCGACGACACCCGTGAAGTCATTGAGCGGCGTCTCCAGGTGTTCCACGACAACACCGCCCCCATCGTGGACTTCTACGGCGATCGCCCCGCCCTCATCTCCATCGACGGCGACGCCCCCATGGCCGAAGTCACCCAGCGGCTCAAGGATGCGATCGCGCCCTAACGGAGCGCCCTTTAAATTCGATTAATTCCACCTTTTTAAGTGCCCCGATAACAATCCGCATTTCACCCCCAGTCCTTGCAGCTTTCCCCGGAGGATCCTCCCATTGTCCAAGCAAGACCTCATCGAAATGGAGGGTACGGTCACAGAATCCCTCCCCAACGCGATGTTCCGCGTCGATCTCGACAACGGGTTCAATGTCCTAGCCCACATCTCGGGAAAGATTCGGCGGAACTACATCAAAATCCTGCCCGGCGATCGCGTCAAAGTGGAGCTCACGCCCTATGACCTGACCAAAGGGCGGATCACCTATCGCCTCAAAAACAAGCGATAGACCCTCCAACCCAGGCAAACCCCTCCGTTTGCCCTTCCCGTGGACGCTTTCAATCGTCCCATCCGTAGTGCTACCATCTAAAGTTTGTAGACTTTGCAAAAACCATGAAAGTCAGAGCGTCCGTTCGGAAAATGTGTGACAAATGCCGGGTCATCCGTCGTCGGGGCCGGGTCATGGTCATCTGCTCGAACCCGAAGCACAAGCAACGGCAGGGCTAAAACGCTGAACGTGCGATCGCGCACAGCGGGGACACCGACTCCCCAAGCCCCCGACGGGGTAGCGACGGGCGCTCTCGACAGAGACAGCAGCGCTACCCCCGTTTCCAGAAGGAAACAAAATTCAATCGAAACATTGTTGAGTGGTTGATTAGGGAGACCTAACAGGCGTGGCACGGATTGCTGGAGTAGACTTACCTCGCGACAAGCGGGTTGAAATCGGCCTAACGTACATTTACGGCATTGGCCTCACCCGATCAAAGCAAATCTTGGCGGCAACCGGGGTCAACCCGGACACCCGCATCAAAGACCTCAGCGACAGTGACGTCACCGCACTGCGCGCCGAAGTCGAACAGAACTATCAGATCGAAGGGGACCTGCGGCGTTTTGAAGCCATGTCCATCAAACGGTTGATGGATATCGGCTGCTACCGGGGTCGCCGTCACCGGGCCGGCCTGCCCGTGCGCGGCCAGCGGACCCGCACCAACGCCCGGACTCGTCGGGGCGGCCGCCGCACCGTGGCAGGGAAGAAGAAGGCACCGAGAAAGTAATCTCGCCCCTTGTCGTCCCCCCCATTAATCGACCATCGAAGCAGCAGTTAGGTAGTTGGCAGCCATGGCAAAACAATCCCCGAAGCGATCGGGTTCCCGCAAGCAGAAAAAGAACGTCCCCAGCGGTGTGGCCCACATCCAATCGACGTTCAACAACACCATCGTCACCATCACCGATCTCAAGGGTGACGTCATTTCCTGGGCCTCCGCCGGTTCCAGCGGCTTCAAAGGGGCCAAAAAAGGCACCCCCTTCGCCGCCCAGACCGCCGCTGAGTCCGCCGCCCGCCGCGCCGTCGAGCAGGGCATGCGCCAGACGGAAGTCATGGTCACCGGTCCCGGCTCCGGCCGTGAAACCGCCATCCGCGCCCTGCAGGGGGCCGGTCTCGAAATCACGCTGATCCGCGACGTGACGCCAATTCCCCATAACGGCTGCCGTCCGCCGAAGCGCCGTCGCGTGTAGGGCCGATCCAATCGACGCGAGCGATCCTCTGAATGTGGTTCGGGGGAGCGCTTGTTGTCGTTTTGGCCAAGGCCATCGGATGGCCATCCATACGTCCCACGGGGCAGGGCTGCCCCCATGGCAGCCATCGGTAATTGACAGCGGGCTGGGAGGCTACATCGTGCCGCAGTTTCAGATTGAGTGCGTTGAATCTAACAACGACATTAGTCGCAATCAGTACAGCAAATTCGTGCTGGGGCCCCTTGATCGCGGTCAGGGCACCACGGTCGGCAATGCCCTGCGTCGGGTGTTGCTGTCTAACCTAGAGGGCACCTCCGTCACCTCCGTGCGGATTGCTGGCGTGAGCCACGAATTTTCCACCGTGCCGGGGGTGCGGGAGGATGTGCTCGATATCCTGCTCAACATGAAAGAGCTGGTGCTCCGTAGCCATTCTAACCAGCCGCAAATCGGTCGGTTGCTGGCCAAGGGGCCTTCGGTGGTGACGGCGGAGTCGTTTGATCTGCCGACGGAGGTGGAGGTGGTCGATCCGACCCAATACATCGCGTCGTTGGCGGAGGGGGCGACCCTGGAGATGGAATTCCGGGTGGAGCGGGGCTACGGCTATGAGTCCGTGGAACGCCGCCAAGAGGAGTCCGGGGCCATTGATTTCCTGCAAATTGATGCGGTGTTCATGCCGGTGCGGAAGGTGAACTATTCGGTGGAGGATGCCCGGGTGGGCGAGTCCACGGAGCAGGATCGCCTGGTGCTGGAGATTTGGACCAATGGCAGCATTTCGCCCCAGCAGGCGTTGAGTCAGGCGGCGACGATTTTGGTGGATTTATTCAATCCGCTGAAGGATTTCACCCTGGAGGCGACGCCGAACGAGCAGAAGGATAACCAGGATCCGAGCAGCCAGATTCCGATTGAGGAGTTGCAACTGTCGGTGCGGGCGTACAACTGCTTGAAGCGGGCGCAGATCAATACGGTGGCGGATTTGCTGGAGTTTACCCAGGAGGATCTGCTGGAGATCAAGAACTTTGGTCAAAAGTCGGCGGAGGAGGTGATTGAAGCGCTCCAACGTCGCCTGGGGATTACGTTGCCCCAGGAGAAGGTCGCCAAGTAGTTGCTGCTTCTTTTGGGGTGGTTTCTAGGTTGGGGATGTTCGGTTGTCAAGCCTTTCCGGTCTATGGGAAGGAATAGTCTGATACCATGATTGTTTGGTCAGTTAAACAGTAAAGAGCTATGCGTCACAGTCGCCGCGTTCCTAAGCTCGGTAAGCCTGCGGACCAGCGCCGCGCCCTCCTGCGGTCGCTGACGACCGAGCTAATCCGCAATGGTCAAATTAAGACGACGAAGGCCCGGGCTCGGGCGGTTCGTTCGGAGGCGGATCGAATTATTCAATTGGCGAAGGATGGGTCTTTGAATGCCCGCCGTCGTGCGTTGGGTTATCTCTACGATAAGCAGTTGGTCCATGCGCTGTTTGCGGGTGCTGAGGAGCGCTACGGGCAGCGGGAGGGGGGCTATACGCGGATTCTGCGGACGGTGCCTCGCCGTGGGGATAATGCTGAGATGGCCATTATTGAGCTGGTGTAGGGTCAAGGGTTGAGATCCGATGGCTGAGGTGGCTGGGGCGATGGATGTGGCGGCGGTGAGTGGCGGGGAGGGCCGGTCGGAGCAGTCTGATCGGTTGGATCTGTCGGCTCATGGGCAGCGGCGCATTGCTTTGGCGATTCAGTATGTGGGGACTCGGTTCCATGGCTGGCAGCGGCAACCGCGCGATCGCAGTGTGCAGGAGGATTTGGAGACGACGATCGCGTCGTTTGCGGGTCATCCGGTGACGCTGCACGGGGCGGGGCGTACGGATTCGGGGGTCCATGCGGCGGCCCAGGTGGGTCATTTTGATGTGACCAGTCCGATTCCGCCCCAGAAGTGGGCCAATGTGCTCAATACCCGGCTGCCGGGGGATGTGATTGTGCTGGCGTCGGCGGAGGTGCCGTCGGACTGGCATGCGCGGTTCTCGGCGTCCTGGCGGCGCTATCGCTATACGTTGTATACGGATGCGAGGCCGAATCTGTTTCTTGCGCCGTTTTCGTGGCACTACTACCACGAGACGCTGGATGAGGGGCGGATGCAGGCGGCGTTGGATCCGCTGGTGGGGCGGCATCATTTGGCGGCGTTCCACCGGGCGGGGTCGAACCGTCCCCATTCTTGGGTGGAGGTGCAGGAGGCGTGGTGTCGGCGGCGCGGGGCGATCGTGGAGATTGAGGTGCAGGCGAGCGGTTTTCTGTACGGCATGATGCGGTTGCTGGTGGGCATGTTGGTTCAGGTGGGGCGCGGCTGGCATTCGCCGGAGAGCTTCACGGAAATCTGGCGACAGGAGGCTCGCGATCGCGTGAAATATGCGGCACCGCCCTGTGGTCTTTGCCTGATGGCGATCGGGTATCCTGAGAATCCCTTCGAGCATTTGGGGGTCAACGCCCTGCCCCGCTACCTGGTGCCTGCCACAGGCTAGACTCACCGGCCTTAGGCGAGTAGTTACCCCCGTTTCCGGCGGCCACCTCCGGTTCCCCAGCTTGGCCGCGATTCAGTTTGCAGCGTTCTATTCCAACTTTTCCACTCTGGGCTATGACGAAAACACACGTTCCTTCCCTCGATACCATCGACCGTCGGTGGTATGTGGTTGATGCCTCTGGGCAGCGCCTGGGCCGCTTGGCGACCGAGGTGGCCATGGTCCTGCGGGGCAAAAATAAGCCCACCTACACGCCCCACCTGGATACGGGGGATTTCGTGGTGGTGGTCAATGCCGACAAGATTGATGTGACGGGCAAAAAGCGATCGCAAAAGGTCTACCGCCGCCACTCGGGCCGTCCCGGGGGGATGAAGGAGGAGACCTTTGAGAAGCTGCAAGGGCGTTTGCCGGAGCGGATCGTCGAGCAGGCGGTGCGGGGGATGCTGCCGAAGAATTCCCTCGGTCGCAAGCTGTTCACGAAGCTGAAGGTCTATGCGGGCAGCGATCATCCCCATGGGGCTCAGCAGCCGGAAACCCTGACGATCCAAACCATTCCTGGAGGTAACTAAACTATGCAGGCTAGCGCATCCAATGGCCGCGTGATGTATCGCGGTACGGGCCGTCGTAAAACCTCGGTGGCGCGCGTGCGTCTGGTGCCGGGGACGGGCAATCTGACGATCAATGGCCGTGAAGGGGCGGATTATCTGCAAGGGAATCCGGCCTATTTGGCGGCGGCGCGGGTGCCGTTGGAAACCCTGGGTTTGGAAGGGGAGTACGACGTGCTGGTGAGCGTCAATGGGGGCGGCCTGACGGGTCAGGCGGAGTCGATCCGTTTGGGTGTGGCCCGGGCCCTGTGCCAGATTGCGCCGGAAAACCGCAAGCCTTTGAAGGTGGAAGGGTTCTTGACCCGTGATCCCCGGGCGAAGGAGCGGAAGAAGTACGGTCTCAAGAAGGCTCGGAAAGCGCCTCAGTTCTCGAAGCGTTAACTCGCTTTCAGGTGGCCGCTGCGGTCGATTCGTTGACGGGCGGTTGGTTTTGGATTGGTTGTTGTTGTTGTTAGGGAGGTACGGCTGTGCCGAAGCCGAATATTCATCCGGAGTGGTACCCGGAAGCGAAGGTGTACTGCAACGGCGAGATGGTGATGACGGTGGGGTCTACCCAGCCGGAGTTGCATGTGGATGTGTGGTCGGGGAATCATCCGTTTTATACGGGGACCCAGAAGATCATTGATACGGAGGGGCGCGTGGAGCGGTTCCTGCGTAAGTATGGGATGTCGAGTGAGCAGCAGCAGTCGGCTGACGCTTAGCTCTAGATTTCGTAAGATCGCGATCGCGCCTGCCCGGTGCGATCGCGGTCTTTTTTAGGGGACATTTTTGCCTCAGGTTGGGCTGGGCTATGGCATCGGTCGCCTAGCGCGGTTACCCGAGGGCCGCCGCCGCCATCCATCACGCTAAGCAAGGGTAGGGAGCAGGAGAACATCATGGCTGAAGCGCACCTAATCGATAAACTCAACTCCGTCGAGCAAACCTTTGAGGAATTGACACGGCAGTTGGCGGACCCGGATGTGGCCAGCAACCCAACGGAATATCAGCGGGTGGCGACGGCGCGATCGTCCCTGGAGGAGACGGTGGCCACCTACCACGCCTGGAAGGATGCCTGCGAGGAGCTGGTGGGGGCGCGCGAAGTGCTCAAGGAGGCGGCGAGCGATCCGGATCTGCGGGAGATGGCGGCCCTGGAGGTGGAGGAGTTGCAGGGCAAGATCCAGGAGCTAGAGGCGCGGCTGACGATTTTGCTGCTGCCGAAGGATCCCAACGATGAGAAGAACATCATGTTGGAAATCCGGGCGGGCACCGGGGGCGATGAGGCGTGCATTTGGGCGGGGGATCTGCTGCGGATGTATTCCCGCTATGCGGAGTCCCAAAGTTGGCAGGTGAAGCTGGTGAGCGAGTCTCCGGCGGATATGGGGGGCTTCCGGGAGGCGATCGTGGAGGTGCAGGGCCACAAGGTCTACAGCAAGCTCAAGTACGAGGCGGGGGTCCACCGGGTGCAGCGGGTACCGGCGACGGAGGCGGGGGGCCGGGTGCATACCTCGACGGCGACGGTGGCGGTGATGCCGGAGGTGGATGAGGTGGAGGTGCAGATTGACCCGAAGGATATTGAACTGACGACGGCGCGATCGGGCGGGGCGGGCGGCCAGAACGTGAACAAGGTGGAGACCGCCGTGGATCTGTTCCACAAGCCGACGGGGATTCGGGTGTTTTGCACGGAGGAGCGATCGCAGCTCAAGAACCGGGAACGGGCGATGCAGATCCTGCGGGCGAAGCTCTATGACATGAAGCTCCGGGAGCAGCAGGAGGCGGTGAGTTCGTCGCGGCGGTTGCAGGTGGGTACGGGGTCGCGATCGGAGAAAATCCGCACCTACAACTACAAGGACAACCGCATGACGGACCACCGCCTGGGCCGCAACTTCACCCTGACGACGGCCCTAGAGGGGGATATCGACGAGGCGATCGAATCCTGCATCAGCCAGGATCAGCAGGCCCAGTTGGCGGAGTTGGCGGAGTCGATGGGCTAGAGGGTAGAAGCCTGGTTTAGTGGGGCCATGGGGTTAACCCTTGCCGTCACCGAGGAGGGCTTGGCTTTCGCTGCGCCCCAGGCGTCGCAGGGTGCGGGTGGTGACCCTCAAGCACAGGGCCAGGGGAACTAGGGCGATCGCGATCGCCTTAGCGAACTCCAGCAGGCTATGGAGGCCCAAGGCAACCTGCGGCAACAGCACCGGCCCCGACAGGGTGAGTAGCCAGGGCCACAGGGGCATATTCTCCGGTCCATCCATCAAGAACAGGACCACCAGGAGCAGGGCCATGGGCAGGATCGTCACCCCAAAAATCGTCCACACAATCCAGGAGCGGCCCTTGGGGTGGAACACCAAAAACTGCCAGGTGCAGAGGGCCAGCAGGGCGGTGATCAGGGCGGTGGGGATCAGGAGACCCCCCAAACAGAACCACGGATCCTGCGCCGAGAGGGAGGGGGCGGGGCGATCAGGATTAAACCCCTGGGCAATGCGCAGGCCCATGGCGATCGCCCAGGGGCTCCACAGGATCATCGTCAGGCCCGTCAGGATCGCAGGCACCGCCAGGGGAGGGCTATCCTCATGCCAGATCCACTGCCCGAGGCCGCTCGCCCTGCGGTGGGATGCGACCCGCCCCGATTCCTTAGCGGCGGTGCGATCCAGGTGACGATAGCGGCACCAGTCCAGCAGCCGTTGCCGGTCGGGGAAGAGCGCCCAGATGGCAAACATTTGGTAGAGAATCAACCCGGCGGCCACTGCGCCCCAGGATTGCAGGGTGCTGACCCCGTTGGTGGGGCTGATGGGGAAAAAGAAGCCGATCGCGAGGCCATTGAGGGCGATCGCAACGCCGTAGGCTTGCCGCCGGGTCATGGGGGTGCCGCAGGGATCATCAAACCGCCGAATGGCCGACTGCCACAGCACTTGGGCCAGGGCGAGCAGCACCCCAATGCCCAACAGCAGCACCAGGGTGGGTTGCTCAAATAGTTCGAGGCCATACCATTGGGCGTGGGGGCCGTTGCTGGTGCCGTAGGTGGCCACATCACTAGCCCCCATGATGGTGCTGCCCAGGATCAGCAGGGGGATCACCAGGGCCAGCAGGGGGAGGCTGGGGGTGCCGGTCCAGATCGAGGCCGTGAGGCTTGCCACCAGGACCGTGCCCGCTAGGGCGATCGCGAAGCCATCGCTAGCCAACTTGAAGCCCCAGGGCAGCGGATTGATGCAGGACAGCCACAGGTGGAGGGGCACCAGGCTCAAGGCGGTGCCGTAGACCAGGGCCGGGGTGCCGAGAAGTTTCCCTAGCAGCAGCCGCGATCGCGACTCCGGGCTCAGGCGAATGAAGGCCAGCGTGCCCAATTTGGTTTCATTGGCCCAGCTATTGCTGACGCAGTAGGCCCCGCCGACTGCCACCAGGGCCATGACGAACCAGCGCCACCAGGGCAGCATTTCCCGCACCAGCAGGGGCCAGTTCACCCCATAGCCACCCCTGCCATCGGCGAGGCACAGGGGGGCTGAGGTGTCTGAGATGATGGGGCCGGTGCAATAGCGATTGGTGTAGAGGTAGAAGCCGTAGCCCTGCTTGAGGTTTTGCTTGAGCCAGGTTTGGACGACGGGGTGGCGATCGCCGCTACAGTGCCCATAGAACGCCTGGGGACTGGGCTCGCTGCCGGTCTGGGCATATTTGTCGCTGAGGCAGGTGTGGAGCGCGATCGCCGAGGCATGGGGAAAGGCACGCTGGAGCTCAAGGGGGTTAGACTCCACCAGGTTACTCACGGGGGAAAGGCACAGGAGGCCAAAGCCAATCTGCAAAATCAGGCTGCATAACAGCGCCAGCACCAAGGTTTTCCTACTGATGAGTCCCTGAAGTTCCCGCCACAGTTGCGGGTTCCAGTGGCCTAGGCGATCGCCCCACAGGGCCAAGGCTTTTGGGGCGCGGCGGCGGCGGGGGGGAGAAGAAGCGCTCATGAGGTTTGGCGGCGATCTAGCTTAAGGAAAATTTGTTCGAGATTGTCGCGATCGCACCGGAACTCCACCAGGGGAATGGCGGCGGCCACAATGTCCTGGAGCAGGGCCGCGCGATCGCGATCGGAGCCCCTGAAGCGGGCCGTAATGGTCTGGCGATCGCGGTCCACCACCAGGGCACCCAGCAGGGGATGGCGCTCCAGCAGAGCCCGCAGGTCCTCGAGGTGCTCCAAAACCCCCAGGTGCAGCGTCTGGTGCGAAAACTGGTCATAGAGATCCGTCAGGGGCGCGCTCGCCACCAGGTTCCCCGTTTCCATAATGCCCACGCAGGTGCAGAGTTCCGCCAGATCGCTGAGCACATGGGACGAGATCAGCACCGTCATCCCCGCCCCGTGCAAACTGCGGATAATTTGGCGAAACTCCTGCCGCGCGATCGGATCTAGGCCCGACACCGGCTCATCCAGCAGCAGTAGGGACGGCCCATGGAGCACCGTCCGGGCAAGGCTCAGGCGCTGTTTCATCCCCCGCGACAGGGTGCCGATGATTGCATCGCGCTTTTGATCCAACTGCACCAGGGTCAGCACGTCATAAATGCGCCCTTCGAGGGCAAGGCCATGGAGCCCATAAAGCCGCCCGAAATATTCCAGGTAGTCCCGCACCAGCAGATCGTCATAGACCGGAAAATCGTCGGGCAAAAAGCCGATGCACCGGGCGATGTGGTGGCGCTGGCGGCGATCGCCCACGGCAAAACCATTGATGTACACCTCCCCGAGGGTGGGGGGATCGACGGCGGCGAGCATCCGAATCAGGGTGGTTTTACCGGCACCGTTGGGGCCAATCAGGCCATAGACTTCCCCAGGGGCGATCGCCAAGCTGATGCCATCCACGGCGATGTGGCGGTCAAAGCGTTTGGTGAGGTCGCGCGCATCAATCATCCAGTCCATGAGTCCAGCCCAAGAATCCAGCCCCAGCCCCTAGACCCAGCCTCCACCCCAGGGATCCAAGCCCCGGCCCTGGACCCGTCTATCCGGTTGCGTTGGGGCTGAGCGGTCTACCCATCAACCTTGCTTTCCGCAGTTCTAGCACGGTGATTCTGCCAAGGGGGGCGCGGGGGGTCCTGGGGGGCTGGGCGCTTCTGAAACTGGCCTAGGGGCGGGGCGATCGCGGGGCGTCTTTGGGATCCGTTGGGGAATTTTATGGGGAATCTGCTGGGGCATGATCTGCGCCGCCTAGGGTTTCACAGGCCCCGATGCTCACCCAGTCGCTGGAGCCGTCGGCCCAATGTTCCTTTTTCCAGATGGGGGCGTTGTGTTTGAGGGTGTCGATCGCGAAGCGGCAGGCTTCAAATGCTTCGGCCCGGTGGGGGCAGCCGACGGCCACCAGGACGCTCAGTTCACCGATCGCGAGGGTGCCGGTGCGGTGGTGGATGATGATGCGGTTGACGGCGGGCCAGCGATCGCGAATCTGGGCGGCAATTTGCTGAAATACCGCGATCGCCATGGGTTCATAGGCTTGGTAGGCCAACGCTTGGACCGGCTTGCCGTCCGTCTGCTGGCGCACGGTGCCCCCCATCACCACGATCGCCCCATTGGCCGGGTCGTCCGCCTGCCGGTAGAGGTCCCCCCAGTCGAGGGGCGCAAAGGTGATCGAAAAGCGATCGCGCGGGTCCAGCGATCGCAGGGGGGTCAAGGGGGTCGCAGCCATAGGATAGGGAATTTTGAGGAGATTGAACTGAAAAAAATCTGGCGGGACAGGGGCCTTAGAAACCCTGGGATCCCTACCTTCCGAGCCTACAGCCCCACGGGTTCTAGGGTTCCGGCGGCGGCAATGGGTTGGCCGGCCCATCCTTCGCCGCCGCCCGCACGGCCCGTTCGTGGGCGCGCTCAATGAGCCAGGATTGGATCTCGTCGCCCAGCCACAGCACCTCCTCCTCCGTCAGGTGGGTGCCGATCGCCTGGGCCGCGATCGCCTCGCCGCCGGGGGGCAATTTTGCGTGGGGATGCAGATCCAGGATCAGGCCAGAATGCACCTGACCCGAGCCCATCACCACCGGCACGGTGTGGACCCCCGCCACCTCCGTGAGCTTGACGCGCAGGGGATGCCGCCCAAAGAGCCCCCGCTGGTAGCGATCGCAATGGTGCTCCGTGAAAAAAAGGGCCGTGCTTTCAAAGTAGGCCCCCGCGCTGATCGCCGACACCAGGTAGGCCGTCAACAGCAGGGGAAATAGGAGCGACAGCACCGCCGAAACGGCCTTGATGGGCAGGGCGAGGAGACTGGCGATCACCATCGGCAGGCCCCCCGGCGTCACGAGGGCCAGGAGAAAAAGGGCGATCGCGCCGCCGACGATCCAATAGGTTTTGGCGGTGGCGTCGAGCTGCTGCCAGCGATCGCGCCCCCGCCGCAGCCATGGCCCGATCGCCCGAATTTTGTCTAGGAACGGTTGCCAATAGGTCACCGTGAACTGGGACGGCACCTCGATCACCAGGTGCGACGACGATCGCGACAGCTTCACCCGCCGCAATCGCGGCAGCTCCATGGCCCGGGATGGGTCTGCGATCGCCCCCGTACGGGAGGACAACCCTAGGGAAATTGCCGGACCCCGCCGCAGGGCCGCCAACGCCGCCGCCCCATCCACAAACCGCTCCTCCGCATCCGCCGCCGTCACGCGATCGAGCCACTGCACCAGAAATTCCGGGCACCGTTTGGGCAACTGGTCGTGGAATTGGACCCGCAGATTCCTGTGGGGCAGGGAAGCGGGCGACTGGCCCGTCAGCAAATGCACCGCCGTCATCCCCAGGGCATAGAGATCCGACGCGGGCACCGCCTGGGCCCCAAACTGTTCGATGGGCGTGTAGCCATAGGTGCCCGCCACGGTGAACGTGGCCCCCAAATCCCGAGGGCGCACCTGGACGGAACCGAAATCAATCAAATAAATTTCCCCATCCTCCCCCCGCACCAGGTTGCTGGGTTTGATGTCCCGGTGCAGGAGCGGCGGGCGGCGATCGTGCAGCATCGCCAGGATTTCTAGCACCGCCTCTAGGATCGCCCGCACCTCCGCGATCGCGAAACTGTGGCCCCTGGCGAGCTGCTGCTGGAGGGACTGGCCGGGGATATAGGTGGTCACCAGGGCAAACCAATGGCCGCGTCCGGCGGGGCCGTCCGCGTCGTCTAGGGCGAAATAGTCCCGGAATTGGGGAATGCGCGGATGGTGCAGCACCTCGAGGATTTGCGCCTCCCGCTCGATGAGTTTGATGTCCTCCCAGCGGGTGGTGCCCCCCACCGGCAGCAGTTTCACCGTCACGTAGGTGCCATCACCCACATCCTCCGCCAGCCAGCTTTCCCGCTGGGGGCTGGTGCTGAGTTTGCTATCGAGGCGATAGCGATCGCGTAGAATGTCGCCTTGCGCAAACATCACCGTTGCTCTTCTGGGCTCCCTTCCATCCTGGCTTAATTTACCTAGAACGGCGGGTTTCCCCCCTACCCTAAATCCCCCTGGGGCCACCGGCGGAGGGGACCGCGATCGCCCCAATTTGCTAGACTCAACGGCGACAGGCCCCCAGATCTAGAACCCGAGCGCGTCCCAAACGTTTTAAATCCTATGGTCACCGCAACCCTTGACGGCATTGTCCTCGCCCAGAGCGATCGCTGTGAGCAGGTGGAAGGCAATTACTACTTCCCCCCCGATGCGATCGCGGCGGACCATTTTGTCCCCACCGACACCCACACCACCTGCTCCTGGAAAGGGGTCGCCAGCTACTACAGCATCGTCGCCAACGGCAAAACCCTCAAGGATGCCGCCTGGTACTACCCCACCCCGAAGGACGCCGCCCGAAACATCGCCGGGTATGTGGCCTTCTATAAGAACGTTGGCATCGCGATCGCGGCCAGCTAGCGCCCGTCACCCGACGCTTTTCTCCCCTAAGCCTGATGTCCCCACCGCTCAACCGGTCGGGGCAAGGGATTGATTAAAAAACCCCTTGTTTCAGGATTGCAGGGCATGGGGCGCGCTCCGGCCATCCACCCGAGCCGCCCACCTCCCGCGATCGCCCCCTCACCCCATCCATACCGATTCAGACCCTTTGGAGATGATTCCCTTGAAAGCCCCCCTGCGCCGCCTCATTCCTGCCCTCGCCTTGGGCGTCCTCGGGGCGATTTCCGTCACGAACCTGCCCGCCGCCGAAGCCAGCACCAGCACCGGCCGCAGCGACAGCCGCACCACCCTGCGGCCCTATGCCCCCTACGATCCCTACTCCTTCGAGGGATGCGCCACCACCCTCGCGAGCTTTGGCCTAGAGGACGATCGCATCGCCGTAGCCTGCGCCTATGTCCTGCGGCCCGAGCAACTGGAAAGCTGCACGGCCCACCTGATGGCAACAACGCCCGCCACCATTGACCAGGCGGTGGATCATTGCCGCCTCTCGCGCCGCCCGGTGGAAATGGCCCAATGCACGAGCGCCATCCAAACCCTGAACCCGGAAGGGGAGGTGCTGCCGGTGCTGGATCACTGCCGCCGCACCCTGCTGCCCCTGCGGTTGGCGGACTGCGTGACCGGTTTGCAGACGGCCCTCGATCGCGATCGCGACCTCACCATGGCCCAGTGCATCGATGGCCGCGATCGCCCCCGCGATTTCTACCCCGCCTATCCCGGCAGCCCCACCACAACGGTTCGCCCCTAGGCCCCACCGAGGATCGGGCGCAGGAAACTGGCGCAGGAACCTAAGGATCGCCGCGATCGCGCCAACCCCAAGCGGCAGGCTCCACCCCACCGCCCCCGTAACCTTGCCCTAATTAATCGTCACTGCGTCCCACCAGCTTCGGGAACGCGGGGGCCGAGGGCAGGGCCGGGGGCGGTTCGTTTTGGGTGACGATATGGCCCACATAGAACGCGCCCATTTCGATATTGAGGGACGCGGCAATCACATCCCCCTCCAGGCGCGCCGTGCGGCTCAGGCTCAGGGTGCCCCCAGCGATGACATTGCCCTTAACGGCCCCCTGGAGAAAGATATTGTTGGCCTTCACCTCCGGCCCTTCGATACTGCCGGTGGCGGACACCTCCAGATCGCCCCCCACTTCGACGGTGCCGTGGACTTCGCCATCAATGCGTAGGCCCCCCTCCGTGCGCAGGTTGCCCTGGAAGTTGCTGCCTTCGGCGAGGTAGGTGACGCTGGGGAGGGTTGGCTTGCGTTTGAACATGGTGACGGGGGGATGGGGCGAAGGGGAATGAAGGATTGGCGTTTGAGCACGGCCAAGGGGGCGGTCACGGGCGATCGCGTCCCTGACGGGCATTTTAGCGGCGAAATTCGTTCCCCGTGGCCCCTAACGGATGGAAAAGTCGGGCCGGGGGGTCGAAACGGGTTCGTAGCGGTTGATCTGATGCACCAATTGATGGAGTCGCGCGAGGCTGACGCGATCAAACGACAGCACCAGCCGGGGCAGGTGGACGGTGGTGCATTGGCTCTCGGCGGGCAGGGCGGCGGTTTTTTCGATGCGCCCCTCCGTCACGATGTCGCTGAAGCTGTGGTTAAGTTCCTCGACGGCCTCGTCGGTCAGGTCCGCCCGCAGCCGCAGCACCAGGCGATCGCCCACATAGCGGCTGGAATGGTAGATGCGATAGAAGTTGGCGATCGCGTCGCAGGCCACGGCCACCTCATCGGTGAGGGTATACAGGCCCAGATCCTCCGGCGAAATCAACCCCGCCTTGGCCAAATGGTCCCGATGGAATAGCTCCCACTCGTGCCAATAGGTGCCGCCCGGTCGATCAAGCAGCACCACCGGCGCGGGGCCAAATTTGCCCGTTTGCAGCAGGGTCAAACATTCAAAGGCTTCATCCTGGGTCCCGAAACCGCCGGGACAGAGCACCACCCCATCGCTCTCCCGCAGGAAGAATAGCTTGCGGATGAAAAAGTATTTGAAGTCAATGAGCTTCTCGTCGCCGTCAATAAACGGGTTGGCGGTTTGCTCGAAGGGCAGGTCGATATTGAGGCCAAAGGAGTGCTCTGCTCCGGCCCCCTCATTGCCCGCCTGCATGATGCCGCCCCCCGCTCCGGTGAGCACCATGAAGCCGCGCTCGACAATCCGCTGGGCAAATTCCCGCGCGATCGCGTACTCCGGCGAAGTTTCCGACAGGCGCGCCGACCCAAACAGGGTGACCTTCCGCACGGCGCGGCGATCGTAAAACGCCTCAACGCCCCGCTGCAAATCCTGGAGCGACCCCACCAGAATCTTCCAGTCCAGGCGATCGGTCCGCGTGGCCGCCAGTTCAAGGATCGCGGTCAAAGCCTCCTGGATCAAAGAGCCGTGCTCCACCGCCGGCAGCCGATCCACCAACTCCAGCAGGGCCGATCGCAGGGCATCGCGGCCCATGAGGTGTTCAGCATCGGAAACGGGAAACGACGGGGCCATTCGGATCGCCTCAAAAACTCACCAACGTCGATCAAAAAACGTCTCAGATCTCCATTGATCCGAGACGTTTGGCGACCGCCTCTGGCCGCGACGGCCCAGGATGGACCACGACCGAATCGCCCTAATCATGTCGAGGCTGCCATGGCGCGAGCCTATCCTTATCTGTCCGGGGTCGCCGCCATGGCCCGCGCGATCGTTCCGTGGGGCTACCTACAGGTGCTTCTCCAGGGTCGTCGCCAGGGTCGTACGGGGCACTGCCCCCACCACGATTTCTACCTTCTCGCCGTCCTTGAACAGCATCAGCGTCGGAATGCTGCGGATGCCGTACTGGCTTGCGGTGTTCGGATTGTCGTCCGTATTGAGCTTCACGACCTTGATGCGGCCGTCGTACTCCTTGGCAATTTCATCGACCACCGGGGCAACCATGCGGCAGGGACCGCACCAGGGGGCCCAGAAATCAACCAAAACGGGGATGGGACTCTCTAAAACGTCTTCTTTAAACGTTTGATCGGTGACGGCGGCAGCTGCTGACATGCCAGGCGATCCTTCAATGACTGCGATATAGCCTCATAGTATACCAATCGGGTGGCAATACAACGCCCGAGCCCCGCGATCGCCCCTAGGGCCGTCAATTTTTCAGGGCTCCGGAGCCTTGACCACCTCCGGGGCGGGGGCCGCTGTCTTGGGTCGATGCCGCCGCGATCGCGGCCCACCACCCCCCAAAAAGCCAAAAAAACGCCCGAGCCGTAGCCCAGGCGAAAAAGTGGTGTGAGGAGTGAACGGAAACATGCGTCTCCGCTACTTTCCATTGTATAGGGAAGGGCTCCGGGGGGTTGGCCTATTTGCCCATGCCAAGCTGCTGGGCCTTTTGGTACACCTTGCCCTCCGTCAGCAATGAGGGCGCAATCACCACCTCCACCTGCTGCATTTCCTTAAGATCCTTCGCCCCGAGGGTGCCCATGCTGGTTTTGAGGGCTCCGAGCAGGTTATGGGTGCCGTCGTCGAGCTTGGCGGGACCCACCAGAATTTCTTCGAGGGTGCCGGTGGTGCCCACATTGATGCGGGTGCCGCGCGGCAGGACCGGGCTCGGGGTGGCCATGCCCCAGTGGAAGCCGCGCCCCGGTGCCCCGGCGGCCCGCGCAAAGGGGGAGCCGATCATCACCGCGTCGGCCCCGCAGGCGATGCACTTGCAGATGTCGCCGCCGGTCACCAGGCCCCCATCGGCAATGATGGGCACGTAGGTGCCGGTTTCGCGGAAGTAGTCATCCCTCGCGGCGGCGCAGTCGGACACGGCGGTGGCTTGGGGCACGCCGACGCCCAGGACGCCCCGGGAGGTGCAGGCGGCACCGGGACCGATACCTACCATGACGGCGGCGGCTCCGGCCTTCATGAGGTTCAGGGCCACTTCGTAGGTGACGCAGTTCCCCAGGGCCACGGGCATGGGCATGTCCTGGCAGAATTTGGCTAGGTCCAGGGGGGTGACGGCCTCGGGGGAGAGGTGGGCGGTGGAGACGACGGTGGCTTGGATGAAGAGTAGGTCGGCTCCGGCTTCGGCGATCGCGCTGCCAAACTTGAGGGCGGCGACGGGGGTGGCACTGACGGCGGCGATGCCCCCCTGCTCCTTGACTTCGCGGATGCGCTTGGCGATCAGGTCTTCTTTAATGGGTTCGGCGTAGAGTTCCTGCATCAGGCCGACGAATTCGTCTTTGCCGACGGCGGCGATGCGATCGAGTTGGGGGTTTGGATCGTCGTAGCGGGTTTGGACCCCTTCGAGGTTGATGACGCCGATCGCGCCGAGCTGGGAGAGACGCACGGCCATATTCACATCCACCACGCCGTCCATGGCGCTGGCGATGATGGGGATGTCGCGCTCGATGCCGCCGATGGTCCAGCGGGTGTTGGCAAGGCTCGGGTCAAGGGTTCTTGGACCCGGCACAAGCGCGATTTCGTCAATGCCGTATGCGCGGCGCGCGGTTTTGCCCCGTCCAAGTTGAATATCCACTGCGCTGTCTCGCTCCCAACGTCGTATTTAAGCTAGGGTATCAAATCTAGCAGTCTGCGCGATCGCGGTGGCGGCGGTGGGTTGGGACGATTTCGAGATCCGCTGATCGAAGGGATGGCTGTGGGCCGCGCGATCGCACGGGGGGGTACAATTTGGGGCATTCGCCGGGGCCATGGGCGACCCGTGTGGCGGTGGCCGGAACGGAATCGGGGGCCAAGGGATGCGGCGATCGCGGCGGCCCACTCGACATTAAATAGGACATTTGCCTGATTTGCCTTATGGGGTCTCAACACCGATCGGAACAGGGGGCTGCCCCGGGGCTCGTCCCCGAAGCGTTGATTGAACAGGCCCTGCGATCGGGGGCCCAGGCGGCGGAGGTGTTTCAGTCCCAGTCCCTGTCGCGGCCGGTTTTTTTTGAGGCGAACCGTCTCAAGCAAATCGAAAGTGCCCAGTCGGCGGGGACGGCCCTGCGGCTCTGGCGCGATGGGCGACCGGGGCTGGCGGTGGCCTATGGGCCGGTGGAGGCGTCGGTGCTGGTGGCGCGGGCGCTGGCCCTCAGTGATCTCAATGAGCCGGAGGAGATTGATCTGGCGGACGGGACGGCCACGGCGGTCTATCCCGATCTGGGGCGACCGGTGCCGGTGGAGCAGTGCATTGAGTGGGGCCGCGCGGCGATCGCGGCGGTGCGGGACGTGTACCCGGAGGTGCTGTGCTCGGCGGAGTGGGAATGTGACCTGGAAACGACGCGCCTGGTTAACTCGAAAGGGCTCGACTGCGGCTATAGCGACACGACCTTGGGCTGTTTCATGTCCACGGAATGGGTGCGCGGCGATGATTTTCTCTATGTCTCCGATGGACAAACCCAGCGGGATGGCCTGTCGCCGGACGCGATCGCGCGGCAGTTGATCCAGCGGCTGGCCTGGGCATCGGAGGCGGCGGCGGTGACCGATCGCCGGGTGCCGGTGCTGTTCACCTCGAAGGCGGCGGATATGCTCTGGGGCACGGTCCAGGCGGCCCTCAATGGTAAGCAAGTATTTGAGGGCTCATCTCCCTGGGGGGGGCGCAGCGGCTCCGGCCAGGGGATGCTGGCGGACAGTCGCCTGGGGGAGGTGGTGCTGTCGGACAAACTGACGATCGCCCAGGTGCCGACGGAGGGGCCGTACAGTTGCCCCTTTGATGATGAGGGCACCCCCACGCGGGCGTTGACGTTTATTGATCGGGGCGTTTTGAAATCGTTCTACTGCGATCGCACCACCGGGCGGCGGCTGGGCATGGGCACCACGGGCAATGGTTTCCGGCCCGGTCTGGGCAGCTATGCGACGCCGGGACTGTTCAATTTCGCGATCGCTCCGGGCTACGGCACCCTGGAGGATTTAATTAAACAGTTGGGCAATGGCCTGGTGGTGGATCAAATCCTCGGCGGCGGACCGGGCATCTCCGGCGACTTTTCCATCAATGTGGATCTGGGCTACTGGGTCCGCAATGGCGAAATCATTGGCCGCGTCAAGGACACCATGGTGGCGGGCAATGTCTACAGCGCCCTCAAGCAGGTGACCCTGTTGGGGGGTGATGCGGACTGGAATGGCTCCTGCCGCACCCCGTCGATGGCGGTGGAGGGCCTGTCGGTGACGGGGCGATCGGGCTAGGGGGCGATCGCATGGCGTCCTAGAGTTCTCCCGCGATCACTTATCCCAGAAATCGAAACAAAACCGTGGCACCGTTTGGGCAGCGCTTTGGCACCGGGCAACCGGGAGCGGCCCCCCCGAGGGGATCCCTGGTCGAGGGTTGGCGGCATCTGGGGCGATCGCTGCGCGATCGCGGGCGGTGGCTGTGGCTGCCCCTGCTGCGGCCCAAGACCCTGGCCCTGATTGAAGCCTGCACGATCGGGCTGGTGGCGGGTTTGGCGGCTTTTTTTCTGAAATGGGGTTCCGCCGTGGTGGGCACCTGGCGGGTGCAGATGGCCTCCGGTGCTTGGCCCCCCTGGCTAGTGCTGCCGCTGGTGGGGTTGGCGGGCTGCGCGATCGCGGGGTGGCTGGTGCAGCGGTTTGCGCCGGAGGCCGCCGGGAGCGGTATTCCCCAGGTGAAGGCGGCCCTGACCGGACGGCCCATGGTGGCGGCCCTGCGGCTGGCGGTCACAAAAATGCTGGCGACGGTTCTCACCCTAGGATCCGGTCTGACCCTAGGGCGACAGGGGCCAACGGTCCAGGTGGGGGCGGCCCTAGCGGCCCAGTTGAGCTATTGGATTCCCACCTCGCCGGACTATCGACGCCAAGCGATCGCGGCGGGGGCCGGGGCGGGCTTGGCGGCGGGCTTCAATGCGCCGATCGCGGGGGTGCTGTTCGTCATTGAAGAACTCTTGCAGGACGTGTCGGGCCTGACCATGGGACCGGCGATTTTGGCGTCCTTCGTGGGGGCCGTGGTGGCGCGCATCCTCGGGGGCGAAGCGCTGCCCGTGAACCTGAACGTGGGGCGGGCGGTGACGGCCTTCAATCCGGCGGAAATCCCGGCCTATCTGCTGTTGGGCCTCATGGCGGGCTACCTGGGGGCCTGGTTCAATCGCGGCGTTTTGGCCAGTTTGCGCCTAGGTCAGCGGCTGCCCGGTCTGCTGGGGCGATCGCTCCCCCTGCGGATGGGCCTTGCGGGGCTGGTGACCGGCGGCATCATGGCCTTTCTGCCCAGCGGCTACTGGAACTACAGTTGGATGCGCGAGTCCCTGGTGGGGGACAGCGTGGGGGACTGGCCCATTAAGTTAGCCACCTTCGGCCTCTACTTCCTGCTCACCCTCTTGGCCTTTGGTTCCGGCGCAACGGGGGGACTGTTTGCGCCGTCGCTGATGCTGGGGGCGTCCTTAGGATCCTTGGTGGCGGTCCTGGGCGATCGCCTGGTGGAGGGGGTGGAACCGGCCACCTATGCGGTGGTGGGGATGGGGGCATTTTTTGGGGCCGTCTCTCGGGTGCCGATCACCGCGATCGCAATCGTCTTTGAAATGACGGCGGATTTTAATGTGGTCCTGCCCCTGATGATGGCGGTCGTTGTGTCCTATCTGGTGGCGGAAAGTGTGGATCCGGGGTCCCTCTATGGGCGGCTGCTGGCCCTGCGGGGCATTGATCCGACGGAGGGGAGTCGCCCCGCCGATCGCCTCGCGGCCCTCCAGGCCCAGGACGCCATGCACAGCCCCGTGGAAACCCTCGATGCCACCCTGACGGCGACGGAGGTGCTCGATACGTTCCAGCGATCGCACCATCGCGGCTTTCCGGTGATGCGGGGGGGGGAGCTGATCGGCATTCTCACCCAAACGGACCTAACGGAGGCCACCGATAACGGATTAGATCCCGATGCGCCCATTACGGAACTGATGACGCCGCACCCGATGGCCGTGCAGGTGGACGACAGTTTGGCGGATGTGCGCTACCTGTTCAGTCGCTATCGTCTCAGCCGGTTGCCGGTGCTGGAGGGGCGGCGGCTGGTGGGCATTGTGACGCGATCGGATCTGCTGCGCCTGGAGTCGCAATCCTTGGGGGATGAGCCGCGCCGCGATCGCCCGAGGGCCATGCATCCGTCCTATGGGGTCTATCGGGTGCGGGCACCGAAGACGGGGCGGGGGCTGTTGCTGGTGCCCCTGGCGAATCCCCACACGGCGGGGGCGATGCTGCGGCTGGCCCTGGTGATCGCCCGGGAGCGGCAGTACGCGATCGAATGTTTGCATGTGGTGCCGGTGCCGAACGGGCGGCCCCCATCGGAGGCGGTGGTGGATTTGAATCGGTTTCGGCCCTGGCTCGATGATGCCGTGGCGATCGGCCAGCGGTGGCAGGTGCCGATCCATGTGCAGGCGCGCACAACCCACAATATTTCCCAGGCGATTTTGGAGACGATCCACGGCAGCCACGCCAATGGCATTTTGCTGGGCTGGCAGGGGGAGCAGGCTCCGGCGGATCGGGCCTTTGGGACGGTGACGGATGATCTGATCAGCCAAGCCCCCTGTGATGTGCTGCTGGTGAAATGGTCCCAGGAGGTGTTTGCCGCGATCGCGCGGCGGCCCCATGCGCCCCTGCGGGATCTGTATCCGCAACCGCGCCTGGATCGGTGGCTGGTGCCCGTCAGCGGCGGCCCGAATATCCAGCGGGCGCTGCAACTGATGCCGGGATTGGCAAAACTCAGCCAAACGCCGGAGGTGATTTTGTGCCAGGTCCATACGCCGGAGTCGGGGCCGGTGGAAACGCAAACGATGGATCGGGCATGGCGGCGGCTGAGTCGGCGGGTGCCCACGCGGGCGGTCTGCTCCCAGGGCACCCAAATCGCGGAGACGATCCTGGCCCTGGCGGATGAACATTTCTGTGATGCGATCGCGATCGGCGCAAGTCGTGACAGCCTGTTGCAGCGGGCGCTCCACGGCAATTTGCCCAAGATCGTCGCCCGCCGCCACCGGGGCACCACGCTGATTGTGCGGGCGGCCCGGTAGTCGATCTGGGCCATTCGGTTCTTGTTACGGGGCCATCGGGGGGGCAGAATGGGGACTATCCCTGACCCCCGGTGCCATGCGCGGCGACTATCCCGGCCAAGAGCCCCCCAACAATCCCTACGATGATGCGGATCTGCCGCGCGATCGCGGTGCCCAGCGCCCGGATCTGGACGGCCCGCGCGGTGATTTTTCCGGCGATTCGGCCCCCGAAGCCCAGCGGCTCTACCAAATGCAACTGCGGGCGGAAGAGCGTCGCCTGCGGGAGGAGGAACGGCAACTCGCGATCGCGCGGCGCAATGAAATTATCCGCCGGGTGAAACGGGGCTGTTTTTATCTCATTGGGGCGCTAGAAATCCTGCTGGGGATGCGCTTTGTCCTGCAATTATTTGGCGCAAATCCGAACAATGTCTTTGCCCAGGGCATTAATAGCCTGTCGGGGCCGTATGTGGCTCCCTTCAGTAATTTGTTCAACAATCCCACCTTTGCTGATCGTTATACTATAGATTTCAATGCGTTGATTGCCATGGGAACCTATGCCCTGTTGGGGGTGATGTTTGTGTGGCTGCTGCGGGTGGTGGCGGATTAGGGGCGATCACCCGCAAACCTGTCAGTTCCTATTAATCAAACAGCTCCGAAACCTTGAGGGAAAAGTCGGCGAAGAGGGGCGAGGTGAGTTCGTCTTCTGCAAAGAGGGTGAAGACTAATTCTAGGCGGGCCTGCGATCGCCGGTAGATCTCAACGGTTTGCTGTTGCCAATCGTTCTAGAGCCCCTACTGCATAGCCTGACGGGAATTTTGGTGGGCAGCTAGGCCCGCGATATCCCCCGCCCATCGCAAAAGCTGCCCAGCGCTACGATTCCTTTACGGCATTCGCGATCGCGGCGAACCGGAGTCAAATTAAGCAAAGATGGCCAAAATAGTCCATGGACCCTGATCCATTCCGTGTCCCCCTGAGGTGCCCGCTTGTTCGTTGACTTCTTCGTCCGCCGCCCCGTCTTCTCCTCCGTCTGCTCGATCATCCTGGTGGTCTTCGGCGCGATCGGCTATGGACGGCTGCCCGTGCAGGAATTTCCCAACATCGACCCCCCCGTCGTCACGGTGGTCACCACCTACCTGGGGGCTAGCCCCGCCGTGGTGGAAACGGAGGTCACGGAAGTCCTCGAAGAGGAGATCAACGGCATCGAGGGCATCGAAACCCTCACCTCCACCAGCAGCCAATCCACCAGCAGCATCACCGTACAGTTCACCCTGGAGCGCAATATCGACCTGGCGGCCCAGGATGTGCGCGATCGCGTCTCCCGGGCGGTGGGGCGGCTGCCTCGGGAGGTGGAATCGCCGATCGTCAGTAAGGAACAGGGGGACGCGGCTCCGATCATTTGGTTTGCCCTGTCCGGCGGCGGCATCCACAGCAGCCTAGACCTGACGGACTACGCCGAACGGAATTTAGTCGATGCCCTCGAAACCGTCTCCGGCGTCAGCCGCATCTTTGTGGGCGGTGAACGGCGCTACGCCATGCGCCTGTGGCTGGATCCGAAAAAGCTGGCGGCGCGGCAACTGACGGTGCTGGACGTGGAGGCGGCCCTGGCGAACCAAAACGTGGAAATCCCCGGCGGCGTCCTGGAAGGGCCGGTGAATGAATATGCGGTGCGGGTGCTGGGGCGTTTACGCAATCCCGAGGACTATGGGGATTTGATCCTGGCGGGGCGGGCCGATGGCACCCAGGTGCGCCTGCGGGATGTGGGGCGCGCGGAAGTTGGCGCGGAAAATGAACGGACCTTTGCCCGGTTCAAGGGGGAGCCCGCGATCGCCCTGGGGGTGGTCAAACTCGCCAAATCCAACACCCTTGAGGTGGCGGCCCAGGCCAAGGCGCGCATGGCGGAACTGGCTAAGGGCTTCCCGGCGGGCATGAGCTACAGCATCGCCTTCGATAGTTCCGAATTTGTGGCCGTGGCGATCCAAGAGGTGTGGGGGTCCCTGGCGATCGCGATCGCCCTGACCATCCTGTCGATCTTCCTGTTTTTGCACAACTGGCGCGCCACATTCATCCCCGCCATCACCATCCCCATCTCCCTGGCGGCCACCTTTGGGGTGATGTATTTCCTGAATTTGTCCATCAATACCCTCACCCTCTTTGCCCTCACCCTGGCGACGGGGCTGGTGGTGGACGACACAATCGTCGTGCTGGAAAACGTCACCCGCTACATCCACGAGAAAAAGCTCGACCCCTTCACCGCCACCCACCAGGCCACCCAGGAGGTGATCTTTGCCGTCATTGCCACCACGCTGGTGCTGGTGGCGGTATTTGTGCCCGTTGTGTTCGCCACGGGGACGGCGGGGCGACTGTTTTCGGAATTTGCCCTGACTTTGGCGGGGGCGGTGGTGATTTCTACCTTTGTGGCCCTGACCCTGGCCCCGACCCTGTGCGCGCGGCTGCTGCGATCGAGCGACGATGAACCCCTGAGTCGCTGGAATCCGTTTTTCTACTTTGAGCGGGGCTTTTCCGCCACCCGCGCCGCCTACGGGGTCATTTTGCAACAGGTGCTGCGCCTGCGGGGGCTGGTGCCCATTGGTTTTGTGTTGGCCCTGGGGCTGGCATATCTGTGCTTTAGCGCCCTGCCGAGGGAGCTGATCCCCACCGAAGATCGCGGGGTGGTCCTGTCGTTCATCAATGGCCCCGAGGGCACGAGCTTGCCCTATACCGATCGCGCCGTGGCCCAGGTGGAGCAAATCCTGGCGAAGAATCCCGATGTGGAGAGCTATTTCGCGATCGGGGCCTTTAGTACCGGGGCTGGGGTGGGGGAAACCAATCGCGGTATTACGTTCGCCAAGCTCAAGCCCTGGGGCGATCGCCCGAATCCCGAGCAGTCCCAAATGGCGATCGTGGGGCAACTGTTCGGGGCCTACTCCCAAATCGTCGAAGCCCTGGCCTTTCCGATTAATTTGCCCGGTCTGCCCGGAGCCGGGTTTGATCCGCCCGTGCAGTTGGTGCTCCAGGGGCGCGATTTGGCGGAACTCGATCGCATCTCCGCCGACCTGGTGCAGCAGGCCCAGGGATTGCCGCAACTGGTGAATGTGGACCGATCACTCAAGATCGAAAAGCCAGAATTGCAGGTGACGGTCAACCGCGACCAGGCCGCCGCCCTGGGGGTATCGGTGGAAGAGATCGCCCGGACCTTGCAGATTTTGATGGGGGGCCAGGAGCTATCGAGCTTCAACCGCGAAGGGCGACGCTACGAGGTGGTGGTGCAGGCGGATGCCCCCTTCCGCGCCAACCCCCGCGATTTGGAAGAGATCTATGTGCCCAGCCGCAGCGGCGAGCCGGTCCTCCTGGCGGATTTGGTGGACCTCAGCACCGTCGCCAGCCCCGCCACGATCGAGCGGTTTAGTCGTTTGCGATCGTCAACCCTTTCCGCGAGCCCCGCACCGGGCTACAGCCTGGGGGATGCCCTGACGGCCCTGCGAACCCTGGTGGACGAGGCCCTGCCTGCGGAACTCAGCACCGCCCTCAAGGGGGAATCGCGGGAATTTGCGGCGGCGGGCCAAGCGACGGTCACCACCTTTGGCCTCTCGGCGATTTTCATTTTCCTGGTGTTGGCGGCCCAGTTCGAGAGCTATCTCGACCCGTTCATCGTCATGCTGGCGGTGCCCCTGTCCCTGTTGGGGGCCTTCGGGGGGCTGCTGCTGCTGGGCCAAACCCTCAATGCCTACAGCCAGGTGGGGCTGATTGTGTTGATTGGCCTGGTGACCAAAAATTCGATTCTGCTGGTGGAGTTTGCTAACCAACTGCGCGATCGCGGGGTGCCGCCGGTCAAGGCCGCGATCGAGTCCGCCCGGATCCGCTTTCGCCCCATTCTGATGACCGCCCTCTCCACCCTCTTTGGCACCTTGCCCTTGGCCTTTGCCAGTGGTCCCGGTGCCGCTAGCCGCGCTGCCCTGGGGACGGCGGTGCTGGGGGGCATGGCGGTTTCGACGGTCCTGAGTCTGGGGGTGGTGCCCGCGTTCTATGCGATCGTCAATCTCGCCCGCCACCGCCGCCGCGATCGCCACCCCTAGCCCGTCACCATGGGCCACCGCAGATCCACCCATCAACGGCGCAATGATTCGCAACTAACTGTAATTGTCAGCAATTACCCGCAATAGTCCGTCATGGGTCGCCCATGTCCATCGGCCGGAGCCCCCATCCCCATCCCCCAGGGGGCGCAGGGTCGCAAAAAATTCACGCCCTTTCCCGCCCAGGACAAAGAATCGGGGGGATGGGGCCAGCTTGATGTTTTATGATTAATTCAAAATTTTACAGAACAAACAATACGACACTTTTCCAAGCTTCCAAGCGACGACCCGTCCTTAAAAATCAAAAAAACCCTAGGATAAGCATTCTGTCCGTTGCCGAACAAAAGTGCTTTGGTAATTATTGAACCAGCCCTCATCCTTGAGGATCCGTATTTCCCCTGAGCGATCGCCCAGGGGCCAGACCCCCCACCCCAGACTGTATTAAGGTTCGCCGGGGAGAACCGGGTGAAATTGATAAGATTTAGCATAGGAAGCCTCAATAAGGATTTGCGCCCACCTGGTCAAAACCACCGGCCCACCGGCCCCACCCTAGGGAAATCCCCTAGAATTTGGGAACGCTCCAGCCCGCCCCCATGGGAGGTTCGCCATCCACGCGATCGCCCGCCCCGCCGCGATCGCCCCCCCTCAAGCTCGCCCTATCGTCTTCGCTGTGCGGCCACAACCCATGTCAACCGCCCCTTCCGGTTTGAACGAACTCAACGCCCTGCTCGGGGCGATTCACCTGAGGCGCTTATCGGGCGTCCTCTCCATCGTCACACCCATGGGCCAGTGGCAGTTGCCCATCCTCGCCAGCGAGTGCGGCTACCCCATCAGCGATGTGCATCGGGTGCGGCGGTGGTGGCGCGCCCTGCGACGAAGCTGCCCCCAATTTCGCCCCGGCCGCAGCGGCATCCAGCTCTCTAGCCGCCAGGAAGCCGTCTTTTGGGAACATTTCACCCTCGCGCGCGGGGTCAAGGGGGATCTGCTCACCCTCGAACAGGGGCAAGATGCGGTCCGCACCGCCATCAAGGAAATGCTCTTCGCCGCCGCCAGCACGCCTCGGGTGCAGTTCAACTGGCGGCAGTTGGCGTGGCAGGTGCCCGAGGGGGTCCCGAGCCTCTTTCTGCCCCGCTGTGAACTGACGGCCCTGATGGAGGTGGCCCAGCAGCTCTGGCAGCGGTGGCAACAGTTGGGGGTGCCGCCGGACTATTGCAACCATGCCCTGGTGCTCAAGCCGTCGGGGGAAATGCGGCAGGCGGTGGAATCCTCCCACACCTTCGCGGGGTTGCAGCCCCTCTTCAACGGCCAGCGCACGTTCTGGGATGTGGATGTGAAGCTTCAGCAGTCTTCGGGGCTGGCGATCCAAATCCTGCGCCATTTCATCCAGCAGGGGGCGATCGAGTTTAAGGAACTGGCGGACTATGAAACCTCGATCGCGGACGGAGCCGGTCTACCGTTGGCGGTGCAGGAGGTGCGGCCCCTGGTGCTGTGTGTGGACGACAGTCTGGTGGCCTGCAAGGTGCTCGAAAATTTCGTCGTGCAGGCGGGCTATCGCTTCACCTTCACCCAGGATCCGGCCCAGGCCCTGGCCCTCGTGCGCGATCAGCACCCGGACTTTATTTTCTTGGATCTGGTCATGCCCGTCACCAATGGCTATGAACTCTGCGCCCAGATCCGCCGGGTGGAGGGCTATGGCCATGTGCCGATCGCGATGCTGACGGGCAGTGATGGGTTTATTGATCGCGTGCGGGCGCGGATTGTGGGGGCGACGGATTTCGTCTCGAAGCCCGCCAGTGAGGACAAAATCGTCCCCCTGCTGCAAAAGCATCTCCCCCCAAAGCCCAAGACGCCGGTCCCTGAAACCCAGTTCGCCTGTTAGGTTTTTCAGGTCTGTTAAGGCTGTTAAGTCTGTTAAATGGAATGGCAAGGTGCGATCGCCGGTTGCAGCGCGCGATCGCGATCGCCAACTCCCAGAAAACTTCTCAAAAAACCCTCAAACCAAACAAAAAGGGGCCGGGTCGATCACCGCGATCGCCCAGCCCCCCTTCTACTCGGGCTTAATAATACCCAGGTTGATTAGTAGCGGACCCTACTCAGCCCCTTGGGCCAACAGTTCCCGCTGCTGCGACGGCGAGATCTTGACCTGCTTATCGTCATCCAGGTCCACCACCGCCGTATCCCCATCCTTCACGCGCCCGGACAGAATCTCCTCCGCCAGCACATCTTCGAGCAGGCGCATAATCGCCCGACGCAGCGGCCGCGCCCCGTAGCTGGGGTTGTAGCCCTCCTCGATCAGGCGCTCCTTGAAGGCATCCGTCGGTTGCAGGACAATGCCGCGCTCCTCTAGACGCTTGAACACGTCCTTGAGCATGATCTCGGCAATTTCCTTCACCTCTTCCTTATTCAACTGGCGGAAGACGATGATCTCATCGAGACGGTTGAGGAACTCCGGCCGGAAGTAGTTCTTCAGCTCCTCGTTCACCAACGACTTGATGCGGTTGTACTGGGACTCCGCATGGTCCTCGCCGAACTCGAAGCCCAGGCCGCCGCCCCCCTTCTCGATCACCTTCGAGCCAATGTTCGAGGTGAGGATGATCAGCGTATTTTTGAAGTCCACCGTCCGCCCCTTGGCATCGGTCAGGCGACCGTCCTCCAGGATTTGCAGGAGCATGTTGAACACGTCCGGGTGGGCCTTTTCGATTTCGTCGAACAGCACCACCGTGTAGGGCCGACGGCGCACGGCCTCGGTCAACTGGCCGCCCTCGTTGTAGCCCACATAGCCCGGAGGGGAGCCGATGAGCTTCGAGACCGTGTGGCGCTCCATGAATTCGGACATGTCCAGACGGATCATGGCCTCTTCGGAGCCGAAGAAGTAGGTGGCCAGGGCCTTGGTCAGTTCGGTTTTGCCGACCCCTGTGGGACCGGAGAACACAAAGCTGGCGATGGGTCGATTGGGGTTTTTGAGGCCCACCCGCGCCCGACGGATGGCCCGAGAGACGGCCTTGACCGCTTCGTCCTGGCCGATGAGCCGCTGGTGCAGCACCTCTTCCATGTGCAGGAGTTTTTCGGACTCGGATTCCGTCAGTTTGTTGACGGGCACGCCGGTCCAGGAGGCGACGATGTGGGCGATGTCCTCCTCGTCCACCACGGGGGAGGCGTCGGTGGTTTGCTCTTCGCTCTTTTTGTTCTGGGCGATCGCGCGGATTTCCTGTTTGATTTCCATCTCGCGATCGCGCAGTTCGCCCGCCTTATCAAAGTTCTGGGCGCGCACCGCGTCATCCTTCTGCTTGAGGACTTCCCGCAGTTCCTTATCGAGTTCCTTCGCCGCCGGAGGCAGTTGGGAATTCATCAGCCGCACCCGCGACCCGGCCTCATCGATCAAATCGATCGCCTTGTCGGGCAGGAAGCGATCGCTGATGTAGCGATCAGACAACTTCGCCGCCGCCTCCAGGGCCGCATCGGAAATCTTCAGCTTGTGGTGCTGTTCATAGCGCTCCCGCAGGCCATGGAGAATCTCGATGGTCTCATCCACCGACGGCTCACCCACCATCACCGGCTGGAAACGCCGCTCCAGGGCCGCATCCCGCTCGATGTGCTTGCGGTACTCATCGAGGGTCGTCGCGCCGATGCACTGCAACTCACCCCGCGCCAGGGCCGGCTTGAGGATATTGGCCGCATCGATCGCGCCCTCGGCCGCCCCCGCCCCGATCAGCGTATGCACCTCATCAATCACCAGGATCACATTCGCCGCCGAACGGATCTCATCCATGATTTTTTTGAGGCGCTCCTCAAACTCCCCGCGATATTTCGTACCCGCCACCAGCAGGCCAATATCCAGGGTCACCACCCGCTTTTCTTCCAGGATGTCCGGCACGTCGCCATTGGCAATGCGCTGGGCGAGGCCCTCCGCGATCGCGGTCTTACCCACCCCCGGTTCCCCGATCAGCACCGGATTATTCTTCGTCCGGCGACCGAGGATCTGGATCACCCGCTCGATCTCCTTCTGGCGACCCACCACCGGATCCAGCTTGCCATCGGCAGCCATCTGGGTCAGGTTCGCCCCAAACTCATCGAGGGTCGGCGTCTTCGTGCGGCCCTGGGAACCCCCCGTGGTCACCTCCGCCGTCTCACCCAGCATCCGGATCACTTGGGTCCGCACCTTGGTCAGATCCACCCCCAGATTCTCCAGCACCCGGGCGGCAACCCCCTCCCCTTCGCGGATCAGGCCCAGCAGCAAATGCTCCGTGCCGATGTAGTTGTGCCCAAGCTGCCGCGCCTCCTCCAGGGAGAGCTCCAAAACCCGTTTCGCGCGGGGCGTAAAGGGAATTTCAACCGCCACGAAGCCGGACCCGCGTCCGATAATTTTTTCCACCTCAATCCGCGCGTCCTTGAGGTTGACGCCCATGGACTTCAGCACTTTGGCGGCAACGCCGGTGCCTTCCCCAATCAGGCCGAGGAGGATCTGTTCGGTGCCCACGAAGTTATGACCGAGGCGGCGCGCTTCCTCCTGGGCCAGCATGATCACCTTAATGGCTTTTTCTGTGAAGCGTTCAAACATTGGCGTTTCCCTTTCACCTGCGTCGTGCTGGTACGGTCAATTCTAACACGGGGGGATCGCTAGATTGTGTGCCAAGGTCTACCATCCGGGGCGGCGTTCAGGGGCAACGATTGACCCTTTTTGGATTGATTTTGGCAGTCAGGCGTTCCCCTTTTTTAGGAGGGTTTATGGTGAATGACAAATGGTTTCTTGTGGACTTTGGGGGGATACTCCTGGGCTTTTTGCCGCCAAAAGTGGGGAATATTGATGATAGAAATCGCTGCCCTTGCGAGGCTCCCTTGAGGGGCTGGCGCTGGGGGATGGATGGGGGCCTGGGGTGGCGCGATCACGAGGATTGCCCCTCAATCTAGCGCATGGCTTGGGGATGTGGCGGCCGGGGGGACGCTTTCTTGCCAGTGCCAACCGGCGGCGAGGGCGCGATCGCGCACCAGGGTTTGCCAGCTTTGCAACTGGGCGGGGAAGGCGGGATGGTCGAGGCCGCTGCGCCAGAGGATGGCCGCATCTTCGCCGGTGGCGGCGTAGTAGTTTTTGCGAATGCCCGCCTGCTTGAAGCCAAATTTGTCGTAGAGCGATCGCGCGGCTTGGTTGGTGGTGCGCACCTCCAGGGTGGCCCGGGCCATGCGGCGGCGATGGGCGGCCTCCAGCAACCCCCACAGCAGGGTTTGGCCTAGGCCCTGCCCCTGATGGTCCGGGTGGATCGCCAGCAGGGTGATGTGGGCCTCATCCAAAATTGCCCATTGGCAACCGATGCCGATGGGGGCGATGGGGGCGGCGGCGAGGTCCGGGCTGGTCGCAAACAGCCCCAGCAGGTCGCTACAGGGGCTATCGAGTTCGCGGCGGTAACCGTCTAGGGTCCAGAGGCCCCCCAGGGCTGCGCGATCCAAGGTCACCGTGGGTTCTAGATCGGCGGCGACGAGGGGGCGCAGGAAAAAATGCTTGGACTCGGGGGCCATAACCTAGCGGGGTGGCAAATGGGGGAAGGGGTCAGTCCGCAACCATGGCCTTTTGCCGTGGCTTTATGACGGGCGGGCTGTTGTCCCATTTTAGGGGGGCCGGTGAACGCCCCCGCGATCGCGGTGGAATTCTCACCCCGCCGAGTTCTCAGAATAGATCCCCCCAGCCCGGGTAACGACGTGCCCATTACTACGAAAAAAGTATTCAAAAATACGTACACCCCAGTACCCCACGGCCCTCGGATCGTTCCGCCTCGGGAGCATGAACTGCGCCCCAAAGTAGCCCAGGTTAAGGGCCAGCGCGATCGCAACCTAAGGGAAGGAAGCCATAAATCTAAGGCCCGGTAAGGGAACCTCAAAACGTCAGATCTGGACCAGTTCAGGGGCAGATCTTATTAAATCCTTATCAAGTTTTTCTAATTGACAAACTGTCGTCTCGGAACCCTATTGTGGGGGAGCGACCCCATCAGCAATTCCCTTGAAAAATTCGCCGTAGGTAGCGGTATATAGTTACGGGGGCGATCGCCACTTAGGGGGCGCTCAGTCCTTCCATTCATGGGCTGACTGCGGATAATTTCCATGGCCTAGGTCATTGGATTAATCGTCCCGTTGTGCCCTCATCAGCTTCCTAGCGCAGGTCAGTTTCGGCCCTAAAGCAAGCTCCAGCGCGATCGCCCATCACCCCCACCGGGAGGGTTGTTTTGCCATGACCATTAATCAGAAAAACCGCGAAAGTCGCCGCAAACAAGCGCTACAATTCGTGCGGTTGCGAATAGGCACCATTTACGGCGGCATAGGGCTCTGGGAAAATCGACACCATGACCAGAGCAGGTAACGCTTTAAAAATTGTCCTAGAAACCCACAGCATCAGCCGAAATCGTCTGGCGATCGCCATGGGGGTAGACCGATCCAATGTCAGCCGCTGGGTATCCGGCGAGCGTGATCCCGTTGCCGATGCGGTCTACGGAATTCATCAGGCCCTCCATCAATTGAATCCGGAGGCGGCGGCCCTTTTTGTGCGCCTTTACTTACATGACGAAAACGGGGGAGATGGCAACTCGGATGGGGACTATTGAGTCGATGACCCATTAGTAATCATTGGCAACCATGGGGACGGCACGGATGTCGTTCGGCGATGGGTTTCGCTCTAGGGTGGCGGGACAAAGTGGTTAAGACTGTCACCTGGATCGCCCCGGTAGCTCGCGATCGCGGGGGCAACCGGTCCGGGGGTCGCCCATCGGCCATGGGGTGACTTCCTGTGGATCGCGCGGTTTCACGGAGCGGTGGAGGTCGCGATTGAGGACTAGGGGGCAGGGCGAGGCCGGGTGGGGAGGGGGTGTAATCGTCACCGGTCAGGCCGTGGAGACCGCCCTTGGTGCCGGGGGGACGGAGCGTCAAAATAGGAAGCACACACAAGCGCAACCCCCTGATGGGGCTCGGTGGAACGGGGCCTTATGAAATTTTCTCCTGCGGCGATCTATGACCTGTACCGGCGGGGGCTACGCCATCCGCGCTATCGCTGGTTGATTGTGGGGGCGACGCTGGCCTATTTGATCAGTCCGGTGGATTTGCTGCCGGAGGTGTTCCCGGTGGTAGGGGTGCTCGATGATGCGGCCCTGGTGATGCTGCTGCTGACGGAGCTGTCGCAAGTGGCGCTGGATTGGACGCGATCGCGCCGGTCATCCCCCAAGGCATCCCCGGCGGAGGATTCGACGGCTCCGGTGGTGGATGTGGACCCGCTGCCCTAGAGCCAGCCGCGATCGCGCGCGAACCACAGCAACATTGCCTGGTGGGGGCTCCCTAGGGGGCGGGCTTCCTGGAGTTGGGGCGAAAAGTGACTTCCCCGCTGTACGTTGCCTAGGGGCACCCAATCGAGATCCATCCCTTCCCCCAGGTGCAGGGCATCGCGGGGGACCGCGCAGGGGGCGGCGAAGAAGTAGCGGTGATAGGCCGGATCCGGCTCTTCGCGGCAGAGGGTGAGGCCGTCGGGGCAGTGGCCAATTTCTTCGCGCAGCTCCCGCTGGAGGGCCGGGAGAGGGTCTTCGTTCGCTTCGATGTGGCCCCCAAAGAATCCCCACACGCCGGGGTAGAGGATGTGGGGAAAGTCGTCCCGCAGTTGCATCAGGAAGGCGGGTTCGGCCCCGTCGGTGCGGTGGAGGATGGCGAGGGTGACGGCGGTGCTGGCCATGGCTTTAGGGGTTGGGGGGGTGCTGGTGGTGGCTTAGGGGGCGGGCTGGCGCTGGAGGCGATCGCGCTCGATGGCGTAGGGTTCTCCCCAGTCGCGATCGCCCACGGGTACGGCTTGGTAACGCAATTCCACCTGGACGGTGAGGCGATCGCCCACGGTCAGGGGGGCTTCGCTGTCGGTGCGGATCCAGAGGCTGCCGCTGCCGTCCTGGAGGCGATAGACGGCCCCATTGAGCAGGGGGAGCCGCTGCTCGACGGTGCCCTCTAGGGTGACGATTTCGCTGGCTGTGCCGTCACTGGCTGTGCTGTCACTGGCGGGGGATTGGGCCGCCCCTGGGGTGGTGATCTGCTGCCGCGCGATCGCGATTGTTGTCACCTCCGCCGTGGTCAATGCCCCGCCGCAGGCCAGCAGCCCCGAGGCCGCGATCGTGATCGCCAGCCTTGGCCCCAGGTTGCCCAGCCGCCGCGATCGCCCCCAGATTCCCACCCCTTCAATTCCCATCATTTAGCGTCCCGGCCCTGGCTCCTAAACCTGATCTTTTCCCCTAATTCTTTGATCTTTAGTAATAGTGGCAACGCTGGCCCCATCCCCAACGGCATCGCGCCCCGGCCCTGGGGCAACCGGCCCCCTCCATCGCCCGACGCGATCGCCCGCCCCCATCCGCCCTCAAAATCTCAAAATACTCGAAATAATCTCGAAACAAATTAGGTCGGGCGTTCCCCAATCTGGGACACTATCAGGCAAAGTAGGCAAAGATGACGCCCATTGGGGAGATGCTCCCCGCCGAGCCCCCTTGCGCCGTTTTGGAGTATTCGATCACCATGGCCGCCCGCCTTCTTGATGGTAAAGCCCTCGCCGAACAGATCTATGGAGACCTGCGCGATCGCGTCGCCGCCCTGATCCCCGCACGGGGCCGCGCCCCCGGCCTCGCCGTGCTGATGGTGGGCGACAACCCCGCCAGCGCCGCCTATGTCCGCAATAAGGAGCGCGCCTGTGAGCGGGTGGGTATTGTGTCCTTTAGCCGTCACTTGCCCGCCGATACCCCCCAGGAGGCCCTCGTCGAGGCAATCCACGCCCTCAACCGGGACGATCGCGTGGACGGCATTTTGGTGCAACTGCCCCTGCCGACGGGCCTCGATGGCAATGCCCTGCTGCTGGAAATCGACCCGGATAAGGACGCGGACGGATTGCATCCGGTGAACCTGGGGCGGCTGGTGCGCCAGGAACCGGGCCTGCGAAGCTGCACCCCCGCCGGTGTGATGGACCTGCTGGCGGCCAATGCCATTGATCCCGCCGGGAAACGGGTGGTGGTGGTGGGGCGCAGCATCCTGGTGGGCAAACCCCTGGCCCTGATGCTGCTCGATGCCAATGCCACCGTGACGATCGCCCATTCCCGTACGCCGAATTTGGCGGACCTGTGCCGACAGGCGGACATCGTGGTGGCGGCGGTGGGGCGACCGGGCCTGATTACGGCGGACATGATCCAACCGGGGGCGATCGCGATCGATGTGGGCATCAACCGCATCGAGGGGCCGGATGGCAAAGGAAAATTGGTGGGGGACATCGCCTTTGATGAGGTGGCCGCGATCGCCAGCGCCATCACCCCCGTCCCCGGCGGCATCGGCCCCATGACCGTCGCCCTGCTCATGGCCAACACCGTCCGCAGCTATGAATGGCGCACCCAACCGGCCTAGGGTTGTTGATCCTTGGTGATCGTAGCGATCGCTACGGAAGACCCCCCAGCGATACAATGGCCCCACAGAACGCCCCGTCCTTGACCGTTTTTGCCCCATCGTCCACCGATCGCCCCCGGCGGCCTCGATTCACCCCCCATGACTTCCCTAGAGCCCATGACCCGCACCGCTGACGGCCTCGGAACCGCCGAACTGCCCCCCGCGCTCGCCCCCTTTGACCTCAAGGCGTACCTCAAGGAGCGCCAAGCCACGGTCGAAACGGCCCTCGATCGCGCCCTGCCCATGGCCTACCCCGAGACCGTCTATGACGCCATGCGCTACTCCCTCCTGGCCGGGGGCAAGCGCCTGCGCCCGATCCTGTGTCTGGCCGCCTGCGAACTGGTGGGCGGAACCCAAGCCCAAGCCCTGCCCACCGCCTGCGCGTTGGAGATGATCCACACCATGTCCTTGATCCATGACGATCTGCCGTCAATGGACAACGACGACTACCGGCGCGGCAAACTCACCAACCACAAGGTCTACGGTGAAAGCGTGGCGATTTTGGCGGGGGATGGGCTGCTGGCCTACGCCTTTGAATATGTGGCCACCGCCACGGAGGGGGTGAGTGCCGATCGCGTCCTGCGGGCGATCGCCATTTTGGGCAAAGCCGTGGGGGCAGCGGGCCTCGTGGGCGGTCAGGTGGTGGATCTGGCCTCCGAGGGCAACCCCGACACCACCCTCGAAACCCTGGAATATATCCACCTCCACAAAACCGCCGCCCTGCTGGAAGCCTGCGTGACCACCGGCGCTACCCTGGGGGGGGCGAGCGATCGCGTCGTCGAGCAGTTGGGGCAATACGCCCGGGCCATTGGCCTCGCCTTCCAGATCATTGACGATATCCTCGATATCACATCCACCACCGAAGTCCTCGGCAAGAGCGCCGGAAAGGATCTCGATGCCCAGAAGGCCACCTATCCCAGCCTGTTGGGCCTTGAGGAGTCGCGCGATCGCGCCCGCCAACTGATCGATCAAGCCAAGGCCCAGCTTGAGGAATTCGGGGACGCCGCCGCCCCCCTGAGCGCCCTGGCGGACTACATCGTGGCGCGCCAACATTAGGGCCATTGCCCCCGCGATCGCGCCCCCCGCGCCAGCCCAAACCGTTTCCTATTCCCCTACCCCCAGACATGATCTGAAGACCTATGGAGGATTTAAGGCACATTGTTGACAACCGCGTACTCCTGGTGGCCCTGGTGGCCTGCACCATCGCCCAATGTCTAAAGGTGGTGGTGGAACTGGCCCGTCACCAGAAGCTCAACCTGCGGGTGCTGGTGGAAACGGGGGGAATGCCCAGTGCCCATTCGGCCCTGGTGGCGGCCCTGGCGACGGGCATCGGCCAGACCGTGGGCTGGGACAGCATTGAATTTGCCCTGGCGACGATTTTCGCGATCATTGTCATGTACGACGCGGCGGGGGTGCGGCAGGCGGCGGGTAAGCAGGCCCGGATCCTGAACCAGATCGTGGATGAAATTTTTCAAGATGATCTTCAGTTCAATGAGGCGCGCCTGAAGGAACTGTTGGGCCATACGCCGGTGCAGGTGATTGTGGGCTGCATTCTGGGCATTGCGATCGCCTTTGTGGCGGTGCCATCGTCCTATTCCTAGGGGGTGTTTCATGGGGATCCCGATGGTGGTTCGGGGGTGGTTCCCATGGAAGCGGCAATGGCGCGATCGCCCGCCGTAGAGCCAGCGACAAACCCTAGTACAATAAAGCGGTTTATGACGGCTGTGGACCTGATTTACCGACATGATCGAGCGCTATACCTTGCCTGAAATGGGCAATCTGTGGACAGATGCCTACAAGTTGCAGACGTGGCTCCAGGTGGAGATCGCCGTTTGCGAAGCCCAGGCGGAACTCGGTTATATCCCCAAAGAAGCCGTCGAAGAAATTAAGGAAAAGGCGAACTTTGATCCCCAGCGGGTGCTGGAAATCGAGGCGGAAGTCCACCACGATATGATCGCGTTCCTGACGAACGTGAATGAGTATGTGGGGGATGCGGGGCGCTATATTCACCTGGGCCTGACCAGTTCGGATGTGCTGGATACGGCCCTGGCGTTGCAGTTGGTGGCGAGTCTGGATATTTTGCTCAACCGCACGGAGGCGCTGATCCAGGCGTTGCGCTACCAGGCCCAGGAGCATCGCAATACGGTGATGATTGGCCGCTCCCACGGGATCCACGCGGAGCCGATTACGTTTGGCTTTAAGGTGGCGGGTTGGCTGGCGGAGATGCTGCGGAACCGCGATCGCCTGGTGCGGCTGCGGGCTCAGGTGGCGATCGGCAAGATTTCTGGGGCGGTGGGCACCTATGCCAATATCGATCCTCGGGTGGAGTCGATCACCTGCCGCATTCTGGGCCTAGAGCCGGATACGGCTTCAACCCAGGTGGTGTCGCGTGATCGCCACGCGGAATATGTGCAAACCCTGGCCCTGGTGGCGGCGTCGATCGAGCGGTTCGCCGTGGAAATCCGCAACCTGCAACGGACGGATGTGCTGGAGGTGGAGGAATTTTTCGCGAAGGGCCAAAAGGGTTCGTCGGCGATGCCCCACAAGCGCAATCCGGTGCGTTCGGAACGGCTGACGGGGATGGCTCGGTTGATTCGCGGCAACGCGATCGCGGCCCTCGAAAACGTGGCCCTATGGCACGAGCGGGACATTTCCCACAGCTCCGTCGAGCGGGCGATTTTGCCGGATTCGTCGATCATTTTGCACTTCATGCTGGTGGAAATGACCAACCTGGCGAAGAACCTGCTGGTCTATCCCGAGAACATGCTGCGCAATATGAACCGCTACGGCGGTGTGATCTTCAGTCAGCGGGTGATGCTGGCCCTGGTGAAGAAGGGCATGGCCCGCGAGGATGCCTACGCCACGGTCCAGGGCTGCGCCCACCGGGCCTGGAATGTGGAAACGGGGGATTTCCGCGCCCTGATTACCGCCGATCCGGAGGTGAATCAGTTCCTCTCGAAGGCGGAAATTGAGGAGTGTTTTGATCCCCAATACCACCTGCGCCACCTGGACGATATCTATCAGCGTTTGGGTATTTAGGGTTCTTCGGTGGGGGCTGGGCGGGGAAACCCCGCCCCTACGGGGGGTTTGGGGTGTTGGGTGTGTTTTCAATTGCGCCCTCGATTCCCATCCCTCCCAAAAAATCCCAAGGATCCCAGGGTCTCGACAATTCCATCAAGGTTCCATCAAAATAGCCCTCCGTTCACCAGCTTTTGAGGGTTGGTTTACGGGGGGCTTTGATTTGTTGATGGGGTGTAGGGGGGTGAGGGACGCGATCGCGCCTCCCAGAATCCCAAACCTATGACCTTACTGGTGCTGGACGAACTCCCCCGTCACGGTGCCAGAATCATCGGTCGCCGCCCGCAGGGCACCCACCACCTCTTCGCCCCGCAGCCGGATGCCGATTTCAAACAGCAGATCCGCCACCTCATCCTTGGCCAACTTGCCATCCCGCAGGGAAGAAAACCGCTCCTCTAGCTGCTCGAACACCTGGGCCTTGAGGCTGCGGATGTCGTCCTGGAGCTTGTCGCGGGTTTCGCTGAGGCGCTCGTTGAGGCTGCCGGTTTTGCGATCGATTTCGCCATCGAGGTTCTGGCTGCTGCTCTGGAGCTTTTGAGTGAGGCGATCGCCCTGTTGCCGCAGTTCAATGGTTTCATCTTCGAGGGCGGCGGCGAGGCCCTTGAGGCGCTTTTCAAACCCATCCACGGCGGTGCTCAGTTGGGTCGAAAGGCTAACCTTGAGTTCCTCAACGCGATCGTGCAGGTCGCGATCAATCAAAGAAAGCTGGGATTCAAACTGCCCCAGGCGCTCGTCATATTCCCGCAGTTGGCGGCCAATGATGATGTCACGGATTTGATCGACGTTACCAAGGCGATCGCGGATATCTTGCTTGTCCATGGGGGTTTAGCGAACCTCAGACTATAGTTTGGCCCCCTGGGGGGAGGCTACGGGGAGACCAGGGCGAGGATACAGGCCCAGTGGCTGCACCCAAGGGGGGGAATGGGTGAAGCCCACCGTCTCCCCAGAACTATAGCCGCAATTTTGCGGGAAACCGAGGGCGGCTGGGGGAATTCTGCGGGGGCGCTAATCCAAAATTTGCCACGCCAGGTTGCCGTCGCGATCGCTCACGGTCAGCCGCAGCCCCTGGAGGGTGCCGCGATCGCCCTTGAGGGTGCAGGTGAAACTCGCGCCGGGATAGATGGGCACCAGGCGATCGCCACAGTCCACCACCGGGCGGGTGACGGGCTGACCGGGCGTCTTTTTCGCCGCCGCATCGGCCATGCCGTCGGCCACCGCCTTGCTGGCCTGGGCGAGATCTAATAACCCTCGGGCATTCCAGTTGAACTGGTCCGCGCGATCGGTGCCCCGAACCGCAATGGCAATGGTCACCTCACTGCTGAGCTCTAGCTGACAGGTGATCGGGGCACCGCGATCGGGGGCCTGGTTTTGGGGACAGCGCACCCGCTGCGCCGCCGGTCCCATCCGTTGACTAATGGTCTGTTGCAACGTCGCTTCGAGGGGCGTCGGGGGGCGATCATCGCCATCTGCACCGCCACAGGCCCCTAGCCCAAGGGCCACCAACAGGCATAGGGTGATCGCGGGGGAACAACCGGGGGACAGGGCAATGGAACGCACGGCATCAGGGCCAGGGCAATGGCGAACAACTCCTTTCTATCGCCATGGTGGCCCCGCCGGGGAGTGGGGTCAATTCCGAAGCGCCCCGGAGGTTCAGTTGCCCCAGGCCAGATCCCCTAGGCAAGCTGCTGCCGCTCCTGTTCCAGCAACACCAGCAGGTGCGTATTCCCCTGGCGTTTGGCGGCGGCAATGCGCTGCTCTAACCGGCGCAAAATCGCGTCCCGATGGGTGCGCGCCACGGTGGACATGGGGGCGATGGGGGTCAGGCGCTTGGCCGTCCGGGCGTCTTCCCGGGGCAAAATCCGACCGGCAGCATCCGTTTGGTAGGGAATGCCCCGATAGGTCAAGGCCAACTGGGGTTGGGGTGGGATGGATTCGGCCTCGCGGGGATGGTAGGTCAGCCCGCGATAGGTGCAGGTTTCTGGGCGATCGCGCCACTGCACGGACGGGGCGGTGGGCGTGTAGGAAATGCCGCGATAGGTAAGCCGCATGGGAAGATCCCTCCGTTGACGATGGGGCCGCTGCCCACAGGGGTTGGGGCGTGGCGGCACCGGGAATTAAGATGGGCCGATCCCCTAATTCAAGGGGCCAGCACTGCGCAGGGGGCGCGCCCGATCCGCGATCGCGCCGAGACCATGGCCCGTCGAGGTTGGCTGCAACGGCCCCCACAGGCCCCCCTGACCGGGCACCGCCGCGCTGCTCACGGGTGAATAGTCATAGGTCCAGCGATCGGGGGTCGGGCGCATGGCGGATCTCCTGGGGGGCGACGGGGACAGGGCAGGATCGGAATTAGGCAAAAGAGATTAATGCGCAATCTTTTTTCTGTGCCCTAATTTACATTTTTTGAGCAAGTTGGCTTGGCCGTCCAGAATTCATGACAAAAATTCACGGCGCGATGGGTGCCCCCGCGATCGCCGGTGGCTGTGGATAACGGTGGAGACTCCTAGGGGCGGCGGAAGCGGGCGAGGAGTTGATCGAGTTCCGGCAGTTTGAGGGCCAGGGCGATCGCGAGGAACAGCCCCAGACCAATGGCGCTGCCCCCGGCAATTTGCACGAGGTGCTGCCACAGTTGCCCCGTTCCGAGGGCGCTTTCGAGGCCCAGGCGCGTTCCCCAGCAGCCGATCCCCGCGATCGCGCTGGCCGCCAACAGGCCCCCAAAGGGTTTGAGCCAATCCCGCCAGGGCAAACCGCCGATGCGCCCATGGAGCAACACCAGCAGGGTCACCAGGGCCACCAAATTCACCCCCACCGTCGCCAGGACAATGCCCGCCGCCCCGAAATAGGGCACCAGGAGCCAGTCGAGCAGGGCATTGAGAAAAATATTGACGATGCTGACCCGGAAGGGGGTTTGGCCGTCCCCGAGGGCGTAGAACACCCGCACCATCAGATCGCGCCCCAGGTAAATAAACATGCCGACGCTGCTGGCCATGAAGACCGTGGTCACCAGGGCGGAATCCCTGGCGGCAAAGGCTCCCCGCTCATAGACCGCCCGCACGATCGGCTCCGCTAGGGGGATCAAAATGGCGGACAGGGGCAGCATGGCGATCGCCACCACAATCAGGCTCTGGCGGATGCGCGATCGCAGCTCCTGACGCGATTCAAGGCCCGCCAACCGAGACAGCAGCGGCAACAGCGGCACCAGCACCACATTGGACAGCAGACCCAGGGGCGTTTGCACCAGCAAATTGGCGTAGTTGAGGGCGGCGGCGGCTTGGGGAATATAGCTGGCGAACACCAGATCCGTATATAAATTCACCTGCAACATGCCCGAGGACAGGGTGGCCGGGGCCATCACCTTGAGCACATCGCGCACGCCGGGGTGGCGCAGTTCCCACCGCAGCCGCAGTTTGCCCATGCCGGTGCGGGCCTGGTCCGGCAGTTGCACGAGCCATTGCAGCACCGCGCCGCCGAGGGTGCCCGCCGCCAGCAGCCCCGCCCCCAGGGCCAGCAGTTGGGGGGAATTGGCGCTCAAATCCAGTTGATTCAGGCCGGGTAGGGTCGCTAGGGGGCCGTCGGGACCGCCGATCGCGGCGAGCCAGTAGATCCCGATCGCGCCGATGGTCACCACACTCGACAGGAGGGGGCTGATGGAGGGCAGCCAGTAGCGATCGGCGGCGTTGAGGGTGCCAAAGCCGATGCCAATGAGTCCCGCCAACAGGGCGATCGGGGCCATGATTTGCAGTTGCAGGGCGGCCAGGTCGCGGGTGCGGGCCAAATCCGCAAAGGTGGCGGCGCTGATGCCCTGGCGACTCGCTTCGGTCCAATCCATCGACAGGCCCGGTGCCAGCAGGCCCATGAGGGGATCCGCCAAAAAGATCAGGGCGATGCTCACCAGCAGCAGGGCCAGACCGACGACGGTGGTGACCGTTTCGACGATCGCGGCGGCCTCCCGGCGATCGCGCTTGGCCAGGACGCTGACCATGGCGCTGTGGAATGGGCCGTTGATGCCCCCGAGCAGGATCAGCAGAAAGCCGGGGATCACATAGGCATAGCTGTAGGCATTGACCACCGGCCCGGCCCCGAAGGCGGCGGCGATCGCCTGTTGGCGCACCAGACCGGCGATTTTGCTCAGGAGGGTGGCGATGGCGACGATGCTGGCGATGGAAACGAGCGATCGCGGGGCCTGGGGGGAGTCGGACAAGGGAAGGGTACCAATGGGGGCGATCGCGGTGGATCCACAGAAATCTACGGGCCAGGGCGATCAGATCCCGATCCCGCCGTGGGATTCAGTGACCTTGGCTATTCATTTAACCCCCATTTCAGGATCGCGATCGCGATTATTCCAGCGGCCCCGACGGCCTCTAAGCTCCCTAAAATTCCTAGAATGTAGTCCCGTCCAGTTTTTGTCGTCCTGTCCGTCGTCCCTTTAACCAAGCCAGTTTTATTTTTATATGACGCCTCCGGTCCCTTCGATGGCTCCCCCTGCCCCCCGCGATCGCGCCGATGGCGATGACCATTTGGTGCTCCTGGATGTGACGGGGATGCGCTGCGGCGGCTGCGTGGCGGCGGTGGAAAGGCGGCTCCAGGCCCAACCGGGGGTGACGGCGGCCTGTGTGAATCTGGTGACGGGTACGGCGACGGTGGCGATCGCGGCGACCACGGATCCAACTAATCTCGCGGCGGCCCTGACGGCGGCGGGGTTTCCCAGCCAGGTGCGATCGCCGGAGGATCCGGACCCGCTCCCAGAAACGCCGGGGTCGGCAACGGGCGATCGCGACGGACGGTGGAGTCAACTGGCCTTTGCGGCGGCGCTGCTGCTGGTGTCTGGGGTCGGGCATTTGGACCATTTCGGCCTGACAATCGCCCCCTGGCTGGGCACCATTGGGTTTCACTTTGCCGCCGCCACCCTGGCGATCGCGGGGCCGGGGCGCGAACTGCTCTGGGATGGCCTCGTGGGCCTGGGGCGACGGATCCCCACCATGAATTCCCTGATCGCCCTGGGCACCCTTTCGGCCTATGGGGCGAGCGTCGTTGCCCTGCTGGTGCCCGAGTGGGGTTGGGATTGCTTCTTTGATGAACCGGTGATGCTGCTGGGGTTTATTTTGCTCGGGCGCACCCTGGAGGCGCGGGCGCGGCGGCGGGCACGATCCGCCTTTGAAGCGCTGCTGGCCCTCAAACCCACCCGAGCCCGCGCGATCGCCGATGGCCGTCAACTGCCCCCGAACCTCACTTTCCAGGAAATTTCCATCGATCGCGTCGGTCCGGGCCAATGGCTGCTGGTGCTGCCGGGGGACAAAATCCCCGTGGATGGGGAAGTCAGCGCCGGTCAAACCACCGTGGACGAGTCGCTCCTGACGGGGGAATCCATGCCCGTGCCCAAAGGCCCCGGCGATCGCGTGGCGGCGGGCACCCTGAATCAAGGCGGCGCGATCGCCCTGCGGGCCGAACGGGTGGGGCGCGACACGGAACTCGCCCGCATCGTCCGCATGGTGGAAGCCGCCCAGGGCCGCAAAGCCCCGATCCAAAAACTGGCCGATCGCGTGGCGGGGCAATTCACCTACGGCGTCATGGCGATCGCCGCCCTCACCTTCGCCTTCTGGAGCACCCTCGGGGGCCGCTGGTTTCCCCAGGTCTTGACCCACGGCACCGGCAGCGCCACCCACCTCGGCCATCTGGGCATGGACGCCATGGTTGCAGCGGGCGCAGCGGGCATGGAACCGGCGGCCAGCGCGATCGCCCCCATCCCCTGGCTCGCGGCATTGGGGGAACCGTTGATGGCGGGCATGGCCAATGGCACCCCCTCTCCGATTTTGCTGGGGCTCAAGCTGGCGATCGCGGTCCTCGTGGTGGCCTGCCCCTGCGCCCTGGGATTAGCGACGCCGACGGCTCTCCTGGTGGGATCAAGCCTCGGGGCCGAGCGGGGACTGTTGTTGCGGGGGGGCGATGTCCTGGAGCAAATCGAGCGCATTGACACGATCGCCTTCGACAAAACCGGCACCCTCACCACCGGCCGCCCCACCCTGACGGACTGCATCCCCCTCGCGGACACCTGGGATGAGGCAAACATCCTAGCCCTCGCCGCCGCCGTGGAAACCGGCACCCGCCACCCCCTCGCCGACGCGATCGCCACCGCCGCCCGCGATCGCACCCTGACCCTACCGGAGGCCAAGGATTTTCAAACGGAGGCCGGATCCGGCGTCTGGGCCACCATCGACGGGGCGATCGTTCGGGTGGGCCGCGAAACCTGGCTCGCCACCTGCGGCGTTGAAATTCCCGAGGATCTGGGCGATCGCATCGTCCCCCTCGCCACCGTTGGCAAAACCGTCGTCGCCGTCGCCCGCGATCAACAGCTTCTGGGCCTGATCGCCGCCGCCGACCCCCTCAAGCCCGACGCCGCGATCGCCATCGCCACCTTGAAAAACCAAGGGCTGCGGGTCCATCTACTCACGGGCGATCGCCCCGAAACCGCCACCGCGATCGCCCAGGCCCTCGGCCTCGACCCCGAAACCGCCATCCAAGCCCGCGCCACCCCCGCCGCCAAAGCCGCCGCGATCGCCCAGTGGCAGGCCAACCGTCAGCACGTTGCCATGGTCGGCGACGGCACCAACGACGCCCCCGCCCTCGCCCGCGCCCACGTGGGCATCGCCATGGGAGCCGGCACCGACGTGGCCGTAGAAACCGCCGGCATCGTCCTCACCCACGGCCGCCCCAGCGCCGTCGCCGAAGCCCTCGACCTCGGGCGGGCCACCTTCGCCAAAATACGCCAAAATCTCGCTTGGGCAATGGCGTACAATTTAATCGGCATCCCCCTCGCGGCGGGCCTCGCCCTGCCCAGCTTCGGTGTTTCCCTCAGCCCCGCGATCGCAGCGGCCCTGATGGCCTTCAGTTCCGTCAGCGTCGTCACCAACTCCCTGCTATTGCGCCTATGGACGCCGAAAATTGGTCAGATCCATCGCTCGACCACCGATTGAACTGCGAAGGTGCAGCGATTGGGCTAGGCATCGCCTAAATTGATATCATCCCTAGGGGCCTACGCCCCCACCCCGCGAACCGTCTTAGGTCTCACCACTGCAAAAACATGGCTCCAGAACCGCGCCAGAATCACCTGTTGATTGTCGAAGACGATAAAGGGCGTCGGGAAATCGTACTCGAAAATCCCGTGTATTCAGTCGGGCGCGATCCCAAGTGTGATGTCATTCTTGTGTCACAGTTTGTCTCACGCCGCCATGCCACCCTGGTGCGCCTGTCCTACGATGACGGCACCGCCTACTACCGCATTGTGGATGGCAACCTCAAGGGCAAACCGAGCGCCAATGGGCTGTTGATCAACGGCCGCAAGCTCCAGGTCCACGATCTTCAGAATGAGGATGAGATCGTGTTTGGTCCCCAGGTGCGCGCCATCTACTACACCCTGAAACAGGACACCCTGTCGATCGGGCCGCCGGATGAGTTTGATATCACCCTCATCAGCCCCAATATGGTCGGCGATCCGGAGGATGGGGACGAGGACGATTAGGGGTGCCCGATCGCGGGACGACGGGGGATCAGAAACAGTCAGCCAGGGCATCGGGGGATGGCCCTGGCTAAGGGGGAGGGGGGTGTTGGCCTTGGGGGGCTAATAACGGTTAATCAATATTTTTTGCGTTGCCCAGATTGGGCCGTGGCTTAGGCTGGGGTCGCGATCGCCGGTTGGTGGGGGCGGCGGCGGCCTTGGCTTCTAGCCGGTCACTTGGCTGAGGGGTTCGAGGAGTCCGCTGGCGTTGAGGCTGCCGCTGAGCAGGTCGGACATTTGGCGGCAGTGGTTGTCCTGGCGCAGGGGCAATTCTTCGTTTTTGATGATGAAGTGCAGACCCGTGCGATCGGCGGCGCGATCGGGGGTGTCAATGAGAATTTCGACGGTGACGAGCTGGGAAAAGGTCACATTGCCGGGGGTTTCCTTCGCTACGATGTAGTCCCCCGATTTGTAGATGACATCGAGCCGACAGCCTTCTAGGGTGTCGTGCAGGAGCTTCAGGATTTGGTCCCGGGGGCTTGAGATGCAAAAGGAGCAGGTGTAGCGAGCCATAAAAAATGAGATGCTTACGGCTGTCTCGTCGGTTCTGCCCCATCATACCGAACTGCTGGGGTCTATCCGGGTAAGGGGGCAATTTCGTGGCGATCGCGGGGGACGTTTGCTGTAGGTGCTGTGCAGAAATCGCCCATGGGTTGGCATTGGCAAATGATGGATGATCGCGGTCGCTTGATTACCTTTGAAGGGATTGATGGGGCGGGGAAGACGACGCAGATCCGGCGGGTGCAGGCGTGGTTGATGGCGCATCCGGCGTGGCGATCGCGGCGATCGTTGGTGGTGACGCGGGAGCCGGGGGGGACGGCGATCGGGCGGCAGTTGCGGCAACTGTTGCTGGCGGGGCCGTCGCTGGCGGCGGGGGAGGGGGAGCGCCTCGATGAGGGGGCGGAGCTGATGCTCTATGCGGCGGATCGGGCGCAGCATGTGGCGACGGTGCTGGTGCCGACGTTGATGCAGGGGGGGGTGGTGCTGTGCGATCGCTATGTGGATTCGACGATCGCGTATCAGGGCTATGGGCGGCAGTTGAATTTGAAGATGATTGAGGTGCTCAATGATCTGGCGACGTCGGGGCTGCGGCCGGATCTGACCCTGTGGCTGGATGTGCCGGTGGATGCGGGGGCGCTGCGGCGACAGCGGCGATCGCCGGGGGAGGAGGGCGATCGCCTCGAAGAGGAGGGGCGGGCGTTCCATGAACGGGTGCGATCGGGGTTTGCGGCCCTGGCCCAGCGGGATTGCGATCGCGTGGTGCGCATTGATGGGACGGGGGATGAGGCGACGGTGTTTGCCCAGGTGCAGGGGGTTCTGCGCGATCGCTTCCGCAGTTGGTACGGGATGGAGTTGGATTAGGGGCTGACCTGGGAACGGGGGGATGGCGACGGGATTTTTTACGGAGTTGGTGGGCCAGGATCGGGCGATCGCGCTGCTGTCCCAGGCGGTTCTGCGCGATCGCGTGGCCCCGGCCTATCTCTTTGCGGGGCCGGACGGGGTGGGGCGGCGGCTGGCGGCCCGGTGTTTTGCCACGCTGCTGTTTGCGCCCTCCGGCTGCGAGGATCCACCGCCCGGACTGGCCCAACGGCTGGCGGCGGGGAACCATCCGGATCTGCTGTGGGTGGAGCCGACCTACCTCGATCGCGGCAAACTCCTGACCATTTCCGAAGCGCGGGCGGCGGGCTTTCGACGCCAGGGGGGGCCGCAGATTCGCCTGGAACAGGTGCGCGAGATTGGCCGGTTTTTGGGACGTCCGCCGCTGGAAGCGCCGCGATCGCTGGTGATCCTCGACGGGGCGGAAACCATGGCGGAGGGGGCGGCCAACGGTCTGCTCAAAACCCTAGAGGAGCCCGGTCAAGCGTCCTTGATTTTGCTGGCCCCCAGTGCCGATGCCCTCCTGCCCACCCTGGTGTCCCGCTGCGCGCGGATTCCCTTCCGGCGGCTCAGTGGGGCGGAACTGGTGACGGTGCTGGAGCGCACGGGCCACGGGGATTTGGCAAAACGGCCGGAGCTGCTGGCGATCGCCCAGGGGTCGCCCGGATCCGCGATCGCCCAGGGGGAAATCCTCGCCTCGGTGCCGGTGGATCTGCTGGAGCAGTTGAAAGTGCCCCCGCGATCGCGCCGCGCCGCCCTCACCCTGGCCAAACGCATCGACCACGACCTCGACGGCGATCAGCAACTCTGGCTCACGGGCTATCTCCAGCAAAGCTACTGGCACCAAACCGGCGGGCATTTTGACGCGATCGCCGCCGCCCACCACCTCGAAACCGCCCGCCAGCACCTGCGAAACTACGTCCAGCCGCGCCTGGTCTGGGAAATCACCTGCCTGCGCCTCGCCCGCCTCGTGGGGGCCTAGGGCAAGGCGATCGCGCCAATTGGCACCAACCTGGAAATAATTTGAAATAATCGGAAGCATTCCATCCCGCGACCCGATGGCGATCCCCGCCCACACAAGCAAGCTCCACTGCCCCCGCGATCGCGCCCACATTACCCCAACCCTCGCCATGATCCCCTCCCCGTCTCGCCCCACCGCCCTAGTCCTCAGCGCCCTGACCCTCGGCGGCAGTCTGCTGGTGCCCCAAGCCCTGCGGGCCTCCACCGTCACGGCGGAACCGATCCAATCCGCACCCCCCGCCCAATGGCTCCCGAGTGAACCCGACGGACGTCCCACGGGCCAGCCCAGCTATCAAGGCCAACCGAGCTACCAGGGCCAACCCAGCTATCAAGGGCAGTCGAACTACCAGGGCCAACAGGTGATCCATGTGGATTCCAACGCGGGCAGCGACAGCAATCCCGGCACCTTCGGCGCGCCCGTGCGGACGATCGCCCAAGCCCTCAGCCGCGCCCGCTACGGCGTCACCATCAAACTCGCCCCCGGCACCTACAGCCCCGATCGCGGCGAAAGCTTTCCGATCATCGTGCCGTCCGGCGTCAAACTCAGCGGCAGCAGCGGGGCCATGGGCAGCGGCATTGAAATCGTGGGGGGGGGCCGCTACCTCAGCCGCAGTTTTGCGGGGCAGGATGTGGCAGTGGTGCTCGAGGACGGCGCGATCGCGGAGGGCCTCACCGTCAGCAATCCCAACGTGCGGGGCACGGGCATCTGGGTCGAGACTGGATCCCCCATGATCGCCAACTGCACCCTGAGCGGCAGCCACCGGGACGGCCTTTTTGTCACGGGCAACGCCACGCCGGTGGTGGAGAGCAATATCTTCCAGCGCAATGGCGGCAATGGCCTATCGATCGCGCGGACGGCCCGCCCCATTGTCCGCAGTAACCATTTCGAGGCGACGGGATTTGGCATCACGGTGGGGGACAATGCCCAGCCGCTGCTGCAAAATAACCGCATTGTGGGCAACACGGACGGGGTGATCGTGACCCGCAGCGCCCAGCCGATTTTCCGCAGCAATGAAATCACCCAAAACCAGCGCGATGGGGTGGTGGCGATCGGTCAGGCGGCCCCGGACCTGGGCACCTACAGCAATCCGGGCAATAACCGCATCATGGGCAATGGCCGCTATGCCATCTACAACGCGACCCAGGGCAATACGATCCCGGCGGTGGGCAACCAGATCGATGGGGGCTCCAGCGGCGCGGTGACCCTGGCGAGTGCGGATCCAATAGCTCCGGTGCGGCTGGCGATGGGGCTAGCGCGGTAGAACCATGGGGAATTTGGCTCCGTGGCGATCGCCCCTGGCTCGGGCGCTGCACCGCAATCGGTCGCTGATCTATGCCCGCTATCTGCAACTGGCGACGGTGCGGTCGGATGGTACGCCCGCGAACCGTACCGTTGTGTTTCGTGGGTTTGGGCCGGATCAAGGTCAAGATCAGGATCAGGGCCTGGGCGATCGCCTGCGGTTTGTGACCGATCGCCGGAGCGAGAAAATTGCCCAGATTGCGGCGAATCCGGCGGCGGAAGCCTGCTGGTATTTCCCGAAAACCCGCGAACAGTTCCGCTTGGCCGGTCGCCTCCGGGCGTGGCAGGGGGGCGATCTGGACGCTGTTTCTGGGGATGGAACCGGGGGGGCGAAGCTGCGATCGCGGCTTTGGCAGGCCCTTTCGGCGGCGGCGCAACTGCAATTCGCGTGGCCCAGTCCGGGCGGCGATCGCCAGGATCTAGACCAAAATCCAGACGCCTTCAACCCACCGCCCCCCGACGCGATCGCGCCCCCCGACACCTTCGCCGTCCTCGAACTGGAGCCCCACCGGGTAGACTGGCTGCAACTGCGCGGCGACCCCCAGGACCGCATCTGCTTCTGGCACGACGGCGATCGCTGGCACCAGCGCAACATCAATCCCTAAACTCCCTCACCCAGTCCTCCGCATCTCCCCCCCTCCTCCCCATGACAGCACCGACTCAAACCGCCAAAAACGTCCTCGGCACCGATCTCGTCTCCTGCTGCACGGATCCCATGACGGGCTTCTATCGCAATGGCCGCTGCGAAACCGGCGGCTACGACTTCGGCGTTCACGTCATCTGCGCCCGCATGACGGCGGCCTTCCTAGACTTTTCCAAGGCCCAGGGCAATGACCTGATCACCCCCCGCCCCGAATATCAATTTCCCGGCCTCAAACCGGGGGACTGCTGGTGCCTGTGCGCCTCCCGCTGGAAGGAGGCCCTCGATCAGGGGGTGGCTCCGCCGGTGAACCTGGCGGCCACCCACGCCAGCGCCCTGGAATATGTGTCCCTCGATGATCTCAAGGCCCATGCCCTGACGGCTTAGGGGGTGATGGGCGATCGCGGCGATCGCGCCCCAGGACCCGAATCGCGGTAGCGTTTTGACAGGCGTTCTAATTGAGCGTTTTGATCAATCAATGGTTGCCCGTGGGAACTTGGGAGGACTTGGACCGATGGCTAGGATCATTCGTCCGTGGATGCTGGCGCTGGTGAGTTGGGGCCGCCGCGCGATCGCCCTGCTGCTGGGGTGGGGGCTGATCTGGGCCAGTGCGATCGCCCCCGCCGCCGCCGATCGCCTCACCCTAGACCTCTTTACCGCCACGGAAACCGGCCCCGGAGCCGCGATCGGCCAGGTCACCGCCACCGACACGGACGACGGCCTGCTCCTGATCCCCGATCTCCACGGCCTGCCACCGGGCCTCCACGGGTTCCATCTCCATAGCCAGGGTTCCTGCGATCCTGCCGAGAAGGACGGCGAGATCGTCCCGGCCCTCGCCGCCGGTGGCCACTTTGATCCCGATCGCACCCAAAGCCACCAAGGCCCCTACGGCCACGGCCACGGCGGCGACCTGCCCGCGATCACCGTCAGCGCCGACGGCACCGCCACCCTGCCGATCCTGGCCCCCCACCTGCGTACCGATGCGTTTCAAGATCGCGCCGTCATCCTGCACAAAGGGGGCGACAACTACAGCGACGATCCGGCCCCCCTCGGTGGCGGCGGTGCGCGGCTGGCCTGCGGATTGGGGGCCGACGTCAAATCCTAGGGAAAGCCCCAACGATTGGATTATTTAGCGCAGGCTTGCTGCACCGTGAGGCGATCGCCCTCGTAGATCCGAAACTCTGCCCAGCCGCGATCGCCACTGCGGCCCCAGGAATCTTCGAGGCGGTGGGTGACGGCCTGGTCGCGAAATTCATAAATCCAAGAGGTGCCGGAGTTGCGGCGGGTGCCCTGGCTCCAGTACAGCAGCAGGGTGCCGTCCTGGTCGCGCCGCGCTTCGTAGAATAGACCGCCATCGGCCGCCTCCCGCAGGGTGACCCGGCGATCGCCGCAGCGGTAGGTATGTCGCCAGCGATCGGGGGCGGGTTCCTCGACGCGATCGGTCAAGAGCACCACGGACCAGTCCGTTTCCCCGGCGTTGGGATAGTATTCCTGCACCAGATAGCGGCCCCGCCCGATCGCATAGGCCCGGTAGTGGAAATTCTGGCCCACGAAATAAAAACTGCCCCCCACCGTTTGGGTGGCGGTCACGGTGTTGCCCGATGAGTCGAAGGTGAGGCTCATGGTGCCGTCACTCAGGCGGGCGCGTACCCAGTTGCCGTTGCTGTCCTGGCCCTGGAGGTGGGTGATGCTCTGGGCAATCGCGGGGGCAGAGGCGATCGCGCGATCCGACCCTGCCCCCATCGCCACTCCACCGCCCAGGACAACCGCCAACGCCCCCACCACGGATAGGACACCACCTCGCGATCGCCACCGCCGCCCCTGACCCACCGCCGCTGCCATCGCCACCACACTCACCATCACCCTCTGGGGCCTTGCGCCCCCCTCCCAAACACCTGCGGACTGTGCCTACTACCGTTGTATAAAATTTGGCTGCGCCGGTCACGGGGTCCCCGGACCCGCCGCAAAAATGCGACCCAAAAAATGCGCTACAGTCAAGGGCGATTTGGCGATCGCGCCCCTCTAACCCTCTTCAGCCTTTTCCAATCGAGCCAGACCTATGGGAGCCGCCGTCACCCTCACGGGAGTCACCAAAACCTACGCCGATCGCCCCGTCGTCGATGATTTATCCTTCGAGATTCCGGCGGGGGGCATGTTTGGCCTGCTGGGGCCGAACGGCGCGGGCAAATCCACCACCATCCGCATGATCACCACCCTGACGCGCCCCACCGCTGGCGCAATTTCCGTCGTGGGCTATGACGTGGTGCGCGATCGCGGCCAGGTGCGGCGGGAGATCGGCGTGGTGCTCCAGCAAACCAGCGTCGATGGGGATCTGACGGTCTGGGAAAATCTAGAATTCCACGGGCGGCTGCACCACATCCCCAACCCCGATCGGCAATATCGCATCAACCATTGGCTGGAGTATGTGGAATTGGGCGATCGCCGCGACAGCCTCGTCAAAACCCTCTCCGGCGGCATGAAGCGGCGGTTGCAGATTGCCCGTGCCCTGCTGCACCAACCGCAGGTGCTGTTTCTCGATGAACCCACCGTGGGCCTCGATCCGCAAACCCGGCGGCGGCTCTGGGAAATGTTGCGGGATCTCAACCGCCAGGGCATGACGCTGCTGCTGACGACCCACTACATGGACGAGGTGGAATATTTGTGCGATCGCATCGGCATCATCGACGGGGGCAAGCTCATTGAACTGGGCACCCTCGCGGACCTGCGCCGCCGCCACGGGGAGGGGTTGGTGATCCGCCAAGAGGGCGATCGCTGGGAATATAAATTCTTCCCCACCCTCGCCGAAGCCACCGCCTACCTCGACGGCCAGGGCGATCGCACCGGCATGATGGTGCGCCCATCGAACCTGGAGGACATTTTTGTGGAACTGACGGGGCGGCAGTTGGATTAGGGAATGGCGTCAAATCGCCCTGAAATCCTTATGGTCCAACCCTTTCAACCAATCATCCGTCGTAGGGGCGGGGTTTCCCCGCCCAGCCCCCACGATCGCTGATCAACCCATTCCGTCCCGCCCAGCCCCCCGATTCCATCCCCCCTTAACCGTTGCCCGAGGCGATCGCGCTGGGGGCCGCCAGACGGCAAACGCGATCGGTATGGCCCGTCAAGGACGCCACGGGCCACAGGAGATCGTCACTGGCGTGGAATTGGTGGGACTTGCCGCCGTAGGCCACCGTGATGGCGATGCCCCCCACGAGGGCCTGGGTGCAAAATTGGTCCGGCGAGGTCACCCCCAGGCAGCCATCGGACCAGACGATCGCCCGGGTATCAATCACCTGCATCCGGGTCACGTCGGTGCCCAACCGCGCCGCGATCGCGGGCAGCAGCCGATCATCAAGGGTCGCACCGCTCAGGAGTTGCCGATGGGCCGTACTGACCGGCGCAGCGGCCCCCGAAAATTGCTCCACCTGCTGACAGGCCCGCGCCGGGGCCATGGGCAACCCCAGCACCATCCCCAGGGTGACCACGGCCACCATCAGCCCCACGGCAAAGGACTGGGCCAGGAATCGGGAGCGCCCCTGGAGGGGTGGCGGGGTCAGGCGTTGACTCCAGCGGCCGAGGCGATGAACCAGGGGGCGAAGGCGGCGAACCGGCATCGTTAGCGAATCTCCAGGCGATAGGGCAAGCGGGCGTAGATGTGGTGGGGGTCATCCAGGCGATCAAACCAGGTCAGTTCCGTCTGGAGGGTGGCGGCCCACCGCTGGAGGGGACTGCGCGATCGCGGGGGCATCAACCCCAGATAGGTTGCCAGGGGCGCGATCGCCTCCCCCGCCGCCGCAGGGGTCCGGGCTCCCAGGCCGCGCAACGGTCCCCAGGCGAGCCCCTCGGGCTGGGGATATTCCGCCAATTGCCACGAAGTTCCCTCGATTTTTGCCAGACGCACCGCCGCCGCGATCGCCGTTTCGAGGCCCCCCAGCTCATCCACCAGGCCCACCTGCCGCGCATCGGCCCCGGACCACACCCGCCCCGCCGCCAACTGGGCCACCCGCTCCGGGGGCAGCTTCCGCGACTGGGCCACCTTCTGGAGGAAGCGATCGTAGGTCCAGCTCACCGACTCCTGAAACAGGGCCAACTCCGCCGGGGTTTTCGGGCGCGTCAGGGTGCCCAAATCCGCCAGGGGTGACGTTTTGACCGTATCCCAGGTGAGGCCATTGTTGGCCCCCAACTGCTGCACATTCGGCAACAGACCAAAGACGCCAATGGAGCCCGTAATCGTGGTGGGTTCTGCGACGATGTGGCTGCCGTAGGTGGCAATCCAGTAGCCCCCCGAGGCGGCATAGTCCCCCATGGAGACCACCACCGGCTTGCGATCGCGGGTGAGCTGCACCTCCCGCTGGATGATTTCCGAAGCCGTGGCGCTGCCGCCCGGACTATTGATCCGCAGAACCACCGCCGCTACCTCGTCATCCTGGCGCAGGTCCCGCATTTGCTGGGCCAACTCTTGCCCGTTAATCCCGTCGGCGCTGCCCTGGCTCCCGATCGCCCCATTGGCATAGAGCAGCGCCACGGTTCCCGGCTCCGTCCCACCGGCGGCAGATTCACCGGCGGCAGATTCGCTGGGTTCAGGCGTCTCCGGTTTGGGCGACTCGGCTTTGGAGTCCGGTGCCGGGGTGGCGGGTGCTGGAGCCTTGGAGCGTCCCAACTGGCTTTGGTCCGGGCGATCGCCATGGGTCGCACGGCCATAATCCACCAAACTCAGCCGCTCAAAATCCGCCTCCCCCGCCGCCGGAGCCCGTTTCCCCAGCTTGGCGAGCACCTCATCTTCATAGGCCATCCCGTCGATCGCGCCGACCGCCGCCGCCCGCTCCGCCCGCATCACCCCCTGCTGGTTGGCGATCGCCGTCAACTGCTGCGGCGTCACCCGTCGATGGGTCGCCACCGTTGCCAGCACCTCCTGCCACAGATCCCCCAGCAGGGCCTGAAGCTGTTGGCGACTTTCGGGGCTGCGCTGACGTAGGGTAAAGGGCTCAATGGCCGCCTTGTACTTGCCGGAGCGCACCACCTGCACCCCCACCCCATACTTTTCTAGGGCTTCGGCTATGAACAGTTCCGACGAAGCGAGGCCATTAAATTCGATGGTGCCAAAGGGATTGAGCCACACCTCGTCGGCCACGGAGGCGAGGTAATAGGTGCTTTCGCTCCAGTTGACCCCATAGGCGAGGATGGGCTTATCCGCCCGCCGAAATTGGTCGAGGGCCCGCCGCACTTCCTTGAGGGTGGCGTAGCCGGAGATGCCCAGGCCCTGGTCGCTGCTGTAGAGGTAGAGGCCCGTGATGCGATCGTCTTGGGCCGCGATCGCCAGGGTATCTAGCAGCGGGCGCAGGGCCATGCGGGGGGGTATCTCACTCCCCAATAGGGATCCGAGGGCGTCGCTGCCATCATCCTGGGGCGGCTCCGTCGGCACTGCCATCGCCAGGTCAAATTCCAAGATGGTGCCGTTGGCGACGGTGGGCTTGCTGCCCTCACTGCTGCGGCTGAGGCCGACGATCACCAGGGCCGCTAGGGCGATGGTCCCTCCCCCCACCAGGCCGAGGGCGATGAGGGTACCGAGGGCGCTGGCGATCAGTTGCTTAAAGAAGTTGCCCATGGCGGTGCGGGCAAAGCCCTAGGAACGGTGGTGTTGGCAAGGGGGACGGGGGCGGTGATGGGGGAGGTCAAGGCTATGCTAGCGCTTCGTTGCCGGTGGGGGCAGGGGCCGCCGGTGGGGGCGGGGGGGGCGCGCTATGCTGGGCGGGTGGCTTCCGGGCGATCGCGTGAACCGATGGGGCACCGGACGGGTGGGGAGGGGCCGGGTGCGGATTTTGATTGTGGAGGATGACGATCGCATTTTGCAGCCCCTGGCGGAGGCCCTGCGCGATCGCCGCTACACGGTGGATGTGGCCCATGAGGGGCGATCGGGCCTCGAATTGGCCCAGGCATTTCCCTACGATCTGCTGATTGTGGATTGGATGCTGCCGGAGCTGAGCGGTGTGGATCTGTGTCGCCACCTGCGGCGGGCGGGGCAAACGGTGCCCATTGTGCTGCTGACGGGCCGCGATACCAGTGGCGATAAGGTAGATGGTCTGGATGCGGGGGCCGATGATTATGTCGTGAAGCCCTTTGATCTGTCGGAATTTCTGGCGCGGGTGCGGGCGCTGCTGCGGCGGGGGGCGATCGCGGCGAGCCCGGTCCTCAGTTGGGGGGCGCTGCATCTGGACCCGCGATCGTGCGAAGTGACCTACCGGCAGCAGTTGTTGGCCCTTTCCCCGAAGGAATACGCCATCCTAGAATTGTTTCTTCGCCATCCGGGCCGCACCTTTGATCGCGCCAGCATCCTCGATAAGCTGTGGGATTTTGATGAGCCCCCCACGGAGGAGGCCATCACCGCCCATATCCGCCGCCTGCGCCAAAAACTGACGGACGCGGGCGCACCTAAATCCGCAATCGAAACGCGCTATGGCATGGGCTACCGACTTCATCCACAACTGCCGGATCTGGACCCGAGTCCTTAGGCACCGTCGCGGTTTCAGCCCCAAGGCTAACTCCAGCGCCACCACTGCCGCCGCCCGCCCAGGGGACCGCGAGATCGGGGCAAAGCTCCCACCCATCGGGGCAAAGCTCCCACCCATCGCGACGGGCCGCACCGCCGAAGCCGCCCAATTCCAGGCCCTGCGGCAACGGCTGCTGCGGTCTTTTCTCCTGGTGATGGTGACGGTGGTGGGCCTTGGGTCGGTGGTGGCGATCGAGTTCCTGATCCACAGCCTCTACGAACAGCTTGATCGGCAGCTTCTCCTCCTTGCCCAGGCGGCGGGCCACAGCCTGGAGGAAATCGCTGAGGAATATGAGGAGCAGTTTGTGGAGGGGCGCGATCGCACCAATCCCGCCGCCCCCCAGGACGATGACGATGATGATGACGACGAGGACGAAGAAGAGGAGGCGTACGAATACGACCCCCATCAAAAACTCGTCAAGGCCATGCGGTCCCCCGGCGATCGCGCCCCCTTCCTCGACGATCGCTTCTTTGACCAGCGGCAGGAATTGCAGCCCCGCCTAGATAACGACGGGGATTTGGACATTCCTTGGCAGAACCTACAGCAACCGGATCAGGGGGTGGAATGGTTCAACGCCGGGGGTGTTTTGCTAGCCCGCCAAGGCACCCTGTTTCCCCACTGGCCCCTGGATCCCATCACTCGTCCCCAGGGTGTGATCGTTCAGGAGCAGCAACTGCGCACCCTCACGGCACCGCTCTACGATCGCGATCGCCAACCCCCTCGTCTGCGGGGCTATGTGCGCGTGACGGAATCCATTGAACCCATCAACCGCGCCATCCGCCAGTTGGGCCAGGGGTTGGCGATCGGCTCTAGCCTCGCGATCAGCCTGAGTCTGGTGGGGGGCCTGTGGCTCACGCGCCAGTCCCTGCGGCCCATCGAAGCCAGTTTCCGTAAGCTGCGGCAGTTCACCGCCGACGCCTCCCATGAGTTACGCGGCCCCCTCACGGCCATCCGCACCTCCGTTGAGGTGATGCAGTCCCACCCGGAGCGGATTGATCCGGCGGATGTGGCCAAGCTCGCCGCCATCCACAATGCCACGGACCAGATGACCCAATTGGTGGAGGATTTGCTGCTGCTGGCGCGCCAGGATACGCCCGGTGCTGTGGTCCACCAGGTTCAGCCCCTCGATCTGGCGGAGTTGCTGGAGTCGCTGATGGAGACCTACGGCGATCGCGCCGCCGTCCAGCGGATTGATCTGGTGGGCGATCTGCCGCCAACGGTGGTGCTGGGGGAGCCGTTGCTGCTGTGGCGGCTCTTTGGCAATTTGCTGGACAATGCCCTGAAATACACCCCCGAGGGGGGCCGGGTGTCCCTGACGATCGCCCCGAACCGCCGCGATCGCCGGGTGCGCATCGAGATCCAAGACACGGGCATCGGCATTGCCCCCGCCGACTTGCCCCACATTTTTGATCGCCTCTGGCGGGCGGACCAGGTGCGCTCCCACCGGCAGGGGGGCTCCGGTCTGGGGCTGTCCATTGCCCAGGCGATCACCCAATCCCACCAGGGCCAGATCAGCGTCCAGAGCCAGCCCCACCAAGGCAGTTGCTTCACCGTCACCCTGCCCTTACCGGCCCCCACCGGCAAGGCATCTCTCCCTTAAATCACCCGGTCAAACATCCCCCGTCCACCATTCCAACCGCCCCTAGGCCGCTGACTCCTGGAGATGCGCCCCGGCCATTCCCCCAACCTGTCATCCTCCCTGTCATTTTTTTGTCATTTTCTTTCCCTACTCTGAAACCGTGACGACCCGAATCCAGTTTCACGGCTTCAGATTTATGAGCAGTCCCTCCAACCAACCCCTGCCCCTACCCAGCGTTCCCCCCGTGCGGGGCCAGGTGATTACCGGCACCGTCGCTGGTTTCGTTGACCAGGGCGATGATTTTTTGCTCAATACTTCCGGCGGTGCCCTGCTGATTGATCCGGATAATCGGCGGGCGGATCAGTTGGGCCTTGCCCTAGGCGAAACGGTCCAGGTGCAGGTGGATGATCTGGATGATGGCTTCGAGGTGGATACCCGGGCGATCGCGCGGGCCGATGGCACCCCAATTTTGGGACAACTTTCCCCTACCGCCCCGCAGCCCCAGGGCGATCGCCTTCTGACCCTCACCGGTCGCCCTACCCTGCGCTGGGATGACCTCTCCGGCGAGTGGTTCGACGCCCGCGCCTACCGCGATCGCTTCCCCGATGTGGCCCGCAGTCCCCTGCCGTCCCTCCAGCACTTTGTTAACCACGGCGCGATCGAAGGCCGCGATCGCACCCTATTCGACGAACCGTTCTACCTAGCCCAAAACCCCGACGTCCAACTCGCGCAGCAGGCGGGCACCCTGCGCTCCGGCTGGGAACATTTTGTCTTCCACGGGGCCACCGAAGGACGTTTGCCCACCCCCCTCGCCACCCCAGCCCTGGTGAACAACATGGCCCAAACCTTTCAACAACTGAAGGTCGGCCTTTAGGGGGCATCCGGCGACGGGGCGGTGGGGGGCACATGTCCCATCCGAATAGACCGCGCCGGGGCCAGGACCTCAAGCCATCCAAGGCCCGATCCCAATCACTCCTCGCATCAAGACAACCATCCCCCCTTTCCAGACCATCCAACGGCAGGAACCACCGGGGCGGCCCCCAACCCTTGCCGCGACTTCCCCAGCTACCGTTTCTCAGTCTTCCAGCGATCGCTTTTCAGCCTTTAGACATCACCCTAGGAGCCATTCCATGTCTACCCCAAAGCCCTTTTTGTCCTGGCTAGCCGTCGGTGCGCTGGCCTCCCTACCGGCCCTCGCCAGCGTTGCCCTGTCAGAATTCCGCACGGCCCCGGCCCAATCGGTCGCCCTGGTTTCCCGGCCCATTAACCTCAATCCAGAACCGGCGGTTCTCACGGAAGCGGCGACCGGTGAGATGGTGACGGGCGATCGCGCCAAAGATGACGATTGGTATGACTGGGATGACGATCCCGTTATTCAAATTACCGGGCGCGTGGTGCGGTTCGGCGAGCGGGATGAAAACGAATGGATCGTGGAGGCCAATGGGCGACGCTATCGGGTGGATGCGGGGCCGCGTTGGTGGCGCGATATTCCCGTGGCGATCGGCGATCAGTTAACCGTCGAAGGGGAGTGGGATGATGGGGAGCTCGATGCCTTCTGGGTGAAGCTGGCCAATGGGGAAACGGTGGAGATGCGCAGGCCATCGGGGCCGCCGCCTTGGGCCGGGGAGCGCCGCTGGCAGTAGTGTATTCTCCAGTTTTTCGGCAGCATTTTGCAGAATTCGTAAGATTCCCACCCTGGTCCGATCAAAACATCCCGCCATTCCTACTCCGTTCAACCCTGTCCTCAAACAAGAAGAGACCCAGGGACCAACATCATCAGACCTTCTCGCAACGTTTTCAGCTTTTCTTCCCTTGATTAAACACCCGTTCACCTCGGAGTCTTCCATGGTCTTGACATCGATCATTTCCCCTGCTTCCGTCACGGTTCAGACACGGCAAAAAGGGTTGTTATCCCTGGCATTGATGGCCACGCTCTGCGCCGCGATCGCTACCGGCTGTAATGCCCAACCCACGGCAACTGTTGCTCCCGGAGCTGCCCCTACAACCACCCCTGCCAGTACTCCTGCGGCCACCCCTGCGGCCATTCCTTCCGATGAACCGGCGGCCACCGATTCTGGCGTCGGAACCTTGAAGGTATTGGTGGATGAAACCCGCGCGGCCGTTGATACTAATGACGGAGATCAAGCCGCCGCAAAATTTGAACAATTTGAGGCCGCCTGGGAGGACGTCGAGGATCCGATCAAGGAAAAAAATCCTGATGCCTATGGGGCGATTGAGGATGCGATCGATACGGTGAAGGCGGAGCTAGGCGATAATCTGGATCAGAAAAAGACCCTGATGGCTTTGACGGATTTGGAAGGGGCGATCAACCAGGTGGACTAGGGAAAGCAGCCATCCACCGTTTTACCGGCCGCTTCACTTCGCTCGGTTCAGGTCATTGTTTTGGTCAAAGGTTTGATCCCTGATGCTCAAAAGCTTCCAGAAATACCATCGTAAGTTCCACCGGTTCATCGCGGCGATCGCGCTGCTGCCCCTGACAATGACCGTCATTTCAGGCATGTTGGCCACCCTTGTCTCAGAATGGAACGTGCCGTTTTTTAAGCGCGGACTGCTAATGGATATTCATACAGGTGAACTATTCCACCTAGAGGCCGTCTATCCCCTCCTGAACGGCCTGGGCCTGCTGGCTCTATTGATGACGGGGGTTTCAATGCTCGGATGGTTTAAACCTAGGCGACATGCCAAAGACTTGGGAGTACGCTAGGGATGGTCGGGCTGTGCATCTAAGCAGCACCCATAATCCGAAGCCTATGACCGACTATTTACCCCAAAAAACAACGGATCTTAATTTAGATCACCTCTTAGATCGGCGACTTCATGGAACTCCTTGGCAAGCATTTTGGCAAGAGCTTTAGGGCAATAGCGGGCACTTTCTGATCCTGAAAACCCTGTCAGACATAGCCAATAATGGTTGGTATGCTTCGATCATCGATAGGGTCTGTCATTGCCAGGGTAGTTTTCCTCAAAATTATTTCGCTTTTGCTAAGGATGGAGTTGGCGATCGCGGCAATGCTTTGGGGTTTGCTAAGATCCTGGTTTAGTACCGTTAGTTAACCGCACTGATTGGAGCTTGAATCTCCGTGTCTGCCATGCCCACCTTTCGCTCTCCCCTGGCCCTGCTCCGAATGCTGCTGCAAGGGCGACCCTTCCTGGCCCTGATCGCGGCGGTTAGTCTCCTGGTTGGGGCCGGTTGTGGTGCGCCCCCCGCGCCGAATGTGCCTCCGGCGGCGAATCCTCCGGTGGAAGGGCCTGGGGCGGCTCCAGATGCCGGCATGGATGAAGACGGCGATGGCGATGATGGGGATGACGAAGAGGACGGGGATGGGGATGGGGACTCGGACGACGATAACGATGGCAACGGCGGTGACAATGACTAAGGGGCAGTAAGGGTGCGGGTGCAGCGAGCGTTGCCTTCAGCCTTGAGGAGGGCGACCCAAGCGGGCCAATGGCTGCACCCGTCCGCCGTGGCCTCAGGGGGATGGCTCTGGAGAGGGGAGGGGCGTTGCTGGGGGAGGCATGGGGCCAAGGTCGGCCTCGACGCGCCGGAGGAATCGGCGGCCAAACCAGGGCAGGATTTGCACGGAGTAGCGATGGTTTTCCTGGAGAGTTTCATAGCTGGCGCTGATGCCTAGTTTTTGTAACCATTCGCTGCTGTTGGTTTCTAGGGTTTCGGTGGGGGTGGTGATCCAGTAGCGGTACTCGTATTCGTAGCGGATGCGATCGCGGGTGATGGTTTTGCCATCGGCGTTGGTGGATCGGGTGGTGACGCGGACGGGGACGAGTTCCTGGGTGGTGTGTTTGTCGAGGACGGTGATTTCGGTGGTGGTGCTTATCAGTTCGGCGGTGATGAGCGCGATCGCGATCGCGGTGCCGATGACCACCAAGGCCGTGATGAGTTGACCCCTGGCGCTAAAGCGTAGCCAGTGGAGGGCATCGTCCAGATTGGGGAATTTGGCCATAGTTGGGGCGGATTGGGGCGAGCTACATCTCGTCAGATCCGGTTAGGGCTCGTTGGATTTGGGGCATCCATAGTTCTGTTGAAACACAGATCGCGGCGGGGGCGCTGCTTCAACAGGCCCCAGTCCTGCCGCCCCATCACGCGCTCTAGGGGTGGTGCCCCACGACGGCAATGGGTTAGAAATCGACGGGTTGATGGGGGCTTGGGGGGCTCTGGGGGGCGCGCTATGCTGGAAGGCGACCCCGGTGCGATCGCGGCGGGGCAACCCTAGGACGCGGCCATGGGGTTGAGTGCAAGGGATCCGCAAGCAAGTCGGCCATGACCGTTCCAGACAGCAGTACTACTGATGGGCACGCGCCTGGGGATATGACCAAAATGCACCCCTTTGGGTCGGATTGGGGGCAGTTGTTCGAGCGCAGTGGCCATCTCCTGGCGACGCTGGATTTGTCGGGTACGCTGCTGATGGGCAATGGGGCCTGGGCGGATCTGCTGGGGCGATCGCCCGAAGCGTTGCAGCAGATGCCCCTGGGGGAGTTGATCCACCCCGACGAGCAGGCCGCCTTTGGTCAAGCGATCGCGCGGGTGGCGGCGGGGGAGCGGCTAGCCCCCCTAGAAAATCGCTACCGTTGCCAGGGGGGCCAATACCGCTGGCTGCGCTGCACCTTTGCCCGCACTGAACAGGGCGATCGCCTCCTGGTGACCGGGCGCGATGTCACCGAAGCGCGGCGCACCGCCTGGGAGCGGGAACGGGCCTTTGAATTGTTAGAAGCGACGCCGGATTTTGTCGGGCTGTTTGATGCGGCGGGGCGCGCCACCTACCTCAATCCGGCCCTGCGATCGCTCCTGGGGCTTTCGGAGGACGAGATCCCCCTAGCCACCCATCCCCACCCCATGCGGGAGCGGCCCCTCGATTGGGAAGAACTCCTGGGGCCGGAGGGGGTCGCCGCCATGGAGCATGAGCAGTTGCCGATCGCGATCGCCACGGGCCTCTGGCGGGGCGAGGGGGAATTCCATCGCATCGACGGCACCACCATCCCCGTCTCCCAGGTGCTCATTGCCCACCGCGATCGCCAGGGCACCGTCGAATTTTTCTCCACCATCGCCCGCGATATCTCCAACCTCCGGGCCGCCACCGCCTCCCTGCAAGCGAGCGAAACCCGCTTCCGCACCCTCGTCGATAGCGTACCGGGGGCCATCTATCGCTGCCTGCTCGATGAGCACTGGACCATGCTCTACATCAGCGACGCGATCGAACGGCTCACGGGCTATCCCGCCGCCGACTTCACCAGTCCAGGGGCCACCCGCTCCATGGGCGACCTCATCCACCCGGACGATCGCGCCAGCGTCAGCCAAACCGTCACCACCGCCATCCGCGCCGGCCAAAGCTACAGCCTCGAATATCGCGTCCAGCGGGCCGACGGCAGCCTCGGCTGGATCTACGAAAAGGGCCGCGCCGCCTACGACGACGACGGTAACGTCCTCTGGCTCGACGGCACCCTCATGGACATCAACGACCAGCGGGCCGTCGAGCTAGATCTGCTGCGCTTCAAGCACGCCGTCGAAAGCTCCAGCGACGCCATCGGCATGGCCGATCCCCTGGTGGGGCGCGCCACCTACCTCAACCCCAGCTTTCTGAAACTCTACGGCTTCGAGTCCCTGGAGGAGTTCATCGCCGCTGGCGACATTCCCGCCGTCTTCACCAATCCCCAGGATCTGGAGGTTATGCGCGCCCAGATGCAGACGGGCGAGTCCTGGATCGGGGAAACGGAGCACCGCAAGGCGAATGGGGAGGTGTTTCCGGTGTTTGTGCGGACGGACGCGATCGTCGATCGCACCGGACAGATCATTGGGCACATGGCCACCCACCGGGACATCACGCAGGATAAGGCCACCTTGGAGGCTTTGGAGCGATCGCGGGCGCAGCTCGCGGAATCCAACCGCATCTTCCAGGCGCTGTTCGACTCAAATGTCTACGCCGTCTTTTTCCTCTCGGAGGGGCGCTTTGAACATTGCAACGCGGCGTCAATCAAACTCTTCGGTTGCAAGGACGCCAGCGATCTCATCGGCGCTAGCCCCATCGACTTTTCCCCCAGCCACCAGCCGGACGGACGCCCCTCGGACCTGGCCGCCTGGGACCATATCCAACGGGCTCTCACCGACGGAAGCTGCACCTTTGAATGGATCCACCAGCGGCTCGATGGCACCCCCTTCGAGGCGGAGGTGGCCCTGACGGCGGTGCAGGTGGTCGATCGCACCATCCTCCAGGCGATCGTGCGGGACATCAGCGATCGCAAATCCGCCGCCAGGGCGATCGAAATTTCCCGCCAGCGATTGCAGCGGCAGGTGGAACGGGAGCGGCTCTATAACCGCCTCACCAGCCGGATCCGCGCCTCGATCGCCACGCCGCCAGCGGAAACGATCGCCCTAGCCCTTTCAGAAATTCGACAGTTGATGGGGCTCGATCGCGTCCATTTCGCCTGGTACCTCCCCGGTGACGAACCCCGCTGGCATGTGGAATGGGAAGCCCGCCGCGAGCACCTGCCGGACCTGACGGGCTACTATCCAGCGGAAATCTTCGGGAAAGTGGCGATCCAACTGCTGCGGCTCGAGACGTTGCGCTATGACGATCTCGACGACTGCCCCGATGAGCAATACCGCGCCGCCCTACAGACCGGCGGCTACCGCTCCATTCTGGTGGTGCCCGCCGCCATGCACGATGGCCGGATTGTGATCATCTCCTGCGGCTGCTATCAGCCCCAGCGCTGGCAGACGGAGGATGTGAAACTGATCCAGGGGGTGTTGGGGCAAATCGCGATCGCCCTGAACCAAGCCTTTTTATTTGCCCAAATGCAGGAACGGGCGGCGGAACAGCAGGCCCACGCGGCGCGCCTCGCGGAAGCCCTTGAGGATCGCAAGCGCACCCAGGCCCAGCTCGTGCAGACGGAAAAAATGTCGAGCCTGGGGCAGTTGGTGGCGGGGGTGGCCCACGAGATCAATAACCCGGTGAATTTCATCTACGGCAATTTGGACCATGTGCGGCTCTACTGTGAGGATTTGATCCGCCTGCTGGAGATGTACCGGGCGGTGCTGCCGGAGCCGCCGTCGGACATTGCGGAGGAGATCGAGGCGATTGAGCTGGAGTTCCTCGAAGAGGATCTCCCAAAAGTGCTGGCGTCGATGCAGAGCGGGGCCGATCGCATCAAGGAAATCGTCACGTCATTGCGCACCTTTTCCCACATGGATGAGGCGGAAATGAAGGCGGCGGATATCCATGAGGGCCTCGACAGTACCCTGACGATTTTGAACAATCGCCTGAAGGGGCGCGGCGATCGCGCGGCGATCGAGGTGCAGCGCGAGTATGGACCATTGCCCCTGGTGGATTGCTATCCCGGCAAGCTCAACCAGGTGTTTATGAATGTGCTGGCCAATGCGATCGATGCGATCGATGAACATGCTGAGGCGATCGCGGCGCGCGATGGGGCGGATGGGGCGCGATCGCGCGGGCGCATCACCATCGAAACGGCCCTGCAATCGGGAGATGAGTGGGTGATGATTTCGATCCGCGACAATGGGCCGGGGATTCCCGAGGGGGCGCGATCGCGGCTGTTTGACCCGTTTTTCACCACCAAACCCGTGGGCAAGGGTACGGGCCTGGGCCTGTCCATTAGCTACCAGGTGGTGACGGAAAACCACGGGGGCCAGTTGATTTGTGAGTCCCAAATAGGCGAAGGGACGGAATTTCGCATTCTCATTCCCCTGCGGCAGGCCCATATGCCGTCCTAGGGGCGATCGCAACCTGGACCGGCGATCGCGCGTCTGGGGAGAGGGGTCCGTTGGGGCTAGGCAAGGTTTGGAGACGGAACAGCACGACGCAAATCGGGCGTAAATCGGAGGTTAGTAAACCCATGACCATGAAAACGCGCAGGGATTCTGCGGGGGAACTCCGGGGGCAGCGGCTCGGGGGGGGCGATCGGCGATCGCGATCCTGGCGCTGGATTGGCCTCGGTGCCCTGTGGCTGGTGTCGAGCACCCTACCCGTTTGGGGACAGGTGGCCGTGATTGCCCCGACTGCCCAAATGCCCAATCCTTCCCCGAATAATTCCCCGAATCCAACCCCGGCCCTGTTCCGGCGATCGACGGTGCTGCCCAGCGGCACGGCCATTCCCACCCGCTATCGCGGCGAGCAGGGGGAGGCGGAGCGGCTGGTGGTGATGCCAGATGAAACGGCGCAGATTACCCTCACGGTGCGGCAGGCGGTCACCCGCGATGGGGCGATCGTCATCCCGGCGGGCAGTACGATCGCGGGCACCCTGGAACCGAGCGGCGAGCAGCGGGTGCAATTTCTGGCGCGGGATCTGACCCTGCCGGATGGTCGCACCCAGGCGATCAATGCCCAATCTGGCCCCATTGGTCGCCCGGAAACCCTCCGCGAGGGGGCCAGCACCCGCCAAATTCTCACGGGGGCCGCGATCGGGGCCGGGGCCGCAACGGTCCTGTCGGAAATCTTTGGCCGCATTGACCTGTGGGAAGTGCTGGCCGGGGCCGGGGCCGGGGCCGTGGGCGGTTTGCTGACGGGCCGCCGCAGTGTGGATGTGGTCGTCGTTGAGGCGACGGATTTAGAGTTAACCTTGCGATCGCCCCTGGAGGTGGCCCGTTGAATCGACGTCTAGACCAACTCAATCAAAATTTCCTAACCCTGTTGGGCGGCCTGAACTATGGAGGTCGCCGCCGGTCCCTGCCCGCCCTGATGGCCCTGGCCCTGACGGCCTGCGCGGTTCCCGGCACGGGCGATCGCGCCGCCAGCGGCCCCAGCCCCCAGACCAAGACCGACGCGATCGCAGCCTCCCCCACCGCCAGCACCAGCAGCACCATCAGCGACCTGTTGGGCCAGGGGGATCAAACCCTCGTGGCGGACAACAACGCCCCCATCCGGTTCGGGAAACCCATTGACTGCAAGCTGGGGGAAGATTGCTTCGTCCTGCTCTACCCCGATCGCGACCCGGCCAAACCCAACGCGATCGACTACACCTGCGGCCAACTGACCTACGACGACCATAACGGCACGGACTTTGCCATCCCCACCTGGACCCCCGACACCGCCGTGCCCGTGATCGCCTCCGCACCGGGCACCGTCACCGCCCGCCGGGATGGGGTGCCCGATCGCCGCATCCTCACCCCCGAAGACCAGGCCAGCGTCAAGGACATCGAGTGTGGCAACGGCGTGATGGTGGACCACGGCAACGGCTGGAGCACCCAGTATTGCCACCTCAAGCGGGACAGCGTGCGGGTGCAACCGGGCGATCGCGTCGAAACCGGCACGCCCCTCGGCGAAGTGGGCCTTTCGGGCATGACCACCTTCCCCCATGTCCACATCACCGTGCGGCGCGGCTCCGATGCGATCGACCCGTTCACCGGCCCCGCCCAGTCCACCGGCTGCAATCTGTCGGCGCGATCGGGGCAAAGCCCCTACCCATCGCCCCTCTGGAGCGAGCCGATTCCTTACCGGGAAACGGGCATCGTGCGCTCCGGCTTTGCCCCCCAGGCGGTCACGGAGGACGATTCCTGGCTGGGCCGCTGGACGAGCGATGAGCTGGCCGGTGACAGCCCTGCCCTCATTTTCTGGATCCATAGCTACGGCCTGCGGGCGGGGGATGTGGAGCAGTTCACCCTCATTGCCCCCGATGGCCGCAAGCTGGTGGACCACACCCAGCCGATTGATGGCGATACGAAAAATCGCGTGGTCTATGTGGGCCAGGGCACCCGCTTCGGTCCCCTGCAAAAGGGCCAATGGCGGGCGTCTTTCCGGCTGGTGCGCAATGGTCAGGTGATTGCCCAGAGCGATCGCGTCGGCACCGTCCGCTAGGGGCAGGGCGGAACGGGGCGCGGGGTGACCGGTGGGGCTGAGCGAGGGCGACTGGTGGGGGCTGGGCGGGGAAACCCCGCCCCTACGGTGGAATTGGCGTTTAATTGGCGTTTAATTGGCGTTTAATTGCTCTTTTGCTTCGATCGCCACTTGCTCAACTGCATCGACGGCCAGGGTTTCTAGGGCGGCGCGGACGGTTTCATCGCTGCGGAAGGATCCGAGGGCACGGGCGGTGCGGTGGCGAATCTGCCAATCTTCATGGCTCACCAGGGGCAACAGCAGGGCGATCGCGCGGGGATCTTGCAACTCCCCGAGGGCACCGATCGCCCCGAGTCGCTCCAGTTCCGTGGGGCTTTCGAGGGCCTCCGTGAGCAGATCCACCGCCCGCGCATCCCCCAGTTCCCCGAGGGTGGAAATGATGCTGAATTTGAGCAGCCATTCCCCCGTGGTGCGATACACCTGGGCTAATTCTTCAAAGGCTTCCGTGGCCTTGAGGGCTCCGAGCACATCGGCGGCGGCGGCCTGCACATCCGGCTCGCTGTCATTGAGCAACCGATCGCGCAGGAGGGCCACGGTTGCCTCGCGATCGCTGTCGCCGCAGTGGTCAAACTGGCTCACCGCCGCATACCGCACCCGAGGGTTCGCATCCGCCGCCGCGATCGCCAGCAGCGGCAACCCCTCCAGCGGCTCCAGTTGGCGAATCTCATTAACCGCCCGGAGGCGATCGCCCAGATCATCGGAACCCAGGGCGGTGCGGATGGCATCAGGAGTCATGGGGCAACAGGCAGCGCTGGCTGACGGATAAAGGTGTACTCCAATACCAATACCGCGATCGCGCCCTATTCCAAACCCGCCGCCATGGCCCGCACAATGTCGCCCCGCGTCAGGATGCCCACCACGGCCCCGGCCCCATCCACCACGGGCAGCCGATGGAACCCGCCGTCCAACAGGTGCTTGGTGGCATCGTGGAGGGACACGTCCGGGCGGGTGGTGGTGGCCGGTTGCGTCATCACATCGCCGACGGTTTGGCCGATCGCCTTATGCAACTCCCGCTCGAATTGCAGGGGATTTTTCAGATAAATCACGCTGTCGAGGATGGCGATGAAGGGGGGCACCTCCATGCCAGCCTCCTGCCACATGAGATCCGTTTCGGAAATTACCCCCACCAGTTGGCCCCCATCGTCGATGACGGGCATCCCGCTGATGCGATGCTCCGCCAGCAGTTTGATGGCCTCCTTGAGGGGGGTGTGGGGATTCACCGCGATCGGATCGCGGCTCATCACATCAGCAACCGTTGCAGCCATAGGGTTTTGGGGAATTTGGGTCTTTCCGCCATTGTAGGGGAAGCGCTGGATCTCCCCGTGGCTCTGGCAATCATCTGCAACAGGGATTACCAAAGGGTTGCTAGAGGGGTTGCCGATCGCGCCATTGGCCCGCTTCCCGTTCGATCCATTGACAGAGGATGGGGATGCAGGCGGAGATCGCGCCGAGGTGGGCGATTTCGTAGCCGTGGGTGTTGTGGGTCGGAAAGCTCAGGCAGGCCCCGCGCGGGATACAGCCGAATTTCATGGCGATGGTGGCGTCGCTGCCGAACCCGTCGATCGCGGCGGTCTGGAGGGGAATGTCGGCGCGATCGGCGGCCGATTGCAATGAACGATTCAGGTCGTCGTCGTAGAGGCCGTAGCCATCCTTGGACAGCAGCACCGGGATCGGCCCATCCATGACGGGATATTCCGGCGCGATCGGGCAGATTTCTAGGGCCACCAACGCATCGAGCCGCTGCCGCTGGCAGAAGTGCATGGCCCCGAGGGCTCCCACCTCCTCCTTGGCGGAAAAGACCAGGTAGGTGTCCGCCGCTGGCCGGGGTTTTTGGGCGATGACCCCTAGGAGGATCGCGATCGAGGCTTTGTTATCGAGGGTGTAGCTGGCGATGCGATCGCCCAGGCGCAGGGGGGCTTTGCGGTGTTTACCCACCACGGCGCGGCTGCCGGGACGGATCCCTAGCTCCATCAACTCCTCGGGCGATCGAAAGGTATCCACCCAAGCGTTTTCCCAGATGAGGGGTTTTGTATCTTGCTGGGCCTTCTGGGGCGATTCGTGGGACACATGGCGCGACCCGAAGCTCAAAATGCCGGTGACGGTGCCGCGATCGCCCAGCAGATCCACCGGCCCTTCCCCATAAACCCACGGGAACGCCCCCCCAAGCCGCCGCAGAAAGACGCGCCCGTCGGCCCCTAGGGTTTTGACATAGGCTCCGATTTCGTCCTTGTGGGCCGTGATCGCCACCGCGCGAGGCTCCGCCGCGATCGCGCCCTTCCCCGAAGCCGCCGCCAGTTTGACAACGACATTGCCCGCCCCATCCTGGAACGGTTCGACCCCCAACGCCTTGAGCCGCGCCGCCAGATAGCGATCGACCTCCCCCTCATCGCCGCTGGGGGAATGGCACATCACCAGGGCTTCGATGGTGTCAAATAAATCCGCAAAGGGATCCGCAAAAGAATCCGACGGGGCGCGATCGCGGGTCATGGGGTCTAGGCCACCTTGAGGAACGTAATCGCATCGGCAGGCCCCACCAGGGACACCACCGGCGGCTGGTCAAAATATTTCTGGGCCACCCGTTGGGCCTCCGGCACCGTCACCCGGTCGATCGCCCGCTGAAATTCCTGATCAAACTCGATCCCCAGCCCCAGCACCTCATACCAGCCGTAAAGCTGGGCAAGCTGGCTGTTGGTCTGTTTCCCGAGGGCGTACTGGCCCAGGAGCTTATTTTTAGAGGTTTGCAGCTCGTCCGCCGTCAGGGGCTCGTGCTTCAGGCGCTCCACCTCCCCCCGCAGGCCATCGAGGGCGATCGCCGCATTCTGGGGAGCCGTCCCCATGTAGGCCACAAACTGGGACGCGGCGCTGCGGGTGGGATACATGGCCGACACCTCATAGGCCAACCCCCGCTTTTCGCGCAGTTCCACAAACAGCCGACTCGATAGGCCATTGCCCAGGTAGGTATTGAGCAGCTTCAGGGCCGCGTAATCTTCGTGGACCTCCCCCGTCCCGTCGCAGGCCGCCGCCGCCGGATAGCCCAGCATCACGATCGCCTGCTGGGTATCCTGGGGCGTCATGTGGTGGCGCTGATCAATGGTCGGCACCGGAGCCGCGATCGCCGGAGATACCGTCCGCCCCGGAGCATCCCCCTCCCCGCGCCAATCCCCAAAATATTGCTCCACCAACGCGATCGCCGCCGCCGCCGTCAGACAGCCCGAAATCGCGATCGTCACATGCTCCGGTCGGAAGCGATCGCGGTGGAACCGTTGCAAATCCCCCCGTTCAATCCGCCCCAGGGTCGCCTCACTGCCCAACGTAGACCGGCCGTAGGGATGGCCCCCATACATCGCCGTCCGCAGCCGATCAAACGCCACCGCAAAGGGCTGCTCCCGCTGCGATCGCAACGCCTGAACCGCCAGCGATCGCTCCAGCTCAATCTCCGCCTCCGGAAACACCGGCTCCCGGATCAACTCCGCCGCCAGGGCCAGCACCGGCTCAAAATCCTCCGTAACCGTCTTGAGCCCCACCAAAAAATAATCCGTACTGGCATCCGCACTCAGGCTCGCCCCCACCGCCTCCACCAGCTCCGCAATCTCCAGCGACGATCGCCGGATCGTCCCCTTCGTCAGCGTCGCCGCCAGCAAATTCGCCAGCCCCGCACGGTCTGTCGGCTCATAAAGACTGCCCGCCGTCACAAAAATGCGGGCAGCCACAATATCCGCCGTCGCATTTTCCAGGGCCAACACAGTAATGCCGTTATCGAGAACCTGACGGCGCAGGGGCGGAGCATATTGGGCAAGGGTCACGAAGGGAGGGGGGTGGGGAAAAACGGCACGATACGTCTACCGTTTTACCGCGTTTAGACCGATCGCGCCCGACCCCTAGCCCCCCACCGTGATCCCATCCCCCTCTCCCCCCTCAAACCAGCCCCCAACGCCCCTCTCCCCCCACCAATTCCCGCCGCCAATTCCCGCCGCCACTGCGGCCCTCACCCGACCCCCTAGGCGTGATTCTTAAACCTGGTCAACTTCGCCACCAGCGCCTCGATCAATCCCCCCGGATGCTGCTCCGCATCCACCTCCATCTCCAGCGCCTTCACCTGCTCCGGCGAAAACCCCAGCAGCGACACCAGCCGCCCGTAGGCCGCCGACTCCTCCTCATTAATCTTCTCCTCGTGGGGCGTCCGGGCACTCGACGAAATCACCTCATAGCCCAGCTTCAGCACCAGCTCCCGCTCCTCGGTGCTGCCCAGCCGAGGCACCAGCTCCTCGATCGGAATATTCTGAACCAAATACTCCCGCAGATTCTCCCGGAGCGATCGCCGCTGTTCCTCCGTCGTTGCGAACAGATTGCTGAAGCGATCGAGCATAACGGCCACCTCTTCCTCCGCCAAATTCCCATCGGCCCAGGCCATCGCGGCCACAATGCGCAACAGGGTCATTTGACGCGGATCAATCGGCGGCGGCGGCGGCGGTTTTAACTGCATAGCACCATCCAAACTTTAGTCGCCAACCTAGCATCCATGCCCCAGAAAACCCTTGGGTATTTCAATTCTCTCAACCTTCTTGTCAAGAAAGTTCATGATCTACAGGATTAATCGTTCAGGATGAACTTTAGCCCCCGCTCCCCTTTGGTTCCCCCATCCGGCCCCCGCCCAGCCCCATTTCGCCCCAACCCTTTCGACTAGACTAGGGTCACCGATGGATTGCTTTCCGGTGGCCCCGCCCCGGCCATCCCCTCGCCCTCTTCCCCCTGGCAACCTGGGGGGAGGATTGGACAATGCCGCCAAAACAATCGGATGGGGGGCCTAGGGGATTGTATTTCCCAAGGGAATCCCCATCCAAGTATCCAAGAACCCTTTCCAAACACCATGACCACTGGAATTTATACCTCGGCCAATGATGTTGTATTTGATCAACTGGTGGCCCTGCTCAATAGTATTGAAGTGAATGTGGGGGCGGACACGCCGGTCTGTGTCATTGCCTATGACGATAATCTTGATCGCGTGAAGGCGGAAATTAGCCGACGCAGTAATGTGCAGCTTCTCAGTGATCCTGAAATTTTTGCCCCCTGGGAAGAGTTTTCTCGGCAGGTTTGGCAGGCCCATCCCGATGCGCTTGATCGCTGGCGCGAGCAGGGCATCCAAGGGGTTCGGCGGCTGGGCATGAACCGCCGCTACTGTGCCTTTGATCCGAGGAGTCCGTTTGAGCGGTTTGCCTACTTCGATGCGGATGTGCTGGTGCTTGGCCCCCTCGATCACGCCTTTTCAAAACTGGATAAGCATGATGTGGTGGTCTATGATTTTCAATACAAGGATCCTTCCCATATCTACAATCTCTCATCCCCCAAATTGTTTGAGGTGTTTCCAGAGGAGCGCATCAAGCAAGAGATTTTCTGTGCGGGATTTTATGCCTCGAATCGGGGGTTATTATCTCCAGAGCAGCGGGCGGAATTAGTTAAGCATTTAAATGAGGGCGAGGCGGAGATTTTGTATCCGTCTGCGCCGAACCAGTCGGTTTTGAATTATATGGTGATGCGATCGCGGCTGGATGTTTATAACCTGGCCCTGGCATTACCCAAGGGGGAGGCGACGGGCTGTTCTGTGACCTCTTCCCACTTTGTGGAGCGCGATCGCGTCCTCTATGACAAGGGCAATCGACTGACCTATTTGCATTACATTGGCCTATCGTCGAAGATTTTTGCGCGGCTGTGCGCCGGAGAAAACCTAGAATTTCCCTATCGAGATATTTTTCTGCACTACCGCTATCTCCACGATCCCCAGGACTGTCCTGAGTTTGTGGGCGATCGCAAGCCCTACAATCCGCCCCCGTCGTTTATGGAGCGGGTGCGGCGCAAGCTGGGGATCAAGGGCCGTTGAGGGAATGGCGATGGGGAGAATGGACAATGGGGAAATCCATGGGCAGCAATAGACCGGCAAACTTGCAAAAATTAGCAACAAAATCAGCAATTCTTTTGCCGAGTTGCTAACCCTAACCCATGAGCTTGCGGACGATCGCGAGCTTATCCGCAAAGGGGGCATAGCGCAGTTTGATGTCGGGCCAGAGGGGGCGGCGCATGATGCTTTTCGGGTTCGAGAGTTGGTCAAAGCCCGCCTTGCCGTGGTAGCGGCCCATGCCCGATGCCCCCACGCCCCCAAAGGGTAAAGCCGTCGCGCCCCCCTGCATAATCACGTCATTGATGCAGCAACCGCCGGAACTGGTTTCCCGCAACACACAGTCTTGACTGGTTTTATTGTTGGAAAAGAGGTAGACGGCTAACGGTTTGGGACGGGCATTGACCGCCGCGATCGCGCCGTCGAGATCCCGATAGGTCAAGACCGGGAGGATGGGGCCAAAAATTTCCTCCTGCATAATCGGGTGGTCCCAATCCACCTGATCGACCACGGTGGGGGCCACGTAGCGGTGTTCAATGCTCACATCGCCGCCGAAGAGCACCCGCGCCGATCGCACCAAATTCCCCAGGCGCTCCGTGTGGTAGGCATTGACGATGCGGCCATAGTCCGGGCTGCTGGACGGGTCCGCCCCGTAGAATTCCTGGACGCTTTGGGCCAGCCAGCGCATCAGGGGCGCTTTGACCGACTCATGGACCAGCAGATAGTCCGGCGCGAGGCAGGTCTGGCCCGCATTCAGAAATTTGCCCCAGGCGATCCGCCGCGCCGCCACCTGGAGATCCACATCCGGCTCGACGATGCAGGGGCTTTTGCCGCCGAGTTCGAGGGTCACGGGCGTCAGATGCTGAACCGCATTCGCTAAAACCACCTTGGCGACGACGGGGCCGCCGGTGAAGAAGATATGGTCGAACCGCTGGGCCAACAGGGCTTGGCTGACGCTGGGGCCACCTTCGACGGCGGTGACGTACATCGGATCGAAGGCCCGCTTAATCAAATCCGCGATCGCGCGGGACGTGTGGGGGGCCACCTCGGACGGTTTGACGATCGCGCAATTGCCCGCCGCGATCGCCGCCACCAACGGCGCGATCGACACCTGAATCGGATAATTCCACGCCCCCAAAATCAGCACCACCCCCAGCGGCTCCGGACGCACCTGGGCCTTCGCGGGCCAAAAGGTCGGCGGCAGACCCACGGACGTCGGCTTCATCCAGCGGGGCAACTGCTTCAGGGCACAGTCAATCTCCGACAGGCACAGGCCAATTTCCGTCACATAGCTCTCGAAGGGGGATTTCCCCAAATCCAGGGCCAGGGCCTCGCAGATGCGCCCCTCATGCTCCACGATCGCCTGACGCAAATCCTGAAGCCGCCGCTGGCGATAGTCCAGATCCCGCGTATAGCCCAGGGCAAAGAAATTCCGCTGCTGGGTCACCCATTCCTGGGCTTGTTCCGTAAAGGGATTGACCGGCGAGTTGGCAACCACAGGCGCATGTCCTCCAGGGGCGATCTAGACTGGAATTAGCCCACGATTCCAAAGACCGTAGCAAAAAAATTAGCGTCGAGGCAGGGCCATGGTCAGTGATTCTACGAATAGTCAAGGCTCTGGGGCGGCGATCGAAACGCCCGTAGATCCGAGGATTGAGTTTTTTGAGGGGGTCGCCGAGGCGATCGACGATGTGCGCCTGCGCCAGAACCAGCGCACCGGCTGCCGCAATGTGTTGATGGTTTTTACGACATTGCGCTGCATCGAGCAGTTTCGGGCGCTGCGGGCGGAATTTAATAAGGGTCTGCGGCTCCAGGATGAGGAGGGCACGATCCAGGTGGAGCCGTCCAATGTGCGGTTCGTGTTTGGGGGGCCGGAGGGGGATGATTTTGTGCGCCTAGAGTGCGATTTTGATATCGATCGCGAGGAGGTGTGGGAGCGCTTTATGCGGTTTATGCACCGCTACGCGGCGGCCAATGGCCTGGGCTACAGCGACAAAGGGGCTCCGGCGGAGGGCTAGGGAAACTTGGGGCGGTTTGGGCGGTCGGTTTAAACTAGAGGGCCTTGGGTCTGGGGCGGTTCCCTAATTTGGGGATTGGTGGAGGTCCATGGGCCTTTGTTTTTTTGAATTCCTTTGAGTTTTTTTGATTTAAACATCCATGAAAATTGCGATCGCGGGGGCCACGGGCCTGGTGGGGACTGCGCTGATTCAACGGCTGCATCGGGATGGGGATTCGCTGGTGGTGCTGACGCGCAATGGCGATCGCGCCCGACGGCAGTTCCCGGCGGCGACCTATCCCCGGCTGGAGATCGTGCCCTATCAACCCCAGGAGTCGGGGCCGTGGCAGGAGGCGATCGCGGGGTGCGAGGGGGTGGTGAATTTGGCGGGGGCCGCGATCGCGGATGAGCGCTGGACCGAGGCCCGCAAGCGGGAATTGCGCAACAGCCGCATCGTCACCACCCAAAAGCTGGTCGAAGCGATCGCCCAGGCCCCCCAGAAACCCCGTGTCTTTGTGAGCGGTTCCGCGATCGGCTACTACGGCGCGAGCGAAACGGCGGAATTTGATGAATCGAGTCCGGCGGGGCGGGATTTTCTGGCCCAGCTTTGCCAGGACTGGGAGGCGGCGGCCCAAGGCGCGATCAGCAGCGGCGTGCGGCTGGTGACCCTGCGCACGGGCATCGTCCTAGGCAACGGCGGCGCGCTAGGCAAAATGCTCCTGCCGTTTCAACTGTTTGCTGGCGGCCCCATCGGCACCGGTCGCCAGTGGGTGTCGTGGATCCACGAGGATGACCTCGCCGCCCTGATCGCCCGCGCCCTCAAGGACGATCGCTTCTCGGGCATCTACAACGGCACGGCCCCCAACCCCGTGTCCATGACGGCCCTGTGTAGCGCCGTGGGGCGGGCCATGGGGCGTCCGTCCTGGCTGCCGGTGCCCGCCTTTGCCCTGGAATTGCTCCTGGGGGAGGGGGCCAAGGTGATCCTCGAAGGCCAGAAGGTGTTGCCGAAACAGGCGATCGCGGCGGGCTTCAATTTCCAATATGAAACGGTCGAGCCCGCCGTGGCGGCGGTGGTGGCCTCCGGTCGCTAGGGATCGAGGCGTTGGACCCCTACCCTAGATCAATACCCTAGGGCGGCGGCGTGTTCGCGGTACCAGGTGATCGTATTTTTGAGGCCCGTGCGGAAATCCACCTGGGCCTCGAAGCCAAACCGCTCCTTCGCCAGGGTCGTATCCAAACAGCGGCGGGGCTGGCCGTTGGGCTGATCCGTTTCCCACACCAGTTCCCCGTCAAAGCCCATCAGGTCGCAGATCAGTTCCGTCAGGTCGCGGATCGAAATCTCTAGGCCCGTGCCCAAATTCACCGGGTCCGGATCGTCATAGTGGGCCGTGGCGATCGCGATGCCCCGCGCCGCATCCTGGGAGTACAAAAATTCCCGAGTCGGGCTGCCGTCCCCCCACACCGGAATCGTGCGATCGCCCCGCTCCTGGGCCTTGTGGACCTTATGGATCAGCGCCGGAATCACGTGGGAACTGCGCGGATCGAAATTATCCTCCGGCCCGTAGAGATTCACCGGCAGCAGATAGATCCCGTTAAATCCGTACTGATCCCGGTACGCCTGCAACTGAACCAGCAGGGCCTTCTTCGCCACCCCATAGGGCGCATTGGTCTCCTCCGGGTAGCCATTCCACAGATCCGCCTCCTTGAACGGCACCGGCGTGAACTTGGGGTAGGCGCAAATCGTGCCCACGCAGACAAACTTTTTGACCCCCGCCCCCAGGGCCGAATGGATGAGCTGCGCCCCCATCATCAAATTGTCGTAGAACAATTCCCCCGGTTTTTCGCGATTCAGGCCGATGCCCCCCACGTGGGCCGCTAAATGCACCACAATGTCCTGGCCCTCCACCGCCCGCTGGCAGGCTTCTAGGGTCCGCAGGTCACAGTCGCGCGATCGCGTCACCGTCAGCAAATCGCGATCAGCCCCCGCCGCCACAAGCTGCGCCACCACCGCCTTCCCCAGAAACCCCGCCCCGCCGGTCACCAGGATCCGCTTCTCGCCCAAATTCATCCCGCTCAAAACCCTCATCCTCCCAAATCACAACACCATCGCCGGGGCCGAAACACCGCGATCGCGCCCCCGCCCCAGACCACCATCAGCCCCTAATCAAACATCACCGACGCCTCATGGCGATGGGTCGCCGTATCCCCATGGGCCTGGTTGCTGCCCGCAGGCGGCTCAATCCCCAGCACCCGCAGATCCGCATCCACCATCAGCTTCACCAGCTCCTCAAACGTCACCGACGGCTCCCAGCCCAACTTCTCCCGAGCCTTCGTCGAATCCCCAATCAGCAGATCCACCTCCGCCGGCCGCAGATAGCGCGGATCAAACTCCACATATTCCTCCCAACTCAGACCCACATACCGGAACGCAATGTCCAAAAACTCGCGCACCGAATAGGTCTGATTCGTCGCCACCACATAATCATCCGGCTCCTCCTGCTGCAACATCAGCCACATGGCCCGGACATAGTCCTTCGCGTAGCCCCAGTCCCGCTTCGAGTCCAGATTGCCCATAAAAATCTTCTGCTGTTTCCCCGCCAAAATCCGAGCCAGCGCCCGAGTGATTTTACGGGTCACAAAAGTCTCACCCCGGCGCGGACTTTCGTGGTTGAACAAAATGCCATTGCAGGCAAACAACCCATAGGACTCCCGATGGTTCACCGTCTGCCAATGGGCATAGACCTTCGCACAGGCGTAGGGGCTGCGGGGATAGAACGGCGTCGTTTCCCGCTGGGGAATTTCCACCACCTTGCCGTACATTTCCGACGAACCCGCCTGGTAGTAGCGCACCTCTTGCCCCGTACGCCGCTGATATTCCCGGATCGCCTCTAGGATCCGCAGCGTCCCGAGGCCCACCGCATCAACGGTATATTCCGGCTCATCGAAACTGACCCGCACATGGGACTGGGCACCGAGGTTATAAACCTCGTGGGGTACCACCGCCTCTAGGATTCGCCGCAGCGTGGTGCCATCACACAGATCCCCATAGTGCAGAAACAACCGCGCATTTTCGTTATGGGGATCTTCATAGATATGGTCAATGCGATCCGTATTGAAGGTGGAGGTGCGGCGGATGATGCCATGGACCTCGTAGTCCTTCTCCAGCAGCAGTTCCGCGAGGTATGAACCGTCTTGGCCGGTAATCCCCGTAATCAGCGCGCGTTTTCGATCGGTCATGGTTGCTCAGGTTCCTGTGGATCGAGACCTTGGCGATCGCGCATCCCGCCCACGACTGAACTTAGCCCCTAGGGTAGGGCCTCGCGATCGACAAAACTCCCCACTCAACATAGCCCATGACTCTTCCTTTTGCGGTTCCAGGCGATCGCCCCGCCCCCCTAATAGGCCCCATTCTCCTTCGTGAACAGCACCACCCCCAGGGTCTTGGCAATGATCCACAAATCCAGCGCCAGATTCTTCGTCCCCGAGTAATACACATCAATCAACACCCGGCGCTCATAGGGGATATTATTGCGCCCCGACACCTGCCACAGGCCCGTCACTCCGGGCTTCACCGTCAGCACCTTACGGATATGGCGACCATACATCGGCAGCTCCTCCGGCACCAGCGGCCTCGGCCCCACCACACTCATCTCCCCCATCAACACATTCCAGAACTGGGGAAACTCATCGAGGCTCGTCACCCGCAAAAAGCGACCAATCCAGGTAATGCGCGGATCCTGCTTCAGCTTGAACGTGGTTTCATACTCCCGCTGCAGATCCGGATCCCGCTCCAGCAGCTCCTGCAACACCCGATCCGCATCCACCACCATCGTCCGAAACTTGTAGCACCGGAAGCGGCGGAAGTTTTTCCCCACCCGGCTCTGGGAATAAAACACCGGTCCGGGCGAACTCAGCCAGACCAGCAGCGCCAGACCAAAATAGACCGGCGAAAAAAGAATCAGAACTGCGAGGGAAAAAACAATATCAAAGGATCGCTTCCAAAAGTCGGCCCCCATGCCGCCCGCAAGCGCGCGCCAAACGCTACGCCAACGGAGCGACTGCCAGCCCCGATCGGCAATCGACGGGTTTTTTGCTAGCATGACACTCCTCTATTTCCGTTCACACCACACTTGAGACCTAATGATAAGCCCTCTCCCCGTTTCCGCAAGGCGCAGGTGGCGTTTTTCAGATTGGATCGGGGCCGCATTACCCAACTCTTTCGCTATTTCAATCCCCTAAGGGGGCTCCCGGATCCGCCACCCCCAGCGCGCCCTGGCCCCGCCGACGCCCCAACAAAAACCAGCCCCCCAAACGGGAAAGGCTGGCCCCAGGCGGATCTCCATCGAGTCCTAATGTGTGCTTAGCCGGTGTTCCTAGCCGGAGCTTCTGGATCCTCGGCAAGTTTGGAGGCGATCGCTAGAGGATCTCTGCAATCTAGCGAGCCATGCCCCAGTTGCGCTCCACGCGGATCGGCTTGATGAAATACAGGCTCACCAACTGCACCGCATTGCTCAGGTACAGGGGCAGCTTCTTCAGCAGCTTCACGGCACCCGGCGCATCGGACTGGGCGATTTCCGTGAGCTTCGCGTTGTTGGCGACGCACACCTCCAGCCGCTCGTAGAACTGGGGATGGTGGATGTCGAGGATCACCGGGAAGACGCGCCCCGCCGTTTCATTGGTCTTCTCGATCACTTCCTTGTCGTACTCGCGCGCATCGAGGCCGATGGAGGCATAGAAGCCCGATCGCTGCAAATCATTCAAGTACATGGTCGCAAAGACCGACAGCAGGAAGAACCGGCACCACAGGCGCGCCTTGAGCCCTTCGAGGAACTGGGGATTGGCCCGCAGGACCGCATCGAAGAAGTCGCCGTGGCGGTTTTCGTCCTGGCACCAGTTTTCAAAGAACCGGAAGATCGGATAGATGCGATCTTCGGGGTGCTTCTCCAGGTGGCGATAGATGGTGATGTAGCGCCAGTAGCCGATCTTTTCAGATAGGTAGGTGGCGTAGAAGATGAATTTCGGCTCGAAGTAGGTGTACTTCTTGCTCTTGGTGAGGAAGCCGAGGTCCAACGACAGGTTGAAGTCGGACATGGCCTTATTCAGGAAGCCCGCGTGACGCGCTTCGTCGCGGGACATCAGGGCAAACCCTTCGGCCAACAGGGGGTTGCGATCTTTGATTTTCCGGGACAGTTCCTTATAGAGCAGGAAGCCGGAGAATTCCGCCGTGCAGGAGCGCTCTAGGAATTCGATGAACATGGAGCGGGTTTCGCCGTCGATTTTGTCCCAGTTCTGCTCGAATTCGGCGTCGCGGACAAAGTGGTGACGGTTATAGTCCACCCGAAATTCTTCGATGATGGCCCGCAACTCCTCCTCGTTGACGGTGAGGTCCATGGCGGCCATGGCGTCGAAGTCGGTGGTGTAAAACCGGGGGGTGAGGATGGTGTCCTTGGCCGGGGCCTTCACGCCGGGGGCCATTTCGTCGAGGGCCGGCTTTTTGAGGGAGTCAACCATGAATCTTCGATGCTCTCGTGGATCGGTGGGTTTGGGGTTGCGGGTGCAACGGGGTTGGAAGTTGGTTTTTTTTAAAACCGAGGGGCGAGTCGTGGGGGACGGTGACCGCACGGTGACCGCCACGATCGCGGAGCTGTCGCTGTTTGTTGTTTTTACTGTGCAAGTGTTACCCAGTCTACCAAGCTCCCTTGGCTGCTATGGGGGCAATCTATGAAGACTTGCTACGGTGGGTTGTATTTTGTAATGTTTGGCAACATTTGGCGGAGGTGGGGCGGTGGGGCGATCGCGGGGGGCGATCAGGATTTTTTTTCGAGCTACCTTGGAGATAGCTAGGTCGTTACCGTGGCGGACGGTGCCCAATGGTGGCCATGAATTCTGGAGACCGCGATCGCATCCAAACCCAGCAAGAGACTGGGGTGAGTTATCTACTGTGGCTGGGGTGCCTGTTCGGCATGTCCGGTCTGCACCGCTTCTACAACCGCCGTTTTGGCACCGGGTTGCTGTGGTTCTGCACCTGGGGCCTGTTTGGGGTGGGACAATTCATTGACCTGTTCCTGATCCCGGACATGGTGGAGGATCGGCGCATGAAGCAGATGCTCCAGGGGGGCCAGGGGCCGGTGGGGGCGTTTATGGGCTCTGGGGCGAGCGTGCAGGCGGTGGAGCGGCCGCCGACGGATGATGAATTGATGGTGAAATTGCTGAAGGCGGCGAGTCAGCGGGGCGGGCGGCTGTCGGTGACCCAGGGGGTGATGGCGACGGGCGTTGCGTTTGATCGCGTGGAGCTACTGCTGCGGCAGATGGTGGCGTCGGGCTATGTGAGTGTCACCAATGATTTTGAGACGGGGATTGTGCTCTACAATTTCCACGAACTGGACTAGGGTGCGGGGGCCAAGGGCATCGATTAGGTGACGACGGACGGCCCCTAGGGCTCAGCCGCGATCGCGCCCCATCCCTGAACGCCCCGTATCGGCGCGGTGTTGAGGCCCCGAGGATCGCTGCTCATCGAACTGTTCGTAGGCGGCGACGATTTTTTGCACCAGCGGATGGCGCACCACGTCCCCTTTGGTGAGTTGGCAGAAGGCGATGCCCTCGACGTTGCTGAGGATCCGCTGGGCGATCGCCATGCCGGACTCCTGGTAATTCGGTAAATCCGTCTGGGTCACATCCCCCGTGATCACCATCCGCGATCGCCAGCCCAGCCGCGTCAGCACCATTTTCATCTGGGCCGGGGTGGTGTTTTGGGCCTCATCCAAAATCACGAAGGCATTGCTCAGGGTGCGGCCCCGCATATAGGCCAGGGGAGCCACTTCGATGATGCCCCGCTCCATTAGGCTCGCCACCTTCTCCGGCTCCACCAGCTCGTAGAGGGCATCGTAGAGGGGCCGCAGGTAGGGATCCACCTTCTGCTGCAAATCTCCGGGCAAAAACCCCAGCCGTTCCCCCGCTTCCACGGCGGGGCGGGTCAAAATAATCCGTTCAAATTCGTCATTGAGCAGCGCCCGAACCGCCACCAGCGCCGCCAAAAAGGTCTTGCCGGTGCCCGCCGGACCCGCACAGAAAATCAGGTCGCGATCGCGCAGGGCTTTGATGTACTCATACTGCCGGAACGTCTTGGGGCGAATCGTCTCACCGCGCCGCGTCTTGGCAATGACATCATCCTGGAGCGATCGCAATTCCTCCTGACGGCTCGTATCAAGGGCATGGCGCGCCGTGAGGATATCCGCCCCATCCACCCGCTGCCCTTGGCCCCAGTAGGTTTCTAGGGCACCGATCAGCCGCGAACACAGCTCCACCTGCTTATCGGATCCCGACAGCAGCAGCTCCTGGCCCCGTAGGACAATCGTCGTCCCCGTCTGCTTCGCCATGAGCTTGAGGTTCGATTCCCGGTAACCCGCCAGGGCTAGGGCGCTTTCCAAACTCGGGAGGGCAATGGTTGCGGTGGCCACAGGAAAGGGGCGAAGGGGAAATAAAAAAAGCGCAGCAGGCGACCTTGAGAGGAGGAGTCGCCCAATTTCAACTGCAATGGCCTAACGGCCCAACCGATGGATCAATCCAATTCATCAACGGATTAACTCGCGATCGCGCCCCTCTGCCTGACGGAGCAGGAATCGAGCGCGGGCGAGCCTCAGGGAATTTCGGGAATTTCGGGGAAAAAACGGCCTAGGGAGAGAACCTAGTTCGCCGCATTCGCCGCCGCATTCGCCGCCTTCACCTGCTCGAACACGTTCGCCTTGGCGAGGATGTGGCGCACCGTATCCGTCGGCTGAGCCCCCTGCTGGAGGCGCTTCACGATCGCGGGCACATTCAGCCGCGTTTCATCCGTACGGGGATTATAAAAACCCAACTCCTCCAGGGGACGACCATCGCGGCGGGTGGTGCTCTTCATCGCGACGATCCGATAGCTTGCTTCCCGCTTTTTACCGAAGCGCTTGAGCCGCAGTTTGACCATGGGTGACTTTCCGAGGGCTTGCCCAGAATTTACGACAAATTAGTATGGTACGCCGTCCGGGGTAATCCCCGCTAGGGGGTCGTTCTAAAATTTTTCCCCAGGGCTCGGAGGGGCGATCGCCCCCAACCGGTTCAACCCCGGAACAGGGCAGGGCGGGACAGGACGGGTGGGGCAGGGCGGTTTAGAATTTTCAACGCCCCCGATCGCCTGGGGGCCATGGCAGGTTTGGGATCACTAGCCTCGACTCAACCGCAACCGCCAGAACTCAAGCTTGAAAGGTGTTTTTAAAAGGAGCGATCGTGAGCGCAACTAAGTCTGCCCCCGCAACGGCGGCCAACGATAAGGCCATTGTCAAGGACTATTTCAATACGACGGGATTTGACCGCTGGCGTCGCATTTACGGCGATGGCGAGGTGAACAAGGTGCAGCGGGATATCCGCGAGGGGCACCAGCGCACGGTGGATACGGTGCTCTATTGGTTCAAGTCCGCCGGGGCGATCGCGGGGCAGACGGTCTGCGATGCGGGCTGCGGCGTCGGCTCCCTGAGCATTCCCCTGGCCCAGCAGGGGGCCGTGGTCTTCGGCAGCGACATTGCCGAAAAGATGATCGGTGAAGCCCAGGAGCGGGCGGCGGCCCTGGGGCTGACGGAGGGGCTCACCTTCGAGGCGAAGGAACTCCAGGCGATCGACGGCTCCTACGACACGGTGGTGTGCCTCGATGTGCTGATCCACTACCCCGATGAAGATGTGGAAGCCATGTTGGCCCACCTGGCGAGTTTGGCGAAATCGCGCCTGATCCTGAGCTTTGCCCCCAAGGCGGGGGTGTATGTGCTGCTCAAGCGCATCGGTGAGCTGTTCCCCGGCCCCAGCAAGACCACCCGCGCTTACCTGCATCCGGTGCGGGAGGTGGTGGCGATTCTGCGGCGGCTGGGCTGGGAGGTGCGGCGCAAGGAGTTTATTGGCAGCCAGTTCTACTTCAGCCAGGTGATCGAGGCGGTGCCCATCCAGGAGGATTAGGCCGCTGACGGGGGCGCGATCGCGGTGCCCAATTCCCGATATGGGTTGCCTAGAATGGAAGCGATCGCCCCGAACCGATCCCCATCGGCCCCCCGCGATCGCCCTTCCCATTCCCCATCCTTCTGGCTGTCCTCCCCATGGATTTCCTGAAAAAACTTTTGGCGGGGGGGTTGCTGGCCTTTGGCTCCATCTTCCTCATTGCCGCGATCGCGGTGCCCTTTGATCCCGATCTGCCCAAGGACGAAAAAATTTCCACCACCCTCGGCTGCCTGATCCTGGGGGGGCCGCCGGTCACCTGGAGCGGCTGGCTTTACCTATCAATGGCGGCGGAAAAACGGCGCAAACGGGACCAGTTCCAGCTCCAGCGGCGGGGTCAAATCCAGCGATCGCTCCTGCAACTGGCCGCCGCTCGGGGTGGTGAAATTACCCTGGCCCAGTTCGTGATGGAATCGGGCCTGGACCCGGACGAGGCCAGAACCCACCTCGATCAGGCCGCCGAAGCCTTTGGGGCCAACTTCCGCGTGGGCGATCGCGGCGAAATCTATTACCAATTCCCCCTCAATTAGCCATCTAACAATCAGGCGTCAACACCATGACCCAACTTTTCCTACCCGCAGCGGGAATCCTGGGGGCCTTGGCCGTCGCGATCGGAGCCTTCGGAGCCCACGGACTGCGCGGGAGCCTCGGGCCGCGATCGCTGGAAATCTTTGAAACCGCCGCCCGCTACCACCTCATCCACGCCCTGGCCCTGGCGATCGTCGCGATCGCCCTCCGCATCCTGGGGCCATCCCCCTGGCTCAGCGCCGCCGGGATTCTCTACGGCCTCGGGATCTTGATCTTCAGCGGCAGCCTCTATGCCCTGAGCCTCACCGGGATCAAAGTCCTCGGCGCGATCGCCCCCCTCGGCGGCAGTGCCCTGATCGCCGGTTGGCTGTGCCTCGCCGTCGCCGGAGCCGCCATCACCCCCAAAGGCTAGGCCCGGAAAACCGCCCCCCCACCACCGCGATCGCCCCACCCCAAAGGCGCGATCGTAGGCTAGGATAGATCCAGCATCAACACATGGGGCTGTAACGGTTTCGACGTGCTGGCGAAAGCTACTTCGTGATGCAGGCCGAGAGCGAGCTAACTCTCGTAAATCCATGGCTCAAAAAAAGTAAGTGCGAACAACATCGTTCCTTTTGCTCGTAAAGCGGCTGCGGTTGCTTAAAAACACCTAACCTTAGGTTCGAGCGCCTGACATTTGACTCCGTTAAGGATGACAGGCAAAACCCCCAACGGATGCCCCAGATTTCTGCCTCCGGTCGGCGATCTGGCTAAGACTTCACCGGAGAATCCCGCCGCTAGGGATAATTAGCGGTCCCCGCTGCCAGGGTTAGTGCAGCTAAGCCTGTGAATGAATGGAGTATTAATAACCGGTGCGGACGATGGGTTCGACTCCCTCCAGCTCCACTTCGTTACCCAACCTTGCTATCTGAATTGATTGAGCCCCCGTGGTGCCCCAAGGCTCCGCGATCGCGGCAATCCCGTCAATTCAGATTAGGGGTTATGATTCAGGGGCGGGGCCGTCGATATCGGTTGCCGCCATTTCCCTGTCGTTGGCTGACCGTCCCCTAGGGCTTTGAGCGTCTCTACTGCATGACCCGCGCCGAATTCCGTTCCCCCGTCGCCAGCACGATTCATCTCCAGCGATCGCTGCGCATCTCGACCCACGGCAAAACCCTCCACAACATCACCCAGCCGGTCCAGGATCTGGTGATCGACTCTGGGGTTGACGTGGGGCTTTGCACCCTGTTTGTGCGCCACACCTCCGCCAGCCTGGTGATTCAAGAGAACGCCGACCCCGATGTGCTCTGGGATCTCGAAGCCCAGTTTCAGCGCCTGGTGCCCGAGGATGACCGCTATCGCCACAGTGCCGAAGGGCCAGACGACATGCCCGCCCACCTCCGGACGGCCTTGACCCACACCTCCGAACAGGTGCCCATTACGGGGGGTCGGCTCGCGCTGGGCACCTGGCAGGGGATTTACCTGTGGGAGCACCGCCAGCGCAGCCACGCGCGCGAAGTTGTGGTACATATCATGGGTGGCCGGTCGAGTCGCTAGTCGTCAATGAACCTGGAGTTGATGTCAAGCAGCGCTGTCGTCGATCGCGAAGGAGGGCACCGTGAGTAAGGTCTTGGTAGTGGATGACAGCGCAACGATGCGCGAGATGATCGGCAAGTTGCTGAAGGAGAACGGCCTAACGGTGGAAATGGCGGGGGATGGGATCGAGGCCCAGGCCCATTGCAAGTCCGCGCCTCCGGATCTGGTGATCACGGATATTGTGATGCCGCGCATGAATGGCTATGAGCTTTGCCGTTGGCTGAAGGCGGATGCCAGTATTAAACATATCCCGGTGGTGCTTTGCACGAGCAAGGGGGAAGAGTTTGACCGCTATTGGGGCATGAAGCAGGGGGCGGATGCCTACATTGCTAAGCCTTTTAAGACGGCGGAATTGCTCGATACGGTGCGGCAGTTGCTGAAGTAGGCCGTGGGCGAGGGCGATCGCCGGGTGTGGTCCTAGCTGCGTTTACCCTGAGGTTTATGACTGTGTCCCTCCGTCCGTTGGTGTCATTTGCAGGTTCGCTGGCGTTGGCGCTAGTGGGGGTGGGGGCTGGCGCGATCGCGGCGCGATCGCAGGGGTTGTTGCCCCATGTGCCCCTGCCGGATCCCCAGCAGCTCGAGCGCCAGGGGGTGCGCATTGCGGATGAGGCGTCCCAGGAGTTTCAGTTGCCGACGGCCCTAGGGCAGGCGAAGGTGGCGGCATGGCTTGCGCCGGAGAATCCCCAGGTCTTGCGGCTGTTGGGGGGGCTCTATCTCCAGGCGGGCAATCTGGAGCAGGCGACGATCGCCCTGGAGGCGGCAAGGCAGCACGGGGGGGATCAAGATGGCGCGCTGCTGCTGGCCCTCGGGGCGGCCTATCTACAGGGGGGACGGCCCGAGGCGGCGGAATCGACCCTGCGGATGGGGCTGGCCCTGGAGCCGGAGGCCCTGACGGGCTGGTTTGATCTGGGCAATGCCTTGATTAAACTGGAGCGCTGGGAGGCGGCGGTGCGGGAGTTTGAGCGGGCGTTGGCGCTCGATGCGTCCTTCTGGCCGGCCCTCAATAATATTGGTCTGGTGCGCTACGAGCAGGGGAAGGTGTCGGCGGCGGTGGAGCTGTGGGAGCGATCGCTCGCCATTGATGGGACGGCGGCGGAGCCGATGCTGGCGATCGCGGTGGCCCGGTACGGCCAGGGGCGCTGCGGTGAAACCACCGGCCGCAGTGGATCAAGCCGCGACCTGGATGCCTGCGCCGCCGCGATCGCCCTGGGGGAGCGGGCCTTGCTCGCCGATCCGCAATATGGCCGTCTGGACTATCTACGGGCCAACCTCTGGGGCGATCGCCTCGTGGCCGCCACCGCCACCTTTTTTACCCACCCCAGGCTTCAGCCCCTTGTGCAGGGCCAGACTGCGCCCCAGGACCAGGCCCAGGGCCAGAATCTCCAGCTTCCCTAGCCTCCGGATTGGGCTGGGGCGCGCTGACCTGGGCGGCATTGGGCTGAATGAACAGGGTTTGGGTGGGATAGGCAAACTCGATGCCCCGGACGGCAAACTCCTCCAGGAGCGCTAGGTTGATCTGCTGCTGGATGTCGAGGTAGGTGGCGTAGTCGTTGCCGTCAACGTAGTAGACCGTTTCGATGTCGAGGCTTGAGGCCCCGCAACTGGCGAAGTGGCAGCGATCGAAGGTGGCATAGTCGAGCCCCCGGATGATGCCCTCGATCAGGGGCGGAATCTCCCGCAGGGCCGCCGGGGGGGTGTCATAGGTGACGCCAATTCTAAAGACGATGCGCCGCTGGGCCATCTTGCGATAGTTCTGGATGCGGGCGCTGGTGAGGAAGGAGTTAGAAAAGACCAGTTCTTCGCCGGTGATGCTCACTAGGCGAGTGGTTTTGATGCCGATGCGGTCCACGGTCCCCACCATGCCATCGACGAGGATGGTGTCCCCCAGGCGGAAGGGGGCGTCGATCGCGATCGCGAAGTAGCTAAACAAATCCTGGAGCACCCCCTGGGAAGCCAGGGCCACCGCCACCCCCCCAATGCCCAAGCTGGCTAGGACGGCGGACAGGTTAAAGCCCAGGTTTTGCAGCAGGAAGATCAGCCCCAGGCTCCAGAGCACCACCCGCACCGCTGGCATCACCAGGTTGAGCTTGAGTTGGATTTCGGTGCGCTCCTCCTCGCTGGCCCAGCGGTTCGAGAGCCAATAGACCCGCAGACCATATTCCGCCAGGGCTCCGATGCCCCGCACGCCGCTGATGGTGAGGATCGTTGCCCCGATCGCGTTGAGGCTGGTGGCGAGGGTGGTATTGAGCTGGAGGCTTTGGAGGGCGGCGTAGAACACACCGAAGTAGAGCACCGGCAGGGCGGATCGCTCCAGGATGCGGATCAGGACATCATCGAGCTCGATGCGGTTCTGGGCGGCCCGGTGCTTGAGGCGCTGGAGCACAATGCCCTGCACCAGCCGGATGCCGATGAGGCCGACGAGGATGCTGCCTCCGGCGATCGCGTAGCTCTGGAGGGGGTTGCCGAGGATGACCTTGGCGAAAATTTGATCGATGGGCAAAACGAAAGTCCTCTAATGCAGATAGGTCATGGGGTCCGTCCGGCAGGGGCCGTCGGGGAAGGGCCGTGGTTCTGTGGGTCGCCCCCGCCCGCTGGCCCAGCCGGGGATCCGCGTCAAGGCAATTGTTACGTTTCCGATGGCCCCCCAAGGGCTGACCAAGGGGGCACCTGGGCGGGTTTAGGGCACGTTTCAAACTTCCCTCAACCCATGGGGCGCGGGGAGGATGGGTGTCCCCCCGCGATCGCGACCATTATAAAAAATCCCCCCCAGAGGGCTGGCGCAGGGGGCTGGCGGACGGGTTGAGCGGGGGGGCCTTGGGGATCTCGGCAAACGGAAAGGCTAGAGTGGAGGGGCGATCGCCCAGGGGCCTAGCGCTGTTTCAAGTTGGCCCCCTTGCCGTCACGGCTGGCCCCAATCACGTCCCCCAGGGCGGTGCTTTCGGGGCACCCGTGTTAGAACAAATGGGCGGTGTTTGTTCCAAAGTCCAGGGGCATTTGAGGGGAACAGGCACGGGCCGTTGACTTGTTTTTGGGAGTTGGGGCGCATCGGCAAGTTTGGCCTCCGGCCTGGGGGCGGCTGCGGCGGTGGGGAAACCGCTGGGGATACGGAACGCAGCCGGAGGACGGGCCATTTCGGGGGAGACCGCGATCGCGGCCTTGCCACACCGCCGCTATGGGTGATCTTGTCTGCTCTTTTTTGACCGCTCCTGTCGCCTTGCGCCCATTAGCGTATGGGGCTGTGGGATCCCGTTGCTGCCATCGCTGCCATATGTCGCCATGCCAGAGCCGTTTGCCTTGACCGAAGCCACCGGAAGATTGGGACCGATCGCGGGGGATGGGGAACCGGGGATGCCGCCCCGGTGTACCGCCCTGTCTCCGATGCAGGAGATTGCCTTGCCCCAGGCGATCGCAACGATGCATCGGATTTTGGCCCAGGCCCAAACCCCCGCCGCCATCAGTGCGGCGCTGCAACAGTTGGGGTTGGCGATCGCCGCCGATCGCGTGTATCTCTTCCGCAATCACCCCCACCCCGTCACCGATGCCCCCCTGGCCAGTTTGCGGGCGGAATGGTGTCGGCGGGGGACGCGATCGCAACTGCAAAACCTGGAGCTACAAAACCTCGACTACCACAGCACCATGGCCCAGTGGTACGAGCGGCTCGCCGCCGGGGAAGGGCTCGTCAATGGCATTGCCCTGGGGGGATTGGTGCAGTTGGGGGGGCGGCGGCCCCTGCGATCGCGCCTGGTGAACCCGATCCTATTGGAGGACGGGCTGTGGGGATTTTTGGGATTTGACTGGTACGGGGAGGGGGGCGTTTGCATCCCCCAAAATCAGGAATTGTTGGGCATTGCCGCCAGCGCCCTGGGCCTCGCCATGACCTGCCAACGCACCGCCGCACGGCTGGAATCGTTGCAGCAGCGGTTCGAGGCGGAGCTTCAGCAGCGAACGGTGAAACTACAGGCGGCGATCGCCCAGCTCCAGCGGGAAATGGCCGACCGTCGCCAAGCCCAGTCCGAACTGCGCCATAGCGCCCTGCACGATCGCCTCACGGGCCTGCCCAACCGCACCTATTGGATGGAACTGATGGGGGAGATGATCGCCCCCGCCAACCATTCCCCGCCCGACGGCCCCCCTTCGGAAGTTCCTGGGCCATCGATCGCGCGGCCCGCGCCACAACCATCGGCCCCGGTGCCGCCCTTTGCGGTGCTGTTTGTGGATATTGATCGCTTCCAGGTGATCAACGATAGCCTCGGCCACGATCTGGGGGATGAACTGCTGGTGGCGGTGGCCCATCGCCTGCGGCGGTGCCTGGGGGAGGCGGATGTGCTGGCGCGGCTGGGGGGGGATGAATTTGCCATTTTGTTGCCCCAGGCCCGCGATCGCCAGGGGGCGGAACAGGTGGTGCAGGCCATTGACCACTGTTTGCGTGAACCGATCGCCCTGGCGGGCCAGGAAATTTATACCAGCGTCAGCATTGGCATTGCCCTCGGGCCGGGGGGCTATCTCCAGGAACCGGAACGGCTGCTGCGGGATGCGGATCTGTCCATGCGGCAGGCGCGGAAGCTCGGGCGATCGCACCACACCATCAGCGATCGCGCCGAACATGACCAACTGCTGGCCGCCATGCGCCTGGAGACGGACCTACGCAAGGCCGTCAGCACCCTCAATGCCTGGGACTTTGACCGGGCGGACTACATCAGCCAGCCGGAGGATTCCCAGTTTTACCTGTGCTATCAACCGATCGTTGACATTACGCAGCATCGCATCTGTGCCTTCGAGGCCCTGATCCGCTGGCAGCATCCGGTGCTGGGGCTGGTGTCCCCCGGTCGCTTTATCCCCATTGCCGAAGAGACCGACGCGATCGCGTCCTTGGGCCTGTGGACCCTGTACCGCGCCTGTCAGCAGTTGCGCCAGTGGCAGGATCACCTGCACGCCATCCATCCCAATCTGCCGCCGCTGCAAATGTCCGTGAACCTGTCATGTCGGCAGTTTGCCCGGTTGGATTTGCTCGATAGCATTAAGCGGGTGATCGAAACCACCGCGATCGACCCGAGCGCCCTGAAGCTGGAGATCACCGAAAGTACGATCGTCGGCAATGCGGACCTAGCGAAATCCACGCTGCAAACCTTGCAGAATATGGGCATTCAGCTTTGTTTGGATGACTTCGGCACGGGCTACTCGTCCCTGAGCTATTTGCACCAGTTGCCCCTGGACACGATCAAAATCGATCGCGCCTTCATTGAAGCCCTCGATCGCGGCCCCAAGAACCAGGACATTGTGCAGGCGATTTTGACCCTGGCGGACACCCTGCGCCTGAGCGTCATCGCCGAGGGGGTGGAAACGCCGGACCAGTTGCAAACCCTGCGGCGGATGGGCTGCACGTACATTCAGGGCTATTTATTTTCTAAGCCGGTGCGGGCGGAGGCGGCGTTGCAGTTGCTGCGGTCAGAGTATCCTATGCGCAGCGACCTGACCGAGATCGCGCCCCCGTCTCCCTAATGCCTTGTCCCGTGACCGCAACCCCGTGATTTTAGCCCCGTGAACGTAGCCTATTTCCTGCGCCGCCTGGGGGCTGCCCCGCCGACCCTGGTGGCCATCAGCGTGGTGATTTTTGCCATTTTGGCCCTGGCCCCCGGCGATCCGTTCGGGGAATTTGCCACCAATGGGGCCTTGAGTCCAGAGGTGCGCGATCGCCTGCGGGAGTCGTTGGGGCTCAATGATCCCCTGCCCGTGCGCTACCTGAAATGGGCGACGGCCTTTTTGCGCGGCGACATGGGCTATTCCTTTGTCAGTCGGGTGCCCGTGGCGGAATTGATTGCCCAGCGCCTCCCGGCCACCCTCGCCGTGGTGGGCATTGCCTATGGTTTGAGCGTCGCGATCGCGGTGCCCTTGGGAACCCTCTCGGCCCTCAAGCGCCACACCTGGATTGATCGCGCCATCACGACCATTTCCTTCATTGGCTTTTCCCTGCCCACCTTTTTCACCGGAATCCTGGCGATTTTGCTCTTCAGCGTCAAATTACGCTGGCTGCCCTTCATCTACGACAGCACCCTGGAGGTGCGGGATCTGGGCAGTTTGTGGGCGCAGATTCGCCAGTCGATTTTGCCCATCGGTGTCCTGACGGCGTTCCAATGCGCGTCCCTGCTGCGGTTCACGAGGGCGGCGGTACTCGAACAACTCTCGCGGGATTATGTGCGCACCGCCCGCGCCAAGGGCCTGCTGCCCTGGACGATCGTCAATCGCCACATCCTCCGCAATGCCCTGATCCCCGTGGTGACCCTGGTGGCGTTGGATGTGCCGACGGTCCTGACGGGGGCGCTGGTGACGGAGCAGGTGTTTCGGGTGCCGGGGATTGGCTCGTTGCTGATTGATTCGATCCAGCGCAGTGATACGCCGGTGGTTATGGCGATCGCGTTCATCTATGCCATCGCGATCGTGCTATTTAACCTGCTGGCGGATTTAGTCTATGGCTGGCTCGATCCCCGCGTGCAGTATCGCTAGGGCCAAACCCAGTCCAGACAAGCCGCAAAAATCCCGAAAATAGCATCGATGCGATAATAGATCCCGTCGCCACTTCAACCTAACCCTTAAGCAACAGCGCCGTGACCACGACTCCCCTGCCCCAAAATTCCGCCGCTTCGACCGCCTCCAACGCCCCCGCCTCCGTGCCCGACGCCCTCGGTCGCTTCGGTCGCTTTGGCGGCAAATACGTGCCCGAAACCCTCATGCCCGCCCTGGCGGAACTGGAGGCGGCCTTTTGGCAATATCGGAATGACGCGGACTTCCAGGGGGAGCTTGATCACCTGCTCAAGGATTACGTCGGTCGCCCCAGCCCCCTCTATTTCGCAGAACGCCTCAGCGATCGCTACGCCCGCCTCGACGGCACCGGCCCCCGGATCTACCTCAAGCGCGAAGATCTCAACCACACCGGAGCCCACAAAATTAATAACGCGATCGCCCAGGCCCTCCTCGCCAAACGCATGGGCAAACAGCGCATCATCGCCGAAACCGGAGCCGGTCAGCACGGCGTCGCCACCGCCACCGTCTGCGCCCGCTTTGGCCTCGACTGCGTGATTTATATGGGCGTCCACGACATGGAACGGCAGGCCCTGAACGTGTTTCGGATGCGGCTGATGGGGGCCGAAGTGCGCCCCGTTTCCGCAGGCACCGGCACCCTCAAGGACGCCACCTCCGAAGCGATCCGCGATTGGGTCACCAATGTGGAAACCACCCACTACATCCTCGGGTCCGTCGCGGGGCCGCACCCCTATCCCATGATGGTGCGCGACTTCCACGCCATCATCGGCCAGGAAACCCGCGAACAGTGCCAAGCGATCTGGGGCGGCCTGCCGGACATTTTGATGGCCTGCGTGGGGGGCGGCTCCAATGCCATGGGCCTGTTCCATGAGTTTGTGGGGGAGGCGTCCGTGCGGCTGATCGGCGTCGAGGCGGCGGGCGAAGGGGCGGAAACCGATAAGCACGCGGCGACCCTGACGAAGGGGGAAGTGGGGGTGCTGCACGGGGCCATGAGCTATCTGTTGCAGGATCGCGACGGCCAGGTGATCGAGGCCCATTCCATCAGCGCGGGCTTGGATTATCCCGGCGTGGGGCCGGAACATGCCTACCTGAAGGACACGGGGCGGGCGGAATATTACAGCGTGACGGATGCCCAGGCCCTGGATGCGTTCCAGTGGGTGTCGCGGCTGGAGGGGATTATTCCGGCCCTGGAAACGTCCCATGCGTTTGCCTATCTCGATACCCTGTGCCCGACGCTGGAGGGGAGCCCGCGCATTGTGATCAATTGCTCGGGGCGGGGCGATAAGGATGTGCAGACGGTGGCGAAGGCGCTGGATTTGCGCTAGGCGATCGCGGGGGCGTGATCCTGGGGGCGGGCGGGGAGACCCCGCCCCTACGGGGTTTGGGGGGGATCAAGATCCCTTAGGAATTGGTGGATGCGATCGCGGACTGCTTCCCGTTCCACGTCGAGGGTGATGATGTGGTCCGATCGCGTCAGCCAATGAAGTTGTTTATCAGCGCTACCTAAGGCGTTGTAGAGCGAGATCGCACCGCTGGGGTCCACGACCGTATCGCCTTGGGATTGAAGGATTAGGGTGGGGCGGGTGATGGATCCGAGTTCGCCGCGCACTTGATCGATCAGGGCGAGGGCACTGCGGACGGCGCTCAAATTAAAGCTTTTGAAATAGCAGGCGGCTTCGGCGGCTTCGCGCATGGGGCGATCGCGGATGGCCAGTTGGGTGCGCGGCACGGCGGGCAGCAGGTATCCCAAACTGTTCACGAGCCATTCCGGTTCAAAAAAACCCAGTTGCCGCTTGATGGCCAGGAAGGGGGCCAGGAGGATCAGGCGATCGAGGTTGGGGCTAGGATTTTGGGCCGCCAGGTGCAGGGCCAACGGGCAGCCGGTGGAAAATCCCAGGAGGACGACGCGATCGTACTGTTCCACCAACGCGCGGTAGGTGCGTTCCGCGTGGGCGTACCAGGCTTCCCACCGGGACGCGGGCATCCACTTCACCGGGCGATCGTGATCGGGATAGGCGATCGCCTGCACATCCCACCCCTGTTCAAACAAATCCTGGGCGATCGGCTGCATTTCGTAGGGGCCGCCCCCGAGGCCGTGCAGACACAGGACCACGCGATCGCGGCGATCGCCCCGCAGGAAAAAGGGCTCATTGCTCAAAACCATGGCGGGGCTCGGATCGATGCGGTTAGACGAGGGGGCGATCATCACTGCTTGAAAAAGACGATGATTTGCGGCGCGCGATCGGGCGGATCAGCGGAGGTAGGCAGGGCGATGGGCTTGTCGTAGCCCGGACGATCGCTGAAACGGCGAATAAACTCCCGATTGCGCTGGCTTTTGGCATTATCCCCCGCCCCGTCATCGGGGAATTGGAGGGCTAGGACGATTTCGTGGCGGGCCGCGCGCTCAAGAAGCTCGTCCCAGTTCAACTCTCCCCGTTCGGACCCCTCCTGCAACAGTTGCTCCACCGGCGGTTCAGCGCTGCGATCGCGCCGCCAGGGGTATTGAATGGCGGGCGGTTCAAGCTGCCAATGCCAGAGGAAATAGGCGATCGTCGGGCGCTTCAGCCCCCGCGCCACCGCCAACCGCATCAGGGGCGTCCAATCCCACTGGTGCTGAAGGGTCATCACATCGATCGGTTTGTTGAACCACACGGGGTCTAGGGCCGGTGAATGAAACGGGGTGAGCTGCGCCCAAGGGGGCCGTCGGTGGCTGGCGGCCCGGTGGATCAGGGGCTCAAAAATCACGATCGCCTGGGGGACCAGGGGCACGATCGCGATCGCGGCCCATCCCATACGGCGGGTCCAACCGAGGCGATCCAGGGCGATCGCGGCGGCCAGCACCAGGGGAATCCAAATGGGCGCAACGAGGCGCGGATTTTGGTTCAGGCTAAAAATCGACGCCAGGGGCAGCCAGGGCACGCCCGCCACGCAAATGCCCATCGCTAGCACCGGGGGCGATCGCCACCACCGCCGCCCGCCACCGGTCACCAGCCGCCCCAGGGCCGCGATCGCCAGGATCAGCAGCAGCACCGTCACCCCCAACCCCAGGCCCAACTGGAGGGCCACCGCCAGCCAGCGCCCCGCCGTCACCGGCGCACCGGGGGGGCCGATATTGTGAATGGCAAAATCCGCTGAAAATTTGGCATAGCCCAGGGCCGCCCTCCAGTTGCGCCACCACCAGGGGGCCGCGATCGCGCTGCCGAGGGCACTGGCCGCCACAAATTCCCACAGGGCCGGTCCCGTCGCCCAGCGCCGCCAGATCACCAGGAACGCGACGGCCATCATGCCGCCCGCCATCAGGGCAAAACTCGCCTTCGACAGCAGCCCCAACGCCAGCCCCAGCCCCCACACCACCCAGGCCCACCGCGATCGCCGATCGCGATCGCCCCAGCCCCAGAACAGCCCCAGCAGCACCAGCACCGTCCCCAGGAAGAGGGGGGATTCCGTATAGAAATAGTGGATCGGATGCAGCAGCCCCGGCACGATGCTGGCGATCGCCACGGTGGCCGCAACGGTCGCCGCCGCCGAAATGGCCGTACTGCCCGCCGCCCGCCGCACCAGTTGCCACGCCGTCAGCCCCAGGAGCGCCACGGCGATCGCAAAGGTCAAGATCGACGAAAACCGCAGCCAAAAGGGATCGCCCCCCAACGTGATCGCAAAGGGAGCCCCCAAGATTCGATAGGCCGGGGGACGGATTCGATCGTCGCCAATCATCCCTCGCGCCCAGGACAGCGGCCCCTCATGCCGCCAGCGGTACAGATCCCGCAGGGCGATGTTGACATAGCTCGCCTCATCCCAACCCAGGCCGCCGTGGGGGTGGGCCGCCGCCCAGCGCACCGATCCCCAAAAAGCTAGGACCACCGAGATCGCCGCAAACCCACCCCACATCACCAGCGCCGGTTTCAAGCGCAGCTCCTGGACTGCCGCCACCCACCATCGTCGCCCCATGTCCGTTTCCAACGCCTATGGCCGCCCATTCTAGGCAACGGAAATCGGTGGCCGGTAGGGGCACTTTTTCGGTAATTTTTCTGCTCAATGGTTCTCGATTTGGCGGCTGCTATCATCCAAAACAGCGTTAAAACCGCGTTCGGACGCGATCGCCCCCCGCCGCCGTCCGCCGCCCTAGACCCCATCGCCGCGATCGCCATGACCTTTGCCGACGAATTTGCCCTGCTCCTGCGCGCCCGCTATCCCCTGATCTACATCCCCACCGCCGAGGAGGAACGGCTCGAACGGGCGATCGCCGCCGTCGCTAAGGAGGCCGGGGGCCGCAATACCTACGGTTGGGATTTTGTGGATGGTTACCAAGATGCGCCGAATGATCGCGGCTTTGGTAAGCGAAATCCGTTGCAGGCGCTGGAATTTGTCGAGCGCATCCCCGAGAACAGCCCGTCAGTGTTCATTCTGCGGGATTTTCATCGATTTTTAGAGGATGTGGCCGTCGCCCGGAAGCTGCGGAACCTGGCGCGATCGCTCAAATCCCAGCCGAAAAATGTGGTGCTGATTTCGCCGGAGCTGACGGTACCGGCGGACCTGCGGGAAGTCATTGCCGTGGCGGAATTCCCGTTGCCCAGCGGCCCGGACCTGCGGGCGGAAATCGAACGGCTCGCCGCTGCCATGGGGACACCGTTGGGCGATCGCGACTTAGACGAGTTGGCGCGCTCCTGTCAGGGGCTGTCCCTCGAACGGGTGCGGCGGGTGCTGGGGCGGGCGATCGCGGCGGGCAGCCGGTTTGATGACACCACCCTCGATCTGATCCTCGAAGAAAAACGGCAAACTATCCGCCAAACCCAAATCCTGGACTTTTGCCCCGCGATCGAGCGCATGGATGACATCGGCGGCCTCGATGCCCTCAAGGAATGGCTCCTGCGGCGGGGCGGGGCCTTTTCCGATCGCGCTCGCCAGTACGGCCTGCCCTACCCCAAGGGTCTGCTGCTCGTCGGCATCCAGGGCACCGGCAAATCCCTGACAGCCAAGGCGATCGCCCACCACTGGCACCTGCCCCTGCTGCGGCTCGATGCGGGGCGACTGTTCGGCGGCCTCGTGGGGGAATCGGAATCCCGCACCCGCCAAGCGGTCCAACTGGCGGAGGCCATGGCCCCCTGTATTCTCTGGATCGACGAAATTGACAAAGCCTTTGCGGGCCTCGGCTCGAAGGGGGATTCCGGCACCGCGTCGCGGGTGTTTGGCACCTTTGTGACCTGGCTAGCGGAAAAACAATCCCCCGTGTTCGTCGTCGCCACGGCCAACGATATCCAAGCCCTGCCGCCGGAGCTGGTGCGGAAGGGTCGTTTTGATGAAATCTTTTTTGTGGGATTGCCCAGCCAGCCGGAGCGACGGGCAATTTTTGAGGTGCATCTGAGCCGTCTGCGGCCCCAAACCCTCAAAGCCTACGACCTCGATCGCCTCGCCTACGAAACTCCGGATTTTTCTGGGGCGGAGATTGAACAGGCGATCGTGGAGGCGATGCACCTGGGCTTTAGTGAAAATCGCGATTTCACCACGGACGATATCCTCCGGGCCGTCAGCGATCTGGTGCCCCTGGCCCGCACGGCCCGCGAGCAGATCGAGGCGCTGCAACAGTGGGCGGCTTCGGGCAAGGCGCGGCTGGCTTCTCGGGGGGGCTCCGCGATCGCGCGGCTCCAGCAGCTACAAAACCCCGACTCCGACGGCGATCGTATTGAATGACCGTTGCAGTGCTATGGAAAGGGGCAAAAACAGACTGATTTATACTTGAATCATGCCCAAGCTAGACCTGATTCACAATGCGGTAAAAAACGCATTGATCAAAGACGGCTGGTCGATTACGGATGACCCCTACATCATCCAATATCGAAAAACCGTCCTATACGCCGATCTGGGTGCCGAACGTCCGATCGCGACTGAACGGGATGGGCAGAAGTTGGTTGTGGAAGTAAAAAGCTTTATTGGTCCATCAAAAATACAAGACTTAAAAGAGACCCTCGGTCAGTACGACATCTGCCGCTACCTTCTAGAAGAAATAGCCCCAGATCGTAAGTTGTATATCGCCATCAGCAAAGCTATCTACAACACCTTTTTTACCCAGGATGTAACCCAGCTAATTCTCAAAAAACATCAACTTCCAATCATTGTTGTAGACATCGAGATGGAGGAGATTGTGCAATGGATCAACCAATCGAGTATTCAAATCTAATTAAACGAATTTTGACTGGGTATGTGGAACTGAGTAACGGCCATCCCAATCCAGACCTTGAGACTTTTTTGGTTGTAGATGAAGCGAAAGCCCACTATATGTGGATGAATCTCGGTTGGCAGAATGGAGAACGGGTTACTGGGATGACCGTCTATGTGCGGATTAGGGATGGTAAGTTCTGGATTGAAGAGGATTGGACTGAAAACGGTATCGCCACGGATTTAATGAATGCAGGGGTTCCTAGGGAGGATATTGTGCTGGCGTTTCATGAGCCGAAGATGCGACAGTACACGGATTTTGCAGTTGCATCATCGTAGCGGCATAGGCTAACAACTTCACCTCTAGACTGCCTTCAGCATGGGTGAACGCCCTGCGGCAAAGTGACGACATATTTAGGCAGACTTGAGCCATACAGCTAATAAATTACCCCTCAGCCTTTTCCCAGCCCTGGGGGCAAATTACGTCAAAAATGGCGGAATAGTCCCCGTTGCCGTGGCCCTGGGCGATCGCGCCCTCGATGATCCGCCCCGCCGCCACCACCGCCCGCGCATCCACCCCCGCCGCCTCCGCCGCACTGGCAAACAGGTTCGCATCCTTGAGGAGGTGTTTGGTGGGAAAGTTGGGATTCTCGAAATTGCGATCGAGCATCCGCTGGAGTTTTTTGTCGAACGTGGGGGCATAGAGGGCGCTGCTGCGTAGGATGCTCAAAAATGCTTCCACCGGCACCCCCTCCCGCTGCACCAGGCCCAGGCTGGCGGCGAATCCCGTCGTTAGGGTGACGATCAGTTGATTCATGGCTAATTTCAGGGCGGCACCGGCCCCCACTGGCCCCGCGTGGAGCGGTTCGGGACCAAAGGTTTGGAGCAGGGGCCGCCAGCGGGCGAACTGTTCCGCCGTGGAACCGACCATCAGGAGCAGGGTGCCCTGTTTCGCTTCGGGGATGCTGCCCAGGACCGGCGCTTCGAGGTACTCTCCCCCGGCGGCGGTGACTTCGGCGGCGATCGCGCGGCTCTCGTCCGGGGCGATCGTGCCCATTTGAATAATCGTTTTGCCCGCCAGGGCTGATCGCGCCGGATCCGTCAGCAAAATCTCCCGCAGGGCCGCCCCATCGGACACCATGGCGATCGCCACCTCCGAGCGCTCTAGGGCCGTGGTCACCGAATCCACCGCGATCGCCCCCCGGTCCTGCAACTGCTGGGCCTTTGCCCCCGTGCGGTTCCACACCACCACCTGCGCCCCCGTCTCCAGCAGCCGCCCCGCCAGCGGCGCGCCCATCAACCCCAAGCCCAACACCGCTACCTTCACCGCAAAACCCCATCTAAAACTGTTGATTGCCCCTTCGGCCTGCGCGATCGCCCGGAATTCCCTAGAGCAATCTACCGCCGGGGCGATCGCGGACGCTAGGGCTTTGGTCCACAAACTTTCCCCCGTCCACCCCAGAACCGGCTGCACCGGGCCGCGATCGCACCGCCGCCGGTTCGATAGAATCAAAACTGAACCACCGGCCCCGCCCAGTTTCCCTTACCCCTCTGCCGGTCCCCACCCCATCAGCCATGCGCGACCTAGCCCCGTGCGACGTCCAATCCCCTAGCCTCCCCGCGATCGCCCCGAACGCCCCCAAACCCAAGGTCGTCGTGGGCCTGTCCGGCGGCGTGGATAGCTCCGCGTCCCTGGCGATCCTGCACGACTTGGGCTACGACACCATTGGCCTGACCCTCTGGCTGATGAAGGGCAAGGGCCAGTGCTGCTCCGAAGGCATGGTGGACGCCGCCCGCCTCTGCGAAGAATTGGGCATTCCCTACCATGTGGTCGATAGCCGCGACACCTTTGAAAAATACATCGTGGACTACCTGGTGGAGGGCTACCGCAGCGGCACCACCCCCCTGCCCTGCTCCCAGTGCAACCAGGCGGTGAAATTCGGCCCCATGCTCGCCTATGCCCGCAATGAGCTGGGGGCCGATTACGTCGCCACGGGCCACTATGCCCGCATTACGCGCGATGAAACGACGGGCCGCCACCAACTGCGCCGCCCCCGCGATCGCCACAAGGACCAAACCTATTTCCTCTACGACCTGGACCAAGACGTCCTCGGAGCGACCCTCTTCCCCCTGGGGGACTACGAAAAAACCGAAACGCGCCAAATTGCCGCCCGCTTCGGCCTGCACACGGCGGACAAGCCCGAAAGCCAGGATCTGTGCCTCGTGGAGGTCCATGGCTCCATGCAGGAATTTTTGGATCGCTACATCAACCGCCATCCCGGTGATATCGTCTTTCGCCCCGATGGCCGCGTTCTGGGCCAGCACACGGGCATCCACCACTACACCATCGGCCAGCGCAAGGGGTTAGGGATCGCCTTCCCGGAGCCGCTCTATGTGGTGGGCCTCGATGCCATGGCCAATCAGGTGCTGGTGGATACCCGCGATCGCGCCACCAATCCGGCCTGCACCGTCCACCGGGTGAACTGGGTGTCTATCGATCCGCCGAGCGCCCCCCTGCGGGTGCAGGTGCAAATCCGCTACCGATCGCCCGCCGTCCCCGCCACCGTGGTGCCCCTGGGCGATCGCGGCGATCGCGTGCAAATCACCTTCGATGAGCCCCAATTCAGCGTCACCCCCGGCCAAGCCGCCGTGTGGTACGACGACGATCTGCTCCTGGGCGGCGGCATCATTGAACCCTTCGCGATCGCCCCCGACGGCCCCGACGGCCAGTCCCAAACCGATTAACAAATCGTAAAGGGCGATACGGCAAATATTCCTGAAGCGATCGTTGTGGATCGAAAAGCGCCAAAGCTAGATTGGAGGGTGACGCGCTCCCTGACCCATTTCGTTCGATCCTTCCGTTCTTCCCCTTGGGGAACCCAGGGCTACCTTCCCCCATCCCTGGCGCTTTCCCCTGCCTTTTCTCCACCTCACTGCCCACCCTTGCCGTGTTTTCTATTTATATCCTCACAAAAGACGAAGAACTAGACATCGCCGCCTGCATTGAATCCGCCCTGCGCTGCGACGACATCATCGTGGTGGACTCCTTCAGCCGCGATCACACGGTCGAAATCGCCCAGCGCTACCCCGTGCGGGTGGTGCAACACGCCTTTGAAAGCCACGGCAAACAGCGCACCTGGATGCTGGAGCATGTTCCCACGAAATACGAATGGGCCTACCTGCTCGAAGCGGACGAGCGCATGACGCCGGAATTATTTGACGAATGCTGCCGCGCCATTGAGCACACCCCCCACGTGGGTTATTACGCCGCCGAACGGGTCATGTTCATGGGCCGCTGGATTCGCCACTGCACCCAATATCCCCGCTACCAGTTGCGGCTGCTGCGCAAGGGCTGCGTCTGGTACGACGACTACGGCCACACGGAGCGGGAAGTGGTGGACGGCACCGCTGGATTTTTGAAGGCCACTTACCCCCACTACACCGAAGGGAAAGGGTTTGCCCGCTGGCTGGATAAACACAATCGCTATTCGAGCGACGAGGCCCAGGAAACGGTGCGCCAACTCCAGTCCGGGCGGGTGGATTGGCGTCAATTGTTCTTTGGCCGCACGGAGGTGGAGCGCCGCCACGCCCTCAAAAATCTGTCGTTGCGGTTGCCCTGTCGCCCCCTGGTGCGGTTTCTGTACATGTACTTTTTGCTGGGGGGCCTGTGGGATGGCCGTCCGGGTTTTACCTGGTGTGTGCTTCAGGCGTTCTATGAATACACGATCGTGCTGAAGGTGTGGGAGTTGCAGAACGGGATCCATGGGCCGGAGCAGCGACAGGCCCTGGGGGAACGGGCGGCGGCGGGGACGGCGATCGCGGCGGAGGTCCGGGGGGGGCTGGGGGAGCCGGGAGGGGCGATCGCGGCGGAGGCCCGGGGGAGGCGTGAGGATCCTCGGGGGATGTCGTTCCGGCTCTGAGGGCAGTTTTTTGGCCTAGGGGATCGATTGGGGCGATCGCTGGGCAAATAGGGCAAAGGCGGGGCCGTTTACGTGGTCCGGCGCATCAAAGGAAATTTGAATATTGCCCAGGCCAAAGCGCGTCAGGGCGGACAGGATGCCGTCGCGGGTCAGCCATTTGCTGGTGGGGGCCGCTCCGCCACAGAACCCCGCCCAGCCCAGGGCCGTGTCGTAGTCCTGGAGGGAGTAGCCGTAGGACATGCCGTCGTAGTCCAGGTAGTTCAGGGGGGAGAATTTGTAGCCGATGTCTTCCCGGGCGCTGAGGATGGCATGGTCGTAGTAGTGGGTCCACAGGAAGACGCGATCGCTCACCTGGGCCATGAGGTGCAGCAGCAGCAGGGGGTTTTCCATGTGGTACAGGACGCCGCTGGCGAAGATGAGGTCGTAGCGATCGCCGCGCCGGATGGCTTCTTTTAGGAAGGCGAGAAAATCCCCGAGTTTGAAGGCGACGCGGTTCATCCCCAGCACTTCCTTCATGCACAGGCATTTGAGGAAGGCGCGGCTATTGGCTTCGATCGCCGTGACGGAGGCCGCCCCGCGATCGCAAAACATGTGGGAATGGGCACCTTCGAGGGGGCCAAGTTCGAGGATATGCCGCCCCTGGAAGCCGCCCATCTGCTGTTCGGCCCAGATGACGCGGCCATCTTCAAATAATCCCGCCGGACCGGGCACGGTTTTGAGGCCAGAGCGGGCGGGCATCCGGGACGACCATTCCCCCTCGAAAATGTCGAGGATGTTCTGGGGGCTCGGGGGCCGCATGATGTAGGCGTCCAGGATGTCCATGGGGGGCTGAAAAGGGGTAGAGGTGATGGTTTAGAGACAAGACTCGCCATCGACGATACCCGAAACCGACGCGATCGCGCCCCCGTTAATTCCCCAGATTTTTCTAACTGGCGGCGTGGGCCAAGGCGCTGACCGTTGCTTCGACCCAGGCGATCGTTTGCTGCCCCAGACTGACCCCATCGAGGCGATCGATTTCGCGGATGCCGGTGGGGCTGGTGACGTTGACCTCCGTGAGCCGCCCGCCGATGACATCAAGCCCAACGAAATACAGGCCATCGCGCCGCAGGGCCGGGGCAACGGCGGCAACAATCTCGCGATCGCGCGGCGTAATCTCCACCTTTTCCACCCGGCCCCCGACGGCCATATTGCCGCGAAATTCATTCCCGGTCGGGATGCGATTCACCGCGCCGATCGCCTCCCCATTGAGGACAATCACCCGCTTATCGCCATCCTTCGCCTCGGGCAAAAATTCCTGCACCATCACCGGCACCTGGCCCGCGTGGGTGGAAATTTCGATCATCGAGTTAAAGTTGCGATCGCCCGCCTCCAGGAACAAAATCCCTTCCCCCGCCTTACCGCCCAACGGTTTTAGGACCGCCCGCCCCTGCCGCTCCACAAAGGCGCGAATCGTGGCCTTATCTTGGCTGACGATGGTTTCGGGGATGACGCTGCCAAATTGCAGGGCGTACATTTTTTCGTTGGCGGCGCGGATGCCCCGGGGGGCGTTCATCACCAGGGTTGTGCGCGGATCCACGTAGTCCAGCAGGTAGGTGGTGTAGAGATAGGGCACGGTGACCGGCGGATCCGTGCGCATGAACACCGCATCCATGGCCTCCAGGGGCTGCCACTGGGCTTCGCCGCACCGGTACCACTGGGGTTCGGCGCGCCAGCGATCGCCCCCCGCCGGGTTCGCCTCTAGGGTCACGGGGACCAAATTCACCGGCACCAGGGGCGCTTGGGTCTGGCCCGCCACCACGGCCAACTGTTGGGCCTGGGTGATGAACACTTCGTGGCCGAGCTGCTGGGCCGCCTCCATCAGGGCGACGGTGCTGTCGTGGGTGGGGTCGAGGCGATCGATGGGGTCGAGGATGAAGGCGAGTTTCATGGGAATGGCTGGGGCGTCGGTGGGGCGGTGAGGGGGCAAGCCTAGAGGTGTACTTGGGTGATGGCGATGCGGCCATTGAAGCAAACGTCCACGTCGGTACCGGGCTGGCGATCGCGATCGCCGTAGCGGCCGCCGTAGTGAAACGTCAAGCCTTGGCGATCGTAGACCACGGGCAGCGGATCGGTGGAGGGGGCACAAAATTCCCAGGGGGGATCGGGCTCCGTGGGCAACAAATGGGGAAAATTCACGTTCCAAAACCAGCCGTCGGGGCGATCGCGCTGCAACAGCTCCGGCAACAGGGCCACGGTCCAGGCGATCGCGCGGTCCCAGTCAATCTCCAGAGGGCGACGGATGTAGTGGGACAGGGCAATGGCGGGGCGTCCGTGGAATGCCGCTTCCCGCACGGCGGCGACGGTGCCGGACATGTAGGCATCGGCCCCCAAATTTCCCCCCGCATTGATGCCCGCGATCGCCCAATCAAAGTCCGGGGCCAAATGCGCGATCGCCACGCGGGTACAGTCCGCCGGGGTGCCATCGAGGGCATAGATTCCCGCCGCCGCCGATCGTTCCTCTACGGTTAGGGGGCGCTCCACCGTCACCTGATGGCCGCAGCCGGAATGCTGCACCTGGGGGGCCACCACCGTCGCCGTACCCAGATCCAGTTGCGCGATCGCCCGCTGCAATGCCGCCAATCCCGGCGCATCAATGCCATCGTCATTGGTCAACAGAAACCGCACCACCACTACACCTCCAACGCCAACGCCGCCGCCTGGGCCGCCAGGAGCGATCGCCCCCCCGCCTCCGCCCCATCGAGCATGGCATTGAGCTGCGCCCGCGTGAATTGATTCGCCTCGGCGGTGCCCTGCACCTCGATCAACGCCAAATCCCCCGTCATCACCACGTTCAAATCCACATCCACCGCCACATCTTCCCGGTAATCCAAATCCACTAACACTTCCCCGTCCAAAAGCCCCACCGACACCGCCGCGATCGCCGTGCGCAGGGGAATTTTCGGCAGATCCCCGCGATCAACCAACGATTGCAGGGCATCCACCAGGGCCACATACCCGCCGGTGATCGCCGCCGTGCGCGTGCCGCCGTCCGCCTGCAACACATCCGCATCCACCGTCAGGGTGCGTTCCCCCAGGGCCTCAAAATCCACCGCCGCCCGCAGGCTCCGGCCAATCAACCGCTGAATTTCCTGGGTCCGCCCCGACAGGCGCATCGACTCCCGCTGCTGGCGCTCCGGCGTAGCTCCGGGCAACATGCGATATTCCGCCGTCAGCCAGCCCCGCCCGCTGCCGAGGAGCCAGCGCGGCACCCCCTCCGTCAGCGAAACGGTGCAAATCACCTGGGTTTCCCCCCAGGCCACCAGGACCGAGCCCGCCGCGAATCGGGTGTAGCGGCGCTGGAACGAAATGGGGCGGATGGCGGCGCGATCGCGGCCATCAGAACGCTGCCAAACCATGGTCAACTCCACTCCCGACGCGGGGGCAACTGGTGTCTGATCACCTTCAGTCCAAGGGCTACGCGGCCCTGGGGACTGGTGGCATCTTACCGCGCCCCCCGCCCGCCCTAGGGGATCGGTGGCAGGGGGGAGGGATTTTGCGGACCTTTGTCTGTGATCCAGGGTGCAGATTGCGGAGAATGGCGAAGGCTAAATTTTCCCCCAGGGTCCGTCGGCTTGGCCCACCTGGCCAGCTACCATAGAGGCCCAAGATTCTCGTGACCGCGCCGCGATCGCGCCCCTTGGCCCCTCAGCTCATCCCCCACCGGACCATTGACGCTCCCCTAGCCCTAGTGTTTGACTGAAGGAAAAATTTATCAAAAACGCTATATTTTGAGTCCCCGTTCCCAGGTTTCCATGGCCTCCACCGCACGCGCTTCCGTCGCCCCCTCCACCCCCACAACGCCGCCGACGCCCCTCCCGTTCAATAGCCAGGGGCTGGTGCAGGCGGTGATCTGCCGCCAGCGGGTGTTTTTGACCGAGACGATCGCCCAGGCCATGCGGACGGCGGGCCAGGGGACGCCGGTGCTGGTGGTGCAGTTCCTGAAGGGGGGCATCGGCCAGGGGTGCGATCGCCCGATGGTGTTTGGCGAGAACCTGACCTGGGTGCGGGCGGACCTCCAGCGCCATTTTGATTTTGAGGCGGGGGATGTGCTGACCGACGAGGAGCGATCGGCGATCGCGGCCTGCTGGGATTATGTGTGCGAGGCGGTGATGGCCGAGCGGTTTGACTGGATTGTGCTGGATGAATTGGGCTTGGCGGTGGAGATCGGGGCGATCGCGGAGACCGCCGTGTTGGAGTTGTTGGCCCAGCGGCCGCCCCGCGTGGAGGCGATCTTGACCGGCCCGAGTATGCCCGCCGCCATCCTGGAGGTGGCCGATCGCGTCACCGAGGTGCGCCGCCTCCACTGCCTCTAGGTATTTCAGAGTATTCGTAAAATCGGGCGATCGCGGCCCCCATCCGCCCCAATTTCAGCCGGTCCCCATTAGGGCGTAGGATTCCCTAGGGCTAATTGCGCAGGCAAATTTTGACCCCGCACTGCCCCAGCCGGACCGCCGCGATCGAGTACCCATGAGCATCAAAAACGACACCTGGATCACCCACATGGCCGCCAAGGGCGGTATTGCCCCCTTCGAGCCGCACCTCATCCGCCGCCAAGGCGATCGCCCGGTCCTGTCCTATGGCCTCAGCAGCTACGGCTACGACATTCGTCTCTCGCCCGTCGAATTTCGCATTTTTCGCCACATTCCCGGCACCGTTATTGATCCTAAAAATTTCAATTCCGACAACCTAGAAAGCGTCGCCCTCCATGAGGACGCCAATGGTCAATTCTTCATCTTGCCCGCCCATTCCTATGGCCTCGGTGTTGCCCTAGAACGGCTCGAAATTCCCGCAAACATCACCACCATTTGCATCGGAAAATCGACCTATGCCCGCGCAGGCATCATTGCAAATGTAACGCCCGCCGAGGCCGGTTGGCGGGGCCATCTAACCCTAGAATTCTCCAATTCCTCCAGCGCCGACTGCCGAATCTATGCCAATGAAGGGGTTGTACAACTGCTGTTTTTTGAGGGAGAGCCCTGCGCCGTCAGCTACGAAACTCGCCAGGGTAAATATCAGGATCAGCCGGAACAGATTGTGGTGTCTCGCATTTAAATTCTGCGGCCCGGTTCCCACCTCTTCCTAAAGCCTTTTTCCCAAGATTTCAGCCTAATTTTTCTCAAAATTTCTCCGAATTATGGATCGATTTCGCGTTGAGGTGCTGTCCGCCACCCCCAACCCCCAACAGGTCATCTGGGCCGCCATGCACCAGGATTATTCCGAGGGGTTTGTCTATGACGATCGCGATCGCTTCCCCGACGAACGCAAGGCGGGGGAGTTGATGATCAAACATTTGCTCAAGGGCGATCGCGGCCACTATGGCCCCATCGAGCACCCGCAGATTGTGTTCAATGTGGGCTACTTTCCCCACTCCACCATGCAGCAACTGCGGACCCACAGGACAGGAATCTCCTTTGATGTGCAGTCCGGACGGTACACAGGTGAGAGAATTGTTGCCGCCGCCAAGGAAGAATTGGACGTAGAGGCGGTGTTTTACCTGCGGCCCGTGGGGGACTATGGCAACCGGCAGGGCAAAAAATATTTCTATTCCCCAGAGCAGCGCCAGGAGGATCTGGACTGGTGCCTTGCCGCCTGCAAGCGTTACCAGCAAAGGATCGAAGAAGGATTATCGGAGGAACACGCCCGGGGCCTGATTCCCTTCGATGTGCGCCAGCATTTTGTCATGAGCTGCAATGCGCGATCGCTGATGCACATTCTCGATCTGCGGGCCAAGGCCGATGCCCAACTGGAGATCCAGAAATTATGTGACCTCTTGATGGTTCACTTCCGCGCCTGGGCTCCCGAACTGGCCGCCTGGTACGAAGCCAGCCGCCTCGGCAAGGCACGCCTATCCCCCTAGGGAGGCGAGGGTTTGGCCGTTGGCCCTGGGGGCGCTGGGGGGTTTCAGCCTGTCGGGGAGTCGCCCTCGTCCTGGGCGATCGCCTGGACCAGCAGCACGGTGATATTGTCGCGTCCGCCCGCCTTTTTGGCCGCCTCGACCAGGTGCGTGGCGGTGGTCTCCAGGAGCAGCCCCTCATTGAGGTAGGCGCGGATGCGATCGTCGGGGAGTTCCTCCGTGAGGCCGTCGCTACAGAGCAGCAGCATATCCCCCGGATCAAAGTCGAAGGGATACACCTCCACCTGATCGAGATCCATGCGCCCGAGGCACTGCATCAGCACATGTCGCCAGGGGTGCAGCCGCGCCTGCTCTTCGGTCATGTCCCCCGAAAGCACGGCCCGGGCCACCCAGGTTTGATCTTCAGTCAATTGCTTGAGGTGGCCCCGATGGAAGCGATAGATGCGCGAGTCGCCCACATGGCCGCGCCACCAGCGATCGCCCCAATGCATCACCACCACCACCGTCGTCCCCATGTCCGCCAGGGGGGGCTTAGCCATTTGCTCCTGGAGGATGGCGCGGTTAGCCGCCTCGATCGCATCCGTCAGGACCGTCGCCGCATCAAGATCCTCCGCCCAGGACTGGTCAAGATATTGGGCAATGGTTTGGGCGGCCATATTGCTGGCTTCCTGGCCCCCCGCATGGCCGCCCATGCCGTCCGCCACAATGAAAAACCGACCCGCCGGATCGATAAAGTAGGCATCCTGATTGACGCTTCGCACCAATCCTGGGTCCGTTAGTCCCGACCAAACACGCTTCATACTTAAGGGGGAAAGGCTACCGTTCACAGGGCATCGGTCCAAGGGGCTAGGACCGGTCGGCAGCAGCGTCGAGACTGGCCACCGGGTCTAGGATAGGCTAGGGCGCGGGCTACGTCGATGAACAATTATCGAATAACCGTTGCGATCGCGGGCTAGCGGAATCAGGTGGGGCCATTAAACCTAGGCCAGGTGAGGCTTTCAGCTGGCCATCGCTCCCTAGGGGCAGCCCACTAAAACATCTTCTCATAGCGATCCATACGCTTGAGCAACCGCACCAGGGCCAGGGCCGGTACGGCGGTGACCGCCGCCGCGATCGCAGCGGGAATCGCATAGCCATGGACCGCCAGGAGCACCCCACACAGGGCAAACCCACTGGTGAGAATGGAATAATTGGTCCCCACCTGGGCATTGCTCAGCCGCCGCAGGATGCGATCGGTCTCGATGGAGCGCACCCGCAGGCGCACATCCCCCCGCTCCAGCTTATCGATCGTGTCATCGAGGCGACGGGGCAAATTAAAGGCCGTATTGCCCGCCTGCACGGCCTGACGGCTCAGTTCGCCCAGGATATCGCTGGTGGTCTCGGGTACGTTTCCGTTCATGAGCTGCATCGCGTAGGGTTTAGCTACTTCCATGAAATTAAACTCAGGGTCGAGCCCCTTGCCCACCCCCTCCAGGGTCGAAAAGGCCCGCATCACAAAGGTAAAGGTCGCCGGAAAGCGGAACGGCTGCCCGTAGGCGACTTCGTACAGATCGTCGCTGATGGCGCTCACGGACTGCTCCTCGAAGGGCTTGTCCATGAAGTTATCCAACATGAACTGGATCGATCGCCGCACCGGCCCCGGATCGCCGGTGGGTGCCAAGGCCCCCAGGGCAATGAGGGAGTTCATGACGCGATCGCCATCCTTCTGGGCGATGCCAAAAAACGTATCGAGGAGCTTCTCGCGCACGCCGCTGGCGATCTGCCCCATCATGCCGAAGTCATAGAAAATCAAGGCCCCGTCGGCACTCACCGCCAGGTTGCCGGGGTGGGGATCCGCATGGAAAAAGCCGCTTTCGAGCACCTGTTCCAGGTAGGCCCGCGCCCCCAGGCCCGCAAGGCGCGATCGATCAAACCCCGCCGCCTCTAGGGCCTCATAGTGGCTGATTTTAATCCCCGGCACATATTCCATCACAATCGTCCGGGGGGACGCATAGCGCCAGTAGACCTTGGGCACGCGCACCCAGTCCACGTCTCGAAAATTGCGGCGGAAGCGATCGGCATTGCGCCCTTCGTTGAGGTAGTCAATCTCTTCGTAGAGGATTTTGCAGCATTCTTCATAAATGCCGAGCCAGTCGCGCCCCGGCCCCCAGCGGGGATGGCTTTGGAAATAGCGGGCGATGCCCTTGAGGATGCCCAGGTCGATCGCGAAGAGCTTTTTGAGGCCCGGTCGCTGCACCTTGAGGACCACCTCTTCCCCGGACCGAAGCTGGGCCTTGTGGACCTGGCCGAGGCTGGCGGCGGCGAGGGGAATCGGGTCAAAGCTGGAGAAGAGTTCCGCGATCGGCTTGCCGAGATCCTCCTGGACGATGCGCTCCACCTGGCCGTAGTCAAAGGCGGGCACGCGATCTTGCAGTTTGGATAATTCCTCGACGTATTCCACCGGGAACAGGTCGGCGCGGGTGGAAAACAGTTGGCCCACTTTAATGAAGGTGGGGCCGAGTTCTAGGAAGGTTTCCCGCACCCAAATGGCCTGGGCGCGGCGGCGGGCGGCTTTTTTGTCATCGGTCATGCCGCCGGGATAGCTCCAGGGTTTGGCGTCGAGCCACAGCCAAAAGAGCCACAGGGATACGAACGACCAAATGTCGATGAAGCGGCGGTGCCGGTTGTATCGTTCGCGGTTCCAGCGATAGGCTTTTTGGGTCTGCGTTTTCACCCTTCGCTCCGTTTTCCTGAGGGCTGGGACTGGTGGCATATTTGGCCGGGGGGCGATGGGTAGGGGCTTTGCCCCGATCGCGGCGATCGCGGTTGGACCATTGGGCGGGGTCAGATCGAGTGCCTTGGGCGGCCCCTGGATCGGCCCCTGAGGATGGCCGTTGATCCTACTGGCCCTGTTCAGCTCGGTAGCGCTTGAGGTCAGCCCGCAGTTGGGCGGCGTCGGCGCGCAGATCATCGAGGGTGGTTTGCAGATCGTCGCCGCTGGCGTCCGTGGGGCCGCCGACGGAACCGCCCTGGGCCGCTTCGGCCCGCTCGGCCCGGGCCAGCACCTCTTCGGTGAACTGGCGCAGAAGGTCGCGCTGTTCGGCGTCGAATTTGCCCAGTTCGCTCAGGGCATCGGCGATCGCCTTTTCAACGGTTTCATTGACGACTTCGGCGACGGCTCGACCGACAAAGAAGGCGCGGAGGAGGGGGTTACTCATGAACCTGGGATTTGCCTGCTAATTTGAAGTTTCGTAAACGGTCGCAGTCGCAACAGATTATAGCTCGCTTGCCCGATGGTGCGCCGGACCGGGCCGGGGTGATCGCGGGGGGGATGGCCGCTGGGCCTTGGCCCTAGCCACCGGGGGGATCGGCGCTGATGGGAGGCGGCGGCGGCGGCGCGGTGGGGATGGGGGGCGGCGGTGGGGCGATGGGGGCGGGGGCGAGGTCGCGGGGGGGGCTGCTGCTGCGGGGGGCTTCGGCGGGGGCGGGGTCTGGGCTGTTGTTGTTGGGGGCCGTGGGGCCGCTGCCGTTGCCACCGATGGGTGAACGGGGGGCCGCTGCCGGATTGCTGTTGTTGTAGGGGGTGGGGCGATCGCCGTCGGACCCGAGGGATCGGCGGATGGGGCGCTCGTCCGCTTCCGGTGCGATCGCGGGTTCAAAGCTGGGGCGTTCCTCCAGGCTGGGGGCCACATCCTCCCGCTGATCCATCTCCAGTTCCTGGGGGCGGGGGGCTTCGACGGGGGCCACGGGGAGCGAACGCAGGGATGGGCCGCGATCGCGCGGGCTATAGATCCGTTCAGGGGCCTTGTCTAGGGCATCGTCCACCGGCCCTAGATCCCCCTCATCCCCCAGGCCATCCCCCGATTCCTCGACGGTGCGACCGTTATAGACCGGCCAGCCCTGGCGGGGGGGAAAGGATTGCTCCGACGGGAACAGGTTCAGGCGCGGCGGTTCAAAGCGCTGGCCAAACACTTCCACCGGCGGCAGGCTTTGCATCGCCACAATGCCAGCACCGGTCGAAGCGCTGAGGGCCGCCGTGATGATGAAGAGTTGGGGCACCCAGGAGGGGCGGCGGGGCTGGGGTTCGGAGGGATTCACAGCAGGCTAGGCGGTTAGGGATGGGCGGAACGGGGGGGCAGCGTCTGGGGCGGGTGATCGGGCGGGGGCTTTTTTGAAAGCTGTTTTGGGAACATTGTGCGATAGATTTAACGATTTTTCACAAAGTTGCCGTGGGTCGCTGCGATCGCCCGCCTCACCCCCACATCCTGGGGCTGACGGGGTGGGGATTCCCATTGATTCTAGGGTTCAGATTTGGTTTCGGGGGGATGGTGCCGGGTGAGCCACTGGAGGGCGTCGGCGCGATCGCGGATGTGGCCGTTGAGGGTGGCGCGGCGCAGGGCTAGCAAAATGCCCCGGAAGGCTTGGCCCGGTCGGTAGCCCAGTTGTTTGAGATCGTGGCCGTTGAGGGGGGCCTGGATCTGGTTTTGGTGGGCCAGATAGTGCCACAGGCGGCGGCGCAGGGGGCGATCGCGGCGCACGGCCATCAGGATCAGCAGGGGGCGATCGTAGCGATCGAGCAGTTCCACCGTGTCGGCGACGGGGGCGCTGGAGTCTAGGGCGGCCAAGGCGTCTAGGAGTTGGGTTTCCGTACGGTGGAGTTGGGCGAGGCGCTGGATACTGCCGTCCGTGAGCTGGAGGGTGCGCGCAACTTGCTCCCCTTCCCCCGGCGGCAGGCTGGCCAACAGGGTTTCCAGCAGCAGTTCCCACCGGTCCCAGCGCGATCGCGTCGAGGCGGCCCGGTCCTGGGTGAGGCGATCGAGCCGTCGCCAGCCATGATCCACCAGGCGCAGTTGCCGCCACAGGTCCGCCGTCAGGTGCAGGGCCGGATGCAGACACCGCAAGGCCCCCAGATCCGCCAGCAAGGCCAGGGCGGCGCGCCAATGGTCCCCTTGCAGCAACAGTTTCAATTCCGCCTTGAGGCGCGTTTCCAGGGCGGGTTTGCGGGGGGCGGGTTTGCCGTTGGGGGGGGCGATCGCGCGATCGGGCAGTTGGGCGACGCCGTAGCGGATATAGCGCTCGGTCTGGGGTTCGATCACAAAACCGAGGCGGGTGGCAAAGCGCACGGCCCGAAAAATCCGCGTCGGATCCTCAATAAAACTGTTGGCGTGGAGGACGCGCACCTGGCGATCGCGCAAATCCATCCAGCCGCCAAAGTAATCCAGCAACTCACCGCGCCGGGGGGGCGTCAGGCGGGCGGCGAGGGCATTGATCGTAAAATCGCGCCGGTACAAATCCTGGCGAATCGAACTGGCCTCCACCTCCGGGTTGGCGGCGGGGTAGGGATAAAACTCCGTGCGGGCCGTGGCGATGTCCACCCACAGGGAACCGAAGGTGGGATCCTTGTGCCACAGGAGGGCGGCGGTTTGGAACTGCCCGTGGATCTGGAGGCGGGCGTTGGGATAGTGTTTTTGCAGCGCTTCGGCGAGCTGGACGGCGGCCCCATCCCCCGGTTCCCCTGGCCCGTGGCAGCCATCGACCACCACGTCCACGTCGCTGAGCATGAGGTCGCGATCGCCGCGATCGAGCAGCAAATCCCGCACGGCCCCGCCCACCAGATAAAGCTGCCAGCCCCGCGATCGCGCCAACTCCGCCATGGCATCCAGGAGCGATCGCAGCGGCGGCGCAAACCGCGACAGGAGCGGACAAAAATTCTGGGGCGATCGGCGATTCAGGAGCAGATCCCCATCCCCCGCCCCGTCCGCTCCCCAGGGGCGATCGCGCTGGAACTGCCGCAACACATCCGTGCGCGTGACAATGCCCACCAACTGCCCCGCCCCGTCCAGCACCGGCAGCCGACCAATGTCATAGGTCACCATCAAATCCTCAATCACCGCCAGGGGCGTGTCCGGCGCGATCGTCTTCAGGCGCGTGCTCATGTACCCCTTCACCGGCGCGTGGCGGAACCCGTGGTGCAGGGCAATGTCCAAATCCCGCCGCGACACGATGCCCACCAGGCGATCGCGATCGTCCACCACCGACAGGCCCGAATGGCCGTAGCGCAGCAAAATGCGGCGAGCTTCGCCAATGGTGGTGTCCGGGCGAATGGTGCGCACCGGCGACGACATCAAATCCTGGGCCGTGGGGGGGTGGGGAATTGCCGCACAAAAATCCTCCACTAAAGTTTCTAGAATCTGCTGCGGATCGCCCCCATGGACCGTGGCCGCCGCCGCCCGCCCGTGGCCGCCGCCCCCCAGGGCCGTGAACAGGGGGGTCAAATCCGTCCCCTCCACCCGCGATCGCCCCACGATCGCCAGCCGCCCCACGCCACTGCCCCGCACCCGGTAGGCCGCCCCCAGAAACAGCGCATCGCAGCCCACCGTATCCATCAGCCGCGCCGCCAGCGACGAAATTCCCGGCACATAGTGGCCCGTTTCGAGCACCAGGGAACAGACCCGATAGCCCCGCTCCTCGCGATCGCGCAAAGCCCCCATGGCCGTGGTAAACAGCTCCTGCAACGGCGGCGACAGGGCCGGATCCACATAGGTGGCGATCGCCCGCACATTAGCCCCTTGGCCCATCAGCCACGCCAGGGCCGCCGCATCCCGCGCCGTCGCACTGCCATAGGTGAGTGACCCCGTATCCACATGGATCCCCAGGGCCATCACCGTCGCCTCCGCCGCCGTCAGGCGATCGCACCCGGCCCCCTGCAACCGTTCCACCACCAGGGTCGTCGCCGCCCCCACCGCCTCCACCTGAAGCTCACTCGCCGCGATCGGGGCAAAGCCCCCACCCATCGGGGCAACGCCCCCACCCATCGCCCCCTCGCGATCGCCCAGGGGATGGTGATCAATCACCGTAATGCGCCCCTGCACCTGGGGTAGCGTCAGCCACGGAGCCAGCGGCCCCAGGCGATCGCCCTGCTGGGTATCCACCACCACCAGCGATCGGATCCGCTCCGGATGCACCGCCCGCCGCTCGATCAACGGATACTCATCCCGATGGAGCGCCAAGAATTCTTGCACCGTCGGATGCGCCCCCCCCGCCAGCACAATCCGCATCCCCGGCACCAGCTTGGCGAACCCCACCGCCGCCCCCAGGGCATCAAAATCCACCGTCGTGTGGCACAGCACCAGATCCACCGTTGCCTCCTGGCCTTCTGACCCCCTGGGACCACCGCCGCTGACCACCCCATCGACCCATGGCCCACGCGATCGCACGGGCCGCCCCATTCTGGTAAAATACGGGCAATTTCGGCAGCGGCTCGGGCTGCCATCCTATCGCGCTGTGTTGGAAAAACGGGAAAATAATCGGTTATGTCTATTCTGTTTCAAATCAGCCTTTTTGCCCTCGTTGCCCTGTCGTTCGTGATGGTGCTGGGCGTGCCCGTGGCCTATGCCCTGCCCCAGTCCTGGGATCGTGCCAAACCGCTGCTCTATGTGGGCTCTGGCCTGTGGGCGCTGCTGGTCATCGCCGTCGGCGTGTTGAATTTCTTTGTGGTTTAAGGTTGATTTTTTGGTCGGCTTCGAGACCGTCCGCCGCCGACGCAGGATTTGATGGCGGGCCTTGGCCCCGGCGATCGCCCCGCCGCCCTTCCGATGACCCCCGCAGGCGCTTTCCTAACCCGAAGGCGCTTTGCGTTTTCTAGCCCGTCTTCACCTCTTCTTTCCCTATCTCTGCCCCGAGCCCCGCAGGAGCATTTTTCCCATGGCCGTATTTGAAGGAACCTTTGACCGGGCCGCGTCCGCCCGCTTCGCGATCGTCATCGGGCGTTTTAACGAATTGGTGACGGAGAAATTGCTGGGGGGCTGCCAGGATTGCCTGAAGCGCCACGGGGTGGATGTGGATCCCCAGGGCAGCCAGGTGGATTATGTGTGGGTGCCGGGAAGTTTTGAGATTCCGATCCTGGCGCGGCAGTTGGCCCTGTCGGGGCGCTATGACGCGATTATTTGCCTGGGGGCGGTGATTCGCGGCCACACGCCCCATTTTGACTACGTGTGCGCGGAGGTGTCGAAGGGCATTGCGGCGGCGGGCTTCCAGACGGGGGTGCCGGTGATTTTCGGCATTGTCACGGCGGATACGATGCCCCAGGCCCTGGAACGGGCGGGCATTAAGAGCAATCTCGGCTGGAATTACGCCATGGGTGCCCTGGAGATGGCGAGTTTGATGGTCCAGGTGCGATCGCTCGGCGTTGCCAATCCCGCCCTGCCGCCGGACAGCGCCCCGAAACCGCCGTCGTTGCCCGCGTCCTACTAGGGGTTTGCTGAGGGTCACCGGTTCCGCCGCCCACCTTCTAGCTAAAACAATCGCCCCCCGACCGAATGGGGCCGAGGGGCGATCACGCAGGTGCAAATGGTCGATCTCTAAAACTCCATCAGGAACCCGGTCATCGACCGGCCTTGGGGTTTAGTCCAGGTAGCCCATCAGGTTGGACTCTTCGCCCAGGTCATTGGAGGCCACCGGGCGCTTACCGGGGAGGGAATCGCTCTGGGCCAGGGCCAGGGGGCTCGCGCTCACGGGACGCTTGCCGGACAGGATGATCGTATTGGTCACTTCCATGGTGTTGGCACCGATGGGCCGCACCCCGTAGGACGACACGGTACCGGACATTTTCAGGTCGCTGATGGCCACCGGGCGCTTGCTGTGGCCGGGGAGGCCGCCTTCCACCAAATGCAGTTCGCTCGGACCCACCGGACGCACGCCGTAGCTCGGGGCCAGGGGGCGCTTGCGGGCCACCACCGGCAGGCTGCGTTCTTCGCGGGCGGCGGCGGGGGCAGCGGTCGCGGGGACACTGGCACTGGGGCGATTGTCGCGGCTGTCGCGGCTGTCGCGGCTACCCTCCTGTTCGGTTTTACCGTTGTGGTCCGTTACGTTCCGATTGCTCATGATTCCCTCGATACAAAGTTGGACGGTAATCGCTCGCTGCCTGACTGTCGCTCCAATGGCGATCGCTCGATCCCCCGTATGAATCCTATCAAGGGGTGGGATCGCGCTGACGGCGTATGGGGTTGATTATGGGGCGGCGGGGGACGCTCGGACCGCCAGGGCAACGCGCGCTCCGGTCTCGCCACGACTAATACAGTTATATTTTACGCGACACGATAAAAAGATTATTGATACTTCATGGATGAAATAAGCAATCCTTAATACTTTGCGAAGTGGGGGCGATGGGTGGAGGCTTTGCCCCGATGGGTGGGGGCGTTGCCCCGATCGCGGTGGGGCGGCGGGCGGGGCGATGGGGGCCTCGGCGCTGGCTTCCGTGGGGTGCGGGGCCTTAGGATCAAGGGTCGGGGGTTCTCGCAGGGGTATGGATCAGTGGAGTTCGCCCTTTAGCGGGCCGTTTGATCTGCCCTTTGGGTTTGGTTTTTAGGATTACTTTGGCCGTTATTTTTTCACGTTCATCGTTTTAATTATGCGTCCCTTTGAGCTTCATGCGCCCTATCAACCCATGGGGGATCAGCCCCAGGCGATCGCGCAGTTGGTGGAAAATTTGCAAGGGGGGGCGCGGTTCCAAACCCTGCTGGGGGCGACGGGTACGGGCAAGACTTTTACGCTGGCGAATGCGATCGCCCAGGTGCAGCGGCCCACGCTGGTGTTGGCCCATAACAAAACCTTGGCGGCGCAATTGTGCAATGAATTGCGGCAGTTTTTCCCCAACAATGCGGTTGAATATTTCATTTCCTATTACGACTATTACCAGCCGGAAGCCTATATTCCGACGACGGATACCTATATCGAAAAAACCGCGTCTATCAATGACGAAATTGATATGCTGCGCCACTCGGCCACGCGATCGCTCTTTGAACGGCGCGATGTGATTGTGGTGGCGTCCATTAGCTGCATCTATGGCCTGGGGATTCCGTCGGAATATCTCAAGGCGGCGATTCCCTTTCGGGTGGGGGGCGAGATTAATCAGCGGCAGGTGCTGCGGGATTTGGCGTCGGTGCAATATGAGCGCAACGACATTGAGGTGGGGCGCGGTAAGTTTCGCGTGAAGGGGGATGTGTTAGAGATTGGGCCGGCCTATGAGGATCGCATTATTCGCATTGAATTTTTTGGCGATGAGGTGGATGCGATTCGCTATGTGGAGCCGATGACGGGGGAAATTTTAGAAAATCTGGAGGCGGTGAATTTATATCCCGCTCGACATTTTGTGACACCGGAGGATCGGTTGCAGGATGCGATCGCGGGAATTCGGGGGGAGTTACGCGATCGCGTGGAAGCCCTAGAAACGGATGGCAAATTGGTCGAAGCCCAGCGCATTAATCAGCGCACCCGCTACGACCTGGAAATGCTGGAGCAGGTGGGCTATTGCAATGGGGTTGAAAACTATTCCCGCTATCTGGCCGGTCGAGAGGCTGGGGAGCCGCCGGAATGTTTGATTGACTATTTTCCGAAGGATTGGCTCCTGGCGATCGATGAGTCCCATGTGACGGTGCCCCAGCTTCGGGCCATGTATAACGGCGATCGCGCCCGCAAGCAGGTGTTGATTGAGCATGGATTTCGCTTGCCGTCGGCGGCGGATAATCGACCCCTCAAGGCGGAAGAATTTTGGCAAAAGGTGGGGCAATGTATTTTCGTTTCCGCCACGCCGGGGGATTGGGAGCTCGGGATTTCTGAAACGCGGGTGATTGAGCAGATTGTGCGGCCCACGGGCATTTTGGATCCGCAGATTTCCGTGCGGCCGACGGCGGGCCAGGTGGATGATTTGCTCGCGGAAATTGTGCAGCGGGTGGATCGCAAGGAACGGACCCTGGTGACCACCTTGACGAAACGCATGGCGGAGGATTTGGCGGATTATTTTCAGGAGCGAGGCGTTCGGGTCCGCTATCTCCATTCGGACATTAATTCCATTGAGCGCATTGAAATTTTGCAGGCCCTGCGGAAGGGAGAATTTGATGTGTTGATTGGGGTGAATCTGTTGCGGGAAGGGTTGGATTTGCCGGAGGTTTCTTTAGTGGCCATTCTCGATGCGGACAAGGAAGGATTTTTGCGGGCGGCGCGATCGCTAATCCAAACCGTGGGGCGGGCGGCGCGCCATGTGAACGGTCAGGCGATTTTGTATGGGGATAATTTGACCGACAGCATGATCAAAACCCTAGAGGAAACGGAGCGCCGTCGCCAGAAACAGGCGGCCTACAATGAGGAGCATGGCATTACGCCCCAGCCGATCGCGCGGGAGTCGCGGAACTCGATCCTAGAATTTTTAGATTTATCCCGTCGCCTCAGCGCCCAGGAATTAGAGGTGGCCTATGAGCGATCCATGGATTTGGATTTGGGCGAAATTCCCACTCTAATTGAACAGCTTGAGGAGCAGATGAAGGCGGCGGCAAAAAATCTAGAGTTTGAAGAGGCGGCGAAATATCGCGATCGCATCAAACATCTGCGAGAACGGCTGCTCGGGAAACGCACCAGCGGTTCTAATGTCTAGAATAGGCAATGTTTGGGCTATCATTGGAGGCCGCCATTGGGGGCCATAATTCCAATAGTCAATTATGAAAAAAATCTGAAAACAATTCTCTCAAAATAGCCCAAACATCCTAACTTCACGAGGCATCTCCATCACTCACCCATGGCTAAATCCGCTCCGTTTTTACCCCTAGCCCTCCGGCTGTTCCATGGCACCCTGGCGGTGGCGACCCTCGGCGCGATCGCGACGGCCCTGTGGACCTATGACACCTACGACGGGCGCTGGTTTCGGGTGCATTTGCCCCGCTGGTCCGAGATTGAAGGGATCCACGGCACCTTTGGCCTGTGGGCGCTGCTGCTGCTGCCGGTGTTTGCGCTCTATTGCTTTGGTCAGGGGCGATCGCGGCTGATCCAGGACGCTACGGTGGCACAGTTGGGGGATTTTGCCACGCCGCGCGGTTGGTTTGCCCTGCACCGGCTCATCAATACGGCGGCGCTGTTGGCCCTAACCTTCGCCGTCTTTTCCGGCAAGATGATGGACGAGCGCTGGCTGCCCCAGGGGGAGTTGGATCACGGTTGGTACTATGCCCATTTGGCGTCCTGGCTGGTGCTGGGGCTGGCGATCGCGGCCCACGCCCTGATGGCGGCCAAGGTGGGGGGCAAGTCGCTCCTAATCACCATGTGGACCTGGCGCGGGGGCGATCGCGCGAGGCTGCGAAACTGGGGACCGGCGGCCATGAAAATTTGGCGAAATAACCCCGGAACCGTTGCCCTGCGGGGATTGCAGGACCTGTGGCAGCGGTCCCCCCTGGTGCTGCGCTGGGTCGAGGGGGCGATCGCGATCGCCTGGATCGGCGCGTGGGTGCTGTCGATCGCCAAGGAACTGGGCCGATAACGAACGCCCCAAGGGCGGCAATACCCCGCCCGATGGTCGTAAGAGCCGTCCCCGACCGCGCCCCAGCAATTTTTACAATGGCCGCCAAGGAGCAAATCGCCACCGCCGCCCAGGAGGACATTCCCCATGCAACCGAGCGACCCGAATCAGTTCACCACCAAAGCCTGGGAGGCGATCGCCCGCGCGCCGGAAATCGCTAAACAAAACCAGCAGCAGCAGCTTGAATCGGAACATTTAATGCAGGCGCTGCTGGAACAGGACGGCATGGCCAGCAGTATCCTCACCAAGGCGGCGGCGCGCCCCGAACGGGCTAGGGATTACACGGGCGATTTCATTAAGCGACAACCGAAGGTCAAAGGGGACAGCAGTTCCATTTATCTCGGCCAAAGTTTAGATCAATTACTCGACTGGGCCGAGCGATCGCGTAAGGAGATGAAGGATGATTACATCTCCATTGAACATTTACTCTTGGCCTATGCCCAGGATGACCGTTTCGGGCGATCACTCCTGCGGGATCTTGGGCTCAGTGAATCTCAACTCAAGGACGCCATTCAACAGGTGCGAGGCAACCAAACCGTGAGCGATCGTGACCCGGAAGGAAAATATGAAGCCCTCGAAAAATATGGCCGCGACCTAACGGAATGGGCACGTAAAGGACGCCTCGATCCGGTCATTGGCCGCGACGAAGAAATCCGCCGCACGATCCAAATTCTGTCGCGCCGCACCAAAAATAATCCCGTCCTCATTGGCGAACCGGGGGTGGGTAAAACCGCGATCGCGGAGGGTCTCGCCCAGCGCATTGTCAAAGGGGACGTGCCCGAATCGTTGCAGGGCCGTCAACTCATTGCCCTAGATATGGGATCCCTTATCGCCGGGGCCAAATATCGCGGTGAATTTGAAGAGCGCCTCAAGGCCGTCCTCAAGGAAGTGACGGAATCGGAAGGGAAAGTCATCCTGTTCATTGATGAAATCCATACGGTGGTCGGGGCCGGTGCCACCCAAGGGGCCATGGATGCGGGCAATTTACTCAAACCGATGTTGGCCCGGGGGGAATTGCGCTGCATCGGCGCGACTACCCTCGATGAATATCGCAAGTATATCGAAAAGGATGCGGCCCTAGAGCGGCGTTTTCAGCAGGTCTTTATTGATCAGCCGTCGGTCACCGACACCATTTCGATCCTGCGGGGCCTCAAGGATCGCTATGAAACCCACCACAATGTCAAAATTGCTGACGGTGCCCTCGTGGCCGCCGCCACCCTCTCGACGCGCTACATCAGCGATCGCTTCCTGCCGGACAAGGCCATTGATTTGGTGGACGAAGCGGCGGCCAAACTGAAGATGGAAGCCACCTCAAAACCTGAGGAATTGGATGAGGTGGATCGCAAGATCATTCAATTGGAAATGGAGCGTTTGTCGCTTCAGAAGGAAAGCAACGTCGCCTCGAAAGATCGTCTAGAAAAACTGGATCGCGAGCTGGCGGATCTCAAGGAACGGCAGTCCACCTTCAATGCCCAATGGCAGGCGGAAAAAACCGTCCGCGATGAGCGCCAAGCCATCAAAAATGAAATGGATCGCGTCGAGGTAGAAATCCAGCAGGCGGAGCGGGACTATGACCTCAACAAAGCCGCTGAACTGAAATTTGGCAAGCTCACGGGCCTGCAAAAACAACTGGAGGAAATTGATCAAAAAATCGCCGAGTCCCAGCGCAATACCCAATCCCTCCTGCGGGAAGAGGTGACCGAAGAGGACATCGCCGAAATTATTGCCAAATGGACTGGCATTCCCGTTAGTAAACTGGTGGCTTCAGAGATGGAGCGGCTGCTGCATCTGGAAGAGGAATTGCATCAGCGGGTGGTGGGCCAAAGTGAAGCCGTCACCGCCGTCGCCGATGCCATCCAGCGATCGCGGGCGGGCTTGGCAGATCCGAACCGACCCATCGCCAGTTTTATCTTTTTGGGGCCAACGGGCGTCGGCAAAACGGAATTGGCAAAAGCCCTGGCGGCCTATCTCTTTGATACGGAAGAAGCCATGGTCCGCATTGACATGTCGGAGTACATGGAAAAGCATTCCGTTTCGCGGTTGATCGGTGCCCCTCCGGGCTATGTAGGCTATGACGAAGGGGGCCAATTGACGGAGGCGGTGCGGCGTCGGCCCTATGCGGTGATCCTGTTTGATGAAATCGAAAAGGCCCACCCGGATGTGTTTAATGTCATGCTCCAAATTTTGGATGATGGCCGGGTGACGGATTCCCAGGGGCGGACGGTGGATTTCAAGAACGCGATCGTCATTTTGACGAGCAATATTGGCTCTCAACTCATCCTTGATGCGGTGGGGGATGAGGGCCAATATGCCACGATGCAAAGTCGAGTTTTGGCGGCGCTGCGGGCGGAATTTCGGCCGGAATTCCTCAATCGCATTGACGATATTATTGTCTTCCATGCCCTCGACAAGACCCAAATCCGCGAGATTGTTTCCCTCCAAATCCGTCGACTCCATCAGCGCCTTGCGGAGCGGAACATGACCCTGCGGCTCTCCGATGCGGCGATCGATTTCCTCGCGGACGTGGGCTATGATCCGGTCTATGGGGCGCGGCCTCTAAAGCGGGCGATCCAAAAGGAATTGGAAACCGCGATCGCGAAGGCCATTCTGCGAGGTGAATTGATGGACGGTTGCGCGATCGTGGGAGATGTCGAAAACGAGCGGCTGACGTTCCGCTCCGAGCAGTCCGCCCTGGCTTCCATTTAATTGGAGATCGCCTTAAATCGGCGGAATCGGTGCGCTCGGAATGGAAGGATGATCGCAAGATAGAACCATGGCCGAGCGCACCCTACCGCTGGCTATTGAATTGACCAAATTGATGTCGCTAATGTTAAAAAATCTTCAACTACGGGCCGCAACACCGGCGGACGTTCCCACGATCTTTTCGCTCATTAAGTCCCTTGCGGCCTATGAAAAACTATCTGATCAGGTGACGGGTACCCCTGAACAGTTGCACGAGCATTTGTTTGGGGAACGGCCCTATGCGGAGGTGGTTTTAGCGGAAGTAGATCAATCCGAATCGGGGCCGGAGGTGGTGGGATTCGCCCTCTTTTTCACCACCTATTCCACCTTTTTGACACGACCGGGCCTGTATCTCGAAGACTTATTTGTGCAGCCCCAGTGGCGCGATCGCGGCATCGGCCGAGCCCTGTTGCAGCACCTCGGTAAACTGGCGATCGCACGGGGCTATGGACGGATTGAATGGAGCGTTTTGGACTGGAACGCCCCCGCGATCGGCTTCTATCAAAAAATGGGCGCGGACGTGTTGCCCGACTGGCGCATTTGCCGCGTCAGCGGGGATGCCCTAACCGCCATGGCCAGTGCCGCCGACACCCCCGAGTAGCCAGCGCCACGGCCCAAACCCTTAAATTTCATCGGCAGTTTTAGGGCATTCCCAACCCGGCTCGCTACACTAGGACGGCACGCCCTGGAGGAGCTAACCATGGCCAAAGTCATCTGGGTGAACGAGCAATTTGACTCGTCCGGTCTGCTGCGCGCCTGCATCGCCTGCGAGAGCGAAGAGCAAGCCAAAGCCTGCAATGAATCCTTCCTAGACGATCTCACCGACGCCCAGCGCGCCGAAGGCTGGACTGTGAACCTACGCACCGTCAGCACCTGGGATGAGGTGCCCGTCAGTGCCCTCAAGCTGAGTTTTTAGGGGATTGTTTTTAGGGTTTTAGGGACGATTTGGGGGGTGTGCCGCGATCGCGGGGGCCGCCTCCCCACCCCTAGCTGGGCTCATCCTGCAACAGGCCCGTGGGCAGGCCATCAATGCTCACCTGATTTTTTACGGTCCAATAGTCCTGCAACCCCGCCTCCCCCTTGCCCTCGGCCCAGCGCTGGAGATCCGGGCGATCGCCTCGATGCTCGAACAGGGGCACCCCCATGCCGCAGGAGGTTTGAACTGACTCCACCGCCAGGACAATAATTTGGCGCGCACCGGGCAGCGGTTCAAAATGCCGGAGCCAGTCGGACCAGTCGCGATCGCGCGATCGCACCACCCGCCCCGTCCCATAGAGACGCAAAATCTGCGGCGGCCCCTCGAAGCTACAGAACATCACCGTCAGTCGGCCATTCTCCCGCAGGTGGGCCGCCGTCTCATTGCCGCTGCCCGTCAGGTCCAGGTAGGCCACCTGGCGATCGCCCAGGATCCGCAGGGTATCGGCCCCCTTCGGCGACAGGTTCACCCGCCCCCCCACCGACGGAGCCGTCGCCGTAAAAAACAGGTGTTGCCGCCCAATAAACTCCCGCAAGGTCGGCGTAATTTCCCCGTAAAACTTACCCATGGCCATTCAGCTCCCGTAACCACCCATCCATCGTCGCCCGCTCCCGCTCCATCCCCAACTCCTGGAACACGGACCGCGATCGCACCGCCAGCCGTCGGGCCTCCTTAGAGTCACCGTCCGCCGCCGCCAACTGGGCAAGGGTCTGTAAACAAAAGGCACAGTAGCGCTGATCCCGCTGCCGCCGCGCCACCGCCAAAGCATCCCGGAGACACTGCCGCGCCTGGACCACATCCTGTTGGGCGAGGGCCACCTTCCCCAGCCACTCCTGGCAATAGTAAATTCCCCGCTGCCAGCCAATCGCCTGCGATCGCTCCAGGGCATCTTGGTAAAACAACTGCGCCCGCCCATACTCCCCCTGGGAATAGGCCAACTCCCCGTTGTAATAGAGCAACTGCACCTGAAGGCGTCCCCAGGCGGGCGAATCGAGCACCCGGCGATCGAGCAGTTCCGCCGCCCGCTCAAGGTAGCGATGGGCGCGCCGCCCCTGGCCAAGCTGGATCCATAGCCGCCCCAGATTCGTGGCAATTTCCGCCGCAAGGTAAAAGTTGCCGTGTTCCTGTAGGTTCCAGGCCCGCTCTAGATCCGCCGCCGCCGCCCGCAGACGCTCCGGTTCGGTATAGAGGCTTCCGGTCCAGCCCCGCTCGAAATAGGCGATCGCCTCCAGGGCGCGATCCTGACGCCCCTGGGCCAGGGTCAGCAGGGCCGTCCCCCAGCGATACAAATCCTCCCAATGGCCCGACAGGTGAAGGTATCCCTTGAGGAGATGCAGCAGGTTTAAAAAGTCCGCCGATCGCCCCTGCTCCAAACACCAGTCCATCACGGCCCGCAGGCTGGGCCAGTAGGGATTGAGGGGGCGCACATCAAACCATTCCAGCCGATCCTCCCGACCGTAGCGCATGGCGGTGGCCTGCCCCCAGGCGTGCCAGCGATCACGCAATTGCCGCTCCAGCTCCGGGTCAGAGACCAGCCAGTCCCGTGCAAAGGAGCGCAGGGAACCCACCAGGGCCACCGCCGCCCCCTCCCCCAAATCCCCCAGCAGCCAGGAGCGCTCCACGAGGAATTGCCACCCTTGCGCCGTGGCCGCCGCCGCCGGATCGAGCCCCGCCACCTGGGCCACCTCGTCGGGGGGGATGGCCCCTTCAAACAGGCTCAGGGCTTGCACCAGGGCGATCGCCGCCGCCGGTAGCCCATCGGCCATCGGTTCATGGAAACACAGCCGTGCCGCCGGTCCCCGCAGCGATCGCAGCCACGCGATCGCCATTGCCGGTCCATGGCCCAACCCCAGCCGCCCCGCCGCCGTCACCAGCAGCAGGGGAATTCCCCCCGCCCAGTCCAGCAGGGCACGGCGATCAACCGGGGCGAGCCCTGAAACCCGACGGCGATCGCACTCCCGATCGAACAGTCTTCCCGCCGCCGCCGCCGCCAGGGGATGCAGCCGCACCGCACCGCCAATCACCAGCCGCGCCCGGGCCGTGGCGATCGCGCGGGCCGCCCTGGGCAAATCCATCAAAAACGCCAGCACCTGCTCCCGCTGCTCCGGCTCCTGCAGGAGGGGATCGAGATTATCCAACACCAGCAGCGTGGGCGGCCCCGTCACCAAAGCCCGATCGATCGCCCCCATCAGGATCTCCAGATCCGACCCATCCCCCACCTCCTCCGGGGCCACCTCAAGCTGCCGCGCGATCGCCCCGAGCAACTGCACCATCCCCTGGCAACGGTGCAAATGGGGCAGCGCCCCGTGGCCCGTCAAATGTTCCGCCTTCGCCGACGCAAACGCCACCCGCCCCACCGCGAACCGCCCCGCCCCCCCAGCCGCCGCCCGCCGACGCCTCAGCCACTCATGGGCCGCCTCCGTCGCCAAAGACGTCTTGCCCACACCGCCCGCCCCGCTGATGGCCACACACCCCTCACCCCCATCCTCCATCAGCAGCAGGGACAGCACCTGTTCCAGCTCCGCCTCCCGGCCCACCAACCCCGGCCCAAATCGGCGCGGCAGTCGCCCCATCCCCGCCGCCTCAACCATCACCGCGCGATTCCCCTCGCGATCGCCCCGGTAATAGCCCAAACGCTTCAGCAAGGGCGCAATTTTCCGCCAGCCCCCCATGCGCCCATCCGGTTGGCCCGCCAGCCCCATCACATAGCGATAAAGACCCCGGCTCAGATCGACCACCAGCCCCCCCGGCTTACGATCCAAGCCCACCGCAAGCACCTGCGGCGACTCCCCCAACAGCAGCCCCCGCAACAGGCGGCACTCCAGCGGCGTCAGGGGCGCAGGTTTCCCTAGGGCATACTTCACATGCCCCTTCTGCACCGCCAGATCGCCATACAGACGCTCTAGATCCCAAAACTTAGCCGCTTCCCGTCCGTAGTCTGCATAGGGATCGCGGCGTCGATCGCGCGGGCTAGCCATAGTCCTAATGGTTACTTCCGCAACAATTACTCCCCATTGTCCTACCTGTCGCGTCCCCGCGCTGCACCCTAGCTCTCCGCCTCATCACTGCGGCAGCGGTGCTCCTCAAAATCCTCCGGCCGCAGCCGCGCCACAAACTCCCGAAAGGCCCGCTGCTCCGCCTCATCCGCCTCCCGATCCACCGGAAATGACGCATCGGCAATCACCTCCTCCATCACCCAAATCGGACTGCCCGTCCGCAGGGCGATCGCGATCGCATCACTCGGGCGCGAATCAATCTCCTTGAGCACCTCCCCCTGACGCACCACCATCACCGCATAGAACGTACTGTCCTGGAGGGAATGGACCACCACCCGCTCCAGGGTCATACCCCACGCCTCCAGCAGATTCACCAGCAAATCATGGGTCAAGGGCCTCGGCGGCGGCTGATTTTCCAGCACATTCACAATCGCCTTCGCCTGATCTTGACCGATATAAATCGGCAGCGCCCGCCGCTCAGCCGTGTCCTTCAGGAGAATTATCGGCGTCCGGTTCACCGCATCCAAGGCAATGCCGGCAACTTTCATCTCAACCATAGACTTGGCCTCTAGGGTCCTGGGGGAATGGGGAGTATTTTCCGGATTGAGTCCGCGATTCGGTTCCGTGCATCCGTCCCGATAGACCTAGTATGCCTTGATCACACCGGCCAGGGCGGCAAATCCGCCCCCAGTTCAGCCTCCACCCCGCGCTCCATGAAAAACGGGAGCCCAGAAACCTGGACTCCCGCCTTGGATTACCGCTCAGGGCCTAGGGCAAAACCAGCGGCCCTGAAGGGTTTTAGTAGCGGCTGGTGCTCGGCTTGTGGACAATGAAGCCCACCGCTTGGCACTGCTTGATGTTGTCGAAGCCCACCACGCGCACGTAGCAGTTGTTGTACTCCGAGCGGCAAGCCTGCACCTCGGTCAGCACTTCCTGCACCGAACGGGCGTTGAACAGGGGCAGCTTCCACATGGTCCAGTAGTAGACCGTCGGGTCAGAGGTTTCGTTGAACTCCACCCCAGGAATGTAGCCCTGATCCAGCATGTACTGGATTTGCTTAGCGATTTGCTGATCGCTCAGGGGGGGCAGGTACGAAAAAGTTTCGTAACGTTGCTCTTTAGGAAGGGTTTTCATGGTTGGGTTACGTCTCCTCGTGGTTAGCCGCCGCGCGATCGCGCGGCCAGTCGTCGCGAATACTGGTTCAGGCAGGATCCTCCGCCATTGGGTCCGCCCCATCCCCAGCCCCCTCCGGCGCACCGGAAAACTCCGGCTCCCGCTCCAGAACATGCTGGGTCAAGCGTTCCAAATGCCAACGGCGATGAATCCCATTGGACTGCTGAATCCCGGTTTGCACCATCTCCGGCAAAAATTCGAGAATCTCCGCCGCCAGATGCTCGCGCACGGTCATCACCCGCAGCGCAATTTCCGGGTCCGCAGCCATCAACTCCTCAAGGTAGGTCTCTCCGCTCTGGATCTTGCCCGTCGGAGAAAACCCTTGTAGCCACAGGGCCTTGGGGGGGTTCGTTTCGCTGAGCTGGGCCACCACCACACCCATCGCACGATAGGTTAGGTAGCTTTGCAGCGTTTTGGCCGTATCCTTCGCGATCGCTTTGAGATCCATAGACTCTGACATCTTTAGCCCCATCAAAGCGGCATACGTGAAGCGACCCCATCATCAGCGATCCAGCAGCGCGCCGTTGCCAACGCAGCTACCAAACGGCCCCCCCATCAGCCCCTAGGCCACACACCCCAAGGCGTGATCAAACGACTCATCAAACGGTATCAACCGCCTCGAAGTCGAACTTGATTTCCTTCCACAGTTCGCAAGCCGTGGCCAGTTCAGGGCTCCAGCGGCAAGCCTCACGGATGATGTCGCCACCTTCACGGTTGAGGTCACGACCCTCGTTACGGGCCTGAACGCAAGCTTCCAGGGCCACACGGTTCGCCGTCGCACCCGGAGCATTACCCCAGGGGTGACCCAGCGTCCCACCGCCGAATTGCAGCACGGAATCATCGCCGAAGATTTCCACCAGGGCGGGCATGTGCCACACGTGGATACCGCCGGAAGCCACGGCCATCACACCGGGCATCGACGCCCAGTCTTGGGTGAAGTAGATCCCGCGAGACGGATCGCGCTCGATGTAGTTTTCGCGGAGCAGATCCACGAAGCCCATCGTGATGCCGCGCTCCCCTTCCAGCTTGCCGACCACCGTACCGGTGTGGATGTGGTCACCGCCGGACATCCGCAGGCACTTGGCCAACACGCGGAAGTGCATCCCGTGGTTCTTCTGGCGGTCGATCACCGCGTGCATGGCCCGGTGGATGTGCAGCAACAGGCCATTGTCGCGGCACCAGTGGGACAAGGTGGTGTTGGCGGTGAAGCCAGCCGTCAGGAAGTCATGCATGATGATCGGCATTTCGAGTTCCTTGGCGAACTCGGCGCGCTTGATCATCTCTTCGCAGGTGGCGGCGGTCACGTTCAGGTAGTGACCCTTGATTTCGCCGGTTTCTGCCTGGGCCTTGTGGATGGCGTCGGCGACAAACAGGAAGCGATCGCGCCAGCGCTGGAAGGTTTGCGAGTTGATGTTCTCGTCATCCTTCGTGAAGTCCAGACCGCCGCGCAGGCACTCATAGACCGCACGGCCGTAGTTCTTCGCCGACAGACCGAGCTTCGGCTTGATCGTGCAGCCCAGCAGGGGACGACCATACTTATTAATCTTGTCGCGCTCCACCTGGATCCCGTGGGGAGGCCCCTGGAAGGTCTTCAGGTAAGCCACGGGGATGCGCAGGTCTTCCAAACGCAGGGCGCGCAGGGCCTTAAAGCCAAACACGTTACCCACGATCGAGGTCAGCATGTTCGTGACCGAACCTTCCTCGAACAGATCCAGCGGGTAGGCGATGTAGGCGATGTACTGGTTGTCCTCGTTGGGCACCGGCTCGATGTCATAGCACCGACCCTTGTAGCGATCGAGGTCCGTCAGCAGGTCGGTCCACACGGTGGTCCAGGTCCCGGTGGAGGACTCGGCGGCAACGGCGGCACCGGCTTCTTCCGGCGGGACTCCCGGCTGAGGGGTCATGCGGAACGCCGCGAGGATGTCCGTATCCTTCGGGGTGTAATCCGGCGTGTAATAGGTTAGTTTGTAGTCCTTTACGCCAGCTTCATAGCCGGACTTGGACTTGGTTTGCGCGTAAGCCATGGTTTCCCTTCCTAAGAACTGCTTGTCGAAGAAACGCGGCTCGATGCCGTCTTCGGCCGAGCTGGTGCTCGATTTAAGTTCGCACTTTCTTCCCGACAAAAATTCCTGCGGGCACCACCATGGGCAAACCCGCACCGGAGAAATGTATCGAAGAATAGGTGCCCTGCGTCGAGAGCCTGGGGTACGGGCTGGCGTCGATCGGAATAGACGGAACTAGCGCGTTCCGGCAGTTCTGTGCCGTGCCGATCGCGGGCCCGACTCACTCTCAAGCACTATATCAGCAAAGGGTGTGCCGCTTACTTTGTAAATCCTTGGGAGTGCCATGAATTTTAATAATCCCCAAGGGGTTGCTGTCGCTGAATTCGCAAAACTTCTTGATAAGATTAAATGTTTATTTTGCTGCGCTGGGGCCGGGGCGATTTGTGTGCCTTCGGCGGGGTGCCCCCTGGAAAAGCTTCCCATTCTACTACCGTGGGGCTGCACCGGTGAATACGTGATTGGGATTTGAGTTTGGGGAGTTTGAGGTTTTATAGGGTGGGGATGCGCCGATGGCGGTGAGTGTGCGGCAGTTGGGGCAGTGGAAGGGGCAGGGTCGGGCGATCGCGGCGGTGACGGCCTGGGATTGGCTGTGGGCGCGGCTGGTTGATCGGGCGGGGGCGGATGTGATTTTGGTGGGGGATTCGTTGGGGATGGTGGCCCTGGGGCATCGGACGACGCTGCCGCTGACCCTTGATGACATGGTTCACCACGGGGCGGCGGTGGTGCGGGGTGTGGAAAATGCTTTGGTGGTGGTGGATTTGCCGTTTTTGAGCTACCAGGAGAGTCCGGCGCAAGCGCTGCGATCGGCGGGGCGGATCCTGAAGGAGACGGGGGCGGCGGCGGTGAAGCTGGAGGGGGGCTACCCGGAGATGGCGGAGACGGTGGCGCGGCTGGTGCGGGCGGGTATTCCGGTGATGGGCCATGTGGGGTTGACGCCCCAGGCGGTGCATCAGGTGGGCTATCGCCAGCAGGGGACGACGCCGGAGGCGGGCGAGAAGATTTACCAAGAGGCGATCGCCCTGGCGGCGGCGGGGGCGTTTGCGGTGGTGCTCGAACATGTGCCGACGGAGTTGGCGGCGCGGGTGACGGGGGCGATCGCGGTGCCGACCATTGGCATTGGGGCGGGGGCGGCCTGCGATGGGCAGGTGCTGGTGACGGCGGACCTGCTGGGGCTCACGGACCAGGTGCCCCCCTTTGCGAAGCGCTATGAATCCCTGGGCGATCGCGCGATCGCGGCGGTGGGCCAGTATGTGGAAGAGGTGCGATCGCGGCAATTTCCCAGCCCCTAGGATCGGGGGATCGCGGGCGGATGGCGGATGGATGGCAGGGAGGGGATCGCGCTAAAGATGCAAACAATGGGAAAGTTCGATGCAAAAACCTGTTCTAAACCATAAGCAATCCTTAAGAGTTTCCGGGCGAGGGGGAATCTATTCCATAAACTAATTAAGCAAAATCGGTAGTACCTGACACGGACTTTTCGGGCGCGGCGGGTGCGCTTTGGCGACGCGGCGGGGGAGGGTCAGTGGTTCCAAGTGCGGCATTTCGGCCCTTGGCGGGGTTGTCGGTGGTTGCTTTCCCCTTTCTTCAGGAGCATGGACCGCTATGGAGCTTCTTCACTATCGTGGGGTGCCCTACCGCCCCCGCACGGCGGAGGTGAATTTGCAGGAGACGCAGGTTGAGGTGGTTTATCGCGGCCAGTCCTATTGTTTGCGGCGGGCGACGAGTGTGCCGCTGCGATCGCCCCATCAGCAGGCGGTGCGTCAGTCGGTGCTGCTGCGCTGGGTGATGGGCTCCTAGGGGCTGAAGTCCGGGGGATGGATCACGGGGAAGGGGGCCGGTGATTTAGACTCGGGGGATTGGTGGCGGGGCGATCGCGATGGGGCGGGGCGACTGGCGAACGGGCTTGGGGCGGATGGTGGCGATCGCGCTGCTAGTGCTTTTGGGCTGGGTGGGGGGGCCGGTGGGGGCAGCCTGGGGCCAGACGACGCCAGAAATTGAGGCCCTGCGGCAACAGCAGCAGCAGTTCTTGCGCCAGCGGCAGGGGATTGAGGCCCAGCGGCAGCAGCTTGAACGGCAGGGCGATCGCCTAGCGGGGGAGGAGGAACGGGCCAAGGCCCAGCGCGATCGCCTCGATCAATCGCTCCAGGAAACCCAGGCGCGGCTGGACCGAAACCGCGATCGCATCCAGGCCGCCGCCAACCGTCTTCAGGAGTTGGAGCGGGATTTAGCCGCCGCTGAGCAGACCTATGGCCAGAGCCGTCAGGCCGCGATCGCGCGGTTGCGGTTTTTGCAGCGCCAGTCGCCCCAATGGGGGTTGGCGGTGCTGCTCCAGAGCAAGTCCCCCAACCAGTTTTTAGATCGTCGCCAGCAGCTAGAGCGGGTCTATGAGGCCGATCGCCAGCAGTTGGTCACCCTCAATGCCGCCGCCAGTGGCCTCGAAATTCAACGGATGCGCCTGCGGGATCAGCAGCGGGAGTTGGCCGCGATCGCCCGGGAGCTCAATGTCGAAGAATCCCAGCTTCAGATCACCGTCCAGCAGCAAACCGCCGTAGCCGATCGCCTCACGGCCCAGCGCCAAAAGGCCGAAAGCGACGCCGCCCAACTGGCCCAGGATTCCGCCACCATGGCCGCCCTGATCCAAGCCAAGGCCAAGCAGCAGGTGGCCCTAGAGGCCGCAGAACGGGAACGGCTCGCACGGCTGGAGCGGGAACGGCTTGCCCAACTGGCCCAGGCGCGATCGCGCGGGAGCGGCGGCGGTCGGATCAGTCGCGGCGGCGGTGGCCGATGGGTCGCCAGCGGTCGCGGGGAACTGGCCATCCCCGTCGTAGGGCCACTGACCAGTGGGTTTGGCTGGCGGGTCCATCCCATCCTCGGGCGCGGCCGGTTCCACAATGGCCTAGATTTTGGCGCACCCCACGGCAGCACCATTCGCGCCGCCCACGGGGGCCGGGTCATTGTGGCGGGCTGGTTTGGGGGCTATGGCAAAACCGTGGTGATCGATCGCGGCGACGGCCTCTCGACCCTCTACGGCCACGCCAGTGAAATTTGGGTCAATGACGGCGATGTGGTGGAAGCGGGTCAGGCGATCGCGGCGGTGGGATCCACGGGCCTCTCCACCGGTCCCCATCTGCATTTCGAGGTGCGTCGGGATGGGCAGCCGGTGGATCCGTCCAGTTTCCTTTAGACCCCCGCAGCGTGGGCACCGCACCGGGCTCGCTGGATAATTGCGGGACCGTTAACAAAGCGGCAATCCCCCAAGGGAGCGTGCTTAAATCGAAACGTCCAGCCGGTCGTCGGCTTGCCGTCGTCGGGCCCGCATCCGCCGCGTAACCCATGGAGAACCGATCGATGCACCCCAACGGACTAACGTTGCCCCGTCGCCCCGTCCTTTTGGCCGCGCCGCTTCTGGCGATCGCGATCGCCTTGAGTCCCTCCATGGCCCGCGCCGGTGGCCCCCCGCCCGACCCGACTTCCCAGGAACGCCCCAGCGCCCAACCCCTAGGAGCCCCCAATCCCGCTGCGGCCCCCAATCCCGCTGCGGCCCCCTCTGCTGAAGCTGCACCGGAGACCAACGGCCGCCCCGCCACCGGCGACGCCACCCCCGCCAACCGCGCCGAACTGAATGCGCGATCGCGCCCCGCCCGATTCCCGCTGCCCGCCCTGCGCGTGGCCCCCACCGAGGGCAACCTGCCCATCCGTCTGATTAATTACACCAACGCGATCGTCAATTTTGAAGTCATTGGCACGACCGGCAGCCGCCTGTTGGGGGGCACGGTTGATCGCCCGGAACAGTCCACCACCCGCCTTATGGGCCTTCCCCTGCCCCTTGATCTGGTGGTCAATCGACCCGATGGACGTTTCATACTGGTGCGGCCCTTCCGCAGCGAGGATGGCGGCATTGATCTGATCTTGGATTACGCCACGGAATTGGATGAGGATGTGAACTACGTCAACATCACCCCCGACGGTTCCGTTTATCTTTACTAGCTAGACTCGCTAGCGCCGCCGCCGCGCGCCTCCTTGTACCGCTAGTCGCCCCTTTTCCGCCATGACCGATGCCTTTTTTCCCATCCTGGAGCGCGATGTGCTCGACCAGCTACGGGCTGTTCTGGCGGCGCGATCGCGTCCCTCGGCGGCATTGGAGGCGGCCCTTGATGAGATTGAAGCCTGCGAGGGGGATCTAGAGGATGCGGCGATCGCGATCGCCATCCGCTGCGGTCAACTGCCTGATCGCGAAGGATGGCTAGAGGGGTTAGCGAAACGGTCCCGTGGCCGCATTTGCACCACCGCGCCCCTGCGGGAGGCCCTGGGGACTGGGGACTGGGGGACGGTGCTGGATCTCCTGGAGGAGCGGCCCCTCACCTGTCCGGAGCCGCTCGTGTTGCCGGTGCTGCTGTGGGTGGCCCAGCTCGGCATTGAACCCTACTGCGCCCCGCTCGATCAGGCGCGCCTGACGGACCCTTCCCTGGATGCTTGATGGGTCGGGATTGGCCGATCGCCCATTGCCGGGATGAACCGTTGGGCCGCCCCTGATCTGGAAGGGGCCGTTGGTGGGATGATCGACCATGGCCCCCCCGCTACCCGCTACGCTAAGTTTCGATCGCGTGCATCTCCCCTCCCTTGCCCCATGTCTGACGCCAAGAAGAATTCCCGCCTCCACGTCAAGCTTTCGGAAACCTACGTGCCCCTGGTGTTCGAGGGGCAGACCATCGGCCAATGTACGCCGGAGGCGGCGGCGCGGCTGGCGGAAATTGTGAACCGCGAGGAGGCGATCGCGGCGGCCAATGAGATTTTGCTGAAGGCGTTCCAGGTGGCCTGCCGGGACTGGCTCAAAAAGTCGAAAAATGACCCGGCCAAGGCGGGGGTGCTGATGCAAAAGTACGTGGCGGCGGTGGTGCGTCCGGAGACGGGACCTCGGGCGATCGCCTATCTCCTGCGCGATCGCCAGGGGGCCTTGGGCATGGGCGATCGCGAATTTGTGCAGTTTTGTGATTCCTATCGCCTCGCCCCGGCGGAATTGCGGGACATTTACGAGGGCCGCGCGATCGACGATGAACAGCTCAAAAGCGTCTCGCGCATCGTGGGGGTGCCCCTGGCGGATTTGATTGAAATTCGCGACGGGGGCGAGTCCGAAGCCGATCGCCTCGCCCAGTTGCTCAACATGAGTCCCAAGGAATTTCTGGAGTGGATGGGGGGCTAGGGGGCATCGGCAAATCGTCTCGACCGCCCGCCCGACAAGGGGCTTAAGCCCCTTGCCCCCACCGGTTTGGCGACGGATCCGTTAGGCAGGACCGAGGCCGATTTTGCCCGCATAGACGGCGCGATCGCCCAGTTCATCCTCGATGCGCAGGAGGCGGTTATATTTCGCCACCCGTTCACTGCGGCAGAGGGAACCGGTTTTGATCTGCCCCGCCCGCGTTGCTACGGCCAAATCCGCGATCGTGGTGTCCTCCGTTTCGCCCGACCGGTGGCTGATGACCGACCGATAGCTGTGGCGCGTGGCCAGGGCGATCGCATCGAGGGTTTCCGTCAGGGATCCAATCTGATTGAGCTTAATCAGAATCGAATTGCCCGCCCCCAGATCAATCCCCTTTTGCAGGCGGATCGGATTGGTCACAAACAGATCATCCCCCACCAGTTGGGTCTTGCTGCCCAACGTCGCCGTCAGGGCCTGCCAATTGTCCCAATCGTCCTCACTGAGGCCATCCTCGATCGACACGATCGGGTACTGGCCCACCAGCTTATCGAGGTAGGCGATCATCTCCGCCGGGGAATGGGCCGCCCCGTCATAGGTGTAGTTGCCCCCTTTGTAGAGTTCCGTCGAAGCCACATCCAGGGCCAGGGCCACCTCATCGCCCGGTTTGTAGCCCGCCGTTTCGATCGCGGCGATCAGCAGATCCAGCGCCTCCTGGTTCGAGCCCAGGTTCGGCGCAAAGCCCCCCTCATCGCCCACCCCCGTCAGCAAATTCTTATCCTTCAGCACCCGGCTCAGGGACGCGAACACCTCCGCCCCCCAGCGCAGGGCCTCCGCGAAGGACTCCGCCCCCACCGGCACGATCATGAATTCCTGGATGTCCACATTGTTGTCCGCGTGGGCACCGCCGTTGATCACGTTCATCATCGGCACGGGCAGCACATTGGCGATCGGCCCGCCCAGGTAGCGATAGAGGGGCATCCCCACCGCTTCCGCCGCCGCCTTGGCCGTGGCCAGCGACACCGCCAGAATGGCATTGGCCCCCAGGTTGGATTTATTCGGGGAGCCGTCCAGTTCGATCATCGCCGCGTCCACGGAGGCTTGATCAAGGGCGTCGAAGTTGTAGAGGGCGGGGGAGATTTTTTCTTCGACATTTTCCACCGCCTGCAGGACGCCTTTGCCGCCGTAGCGATCGGGGTCATCGTCGCGCAGTTCGCACGCTTCAAAGGAACCGGTGGAGGCACCGCTGGGGACTTGGGCGAGGCCGGTGATGCCGCAGGCGAGGTCCACTTCGGCTTCGATGGTGGGTCGTCCGCGCGAGTCGAGAATTTCACGGGCGCGAATTTCAACGATCGCGGTCTCGGTCATATTCATTTAGCTCATTTCTCCGAACTGAAGTCCAACCCATCGACAGAATAAGCGCTTGTGGCACCATCCCGACCGGGGGGCATCCCAAAAGTGGACCCGAAAATTGTCATCGACGCCGGTGTCCTGGATTTGCATCAGGGGCTACCGGGCGATCGCGGTGGCCCTAGGGCCGTTGTAAGGGCAGAAGGGGGCCATTCGGTCAGATCTAAAGCTCTTCTCAATCTCTTCCCGCGCTCTGGCCGTTACTCTGGCCGTTACTCGGGGCGCTGGGTTGGGCCACGGCGCGATCGCGTGCGCGATATGGTAGTGAATGCGTTGGCTGCCCCCCAGGTCTGCCCTATCAAACTGTTGAGTCAAGCCGTTGAGTGTTGACCCTATGACCGCCCTTGAGGATCGCGAGGATCGTTCGGCGTTGCCGCCACCGGAGCCGCCGACGCCCCCCAAATCCCCCTGGCATCGCCTGCGGGAGAATGTGCAACTGGTGGCGATCGCCCTGGTGCTGTCGCTGCTGGTGCGGATGTTCGTGGCGGAACCGCGCTATATCCCGTCCGATTCGATGGTGCCGACCCTGGCGGTGGGCGATCGCCTGGTGATCGAAAAGGTGACCCGCTGGCTGCGCCCCTATCAACCGGGGGATGCGATCGTCTTCGAGCCGCCGATTCAACTGCAAGCCCTGGGCTACCGCAAGGATGGGGCATTTATTAAACGGATCATCGCCACGGCGGGGCAAACGGTCGCGGTTCATGATGGCCGCGTCTGGGTCAATGGCACCGCGATTGATGAGCCCTACATCGCCGAGCCGCCCGCCTATGATCTAGAGACCCTGGAGGTGCCCGCCGGGAGCCTCTTCGTGATGGGGGATAATCGCAACAACAGCAATGATTCCCACGTGTGGGGCTTTTTGCCGACTGAAAATGTGATTGGGCGGGCGTGGCTGCGTTTTTGGCCCCTTGATCGCCTCGGGCCGCTGACGGGGCGTTCCTAGGGTGAGGGTGGGGGCAGGGCGGAGTTGGAGAGACCGGTGGGGCTGGGCGGGGAAAGCCCGCCCCTACGGTTGATCGATTGAATTTTTCTGGGTATCCATTGCAGAGCGCTATTGACAGCAGGCATAAGGGGCGATCGTGAATCCAGGCGACCTATTTGATAACCGCTACCGCATCGAGGGGCCTTTGGGGCGGGGGGGCTTTGGGCAAACCTATCTGGCCCGCGATACGCAGATGCCGTCGGCGCGCCGCTGTGTGATTAAGGAACTGTCGCCGCTGCAAACGGATCCGGCGACGGTGGATTTGGTGCGCGATCGCTTCGGGCGCGAGGCGGTGGTCCTGGAGCAGTTGGGGGATCAAATTCCGGCGGTGCCCCGGCTCTATGCCTATTTCCAGCAGGGCGATCGCTTCTTTCTGGTGCAGGAGTGGATCGAGGGGGATACGCTGCTGCAACGGGTGAATCGGGCGGGGGTACTGACGCCGGAGGCGGCGATCGCCCTATTGGAGCGGCTGCTACCGACGATCGCGGCGATCCACCAGCGGGGCATCGTCCACCGGGATATCAAACCTGACAATCTGATCCTGCGGCCCCCGGATGATTGGCCCGTGCCCATTGACTTTGGGGCCGTCAAGGAAACCATGGGGTCGCGGGTGACGGCGCGGGGGACGCCCATTAGTTCGATCGCGATCGGCACGCCGGGATTCATGGCGGCGGAGCAGGCGGCGGGGCGACCGACCTTCAGTAGCGATCTCTATTCCCTAGCCCTGACGGTGCTCTATGGCCTGACGGGGACGTTCCCTGAGGAAATCCCCACGGATCCACAGACGGGGGAACTGCTGTGGATGGCCGCTGCGCCGCCGTTGCCCCCGCCGCTGGAGATGACCCTGACCGGGGCGCTGGGGATGCATCCGCGCGATCGCTTCAGCAGCGCCGATGAAATGCTGGCGGTGCTCAAGGGGGGCACAAACACGCCTAAGCCAACGGTGGCCTCCGCTGCGCCGGTCACGCCTCCCCCGCGTCCGGTGCCCCACCCGTCCGCCCTGCCCACGGAGGCCATTGGTCGCCAAGCTCCGGCCTATGCCGCTACGCCCCATAACCCGGCCTATGATGCGCGATCGGTGCAGCGATCGACCCCGCCTAGTCCCTACGGCCCGCCCCAGGATCGATCCTCTGGCAATTTCCCCTGGGGCATGGTGGCGACCGTCGTGGCGATCGCGGGAGTTGCCGTCGGCGTCACCAGCGTCCTGAGCAACAGCAATAGCAATTCCGGCCCAAGCCCCATCGACAGCCCGAGCCCCAGCCCATCACCGGAACCGAGCCCGAGCCCCAGCCCCATCGCCAGTCCGAGCCCAAGCCCCCGGAACCTGCCGGAATTTTATTTCCTGGGCGACTCCGCCTACGGTGACGCCGCCAATGCTGATCGCCGGGTGGCCGAACTGCGGCAACAGGGCTATGACCAGGCCGGCCAATTCTGGATTCCCGGCTACGCCAACCTCTCCGGCCAGCCCTTCTTCCAGGTCTACGCCGCCCAATTTGACCGGTTCAACGCCTGCCGCGAAGCCCTGCTCACCTATGGCCGCGATGTCCCCGCCGCCTATTGCAGCTACGCCAGCAACGACCCGAGCCGCGACCCGGAACGCCTGTCCGCCAGCAGCATCCTGCCCGCGCCGAGCCCAACGCCGAGCCCAACGCCGAGCCCAACGCCCACCCCCGACCCGAGCCCGAGTCCAAGCCCAGAGCCCGTCGATGATTTACCCAACCCCGCCGATGCGGTGCGGGATTATTTCGCGATCGTCGATCGCGGCGACTACGAAACCGGCTGGAACCTCCTAACCCCCGACTTCCAGCGCAACCACTCCCGCGACAGCTACGACAGCTACACCGACTGGTGGAGCAGCGTCGAACGCACGGACATCGAAGACCTCCGGGTCCTCTCGGTCACCGGCGACACCGCCCTCGTCCGCGCCCGCATCGCCTACCGCCTGCGCAATGGCCGCCGCACCAACGCCACCACCAGCGTCTATGAACTGCGCTGGGACAAAGATCGCCTGCAATGGCGCTTCGCCGACGTGGGTTCCTAGACCAAACCCAGCCCTAGGCCACATCCTCCGCCTTGGGTTTCGGCGGCATCGACGCCACCAGCGACAGGCAATTGCGATCGCCCTCCGCCTGCACCCGATACTCCACCCGATCCATCAAGCGATTCAGGATCAGCCAACCATAGCCACTCTCCTGCTTCGCCTCCGGCACCGGCGGCAGATAGGTCGCCAGATCGAACCCCCGCCCGCAGTCCCAAATCTCCAGCGTCATATCCAAATCCTTCGTCTCCAGCCGCATCAGCACCGGCACCTGGGGGCGATCGCGGTGGGCATGGCGCACCACATTGGAATAGGCCTCCGCCAGCACCAGCCGCAGCCGATTCGCCTGCCGGGGCCAATCCACCTGCTCCTCAAACTCGATCGCCAGCGACCCGAGCAACCACGTCTCGACGACCGTCAAAAACTGTAACTGGCTCGGCACCTGAAGTTCCGTTCTCATCAGACCTCTAGAACCTCCAGAGAAAGCATGGTTTGGTCGTCCTCCTGTTCCTGTGCATAGCGGTGCAGCTCCGCCAGCAACGCATCTAGATCCAGCGGTTGCCCCTGACGCTCCAGCAAGGTCCACAGACCCTCCTGACGCAGCATCACCCCCGTTTCCCCCTCGGCGGGCTGCTCCGCGAGGCCCTCTAGCCCCTCCACCGTCGCCTCCGTGATGCCATCGCTAGCCAACAGCAACACATCCCCCGCCGCCAAGTCAACTTCCCCCGCCTTCGCCTTCCACACGGGCAGGATTCCCAAAGGAACCCCGCGCGCCTTCAGGTAGGTGGGCTCGACGCTCCCCGGTGCGGCATTCGCCACGGCCCGGTGGGACCACACCATGGGATAGATATGGCCCGCATTGGCGTAGGCTAACCGCCCCGTACTGGGGGTGTAGCGGGCGAGGGCGAGGGTGATAAAGCGGTTGCTTTCGATGAGGTTTTCCGACAGGCTGCTGTTAAGCTGGGCCATCACCTCATCGGGGGCGGGGGAGTCCGCCTGGGCGAGGGCTTGGCGCAGGACGGAGATGGCGCTGGCCATGAAGAGGGCCGCCGGGACCCCCTTGCCGGAGACATCCCCCACCGCCAGCCAGATGTCCCCCTTCGGGTGTAGGTAGACTTCAAAAAAGTCGCCCCCCACTTCCCTGGCCGGTTGACAGCAGGCTTGGACGTTGGCCCGATCGCTCTGGGGCCAGCTTTGGCGCAGGAGATTGCTCTGGACCTGACGGGCCAGTTCAAGCTCCTGGAGCAGTTGGGCGGTTTGGGCTTCGCTGCGCTGATAGAGCCGCGCCTGGGACAGGGCCAGGGCCGCCTGTTCGGCCACCTCGGTCATCAGTTTGGTGTCGTCCTCGACCCAGCCGTCGCCGGGGACGGTGGCCACCAGCAGGGCGAGGCAGTCCTGCTGATAGACCAGCGGCAGGGTGAGCTGCCCGTCGCACACGGGGACGGGACTGCCCTGGGCAAGGGCGTTGGCCAGGTCGGGGGCGGGGCTGTCCGTGGCGATGTGGACCCCGTCGGCGGTGGGGTCGTAGACGAAGGATTGGGGCCGCAGGCGATCGCCCTCGACCGGGTGAAGGATGCAGCGACTGAGCTGAAAGTTTTGGCCAATGGTTTTGGCGATCGTCCCCAACATGCTGTCGTAGTCGAGGGATTTGCGGATCGCGCTCATCATGTCATTGAAGAGGGATTCGCGCCGCAGGGCTCGGTTGAGCTCGTCCGTGCGCCGCTTGAGCACCCGATAGGTGTCGGAGGCTTGGGCGACGGTGCTTTTGAGCTTGTCCGGGTTCCAGGGTTTTGTGATGTACTTAAACACCTTGCCGGAGTTGATGGCCCCCACGAGGTCTTCCACATCGGTGTAGCCGGTGAGGATGATGCGGATGGTGTCGGGGAACCGGTCTACGGTTTTGCTGAGCAGTTCGGTGCCGTTCATTCCCGGCATCCGCTGGTCGGAGATGATGATGGCCATCTCCCCTTCGCGATCGAGCAGATCGAGGGCGCTGAAGCCGCTGTCGGCACGGTAGACCGAGAATTCCCGGCGGAAGGTGCGATAGAGCAGATCAAGGTTGTCCTGCTCGTCATCGACCACCATGAGCTTGAGCTTCGGCTGGTCTGATTCATTCATCGGTTCTAGGCCCTGCTCCCTGCGATGGGCTGAGCGATCGGCGGCGGTGCTGGCTGGGGCCGTGGGGGGCTAAGGGATGGGGCGGTCGGACGGGCGGTCATGGCGGGACGATTACGGTGAAGGAGCGATGGCGCTCGGATGATCGCGCGGGTGGGGCGAAGATGCACGGGCAAGGGGGCGATCGCGCGGGCGTCGGGGGGCTGATGGGTGTCTGGCTGCCCCCGATTGAAGCGATTGCAAATGCTGCTGGGTTGTTTTGCCCCTTTAGTATGCACGGTTGGGTATTCGAGACTCAAGGGCGATCGCGCTTGGCTCGGTATTTTGACGGGGGGCGATCGCCCTTAGATCCCTGGGCTTGACCTGATGGGCCTTCTGGAATGGTGCGACGTTCGGCCCCCCGCAGTTTGGCGGAGCGCGATCGCGGATTGGCCGCCTGTTCCGCCTCGGTGGGGAGGATGGGCTTTTTGGTGAGCAGGGTCAGGTCCGGATTTTGGCGCAGGCCATGCTTGACCCGCCGATCCTCCAGGCTGTGGAAACTAATCAGGGCAATGCGTCCCCCCGGTGCCAGCCAGGTGGGGGCCTGCTCTAGGAAGCGATCGAGGGCGTCGAGTTCCCCATTGACCGCCAGCCGCAGGGCCTGGAAGGTGCGCGTGGCCGGGTGGATGCGCCCGTGGCGGTAGCTGGCGGGCACCCCATGGAAAATGGCCATCGCTAAGGCCCCCGTGGTTTCAAAGGGTCGCCCCTCGACGATGCGGCGGGCGATGCGCCGGGACAGCCGCTCTTCGCCGTATTCATAGATCAAATTGGCGAGATCTACTTCGTCCCAGGTGTTCACCACGGCGGCGGCGGTCAGGGGCTGCCGCTGGTCCATGCGCATGTCCAGGGGGGCGTCGTGGCGGAAACTGAAGCCGCGATCGCCGCGATCAAACTGCATAGAACTAACCCCCAGATCCGCCAAAATGCCGTCAAAGGTTTGGCCCGGTTCCGGTTGATAGTCGGCAAAATTGCTGTGGACATAGGTGACGCGATCGCCCCAGGCCCCCAGGCGATCGCGCGCAATCTCCAGGGCCGTCTCATCGCGATCGACCCCAACCAAACGCACCGTCGGATCCGCCGCCAAAATCGCCGCCCCGTGGCCCCCCGCCCCCAGGGTCGCATCCAAATACACACCCCCCGATCGCACCGCCAGCAGGGCGATCGCCTCCGATCGCAGCACCGACACATGGCCCCAATCGTGGCTCCCATCCGTCATTTCACCCTCCCCGATCGCATCCGCCATCGCCCCAGCCATCACCCCAGCCATCGCCACACCAAATTTCAGCCCCCATTATCAACCCCCCGCGCGATCGCCCCCACCCCCCCCAACACAAGCTGACAAGCACCGGCCAGAGCGGTACCATGAAAAATCGTTAGCCCCCCAGGGAAAGCAACCACCCACGATCCGGCCATCCAGTCCCACCACGGGAGACGCGCCTTTACCTATGACCAGGATTGAAACCAAAACCGAGCCCATGGTGATCAACATGGGCCCCCACCACCCGTCCATGCACGGCGTGTTGCGGCTCATCGTCACCCTCGACGGCGAAAACGTCCTCGACTGCGAACCGGTCATCGGCTATCTCCATCGCGGCGTCGAAAAAATCGCCGAAAGCCGAACCAACATCATGTTCGTCCCCTACGTCAGCCGCTGGGACTACGCGGCCGGGATGTTCAACGAGGCGATCGTCGTCAACGCCCCCGAAAAACTCGCCGGCATCGAAGTGCCCAGGCGCGCCAGCTACATCCGCATGATCATGCTGGAGCTCAACCGCATCGCCAACCACCTCCTGTGGCTTGGCCCCTTCCTGGCGGACGTGGGAGCGCAAACCCCGTTCTTCTATATCTTCCGGGAACGGGAAATGATCTACGACCTGTGGGAAGCGGCCACCGGCGCACGGCTGATCAACAACAACTACTTCCGCATGGGCGGCGTCGCGGCGGATCTGCCCTATGGCTGGGTGGACAAGTGCGAGGATTTTTGTAACTACTTCCTCCCGAAGGTGGATGAGTACGAAAAGCTCATCACCAACAACCCCATCTTCCGTCGCCGCATCGAAGGGCTCGGCATCATCACCCGCGAGGAGGCGATCAACTGGGGCCTGTCGGGGCCGATGCTGCGGGCCTCCGGCGTCCAGTGGGATCTGCGCAAGGTGGACCACTACGAATGCTATGACGAGCTGGACTGGGACGTGCAGTGGGAAACCGCCGGGGACTGCCTCGCCCGCTACCTGATCCGCATCCGCGAAATGCGCGAGTCCACCAAGATGATTCTCCAGAGCCTCAAGCAACTGCCGGGAGGCCCCTATGAGAACCTAGAGGCCCAGCGCATGGCCGGGGGACCGAAGTGCGAGTGGAATGGTTTTGAGTACCAGTTCATTGGCAAGAAGCTGGCCCCGACCTTTAAGATCCCGGCGGGCGAGCACTATGTGCGCCTCGAAAGCGGCAAGGGTGAACTGGGGGTTTATATCGTTGGGGAGGACAATGTGTTCCCCTGGCGCTTTAAGATCCGCGCTCCGGATTTTAATAATCTCCAGGTGCTGCCCCATCTGCTGCGGGGGATGAAGGTGGCGGATATTATGGCGATCCTCGGCAGTATCGATGTGATTATGGGCTCGGTGGATCGCTAGGGCGCTGCCTTGGTGTAGGGTCTAGGTCCAGTTCTGGGGGTGCTATTTCAGGGGCACTGCCCAGGGTTGGAGCTTGCCAAGTGTTGCCAAGCTGAGGGAGGCGATCGCGACAAAGCCGGAGGTGTCACGCTTCATGGACCCCCGGCTTTTTCTTTTTTGTGGGTTGGGCTAATTTTTCTAGACGGGGAAGCCGCGCGATCGCAGCAGGCTCAGCACCCGTTCCAGGCTTTCTTCGAGGGTTTCCTGGTCCGTGCGGCACTCCACCTCGGGGTTCAGGGGCGCTTCATAGGGATCATCAATGCCCGTGAAGCCGCGAATTTCACCGGCCCGCGCCTTCTGATAGAGCCCCTTCACGTCCCGAGATTCGCAGGTGGCCAGGGGCGCATTGACATAGATTTCAATGAACGGATCGCCGATTTTGGCCCGCACCTCGTCCCGGATCTCCCGGTAGGGGGAAATGGCGGAAACAATCACGATCGCGCCGTTGCGGGCCAGGAGTTGGGCCACAAAACCGATGCGGCGGATATTTTCATCGCGATCAGCTTTACTAAACCCCAGCCCCTTGGTCAGATTCTGGCGAATGATATCCCCATCGAGCACCTCCACCGGTGCCCCGCGATCGCGCAGCCGCTGCATCAGGGCCTGGGCCAGGGTCGTCTTCCCCGCCCCACTCAGGCCCGTCAGCCATAGGCAAGCGCCGGGGGGCAACGGGGGCCAGCCCGCCTCCCAGATCGGTTCCGTCCCCGCTGCGCCCGCCGTAATCCAGTCCGCCATCTCCGCTCTCCCGCCAGCCTAGCTACAGCCCCTATCGGGGGATTTTGCATACCCGCACCCCGGAAGCCCGCCCTGCCGGTCACCGTTCCCCAGCCGGACTTCCATCGATGGCTCCTAAGGCCCTAATCCGCCCCGTCCGTATCCTCTCCGGGCACATTGACCTTGGGGATCCCCTTCGGACGCTCGCGCCCTTCCCAGCCCGCCGGACGTTTTGAGTTGTACCAGGCGATCGAGCCAATGATCACCGCAGCGGCAAACCCCGCCACATACACCGCCGTGAACGCCCAGGGAAATTGCCCGTTCACCCCGGTCCCTAACCCCAACAGTAGTTGCGTCATGATCCTCATCCTCAGTGTTTCCCGGCGGTGGACCCCAAGGGCACCCCCGGCCCCACCCTAGCGCCGATTTTGCTCATCCACCATACCGCAAAGCCCATGGCAGCGGGATCTCGACCGCCGTTCGCCGCGATCGCCACGCTTCCCCTAGCCTGCGCCGGAGAACGCCCCAGGAATGCCGCGATCGCCCCCTAGCTCTCTGCCGGAGCCGCCGGGGGTGGGGGAGGAGCCACCGGGGCCACCGGCGGGGGAGGAGGAGCCACCGGGGCCGCTGGCGGGGGCGGCGGCGGGGCCGGAGCCACCGGGGCCGCCGGGGGTGGGGGAGCCACCGGAGCCGGGGCCACCGGAGCCGCCGGGGGTGGGGGAGCCGCCGGAGCCGGGGCCGCTGGCCGGGGAGATACCGGGGCCGGGGCCGCTGGTTGAGGTCGCTGCTGTTTGGGGGTCGAAGCTGGGGTCGGCGTCTCCGATCGCGCTGGGGAACTCTCCTGACGCGGGGCCGACTCACGACGCGATCGCGGCGTCCCAGATCCTGGCGTTGTCGTCGTTTCCGGCGTATCCGACTCCTTCTGAATCCGAGTTCCCTCGCCCACCGTTTGGCCCTGACGCTTGCGGGGCTTAAAGCGGCGCTTCGACAGATCCGGCATCGACGGGAACGCCTCCACCTTGAAACCCTCTAGGGCCTTCTCCGAAAACATGCGCCAGGTGGCCGCCGCCGCCCCGCTACTGCCCCAGGTCGGTCGGCTATTGTCATTCCCCAGCCACACCCCCGCCACCATCTGCGGCACAAACCCGATAAACCACAGATCCCGCGCCTGATCCGAGGTGCCCGTCTTGCCCGCCACCGGTCGCGAGAGGGCCGCCGGACGCCCGGTCCCCTCCGTCACCACATTGCGGAGCATGTTGGTCATGATCGCCGCCTCCGCCTCCGTCAGCGCCCGCACCGGTTTTGGCTTCGCCTCATAGAGCACCTGCCCCCGGCGATCAAGCACCCGCCGAATCCCCGTCGCCGGGAAATGCTGCCCCTTCGCCGCAAAGGTGCCATAGGCGGACACCAGCTCCAGCAGCGTCATCTCGTAGGCCCCCAGGGCAAGGGCATAGGTGGGCTCCAGGCGGGAGGTGACCCCCATCTTGCGGGCCAGTTCAATCGTCGGCTCGATGCCCGTATCCAGCAGGATCTTGAGGGCGATCACATTAATCGATTTGGTCAGGGCCGCCACCACGGTCTGGGTGCCGGAGTAGGTGCGCCCATAATTCTTCGGCTCGTAGCCCCCCACCTTGTAGGGCGCATCCACATAGGTGGCGTTGGGGTTGAGGCCCGCCTGCACCGCCGCCGCGTAGACGATGCTCTTGAAGGTGGAGCCCGGTTGGCGCTTGGCTTGGGTGACGCGGTTGAACTGGTTTTCTAGGAACCCCAGGCCCCCGACCATGGCGCGGATTTCGCCGTTGCGCGGATCGATGGCCACGAGGGAGGCTTGGCGGAAGTTTTGCCACTTGCCATAGGTATCTAGGGCTTCCCGGACGGCGGCGTCGGCGTAGTCTTGCCAGTCGGCCCGGAGGGTGGTTTCGACGGTGAGGCCCCCCGCTTCGATCGCGTCGGCGGGCACATACTTGGGCAATTCCTGGAGGATGAAGGAGGTGAAATAGGGGGCGCGCACCAGGAGCCGGGGGGGCTGCTGGGGTTTGAGGTTGAGGGGGGCGGCCTTGGCGATCGCGATCGCCCCGTCGGAGGCTACCCCATCCCGCAGGAGGCGATCGAGCACCTGATTCCGGCGGGTGATGGCCAGATCGGGATTGATCAGGGGGGAATACTGGCTGGGGGCCGGGGCCAAGCTCGCCAGCAGGGCCATTTCCCCGAGGGTTAACTGGCTGGGGCGTTTGCTGAAATAGACCCAGGCCGCGTCGGCGACGCCGTAGGCCCCGGAGCCCAGGTAAACGTAGTTGAGATAGTGTTCGAGGATTTTGTCCTTTTCAAGATTTTTCTCGATCTTGAGGGACATGAGGGCTTCGCGGAATTTGCGGCTGGCGCTGCGCTCCTGGTTGAGGAAGACGATGCGGGCGAGCTGCTGGGTGATGGTGCTGCCCCCTTCCACCACGCCGCCAGCCATGAGGTTGACGGTGCTGGCCCGCAGGATGCCCTGGAAGTCGATGCCGTTATGGTCGTAGAAGCGTCGATCCTCGGAGGCGATGAAGGCTTGGGGCAGGTTTTCGGGCATGGCCTCCAGGGAAAGGCGCTGGCGGCTGGCGGGGCCGCGCTGCTGGAGGATGGTGCCGTCGGCGGCGCGGATGGTGATGGTGCCGTCCCTGGAGAAGGTGGGGATTTCGTTGGGGTCGGGGAGGCGATCAACGACGCCCTGAAGGGTTCTCCAGCTTGCCCAGGCGAAGATGTTGGTGCCGCTCAGGAAGAGGATGCCTAGCCAGAAGCCGTAACCGAGGCGCGGGCGGGGAAATTTTTTGGGGGATGGTTGGGTGCCGGGGGGGGTGGCTTCCTGGGGCCGACGGCGAGATCGCAGGATCTTACCGAGGGGGCTGGGGCGACGGGCCGGCGGCTCTAGGGGGGGGATATCGAGGCGATCGCGACCTTCAGGCCCATCCATGCCGGGACCCTGGCCATCCGCCAAGGTTTGGGCGGGGGGATTGACCGAATTGGGTTCGGGCGGCACATCCGTCAACCCGGGATCAAACTTGGTCACGATCGTTCCTCGTGGGGCACTGGGGGCATGGACTGATGGGGGTCAGCGATCGGGGCTGGGATGCGGAGCGCTGGGACGGGGGATGCACCATCAGGGGGGGCCAAGGGCGGGCCAGGAATGCGCGATCGCATCCAAAACCTTGGCAAGTAAATTAACACAGTCTGTCTTTCCCGCGCTGACTGGAGTTGCAATTGCTGATGGGGGCGCGATCACGGCGGCAACTGGGGGAAGCGGGGGGGACACGATAGGATCGGGCGTAACTGAATTTTTTAGGCGTTTGGGGACGGTTGGCGGATTGTTGGCGGATTGTTGGCGGATCGGGATCTGTGGCCCTTCGGGGCGGATCGAGATCCCCCACCCATGTCGCCAATTCCGTTGAGTCCTTCTAAAAATTTTCTCTAACCCTTATTTAGGGATGGTGCGATGAATCAGGTTTCGGACGCGATCGCGGCGGCGCTGGCGGCGGATTTGCAGCCCCAGGACTATGGCGTGGTGGGATTGGCGACGTGCTTTTTGCGACAGGAGGGGGAACTCGAGGCGGTGGACATCATTGAGCCGGTGCCCTCGGCGGCCCTAGAGGCAATTCTCAAGGGGATCCCCACGTCCTATCGGATGGTGCGATCGGCAACGGTGGCGGAACTCTGGGATCAGGGGCGGCCGGTGCGGCCGGCGGATTTCCCGGAAACGGCGTCCTTCTGTGAAGCGTTTGATGAACGGCTGGTGGCGGCGGTGCGCACCTACCGCGATCGCGCGGGATCGGTGAAGGAATCAGTGCCCCTGGGGACGACCCGGGCGGATTTTAATTACTCCACGGAGCGCAAACGGTTGCTCAATGGCGATCGCCTGGTGAAGGCGGAAGATAACGTCAAGCAACATGCCTACACCCATCAGGTGCTCTAGGGACGGTTGCCGGGGGGATTGAGCAGTTCACCGTAGGCATCGAGGGTTTGTCGGGCGATCGCGGGCCAGCTATAGTGCTCAGCGGCGTAGCGTTGGCCATTGCGTCCCCGGCGATCGCGCTCGGATCCATCCGCCAAGGCCAGCCGCAGGGCCGCCACCAGCGCAGGCACCGATCGCCCACACACCCAGCCCGCCTCCGCCTCCTGGACCGCAGGCCAGATATGCACCCCATCGGCCACCACCACCGGACGACCGGCGGCCATCGCCTCGGCCACGGCAATGCCAAAATTTTCGTAGTGGGACGGCAGGACAAATACATCCGCCGCCGCCAGCAGTTGCCGCTTGCGCGCCCCCTGCACAAAGCCCAAAACCGCCACGCGATCGCCCAGGATCTGTCGAGCGCGATCGCAGCAGGCCCGCTCATAGGCCGGATCCTGGGGATTGCCCCCCGCCAGCCACAGGCCAAAGGGCACCCCCTCCCCCGCCAAAATTTCCAGGGCCGGAAAGAGCAAATCTAGCCCCTTCTTCGGATCCAGCCGCGACAGGAATAGGATCGACGGCCCCCCCGTCCTCGGCAACGGCGGCAGCGGTTCCCCCTCCCCCACGGATCGAGGATCCGCCCCCCCACGCCCATCCGGCACCCCCAGGGGAATAATCAAATCCTGGGTGCGCGCCCCAAACCGCTCGGAAATTTTCGCCTCCTGGGCGCTGGTGAAATGGACCGCCGCCGCCCCCGCCAGGTTTGGCCCCTCCAGCAGCCGCCCGTAGAGTTGCTTGATTCGGCGCTTTTTCTGGAGATCGAGGGGATCAAGGGTACCCAGGGGCCGCAGCACGTAGGGCAACCCTCGCCACCGGCAGACCATCGCCGCCGCCGTACTCACCGGGGCAAACAGGGCGTGGATATGGGCGATGTCGTAGCGATCGCCATGGGTCCAGAGCCAGCGCAGCAGGGGCCATGAAAACTTGTAGCGACGGAAGGGGGCGCAGGGGAAATAGCGCACCTCGAACCCATCCTCCGGCACCGGGCGATCGAGGGGTACCGCCAGGGGCGCTTGGCCAAAATCCCCATTGGCATTGGTGGTCAAAATCGTCACCTGAGCCCCGGCGGCCCCCTGGGCAGCGCTGAGCCCTTTGACCATTTGGCTCGGGCCGCCGTAGATGGCCGCGATCGACGGGACGATGTGGAGAACGCGCATAGGGGAGGGGGTGGGGGGAAGGGATTCTGGGCAAACCCCAAGGGACACATTAATCTTGACGTGGGTGCTGGATGGGTCCGGATCCCGCGATCGCGATCGCCCCTCGGGTTGGCCTAGGCGGTGGATTGGCCCCCTGGGGAGATCCCCGCGACCCCGGATCGCGATCCCCGATGCTGGCCCAGGGGAGAAGCTACCCCATCCGCCGTGCCCCATGCCCTGCCTAACTGTAGCGTTCTCCATCGAGTTCACCGGCCGATCGCCCCTGCTGAGCGCGATCGCCCCGGCCCAAGGGAACCCCCCGTCAACCCGCCGCCGCCTCGATCGGTCGGGCGCTTTGAACCCTGCTGAGGCCAAAGCCATGTCGCTTGCTTTTCTGATTCCCCTGACGGTTGGTCTGGGGGCTTTGTCGATTTATCTACGCTGGATGGATGAGGGAGCCCCTATTTTTGGATTGGCGGCCCTGATTGGCCTGCTGACGGCCCTGGTGCTGGCCCCCTGGCAGGTGCAGGCGCTGCTGCTGCTGTTGGCGGTGGGGCTGGCGCGCTATCTACTGCAACAGCGATCGCTCCCGCCGGTGGAACCGGAAACGGCGGTGGCGGCGGCGACGGACGCGATCGCGGAAACACCCGCAGAAATCGCCCCCGGTGCCCGCCCCCCAGAGCACCAACCGGACGAGGCGATCGCCCCTTCCCCACGGCCCAAATCCATCTATCGCGGCATTGAAGTGCAGCCCCCCACGCCCACGGAACGGGCCGATCGCGATCGCGCGATCGCCAACGCCCCCCCGACCCAGCGGCCCCAACTGCGCTACCGGGGCCAGCCCGTAGATCCCCCCACCTGACCCCAGGGGCAACGCCACCCCACCACCAGCCCCAGCGACGGCCAACCCCACCCGAAAACGGCCTCAGGAAACTGCATCAGGTGCGACTGTTTCTAAGGGCAAACCTTCGCTTGAATGGGGGGCGACCCCATAGGCAACCCCGCAATTGATCGGATTAGATTAAGTTCAGTGAAACTTCATCAAGTTAGGTAAATTGCATTGGCCCACCGATCCCCGGCCTTAGGCGGCCCTGCCCTGGGGTGATGCCGCCATTGATGCGATCGCTTCAATTCCAGCCCCTTTTGCCCTCGTCCTAGTCCCTTCAACCCGCGACAGAAAGCCCATGTCCATGGATTGTAGCCACGTGCAGTTCAGCGATCAGACCCCCATTGATCTCACCCAACTTCGGGCACTGCTTGACGAGACGGCCTTTTGGGCGCGTGATCGCAGTGAAGCGGATCTGGCCGTTGCCCTGGCCAACAGTCGCCCCGTGGTCACCGCCTGGGATGGCGATCGCCTGATCGGCTTTGCGCGGGCCACCTCCGACGGGATCTATCGCGCGGCCATCTGGGATGTGGCGATCCACCCGGCCTATCAGGGGGCGGGCCTGGGGCGCAAGCTGGTCCATACGGTCCTGAGCCATCCGATGCTGGCCCAGGTGGAGCGGGTTTATCTGATGACGACCAATCAACAAAAGTTTTACGAGCGCATTGGGTTCGAGCAAAACACCAGTACGACCATGGTGCTGTTCAATTCCCAGGAGTTCAATACGGAGGGGATCGGCGAGGCCCTGGCGACGGTGACCCCGCGATCGCCCCAGCGGACGATCGTGTTTGCCCAGCCGGAGTAGGGAACCCGCGATCCGGTGTGGTTGCGATCAATCGCCCCCTAGGCCATCGGCAGGCGGCATTCAAAGCGGCTGATGAGCGGTCCTCCGGTGGCGGCGCGGCTGGTGCCATCGAGCTCCACCGATCGCAGGCTGCCCCCCAGAGCCACCAAAATACTCTGGGTGAGCCAAAGGCACAGGGAGGGGGAGTAGCTGGGGATGCAGGCTTCGGGGCTGAGGCGTTTGAGGCTGAGCAAGTCCGCCGGGGGCGCGGCGCTGGTGCCGTCGAGCTGGTCCACCGTGTCTTGCCAACTGTCGTTGGGGGCGGTGCTGTCGAGGCGGATCAGGACGGTGGCGGTGGCGTCATCGGCGGCGGCGCTCAGGCGCAGGTTGCCCCCTTCCCCCAGTTCCACCAGGTGGGTGATGTTGGCCTCCACGAGGCTGAGGAGGGCTTGGCGCAATCGCTTGGGATCGCCGAGGGCGCGCAGGTCTGTGTCGGGGGCGATCGCCTCGTAGCGGATGTTGCGGTTGGCGGCTTGCAGGCCCGTGAGGCGCTGCACATCCATCAACAGGTCCGCGATCGCGATGGGGTTGCGGTCCAGTTCAATGGTGCCGATTTGCACCTTGGAGACTTCGATCGCCCGGTCCAGCAGATCCACCAGGTTACTGACGGCCCGGTTGGCCTGCCCGACGAATTCCCGCTCTTCTTCCGGGTCTTCGCACAGGTCCGACAGGATGATTTGGTGCAGGCCGATGGCGCTACTGAGGGGCGATCGCAGTTCGTGGGCGGTGCGGGCCAGAAAGCCGCTGTAGAAATGGGCCATGTATACGGCGCTGTGGTAGGCCGTCAGGGCCGTGAGGGTGTTGGGCGAACTGGCGATCGCGGCGATCGGCTGCGCCACCGGCTCCGTTAGATTGGCTGAATTCTTTTGATTCCCTTGATCCCCCACCTCTGCCATGGGGCGCTCCACCACGGGCGGGGCCATGGGCATCGCTTTGGGGATACTGTCCAGGCTTGGTTCTGGGCTCGGGGGTGCGGGCGTTGGTTCCGGGGGCGGTGCCGGGATCCGTTGGTAGCGATCGGCGGCGATGCGGCTGGCGAACCACCCAATCAATAATCCAAAAATGGCGGCAACAATAACTTCTTGCATGGACCGGCGATCGCGAAGGTTGAAACGGATAGGTTTTGGTGCTGGCGGCGTCCCTCGTGTCTAGCCTACGGCGATCGCCCCCTGCCGTAAAACTTCCCAGCCTTGGCCGATCCACTGCACCACGGTCGAAGGTTGGCCGCTCCCTTCGATCCCTTCCCCCGCCCCTAGGGTCGCCGTGAGCCATTCTTCGTTCGGGACGGTCACCGTCGGGAAGGCCGCCGCGATCGCGTCCATGGTCCGTAGGGGCGGCTCCCCGGAGCGGTTGGCGCTGGTGGTGGCGAGCACCCCCGTCTCTTGCAAAATCCGCCTCGCGATCGCGCTATCGGGCACCCGAATGCCCACACTGCCGGATTCGAGGGGATTGATGGCCGCAGGGGTGCGATCGCTGCTGGGCAGCACCAGGGTCAGGGCACCAGGCCAGTGGCGATCGGCCAAAGCTTGCCACTGGGCCAACGCCGCCGCCGAACCGCGCACATAGGGCCACAGATCCGCCGCCGATGCCCCCATCAGGATCAGGGGTTTATCGTGGCTGCGCTGCTTCACCTCGAAAATCACCGCCGCGCGATCGGGGCGCACCGCCAACGCTGGCACCGTATCCGTCGGAAAGGCGATCGCCTCCCCCGCGCGGGCCGCCGCCGTCAGGTCAGCAAACGAGACTTGTGCCATAGGGAATGGGACGGGAATTGGAATGGGAATTGGAACAAAATCGCGATGGGGCCGCTGAACCGGGCCAAAAACCCGTGCCCTTGAGTCTATCGGGGTTACGCCCCGGTTGTAGCCATTGCTGATAGGCTAACGATGCCCTAGGGATCCCCTGGGTTTTCCTGAGTCTCCCCCATTTTCCCCCCATGGACCCTTCCCCCGCCGCACCCCACCCTGCGCCCCCCCGTGCCCCCAAGGGCTCCTCGAACTATTGGCGGCTGCGGCCCTATGTGCGCCGTCAGATGGGTACGATCGCGCGGGCGTTGGGCTGCACGCTGGGGTTTACGGCCTTTTGGCCCGTGCTGGCGTGGCTACCGGGCCAGTTGGCGGATCCGATCGGCCAGGGGAATTTGCCGGAAATTGCGCGCCTCGCGGCGATCGCGGCGGCGGCCTTCATCGTGCGGGGGGCGTTCCAGTATGGCCAGGATTCCCTGATGGCGGCGGCGTCCCTGCAAATTGCCAAGGATTTGCGCGTGCGGGCCTATCGACACCTCCTGGGCCTGGGGCTGGACTATTTTGAAACCGCCGCCAGTGGCGAGATGGCCTATCGCCTCACGGGGGACATTGACCGCATCGGTGACGCGATCGCCAAACTCTTCCACCAATTCGTGCCCTGCATCCTGCAACTGATCGTGGTGCTGGGCTACATGATCTACCTCAACTGGCAACTGACCGTGGCTTCGCTGATCATTGCGCCCCTGATGGCCGTGTTGATTGCGTGGTTTGGCGATCGCCTCCTGGGATTTTCCCGCCGCAGTCAAGATCGCGTCGCCGGTCTCGCGGCCCTGGTGGCCGAGGCGGTGGGGGGAATGCGGCCGATCCAAGCCTTTGGGGCCGAAGCCTACGAAACTGAACGGTTCGCGATCGCGGCGGACGGCAGCCGTCGGGCCAAATACCGCGCCCAGCAGATCAAGGCCGTCCAATTCGTCGTCGTCGGCTTTTTGCAGGCCGCCAGCGTCCTATTCCTCTTCTGGCTCGGGGGCTGGCAGATTTCCAAAGGGCACCTGACGGGCGGCGGCTTCATTAGCTACGTGGCGGCGGTGGCCCTGCTGATTGACCCGATCGCCATCACCACCAGCAACTACAACGAATTCAAGGAAAGCGAAGCCTCGGTCGATCGCCTCTTTGCCCTGCTCCAGGCGTCCCCGGCGGTGGTTGATCGCCCCGATGCCCAGCCGTTGCCCCCCGTCACCGGCCAAATTACCTACGAGAATCTGACCTTCACCTATCCCCAGGGCGATCGCCCGGTGCTGGAGGCGTTGAACTTAACCATTGCTCCGGGGGAAACCGTTGCCCTGGTGGGGCCATCCGGGGCGGGCAAAAGCACGATCGTCAATCTGCTGCTGCGGTTTTATGATCCCCAGACGGGCCGCATCTGCGTCGATGGCACTGATCTGCAAACGGTGACGATCGCCAGCCTGCGCCGTCAGATTGGCCTCGTGCCCCAGGATACGGTCCTACTGTCGGGGACGATCGCGGAAAATATCGCCTTCGGACGGTCCCAGGGCGATCGCGCGGCCATTGAACGGGCGGCCCGCATCGCCAACGCCCACGAGTTCATCAGCCAATTGCCCCAGGGCTACGACACCTGGGTGGGGGAACGGGGGGCGAGCCTTTCGGGGGGGCAGCGGCAGCGCATCGCGATCGCCCGGGCCGTCCTGCTCGATCCCCAAATCCTGATCCTGGATGAGGCCACCTCCGCCCTCGACGCGGAATCGGAAGCTTTAGTACAGGACGCCCTCGACAAACTCATGGGCGGACGCACCACCCTCGCGATCGCCCACCGCCTCGCCACCGTCCGCCGCGCCGACCGCATCTTGGTCCTCGAAGGGGGCCGCATCCTCGAATCCGGCACCCACGATCAGCTCCTCGCCCAGGGGGGCCGCTACGCCGACTATTACGCCCGCCAATTCCGCTAGAACCGTTCTGGGGCGTGGCCTATCAATCCCGTCGTAGGGGTTGGATCTCCCAACCCGGCCCCCCGCGATCGCCCCAAACCCGTTCAACCATGGGGACATCAGGGATCGCAAGGGCAGACCAGGACGAGGGCAGGCGGGATGGGGCTGGGCGGGAAAACCCCGCCCCTACAGTTGTTTGAGGTAGGTCAACAGATCCGCCATATCCTGGGGAGCCGGTTGGAACTGAGGCATCGGCGGCGTGCGGCCACTGACCACCTGCTCAATGATCTGCTCGGACGATCGCCGCTCCGACACCCCCACCAGACGCGGCCCCACGGCCCCAAGGGCTTCGGCCCCATGGCAGCCGGCACAATTTTCGAGAAAGATGGCCTGACCGCGATCGCGATTCCCCGCCAACTCCAGCACACTGGCCGCGTAGGGATCCATCGGCTCCAGCCAGCGCACCGCCAGCAGAGACCCCACCACCGCCACCAGCACCACCACCGCCAAGGCAATGGCCCGCAGTCCCGCGATCGCCGGGACGGGGGACGAATTGGATCGAATTTGAGGCGCTTGGGTATCCAAAACGAACGGACCGCTCAGCCGCTGGTTGATTAAGAAATCTTTCAATTAATAACATAGCTCAAAAGCCCCCGCCCTCCACGGCGATCGCCCGCGAGTCATCCCCAGGGGCGTTGCGCTCCCCTTTTGGCCACGAACTCGGTAGAATCAGGGGACAGCGCCACACCGGCTAGCCCCCAAGGCACGGCCATGTTGCTGAGAACGCAACGGTTCCACGCTTAATTTAGACTTAAGATTCGTCACAGAGTCGCCCACTCGCCCATTTTGATAACGGATTAACCAACGGAGGACAAGGACCGTGATCGAGCCACTTTTGCTAGGTATTGTTTTGGGGCTGATCCCCGTGACCCTTGCGGGCCTGTTTGCCGCCGCTTACCTACAGTATCGGCGCGGTAACCAGTTCGACCTCTAGGGATTGGTGGCGGGCGGGAATCCTTCAAAACTTCCCCCTTCACCCCAACAAAACTCGAACTTAGGGAGGGGCGTGGCTATGGAGCGACGCCCCTTTGCGTTGGGGGCTATTGAAAGGTGCGGCAGGCGGTCCTAGGGCAGGGGCACCGGCGATCGCAGCACCACCACCTGTCGCCCGTCGGCCAGGATGGCGGCGAATCCGCGATCGCTCAGTTGCTGAATCAGTTCGGCGGCCTGACGGGCATCGCGGCCACCGCCGACCAGGAGATAGGGCCGCTGGCCGAAGCTCGCCAGATCTAGGGGGCGCTGGAGGAATTGGCCGATCGCGATCGCAACGGTCGGATCATCGCCATAGTCCACCAGCACCGCGTAGGGCTCCCGGTAGGCTTGGGGATCAAAGGGTGGTGCGGCGCTCCCGGCTTCGATGGGGTAGGCTTCGAGGCCCGCGCGATCGCGCAGATAGTCAATCCAGGCATCGGCGATCGCCTTGGAGGGAAACCCCGACAGTCGCCACACGGCCTCGCCCACATAGTCGCAGGCTTCGAGGGACACCCCCGTGGGCAACGCATCATAGAGCCGTGCTTCCTGGGTGCGATCGCCCCGCCGCACCAGCAGCAGAAATTCCCCCGCCGCCGGGGGCGCACAGGCCACCTGGGCCACCGCCGCCGGAGCAATGGTCAAGGGCAGGGGCAACAGGGCCGCGATCGCCATGGCCCAGCACCACCGCCCGATGGAGCGATCAATGGATTGATCCCAGGTTGGGCGGCGCGATCGCCCCCAGTTCAGCTTGACCTTACCCACCGTTGCTCCTCGGCCTTTCCGCGTGCTCTTCCCCGGTTTTAGCCCAGCTTGAGCCCCGCTTGAGCCGCCCCTAGGACTCGACCTAGGACACGGGGGCCAAGGTCGCCAAGGGATCGGGGATCGTCGCCGACGGCGCTTCAAAATCGCCCGACAGCACATACTCCAGCCGCAGTTTCATCCAGTTAATGAACGTGGCATTGGTGGACACGATCGCCGCCGCCGGTTGCGGGCACTGGGCCTTGATCTGGGCGAACTCCGGCGCATTCAAAAAGGCCGGTTGCTCCACCAGCCAGAAGTCAATTTCCTTCTCTTCTTCGTGGTAGTGGCGGGTGCGTTCCTTAAACACCTCATGGATCGGTTCATCCTCCAGGAGAAATTTACGGCTCGCCACGCAGTAGTAATAGGTCGTCATCTGCTCTCGATCGCGCCCGCGATCGCACCAAGGTCCAAGGATCTAATAAAGCACCGAATAAACCCCAGGCCCAAATTCAGCGGCCCGCCCCAGACCCTAGGGGGCGATCGCCACCCCCTCGATCAGGGCCTTCATCTCCCGCACCGCCCGCTCTAGGCCCACCAGCACCGCCCGACTGATGATCGTATGGCCAATATTCAACTCCTCCATCCCCGGCAGGGCCGCGATCGCCCGGGTGTTCCAATAGGTCAACCCATGGCCCGCATTCACCCGCAGCCCCAGATCCAGCGATCGCCGACAGCCCTCCGCCAGCACCGCCAACTCCCGCCCCTGGGCCGCCTCCCCCTTCGCCTCCGCGTAGGTGCCCGTGTGCAATTCCACAAACTTGGCCCCCGTCGCCGCCGACGCCTCAAGCTGCGCCGCATCCGGGTCCACAAACAAACTCACCGGGATCCCCGCCCCCTGCAACGCCGACACCACCGCCGTCAGGCGATCGCGCGCAGCCGCCACATCGAGCCCCCCCTCCGTGGTCACCTCCTCACGCCGCTCCGGCACCAGCGTCACATAATCCGGGCGAATATCCAGGGCGATCGCCACCATCTCATCCGTCGCCGCCATCTCCAAATTCAGGTGAGTGCGCACCGTCTGCCGCAGCAAGCGCACATCGCGATCCTGAATATGGCGACGATCCTCGCGCAGATGCACCGTAATGCCATCCGCCCCCCCCAACTCCGCCAGCACCGCCGCCGCCACCGGATCCGGCTCCACCGTACGGCGCGCCTGACGAATGGTCGCCACATGATCAATATTCACACCCAGGGTCGGCACGATGACGCTACACCTATCCTTTCGCAGTACCAATTGCAAAGGACCATTCTAGGGGCTCGCAGCCCCTCTAGCCTAGGATCCCTCGCCCCGCCGGTGAACCCAGCCGCCGGAGCGACGCCCCCCACGGCCGCCCCTAGCGCACTGGCACATTGCGGATCATCGTCTTCGGCTGATAGTCCGCCGGGGTCACCGGTTCCGCTGGCGGCAACACCTCCACCAGGGTCAAGTCCCGCACATTGACCATCTCCGCAAAGCGCCCTGGGCGATTAATCCAGGTCACCTTACACATGTCCGGTCCTAGCTGACCAATCACGCGGAATAGGGCATCTGGATGCTTTTGGTGGCGAACCACGCTATTGATCGGGAACGGATTGACCACTTCATCCCACTGCATCGACAACATCACTGACCGCCTCCTGAATCCCTAGTAGACCCACATCCGGGGGGCGACGGATGGTGATGGGCTTTCCCCGCAGCCGATCGCCCCATCCAACCTCAGCCCATGGCCAAAGTGAACCGCCCCCGCGAAATTCTTGGAATTTGCCGATAACTTCGCCTACAACTTTGATAGCAAAAATCTGCGCCCTTGAGATCCTGGTATATCTCAACGAACCGCGAGTTTTCTCGGTTTATGAGGTAAACCTGGATACCAAAAATCGCTTCCGTACCTTCGGCGGCGATCGCGCCCCCCAGCACCGACTTAGCCCCGAAGCAGCCCCAAATCAACCCTCCCAGGTCAGCCCCCTCCCCCAGGGCTCCAGGGCCGCCCCCATCCTTTCAACTTGCCCTCCGGGGCCGCTAAAGTTATCACCCTTTGACAAGCCAGCCGGCCCCTCGCCTTTCCCCAGGACCGGCCAGATCACCGCAAGCTCTACCTTCAACCTCCCATTAACGCCGATCATTGCCCCCCAAATCCAGGCGATCGCAAAATTTTGTAGCCGCGACTACCCATCAATCATCCCCTACGATTAAAGATCGGAGTTTCTCAAACCCCTGCACCCCCACCGATCAATCCCCGCCGGGGCGCAGTTCCACAGCATCCCACGCCAAACAGCAGGTCACCTATGAATTCCGAACTTCGCTTTCTCATGTGTCCGCCCGACCACTACGACGTGGACTACGTGATTAATCCCTGGATGGAGGGCAATATCCACAAATCCTCCCAGGAACGCGCGATCGAGCAATGGCAAAGTCTTTACGGAATTATCAAAAGCCGCGCCCGGGTGGATCTGGTGACCCCGGCCAAGGGCTGGCCCGATATGGTGTTCACGGCCAACGCCGGATTAGTGCTCGATAAAACCGTCGTCCTCAGTCGCTTTTTCCATAAGGAACGGCAGGGGGAAGAGCCCTACTTTAAGGCGTGGTTTGAGGAAAACGGCTTCACGGTTAAGGAACTGCCCAAGGAATTGCCCTTCGAGGGGGCGGGCGATGCCCTGCTTGATCGCGAGGGGCGCTGGCTGTGGGCGGGCTATGGGTTCCGGTCAGAGCTCGATTCCCATGGCTACCTGGCGGAATGGCTCGATATTGAGGTGCTGTCCCTGCATTTGGTGGATGAGCGGTTCTATCACCTGGATACGTGCTTCTGTCCGCTGGAGGGGGGCTATTTGCTCTATTACCCCGAGGCGTTTGATTCCTACTCGAACCAGTTGATCGAGCGGCGGGTGCCGGTCGAGAAGCGGATCACCATGGGGGAGGCCGATGCGGTCAATTTCTCCTGCAATGCGGTGAATATCCGCGATGTGGTGATTATGAATAAGGCCAGCGAGGAGCTGCGAGGCAAGCTGGCGGCGGCGGGTTTTGAGGTGGTGGAAACGCCCCTGACGGAGTTTTTGAAGGCGGGGGGCGCGTCTAAGTGCCTGACCCTGCGGGTGAATGAGCCGATTCTCGAAGATCGTCAGGCGAAGGCGGGTCTGGAGAGCCGGACGATTCTGTTGCAGGGGCACCTGTTGGATTCGGGGTTGATTAACCGGGCGCTCGATACGATCGTGGAGGGGGGCGGTAGTTTTCAGGTGCTGAATTTCCAACTGGGGGAACAGCGCCAAAGTACGTCGTCGGCCAAGATCAAGGTGACGGCTCCATCCCATGAGGTGATGGAGGAGTTGATGAGCCAGTTGATCAACTTCGGGGCGGTGAATCCGGAGGAGTCGGCGATCGCGGATGCGCAGTTGGAGCCGGTGGAGATGGCCGGGGTTGCGCCGGATGATTTTTATGTGACGACGATCTACCCGACGGAGGTGCGCTTGGCGGGCCAGTGGCTCCGGGTGGAAAATCAGCGGATGGATGGGGCGATCGCCATTTCGGGCCTCGGATCTGGCGCGCCGATCGCCCGGTGCAAGCTGCTGCGGGATCTGGAGTTGGGCGAGTCGGTGGTAACGGGGGTCGAAGGCATCCGCACGGTGCGGAAGGTGGAGGCCCGCGATGGCAAACCGGCGGGTTCCCAGGAGTTCACGTTCATGGGCTCGGGGGTGTCTAGCGAGCGCCGGGTGGAACTGATGGTGGAGCAAATCGCCTGGGAACTGCGGCAGGTGCGCGATCGCGGCGGCAAGACCGTGGTGGCGGCGGGGCCGGTGACCATCCACACGGGGGGCGGTGAGCATTTGGCCCACCTGATCCGCGAAGGCTATGTGCAGGCGCTGTTGGGGGGCAACGCGATCGCCGTCCACGACATGGAACAGGCCATGATGGGCACCTCCCTGGGGGTGGACATGAAGCAGGGCACCTCCGTGCGGGGGGGCCACCGCCACCACCTCAAGACCATCAACACCATCCGTCGCCACGGCAGCATCACCCAGGCGGTGGAGGCCGGAATTTTGACCAGCGGCGTGATGTACGAATGTGTCAAAAATAACGTGCCCTTTTCTTTGGCCGGGTCAATTCGCGATGATGGCCCCCTGCCGGACACGATCACGGATATGGTGGCGGCCCAGCAGGACTATGCGCGCCTGATTCAGGGGGCGGATGTGGTGCTGATGCTGTCGTCGATGCTGCACTCGATCGGCGTGGGCAATATGACGCCTTCGGGGGTGAAGCTGGTGTGTGTGGACATCAACCCGGCGGTGGTGACGAAGCTGACCGATCGCGGCTCCCTGGAATCGGTGGGCATCGTGACGGATGTGGGCCTGTTCCTGAGTCTGCTGGTGCAGCAGTTGGATCGCCTGACGAGCCGCTATCAGGTCTCGGCCTAGGGTTGGGGTTTAGGGGGTGGGCCGTTGGGCTACAGTAGCAGCGGTGGATTTGACTGCTGTTGCCCAGTTCTGTTAACGGATGCCGTTGCCCCATGGCTGCCCCCTTTGCTTTTCGTCCGTTGGTCGTCCGCGCTGCGATCGCGCCCTGGTCTAATGCCGCTGGCCGTCCGCCGCGATCGCAACCCTGGCGTCTGCTTACCCTGCTGATGTTGCTGGGATCCCTGGGGGCGTTGGTGCCGTCGCCGTCGGCCCTGGCCCAATTTTCCCCCTTTGATTTCCTGACGCCCCTGCCGCCGGACGAGTTTGAACCGAGTCCCCTGGAGCTTCAGGCGGCGGATCCCCTGCTGCCCGCGTTCCCCCTGACGCAACCGTTGACGGCGGCGCAGATTGCGGTCTTGCGCCCTGAGTTGATCAATCTTGATCGGGCGGCGGTGGCGGATTTCCGGGCGGGCCGTCGGGTGGAGGCGTTTAGTCAATGGAATCGCTATCTGCGGCTGATGCGCTATGTGGGGCCGCTAGACGAGGCGCGATCGCTGGGGCGGGTTGGGGCGATCGCGTGGCGCAGCGATGAAATTCCCCAGGCGCGGTTCATTCTAGAACGGCTGAAGGAATTGGAGGCGGCCATGACGGGGAATGTGGCCCTGCTGGAGCGGCGACCGGCGCTGCCAAAACCGGATCCGGCGGCGGTCCCCCCCCAGGACACCCCGGACCAGCGCGAAGCGATCGCGATCGCCTACGGCCAGGTGGGGCAACCGAAGGCGGCCCTGCGACTCTATGATCCGCTGGTGGCGGCGGCGCGGGCGGGGGGCGATCGCGGGCGACTGCGGACTTTATTGGAAGCGGTGGCTCCCCTGGCGGCCCAAAGCTTTGACTACGAACGGGCGATCGCGGCCTATCAGGATCTGCTGCGCCTCGAACGGGAGCAGCCCAGCCCCATCCCCCCCGAGCGCGAACCCGACCCAGCGGACGGCGGCAACGGCCTGACGCTCCGGCAACCGCCGATCATTCCGCGCGATCGCCTCTGGCAGGTGACCTACTTACAACACATCATCACCCTGGCGGAGCGATCGCAAAAGCCCGACATCTCTCTCCCGGCGCGGCAGGATCTAGCAAATCTCTACCGGGAAGTGGGGGCCGTGCGCCTCTTGCCGACCCTGCAAACCGCGATCGCGGCGGACTACCTCAAACTCAATCGCCCAGCGGAGGCTGAAAGTCTCTACCGGCGCGGCTCGCTCCTGGCCCAGCAGTTGCGCCAATTTGACGTGGCCCGCGAAGCCGTCAGCGCGATCGCGGAACTCTACCGCACCCATCCGGCCTATGGCGATCGCCGGGACGAGGTGGCCGGATTTTACGTGTCCATGCTCACCCTGGCGCGGGAGGCCGGGGACGGCTACGCCATGATGGACACCTACGATCGCCTCGGGGAATTTTTTGTGGAGCGGCAGGAACGCGATCGCGCCCGCACCTCCTTCGAGCAGGGACTTTTAGTAGCCCAGCAGCTCCAGCACCGGGTCAGCCACTTCGAGCGGCGGCTCCAAAGCCTCGATCAAGCTCCCGAACCAACCAGCCCAACCCCAGACGGCGAAACCCTCCCCGCACCACAGGAGGACGAGGAGGACATTAACCGCGATCGCGGCGGCTTCGAGCTATTTGACTTCTGAGGCCAGGGCCGGATCGCGGGCGGGCATTGCTTACGGGAATCTTTTAAAAAATCCCTAGTTACGCTCGATCCACTTCTGGGCGCGCAGGCGCTTCACTAAACACACCACCATCAGATCCAGGCTCGCCTTGCGTTCATCGATCATGAACGATTCCAGGGTGCTGGTGGCGGCCCCTTTTTCCGTGCAGGAAAAGCCTTTGCTGCCGTTGATGTCTTCCTTGGGGAAATAGATCCGAAATTCGCGATCGCCCCCATTCCAGCGGCCAATGGCCTGCCACACTTCACCCGCATCGGCCATGCCCGCGATCGGCATGGGTTCACAGGTCAGGGCCAGTTCCAGATCGTCCACGCCGCGATCGCCCAAATCCGCCTTCAGGGCCGGCAGGTAATGCTGCTCCATAAATTCCCGAAACGGCTTATCTTCCAGGGCCGGCGGTTTTTCCTTCTTCGCAGCCGGTTTCGCATCGGCCTTGGCCGCCCCAGTGGCCCCTGCGGGCTTTTTCGCCTGTTCTTCCGCCATGCTGATCACGTCTCCCTATTGGACTTGAGATGGAATCTGGGCTGCCGTTGTCCCATTGATCCTAGGGATTATTCTAGGGAACCCTGGCCCTTGGGCAAGGGACTTGACCCCGATCGCGCCGGGGAGGGGGGTGATGGATCGACCAATCCGCGATCGCGCGATCGCCACCCCCCGGATCCGATCAGCCTCAGCCCCCCGCCACCGCCGGGACGATGCTCACCTCGTCGCCATCCTTGAGGGGCGTTTCGACCCCATCGAGGAAGCGGATATCTTCGCTATTGACGTAAAAATTCAGGAAGCGGCGCGGTTTGCCCGCCTCATCGCACAGGCGCGCCTTAATGCCGGGGCAGGATGCCTCTAGGGAGTCGATCAACTCGCCAATGGAGCCGCCGCCGCATTCGATTTCCGCGCGATCGCCCGTGAATTTTTGCAGGGGGGTGGGGATGAGAACCTTAATAGCCATGGTGAAGGATTGAGCTAAATCGTTGAACGGACGCAAAAACTGAGAATAAACGAAAACAGGACTGGACCGATCCCGACAATCCCAAAGGGCCAACCCGGCAAGGCCGGTACAAAAAGGGGGCAGCGCCTACCGTGGCCGTCGCCCCCATCTTCGGGATTAAATTGTTCAAGGGACGGCGCGATCGCGGCTTACACCAACACCTGCTGCCACTCCAGGCGATCGAGGGTGCGGGACCGCTCCAGGGCCGCCTCAAAGCAATCCAGCTTCGGTTCGATCGTCAGGGGCTCACCCGCATGGCTCTGGACCGCCTCCTGGGTTTTGAGGCCATTGCCGGTGATGTAAACCACCGTCACCTCATCCGGGTCAATCTTGCCCGCCTCCGCCAGCTTCTTGAGGACGGCTACGGTGGTGCCCCCGGCGGTTTCGGTGAAGATCCCTTCGGTTTCCGCCAGCAGTTTCATCGCCTCGATGATTTCCGCATCCGTGGCGGTTTCAATGTGGCCGTTGGTCTTCTGGGCCTGCTCGACGGCGTAGACCCCATCGGCGGGGTTGCCAATGGCGATCGATTTGGCGATCGTGCTGGGTTTGACGGGGGTAATAAAGTCGCGGTTCTGACGGAAGGCTTCCGCGATCGGCGAGCAGCCCTCGGCCTGGGCACCGCTGCACCGCACGTCCTTGGCATCCACCAGGCCCGTGGCGATCAGTTCCTGGAAACCCTTATAGATCTTGGTGAACAGGGACCCGGAGGCCAGCGGCGCAACGATGTGATCCGGCAGCTTCCAGCCCAACTGTTCCGCCACCTCGAAGCCGAGGGTTTTGGAGCCTTCGGAGTAGTAGGGGCGCAGGTTGATGTTGACAAACCCCCAGCCGTGGCTGTTGGCGACCTCGGAGCAGAGGCGGTTCACCTGGTCGTAGTTGCCCTTGACGGCCATCACGGTGGGGCCATAGATCAAGGTGCCCAGGACTTTGCCCGCTTCCAGATCGGAGGGGATGAAGACGCAGCAGTCTAGGTTGGCGTGGGCCGCGATCGCGGCGGTGGAGTTCGCCAAATTGCCCGTGCTGGCGCAGGAGACCGTATCAAAGCCCAACTCCCGAGCGCGGGTCAGGGCAACGGAGACCACCCGATCCTTGAAGCTCAAGGTGGGCATGTTCACCGCATCGTTCTTGATGTAGAGATTTTTGAGGCCCAGGCGACGGCCCAACCGGTTGGCGCGGATCAGCGGCGTCATGCCCGTGCCCACGTCAATGGGGTCAGCGGAGGTCACCGGCAAAAAGTCGCGGTAGCGCCAGATGGAGTGGGGACCGGCGGCAATTTTTTCGCGGCTGACGTTGGCGCGGATGGCATCGTAGTCGTACTTAACTTCGAGGGGACCAAAACAGAGTTCGCAAACGTGGATGGCCTTGGCCTCATACTCCGCGCCGCATTCCTTGCACTGCAAATGGGTGAAATGCCCACCGTCGTGGTGATGATGCTGGTGATCATCGTGGCTGTGGTGGCTGTGGCTGGGGGCGAGGGTTGCCTGGGTCATGGGGCCTGATCCGAATGCGTTGAACGTGATCCCGATGGGGCTGGGCGATCGCGGTGGCGCGGTTTCCAGCGATGTCAGCAACCTATCACGATAAAAAAAATGCCGTCAAATAATCCCGACAAAAATAGTCGGGTTTTGTTTTTGTCCATAAAAAATGCCCCAATACCCTGTGGGATAAGGGTTTAGGGCAGGGGCGTGATCGCGGTTTTGGGGGAGATCGCCCGGTTTTCACAAATCTTTAGATTTTGAGTTTTGGAAATTTTCCTAGCTATTTTGCTGGATCACCCGATCAGGTCGTCAGGCGCGGGGCCGATTCGGGGTGTTGCAGTTCATCGAGGCGGGCCAGGACTTCGGCGCTGTGGATGGCGGGACGCACCCCCAGGAAGGTGGCCCGCAGGACGCCCTCGGGATCGATGATGTGGGTGTGGCGCAGGGAGGCGCGGCCCATCCAGGCTCCGTAGGTTTGGCTGACTTCGCCCGCGCGATCGGACAGGAGCGGGAAGCGCAGCCCCTCGGAATCGCAAAATTCCGTGTGGGATTCCGTGTCATCGGCGCTGATGCCTAGGATTTGGGTGTTGCGGGCCTGATATTTGGGCAAATCCTGCTGAAAGCGCCGCGCTTCGAGGGTACAGCCCGGCGTGAAGTCCTGGGGATAGAAATAGACCACGACCCACTGGCCCCGGTAGTCATCCAGGGACACCGCCGCGCCGTCGAGGCTGCTGGGCAGGGTGAAGGTCGGGGCCGGTTGATCGAGGGGCGGTTGCGGGCCACCGAGGGCGTGGGCGGGCGAACTATTTACGAAAAATTGGCCTAGGGTGAGGGCGAGGGTCAGAAATGCCGCGATCGCGGCCCCCCGCACCCCAGGGGCAATGTTTGGAAGGAAGGAACGAAATGAATGGAAGAACGGAACGCGCGGCAGCATAGCCATCCTGGAATTTTGGAAGAAGAGGGACTCAAGGACTATGGTAATGATCCGCGCGGGCGTGGGATCGGGCCAGGATAGTTAGGACGTTAGGGTTTGGGGCGTTTCATCCGTGGGCTGGGCCGTCCGCAGCACCGCCAAAAAGCTGCCCACCAGACCAACGGCGCACCCAAAGCCCACCAAAATTCCCCCCAGGATCAGGGCATCGACGGGCCGCACCGCCAAATCCCCCACCAGCCATTGCAAAAGGGTTGCCTGCCGCGCCACCAGCGATCGCAGGGTCTGTTGCAGGGCCAGCAAACTGCCCCAGGCGAGGGCGCTGCCCTGGAGGCCGAACAGCAACCCTTGCAGGACAAAGGGCAAATAGATCCAATCCCGGGTGGCCCCCACCAGGCGCATAATCTCAATCTCCCGCTGCCGCGCCGCCACCACCAGCCGGATCGTCGTCACGATCGTCGCGATCGCGGCGGACACCAGCAGCCCCACCACCCCGAGGCCAATGGTCTGCAACGCCCGATCCACCTCCCGCAGCCGCTGCACCGCCTCCGCCACATACTGGGCCGCCTCCACCCCCTTGATCGCCTCGATGCGGGCCGCCAAGGTCGCCGTCACCTCAGAACTGCGTGATCGCACCTTCAACTCATCCAGCAGCGGATTGCCCGCCAACTGCTGCGTCGCCTGCTCAATGTCAGAAATTCCTAACTCCTGCACCAGATTCGCCCAGGCGCGATCGCGCGGAATCACCTCCACCGCCGTCGCCTCCGGCCAGGTTTCCAACTGCTGCGCCAGCGTGATCGCATCCGTCCCCGGCGTCAGATACACCGAAATCTCAAGCTGACTGCCAAACTGCTCCAGCAGCCGCTCCACCTGCCACGACGCCTGCAAACTCAACCCAAACAAAAACAGCGACACCGCCACCGTCCCCACCGCCGCCCAATTCATCCAGCCCCCCCGCTGGAGACCGCGCCACGTTTCCTGCCACAGATACACCCACCGCGTCAGCAACCCCTCCATCCAACCCCTCCCCTTTCCCCTCACCGTCCAAAAAACGCTAGCTTAACCAATACCCCCTAAACCGTTATACCCACCCCCCCCCGATCCAAACGCCCCCATGAGCCAGCCGCCCCCCCGTTGCCTCTGGATCTGCCAAGCGGAAACCTGCCAACTGCGCGGATCCGCCGCCCTCCTGGCCGCCCTCCAGGCATCGGCCCTTCCGGATGGCACCGCCGTCGCCGCCAGTGGCTGCCTCGGCCAATGCAGCACCGGCCCCAGCGCCCGAGTCACCCCCGACGAAATCTGGTACTGCCGCCTCACTCCCGACGACATCACCCCCCTCATCGAAAACCACCTGCGGGATGGCCACCCCCTCACTCACCGGCTCAATCCCCGCTTCCATTTCTCGTTTTCGATGCCACCGCAACCGGTTTCTCCCCCTGATCTTCCCGCCTGATCTCTCTGACACGCCGCCGCGATCGCGGCCATACCCAAAAAAGTTAGACCAAGGTTGAACCGGGCCTAGGGCGACCGCCTAGGGCAGGATTGGACAACACGCCCAAAAAATCCCAGAAAAAATCGAGGGAAGCCTAATCATTCGCTCCCCCCGATCGCGTCCAAGCCAGTGGCCCCCAATCAATTAGGTGATTAATTGATCAATGGGTAATGGATGACCTTCGCCACTCCTTAGCCCTTACCATAGTCACTCATATCAGCCTGGAGGCTTTCCAGCAGATGCCTCACATTCTGGGTCGCGTAGCCCACCTCTAGGGGGAACTTCGCCTCAAGCACCTCAAGCACCTTTTCAAACTGGGTTTCGATCTGCTTTTCATTGCGCACCGTCTTGCGGACGCTGTTTTTGACCGCTTCCATCAGCTTCAGGCTCGCCGGCGTGGCCTTACCCCGCTTGCGGCTCTGGGACGGGGCCACCAGGGCGTGGCTGCGGAACACATCTAGGCGCTCCACCTTCTGCGATCGCGTCAGGTCATGGAGTTCAGCCCCCATGCGCTCCACAAACTCCTGGGACACAAACTCCATCACCACCGGTTGCAGCGTAAACAGGGCACTGCTAGCACTACGCTCGATGAGCGATCGCCGCCCCAGGGACGCCAACGCCTCCAGCAACTCCGGCTGCGGACAGGGCACGAAAATGTCCTCACGCAACTGCTCCAGGGAAATGGGCTGCTGCTCAATCGCCAACCAGTAGAGAATGCTCTTCTCCAGCTCCGAAAGGCGGTCAAACTGGCGCTGCACCAGCTCCTTGATTTCACCAAACACCAGCGTGGACTGCTTGAGGAACTCCGACACCTTGCCGCCAAACAGTTCCTGAATCGTCGTCGCCGCAATCTTCAGGGCCAGCGGATTGCCCCGATAGACCTCCACCAAATCCCCCCAGGATTTTTCCTCCTGGAGTCCCTTGGCCCGGAACAGTTCGCAGGCTTCGTCCACCGACAGCGCCCCCAACTGCATCCCCCGCACCGGCAGGGCATTGCCCTCGAGCAGCGCAATTTCACGCGGCTTCTCGGAACTGGTGAGAATTACGCAACTTTGGTGATTTTCTTCGCCCAAGCGCCGGAACAGTTCGCCATAGTCCTCGAAGCCGTCCCGGTATTGGCCCGCCACGTCCCCTTCCCGCAGGATGGACTCCACCCGATCAAACACCAGCAGGCAGCGGTGCTGACGCAGGCACTCGATGAGGGATGAGATGCGATCGTGGGTACTCTCGGGCATGTAGCCCCGCCGCGATCGCAGGATGAACTGGGTCAGACGCCCCGTCAGTTCCCGCACCGAAATGCTGTGGCGCAGCGATCGCCACACCACAAACTCGAAATGCTCCGACGCCTCCAGTTCCTGGGCCGCCTTCACCGCCAGGGCCGTTTTACCCACCCCGCCAATGCCCTGGATCGAAATCAGGCGGCAATTGTCATCCACCGCCCATCCCTTCAACTCCGCCAGCTCCCGGGTGCGGCCAAAGAACACCGTCGCATCCGGCGCTTCACCCCAGTCAAACGGCGGCAGGGTCTCGTCCACCTCCATCACCGTCGGCGTCGCCGTGCTGGCCTGGGCCTGGTGGGTTTGGTACTGGGACACCAGGATCTGCTGAAGTTTCGCCAGCTTACCGGGACCAGCCCCGCCGATGTGAAACTTTTTGTACACCTCACCGAGCCGCTTTCTGGCCGCCTCTGGGCGAATGCCTAGGCGCTTAGAAATTCCATTCATCGGCTCCCCTTTCAGGGCAGCGGAGAGCACCTCAAGTTCGGTATTAGAAACACTGTGCTCTTTGGCAATAAAGATTAAGAAATCCTCAGGTATCAATTGGGTTGTCTCCCTTAGCTGCAGTACACCGGTCGTCGTGTATATATCCTATCGCCCCTTTGGGATTATTGAAAGTTCTCTAACACAGGCTGTCCGTATTGTGACCTAACCGACTGTTAGGGCAATTCATTAGGGGAAGGGGCTGGTTAGGGGGTGGATTGGACAAGCGATCGCCCTGGCCCTGGGGGGCTTTGGGGGGTGGGGCGGGGCAGCCATCGCCGGGGCGACCTTACCCGGTCAGGGATGTGGCGACAGGGGAAGCGATCGGATGGGGAAGGTTGATGGGATAGGTCGATCTAAATCTCGATACAATGGGTGCTGCGCGTATATCGAGTTCCGTCACTTCCTGAGTTAGGTCTGCGTGGATTTAATTCGAACTTTCAACAACGCTCAGCCGATTATTGGCGTCGTCCATCTCTTGCCCCTGCCTACGGCTCCCCGCTGGGGGGGAAGTTTGAAGGCGGTCATTGATCGCGCAGAACAGGAGGCCGTTGCCCTGGCGGCTGGGGGGGCTGATGCGATCCTGATCGAGAATTTTTTTGATGCGCCCTTCCCGAAGGAGGCGGCGGATCCGGCGGTGATTAGCGCCATGACGACGGTGGTGCAGCATTTGCAGACGTTGGTGGCGCTGCCGTTGGGGATTAATGTGCTGCGCAATGATGCCCGCAGTGCCCTGGCGATCGCGGCCTGTACGGGGGCGTCGTTTATTCGGGTCAATGTGCTCAGTGGGGTGATGGCGACGGATCAGGGGTTGATTGAGGGGCAGGCCCATCAACTGCTGCGCTATCGCCGGGAGCTGGGGGCGGATGTGAAGATCCTGGCGGATGTGCTGGTGAAACATGCCCGACCCATTGGGACGCCCAATTTGACGGTGGCGGTCCAGGATACGATCGAGCGGGGGCTGGCGGATGCGGTGATTTTGTCCGGCTGGGCCACGGGATCGCCGCCGAATGTGGAGGATTTGGAGTTGGCGAAGTCGGCCGCTGGGGAGACGCCGGTGCTGGTGGGCAGCGGGGCGGATTGTAATAATGTGGCCGGTCTGCTGGCGGTGGCGGATGGGGTGATTGTGGCGAGTTCCCTGAAGCGGCGCGGTCGGCGGGAAAATCCTATTGATCCAAATCGGGTGCGGCAGTTGGTGGATGCGGCGCGATCGGGGCGATCGCGGGTGGCGGAGTTGCCTGCGCCCCTGCGGCCTTCCGCGCCGGTTTCCCATACCCCGTAGGGGGCGCGATCGCGCGGCCTGTCTGGGTTAGTGGACGGGGACAGGCCAGTCCGTTACCCTAGGGATGGCGTGGCTCCTCCACCATTCCGCCGGGGAATTAGGGTGGGGGTCATTGCCTCAAGAATCGCGCTGCACTAGGGCCCCTTCGTTAACCATGAGACGACGTCGTCAGACCCCCTGGATACAACGCTGGTCACGGCCCGCGATCGCGGGTATCGCGATTGTTGGAGCCCTGCTGACGGGCTACCTGACCTTTTCTAAGCTGGTCCTAGGGAGCACCGCCTGTCCCACTGAAGGATGCGATACGGTGCTCAATAGCCCCTATGCCTATGTTTTCGGCATTCCCCTAACGGTGTTTGGGCTGCTGGCCTATTTGGCCATGGGCAGTTTTGCCGTGGCTCCCCTGCTGGTGGGTAGCGATCGCAAGCAACTGCGCCTCGATCTAGAGCGGTGGACCGGCACCCTGCTGCTGTTGGGCGGCACCGCCATGGCGGTCTTCAGCAGCTATCTCATGTATCTGCTGGCCTTTGAAATCCAAGAAGCCTGCGTCTACTGCTTCACCTCCGCCGCCTTTTCCGCCAGTTTCTTGGCCCTGAGCGCCCTCGGGCGGGACTGGGAAGATCCGGGGCAGGCGGCCTTTAATAGTTTCATCGTCGCCGCGATCGTCGGCGTTGGCGTCCTGGGGCTCTACGCCGCCACCAATGGCAACACCGGCCCCCGCGCCGACACTGGCAATGGCCAACAGCCCCCCCCCGTCACCACCGTTTCCACCGCCGACGCCGAAGCCCTCGCCACCCACCTAACCGCCACGGGGGCCAAGGAATACGGCGCGTTCTGGTGCCCCCACTGCCACGATCAAAAGCAACTGTTCGGCCAAAGCGCCGCCGCCAAGCTGAACTACATCGAGTGCGATCCCGCCGGGGCCAATTCCCAAACGGACCTGTGCCGCCAGGTGGGCATCACCAGCTTCCCCACCTGGGAAATTGATCGAAAACTGTACCCCGGCGTTCAACCCCTAGACCAGTTGGCCGATCTGTCGGACTACGGCGGGTCACGGAATTTCCAGGTCAGTGCGCCCTAGGTCGGGCAAACCGCCTCGGTGACCGTTGGGGGTCCGCTTTCCATCTGGCACCGCTACCCGCTGGCCCATGCGGCGACATTACGATCTGAGGAGAGCCGAGGAAGCCGATTTATGCTGATTTGTCCCCAGTGCCAATTTGAAAATCCCGATGGGCATAAGTTTTGTCAGCGGTGCGGGACGTCCCTGACCCACGAGACTTGCCCGGACTGCTCGGCGGAGGTGCCGGTGGGATCCTTAGCTTGTCCGAGTTGTGGGGTGGCATTGGCGGAGCCGCTGCTGGCGATTGTGGATTCGCCGCGCAAGGCCTATGGCTGGCCTGCCCCGGATGTGGCGGCGGCGGGGACGCCCTACTGGCGCTATGGGGCCTTGTCGGATCTGGAGATGAGTACGGTGGTGCCGACGGCGGCGCGGCTGCGGGTGTGCGATCGCGACCCCTATCGGGTGCGAAGTTTGGATGCGGCGGTGGCCCAGGCGGAGGCGAACCTGGCCCGGGCGGCGACGGAGGATCCTGAGGGGGAAGCGGCCCTGGAGGCGTCCCTGGAAACCGTGGTACCGGCGGTGGCCCGTCCCTATTTGGCCCTAGAGGCGGAATTTGAGCAACATTTGCCCGTGCTGGTGGATGCCTGGGAGGATACCCATCAGCAGGTGACGATCCTGGAGGATCGGACGGGCTGGCCGGGGTTGGTGGACCTGTGGGGCGACCCGGAAACGCCCCTGCCGGAAATTGTCTATGGTCTGGAACTGCTGCTGGATCTGTGGGAGAGTCTGCTGCCCCTGAGCTGCGCATCGAGTTTGCTGGATCTGGACAACCTGAAGGTGGATGAGGATCGGGTGCCCTGTCTGGCCTATTTGCACTATTCCCCGAGTCTGGAGCATTCGGCCCTGCTGCGGGATTTGGGGCAGACCTGGGTGGAGATGCTGGGCCGCTGCGATCGCGACGATCTAGAGCCCCTGCGCACCCTAGCGGAGAGCCTTGCCGCCTGTGAACTGTTGGTGGTGGGCGAAGTGCGCACCCACCTGGAGGCCATCTCGAACGGGCAACCCCTGCGCATTGTGGGGGCCGGATCCTCCATGGCCTTTGGATCCCCTAGGGCGGAACCCCAGGGGGCCATGTCCCTGCGGGATGCGATCGACAGCCTCGGGGCCATGGACTCGTCCGACCTCGACGATGACGATGAGGAGGACACGAACGTCGATGACGCCCCCACCGTCGTGTTGCCCATGCAGCTCGCCAGCCTCGACGAAGCGGGCCGCAGTGATATCGGCCGCCAGCGGGACCACAATGAAGACTGCTTTGGCATCTATACCAATGTTCAGCGGCGCGAGACGCCCATGGGCAAGAGCATCTGCGCCCGCAGTCTCTACATCCTCTGTGACGGAATGGGGGGCCATGCCAGTGGCGAGGTGGCCAGCAGCCTAGCGGTCAAAACCCTACAGACGTATTTTGATGAGCATTGGACTGAGGATCGCCTGCCGTCCGCCGATGCCATTCGCCAGGGCATCCTAGAGGCCAATCGGGTCATTTTTGAAACGAACCAGCGGGATTTGCGATCGGGCAGTGGGCGCATGGGGACCACGCTGGTCTTGGCCCTGGTGCATAATTCCAAGGTTGCGATCGCCCATGTGGGGGATAGCCGCCTCTATCGCCTGAGCCGCCGCCGGGGCCTCGAACAGATCACCGTCGATCACGAAGTGGGCCAGCGGGAGATCCAGCGGGGCGTTGATCCGAGCGCCGCCTACAGCCGCCCGGATGCCTATCAACTCACCCAGGCCCTTGGCCCTCGGGACAGCGATTTCATTGATCCGGACATTCAGGTGCTCGACTTCGACGAGGATACGCTGCTGCTGCTCTGCTCAGACGGCATGAGCGACAATGACCTAATCGAAACCCACTGGCAAACCCACCTCGCGCCCCTGCTCAGTTCCCGCGCCAACCTCGATCAAGGGCTCTCGCAACTGATCGAGTTGAGTAACCAGTACAACGGCCACGACAATATCTCAGCGATCCTGGTGCGGGCCAAGGTGCAGCCCAATATGAATTTCCTGCGCTAGCGGAAGCGGCTGGGGCTGAGGATCTTGGGGATCTACCTACTTTCAGCCCCCCTGATCGTGTGATGCCACGGCGGCGCGATCGCGGGGGCAGCCCACGGAACTTCCGCAGAATCTACCCTAGGGGCCGACGGCGTACCATTGAGTCCCCCCAGATCCCCTAATGGCTCCCTTCGAGCGGAGGGCTAGATCCCCTTGGCCCATTCCCCTTAGAAGGCGATGGCATCAGGGGGGTGAGGCCACTGGATTGAACGATTCAAAAGCAGCGGCCTCAGCCCCCTTACGCATAGGGAAGCGCTGGAATTCACCGAATTTTCCTACTCTCTGATTTCCCTAGTCTTCCTCTTCCCACGCCTCCACCAGGAGCAGTTCGGAAACGGGATCCTGCATCTCAAAGCCAAAGTCTAGAAGCTCCGCCTTCCAGTGGGGCCACTCCGTCCCGTAGAGAAACGCAATTTTCCAAATCCCGTCCGTCGGAGCCAGTAACCCAGACCCCACCAATTGGCGAACCTTGCGCTGCAATTTTTCCATGGGGTGTGCGACTACTTGAGCCATACGGTTCTCTCCTGATTGATTGACAATCAAAAACACTAAGGGCTGGATCTGGGCAGTCGGGGGATCGGTGGACGCCTCTCGGGCGCGATCGCGGGTAGCGATCGCCAGAAACGACCAGACCCCAACGCCGCAACATTGATCTAGGAAGATCGATCCAGATAGCTATAGCTGGGAATACTGAATGCTGTGAAACTCGCCCCTCAAACTGGGCTTTGACGAACTGCGCCGCTGAACCACAGCCGGTCAGCCAGCGATGATTTCAGCTTCAAGGTCGTATCCACACGCATCGGCCACAACCCATAGGGCCAAAGGGGTCGGGTTTGATTTAGAGGCTGATGCCGTCGGCAAATATCCAGACGGTACAAACGTGGGAAATAAATGACCGAAATGCGCTGAAGCGGATGTCTACCGCACCTGTGGCGGGCATCGGTACTGCAAGTCTAGCATGAAACCTTCCGTGCCTGTGGTCTAGGTTGAGCAGCTTGGGCAAGCTAGGGCGCGGGGCAAATCTCCACCGCCATAGATCTAGATCCCGTGGCCCCAGTGCCGCTGAGCCCTTAGAACGGTTTTAGCGCAATTTTGAGCCAACAACATCGGCGCAAGGGATGGGCATCCCCGTACCGGCTATCCCCGCCACTCTGGCGAGTCGCCTTGGCCTAACCCGGAATTCCCGTGGTACCATAGGGGTTCTGCATCAATGCATAGCGGTTGTGCTTGCGACGGCCTGAGCAGCTTACACCGAGGGGTGAGAACTGTCCCCGGCGCGATCGCGAGGACCCAAGGCGCAGCCTCTTCCAGCCACAGCCCAGCGGTTGGAGCGGCACCCTTTGGCCACATCGCAACTGCTAGTCCCACCGTCCAACCTCCGAAGGCCATTGCCGTGCGGAGATACTGTAAACGTTAGCATGCCCATCCAAGACACCTCAGCCATTGACGTTGGCTTTACCCACGAAGAATTTGCCGCCCTGCTCGACAAGTATGACTACCACTTTAGCCCTGGCGACACGGTGGCAGGTACGGTATTCAGCATCGAGCCGCGCGGCGCGCTGATTGACATCGGTGCCAAAACTTCGGCCTACATTCCCATCCAGGAAATGTCGATCAACCGGATTGAAAGCCCGGATGAGGTGCTCCAGCCGAACGAGACGCGCGAGTTTTTCATTCTGGCGGATGAGAACGAGGACGGCCAGCTAACCCTGTCGATCCGTCGGATCGAATACATGCGGGCCTGGGAACGGGTGCGCCAGCTCCAGGCGGAAGACGCCACGGTGCGCTCCAGCGTGTTCGCCACGAACCGAGGGGGTGCCCTGGTGCGGATTGAGGGCCTTCGGGGCTTCATTCCCGGTTCCCACATCAGCACCCGCAAGCCGAAGGAAGAATTGGTGGGCGAGGATCTGCCCCTCAAGTTCCTGGAGGTGGACGAGGATCGCAACCGCCTGGTATTGAGCCACCGCCGCGCCCTGGTGGAGCGGAAGATGAACCGCCTGGAAGTGGGCGAGGTGGTGATCGGGACGGTGCGCGGCATCAAGCCCTACGGTGCGTTTATCGACATCGGCGGGGTCAGCGGCCTGCTGCACATTTCGGAAATTTCCCACGACCATATCGATACGCCCCACAGCATCTTCAACGTCAATGACGAGGTGAAGGTGATGATTATCGATCTGGATGCGGAGCGCGGTCGGATCTCCCTTTCGACGAAGCAGTTGGAGCCGGAGCCGGGCGATATGCTGCGGGATCCGAACATCGTCTACGAGAAGGCGGAGGAGATGGCGGCGAAGTACCGCGAGCAGATGCGGATCCAACAGGGTGGTGCGCCGCTGGAGGCGGAGCCTGAGGATTACGCGGATGAGGTGCCGGATGCGGCGGAGGAGCCGGAGGTGGAGCCGGTGGCTGAAGCGACTGAGGTCGAGGCGGCTGAGGTTGAAGCTGAGCCTGAGGCTGAGGCTGAGGATACGGACGCTGAGGCGGCTGAGGAAGAAGAGGTTGTCGAGAGCGTCTAGGGCTCCGGCGGTGTGGCTAGACTGCGGTGGTGTGGCGTTTGGGCCGATCGCGGCGGTCTGGTTTGATAAGGATGGAACCCTGGCGGAGGTGTCGGGGTTCCTGGTTGATTTGGGGATGGCGCGGGTTCGGGCGGTGATGGCCCAGGTGGACCCGGCGATGCTTCTCCAGGGATCCCTTGAGGGGATGGGCGATCGCCTGCTGTTGGCCTTGGGGCTGCGGGGCGATCGCTTTGAGCATTTAGACACTGGCAATTTCGATCTAGATCCATCGGGTCCGCTGGCGGTGGCTCCCCGGCTTGAGAATGAGCGGGTGGTGGCGGAGGTTTTGATCGAGTGGGGGCTGGGGGGGCCGGAGGCTGGGGCGATCGCGGCGGCAGCTTTTCAAAGGGCCGATGGGGGGCTTGGGCGCAAGGCGGATCGGACGCCGCCGTTTGCAGATGTGGTGGACTGCGTGGCGCGGCTGCACGGGGCGGGGCTGAAGCTGGGGATCGTGTCGGCGGATCGACCGGATCTGACGGCGGATTTTGTCGTGCGCTATGGGTTGGGCGATCGCATCACGGCGGCGTGGGGATCGTCGGCGCAGTTGGCGAAGCCGGACCCGGACCTGTTGTGGCACGGCTGTCGGGAGTTGGGGGTGGTGCCGGAGCAGGTGGTGGTGGTGGGGGATTCGGCGCTGGATGTGCAGTTGGCGCGATCGGCAGGGGCGGCGGGGGTGATTGGTTTGGCGCGCTCACCTGTCGGTCGATCCGCCGTGGCGGGGGCCGATGTGGTGGTGGCGAGTTTGGATGAATTGGCCGTGCGATCGTCTCCCCATGGGGCAGCGATCGGCCCCGAGGCCATAAGTGCAATTGATCCCGTCCGCGATCGGCTATCGTTTTACAATTAATGGCTTGATCAACTGCACCGCTGCGCCAGTTGCCGGTCGCCCCATTCACGCAACCTGCCGTTGGAGGACTAGAACCCTTGGCTCGCCGCTATCTTTTTACTTCGGAATCCGTCACGGAAGGGCACCCAGATAAGATCTGCGACCAGATTTCCGACACGATCCTTGATGCCCTTCTGGCCGCTGATCCCGCCTCTCGGGTCGCGGCGGAAGTGGTGGTCAACACGGGTTTGGTGTTGATCACGGGCGAGATTTCTTCCCAGGCCCAGCTCAATTTTGTGGAGCTAGCCCGTCGGAAAATTGCGGAAATTGGCTATACGGACGCGGATAACGGCTTTTCGGCCAATAGCTGCGCGGTGATGGTGGCCCTCGATGAGCAATCGCCGGATATCGCCCAGGGGGTCAATATGGCCCACGAAAGCCGCGAGGGCAGCAGCGAGGAACAGCTCGATGCGATCGGGGCCGGGGATCAGGGCCTGATGTTTGGCTTTGCCTGCGATGAAACGCCGGAACTGATGCCCCTGGCGGCGAGCTTGGCCCATCGGCTGGCCCGACGGCTGGCGGCGGTGCGGAAAACCGGCGAGCTGGCCTACCTGCGGCCCGATGGCAAAACCCAGGTGACGGCAATCTACGAAGATGGGCAGCCGGTGGGGATCGATACGATTTTGATCTCGACCCAGCATGATCCCGCGATCGCGGATTTGACCGAAGATGCGGCGATTCAGGCCAAAATCCGCGAGGATCTATGGGCCCATGTGGTCACGCCCGTCTTTGCGGACTGTGCCGTTAAGCCGGACGATAGCACCCGCTTTCTGGTGAACCCGACGGGTAAATTCGTCGTCGGCGGTCCCCAAGGGGACTCGGGCCTGACGGGCCGCAAGATTATTGTGGACACCTACGGCGGCTATGCGCGCCACGGGGGCGGTGCCTTTTCGGGCAAGGATCCCACGAAGGTGGACCGCAGTGCGGCCTATGCCTGCCGCCACGTGGCGAAGAATATCGTCGCGGCGGGGCTGGCGAAAAAGTGCGAAATCCAGGTGAGCTATGCCATTGGCGTGGCGCGTCCCACGAGTATCACGGTGGAAACCTTTGGGACGGGGACGCTGGATGAGGCCCTGCTGCTGAAGCTGGTGGAGGCGAATTTTGAACTGCGTCCGGCGGGCATCATTGAAGCCTACGATCTGCGCCATTTGCCCGGTCAGCGCGGTGGACGGTTCTATCAGGATGTGGCGGCCTATGGGCACTTCGGGCGCACGGATCTGGATCTGCCCTGGGAGCGGCTCGATCGCGTGGAGGCCCTGAAGTCCGGGGCGGAGGCGCTGCTGGCGGGGGTCGCCTAAACAAACGTCTAAACCTAACGTAGACAAGGGGTTTAAACCCCTTGCCCACGGGTATCAGGATGCGGTGGTGTCAGCTTTGGGTTGGCGCGATCGCGGGCAGGACCACCTGGGGGGCAATCTGGAGCCGGTCGATGGATTCTGAGTGATTCAGGCCATCGTCCGGCTTTTCGGCGTTCTGATAGCGACCGATGCCGAGGAGGACCGGGGAGGGTGCGCCTGGATCAGGATTCATGGCCTGGTCGGGGGCGAGGATACAAACGGCGTTTTCCTGGTCGGAATCGGCGATCGCGTCGGGCCGTTGGGGGGCCATGAGGCGATCGCGCGGCACCTCAAACCGGCGGCCATGGGACCAGTGGAGTTGCTCCTCGGGCGACAGGATCAGCCAGGGTAAATGCTTCAGGGGGGCCGTCGGCGTGATCGCCCGGAAACTTTGATCCAGGGCCGCCGCCTTGAACGCTTCCAACTCCCAGGCATCCTCCAGGGACAGGCCGCAACTATGGGTCCGCTCCAGACGCGCTAACGTTGCCCCCGTCCCCAGCCCATGGCCCAGATCCCGCGCGATCGCCCGGATATAGGTCCCCGGCCCGCAGTCAATCTCCAGCGTCGCTTCAGGAAACTCCCCCGGTTGCCAGGAGAGCCAGCGGATGGCACTCACCGTCACCACCCGCGACGGCACCGCCACCACCTCCCCCCGGCGGGCCAAATCGTAGAGCCGCTGGCCCTGCACCTGAATGGCGCTGTATTGGGGCGGAATCTGCTCAATTTCCCCCAGAAACTTCGGCAAAACCGCCTGGACCGCCGCCGCCGTCAGATGGGCCGCCGATTCCTGGTGCAGGATTTTCCCTTCTAAATCATCCGTGTCCGTCACCTGGCCGAACCGCACGATCGCCCGATAACCCTTAGCCGTGGGCAAAAACCGCAGCAGCCGCGTCGCCGCCCCCAACGCGATCGGCAACACCCCCGTCGCCGCCGGATCTAGCGTGCCCCCATGGCCCACCCGCTTCAGCCGCAGATGCCGCCGCGCGATCGCCACACAGTCATGGGACGTCATCCCCGCCGGCTTATGCAAATTCAAAAACCCCAGCATTCACCCCATCCCACGGCCAATTCCCGCACCAAATTCCCATAGCAAAGAGACGCCCGACGGAACGAACGTCTCTCAACCGGCCCAAGGCCCTCGAAATCTAGAGATTTAGACCGTCTACCCCCAGCGGCCCCAACGGAGGGCCAAGGGATCGCCAGTCCACACCCCCTAGGACATGGCTTGGATCATGAAATCGAAGTAGGGGGCCGCCTCGCTGGCATCATCGGCGCTCAACAGTTCCAGGGCCGCCGTCTTGAGGCAACGGATGGCTTCCACCATACCGGGCACCGGCACCCCGAGGGAGTTGTACATTTCGCGGACGCCCACCAAACCGATGCTTTCGATCGGCTCGATGTTGCCCGCCAGGATGCCGTAGGTGGCTAAACGCAGGTACCAGCTATAGTCCCGCAGGCACTGGTTCCGCTCCCGCTGACCGTAGGCGTTGCCGCCGGGAGCGATGAAGTCGGGGCGTTTTTGCCACAGGTTACGGCTGGCTTCTTGGACGATTTTCTTATCGTTTTCTGCCAGGGTGCTGGCAATGCGAATGCGCTGTGCGCCGGTTTTTAAAAAACTAGAAACGCTTTGGAGTTCGCCACTGGTGGGGTAGCGCAGCTCGTCGTCTGCCTTCAGGATGACTTGGCTAACTACACTCATAATATCGAGGGATTTAGGATATCGTTTACACTCTACCAAGTTTTACTGACCGCGATCCCTCGCTGGGAATGCTTTAAGGATCGGGGATGGTTCGGGGTCTGGGGAATTTGGGGAACGGGGCGATCGCGGGGGAGTCACCGCCATGTTGGAATTGCACTGCCACACGACCTATTCCGATGGCACCTTGAGTCCGGCTGAGTTGGTGGCGCTGGCGCGGGAGAAGGGGGTCCGGGCGATCGCCATTACGGATCACGATACTTGCGCGGGGTGGGCGGAGGCGATCGCGGCGGCGGATGGGGCAGACATTGAAATTGTGCCCGGTCTGGAGCTGAGTACGGTCCACAATGGGCGATCGCTGCATATTTTGGGGTTTTATCCCGATCGCGGGCGGATCGATCCGGCCCTGGCGGAACGGCTTCAGGGGCGACATCGACGGGCGATCGCCATGGCGGAACGGCTCGGGGACTTGGGCTATCCGGTGACCCTGCCGACCCTGCCCGATGGTCTGGCACCGGGGCGGCCCCATGTGGCGGCGGCGCTGCGGGCGGCGGGCCATGTGCGCTCGATTGAGGAGGCATTTGATCGCTTTTTGGCCGATGGCAAACCCGCCCATGTGCAGTATGACCCCCTATCGATCCAGGACGGCATTGCCCTGCTGCGATCGGCGGGGGCGGTGCCGGTGTGGGCGCACCCCTGTCTGTTTCGCGGGGGGCGGGTCGAGGTGGTCCTGGAGGAACTGATGGCGGCGGGCCTGATGGGCATTGAGGTGCATCACCCGAACCACGGCCCGAGCGATCGCCGCAAACTCCAAGCCCTGGCGGAGCGCCACAATCTCATCCCCACCGGCGGCAGCGATTTCCATGGCCCCAACTCCATGACCACGGGCAGCGATCGCAACGGCCTCAACCAATTCCAACTGCCCCTCAGCCTCCTGGAGCCGATCAAACGGGCCGCCGCCCAGCTCCACTCCATCACTTTGGGCGACGCAGGCCCCGTTTAGTCCGTCCGTTGCAACACATAAAACGTATAGCCATAGGCCTCACTACATTCCTCAAAAAGCTGCATTTCCGCCTCCGTATCCCGGACCACGGCCCCACCTCCAGCCATCGCCTCCGCATCCCACTGGCGAAGCCGCGATCGCAGCGGTCCGTAATAGCTCGTCCACCAGGCTTGGCTCGGTAGGCGATGGGTTGCCACAACCTTGAACCCTGCGGCCTGGGCCTGGTTGACGTTGTCCGCTTCCGTGCCCATGGCGGGATAGGCCGTCTGCCAGAAGGACTTGGCGGCCTCCGGCGGATCCGCCGTGAACCAACTCAGTTCGGAAATGACCGCAAAGCCCCCATCGGCCAGGTGCGATCGCCACCGCTCCAAAGCCCGACCAAAGCCAAGGTTATAGGCCGCCCCCTCAGACCACAGCAAATCAATCGAACCGGGCGGCCAATCAAGCTGCCCCATATCTCCACAAATTGGCGTAATCAACGACTCAAGATTGAGTTCCTTAATTCGCCCCCGGAGTTCATCAATAAACACCGCCGAAGCATCCACCGCCAAAACAGAACTTTGGTAATACTGGGCCAGGAGCACCGCACTGGCACCACTGCCGCAGCCGAGATCCGCAATGCGCGGCCGAAGCGGCACGGCCAGATCGCGCAAAATCATTCGCGAAACGGCCGCATCCCCCGGCCCCTTATGGTCCAACCCCCGGTGCAAATCCACCAGGGCTGCCATGTAGTCCGCCTGAGCATCCATAGTTGGAATTCCTTTGAATTTGGGTCACTTCAATTGCCCATGGACCGGAACCCAAAGGTCCAGATTCTACCCAACAATCCTGGGGTCAGAGTCAGCAGCAAATCAGCCGTCTCTCTCTTCAGAACCCAGTTAGACCACCCCAAGAAAATCCACAAACTCCTACTTCTTCGTCGGAATTGGCACCAGTTGATTAGCGTCAGCATCCCACAAAATGAATTGGGAGCAGTGCAGTAAATCGCTAATTTTCAAGGACTTAACCTGGGACAGCAAATGGGCATTGGCGCGATAGCAAGCGGCCAGATTGTAGTTCGGGATTCTCTCCGAGAGGTGGTGGATACTGTGGTAGCTGATGTCCGCCGTAAACCATCGCAGCACCGCAGGCACATCTAGATAGCTACTGCCCTCAACCGCCCCCCTCAGGTAGTCCCAATCTTCAGTTTTGTGGGCATAGGAGCCTTCAAAATTATGCTGAATGAAGAACACGCAGATAAAAATTGCGCCAGCCAGGGCTAGGACAATAGAATATAGTCCCCAAAACAGCCCTGGCCCGATCAGAGCACTAAAAACGAACCAGCCCATCACCACAAGAACATTATTCAGCAGCACATCCCAAAACTCCCCTCGGGTGGGCCAGCGTTTAGAATGATGGGAAGCAATGAGGGTGCCAAATGCCTTAAAACCATCCTGTCTGAGGCGAGTCAGGCCATACACCAAAAACTCATAAATCCCCAGAATCAGCGTCAATCTCGGTTGAATGGCAAGGTAGAAAAATCCCCCCGGCAGGGTCATGATTGGCCGCCGCAGTAAACCGTATAGCTTTTGGTCAGCGGCACTCAATTGGGCAAATTCTTCAGTGGACAGAAAATCGGCAATGCCACGGTATCGCTCCCAATCCCCATTGGTTTTGTGGTGGTAGGCATGATCCCGAGACCAGGCATATTGGGGAATCGCATTAATGACACCCAGGATAAATCCCACCACCCGATTAGCTCGCCGAGAGCGAAATAAGGAATAGTGGCCGCAATCATGCATCAATGAAAAGCAGCGCAGCAGAAACAGCACCATCAGGAGAACAATGGGCGGCAGGAGCCAGGGATAAATGGGGGCAACCTTGACGGCTAAAATCCAGAGGCCGATGTAGGGAAGTACGGTATTGAGGATCTGGTAAGTGGCGCGCAGGTCGCTGCTCTTCATATAGGGCGCGAGCACAAAATCCGACTTCTTGAGGGTGGTGTTCATCATTGGTGGTCAAGGCCCCATGTTTGAGATGATCGTGAAAGCCCACAGCCCCCCGATGATACAGGAGGTTATGGGCTGAATAGGGGAGCCTACTGAAGTGGCCCTCAGATATTTCTAGATCAATGGTTTGACCTAGGAAAAAATTAATGAACTTTCTCCCATGACGTGAATAGATAATAGTTTGAGGGTGACATTTGCTCCATGATCAAGAAGATTTGGGCTCATCCGATTGGGCAAACCCAATCGGATGAGCCCATAGGTTCAATCACTGATCCTATTTATCCTGATCTTCTCTCGGTTCCGGGTCAAGATTAAATTCATCCCAGCGATTGCAAACCTGACGATGGCATTCCGGAGGCGCGATCGCGAGGTTCCGTAACCAATTCACCTCGAAATCACTACCCCCATGCAACGCTAGCAGAATTTCCTGATCAGGGGCATAGGTCTGCATCGCCTCCAGCAAACGATAGGTCCGATCCGTTGGTAAATGATAGGACTGGAGGTGGGATGGAATGGCGATCGCGGCCTTGTACTGGATCTGGAATGGCATCACCGTTTCGCCCCAGTCTTCCATCGTCACATCCCCCCCCGTCATTTCACAGATCAGCATACCTCGACCGTGGCCTAGATAGCCCTGCCATGCCGTATAGCCAAGGGTCAGAAACTGTTCGCAAATGAACCGCAATTGCCACGCTTCCCTGTGGTCGCGCCAAAGATCAGTGGATAGCCGCATGGATTTCCTCCCGCAGCGCTTGGGTCGCCGCCACCATATTTCTGAGGGCAGGCACCACCTCCTCCCATCGGCGAGTTTTCAGGCCACAGTCAGGGTTGATCCAGGTTTGGGCAATTGGAAGATGGCCGGATCCAGTGCGTAATTGTTGCAGAATTTGCTCTGTACTCGGAATCGCTGGGCTATGGACATCATAAACCCCATTGCCGACCTGATAGGGGTATCCCGCATTGGTGATTTCAAAGAGGGTTTCGTTATTGCTTCGACTATTTTCAATGGATAGAACATCCGCGTCGAGGCGTTCAATATGCTCGATGATATCTCCAAATTCCGAGTAGCACATGTGGGTGTGAATTTGTGTCCTGGGCTGAGCCCCGCCGGTGCAAAGCCGAAAGACATCGACTGCCCAACCAAGATACTCATTCCAGCGTTCAGATTTGAGGGGCAGCCCTTCCCGCAGGGCCGGTTCATCCACTTGCACCATCACAGCACCAGCAGCTTCTAAGTCACTAACTTCCTCCCTCAGGGCTAAGGCAATCTGCATCGCCTGGTCACGTCGAGAAATGTCCGTGCGGGTGAAGGACCAGTTAATCATAGTCACCGGGCCAGTGAGCATCCCCTTCACAGGTTTTTGGGTTAGGGATTGCGCAATTTTAAATTCCTGAACCGTCATCGATTGGGGGCGCGAAACATCTCCATAGATGATTGGAGGGCGCACACAGCGACTGCCGTAACTTTGCACCCAGCCGTGGATAGTAAAGGCGAACCCCTCTAGCTGCTGGCCGAAATACTCCACCATGTCGGTGCGCTCAAATTCCCCATGAACCAACACATCCAAGCCAATATCTTCTTGGATTTTGATACATTCAGCAATCTGAAGATTGATTGCATTTTGATAGGCGGCCTGGGAAATTTCGCCTTTCCTATACTGCACTCGCAGGCGACGCACCTCGGGGGTTTGGGGGAAGGAGCCAATCGTGGTGGTGGGCAGGGGGGGAAGCTTGACCTGTTGCGCTGTTCTCCGGTGGTAGGGTAGCGATCGCTGGAAGTCCTGCGCTGTTAATTGCTGAAGCGCATCTCGAACGGCAGGATTAGGGGGAGACAACTGCTCGAATGCTTGCCACTGTTGCTGGAGTCGATTTTTCTGATCTGTGGTTTCCTCGCCCCTCAAGGTTTGCGCCAGAAACACCACCTCTGATAGTTTTTGTTCAGCAAAGCTCAGCACATTGCGCAGGGCTGCGGGTAATTGGGTTTCCAGGGTCGCATCATGGGGTACAAACTGGAGGGAAGAGGATGGCTGTAGCCTCAGGTGAGGGGTAATTTCCTGAAGTTCCTGCAAGGTTTGTAGGGCAATTTCAGGGTGAATCTGCCAGATATTTCGACCGTCAACAATGCCAGCACCCAAGATTTTTCCATCAGGAAAGCCATGGGCTTTGATTAATTTCAGATTCTTGCCTCGGGTCAGATCTAGGCTGATGCCGGCCACCGGGAGTTGCGAAATCCATCCATAGGCGTCCCCTAGGTCATCAAAATAGGTGGCCAACTGCATGGGCAGACCAGCCGTTGCTAGGTGGCAGTAGGTTGTCTCTACCGCCGCCCGCAGGCCGGGATCGCTGGATCGACTGGTGACCAAAATTGGGTCATGAATTTGAACTTCAGCAATCCCTAGGGCTCGCAGTTGATGGAGCAATTCCAGGTAGAGCGGCAGGAGTTTTTCGAGAATCGCCTCGAATTGGCCTGAACACCGACTCAGGCTCAGTAATGTGACTGGACTGAGGATGACGGGGGTGGCGCGATCGGCAATCACGGCCTGGGCTCGCTGGACCGTAGCCAGGAAGTCGGCAAAGTTACCCTGGGGCGCGGTATCCACCTGAATTTCTGGCACTAGATAGTGATAGTTTGTATCGAACCATTTGGTCATTTCCAATGCGGGGATGTTGCCTGTTCCCCGTGCCATGGCAAAGTAGCGTTCAAGCCCCTCAAACTGCTGAAATCGCGGGGGAATTAACCCGAGGCGTGTTGCCCAATCGAGTGTGGTGTCGTAGGGAGATTGATCACCGACTGGGATGTGATCAATCCCCATATCTCGCTGGATCTTCCATCCCTGGGATTCGATGCCATGGAGGGTGGCGAGCATGGTTTCCGCGCTGGATGTACCGTTCCAGAAGGATTCTAAAGCTTTCTTTTGCTCGCGATATTTACCCATGCGGGCATAGCCTAGGGTGACGGTTTGAATGGTCATCGGATTCTCCTAAAAGAAATCAGTGATGGGCATGGAAAAGTGAGACCCTGAAGGGACCACAGATTCAGATCTTGTTTTGACTGGCAAAGGGTGGGGCAGTTCGGAAAATAGGTCTGGCCGAGAATCGGATGACAATTCCAGTGCGCCTGAGGGGCGAAGGGGCAAGGCCGCTGAAGGGTTGAATCTTTTTGGGGCCCTTGCCGCACCGGAAAAGGTCTCGGGATTGCAAGGTTTTACCCTGGAGCGAGGTGCCCCCAAGGTGGTCGGAGCAGCATTAATCCCATGGGGAGAATGGCCCTAGCTCCCTGCGCCGGTCTCCTATTTTTCCGCGAGAATTGGATTGTGATTGCCCTGGGATTGGCCGACAGGCATGAGGCCAATCCATTAGCCCTAGAGACATTCGGAGGATTGGCCTTTATGGGGAGTCAACGCGATGGTCTGCCGGTGGGGGAAATGTCCCCTAGACACTGATCAGTGGACTCAGTAGCCATGGATCAATGGCCCATGAAAACTCCATCGATCCATGGCATAGGGATCGATAGACCCTGGCGATCGCGACGTGACCGCCCGACAACATTCAAATGCCTCCGCTGGGGACACCTTCAATGGCTTGGTATCAACAACAGGGGGCAAGCCACCAACAGCAACCTAGGACAAGGGATCCTAGGAATAGCTAATGGCTCCGGCCAGACCAATGGTGTCCCTGGGGAACGCGAAAGAACGTTGACAATGGGGCTGGGAAACGCGGCGACTCAGTTCCTCGTCGGCCTGCCCCTCACCCTCGTCGGGGACCACACGCCGATGGCCCTCTGTTGGTCGCATCACGCGGCGGCACAAGCCACAGGGCAGCCCTAGGACCGCAGTTGAAACAATGCTGGAACTTCATCTGTACCTCGCAGATGTTGAGAAGTTGTGGATAGTCATCGGCGGGCATCCTGACTAAGGGCTCTGAAGCCTCATCACAGTTGCGGGACAGCGCTGGATTTGCACCAGACTTTCCCCGTTACCTCTAGTGGCTGCTTCCCACTAGAACCGATGTGCAAGAGCATATCATATCCAACTCCTGGGGCCAGCGATCGCTAAAGTTTCACCAAAACTTGCCCCGCTCAGCAACCGCAACACCTCTGCCCTGCAAAAGGGTCGATCGCCCCTATCCCTACCTGGGGGATTGGAGTTTTGGGGAAATTGGGGATTCGGTTAATCGCGGCAGACCTCAGGGAAACTTCCTGACCCAGGTCGCCCATTCATGTTGCCGTATCCATACATCTAGATTCACGATAGATCCCAGTTTCTTCAATCAAATTCAACACGAGTTCCACGGTTATTGCGTCATCAAAGGTGGAATTAAACACCTGTTGGTGATCGCGTTTTTCCCAGGTTGCTTTCCAGACCCGCAGGGCTAGATCAAAGGCAAAGCCAGAAAAATATCGAGCCGCCCGCTCCGTTTCCGTTGCCACATCTTGAATGGCCTGACCGGCGTATTTTTTGTCTTCGTCAATGGGCCAGTTCCCGAAATCATTCACCCATCGAGCGCAATTCACGCGGAGGGCTGGGGGGCTCGTTCGGGTTTGGGTGAGGCCCGTGGGGTGGGTGTTGCTAACCATCGTTTCCTGATAGGTGCAGGCTAGGGAGAGGGGGCGATCGCCATAGGAAAACGTGCCGCAGCCGCTGTCCGGTTCATAGCAAAGCATCAGCACTTGGTCCCCTGAAGCCTGGGGGGTCAGCGGCAGTTGGGTGATCACATGGGTTTGGGGATCCATGGCGGGGCACCTCTGGCGGCGCAGGAACGGTGGACAAGGGGGCGATCGCCCAGGATGCCCCTGCAAACATCCTGGGTGATTGTGGAGAAAAGGGGAGAAGCCCTGGCCTAGAAATCCGCCAAGGTGCCCTGGGCCAGCAGCAGCAGCAGCCCCGCCCCAAAGAAGAGGCGATAGCCCACAAAGACCCAGGTGCTTTGGGTTTTGAGGAATTTGAGGAGCAGGGCAATGGTGGCATAGGAGGAGATCAGGGCGCTCACCAATCCGGCCCCGAGGGCTGCGCCGCTGACGCTGACGTGGTCACCGGCTTGAAAGACGGCGGGCAGTTCCACGAGGCCCGCAAGGGTGATGGCGGGGATGCCTAGCAGGAAGGAGAACCGGGCGGCACTGGCGCGATCAATGCCCAGCAGCAGCCCCGCCGTGAGGGTGGAGCCCGATCGCGAAACCCCCGGCACCAGGGCCAGCATTTGCGCGAGGCCAATCCAGAGGCCATCGGCAAGGGTCAGGTCCGCTTCGTGGCGATCGCGCCGCCCCACGATTTCCGCCGCGCCCAGCAGCAGTGCCATGCCGATGGAGGCCGCCGCGATCGCCGCCAAACTCCGCAGGGGGGACTGGTCAAAATCCGCCACCAGCGCCTTGATCAACAGGCCACCCACGACGATCGGCACGGTCCCGGCCAGAATACCCAGGGAGATTTGCAAATCGCGATCGCGCCACCGACGCCCCGCGATCGCCGCGATCGAGCCGCGCCCCAGCAGCAGCAAATCCTCCCGGAAATAGCCCAGGACCGCCACAATACTGCCCAACTGGATCGCCGCCGTAAAGGACGACCCCGGATCCCCCCAGCCCAACAGGACCGGCACCACCTTGAGATGGGCCGTGCTGCTGATGGGCAAAAATTCCGTCAGGCCCTGCACCAGCCCCAGGACCACCGCCCGCCACGGGGTGACCAGGGTTTCCGCCGCCCCCGCCGCGCCGACCTCCGGAACCGCGATCGCGGCGTCCATCGCCCCCCAGGCCAGCGCCCCCGCCACAACCCCCAGCGCCCCCAGCCACGGCAGCCATCCCCAGCCCAAGGGACGCATCCCACGCGATCGCCCCAGACGCCAACCCTGCCAACCCTTCGCCATTGCCCTCTCCTCCGTCACATCAATCCAATCAGTTACATCTGCCCTGCCATGGTCCATGGGCGGAAAGCCTTTGGCGGCCCCCCCCTAGCCCTAGTCCATGGTTACCGCGCGATCGCCCCCCAGCCCCCCGATCCCCCAGGGTTCCCAGCACATCCCTACGTCCAACGCCGATCGCCCCCCGTCACCCGGACTTAAGATTAGGACAACCGCGCCTAGCCCCCTTAAGGTTTTTTGCAGGATTTTTTCGCGGATTCTCAGCCTATCGAATCCCTTTCCTCAGATTAGGCGTGTTATGTTAAGAAAACTAAAGTCTTCCATTAATCACGCTAAAGGGCCTTTGTTTTGGCTGCCTACCGCTCCCCCTCAGGCACGTCCCCAACTCCCCTGACCTCGCCCCGTTCCGGGTGGCGCGATCAGCGTGTCTCCCTCCCTACGGCCTCGGACCTTGCACCGGGTTGGGTGCAGCGATCGCCCCCGGATGCCCCGGCCCTGGAGGTGACCTCCCTGGGGACCACAACCCCTGATTTTTCTCCATCCGATGCCCCCCGGGGGGATCACGGCGATCGCCCCCACTGGTCATTCTTTTGGGTGGCAGCCTTCCTAGTTTGCGGCCCGGTTTTTATTGAAGCGCCCCTGGTGCGGGCCTATCCCACCATCGCCGTGGCGGCAACGGGACTCTGGGCCGCGATCGCCTGGGGCCTCAGTCGCCGCGATCGCACCCGTCCGTGGGGGGATCTCCTATTCGGCTTCTGCTGGAGTTGGCTCGCCGGGGCCATCTACTGGGGCTGGTTTCGCCAGGAGCCCGCCCTGCATTTGCCCATTGAGGCGATCGGTTTGCCCATCGCCCTGGGATCCCTAGCCCTCGGGAAAGGCCGCATCGGCGCAGGGTTTTACCTGGGCTCCCTCCTGGGCACCGCCATCACCGATGCCTACTGCTACGCGGTGGATCTGCTGCCCGACTGGCGCGCCGCCATGGCCGCCGACCCCAGCGCGATCGCGCCGATCCTCCATGGGGCGATCGCCAAAATGAACGCCACCCCCGGCATCCTCTGGGCCATTCTCCTGGCCAGCAGCCTCGCCGCGATCGGTCTGATGGCCCTGGGCGATCGCAGCCCCATGCACCGCGCCTTCGCCGGAGCCGTCCTCAATACCCTCCTCGTCGATGGGCTCTTTTGGCTCGCCGCCGCGATCGCCTAGGCCCCTCATCTACCCCGCCGCAGAATTGTTCCGGGGTGTCGTACCCCCCAGTGGGAGACTAGAATGGCCGCAAGCTCGACCCATCCGGCCTAAGCAACCCCCGTGGTAACCCTACAACCCTGTCCTCACCTGGTCTTACATACCAACTCAGGGAACCGCTACCTGCCCCTCGTGATGGGAACTTGCTGGACCGTAGGCCGCAGCCCAGACTGTGACTTCGTTCTCACCGATCCCTGGATCTCACGCAACCACGCCATGCTCCAGCAGATGGAGGACGGCGGTTTTTTCCTGATCGATCTCGGTAGCCGCAATGGCTCCTTCGTCAACGGTCGCCGCGTCAGCATCCCCGTCACCCTCAAGAGCGGCGATAGCCTCACCTTTGGCCAGACGGAACTGGATTTCTATTCCCCCAGCGCCAACACCGGGGACAGCGCCCCCACCCCCGCCGCCGCTTCGGTCACCGTCACGCTCCATGTGCGCCGCCTCATTTCGGTGCTGGTGACGGATATCCGCGACTTCACGGGCCTGACGCGCCAAACGGATGAGCAGGTGCTGTCGGAAACCATTGGCACCTGGTTCCGGCGGGTGGGCATGATTCTGCGCCAGCACGGTAGCTGGGTGGATAAGTATATCGGTGATGCGGTGATGGCCGTGTGGATCCATGGGGAGCAGGAGGTGAGTCCGGAGGAGATGGCCCATATTTTCCAGGCGATCCATGAGCTTCAGGCCATGACCCAGGAGCTCTATCGCCAATATCCGCTGCCGTTCCCTTTGCGGATTGGGACGGGGGTGAATACGGGCTATGCCATGGTGGGCAATACGGGCAGTAGCGATCGCCCGGACTATACGGCGTTGGGGGATACGGTCAATGCGGCCTTTCGGCTGGAGTCCGCCACGAAGGAGTTGGGCTGCGATGTGGCGATCGGCCAGACCACCTATCAATATCTCTGTGCCCTCAAGCCTGCGGCCCAGGGCATTTTTGAGGAATCGTTGGTGCATCTGAAGGGCTATGAGGGCAAGACCTTAACCTATGCCAGCACCTATGGGGCCTTGGCGGGGTTTATTGCGGCCCAAGATGCTGAATCCTGAGGGGCGATCGCCGATTGCCGTCGAATTTCCTATCCCTAGGCCAGGGATTGACCCCTTGGGAAGGCCGCGATCGCACCGTCCCTGGAATAATAGGGGGTAGAATGCTGTGTGTTTGCTGGAGGAATCAGTCACTATGAAATGGTTTGCGCGCCTTCTGGCGGTGGTTGGGCTGTGCGTGGCCGGCTGGACGGGCTTTGGATTGGCCCCCTTGACAGCCGCCGCCAATGATTTTTCGTTGGGTGTGCCCGGTGCTTCGATGACGATCGCGGCGCAGCTCAATAGCGCCGATGCGAAGCTGACGACCGAATACGGTAAGAAAATCGATCTCAACAACACGAATATCAGTTCTTATAAGGAATACAAAGGTCTATATCCCACTTTGGCCCAAAAACTCATCGCCAATGCGCCCTACGGGTCCGTTGATGAGATTCTGTCGTTGCCCGGTCTGAGCGAGACCCAAAAGGCCCGCCTCAAGGACTACATCGACCAAGGGATTTTTACGGTGACGGAGGTGGATCCGGTCTTTATTGATGGGGACGATCGCATCAATGACGGTTCCTATAAGTAGGTGAGGGCGGCGCTGGGGGGCGCGATCGCGCGATCGCCCCGCTGGTCCGGCCCATGATCGGGCACCGCATGAGGTTACGCTTCGGGGTGCGTCCCCCCCAGGCTTTCCCCTTAGCCGCAGGCCCCTATCCAATCCCCTGATTCCCACGCGGTTTGCCAAACTCGCCGGGAATTGGGGGATTGGCGCTATGGTGCATAGAACGCATAAATGGGAGGGTTTGGGCGATGGAGAAGGCGGCACCGCAGGGCGCAATCCCGACGGAGTTTGATGTGCTGGTGGTGGGCTGTGGTGCGGCGGGGCTCTATTCGGCCCTGTGTTTGCCCGAGGAGCTGCGGGTGGGGCTGCTGACGAAGGAAACCCTGTCGCGATCGGCGAGTGATTGGGCCCAGGGGGGCATGGCGGCGACGGTGGCTCCGGATGATTCGACGGGGTTGCACTATGTCGATACCCTGCGGGCGGGGGCGGGCCTGTGCGATGGGGCGGCGGTGAAGTTTTTGGTGGAGGAGGCTCCGGCCTGTGTGGCGTCCCTGGTGGAGCTGGGGGTGGGGTTCGATCGCCACGGGGCAGATCTGGCGGTGACCCTAGAGGCGGCCCATTCCCGGCGGCGGGTGCTCCATGCGGCGGATGCGACGGGGCGGGCGGTGGTGAGTGCCCTGGTGAATCGGGTGCTGGAGCGGCCCAATATTACGGTGTTGCAGCAGGCGCTGGTGCTGGATCTGTGGCGATCGCGATCGGGGGCCTGTGGGGGGGCGTGCTGTTTGGTGGGCGATCGCCTGGTGTGGCTGCGGGCGGGGGCAACGATTTTGGCGACGGGGGGCGGCGGCCAGGTCTTTTCCCAGACCACCAATCCCCAGGTGAGTACGGGGGACGGGGTGGCGATCGCCTTTCGGGCGGGGGCGCGGCTGCGGGATTTGGAGTTTGTGCAGTTTCACCCGACGGCCCTGACGGTGCCGGGGGCTCCGCGCTTTTTGATCAGTGAGGCGGTGCGGGGGGAGGGGGCGCGGCTGATTGACGGGGCGGGGCGGCGCTTTGCCCTGGACTACCACCCGGCGGGGGAGTTGGCCCCACGGGACGCGGTGAGTCGGGCGATTTTTGACCATTTGGAGGCCCAGGCGGCGGTGGATCCCCATGCTCCGCGCCAGGTGTGGCTAGATCTGCGGGAGATTGAGCCGGAGCGCATTTGGCGGCGGTTTCCGAACATTGTGCAAACCTGTCGCCATTGGGGGGTCGATCCGCTGACGGAGCCGATTCCGGTGTCGCCAGCGGCCCACTATTGGATGGGGGGGGTGCAGACGGATTTGGGCAATGAAACGTCGGTGCCGGGGCTCTATGGGGTGGGGGAGACGGCGAGTACGGGGGTCCATGGGGCGAACCGGCTGGCGAGCAATTCCCTGCTGGAGTGCATTGTGTTTGGGCGGCAGTTTCGGCGGTTGCGCCTGCCGGAGGGGTGGGGAACCGGTCGGGATGTGGATAAGGGAACCGGGGTGGGCCGTTGGGGGATGCCGACGGATGGGGGCAAGTCCCGGGCGATCGCGGAGGAGATCCGTCAGGCGCTGCCGCCGCTGGTGTGGCACGGGGCGGGGATTTGTCGGGATGGGCCGGAGCTCGATCGCGCGATCGCCCAGGTGGAGGGGTGGCGATCGCTCTATGAAAATTTGCCCCTGAGCCGTGCGGTGGCGGCCCTGGAACCGGGGACGAACCATGGGGATTTGACGGCGATCGAGGTGGCGACCCTGCGGCAATGGTCGGAAACGCGCAATTTATTGGATGTGGCCCATTTGATCCTGCGCAGCGCCCGCTATCGCACCGAGAGCCGGGGGGGCCATTTCCGGCGCGATTTTCCGACCACGGATCCGGCCTGGACGGTGCATACTCTGGTGCAGGGCGATCGCTGGTGGACCGATGGGGCGGGCATTGCGCCGGTTGAGTCGGAAGTACCGGAAACACCGTCGGTGAAGGGGTAGGCGATCGCGAGGGAGTCTAGGGCAGGGCGATGCTTTGGCCGTCGCGGCTGAAGAGGGCAATGTCCCACTGGCCGTTGCGGTTGATTTCAAAGGCGATGCGGCGACCGTCGGCGCTGATGGTGGGGTTGCGGACATCGGTGCCCAGGTTCGGCGCGATCGGGCGAATTTGGCGGGTTTCGCGGTTATACAGCAAAATTTCCGTGCGGCCCTGGCGGCGGTTCGCGAGAACAATCCAGTTGCCATCCTCGGACACGGCGGGCCGCTCCGCGATCGCGTCGAGGGCATTCAAACCGGGCAGGTCGATCATTCGCCGCGATCGCACATCATATAGATACACATCCTGGCTGCCCCGGCGATCGGACACGAACACCACATAGGGGCCAGCCATGCGGGGCTCCGTTTCCGCCGATGCGCTGTTGAGGGCCGTCGGATTCAAGCCCGCCGGATCCATGGGCAACTGCAACAGCCGACCGGGCGCACATCCCCCCAGGGCGATTGCCCCCAGCCCCAGCCACACCCCACGGCCCAGGGCAACACGTTTCAGCAATCTAGGGAAGTTGCTGCTTAAGTTGATAAAGACTTTCCGCATTCAGGGACACCTTCACGGTTAGCTCCTGCACGGGATCCGTCAGGGTCACCACACAGGCCCCCTGGGCGATCGCCACCGCCGTGTCTGGATTATTCAACTCCAGGGTTTGGTAGATGGCCTCGGGCCGCCCCACCCGGATCACCAAATCTGGCTGGGATTGGGGCGAAATGTAGAGATATTGATGGATTCGGTCAAAGACCAGGCGCTGGGGCGTGGTGCTGCGCTCCGGCTCCGCCCCATCCTTATACCAATAGAGCGAAATTCCGCGCACCGTCGGGCGATCAACCAAAAATTCCTCATCGAACCGCTCCACCTCCCAGTCCAACTGCCGGGGGTCCGCCGTCCGATCCGCCAGCCGCTGCCGCCAGGTGATCCGCTGCCCCGCCAAGCCCCCCCACCACTGGGCGATCGTGTCAAAATGCTGAGGGTTCTCCGGGCTGCTGCTCCCGTAAATCCAAACGACGTTGAGGGGCTGCATGGTTGATCCGTGGCTCACTGGGGCCAAAGGGTGGCGATCACGATGAATCTGCCGTTAGTTTACCATCCTGATTATGTGGCCCCGATTCCCGAGGACCACCGCTTCCCCATGGAGAAATTCAGCCTGCTCTATGGCCTGCTGCTAGAAAACGGCACCGCCCACCCCGATCGCATCCACCGGCCCGAGCTCCCCCCCCGAAGCTGGATTGAACTGGTCCACGATCGCACCTACATCGACCAATACTGCACCGGCACCCTCGATGCAAAAGCCCAGCGGCGCATCGGCCTGCCCTGGAACCCTGCCGTGGTGCGCCGCACCCAGTTGGCCGTCGGGGGCACGGTCCTCACCGCCCGCCTGGCCCTCCAGCACGGCCTCGCCTGCAACCTCGCGGGGGGCACCCACCATGCCTTCCCGGACTATGGTTCCGGCTTTTGCATTTTTAATGACCTCGCGATCGCGGCCAAAGTCCTCCTCGAAGAGGGCCAAATCCAAAAGGTCTTGATCATTGATCTGGACGTCCATCAGGGGGACGGCACCGCCTGGATCTTCCGCAACGATCCACGGGTTTTTACCTTTTCCATGCACTGCGAAGACAACTTCCCCCTGCGGAAACAGGCCAGCGACCTGGATGTGCCCCTGCCCGTGGGCCTAGAGGACGACGCCTATCTGCAATGCCTGGACCGCCACCTGGACGACCTGCTCAGCCAGGTCAAGCCCGATCTGGTGCTCTACGATGCGGGCGTGGATGTCCACGGGGGCGATCGCCTCGGCAAACTGGCCCTGACGGATACGGGCCTCTTTCGGCGGGAGATGCAAGTCCTCACCACCTGCATCGGCGCAGGGTATCCCGTCGCCTGCGTCATCGGCGGGGGCTACTGCCCGGATTTGCCCACCCTCGCCCAGCGCCACGCCCTCGTCCATCGGGCCGCCGCCCAGGTCTGGCATTGGGCCAAGCTTTGAGCGATCGCACCTAGAAAGATTTCTAGCAAGAGTTCAGGCCCGCCCCACCCCCCGCCAAGCCCAGCCCCAAAGCACCGACCAATCGCCGCTAAGCTTAAGGCAGATCGGGCCTCCCGCCGGTCATCTCCCCCCCGAACCACTGCCCCGCCCGTTGGGGCCTTTATTTGACACCATGCTGCTATCGAAAGGGTTTGAAGTCGAAATCTATACGGGGACGCCGGACGGCCAAATCGTTGGCCTTTCCGATCGCATCGCCGCGAACCTGGCCGGGTTTGTGCGGGAGCCCGATAGCCGCAATGTGGAATACACCACCGCACCGATCTGTGGCTATGATCGCCTCCTGTGCGAACTGATCGTGCCGCGCCAACGGTTGCGCCGCTACCTCAGCCGCCTGGGCCGCTACACCCTCATCCCCGGCAGCACCCTCTCGTTGGGCCAGAGCGATCGCTTCTTCCGCTCCGATCCGGGCAATCCCTACCACGACTACATCGAACAGACCTACGGCACCCGCGTCGTCACCGCCAGCGTCCATATCAACGTGGGCATTGACGATCCGGAACTGCTGATGCGCGCCTGCCGCCTGGTGCGGGTCGAAGCGCCGCTGCTGCTGGCCCTGAGCGCCTCGTCGCCGTTCCTCGATGGCCGCGCCACGGGCCACCATTCCACCCGCTGGAGCCTGTTTCCCCAAACCCCGACGGATGTGCCCCTCTTTGAAAGCCACGACCATTTCATCACCTGGACCGAGGCCCAGCTAGCGGCGGGGACGATGCAAAGCGTTCGCCACCTCTGGAGTTCCGTGCGGCCCAATGGCGATCGCCGCCCCTACAACCTCAACCGGGTGGAATTGCGCATTTGCGACCTGGTGACGGATCCCATTGACCTCCTCGCGATCGCGGCCTTCCTCGAAGCGCGCCTGTGGCAACTGATCGCCAACCCCGACCTAGACCCCCTCATCGCCAGCGATCTGCCCAGCTCCAGCCGCGCCGCCGACCTACAAGCCCTCACCCAATCCAACGAAATGGCCGCCGCCCACCACAGCCTCGATGCCCAACTGCGGCACTGGCGCGATGGCCGTTCCCTCACGGCCCGGGACTGGATCGGCCAACTCTATGAAGAACTGTTGCCCGTGGCCCACAGCAAAGGGTTTGGCTGCTTCCTGCTGCCCATCGCCGGCATTTTGAAAAACGGCAACCTCGCCCAGCAGTGGCTCCGGGAACACGAGCGGGGGGCCTCCTGCGAAGCGATCATGGTGGACGCCATCAAGGCCCTCGCCCGCCGGGAACGGGAATTGGCACTCCAGATCTGCCAGTCCCTCGTGTCCTAGGCGGCGGCTTCGGCCTCCGGATTTCCTGCGATTCCCCGCGCCCCCTGGGCCAGTTTCCCCCAGCCCTTGGCCCCCAGGGGAGCTTAGGAACCTTGCTCGCCCACTGCCAATCCAAAGCCAATCCAAAGCCAAGCCAAAGCCAATCCAAAGGCGACAAACCTATCCGCTTGGAAATGCCCCCTAAAACGCGCCCTGGGGTTTTTCCGGAATTATTAAAAATAACTATACTGTGCCTGTTTTAGTTGACAGTCGTGCAACTGGTCCCATTCCCCGTTGATCCACCCCCCATCGTGACCCTAAATCCTGCCCCTTTGGCCCTCCGCGTGGCCCTGATTCACCCGCAAATTCCCCCCAATACGGGCAATGTGGCCCGCACCTGCGCCGCCACGGCCACGGAGCTGCACCTGGTGGGGCCGCTGGGGTTTGAACTCTCCGATCGCTACCTCAAGCGGGCGGGGCTGGACTATTGGCCCTTCGTGAAACTCCACTACCACGAGTCCCTAGAGGCATTCTGGGCGGTGCGCGATCGCGTCGGCGGCCGTCAAATTGGCTTCTCCGTGCGGGGCACAAGTCCCTACCATCGCATCGCCTACCGCCCCGATGATTGGCTGCTCTTCGGCAGTGAAACCCAGGGCCTGCCAGCGGAAGCCCTCGACGCCTGCGACCTCATCGCCTCCATCCCCATGGCCGAGGGGGGCGTGCGCAGTTTAAACCTATCCGTCAGCGCCGCGATCGGCCTGTTCGAGGCACGCCGCCAACTGGGAGCCCTCGACGGGGATGGGCACGAAGGGGAGGCTGAAGTTCCCGCCCCATAACCCCCGCAAGCCCCTGGATTGGGTGAAGCATAAGATAAGAAATTTCTATTTCTGATCCTTTGGAAAATCCGGGAAAACGGCGGGGTTGGGCGGGGCGATCGCGGGGTTTCTAGTCCCATCTGCCGAGGCCCAAGATGAACAACTTTTGGCCCAGAGAAACCCACCGGAGCCCGAAAATTTTCCAAAGGAAACCTATGACCTTAAAAGCCCCACAACCCTTGCACAGCAACGATCTTGCCAAAGCAAAAAATTGAATTGGCCCCCGATGAATCTCGCGATCGCTAACACCGAGAAGCCCCCCCCAACGCGATCGCGATCCGGGCCAGCAAGATCATCATCAGCGATCTCTTCAGGGGCCAAAATGACTGTATAGCAAGCGTTTGATGCCCGTCACTTGCCTAAACTTGGAAAAGCAGGGTAACCTTGCGTAAGTTTTCTGCCCCCTAACGGCGATCGCTCGCCACCCTATCGGGACCAGCCCGCTTGTCACCAAGCCCAATGGCCCATAATGCTTAGGGGAACAGAATTCATCACCCAGTGAAGTGGCCAAGGCCGTCCAACTCGTCGCCTGACACCAATCACTCCCGACCGTGCGAAGCCTCAACCGCGCTCCCCAAGAGCCGTCCCTTGAGGTCATTCGGGGGCTTCACTCCCTCCTCTCAACCCAAAATCGTGCGATGACAGAAGAGTATCAACTGCCTCCCACGGACTCTAGCCGTAAGGCGCGCCTCTCGGCCGCAACCCTCGGACTAGCGCTTTCGATGGGCGCAACGAGTCTGTTGTTGCCTCGGCAAGGGGACGAAGTTCGGGCAGCCGAACCCCCATCGTCCGCATCAACGTCTCTTCCAACGGCGGGTTCAACCCGGCTCCACGTGGTTCAAGCGGGAGAAACCCTCGCCCAAGTGGCGCGCCAGCATCACCTCACGCTCGCGGCCCTAGCACGGGCAAACAATCTAGTCGAAGGCGCAACGCTTCAATCGGGTCAAGTGCTGCGCCTTCCCGAGTTTTCAGACAGTTCAGTGGCCGTGGTGCCCCCGGTGGCCCCGAGCCCGAGCATGGCCTCCTTGACTCCCCCCACGCTGCCGGAGCCGATGGCGGCGATGGAGATGCCGGAGGAGACCCCTGGGATGGCTCCGGTGGCCGTTGAGGCGGCGGATGAGGCGGTGGCCTCCCTACCGGAGAAGGTCAGCACCCTGCCCGCCCAGGAACGGGTGGCCATGGCGGGCCTCGCGGCGGAGTTGAGGAATTTGGCGGCGGCGGAGCGCCAGACGGTGGCCAGTGCCCTAGAGGCGCGGGCGAGTCTGACGGCGGCCCCGAGACCCATGGCGGTTCGTTCCTCGGACAGGCTGGTGGCGGCTCCGGATGCCATGAAGCAACCGGCGGGGGCGGCGGCGGCGATCGCGGCGGCCCAGGCTCCGGTGGCAGCGGCGGCGGCGGCGGTGCCGGAGGCGATCGCGGACGAGGAGCAAAGCAATCGGACGGAGGTGGCTCGGGTGCCGTCGGTGGCCCCCGCAACGGCTCCGGTGGCGGCAGCAACGCCATTGCGCGCCCAGTTGCCGTCCTTGACCTCGACCCTGGGGCAGGTGGCGGCCGGGGGTGATCGCGCCTGGCGTGAAACCCTCCTGCGGATCCAGAACGGCGAAACGGATTTGGCGGAAGGCCCCCAGGTGGTGCGCGAGAGCGATCGCCACGTGGTCCGTCCGGGGGAAACCCTGAGCGCCATTGCGGAACAGTACGGGATATCCGCCCAGGTGTTGGCCCAGGCCAATGGGGTTAATAATCCGCGCACCCTGGCCATTGGCCGTGAGTTGCAGATTCCGGTGACCGTCACGGCGGATTCCGTGGACTCCGTTAGGGCGATCGCCCTGACCGATGGGGCAGCGGCGGTGGTGGCGACGGCCGCTCCGGCACCGACGGCTAGTACCGCAACGGCGGCAGCCACCCCTGACGCATCGATTTCTGCCACGGCGGGCGCGGCGATCGCCTCCTCCCGGAGTGCGGGGGCGGGGCAGGCGGCGGCGGTGGTGCGGCCCCAGGCGGCGGCGGCGTCCCTGAGCACCAATCCCTACCTGGCGAGCCTGAAGGCGGAGGTGAACTCCCTGCGCGATCGCTACCAGGGCATGGCATCCGCACAGCCGACGGCCCAACCCATGGCCGCATCGACCCCCCGGATTCCCCAGGCTACGGAACCGGCTCCGGTGGCTCCCTCGGCGGCGGTGGCGGCCCCTGTGACCAACCTACGCGGTGAGGCGGCGGCCATTACCCAGGAGCCCCCCAGCCCGTCCTACAGCGCCACTCCCCTCCAGGGGGCTCCCCTCGGGGAGTCGAGCGGCTCCACCCAGTTGGCCCTGGCATCGCCTTCCCTGTCGGATCCCCAGGATCCTCGGGTGCAACCCCTCCTCGGGCGCGTGGTCAGTCCGGGTCTGCCGGGGCTGTCCGGTGCGGAAGCCTACATTCCAGGGGCTTCGCGGTTCAGCGGTGAATATGCTTGGCCGGCCCGGGGGGTCTTGACCTCCGGCTACGGCTGGCGCTGGGGGCGGATGCACCGGGGCATTGACATTGCCGCGCCGACGGGAACGCCCATCATGGCGGCGGCGGATGGGGTGGTCGAGTTTGCCGGTTGGAATAGCGGCGGCTTCGGCAACCTGGTGGATGTGCGCCATCCGGATGGCAGTCTGACGCGCTATGCCCACAACAGCCGCATCATGGTCCGCCGGGGCCAGTCGGTGCAGCAGGGGCAGTTGATTGCGGAGATGGGCAGCACGGGCCGCAGCACGGGGCCTCACCTGCACTTTGAAATCCACCGCCGGGGCCAAGGGGCGCTCAACCCCATTGGTTTCTTGCCCCAGGGGGGTCTGCGGGCGGCTCGCTAGGGTCTAACCCTGCTGTCCGGTGCCCCAAGGGATTGAAGGATCGGGGGGGTGAGGCGATCGCGGCTAGCCACGGGGTTAGCTTCGATCAACTTTCTTCCCCGATTCCCTTGACAGGCATTTTGGTTGCGCTATAATCAATACCCGCGAAGGGTAAACAACCTGAAAGGGTTTTGTGCCCGAGCATGGCTCAGTAGCTCAGTGGTTAGAGCAGGGGACTCATAAGCCCAAGGTCGCAAGTTCAAATCTCGCCTGAGCCACTTTTTCGAGAGTTTGATTAATTTCGCTAGCCGCTTTCCCAGGTGGGGGGCGGCTGGTTTTTTGGGCGGTGGCCGCGCGGTTGGGGCCATGGGGGCGATCGCGGGGCCAAGTCCTGTTACCATCGAACAACGTTTTAAGGTCTTTTAAGATCAACGGTTTCAGACTCCGATTCACCCGTCGCGCGAGGGCACGTCAGCAGTTAATGGCGGTCATTTGGGAACTCGATTTTTACTCCCGTCCGATCCTGGATGAGAATGGCAAAAAACGCTGGGAAATTTTGATCTGCGAGGGGCAAATGGACCTGGACGGTGCCCCCGAGGCGGGGTTTCGCTATGCGCGCTATTTCGCCAATACGGAGGTCAATTCCCTCGCGGTGCGATCGGCGCTCCAGGAGGCGATGGCCCAGTCGGGACAGGTGCCCCAAAAGGTGCGCTTTTTCCGCCAGTCCATGAAGAATGCCATTACGAAGGGCTGCGAGGATGCGGGGCTGACGGCGATCGCGAGCTACCGTGCCCTGACCTTGGCGGAATGGCTGCGCGATCGCGAGGCGACGGTCTATCCCCAGGAACCGGGCTATCAGGCGGCGGCGGCGGCGGGTTCGGTGTTTTTGCCGCCCCCGGTGGCCCAGCCCCTGCCCGATGCGCTCCTGGGCCAGAAGTGGGCCTTTGTGAACCTGCCCTTGGGGGCCTTTGGGGATTGGCAGGAGTGGGAGATGGATTTCGGCGAGGGGGTGCCCCTGGCGGGGTTGGACCTTGCGCCGGAGACGGCGGTGCCGGGGATTTTGGTGTTTTCCCCGCGCGCGAAGGCGATCGCGGCCTGGATGTCGGGGCTGGAGATGGGGTTTTTGACCATCGAGCAGCAGATCAAACCGTCGAGCCTATCGAGCGATCGCGTGGAATTTCCCGATCAAATCATCCTGGAAACGGGGGTGGGCGATCGCTGGGTCTTTGCTAACCTGCCGGAGGCGTCCCTGAAGGCGGAGGGGGCGCGGTTCATGGCGGCCAAGGATCAGGCCAAGGGGCTCCATTTCATTGCCGTGCAGCAGAAGCCGGAGGAGGAGCGCTTTGCGGGCTTTTGGCTGATGGTGGATCTCAAGGCCCTGCGGGCGGCGAGCGATCGCGCGGAATAGGGCCGCAGAGTTCCCCCAGCAAGGGTCCGTGGCCGCCGCGATCGCTCCTGCCCCAGAGACGCTAGGGTTCGTCGGGGGCCACGCGCCAAATGCGATCGCTCACCTGGCAAACGTCCGCCATTTCCGCCACATCATGGACCCGGAGAATGTCGGCTCCCCCCGCGATCGCGGCGGCGCAGGTGGCAGCGGTCCCCCAGATGCGCTCCTTCGGGTCCGGTTCCTGGAGAATATCGCCAATGAATCGCTTGCGCGACGGCCCCACCAGCAGGGGATAGCCCAGGGCGCGAACTTCCGGCAGGCGGCGCAGAATCTCTAGGTTTTGCGGCCCCGTTTTCGCAAACCCCAGGCCCGGATCCAGGGCGATCGCACTGGGGGGAATGCCAGCGGCCTCGGCGGCAGCGGCCCGTTCCCGGAGTGCATCGCAGATATCGGTCACCACATCGTCATAGGTGGTGAGGGTTTGCATCGTCTTCGGCGTGCCCCGCAGGTGCATCAAAATCACCGGTGCCCCCAACTGGAGCGCCACGGAAAACATCCGCCCATCGTAGGTGCCGCCGGACACGTCATTGATGATGTCCGCCCCCGCATTGAGGGCTTCGCGGGCCACGGTGGCGTGGGTGGTGTCGATGGAAATGGGGGTCGAGAGGGGACCAAACCCCAGGGTGCCCTGCCGCAGGGCCAAAATCACCGGCACGACCCGCTCCATTTCCTCGTCGGGGGAAATCATGTCGGCGTTGGGGCGGGTGGACTGGCCGCCGATGTCGAGGATGTCGGCTCCGGCTTCGACGAACCGGTGGGCGCGATCGAGGGCGGCCCCGAGGGTGTTGTAGTCGCCGCCGTCGCTGAAGCTGTCGGGGGTGATGTTGAGGATGCCCATGAGGTGGGTGCGGCGGCCCCATTCAAACACGGCATCGCCAAAGGTCCAGGGGGTGAGGCGATCGCCCTGGGGCAGGGGAACAGTCGGAACGGTCACGGTATGGGTCGCCCTATGGAATTGGAATGGACTTGGGAAGGTTGATCGGATACATTCCCCATGGTCTCAAGGGATGGGGACGGCGGGGGGGCGATCGCGATCGCGCGGGGGCAATTATCAGGGTTTGCTCACACGTTTGATCAGGAAAGGGTCAGAGGGTTAGGGCAGGAGGGCGGCGATCGTGTCGAGGAGTTCCTGGCGGATGTGGGGCTTGGTCATGTAGCCCGCCGCCCCGAGGCCCATGACCACCTGGTAGTACTGCTGGCCGCTGCAGGAGGTGAGCATGAGGACGGGGATCGTGGCGATTTTGGGATTTTGGCGGCGGGTGCTGAGGAATTCGAGGCCGTTCATGCGGGGCATTTCTAGATCGCTGACGATGAGCCGCACGTCGGGGGTGTTTTGCAACTGGTCGAGGGCTTCGACGCCGTTGGCGGCCTGCACCACGCGATAGCCTGCCTTTTCGAGGGTGAGGGCGAGGATGTGCCGCTCGGTTTCCGAGTCTTCGACCACCAGCAGACAGGGGGGCCGATCGCGCGGTTCCGGGGCGATCGCGGCGGGGGGCGGGGCGATCGCGGTGGGGCTCTCCTCGGGCAGCGTTTCGGCAGCTTCGGGGGCAATCTCTGGGCTAGGGGCGATCACGGGGGAGTCGGGGGGCGCGATCGCGGCGGGCGGCGCCGTCGGCATCGGCAGGGCCACCTGGGCCACATCGGACGACTCCAGCAGGGCCGTGCCATCGAGCACCAGCACCATGCGCCCATCCCCCAAAATCGTGCAGCCATAAAGGTAAGGCGGAGCCGGGATCAATTCCGAGAGCTGGCGCAGCACCAGTTCCTGTTCCCCCACCACCCCATCGACCTCGATCGCCACCATGCCCCCTTCCCCCTGGAGCAGCAGCAGCGGCGCGAGGCGATTGCTCAGGATCGGCTTCATGGACGGCCCCTCCGGCAGCAGTTTGCCCGGTTGGAGCGATCGATAGTTCACCAAATCGGACAGTTTGCGCACGGGTAGGGTCACCTCGGGCGCGTCCCCCTGCTGCCAGCGCAGCACCCGCTGACCGCCCAGGATTTTGGTCTGCTCCGGCTGGGGAATCAGGATTTGGGAAATGCTGTCGGATAGCAGGGCGTAGATGGCGCGATCGGCATTGCAGATCAGCAGGCGCGCGGTCATCAAACTCAACGGAATCCGCAGAATGAACGCGGTGCCGCGCCCGAGGACCGACTGCACATTCACGGTGCCCTTGAGGGCGCGCATTTGGGATTTGACCACATCGAGGCCCACGCCCCGGCCCGACAGATCAGTCACCTGGGCGGCGGTGGAAAACCCCGGCTCAAAGAGCAGATCGAACAGGTCGTTATCCGTCAGGGTGGCGAGGCGGGCGTCGGCCATTAAATTCCGTTCGCTGGCCTTGGTGCGGATTTTGGCCGGATCAATGCCGCCGCCGTCGTCGCTGACGATGATCAGGACCTGGTTGCCCTGTTGGAGCGCTTGCAATTGGACGATGCCTTCCCGAGGTTTGCCGATCGCCTCCCGGTGGTCTGGATCTTCGATGCCGTGGTCGAAGGCGTTGCGCACCAGGTGGAGGAGCGGATCGTAAAGCTGTTCGATCGCCACCTTGTCGATATTGACGCGATCGCCGACGATGCGCAGTTCAACGGGTTTGCCATAGCGGCTCGAAAGCTGGTGCATCAGGGGCGGGAAGCGGCTGAAGACGGCGGACACCGGCTGCATCCGCGCTTCCATGAGGCTGTCGCGGGCGCTGCCCAACAGTCGCCGCTGGTTGTCGGCCACCTGGCGGGTTTGCTGGGTGTAGCGTTCGACCGCTTCGAGGGTCAGTTCAAGCTGTTCCGCTTCCCCCAGGGCTAGCTGCACCAGTTCCGGCAGGGGCCGCTGGGCGTCGCGGGGGCGCACGAGGGGCGATCGCAGGGAACCGTAGGAACTATGGCCTAGGAGGCGATGGCTAGGGCTAGAACCGTTCTGGGCGATCGCGGCGGTTTTGCTGGGGGTGCCGGTGGCGATCGCCTGGCGGTCGAGCTGTTCGAGGCGATCGCGCAGTTGGGCCAGGACGCGCTTGTGCTGACGGAGGCCGCTGCGGAAGTTGCCCAGGGCCTGTTGCAACTGTTCATCCTGGAGGCTTTGGCGGTTTTGGCCGATCAGCAGTTCCCCGACCAGGTGTTGCAGTTCCTGGAGGCGATCGAGTTCGACGCGGATGGAACTGGGGGGCGGCGCGAGGGAGGGGCGGTTGGGGGCAGTTGGGGGCGCTGCGGGGCTGATGACGGTTGTGGCGGTGGGCTGGAGGGGGGCGGCGGGGGCCGGGGCGATCGCGGGGGGCGGCGTCATTCCCCCCAAATCCATCACCTCTTCCCCATCGAAGTGCAGGTCGCTGGTTAAGTCGCTCAGGTCGAGGATGTCGTCATCCCCGTCGCCCCAGTCGTCGTCACTGAAGGTCAATTCCCCGTCCGGCAGGCCGCTGGGGGACGCGATCGCGTTTGAAGCAATACCCGCCAGGGATGCCAGGGTTTCGGAAAGGGTGCCGCCGCACTGGCGATCGCCGTCAAACACCGCCGTCTGGGCCGCTTTCCAGTTCTCAAAGGCCGCCTGCCCCACCGCCAACGGGTCCGCAGTCGGTTGGGCGATCGCGCGGGCCACCGCCTGGGAAATTTCGCCAAAGCCCGTCAGGCCCAAGGATTCCGCCAACCCCACAAAAATTTCCGATTGGGTGGCCAGGTCCGCCGCGATCGCGTCCCCATCCCCCGCCTTCAGGAGTGCTTCGAGGTTTTCTAAACGCTCCTGCACGCCGGATTCAAAGATGGATTTGACCAGATCAAACCCCAATTCCGCCGACGTGGGCAGGGCGGTTTCGCGGCCAAAGCAGTCCCCTAATTTCGTCTGGATTTTGGCGAAAATATCCACCGCCGTATCCAGCAGCTCGCGATCGCGATCATGGTTATTTTCCAACTCTGACATCAGGGACGTGCGCAAACATTCATAGAGTTGAAAGAGCAAACTTTCTAACTCAATATCCACCGACGCTTCCGGATCAAAGAGGGTGCGAAACACATCCTCCATGTGGTGGGAAATAATTTTGATATTTTCTAGGCCCACATTGGCGGACGCCCCCTTGAGGGTATGGGTGGCGCGCATGAGGGCATGGATCCGGGCGGGTTCTGGCGCTTCCCGCAGCAGAAATAGCTCGTCTTCGATGGAACGGAGTAGATCCTGGGATTCGGTGACGAAGTAGGCATACGCCTGTTCGCGGATTTCGGCGTCAACAACCATGGCGGTGGCTCGGGACGGAACGCGACGGGGGACTCAAAAGCGGAGAAAAGAGCGGGCGGCGGATCGGGGCGATTGATGTAGGAATACGAACAATCGAAAAAATGCGTGATTAGAAAAAAGAAGTTAGAACGCAGGAAAGGAAATACTTAGACATGGAGGCTTGGGCAAGGAAAGAGAAGGTGAACAGATCGGAGGAGCGATCGCGCGATCGCCCCTCCAATCCTGGGTCATTAATTCACCTTGAACTGGCCGACGCTGGCCTGCAACTCCTCCGCGATCGCCAGCAACTCCTGGAACGACGCCGTGAGCGCAACGGAATCCGCCGACGTGCGGTTCGCCACCTGCGCCACATCGGTCATGGTTTGGGTGACGGACTGGGACTGCTGGGCCTGGGACAGGGCCGCCTCGGCGATGCCTTCCACCAGGTGGCCGATCTGCTCCGTCACCTGCACGATATTGCTCAGGCTTTGGCGGGTGTCGCTCACCAGGTTGGTGCCCTCGGCCACCTGCTGAATCCCGGCCTCCATGGCGGCGGCCACCTCGCTGGTTTCCGTTTGGATTTCCTCCACCAGCGCTTCGATTTCCGTCGTGGCGTCCGCCGACTGGCGCGCGAGCGATCGCACCTCGTCCGCCACCACCGTGAAGCCTCGACCATATTCCCCGGCGCGGGTGGCTTCAATGGCGGCGTTGAGGGCCAGCAGTTGGGTTTGGGTGGTGAAGTTACCGATTAGGCTCACGATCTTGGAAATCTTTTGGGACGATTCGCTCAGGCTGCGAATTTTGCGCCCCGTTTCCGCCACCGTTTCCCGGATCGCCAGGATCGCGTCCACCGTTTGGTTCATGGCCGCGTCGCCCGATCGCACGGTTTCATTGGCCTGCCGCACGGCGACGTTCACCTGTTCCGCATTTTCGCGCACGGCCTCGGCGGCGCTGACCATGGTTTCGATCTGGCTGACGGCGCGGGTCAGTTCCTGGTATTGGGTTTGGGCCTTGCCGGACAGGTCCGCGATCGAACTGGAGCTCAGTTGTGAGGTGGCCGACACCTTAGCGGCGGTGCGCTGGAGCTGCAACACGATTTGCCGCAGGCTTTGCAGGGTGTTGTTGTAGGCGTCCGCGATCGTGCCCACCTCGTCCTCGGTGATGGGCGCGCGCACGGTCAAATCCCCTTCGAGGGCGGGCCGCACGGCCATCAGCAGATTCAGGGCCTTGCGCTGGAGATCCTCCTTGGCGGCCTTGTCGCGGTTGGCGGCTTCCTCTAGCTGTTGGGATTTCTGGCGCAATTCCTCCAGGGTTTCCGCCTGCTGGAGGGCGATGCCGAGCTGGGCACCCACCTGCACAACAAAGTTGATTTCCGAGTCTTCCCAATGGCGGGGCTGGCTATTTTGATACACCGCCAACAGGCCCCAGAGGCGATCGCCCTTGAAGATCGGCGCGATCGTATAGGCTTTGGCCTGGAACCGCTCCAGAACACTCAAATAGCAGGGGGTGAAATTGGCCTGGTAAATGTCATTGACCGAGAAACTCTTGCCCTCGCGGTAGCGGCCCCCTTGCGCTTTCATGAGGTAGGTATCGTCCACCTGGCTTTGGCCGCTGCCCCGGAGTTGGGCCATGCGATCGCAGTTACTGATATTGTCCCGAAGCCGCTGGTTCATCTCCTGTTCTTCGAGGAGTTTGGTCCAGCCGGTGCCGACGGATTCGGCGATAAATTCACCGCTCCAATCTTGATTGAATCGATAAATTCCGACGCGATCGACCTCCAGCAATTGCCGCAGTTCCGTGGTGGTGGTGCGGAAAATGGTGGCGATATCTAGGGAGGCGCGGATTTTGTCGATGGTGGCCGCGATCGCCTTGTCCTGTTCCGCCGCCTTTTGCAGCCGCGACGCCTGAGATTGCAACTGTTGAACAAATTCCGCCTGCTCTAGGGCCACCCCCAATTGGGTGCCGAGGCGCGTGACGATTTGCCCATCGAGCTCTTCCCACTCCCGAGGGCGATCGTTTTGATAGACCGCCAACAGCCCCCACAGGTCAGACCCTTTGAAGATGGGCGCAACGATATAGGCTTTCGCCTGGAAACTTTCCACCAGTTCAATGAAGCAGGCGGACAGGCCCCCTTTGTAGATGTCATTGACGATCGCGGTTTTGCCCTGGCGCTGATCGCCGCCGCTGTTCTTTTGGATGTAGGAATCCTGCACAAAGCCGGTATCGGTGCCCACGAGCTTTTGCCACGCGGGGCCGACGGATTCCGCCAAAAATTCGCCGCTCCAGTCCGGGTGATACCGGAAAATGGCCGCGCGATCGACCCGCATCAGTTTCCGCAATTCCCGGGTGGTGGTTTCAAAGATCGTCGTCAAATCCAGGGTTTGGCGGATTTGGTTGACGATCGTGGTGATGGCCCGCTCCTGTTGGCTGGCCTTTTCTAGCTGCCGCTTCTGGGTTTCAAGCTGCCGCAGATATTCCGCCTGCTGCACCGCGACGCCCATCTGTAGGCCCATTTGGGTGACCAGTTCCACCTCCTCCTGTTCCCAATAGCGCACGCGATCGTTTTGATAGACCGCCAACAAACCCCAGAGTTTATCGTTCGCAATCACCGGGGCGATGATGTAGGCGCGGCACTCAAATTTTTCCAGGAGTTTCAGGTGGCAGGGGTCATAATCCTGCGTAAAAATATCTTCCACCGCGAGGGTTTCACCCTTGACGTAGCGGCCCCCCTGGGTGCGCTCAAAATAGGTGTCCCGGAAACTTTTATTGAGCAGCGGGGTCCAGGGGCGCTCGACGGATTCCGAGACGAAATCGCCGCTCCAATCGTCGTTGAATTTATAGACCGCCGCGCGATCGACCGTCAGCAGAATCCGCAACTCGTCGTTGGTGGTCTGCATGATCGTGTTCAGGTCCAGGAATTGGTGGACCTTATCGACGATGGTGGCGAGGGATTTTTGGCGGGCCACCTGCTGTTGCAGTTTTTCGATGGAGCCCACCTGCTGGATGGATTGGCCCAGTTGGTCGGCCACCTGGGCGGCGAGGGAGATTTCCGGGTCGCTCCAGGCGCGCGGTTCGGTGTTTTGGTAGGCGGCCAGCAGACCCCAGAGGTTGTTCTGGACGTAGAGGGGGATGACCAGGTAGGCGCGGCAGTCGTAGGCTTCCATGGACTGGACGAAGCAGTTGCCCAGGCGGCTCTGGTAGATGTCGTCGGCGACGTAGGGATCGCGGCGGCCGTTGAGGGTGCCTTTGATGGCGTCGAAGTAGGTGTCGCGGCTGGTGGTGCCCAACAGGGGTTTCCAGCGGCCGGGGCCGGTGGCTTCGGCGATGAATTCGCCGCTCCAGTCGTTGTTGAAGCGATAGACGGTGACGCGATCGCTGTTGAGGACTTGGCGCAGTTCGGCGCAGGCGCGATCGACGAGGGTGGCGACGCGATCGGCGTGGCGGAGGCTGTCGGTGATGCGCTCTAGGGTGCGATCGCCGCTGGAGTGGGTGCTGCCGGTGCCGTGGGTGGCGATCGCCAGGGCCAGTTCTGTGGCAGCGCGATCAAGCAGGGCGCGATCGCCCGAGGTCCACTGGCGCGGGGCGGTGCATTGCTGGGCGACCAATAACCCCCAAAGCTGCGGACCCGCCAGGATGGGCATGGCCACAAAGGCTTGGATTTGGTAGCGATCGAGCAATTGCCGCTGGTAGTTGCTGGCGTCGGCGGGGGTGGTGAGGATGAAGCTGGGGCGATCAAGATAATCCTCCGCGCGATCGCCCCCAAACACCGCCAGGGGAACGCCCATCCCCCTCGTGGGTCGCCAGCCGTAGGTGGTGGCTTCGGCGTCGATGGTGCCCTGGCGATCGCCGTCGAGCCGCACAATGGCCACGCGATCGCACTGCAACACCTGCTGCACCTCCTGAACCCCCGCCTCCAGGGCCGCCTCCAGATTCATGGCGCGGCGGATATGCTGGGCAACGGCCAAACCGCGATCGCCCCCGCCCCAGTCCTCACCCCCCTGGCTCAGGATCAAATCCCCATGGCCCACCGTGGCAGCAAACTGCTCAATTTCCTCCATCTTCTCCAGCAGGAAGCGATCGGGCCGCCCCGACCGTTCCAGTTCCGCCTTGAGGGCTTCGATCGCCGCCTGAAATCGATCTAAATCCGCAGGCATAGCGCGATCGCCGCGATCGGCCCCATTGCCATGGCCATTCCCATTACTGGCATTGGGAGCAGTGGGGGCACCGCCGGAGCCTCGGCCTTCACCGGCACGACTCTCGGCGGAACGGCTCTCGGCGGAACGGCCATCGAGGCGCTGACGGTTGGAGGGCTCGTAGTAGGCAGTCATAGGAATCGTGACCGTAGGGAATTTCAGAACGTGGTGAGGTTACGGGGACTGGGGAAAGGGGCCGCGTCACCCAAGGGCAACGGCACGGCGGGGGCAGCAAAACCCAGCGACCGGCGGCAGGGGCGGCGACAGGGGCAGCAGTCGTTTCTAGGGGTCGGGGGCTGCAAGGGCTGCAAGGGCTGCTACTTCCTAAGGTGCCGATCGCGGCGACCTTGTGGATCACCTGCTGTTGATCCGTAAGAATCCTTAAGGTTTCGTTACCCCCCCATGGGACTAACGCCCTCGATGGCCCTGGAGGATGGGGGACCGGGCGATCGCCTCGGCGCTCAGGACCATGCTGCTAGCTTCCGTGAGATAGCCACTGACAAAGGGCAGCAGGCGATCGGGAAAAAGACCGGCGCTGGGGGACTGTAGGTTCGGTGCCTCGTGCCATTCAATGTCGTCAATTTGGGGAACCACCAGCCCGAGGTGTTGGCGATCGCATTCCAGAACGATCGCGACGGCGGTGCGGACGGTATCGGAGTGTAGATCCGGCGCGATCGGCGGGAAGCCTACGAGATGGTTCAGATCCACCATCCAGAGCATGTCGCCGCGCCAGTTGTAGACGCCCAATACTGATTCTGGCATATGGGGCACGGGGAGGATGTCCGGCCCATGGACCCGCAACACTTCCCGCACGCGATCGACGGGCAGCAGGGCGGAGTCTTCAAAGCCGAGATGGAACCGCAGGAACCGTTGGCCCTGGGCGATCGCGATCGCGGCGCTGGCGGGACGTTCCTCCTGGGGTTCGGGGGCGAGGCTGTTCCCCTGCTCGAACCAAAGATCGAGGGGGTCGCGGGGGGCGGGGGGTTCCGGCGGGGCGATCGCGACGGGGCTTGGGGTTGGGGTTGGCTCTGGCATGGGCGCGGGGGCGGGGGGCGGCGCGATCACTTCCGTCGGAGCCTTTGCCCCATTCGTGGCCGGGGTGAGGCCGGGGAGGTCATCGAGGGCGTCGGCCAGATCACTCAGGTCCAGGAGGGAATCTTCTTCTGGATCCTCGTCGTCTAGATCCGCCAAGGGGTCGGGCGGGGGCGCGATCGCTGCCGGGGTCGGGTCTGCAACGGGCGCGCGATCGGCCTCCGCTGCTGTCTCAACCCCGTTCGTCAAATCTACGGGATCTAGGTCTAGGGCCAGTTCTTGGGTCTCCTCGGGAGCCTCTGGGGCCACGGGGGCCGGTGCCGAATCCGCTGCGGGTTCTGGGGCCGAATCGGCCTCTGGGGCGAGGTCGGGCAAGGTGAGATCGGCCAAATCACTGAGGTCCGGCAAGGGCTCCTCGAAGGGCTCGGCGGCGGGTTCCTCCAGCGGGTCGCCATCAAGATCGAGGGGAGGAAGATCATCGAGGTCAAGGGGTTCGAGGGGCTCTGGAGCCTCGGGGACATCGAGCGCCTCTGGGGTTTCTGGAATCTCGGCGGCGGGCTCCTCTAGCAAGTCACCACCCAGATCGAGGGGGGGAAGATCATCTAAATCAAGGGGTTCGAGGGGCTCTGGATCCTCGGGGACATCGAGCGCCTCTGGAGCTTCTGGAAGGTCTGCAATCGCTGGGGCGGCTGGGGGTTCATCGGGGGCGATCGCGTCCTCAGGGATTTCTTCTACGGCCTCCGGGTCTGCGGGTTCCGGGGGGGGCGGGGGCGGCGCGATGGGAATTTCGACGCCAACGATGCGCCCGATTTCCGCCAGGGCCGTGGGCAGTTGTTGGGGATCGCCCTTGAGGCTTTGGCCCAGCAGTTGCGCGATCGCGGCGAGGGCGACATCAGCGGCGGGTTCGGGCTCGGGTGCGGGCGGATCGGCGGGCAGTTCAACAAAACCGTTGGTGGCGGCGGGTTCGTGGGATGGGGCTTCCGGGGGGGTGAGGTCCGGGAGGTCTGGCAGAAAATCTAGGGATTCCTCGATAGGTTCCTCAGCAGATTCCTCAGCCAATTCATCCACAGCGTCGTCCGTGGGTGCTTCGGTGGGCGCGATCGCGATCGCGGGGGACGGCTCCGGTTCCGGCTCTAGATCTAGCTCTAAATCCAGTTCCGGCTCTAGCTCCGACTCCAGTTCCACATCCAGTTCCGGCTCTGGCTCTGGCTCGATGGCCAGGTCTCCGTCTAGATCGAGGGGCGGCTCCACGGTCGATTCGGGTGCTTCTTCCGCAGTGGTGGATTCCGGTTCTGGCTCCGGCTCAGGCTCGGGTGCTGACGCCGTATCGGTTGCGGGGGGTGGCTCTGGCGGTGCGATCGCGGCGGGGGCAGCGAGTCCGGCCAAGCTGGCGATGGTTTGCAGGGCCGCATTCACGTCAAGGTCCGGGCGGTGGGCGGCGGCGGCGAGGAGTTGACCGATCGCATCCATGGCAGCGCGGGTGCGGTCAAAGGGTTCTGGGGCCGGGGCGCTGACCGGGGGAGGTTCGTCCTGCGGTTGGTCCGGCTCTTGCGGTTCGGGTTCCGGTTCCGGGGCTTCGGGTTCGCCGAGATTTTCCAAGTCCAGCGGTTCGGGCTCCGGCTCCTCGGGTTCATCGACGGTTAGGGGTTCCTCCTCGGCGATCGCCAAATCAACCGGTTCTAGGGCCGGTTCTGCGACTTCAGGTTCACCGAGATCGTCCAAATTCAGCGGTTCGGATTCCGGCTCCTCGGGCTCATCGACGGTTGGGGGTTCCTCCTCGGCGATCGCCAAATCCACCGGCTCTAGCGCCGATTCAGGTTCACCGAAATCTGCCAAATCCAGTGGTTCAGGCTCCGGTTCCTCAGATTCATCGGGGGTTAGGGGTTCCTCCTCAGCGATCGCCAAATCAACCGGTTCTAGCGTCGATTCAGTGACTTCAGGTTCACCGAGATCTGCCAAAGCCAGCAGTTCGGATTCCGGCTCCTCGGGCTCATCGGGGGTTAGGGGTCCCTCCTCGGCGATCGCCAAATCAACCGGTTCCAGAACCGATTCAGCCGTTTCGGGGTCGTTCGGAGTGGCCAATGGCTCCTCAGCCGCCTCGGGTTCCTCCAGGGCGACCGGTTCCGGGGCTGGGGACGCGATCGCGGCGGGCGGAGTCGCCGTAGGCAGCAGGGCCGAAAGCTGACTGATGGCTTGCAAGGTGGCGTTGAGATCGATGTCAGACCGGGTGGTGGCGAGGGTTGTGAGGCGCGTGATCGTGTCGATGAGCTTGTCGCGGGGCGAGGGCTCTGCGATCGCGGCTGGGTCTTCGGTGACTTGGGCGGCTTCGACCTCTACGGATTCTTCAACGGCTTCAACGGCCGGGAGTTCGTCCGCCGGAGTTTCAGCTTCTACGGATTCTTCGGTTTCAAGATTTGGAAGTTCATCCGCGATCGCCTCGACCTCTACAGATTCTTCAACTGCTTCAACGGCTGGGAGTTCGTCCGCCGGGGCTTCAGCTTCTACGGTTGGGAGTTCATCCGCGATCGCCTCGACTTCTACGGGTTCTTCAACTTCCTCGACGGCTGGGAGTTCTTCACCCGCTGGGGCTTCAGTTTCGACGGTTGGGAGTTCATCCGCGATCGCCTCGACCTCTGCGGATTCTTCAACGGCTTCAACGGTTGGGATTTCGTCCGCCGGGGCTTCAGTTTCGACGGTCGGGAATTCGTCCGCGATCACCTCGACTTCCGGATCCTCTAGCGTCGGCCAATCCTCCGGCTCCCCAAGCTCAACGGGATCCAAAGCCAGGTCCGCATCCGGTTCATCCCCCACCCCCATTTCCACTTCGGGCGCAGGCACCGGCGCGATCGCTTCAGACTCCAACGTCGCCGGGGCACCCACCTCGGACGCACCGTGATCCGTAGCCGGTTCCGCCTTAGCTTGGCCCAGGGTGCGCGACAACAGTTGCTCCATCGCCCCCGCCATGGCCTGCACCAGGGTGTTGAGCTGATCCGGCGAGAGACCGGCGACGGGCGGCGCAATCACGCTTTCCCCTTCGTCCGGTTCGGGTTCACTGACCTCTGGCCCGTCCACCGCGATCGCGGGCTCCTCCAAATCCGGGGCCGTTTCCGCAGCGGGTTCCGGCGCGGGGGCTTCAACGGGCTCTAGCTCCAGAGCGCCATCGGCCTCGCCATCGGGGGATTCCTCCGGCGCAGGGGCGGCATCGACGATCGCGTCATGGGCCATGGCCTCATCCAAAAGGGCCGTATCGAACGGGGATGCGGTTTCCTCCGCCAACGAGTCCCCGAGATCCAGCTCGTCACCCAGATCGTCACCCAGATCGTCCGCGATCGCCTCAGAAACCTCCTCAGGCAATTCATCAACAGCTTCTGGCGCGATCGCTTCAGAAACCTCCTCTAGCTCATCAACAGCTTCTGGCGCGATCGCTTCAGAAACCTCCTCTAGCTCATCAACAGCTTCAGACGCGATCGCCTCAGAAACCTCCTCAGGTAGCTCATCAACGGGTTCCGGCGCGATCGCCTCAGAAACCTCCTCTAGCTCATCAACAGTTTCAGGCGCGATCGCCTCCGGTTCCGGCGCAGCAACTTCCGGCGCGGCAACTTCCGACACAGCCCCCATCGACCGGCGCAACAGGGCCAGATCCGCCATGGACGCCACCGCCCGCTCTAGGCTCGATGCCAACCGTTCAATCGACTCCACCGCCCCGCGCAAATCTGGGGTCGGGATTGTCCCCATCTCACCCTGGACTTCGGGGGAGGACACCGCGATCGCATCCTCAGCCACCGGCTCGGGTTCCGGATCCGCCTCCGGTGCGCCCTCCAACTCCAGTTCAGGGACGGATGCCAGATCCAAATCAGCCCCAAGCTCCGAAGCAGCCTCAGGCTCTGGGGCCAATTCCTCCTCTAGTTCAGCCACCGGTTCCGACTCAGGCTCAACTTCAGGTTCCAGTTCCGCTTCAACTTCGGGCTCCAGTTCAGGCTCCACTGCGGATTCCAGTTCAGCTTCGACTTCAACTTCGGATTCCGGCTCAGGCTCAGGCTCTACTGCGGATTCCAGTTCAGCTTCGACTTCAACTTCGGATTCCGGCTCAGGCTCTGGTTCAGACTCAGGCTCAACGGCGGATTCCAGTTCAACTTCAACTTCAGGTTCTGGAATCGATTCAGCCACCGGCTCCAGTTCTGGCGCAGCCTCGGGTTCCGAGTCAGCCACCGGCTCCAGGTCCGGGCCATCCGATTCAATCGGTTCAGCCTCAGCTTCTTCCGGTTCTGGCCCCTCAGACTCCGGCAGGGCAAACGCCGCCGCGATCGCCGCCATCTCCGCATCCATCTCCGGCAACGTCACCGCCACACACCAGGACGGCATCGTCTCCCCCCGCCGCTGCCCCGCAATGCGCGCCGTCCTCAGTTGATCCGTCGGCATCCCCTGATTCGCCAACGCCACCAGAAGCTGCTCCACCGTCCGCGCGATCGCCCGATCCGGCGTCACCCCCTCCGCCGACAGCAACAGGTATAAACACGTCTCCTTCACCGCCGCCCGCACCGACACCGCCGCCCGAGGCGCAAGCCACGCCTGCACCAACGCCGCGATCGCCTGGGGATCCCCCTGTTTCGCCCCCCGCAGCCATTGCCGATGCACCAGCCGATCCTGCTCGCTCCCAGCCATCGCCTTCGCCCTCCTAAACCCCAATAGCCGATTGGTCCCCAGGTTCTGGCTTGGTTAAGGTCCGAACATAGGGATCATCATCAATTCATCAGTCGAATCACTCGGATCGCATTGATCGCGATCAATCGCGTCAGTTGCGGGCCAATGGCCCGATATCCATAAACCTAAGCAACAAAAAACCTAAGCAACAAACCCAATCCGCGAACTTGAACACCAAACCCAAAGAACAAATTCATTCCCCGCCGCGATCGCGCCCCATCCCCAGAGCCCACTCAAAAGCTCACCGGGACACACCTCACGCGATCGCCAACGAATCCGCCGTACCCGGCCCATCTCCCACCGTCGGCAAGCGGCCCGTCGGCGGCTCCCCCAGCACCGTCGTACCGGGCGAAGGATAGGATCTCGTAGATGCAAAATACTTCCGCAGCACCGCATGGATGCGATCGCTCCTGACCGGCTTCGCGAGGAAATCCGATGCCCCTACCACCTTAGCGCGGACCCGATCAATCGCCCCATCATTCCCCGTCAAAATCGCCACCGGCGTCGCCTCCAACGCCTTCACCCGCCGAATTTGTTTACACACCTCATAGCCATTGGCAATGGGCATAATCAAATCCAAAAAAATCAAATCCGGCTTGTGCTCAATCAACGTCGGCAGCGCCCGCACGGAATCCTGGATCGCAATAAACCGATAGCCCATCCCCCGGGTAATGCGCTCCATCTCACGGCACACCTGGGGGCTGTCATCAATGCACACCACCAGCGGCGGCGGCCCCTCCGGAGACGACGGCCCCAACCCCTCCTGGATCGCCTCAGCACCAGCCGTTTGCCGCTCCGTCGGCAGCAGTTGAGCCACCGGCACATCCCCAATGACGCGGAATTCCAGCAACGACTGCTGAACCATATGGTGCAAGATATGGGCCACGATCGCCGGGGGCTGGCGCATAATCATCATCACGTCCCAGGTGGTGCGCTGCCCATTGAGCAAGGGGCGCAAACTCAAGTACGTGGTCGAATCCGTCTGGGCCTGGGCAGAAGTGGACCACTCCACCTCCCGCAGAATCGGCGCGCGATCACCCCAGGCCAGATCCATCTCCAGGGCCGCCCAGCGCAATTGCAGCCGATGGATCTCCCGCAACTGAACCTCCAGATCCGGCCAGGTCAGCCCCAGGGAATCAATCAACGCCGCCGGCAACGTCAGGGCATCAAACTCGATCGCGTGGGACGACCAATGGCACACCACCTCCGGGTTCGCCGTCGCCAAAAACGCCACCTCCCAAAACACATAGGCCAGCGCCGCCTTCGCCTGATCCGGCGTCACCGCCTGCTGGCAGAGCCCCTGGAGCAACCAATGGCACTCCCACAGGGGATGGGACAGTTGCGGCCCCGCAGGCGGCACAAACTGCACCTTGCCATGGCGCAAGGCCCGCTGCCACCGCCGCACGCGATGGATGGGCGCAATGGCGAGCAGCAAACAGCCCTGGCGGAAATGGAGCGACCATTGCTCCTGGCCCGCCGTGAGCCGTAACTCACCCGTGGCTTGCTTTTGGGCAATGGTGGAAATCGCCCGGGCAACCTTTTTGAGCCCCCAATTGCGTTCGCTGGTCATGGGCTTACCCAATTCCTCCTAAAAGATGGCGTAGCAAGATCCCTTGCGGTGGTCTGACGGGTAGACCGTGTTGGCCCTTCGGGGCGTGGCTGAACCAATCCGGTGGGCTAGGGGTCGGCGAGAGACATGGGCAACCTCAAACGGGGAGCGAGGGTGGACGGGTGGAAAGGGGGGCGCGGCTGGACCGGGGAGTGGGTGGATCCGTTGCTGGTTTGGGGAGCCCGCTCAACTAGGATCGGCTGAATGGCCTCGAAAATTAGGGAATCTCAAACGATCTAAAACAATCTAAATGGTTCTATAAGAAAAACCCTGGAGGGTCTGGGGGGCCGATCGCGGCGTTGTCCGTGGGGTTTAAGGGACTTCTGGATTGATCCCCATGGCCCAGTTTCCGCCGCGATCGCGGCCGGATCCGCATTCCCGACACCCGCCGCCACCCCAGGCCATCGACTGCCCCCGCGATCGCGATCGCACCTCCCCCATAGACCCCAAAGGGCTGCGGCAGAGCCTTGACCAGGATCCATGGGCGGCAGTGTTCCAAGGGCAATCACTAAACTTCACTAGACTGATTAGTTGTTAGTTGAGCTGATATTCAGATGAGAAATCCGCCGGTTCTTAAGTTCAAGGGAAAGTGTCCCTAGAGCTTGAATGGCGGCCCATCCCCTATCGCCCAATGGGACGCGGGGTGCCCTGCGTACAGGGCGCAGCACTGAGTATCAAAAGTTAGTCCCTAGGGTCACACCACTGCCCCTAGTTGCCGATTTAGACAATCCCCCGAAGGGGTATTTTTAGTCTAGCAAGCTCCACCAAAACCGCAATGCGCGACGGTTGGGTGGCTTCGGCGCGATCGCGTTATCCCAACAGCCTAATCACGCGACAATGCCCCTGTTGCTATTTATCCCCAGATCGACCCTGGAATTTGGTATTAAAGACAACAGTTTTATTGATCCAAGCCCGGGGCCAAGGGGTTTCCAGTGGGGATCCGGGGGGCGGCCCCTGGGGAATTGCGCCCTAGGGAGAAACGTTTCCGGGCAAAAACAGCCCTAGATCGGGGTGGGTTTTGCTGAAGGGCATGTCTTGGTTGATCGCGTCGATTTGCTGCTGCTCAAGCTCATTCACCTGCTCGATATAGGAGGTGAGAATCTGGCGCAGCCGCTGGGAATAGAGGCGATGGAGGCTGTAGTTTGGCGTTGCCGGGAAGCCGCGCCGCCGTTTGTGCCGTCCCCCGGCCCCTGGGTCAAAGTGTTTGATGCCCTGGGCGATCGCCCATTCGATGGGTTTGTAGTAGCAGGCGTTGAAATGGAGGGCGTCAATTTCTAGCTCGGTGCCCCAGTAGCGCCCATAGAGGCGATCGCCCTTGCGAATACAAAAGGACAGGGCAATGGGGTCATCGTCGGGATAGTCCGTCGGGTGGGCCGTCACCAGCACTACGCGATCGCGGTAGTGCCCATGGAGCTGCTTAAAAAAGGTGCGCGTTAGGTACTTACTGCCGCCCCAAAACTTATCGCAGGTGCCGCTATAAAAATCGTAGATTTTAGGGAAATAGCCGTGGGGAATTTCATCGCCACTGCGCACCTTCAGCACCAGATTCGCCTTATCAATGGCCTTGCATTCCCGCTTAATATTGCGCCGCTGGTTAGCGTTAAATGCCCCTAAATAATCCTCAAACGTTTGATAGTTAGGGTTGGTCCAAATGTAGCTATGGTGCTTCCAGGGCAAATATCCCTGGGCCTCTACCAGCGATCGCCAGGTGGGATCCACAAACAAAAAATGGCAGCCCGACAGGCGGTTGCGATCGCAGAAATGGTCAATTTCCGCCAGCAGCATCGCCGTCATGGCCGCCTCATCCTCCTTCGGATCCACCAAAAAGCGATAGCCCTCCGCCGGGGTAAAGGGAGCCATGCCCACCAGTTTCGGGTAATAGCTCAGGCCCAGCCGGTGGGACAATTCCGCCCACTGGTGATCGAACACAAATTCGCCATAGCTGTGGCCCTTGACATACAGCACCGCCGCCGCCACCAGGCGATCGCCCCGCCAGAGGGTCAGATGGTTCGGCAGCCAGCCCTCCTGGGGCACCGCACTGCCCGAACTTTCCAGATTATGCAGCCAGTGCCATTCCAAAAACGGCGTCCCCAGGGGCACCGCCAGCGCGTCCCACTGATCCTGGGGAAGGTCGGCGATGCGGTTGCTCCAGACCAGCCGGGGGGCCGGATGCTGCGGATCGACGGCGGGGGAGACGGCCATGGGATACCCTCGGGTGCTTTACGATTCTTTACCGTTTCGAGTTCTAGGGTAGAGCACGTCCCCGGAGGGTGGGGCTGGGGCGGGGTTTTGGGGTTCAGCGATCTGAATTTTAGGGGCTGGGGCTGGGGCTAGGGCTAGGGCTGGCCGTGGGGCTGGGGCTGGTGGCGGCGGGCTCGCCCGGTTTGGCGTCCACCTGGGGTTGGAGGCCGGTGGCGGCGCTGGCGTCCTCGGCGGCCAGTTGGCGGATGCTGTCCTTGAAGCGTTCGGGGGCGAGGCTGGTGGCGGTGGCGAAGAGTTGGTTGGCGCGCTGGGTGTCGCCCTGGGCTTTGATGACGATCGCCTTGCCGAGGATGGGACGGAAGTTTTTGGGATCATCCTTGAGGGCGGCGTCGTAGGCGGCGATCGCCTCGTCATAGCGCTTCAGTTCCGCATAGACCTGCCCCAGGAGCATCCGCATCGAGAGGGTATCGGCGCTGTTGGGTTCCTTAGCGTTGGCTTCCACGGCCTTATCCAACGCCCCCTGCACCAAACCGATCGCGGCCTGGGGGCGTTCCGCATCGACGGTCAATTCCGCGAGCCCCTGTAGGGCTTTGACATCCAGGGGGTTGCGATCGAGAATGCCGCGATAGACCCGCGCCGCCCCTTCGCCATCCCCCACCCGCTGTTTTGCCTGGGCCAGGAGAATGCTGTAGTCCGTTTCCTCGGGCTTGAGGGCGGCGAGTTTTTCCAACGGGGCGATCGAACCGGCCACATCCCCCAATTGCAGGCGCGTTTGCAGCAGACTCCGCAGGACCGCCTCGTTGTTCGGTTCCCGTTGGAGGATGCCCTCAAAGGCGGCGGCCTCCGCCTCCAGTTTGCGGCGGGCATCGGTGGCGGCGGCGGTGCCCGCATCGGGGGCCTGGGGTTTGTTGAGGCCGCCGATCAGGGGCAGGGCCGACAGCCCCAAAAAGGCCAACAGCACCACCACGAGTACGCTTGAGGTGAACCAACGTCGCCGTCCCTGGGTCACGGTTGTTCTGCCTTTGGATTGCTTAGGGGTTTACTGGGTCTTGGCCCATCTTAGGGTGATCCGGGGGCGATCGGGGGGGCGGCGGCGGGGCGATCGCGGGGCGCGGCGACCGGCGGCGGGGGCGAAAACGGCCAAAAATCCGCCAGGGATTGCGGACCTGCGTGGCGGCAACATGGATTCAGTAGAATAGGCAAACTGGTTGCTTCAATTTTGACGAACGTTTTCCTACCATTTGGCAAGCGTTTTGACCGTTTTGACGGCGATCGCCCCTGCGCTGACCTAGGCCCTGGCCCTGTTGCCCCGCTCACTGCTGCACTGGTTTCAAGGCCGGTGATGGTGCGGTTGCTGGGCGATCGGGGGGACAGTTGGCGAACTCGGGCGATCGCAGGTCCACTGGTTCGTCTGCCTGACACCGCAAGGAGGTTCTATGTCCCCTGCTTCCGATCCATCTTCCTCCGCCTCGAATCCGTCTGTGCCCCAGCGTCCGGTGCCGCCGAAGCCACCGAAGCCGCCGGTCATTCGGGAGGTGATTCCGAAAAAGGCCGCAACGCCCCCGGCCCCCGCCGCAGCGACGGCGACCCCCGCCACGGACGATCGCACCGCCACCCCGCGCCCCATGCCCGGTCGCCCGAAGCCCAGTCGCCCCATGCCCAAGCGGCTGCCGGAGGTGACCCACCTGCCCAGTACGGCGGAGGCCCTGGCCCTCGGAGCCCAAACCCTGCCCGGTGTGACGGCGGATGCCTGTCCGGTGCCGCCGCCGAGTGAGCCGATGCAGTACCGGGCGATCGGCCTGGTGCGGGGGCGCTATGTGCCGTCGGAGGAGCAGTTCACCCAAGGGAAGGTGCTGGCGGCGGATGGGACGGAAATCGATGCGGTGCTGCTGGGGCGGGTGATGAGCCTGATCCGCAACCATGTGGATTTGGAGGTGGATCACCTCTGGGTGGCCTATCCCCGCACCCGGACGGAGGATCTCCATGTGCAGATCGTGGGGATTTGGGAGCCGGAAACCCTGAAACGGGGGGGGGCAAACCCGGCGGCGGCAACGGAGGCGGTGGCTGAGGTTGAGGCTGAACCTGAATCTAAAGCTGAAGTTAAAGGGGCAGAGGACCCGAGCCCTAGTGCCCCTGGGGTGGCGGATCCGGAGGCGGTGACCCCGGCGGACGAGAAGGCTGACGGCACCCCCGATGAAGCGATCGCCGACCAAGCCGATGGGAAGGCGGACGCAGCAGCCGATGAAGCCGTTGAGGACAAGGCCGGTGAGGGGACCGGTGCAGCGACCGGTGACGGGGCGGACGGCAATGCCCAGGCGGCTCCGGCGATCGCGGCCCTCCAGTCCATTGGCGAAAATCAGTTTTCGATTCGGGGGGCGGTGGTCCACCAGTCCCAGGAGGAATCCTGTGTGACGGTTAAGATTCGCCAGACGCCGCGATCGGAGAAGCAAAAGGCTAAGGCGTTCAAAATTCGCCTAGAAGGTCAGTTGAGCGAGCGGCCCACGGGCTATTTCTGGGATCTGGTGGCGGAACGGCGGGGCAATCAACTGGCGCTGGTGGCGGCTACCGCGATCGCGCCGCTGCCCCCCCAAAAGCGCAAACCGTTCCAGAAGGGCGGCCCCAAGGGTAAACCCCGTTCCCAGGATGAGCGCGGCGATCGCGGCCCTCGGGAAGATCGGCCCCGCACCGGTAACCGGTCTAACCGGCCAGAACGCTCAGAACGTCCGGAACGCACGGGCAATCGCCCCCCCCGCAAACCCTAGGGGCATCCGCGCCACCCCCTAAACAACATCCCCCCATGGAGCCCCTTAGGCCACGGCACACCAGCCAGCGCCTGAGGGGCTTTGCCATGGCAACGCGCCACCCCCTCCATCCCCAGCCGCTTCCCCATCACGCCTCTCCATCAAGCTGAAAAGCCACGGGCATCCATAACCGGATCGCCCCCATTCATCGCGCTGGCCTCAGGGAATGGACGCAGCCATAAAACCCCATTGCCGAAAACGGCAAAGTAATCTTGCCGCAATCAGTAATGACGCCAGCAAACCCGCTCCTTAAAATCAAAATCATCCAATTAAAATCGTCGCCACAACACCCCTAAGACGCCTGCCTTGGCGATCGTCTTAGGAACCCAACCCAGCTTGGCAATCTGCCCATTAGGGAGCATCAGTGCCCTATATCTTCCAGGATCAACCTGGCCTTGGCATCACAATTTTTCCCTACACTTCAGAGTTCCCTGAAGGAAATATAGCTAGATTCCCCTGAACGCCCCATACCAGCCTGATTTTTTCGAGAAAGTAACATGGAAATACTACTCGGCACCCCCCAGACCCCCTTTGACATTATTCAAGGATCTCCAGGAAACGACATCTGGAACTTCAGCCCGCCATTACCTCAACAAATTCCATTCATCATTGCAGCCCAGGCTTCACCTTTTCCCGATCTTCTCCTGCTGCTTGATGGCGATGATCTGGCGGCCAATGCGGGAAATGCTCGCATCCTCAGCGGCAATCGGGGCAATGACACCCTCATTGGCAGTGACGGCAATGACACCCTCCTAGGGGGCAAAGATAACGATATTCTTATCGGCGGAAGCGGTGATGATGCCCTGTATGGCGATCTCGGCAACGACATCCTAACCGGCGGTGCAGGGCGCGATCATTTCCACCTCAGTAGTGCTGATCCCCTGCCAACCATTGACGTCATCACCGACTTTACGGATGGCGAAGATCACATCCATCTTCCAACGGATATTACCTTTAATGATCTGATCCTAGAACAGATTGGTGGTGATGTTCGCATCACCCCACGCGACCCATCAGGCACCCCTAGAAACACGGCTCTTCTCCTCCAAAATACGCTCCTGGGCACCCTAGAGGTCAGTGATTTCATGGGTACGGCATCGGGTGGTCATCACATGGGTGCAGGCTCCGACGGCCATGGCGCGATCGGTCGAGTAGCTGACACCAACACCCCACCCTTGAATATTGACCTCAATCCCGCCCAAGGGGATTCAATTGGCTTTGCCTATGAGGCATTTTTGAGCCCTCAACAGGAGCCGGGTGAAGAGGAAGATACGCCTCCCCTCACGCCGGAGCAGTTCAAATCAACCGAGCCTTCAACCCCGCGCAATGAGCGCCTTTCTCGGGGGCATGGGATCCTGCGCTTTAGCAACGATTTGTCAAAAGCCTATGTTGATGTGGAGGTAGAAAACATCGACATTAATAAGATTTCAATGTTCCACATTCACTGTGGGCTGCCGGATCAACTCGGCCCAATTATGGTGAATTTTGATTTGATGGGGGATGTCCAGGAAAATTTCAGAGATGATGGTCGCTTTTCTTTGACCATTTTGAATGAGGACATCGAAAATACAACGGCGGCCGGAGAAGGAATTGTTGGGGCATTTACCGCTGGATGTCCGATCATTCCGGGACTGCCAGATAAGGTGAAGACGATCGCGGGGATGTACCAAATTGCCCAGAAGGGGGAGCTGTACTTCAATCTCCACACGACGAGTCAAACCTATTTTGGCGATGTGCGCGGTAAGCTCAATGAAATTGATGTATCGAAAGTCTAGAGCTTGTGGCTGATGCTCCATGGCCGCCGTGATCGCATCCTCCGGCCAAAACAAAACACCTAGGATGCCTTGGCTCAAGCCTGGGGCTGTGACACATCCACCGGCCAGGTCAGTTGGCAAAGCACTCCACCTCCGTCGAGATTTTGCCAATGGAACTGGCCGCCTAACTGCATCGCAAGGCGATCGCCAAGGCGTGCCGGTCGGTCCTGTGGAATGGTCCCAGTGCCATTGTCCCGCACACTCAGACAATACCGCTGATGAACGTCATCATAGTGACCGATCGCTGTCAATCGCGTCGCACCGCAGGCGTGTTTACCAACATTGCATAGGGCTTCCTCTAGCCACAGACAAATATCTCGTTTCATGTCGAAGTTGAGGAAGTCATCCGCAAAGGGCGCAAAATTTCGGACTTTAATGCCAATAGTTTGAAAATGGGGCAAAGGGCGTTTGACTGTAATGACGTAGACCTCCGTCAGCAGATAATGCAGGGATCGACTGAGGTCAACTTTGCTTCCTTCCCCAAGTCGCAGCATGTGGTCGCTTGCTTCGGGCAAGACTTTGCGTACTAATGTATCGACATCTAGCCAAGGTTGACTATAGCTATGGCCTTTTGGTGAACTGTCATTGATGATCTCGGGCTTGACTGTAGTTTTCCCCGTTGAGACATGACCAACTGCGCGAAGTTCTGAGTTCAAACAGCCTAAACGTTCTACGATCTCTTCCCTTGAAAGGGGTTGACTCTGAAGATCCCGTAGAAGTATGGCCAGGGATTGCAGGGGACCATTATGAAGTTGATCGCGAACCTGTTCGATCGCGTGTCGTCGAATGATTTGCCGTTCAAGGATTTTATTGGCGTAGTGGAGGCGTTCGGCATAAAGGCATTCAATTGTTTGTCGCAGACGATTATAAAAGCTGATCAAAATGAGTTGAATGATCATTGTCGGCCCCAGAGAGATGGATAAATCCAATCCTCTCATTGCTAGTAATTCCCTCGGATTAAGCAGCAGATAAACCAGCACTGGCCCCGCGATCACGCCCCACAGCACAGTTGCCGCCCAGATCAAGTGTTGCGGTCGCAGGGCAATCAGCAGAAGAATATCTAGTAAAAATAAGGCCGACGTTAAGGGGGGCAGGGTATGGATTAGCGTTACTTCCGTATTCAGAAAAGCCCTCAGGGTGAACCACCAGCTTGGTCCCGCAACGAGCAAAATTCCCCCGAGGCAGGCCAGATTGACCACTCGCGCAATCTGGTGAGGATATCGGTAAAGATAGAGGGATAGGACAATTGAATTTAAGAATAAGAATGGCGGTGCAATGAGATTAATGGGGGCCGTGGCGGGTTCAAGGTAATGCAGTAGGGTTGCCATGGCGCTGGATAGGGCAACGACGCTCAAAATACTGAATACGAGCCGCCGCATTAGGGCATGGTGGGACTCTAGGGTAATGGTCATGGGGTGAATTTAGACGATGGTTTTACTGCACTTGTGATCGCACCTTGCTGCCATGTATTTCGAGTGATTTTTCAACACAAACAACGATCTTCATCCAAGTGACGCGATCAATTCAGGTTTGACTCAAGGGCAAATGGGGAAATTGACTACTTTTTCAAGACTTTTTATGGGCTTGAATGATCTTAAAATCAATCAATTAATCCCACCTCACGGGCACGAATTTGCGTTAGGGATCGCATGTTGTGTTCTGACTCGGGATAGATCGATAGGGCATCCTGAATCTTTGACCAATAGTGACGGATGGTGCGCTCAGATCGATTCATCTCCCGCGCGATCGCCTTATCCTGAAGCCCCTGCTCAAAGGCCAGATGCAGCACATGCAGCCACTCCGGACGAAACTCTAGATTTCCCTGAATTTCTTTGGTGTGGGTAATACCATTGATGGCCCAATCAACCTTTCTGAGCAGTTCCTCGGGGGAGGAGCTTTTATCAACGAGGGTTAAGCCCCCGTGGTGCGAGTCCAGGTCAGGGAGGATGCGGATTAGGGCTTTGAGGTTGCTGCTTTGGATGGTGAGATTCAAGTCCGGATACTGACCCATCAATTCCTGAAGGAATTCAAGGCCGGTGGTAATCGTTGCTTCATCGCCCCATTGTTCGGGTAGGCAAAGATCAATGAGCAGTAGATCTGGCGGCCGTTGTTGTATCCGTTCACGGGCTTCCATGACGCTTTGCGCCGTTTGAATGATGCCCAGGGGAAAGTGATGTTTTAGTAGGGTTGCGGTTCCATCCAGCATGAGGCGATGGTCATCAACAATTAATAGATTGATTGATGGGTTGATGGGGCCATCACCTGTGGTGTCTGTTGGCATTGGTGGCGTAAAACTCCTGGTGAAGAAGGTTGATTATTTCATTGTGGGGGCGGTTGGTTTGGGGTCAATGCTTTAGAGCCAGAGGGCTCCGCTGCGGGGCGGTAGCTGCACGGTGAATTGGTCCCCCTGCCGCTGGCCGATCGCGTCGGTGGGGCCATGGACCTGGGTGAGTTCCTTTGGCAGGGCCGCGATCGCGTCGAGGGGGATGGAAACATCGGCGGCGGTGGTGGCGGCATTGATCACTGCGATCGCGGCCTCGGTGTCCGTATGGCGGGCGAAGCCGTAGACCAGCCCTTCGCCGTAGAGCATTCGATAGCGCCCCGATCGCAGGACCGGATGCTGACGCCGCAGGGCGATGAGGTGGCGATGGAGGGTCAGGATGTCCTCATCAAAGGCCGACGGCGATCGCGGGAAACCCCGGCGACAGTCCGGATCAAAGGCCCCCGGCAGACCCACCTCATCGCCGTAGTAAATGCTGGGCGCGCCGGGAAAGGTCAGCAGCAGCAGGGTTGCCAACTCGACGCTAGCGCGATCGCCCCCGGCAATGGTGAGCAAGCGGGCCGTGTCGTGGCTCGCCAGCAGGTTTAATTGCGCCAGACAATGGTCCCAGGGATAGGCCGCCAGTAGCGCTTCCATGGCCTGACCGTAGGCCGCCGCATCCAGGGGGGGCGTGGCGTTATAGTCCGGGGCGGCCACATGCTCGGCCACCACGCGATCGCCCGCCACATAGGCGATCGTTGGCCCGGTAAATAAATAATTCATCACCCCATCAAACTGGGTGCCGTCGAGCCAGGGGGTCGCATCCCGCCAGATTTCGCCGACGATGTAGGCATCTGGATTAAGGGCGCGCACGCGATCGCGGAACTCCTGCCAGAAGCCCGCCGCCGTGATGCAAAAGGGCACATCCAGCCGCCAGCCGTCGATGCCCTGGGCAATCCAATATTCCCCAACGCCCATCAGGTACTCCCGCACCGCCGGGTTGTCGTGGTTGAACTGGGGCAGGGCGCGGTAGTTCACCCAGCTTTCGTAGTTGGCGGGGCGATCGCCGTCGTAGGGGGCCAAGGGCCAGTCCGTCACCTTGAACCAGTCGAGCCAGGGGGAGTTGCCGCCGTTCTCTAGGATGTCGTTGAACTGGAAAAAGCCGCGACTGGCGTGGTTAAAAACCCCATCCAAAATGATTTTCATGCCCCGCCGATGCACCGCGTCGATCAGCGCTTCGAGGGCCGGGTTGCCCCCCAGGATTGGATCGACGGTGTAGTAGTCGTGGGTGTGGTAGCGGTGGTTGCTGGCGGACTGGAAGACGGGGGTGAGGTAGAGGGCGGTGATGCCCAGGTGTTCCAGGTGGTCGAGCCGGTCGATGATGCCCCAGAGGTTGCCGCCTTTGATGCCCTGGTAGGTGGGCGGTGCGTCCCAGGGTTCGAGGCGATCGGGGCTGGGCTGGGGGATGGCGTGGGTGCCCGCGATCGCGGCGGGCGGTGGGGCATAGGCAAAGGAGTCGGGGAAGATTTGATAGAAAATTGCGTCTTGGATCCAAGCGGGTACGCTCACGGTGGCAAAGCTCCGGTGGCTACGGCCACATCCTAACGGCATTGGCACCGGGGTCTTAAATCTGGATGGCCCTGGCGGGTTCTAAAAGGGGGCCGGATCGCCGCCGTCGTCGGGGAAGTGGACCACTTCGCCATTGAAGAAGTCGGCGAGGTTGCGGGCGGCGCGGTTCACGTCGTCATCGGGGCCGGGGGCAGGGGCGGGGGCGGGATTGGTTGGGCCGGGGCTGGCCTGGACCGGGCGGGGCGGGTTGGGGCTGGATGGAACTGGACCGGGCTGGACTGGGGCGGGGGGCGGCGGCGGGGCGATCGTTCCGGCGGAATCGGCCATGGGCGGCGCTGGGGCGGCCACAGGTGCCACCGCTGGCGCAATGGTCTGAACCGGTGCAGGGGGCGGTCCGGGGATGGGCGATCGCGTGGGCAGGGCCGCCAACGTTGCATTGGCACTGGAGCCGTTGCCATTGGTGGCCGGTCCATCGGTCCCGATTTGCACCCGCACCCGCACGGCCGTTCCGAAGTGATTTTTGAGGGCCGCTTCGAGGGCGGGGCGTTTTTCCTCAATCCGCGACACCCACTTGGCACCGTTGACCGCCACGATCGCGGTGGCCCCATCGAACGATTGCAAACGCGCCATCTGCTGGATCAGGATTTGGGCAGCGTGGGGCTGGATCTGCGGCACGATCGCCTGCCAAATGGCCGCCAAATCATAGAGGCCGGGGGCGGCGGCGGGTTCCGGGGCGGGTTCCGGGGCATGGGTCGCCGCCGGGGGTGGCAGGGGCGCTGGGGCCAACGGGGGAGGACTGGGCGATCGCTCCGGGGCGATCGCGGTCCTATCGTCTGACGGCTTTCCCGGCCCGCCCTCCCCCTGGATGGATCCTTGAGATCCTTGCAGAACCCCCTGGACCGCCGTGAGCATCTGGGTCGCAAAGGCGGGGTCGGTCTGGGCTTCCTTGGCGATCGTGACCGTCAGGGCCTGGAGGTCTTCGTTTTCAATGCCGATCATGTGGCGATCGCACAAATCCGCCAACAAATGCGCTAGGCGATCGGTGGCATCCCCCGAAGCCACGGGCGCGGCGGGCGAAACGGCAACGACTGGAACGGCTGGAACGGCTGGGACGGGTACGGGCGCGGCTGGAACGGCTGGGGCAACGGGGGCGGCGGGGGCGGGCGGCGGCGTTGGTGCAGCGACAGATCGAGTCGTTGGCCTTGAAACCGGGGTGGATTCCTGCGATCGCGGCAACGCCTCCGGCAACAGGCCCAACAGCGTCACCTCAAGCCATAGGCGCGGCTGGGTGGAATTTTTGAGCTGCACCTCGCTCGCCTTCAAATGCTGCTGCCCGTGCAGAATCGTGCCCAGGTCCAGCCTCTGCACAAACGCACACAGCCGTTCCCAGGTGGGCGGCGTCAGGGCCACCAGATCCGATCGCGTCGGGGCTGTTTTCGCCACCAGCAAATCGCGATAGAAACTCGCCAAATTCTGGAGCACCATGAGCGGTTCACGGCCCCGATCCATCAGCCGCCGCGCACAGTCGATCAGCGCCTCCGCCTGACTATCCGCGATCGCCTCCGCCAGGGCCAGCAAATCCCGCTCCGGCACCGCCCCCACGAGATCCCACACCGCCTCGACGGACACCCCCTCCGGCAACAAGCTCAATTGATCCAGCAGGCTTTCCGCGTCCCGCAAGCCACCCTGGGCGATTTGCGCCACCAACGTCACCGCCTCCGGCGCGATCGCGATCGCCTCATTAGCCGCGATCGTCCCCAGGTGCGCCACCATGTCCTCCAGGGGAATGCGGCGAAAATCAAACCGCTGGCAGCGGGAAATAATCGTCGGCAGCACCCGCTGGGGATCCGTCGTCGCCAGGACAAACACCACGCGATCGGGCGGCTCTTCGAGGGTCTTCAGGAGCGAGTTGAACGCCGCATTACTGAGCATGTGGCATTCATCGATCGTGTAGACCTTATAGCGACATTGGACCGGCGCAAACTGGGCGCGCTCGATCAACTCGCGGATATTGTCCACCCCCGTATTGCTGGCCGCGTCGATTTCCACCACATCCAACGCCGAACCATTCGCGATCGCGCGGCAGACCTCACATACCCCGCAAGGAGCCTCCGTCGGGCGATCGCTGCTGAGGCAATTGAGGGACTTCGCCAGGATGCGGGCGCTCGACGTTTTACCCGTGCCGCGCGGCCCCGCAAATAGGTATGCCGGGGCGATCCGTTCCTGCCGCAGGGCATTGATCAGCGTCGTGGCGATCGCCTGTTGCCCCACCAACTGGCCAAAGGTTTGCGGGCGATATTTATGGTGGAGCGGTTCGTAAGCCATGGTTCCAGATCCCGGAGTGCGGCCCGCCGGGGCAGCCCCACATCCCTAGTAAAAAATCGCCAAACTGCGATCGCCAAGGTTGACCCTGACCACAGCCAGAGCCGGTCCATTATCCTCAAAATGCTCAACCCGCCGCCAATGGACTACCCCCGGAGTTTTGGGCCGCACCCGCCCGCGATCGCGAAACATCCCCCCCAAGCCCAGCGTCCTAGGGCTTTAGAAAGGAGTTGAACGGATGCGCGAAGAAACCGACCTCGCGATCGCCGTTGTCGCCGTTTTGCCATGCGTCCTGCGGACCCCCTCGGGGAACCGAAAGAAGCGGAAGTCTCGACAACGGCGATTTTCCTTGGCTTCCCCCACTCCCTAAGGGCGGCGAGATCGGGGATGGGGGTTGATAGCATTCATGTCATTGCAAGGGGTTGATCCATTTACCAGATGGCCGTGCGCAGGATTGAGGGGAAACAAAGGCCAAGGGCGCGATCGCGATCGCCCCGCCGACGGTGGTTGCGGTGGATCCTCTGGACCGTGGCCGCCGCGATCATTGCGATCGTCCCCACCTGGGCCGTCCAAGCCCTGACCTACGACCAGGTGGACGCGGTGGCCTCCCAGGTGACCGTGGTCATTGCCCAGGGGCTCCAAAAGGGGGACATCGAAGCGCAGATGGAATGGAACCCCGGTTCCGGCGTCCTGGTGGCCCGCTCCGGCAACACCTACTACGCCCTGACGGCCCTCCATGTGGTCCGCACCCGCCAGGTGGTCTACGGCATTCGCACCAGTGATGGCGAGGTGCATTTCATCGATGACGAGGCGGACAGCACTAATATCATCCCCTTCGGGCGGGAGGCGGATGATCTGGGCACGGCGATCGAGGGGCTGGATCTGGCCCTGGTGCGCTTCCAGAGCGATCGCGCCTACCCCGTGGCGGTCATGGGCAATTCGGAAACCCTGCAATTGGGCGATCGCGTGGTGGTATCCGGCTGGCCCGATCCGGGGGATGAAACCGCCCGCCGCCAGCGGACTTCGGCGGATGGCCAAATCGCCTGGGTGCAGCCGACACCCATCCGCGACGGGGGCTACAGCGTCCTCTACGACAACCCAACCCGGCGGGGCATGAGCGGCGGCCCGGTGCTCAATGCGGCGGGGGAGTTGATCGGCATCCACGGGCGCGGGCGCGGCGATGAGGGGGCCTGTCAGGAGTTGGCGGAACCGCTGGTGGATTTGGTGCAGCCGCCGCAGGCGCAGGGGGGTGCGGCCACCGATAAGGGACGCGGGGCCAGCCGCGATCGCGCCCAAACCCCATCCCCATCCCCAGCGCCACCGATTGATCCCCAACAACTGGCCGAGCGCACCAGTTGCGGGATGCAAACCCTGCATTTTCTCAACGCCGCCGAATCCGCCCGCCTCACCCTGGACTACGCCGATCCACCGGTCACCGAGAGCCTGATCGCCGCTGGCCTTGATGGTAAGGATCGGGCGGATACGATCGAGGATATCTATGACGCCTTCACGTTCGATGTGCGCTCGATGCTGCGCGATCGCCCCTCCGGCGGCTGTGGCAGTGTGCTCCTGGGCGATCGGTGCGATCCACCCCGGCGCTAGGGTCGATCCACCCCATCCCCGATCGCGCCAAACCCAGGAAAGATTGTGAGTTAGCCCAACGGCCGTGCTAGCTTCGGGGTCAGCTTTGCATCGCCGGTCCCGTCAACGGTGGGGGCACGTTTTGGGGCCATGGATCTCAATTGCTTTCTCAAGCGCTTTTCTCAACGATTTTTGAAGGATGCCGATCGCGATTTGCGGTGAGGGGACGAAGAACGGTGGTGAAGGTCATGGCAAGGGCTGGGGTTTTGGTGGCGGCGCGGGCGATCGCGGGATCAATCCTATGGGCGGCGGCGACGGCAACGGCGATCGCCACGGCGACGGAGATGGGACCGGAGGGGATGGCGGCTCCTCAACCGGAGTCTGCGGCCCCCTGGGGTGATGATGAGTTTGAAGTTGGTGATGAGTCTGCCGGTGAACTGGCCCGTGAATTTGACGAGGGCGCGATCGCGGAATTCATCGAGGAACCGATCACCAGCGTGGCCCAGCTTGCGGATGTGGAGCCGACGGATTGGGCATTCCAGGCGCTGCAAAATTTGGTGGAGCGCTACGGCTGCCTGTCGGGCTATCCCGATCGCGCATTCCGGGGCGATCGCGCCCTGACCCGAGATGAGTTTGCGGCGGGGCTGGCGGCCTGTTTGGCGGCCCTGGGCGATCGCCTCACGGCAGAAACGGGGGACCGGCTCCAGAAGGAGGATCTGCTGGCCATTCAGCGGCTCCAGGGGGAATTTGGCGGGGAATTGGCCGGGGCGATCGCGGCGATCGACGGCCTAGAGGAACGGACCCAAACCCTGACGGATCAGCAGTTTTCCGCCACGACGGTGATGGGGGGCGAGGTGATCTTTGCCCTGGCGGCGGCGGCGGGCGGTGACGATGGCCCCGGCGCGGGCGACCCCCAGGCTACGTTTAGCCACCTGACGCGCCTGCAACTGGTGTCGTCGTTTACGGGGCGCGATCGCCTGCGGGTGCAGTTGTCCGCCAGCAATTTTGAGGGGGGCGGCTTTGCGGATCCGGACGCCCTGGGCACCGACATGGCCCGCCTGTCCTACCAGGGGGATACCCAAAATAAATTCGCCCTGGATTTGGTGGACTATCGGTTTGCGGCCCTGGGCGATCGCGCGGTGTTCATCGTGCGGCCCGTGGGGTTTGACCTGAGCAGTGTGTTGACGGCCAACTCGGGCTTTTTTGACACCGGGCGCGGGGCCATTTCCCGCTTCGCCGAGGCGAGCCCCCTGTTCAAAATCGGGGCGCTGGATGCGGGTTTTGGGGCGGATTTTCTCCTGGGCGATCGCGTGCGGCTCCAGATGGCCTACGGCACGGGCAATAGCGCCGATCCAGACCAGGGCATTGTGGGCAGCGATCGCTCCGCCGCCGGGGTGCAACTGCTGCTCAAACCCGCCGAGACGCTCCTGGTGGGCCTCGCCTACCTCAATGCCTACGCGGACAACGGCCACCTCAATACCTTCACGGGCAGCCTCAATGCGGACCTGTCCGGCGATCGCAACGCCCCCGCCACCAGCCACGCGGTCAGCGGCACGGTGCAATGGCGTCTGTCACCCCAGGTGACCCTAGGGGCCTGGGGGGGCTGGGTGCTGACCGACTATATCGACAGCGACGCCTACGCCAGCGCCAGCACCTATGCCGGGTCGATCGCCTGGAGTGATCCCTTTGGTCGGGAGGGGGATTTGCTGGCCCTGATCGTCGGGCAACCCCTGCGGCTCAATGGCGGGCGCGATGTCCAACGCGATCGCGACACGGCCTTCCACATTGAAACGTTCTATCGATTTCGCCTGAGCGATCGCCTGAGCCTCACCCCCGGTGTATTTGTTGTCCTCAACCCGGAACATGATGGGGACAATGACGCGATCGTCGTGGGCACCCTCCGCACCACGTTCCGGTTCTAGGCCCTCCGCGATCGCAGCGGCGGCGAACCAGGTCGGGGAATATCGTCATTTCCGTCCCCGTAGGGGTTGGGTCTCCCAACCCGAGCCCAACCGATTGCCCAAAAAACCGTTCAACCTTGGAAATCAAAGGGATCGCGGGGGCGGGGATTCCGGTGGGGGCTGGGCGGGGAAACCCCGCCCCTACGAAGGATTGACGAACCGGACCAACGGATCAAAGCTTAATTTGCTTGAAATGCGATCGCGGATCCGCCTTCCGGGCCGCCCGCACCTGTTCGTAGGCTTCCCGTTCCGCCATGGTTGGATCCTTCGGCGTGGTGATCGCAACGCGCACCACCTGATCCGAGCGGCTGCCATCCCCCTTCACCCAGCCTTTACCGCGCAGCCGCAGGGACTGGCCCGAGCGAATCCCCGGCGGCACACTCACCGTCACCAGGCCATCCGGCGTCGGCACCTCCACCTTGGCCCCCAGGACCGCCTCATCCGGCGCGAGGGGCAGCTCACAAATCAAATTATCCCCCTCGAATTCAAAAAACTCGTGGGGCGTCAGATTCACCTTCAGGTACAGATCCCCCCGCTGGCTGCCGTAGCCCGTCGGGTCGCCCTTGCCCCGCAGGCGGATCTTGCTGCCCGGTTTCGCCCCCGGTGGAATGCGCACATTAATGGTCTCGCCGCCGACGCTCAGGCGCTTTTGGGTACCATTGAACGCTTCCGCAAACGAAAGGGTGATGGACGCCTCGCGATCGCCATTGCCCACGGAGCCCTGGGGATTAAAACCCGCACCGCTGAAATCATTGCCAAAGCCGGAAAAACCCGCCCCCGCCCCACCGCCCGGAGCCGCCCGGTAGCTACTGTAGGCCGATCGCCCGGACGCCGCCCCCGGCGATCGCCCCGTCGGCCCCGCATTACCGAAGCGCCCGAGCAGTTCATTAATGAAATCGTCAAAACTGCCGTAGCGGCCAAACTCAAAATCCTCAAACCCCCCATTGCCCGCCGCCGCGCCCCCCGGCCAGCCGCCGGTCGGGCCGCCCATGCGATCGGCCTGCTGCCAATAGCGCCCAAACTGGTCATACTTCTTGCGTTTGGACGGATCCGACAGCACCTCATAGGCTTCATTGATTTCCTTGAAGCGCGCCTCCGCCTGCTGGTTGCCCGGATTGAGGTCGGGGTGATACTTGCGGGCTAAACGACGGTAGGTGCGCTTAATCTCGTCGCCGCTGGCCCCTTTGGCGACCCCAAGAATGGCGTAGTAATCCCGAAAATCCGTCGTTGCCATTCCCTCAATTCCCTCTTGCTTAACGGAAATGCTCTCGAAGCCCCTTCTTTTCAGGGTAGACGGGCCGGGGCGCGATCGCGAGGGTCAAAACCGGCGACCCGTGGGGAAATGTCCGAACCGGCCAAGGTCGGTTACGGGGCCGGATCCGCCACCGGTTCCAGCGCCTCCGGGGCCGCATCTGGATCGGCTTCTGGATCTAGGTCCGGATCTGCCTCCAGATCCGCCTCCGGGGCCAGCTCCGCCCGATAGCGCTGGAGCAGGAGCCGTAGCTGTTGGCCGTCCCCCTCATCGGTGGGGGCCAGTTGGAAATAGCGGTGGAAGCGATCGGTCACCTGCACCCAGGACGATCGCCCCTGGGGCTGGGGACGTTTGCTCACAAAGCCGCGATCGACCAGATCCTGCACCTGCTGATAGGCCCCAGAACCGCGAATTTCCACCAACTCCGCCAGGGCCACCGGTCCCTTGAGGGCCACCACCGCCAAGGTCCGCAAGGCCCCCACCCCCAGATCCGCTGGCACCAACTGCTCCACCAGCGGCTCAAAGGCGGCGCGCAACTGCAAACAGTACCCCTGGGGCGTTTTGACCACCTCCAAGGCTCCGTCGCGATCGCCATAGGTCGCCATCAGTTGCTTCAGGGCACGCTTGGCCGCCTCCCGGGTGCAGCCCGCCCCATCGACCAACTCCCCCAGGGGCACCGGCTCCCCCTTCAGGTACAAAATCGCCTCTAGGGTGCTGGCGAGCGATCGCGCCCCCTGCCCAGCCTCAGTTCCCATGCCCACCCCTCCTCCAGGCCCACCCAGCGCTGACACGGGCCATGGGCAAATCCCCTGGGCGATCGCCCAAGGTTAACCCCATCGCCTCCCCCACCGTTTCACCCACGGCCCCAAACACCCTAATTCGCAGAAATCTAAAGAGACCCTAAATAAAAATACCCCCGGCCAAACCATTGACCACAAAAAAATCTGAAATATAGTTACAAAACTTAATCTTTGAATTGCAAAAGAATATTTAAGTCCACATCAATATACATTGATGCCGCCAAATTGTGTCGAGATTAACCGTTGATCCTCTTAAGATTAAAGGTGGGGGCAGATTGATTTAAGACACGTCCACGACTTTCTAACCTTGTCCTATGGTTCGTTCGCAGGTTTCGAGCGATCAGCAATGGGTGCCCCTAGGCTTACTGATTGTTGAAAAAGAAGATTGGCTCGTGCATCGGGCTTTGGGCCATGCCCAGCGGTTGGGGGGTGTGGTCTATAACTCCACGGCGGTGGGGCTTTGGCGTGGTCGGGTGCAGCGCCTATCCCTGGCGATCGCGGCCCTGTGGGAGGGGTGGCTGGGGTGTCAGGGGCGGGGAGATCGCGCGGATCCGCTGTTTGAAAAGGCGCAGCAATTGGGCATTGAAATGGCCCGCAATGGACAGGGGACGGGCACATCGATTCAGCGGCTATTGGGGGAGGTGGCGGCGTACCGCCGTGCCTATGGAGATTGCTTGGATTTGGGGAAGGATGTGACGGGATGGGAGCAGATTGAGGGGGAGTTGCGGTGGGTTGTTACGCGCTTTTTTGATCGCCTTGAGGTGGGTCTTTCGACGGAGTGGATTGCCCTTGGTAGCACGACGAATACGGTGGCTTCGACCCTGATGGAGACCCTGGCGTTGCCGGTGGAGTTGGGGCATCCTGGGGCGGCGATCGCGGATCTGGGCCGGGGGGGGGACAAGGAGACCAAGGGGGGCGGCGGCGATGGGGCGATCGCGGCTCCGAAGCAGGCGGCGGCGCAGTATTTTGCGGTGTTCGAGAGTTTTCCGGATCCGGTGCTGCTGCTGGATCGGCGGGGGCAAACGGTGGGGATGAATGGGTCGGCCCTGCGCAGTTTTGGGGCACAGCGGGAGCAGCAGGGGGACGGCGGCGGCGGCGGGGCGCTCCCCAGGGCCAATCCGGTGACGGGGGTGGCGGTGCGGACGGCCTTGGCCCTGAATGCGGCGGCGGTGGGGGCGACGGGGGCGGCGGGTTCCCGCAGGGGGGGGACCGTTGATCAGGCCATGGGCCATCCGGCTACGGCGCTGCGATCGCTCTACCGCGCCCATCAGCAGGGAACGATCGCGGCGGATGGGCCAATCGAGGTGCTGCTCCAGACCCTACGCGGCCCCCGGTGGTTTGATGTGCAGTTTGTGCCGCTTCACTGCGCCCCCGCGATCGTGGCGACGGTGGCCCATGCGATCGCCCTGTGCGTTGATATCACCGCCCGCAAGCGCAGTGAGGAAACCCTCAAATTATTTTGGCAAGCGTCGGAGCATAGCCCCGTTTCGATCATCATCACGGACGCCGACGCCACGATCCAATACGTCAATCCCAAGTTCGAGCAGGTGACGGGCTACAGCCGCGAGGAGGTCATTGGCCAAAATCCGCGCATTTTGCAGTCCGGCCAGATGTCAACGGCGGACTATCGGCAAATGTGGCAAACCCTGCTGTCGCGGCAGGAGTGGCACGGGGAATTTCATAACCGCCGCAAGGATGGCAGCCTGTTTTGGGAACATGCGTCCATTTCGCCCATCTACGATCGCGACGGCATCATCACCCACTACGTCGCCGTCAAAGAAGACATTTCCGTCCGCAAGGCGCAGCAGTCGGCCCTCGAACACCAGGCCCGCTACGACGGCCTGACGGATTTGCCCAACCGCACGGAGTTGGGGCGGCAACTGCGCGATCGTCTCGCCCAGGCGGAACAGACGGGGGTGACGGGGGCGGTGCTGTTTGTGGATCTCGATCGCTTCAAAACCGTCAACGACACCCTCGGCCATGACATGGGCGATCGCCTATTGCAGGAAACGGCCCGACGGCTGATCAATGCGGTGCGCTGCGAGGATGTGGTGGCCCGCCTCGGGGGGGATGAATTTGCCCTGATCCTGGGGCCAGAGGTCGATCGCACGACGGTCCAGGCGATCGCCCAGCGCTGCATTGGCACCCTCTCGGCCCCCTTTTCCCTAGATGGGGAAGAAGCCTTTGTGGGGGCGAGCATTGGCATTGCCCTGTTCCCCCAGGATGGCCGCAGCCCCAGCGCCCTGATGCGCCACGCGGACGCGGCCATGTATCGCGCCAAGCAAAATGGCCGTAACCAAGCGGTGTTTTTTAGCTGGGATCTCAAGCAGGCGGCCCAGCGGCGGCTGAGTCTGGAAAATCAGTTGCACCACGCCATTCCCCGCCAGGAACTGTCCCTGGTGTATCAGCCGATCGTGCATCTCCAGCAGGGGGCCGATCGCCCCGCCGCCGCCGCCGAAGCCCTCTTGCGCTGGAATTCCCAGGAGGGGGGGCCGCTGTCACCGGCGGATTTTATTCCCCTGGCGGAGGAGACCGGCGCGATCGTTGCGATCGGCCAGTGGGTGCTAGAGCAGGCGTTCAAGGATTTTCAGATGTGGCGGCAGCGGCGGGTGGGGCCGGAGCGGCTGGCGGTGAATGTGTCGCCGCGCCAGTTCCGCGAGCCCGGTTTTGTGCCGCTGCTGGAGGGGCTGATGGGGGCCTATGGCATCTTGCCCGGTCAGTTGGAACTGGAGGTGACGGAGCAGCTTTTGATTGAGGATTGGCCCGGCACCCAGGAGACGGCGGATCGCCTCGATCGCCTGGGCATTGAGCTGGTGTTGGATGATTTCGGGACGGGCTATTCGTCCTTGAGCTACCTCAAAAAGCTGAGATTTAGTGCCCTGAAGATCGATCGCTCGTTTGTCTGCGGTGCGCCGCGCGATCGCGAATCGGTCAGTCTGGTGCGCGCCGCGATCGCCCTCGCCCGTGGCCTCAACCTGCGGGTCATTGCCGAAGGGATCGAATCCCACGATCAGGCCGCCTTCCTGCGGCGCGAAGGCTGTGACTACGGCCAGGGCTATTGGCTGGGCCGCCCCACCCCGGCCACCGGCACCGACTGGCTCCAGCACTATCCCGCCCTGCCCCGCCCCCAGGGACCCTTGCGCGATCGCCGCTCGCGTCCCCACCTGGTGCCCTCCCCCCTCCAAACGCAAGCAAGCGTCCCCTCGCCAATCGAAAGGAACGCTTGATTCAACCCCGTCAGACCAGGGGATTAACTTAAAAGGATTTGTCCAAAAGAATCCGTCCGGCGACGCTACATCGTCCGCCGTTTGCCCCTAGGACGCCTTCGTGGCCTCCAGTTTCGGGAGTTTAATATTTTTCGCCAGCCCCAGCATCCCCAGGAATTGGATCGTCATCCAGGTCATATCCACCTCCCACCATTTCAGGCCATGGCGCGCCGAATACTGGAATGCGTGGTGGTTATTGTGCCAGCCTTCGCCGTAGGTCATCAGGGCAACCCACCAGCAATTGCGGGAATTGTCGCCCGACTCGTGGCTGCGGTAGCCGAACTTGTGGGTGGCGCTGTTGACAAACCAGGTGGCATGGAACACGGCCACAAGGCGCACGAACATGCCCCAGAACACAAACGGCCAGCCGCCGATCGCGTAGAGCAGGCCACCGAGGGCAAACTGGAGGGCCAAGAAATACTTGTCGAGGAACTTGTAGAACGGGTCGTCCCAAATATCTTGGGTGAACTTCTTCACCTCGGTTTCGGCAGGCACCTCATGGAGCAACCAGCCCATGTGGCTCCACCAAAAGCCCTTGGTGGAATCGTGATGGTCGGGATCGGTGTCGGAGAATTTGTGGTGATGGCGGTGCAGACCCACCCACCAGGTCGGTCCCCCTTGGCAGGACAGGGCTCCGAAGAACACCAGGAGATATTCCAGCCATTTGGGCACCTGGAAACTCCGGTGGGCCACCAGGCGGTGCCAGCCTAGGGTGATGCCCAAACCGCCCGTGAGCCAGTGGAGAAACAGCGCAACACCGACCGCCGTCCAACTGAAATTACTGGGTAAAAATGCAAAAATGGCGGCGCTATGCACCACCACCATGAAGATAACTACGCCCCAATCTAGGGGGAGTTTGTCCTGAGACGCTGCAACAGTCATTTATACACCTAATCGTCGATGCGCTAAATCAGCGTATCATTTCTGATTGTTCTTTCCTGAGAGAACATTAAGAATTCGTACTTTTTTTAGACTTTGGAGCAACTTTGCCCGTGAGTGGTTCTGTCCCCGTGTCTGCTGGATTGTCCGATGGGTCTTCTGTTGGGGGTGCGATGTCTGGGGCCGCTGGGCCTTTGCCTAGTGTAGCGTTGCCGTTGGGGGATGGGGCGGAGGACCGGGTGGCGACCGCGATCGCGGCGTTGCAGCCCCAGTTTGCGGCGATCGACCGGCAGGTGCAGGGAAATTTGCGGCGTGTGCTGGAGGCGTTCCGATCCGAGCGGGTGGGGGCGCACCATTTTGCGGGGGTGTCGGGCTACGGCCACGATGACGCGGGCCGGGATGCGCTCGATCGCGTGTTTGCGCGGGTGATGGGGGCTGAGGCGGCGGCGGTGCGGGTGCAGTTTGTGTCGGGTACCCATGCGATCGCCTGCGGCCTGTTTGGGCTGCTGCGGCCGGGGGATGAGCTGCTGTCGGTGGTGGGGGCTCCCTATGACACCCTCGAAGAGGTGATCGGCACCCGTGGATCGGGCAGCGGTTCCCTGCGCGAATTTGGGGTGTCCTATCGGGAGTTGCCGCTTTTGGCGGATGGGACGATCGATTGGGATGGGTTGGCGACGGCGATCCGTCCGGAAACGAAGGTGGTGACGATCCAGCGCTCCTGTGGCTATGACTGGCGGCCGAGTTTGGCGATCGCGGAAATTGAGCGGATCATCGCGATCGTGAAGGGGCAAAACCCGAACACCCTTTGTTTTGTGGATAACTGCTACGGCGAGTTTGTCGAAGATCGCGAACCGACGGCGGTGGGGGCGGATCTGATGGCGGGCTCGCTGATCAAGAATCCGGGCGGCACGATCGTCACGGCGGGCGGTTATGTGGCCGGTCGGGCGGACTGCGTGGAGCGGGCGGCCTGTCGGTTGACGGCTCCGGGGATTGGTTCGGCGGGCGGGGCGGCGTTTGATCAGCATCGGCTGCTGTTCCAGGGATTATTTCTCGCGCCGCAGATGGTGGGGGAGGCGATGAAGTGCAACCATTTGGCGGCGCAGGTGTTTGCAGATTTGGGCTATGGGGTCAATCCTGCGCCGATCGCGCCGCGCCGGGACATTATTCAGGCGATCAAATTAGGCAGCGCCCAAAAGGTGCTGAACTTTTGTAAGGCGGTGCAGCAGTGGTCGCCGATTGATTCCTATGTGGAGCCGATCGCGGATGCGATGCCCGGTTATGAAAGTCAGGTGGTGATGGCGGGGGGGACGTTCATCGAGGGCAGCACGTCGGAACTGTCGGCAGATGGGCCATTGCGTGAACCCTATGTGGCCTATTTCCAGGGCGGTACCCATTGGACCCACGGGGCGATCGCGATCGCGGCAGCAGCGGCGGCGGTGGGTCCGGCGGATTGATGAATTCCACCACAATTCAATAATCAATCAAACACCGGTAGGGTGCGTTCGGTACCATTTAGCCCAACGCGATCGCTATTCATCCTGAACGCACCGACAACCCGAGCCCAACGCGATCGCCCATGATGCACGGGAATTTCGGTGAGGTCTGAAGGGGGCTAAGCGGCATAACGGTGAAGTTGTGCGGCGGCAGATAATCTCGAACTCTCACCGATAACCTCTATACTGTCCGCACCAACGCAGTGTTGGGCTGCTGGCTGGGTGTATATGCTGAACACCCGCCTACCTTTTTGCGCTAAGATGCTATCGCTCAATCACGGACTCAGAGACTATAGTGACACCCGAAAGCGCCGCCACAGCAATCATAAACGCAACTCCCATAGCATGTGAGAGAATCAACAAAATGTCTCGGGTTCTTCTAAAAACACGGGGAGGTCGGAGAGGTAGCGGCATGGGTTCGCTTCTAGAAGCCCTCTGGGGTTTTTACACTAACCAAGTTTTGTCAAAAGTTGATCCTGAATCCTATGCCTACGAATTAGGCTGGTTTTCCGATCATGGTTATAATGACTTTGCCTGTGTCTTAAAAGATTATGATTGGAATTCAGACACACGAACTGGTGAATTGCTGCGAATTGAAGCAAAGTCAATGAATGCTCTCGCAGATGAATCTAAGGGGCACTTTGATGAGTTAGTTGAAAAACTTGGTGAAGACGATTTATTGCTTATCCTAATTTGGACTTGGGAACCTGTAGATACAGCCATTTCTCAGCAGGTCTATCCCTATATCCTCGATCATTTCATTGGAAAAGCACGTTCAATAGCGTCTCTAAGAGATGCTTTGCACTTAGCCCGTGGTGGCTCCTTTGTAGATAGCAAATCTTGTCCTGATGGTTGCGATCCTCTTGTCTGTCCACATCATGGTGAACCTCTAAACGCAGCAGGAACAAGAGAAAGACTTCTAGGTCCAAATTCTTGCCGTGCTGCAAATGTCTCCTATGCAGCAAACTTCGGGGGATTAGTACGAATGATTAAAACAGACTCAGAACCCGCAAGACAAGAATTTAGGAGATTCCGAGCTAACGACGACGATGCACATGCTTATATTTCGTTCATTCACAGAAATTATCCTAATGAAGAAGCAAATCAATATTTAATCCGCGAGTGGAAGTCAATAGCACAAGACTTAGGAATACAAACAAAAGGGCTTCAAAAAATAGATATTATTCAATTGATAAGAGAAGCACACCCTAGTTATCGTGAACATCTTAGATCTATTTCATAGCTTCTCCAGTAAAACTTTAGACGGATTCCCCCCATATTCGAGTGCATTAACAACAGTATCTATAATTCTTTGAGGAAGCTCAGATAGCTCAATCGACAATTTTCGCCTATACGCATTCTTCTGAAGTAAGAACTCTTCATAATCCTGCTGTAATTCAATAGAAGGTAAGGGGATTTCTATCTCAAGCAAATCCTGAATCTGAAGGCGAGGCAGTGCAGACCCCGTTTGCAAATTCTGAACGTACTGCTGAACATACTGTGATGCAAGAGTAGCTCGCAAAAAATTTGGTAAAACTTTTTCTAAGTCTGGCTTTAAAACGTAAAATTCACCTGAACAAATCCCCTCTGAAATGAATTCGTCAGCCAGAAATACCTTGTTTAAATAAGGTCTAAGTCTACCATAAAGAACATCTTTCTTTTTGAAGATTTTGGATCTTGAGCGAATTTCTTTTCCATATTTTGGATGAAAATCAATTAAATCACCTGTCAAAGATTGAACATTTTCAAGTCCTACATAATTTAAAAGCTCATCTGGAGTCGCTTGAGGATTCAATGTTTCCTTCCGTTCGGTCACAATTTCTCGAAGGGATACCAAATCGAATGCGCTATTGGAAATGATAGTTCCTTCGTTGCAAAAGAACTCAACTTTCCAACAAGATTTTTTTTGAAGATCAGATATTGAAGCCTTTCCAATCCACATCATTTACCATCCTTCTTGTGAAATAAAATATTCATACTCTTGGGCTACTTCATCAAAATCCGAAATTTCCTTAGTTCGTCCCGATGCGTCATAGCCAGTATTATCAATTCGAGCTAAGAAAATAGGGTAATCCTGATTTTTTGTCTCACCTTTACGCCATTTACGTGCAATGAGAATGCTAGTCTTTATATTCGCTCCAAATGGAGAGAATGTTTCAATAGGAAGACTTATAATTGCACGTATTTTAGCTTCCTCCTGTAACCAATCTCGAACATATTTAGAACTTCGATTAGCAAGAATACCATCGGGCAAAACAATACCAATTCGCCCACTTGGTCTTAAAAATTTGATGCTTCGTTCAATTCCTAAAACTTCTAGGGGACAAGTTCTTCTTCCCCTAGAAAGGCAATATTCACCTATTTGAGAAATAGCCTCTGAACCAAGAAGGGAGCCAAACGGTGGATTAGTTAGAATTAAATCGAAAGAACTTGGTTTTAGATCAGGATAATTTGAAAATTCCAGTAAAGCATCTGTGCATCTTATATTGCTATGTCCATCACCTTGAAGTCGCATATCAGTCATTGCAACACGAACCATTCGATCGCTTTTTTCGATGCCATGCAATTTGCCAAAAGCAAACTCATGCAATTTTTTTTCTGCTCCAGTTTGATTTCGATCTCTTACAAACTGTAAACAAGCTGTTAGAAAGTGGGCAGATCCACAAAATGGGTCAAGTATCAAATCGGAAATCTGGGGATGAGCAATGCCAACCATGAAGCGTACTACTGGATCAGGTGTAAAGTATTGCCCCATACCTGCACGTATGACAGGATTGATAACTTTTTGAAATGCACGCCCCTTAATATCAGTATCAGAATGACTAATATCGTAGGCTTCTAGAGCCTCTAGAGCTTTTACTAACGCTGGGCTGGAAAGACGTAGTTTTGTATTAAATACCCCACGTGAGCGTTGATATGCTGGAATCTTAAGGCTAAAAACTCGGGTATCATATTCAGTTGCCTCTACATACAAGGTTCTAATGACCGCTGCAAATTCCTCGGCTGAGCCGTATAAAGCCTTCTGTAAGCGATAGGCTTCATCAGGCTTCGTCATTTCTTCATCGTATAATTTTACATATAGGATTTTGCAGAGTTCATCAAGAGCTTCATCTGCATGAAATCCGTCAATGTCTCTTATATGACTGTGAATTTCAAAGAAAACGTTTTCAGCCCGCTCCGATAGCGTTATTAATTGCTTAAAAGCATTAGAATCATCATTTGTGTTTGCCTTTAAACTAGATGAATTGTCCGGTTTGGAGTAAATGTCAACATCAACAATATATTCACACTTGTCACTATCAAATCGACGCCGTAAAAATTTAGTACCTTGCTCTGTCCCATCTGTTACGATCCCTAACCCAGCAGAACTACTGCTTAGAAGAATAGTCGCTAGAGAATCTTCAGCCTTTGCTAATTCCTTTTCCTCACAAACTGAAATCCAAAAGAAGGGATCGCCAGCAATTGTTGAGAGGCAAATTCCAAAAAAGTCTTCAACTACTAAATCTATGCTTTCAGAACTAACCAAACTAATTTGATTTCCTAACCAATTAGTTGGGTATTTGTACGTTTCAAGAATTTCCCGAAGTATCCACTGGCGGATCGATTGTTTGTGGCGATCTTGAACCTCCAGACTACCTTCCTGAAGCAACCAATTATCAGGACATATCTCACAAAAGCTTCTTAGGCGGGACATTACGCGACTCTAAAAGCGTAGACGATCAATATGCTTGATTGCATAGTACAAGCAGTGTCGCGCACTCTCGACGGCTTGTCAATAGACTTGCGACAAGGCGTCAGCTTTCCTTGAAGTTAGATACTTTAGCGGAACGGTTCTGCTTCTTAGTCAGCGACTATACACATTCATGATTTGAGTTGCTACAGTCCTACCGACAAAGTGAAGCAGCCCAACTATGTATTAGACCGCTGGTGCAGGATAGCCTTCCCCAGATGGAGGTTGTCAAGCAACTGCGGCCTAAGTCCGGTATTACGTAGTTATCCTGCACCTGCGGGACAACACGCCCAATTGTAGGGCTTTTGCCGCAGCTAGGGTTATGGACGCACAGCCACCCAGGCTCTTTGATCGTGATCACCCCACCTCGATCGCCCCGATCCGCCCAAACCCGCACGTTAGGATAGGGCCAGCATTCAATAGCCCCCGCACCGCGATCGCCCCCCCAGTGAACCCCATCACCAGCCTTGCCGACGCCCTCAACCGCTGCCAACACCTCGGAATGCGCGTCAGCCGCCAGCGACGGTTCATCCTCGAACTGCTGTGGGACACCCAAGACCACCTCACCGCCCGCGAAATTTACGATCGCCTCAAGCGGCAGGGCAAAGCGATCGGTTACACCTCCGTTTATCAGAACCTCGACGCCCTCAGTCGCCAAGGGGTCATCGAATGTATTAATCGGTCCAACGGACGCCATTACGGCAACCTCACCATCCCCCACAGCCACGTCAATTGCATCGAAACCGGGCGGATCAGCGACATCCAAATCGCCCTGTCCGACGAACAAATCGCCAAGGTGGAACAGCAAACGGGCCTCAAAATCACCACCTATCGCATCGACTTTTTCGGCCATCCCACCGCCAGCCCGCACCCCGAAAATGCCTGAGGCGCACTGCCGGACATGGGCCGCCTGACGACACCGTAGGGGCGGAGTTTCCCCGCCTGGTCCCCCGCGATCGGGGCAAAGCCCCCACCCATCGCCCCGAAAGCGCGAAACTTTGATAGGTTTTTGGGATGGAATTTAATGGCCCTCGCCCCGACGGGCCACCGTCCCCCCGTCCGCCTTTGGGTTGAATTGGTGGATCGCCCGCCCCCCGCCCCCGTTCCAGGGCCGCGTCCCCACCGTCAATCCGCCGCTTCCCACAGGCTGTTCCCATAGCGTTTTCAAAACGCCCCCAACCCTTCCCCAGACTCACCCCTGGGGCAAATGAGTACACCTAACGGACCTGTCCACCCCCATGCGGTAACTCTTGCCGTTAGCCGTCGCCGTCAACCCTAAGCGTAGCTGGTGTCCTAGCCATGGCCGATCGTTTATTGACCGTTCTCGCGATCGACCCGGATCCAATTTTCCGGGCGGGGCTTCGGGCCTGTTTGGGGACGCGATCGCGGGCGCTGGCGGTGGTGGAGTCCATTTCGGCAGCCGTGACCGCCGGGGATGGGGAGCCGCCGGATGTGATCCTGTGGGATTGGACGGGGAGCGATCGCGGGGATCTTGAAACCCTGGTGGGGCCGCTGCGATCGCGGTTTGGGGCCGCCGTGGCGATCGTGATCATCAGCGCCGACGGCACCGCAGAGGATCTCGCCGCCGCACGCGGGGCAAACCTGGCGGGATTCTGCCGCAAACCGATCGCCATTGCGGATTTATTAAGCGCCCTCGAAGGGGCGATCGCGGGAACCCAGCGGTGGGACGGGGCGACGGATCCCACCCCCCAGGACATGGCCCCGGCCCCGGCGGCGATCGCGCGATCAGTGGCCCCCTGGCGCAGGAATTTATTCACTCCCGGCGTTGTGCGGATCGAGCAATCCTTGCAGGCGGTCGATCAATGGCTCACCCTGGCGCAACTGTCGAACCTGGACCGGGCGATCGCGGCGGGGCGGCGGCGGGAACTGCGGATGGCGCGGCGGATTATCCTGTGGATGGCGGGCGGCAGTGGGGCGATCGCGGATGTCGATCAGTCCCCCTCGGGTACGCCGCCCCCGCCCAGTGGCACCCCCACCCCGAACCGGCCCCCGTCCAATCCCACCGCCGGAGCCCTGGCCCGCGCCGCGATCGCCGCGATCGACCCCATCACCGACGCGATCGCCGATGGCCCCACCCTGCGGGCCTATGTATTCGAGCGGGTGGGCACTCTGCTGCTGACGGAAGCGCTAGATAACCATAGCCAGCGGCCCCTAGAGCTAGAAATCCTGAGCCTAGACAGTCGCGGACGGCTGCTGGGCATTGCCATCGCCCAAACCCAGGACTATTTCAACGCCCTCGCCACCGCGATCGCCAAGGGGCGCGTCCCCAATGCCCAACGGCCCGAGGCGATCGCCGCCCTCATGTACGACATCTGGGGGGCCACGATCGAACAATTCTTTGGCCGCTACGACACGGTGAACTGGAGCGGTGAGCCGATCGTCGTCGCCACCCTCTTGCAGGAAGAATGGCCCGCGATCGCCCCGGCCCTACGCGATCGCGCCATTTTGTTTGACGCCCTCGTGGGGCACCTCGTGGCCGGTCAACCCCTCTGGATCGAAGGGCAAACCCACCAACCGGGCAGCGTCGCCGCGATCGTCCGTACCGAAGCGCTGCTACAAAACTGGATCCTGCGCCTCGCCAATGCCGTCATTCAGCCTTTACTAAATCGCCTGAGCGACGTGGAAGCCATTAAATATCAATTCTTCGAGCGGCGCTGGCTGGGCACCCGCGAACTGGAACGGTTCCGCAATGATCTGTCCTGGACCTATCGCCGGGAGCGCTATTTTGATGAACCCACGGCCATGTTCGAGAGCCGCTATCACCTGCTGACCGTGCGGGATGGGGCGATCGCGCGATCGGCCATCTACGCCGCCCGCAACGAAGAACTGCGCACCCTGCGGGGCCTTCCCCTGGCGATTACCCTGCTGCTGGAAACCCGCGATGCCCTCGCTCCCCAGGTGCGCGGAGCCGTGTCCTGGATCGGGCGGGGGGCGTTGTATTTGCTCCAGGCGATCGGCCGTGCCCTGGGCCTCGTGGGACGCGGCATCGCCCAAGGGTTCGGGGACAGCGCCAGCGCCAGCCGGTTCCGCAGATCCGTGCGATCGCCGCGATCGTCCTAATCACCGCGATCGCCCCAAACCCGTTCAGAAATTGCCGCGATCGCCCCGATCACCGTAGGGGCGGGGTTTCCCCGCCCAGCCCCCACCGATCACCCCAAACCCGTTCAACCTTAGGACCATCAAAGACGGATTAGGCCGCCAGATCCTCAATCCCCGCCGCCGCCACGCGATCGTAATAGCGCCGCAGTTGCCGCGTCGCCGCAGGCCAGCCCCACCGTTCCGCCTCCGTCCGGGCATTTTTGCGCAGGGCATCGCGCCCCCGTTCATCCGCCAACAGTTGCTGCGCCGCCGCGATCGCGCCCCCCTCATCCGCCGGGTCAAACAAATAACCATTGACCCCATCCGTCACAATATCCGGGATGCCCCCCGCCCGCGCCGCCACCACCGGACAGCCCGCCGCCATCGCCTCCAGCAGCACCAGGCCCAGCGTCTCCGTCCGGGACGGGAAAATAAACGCATCCGCCGACGCATAGGCCGTCGCCAGTTCAATCCCCCGCAGATAGCCAACGAACAGGGTCGCCGTCCCCGCAAACAGGGTTTCCAGCTCCGCCCGGTGCGGCCCATCGCCAATCAACGCCAGCCGCGCCCCCGGAATCGCCTCCAGCACGGGCCGAATCCGATCGATCTCCTTCTCCGCCGACAGCCGCCCCACATACAGCAGCAGCGGCGCATCCGGGTGGCCCTCCGTCAGGCGATCGCGCATGGCCTCACTGCGGCGGAACGGTTGATAGGTCTCCGTATCCACCCCCCGCTGCCACAGGGCCGTCCGCTCGATGCCGTGGTCCGACAGTTCCTGCACCATGGCGCTGGAGGTACAGAGATTAATCGCCGCCTGATTGTGGCCCGCCTTCAGCAGTTCCCACAGGAGCCCTTCGAGCATCCCCAGGCCGTAATGATGCAAATATTGGGGCAAATGGGTGTGGTAGGACGCCACCAGGGGCACCTGGCGGGATTTGGCATAATAGATTCCCCCAAGCCCCAAAATCGCCGGATTTGCCACATGGACCAGATCGGGCCGGAAGCGATCGAGCGATCGCCCCACACTCGGCCCCGGCCACGCCATTTTTAGCTCGGGGTAGAGGGGCAGCGGCACCCCCGGCACCCCCAGCACGCGGGCACCGGCATATTCCGTCAGGCCGCCGTCGGGGCAGACCACCATCACCTCATCGCCGAGCTTTTGGAGCTGTTCGACCGTGTGGCGCAGTCGGGTGACGATGCCATCGATCTTGGGCAAAAAGGTTTCCGTAAATAGGGCGATACGCATGGGGGTAGGGGCTAGGTGGAAAACCCCGAAACCCTCACCGGTTAAGGGGTCGTTAAGGATCAAGGCGCGCGGCCCAATCCTGTCAGTCAGAATACTGCGCTGGGGGACCGCTGGGATCGCTGGGATGGCCGGGGGCGATCGCTTGCTGCTGGGTGTGCCATGCGGCGATCGCGTGGTGGTGGACGGTTTGCCAGGGGGTGTTGGTGGCGCGGGCGCGATCGGCTACGTCGGCATATTCCGGGTGGACATTGAGGGGGGCGCGATCGCCGGTTTGGTCGCCGGTTTGGTCGCCTTCCCCATCCCCGAACCATGCCACCTTGACGCGGATGGGGCCGTGGGGGGTTTCGACGCGATCGATCCGCCGCTGGAGGCAGTGGCGCAACTGGTGGCTGCGGCGGACGCCGAGGGTGGTGGTTTCCCGGAACAAAATACCCTCGCAGCGGTCCACGGATTCAGGGGTGCAGACCACCGTAAGGGCGGTGCCGAGGCGGCCTTTTTTCATGGTGACGGGGTGGGAAAAGGCGTCCCGCGCTCCGACATTGAGGAGTTGTTCTAGGGTGTAGGCGATCGCCTGGGGGCTTTGGTCATCCAGTTGGGTTTCCAAGAGGACGACCGGTTCTAGGGCCGCGCGATCAGGATTTTCAGGACTTGGTTCAGGGTTTGGATGGGTGGTTTGGGGCGATCGCGGCTCCAGGGGCGGCAGGGTGACGGTTTCCCCTGAATTCTCCACCGGCTTACCGTCGTAGGGCGTCCCCAGCCAGAGGCGCAGGACATTGGGCAAAGGTAGCTCCAAAGATCCGGCCCCCAACCCCACCCGCTGGACCGTCAGGGGCGGCAAGGGTCCGAAGGATTCCGCCAGGGCCGTGGCGATCGCAGCTCCCGTGGGGGTGACCAGTTCGCGATCGATCCCGTTGTCGTAGGTGGGCACCCCGCGCCGCTGCCATAGCTCAATCACCGCAGGCACCGGCACCGGCAACCGCCCATGGGCCGCCCGCACGGTCCCGCCCCCAAAGGGCAACGGCGAACAGATCAGCCGCTCCACCCCCAGCCAATCGAGCCCCAGGCAGGTGCCGACGATATCGACGATCGCATCAATCGCCCCCACCTCATGGAAATGCACCTGATCATAGGCCGCCCCATGGACCGCCCCTTCCGCCTCCGCTAAGCGCCGGAACACCGCGATCGCCATGGCCTTCACCCGTTCCGGCAGGCCCGATTCCGTCAGCAGTTGCGCGATCGCGGGAAATGTACGGATCGACTCGCGATCGCCCTGAAGGGGGGAATAGCACCCGGAGATCGGATCCGATTCAGGCCCATGGTGATGGCCGTGGCCGCGATCGTGATCATGCCCGTGGCCGTGGTGATGGCCGTGACCATGCCCATGGGAATGGTCGTGATCGTGATGATGGCCGTGCCCGTGATCGTGAGGGTGGTCGTGATCGTGTCCGTGGTGATGGTCGTGGTGGCCGTGGTCGTGATCGTGCCCGTGATCGTGATTGTGAGAATGGTCACCCGCCGACTCCCAAGCCCCCTCCGGCCCCTCCGAGCCCCAGGAGCCCTCGCAATCACGCAGATCCACCAACACCTTCAGCGCCCGCATCCCATTGCGCAACACCGATCGCGATCGCAGCCGAAACGACCCTTCCAACCCCGCGATCGTCCCCAACTGGGTCTGCAAATAGTCCAGCGGCACCCCCGCATCCACCAGCGCCCCCAAACACATATCCCCCGAAATCCCCGTCGGACATTGCCAATAGGCGATCAAACCCATCCTTCCCCCGCGATCGCCGCGATCGCCCCTATCCCGCTTCATCACCAACGCCAATCCCCGGAGACCTGTGAAATGATGGAATTATCAGCTAAAACTAACCCCCAAGGGTCCGCAGGCTCCGTCGCCCGCACCACCATCGGCCCCTTTCATAACAAAACCAGCGCGATCGCGCCCATCCGTTCCTACTCCTATAAAAAATCCCGCCCCCATCGCAAAACCATGGCCCGCCAATACGCCATACATCCCCAAAATCCCCAGCAGCGCGACATCGATCAAATCTGCCGCGAACTGCGCCAAGGGGCACTCATGCTCTATCCCACCGATACGGTCCCCGCGATCGGCTGCGATCTCACCGCCCCCCAATCCATCAAGCGCCTGCGCCAAATTAAACGCCTCTCGAACGATAAACCCCTAACCTTTTTATGTTCCTCCCTCTCTAACATTGCCGACTACGCGATCGTCAGTGACGCGGCCTATCGGCTCATGCGGCGCGTCCTCCCCGGCCCCTACACCTTCATTTTGCCCGCCACCAAATTGGTGCCCCGCCTGGTGATGGACCCCAAGCGCAAACACACGGGCATCCGCGTTCCCGATAGCCCCATCTGTCAGGCCCTGCTGGAAACCCTGGGCAATCCGATCATTTCCACCTCGGCGAATATTCCCGACCAGGGGGAAGCGCCCCCCTGGGATGAAATGGACCCGAAAATCTGCGAAACGGCGGCGGATTTATACGATCGCTTCGCCCATTTGGTAGACCTGACCATTGATGACGATCGCCAACCGGGCCATGTGGTGTCAACGATCGTGGACCTGACCGGCCCGGAACCCCAATTGATCCGCAAGGGGGCGGGCTGGGAGTTGCTGGAGGAGTGGCTCTAGGGAGGTTGGCGGCAAATCCCTTGGATTGAGGGGGGCGCGCCCTTGGGCTAGAAGCACTGGAATGATCCGGCGCAATTGAGTCACAATAAATACCGGGGCGGCGATGGATGATACTGACCCACCGAGCCCCGGCCCGGTGGCGGCACCCCTAGACTGGTTCCGCGATCGCGCGCCCGTCCCAATCCTTTGACCATTTGCCCCCGATCGCCCCGTTGCAAGGACTCGATCTATGACCAATTCGCGCCCGCCCGTTCCGCCGCCGCCGCCGCCGCCGCGCCCTCCGGTGCCGGGTCGTCCCCCCGCTGCCCCGGCGGTGCCCCGTCCTCCGGCTCCGGGGCAACCCCTCGCCGCGCCGCCACCGCCGCCGCCGCCACCGGAAGGGGCCACCCAAACCCTGATGCCCCCCGCGATCGCCAATGACGCCACCATGCCCATGGGTGCCATGCCCCAGGTGATGCGGCCCCCGAGCCCGCCCCCAGCGGCTAACCAGTCCGCCGCCACCGTCATCGCACCGCCCGCCGCGATCGCGGCCCCCCAGCGATCCGTCGGCGCAGACCTCGGCCCCCCCAACCCCCAACCCGGCCCCGACGGCAAATACTCCACCGACAACTGGAACGCCGTCCTACCCATTCGCGGACGCGGCCCCGCCCCCGGCCAGCCCACCCTCGTCGAAATCGTCCGGCGCGCTGACAAGGAAGGCTGCTCCGACGTTCACCTCGGCGTCAACGAAACCCCGCGCCTGCGCAAACGGGGCGACATCGTACCCACCGAGTGGCCCATCACCGACGTGGACACGTTCATGAGCTGGATGCAGGAGGTCATGAGCGACGAGCACATCCGCATGTTCCAGGAAAAGCTGGACTATGACGGGGCCGCCAACCTCGGTTTTGTGCGAATCCGCATTAGCTGCTTTGACTCCCTCGCCGGTCCCGCCATGGTGCTGCGGCTCATCGGCGCAGACATTCTGACGATGGAGCAACTCAACTTGCCCGAAGTCTTCAAAAATGTTTGCCACTATCACAAGGGACTCATCCTTGTGACCGGCCCGACGGGCTCCGGGAAGTCCACCACCATGGCCGCCATGTTTGACTACATGAACAAAAACATGGCGCGGCACATCATCACCATTGAAGACCCGGTGGAATTTGTCCACGTCAGCCGCAAGAGTTTGATTAAGCACCGGGAGGTGGGTCGCCACACCCATCAATTTTTCAACGCCCTCAAGGGTGCCCTGCGGCAGGATCCGGATGTGATGCTGGTGGGGGAAATCCGCGATGGCGAAACCATGAAAATCGCCCTGAAGGCGGCCTCAACGGGTCACCTGGTGGCGGGGACGCTGCACACGAACAGCGCCGTGAAAACCATTGAGCGGATTATGGGGATGTTCCCGCCCCATGAACATGATGCGATTCGGGCGAGTTTGGCGGAGTCGCTGGTGTGCATCATTGCCCAGGGGTTGTGCAAAACGACGGATGGGAAGCGGGCGGCCTATCACGATATTTTGATTGCGACGGATGCGATCAAGGAATATATCGTCAAGAATGAGTTGGATGAAATCACGCAGGTGATGATGAAGTCGGCGTTTGATGGCATGATTACGATGAATCAAGCCCTGTTTGCGCTCTATGAGGAGGGGCGGATTACGGAGGAGATTGCCCTGGAAAATTCGCCGACGCCGAATGAGATGGCCCAGTTCCTGCGGGGTCGGATGTAGGGGTGATGCGGGGGTGATGTTGCGGTGTTCTGGCCGAGATCGCGCGGGTCCGGTCCACCATTGATCCCTCAAAATCACAATTCAAAATCACGATGGAAACACCGGGGGGCGTTGCTTCTCGGTTTTTTATTGGTTTTTTATTAGACCTCTTGCGTGAACCATCCGAAGACCCTCATCCCCTAACCCCTTCTCCCAAAATCGGGCGAAGGGGGACCAGAAATCGGGATTGATGGCGCTCGCATCCCGTTATTGAAGTCCCTCTCCTGACCTGGGAGAGGGATTTAGGGTGAGGGCCGCGATTCATGCAAGAGGTCTATTGGTTTTTTATGGTGAGGCGGTTGGATCGGGCATGGGGCGATCGCGGGGGGTGGGCATTTGGGCCGCTGCCGTAAAAAAGGGTTCGGTTAACCGTGGGGTTGGCGATCGGGGGCGATCGCGTCTTCTACAATCGAACCAATCCCACGTTTTATTTTTTGGATTCATCCCGTTCTGGGCGCTGCTATGACCGATGCTTTGATCTATTGGCTGTTGATCCTGGTGATGGTGGTGGGCTGCATTGGCGCGCTGGTGCCGGCCCTGCCCGGTTCGAGCCTGATTTTGATCGCCGTTTTGGTCTGGGGCTTTTTGAAGGGGTTTGGGTCCGTGACGGTGGCCCTGGCGGTGACGGTGGTGGTGCTGGTGGCGAGTGTGGCGATCGATACCCTGTCGGGCATTTGGGGGGCTCAGCGGGCGGGGGCGAGCCAGTGGGGGCAAATTGGCGCGATCGCGGGGTTGGTGGCGGGTTTTCTGGGGCTGTTGCCCGCGCTGCCGGTGGGGGGGCCGCTGCTGGGGGTGCTGTTTGGCCCCGCGATCGGTGCCTTTCTGGGGGAATTTATTTACCGGCGGGCGACGCCCCTGGGGGAACGGGCCAAGACATCGGCGAAGGCGACCCTGGGGATTATTTTGGGGTCGCTCCTGGGGAATGTGGTGCAGGGGGTGTTGGCCCTGGTGGCGATGATTGTGTTTGTGGTGACCACCTGGGGGCAGGCCATGGGGTAGGAAGCCGCGATCGCGGTGCCCTGGGGGAGGTGCGCTACCGTAAGGTCAGGAATTAGACCAAAAAAATCGTAAAACTAGCGAGCTTTCAGGGGCCGATTGCCATGGCGATTGCAACCACCAAATCCACCGTTGCCCAAACCCTGCTGCGCTTGGCGGTGGGCGGTCTGATGCTGGGCCATGGCCTGGTGCGCTTCGGACGCCTGGAGCAGTGGGCGACGGTGCATCCGATGGGCCTCGATCCGTGGGGGGTGACGATCGCGGTGATCGAGGTGGTGGGGGCGGTGGCGATCGCGCTGGGGCTGTGGGTGCGTCCCGTGGCGGGGATTCTCGGGGCGATCGCGGCCCTCACCCTGGCCCATGCCCTGCTGGTCAAATCCTTCGGCGGCGCATCCTGGGAAACCAGCGCCCTCTATATCGTCTGCTTCCTGTGGTTGGCGCTGCAAGGGGGCGGCCCCTGGAGCCTTGATGGGATTCTGCGCGATCGCCAGGGAACCATGGCCACAGGGGAATCCGGCAGCGGCGCGATCGCCAAGGAACGCCTCCGCCAAGCGGTCCAGGCCAACGAACGCCATCAAGATCCCCCGAACACCCCCTAGGGTTTAGCCCCTTGACGATCGCCCCTACGGTTCCGTCAGAAAAGCCCGATAGCTCTCGCTGAGTTCCCGCACCGCCGCCCCATAGAATTGCTGCCCATGGTCCGCCGTCGCCAGGGACGGATTCGAGCCCATGCGCCCGTCGGGGTAAGCCTGCCGAAACGCCGCCGCCCCATAAATCGCACGGCCAGACGGGGCGATCGCAGGCTCCAGGGGCACCTCCCGCTTCAGGGGGGGATGGACAAACAGGGTCACGGCAATCTCGCTGGGGGTCGCGTGGCTGCCCTCGGCATCTCCATAGAGCTCCTTCGCCAGTTGATAGGCCCCGCGCGTCATATACCAGTTCGCCAGCCGACAGCGCACGCGATCGCCCCCCGGCACCGTACCGAGATCCGCGATCGCCTGATAGGTTTGGGCAAAGGCCGCCTTCAGGGTCGCCATATTGCCCCCGTGGCCATTGATGAAGAAAAACCGCTCAAACCCATGGCGCGCCAGGGACGTGACCCAATCCTGGACCACCGCCATCAGGGTCTCGGGCCGCAGGCTCATGCTCCCCGCAAAGGCCAGGTGATGCAGGGCCATGCCCACGGAAATCGTTGGCGTCACCAGGGCATCCGTCGCCTCCCCCACCCCCCGCGCGATCGCCTCCGCACAGATGGCATCCGTCCCGATCGCCCCCGTCGGCCCGTGCTGCTCCGTCGAACCGATGGGAATGATGATCCCCCGCGATCGCGTCAGATACGCCTCCACCTCCGGCCACGTGCAATGGTGCAACAGCATCACAACCCCTCCATAACGCCCTAATCTTCTAGGGTATGGCCCCAACGGCCCATAAAAAAGGGGCTCGTCTAGCCCCCACCAAAGAGTTGTATTGAGTTGCCTCGAACCTTCGGCCGTCAAGCCATCAGATTCACCGCTAGACGAGAGACCTTGGCACAGGCCAAGAATTTCTGCTTCAAGCCTATCGGAGCAATGCCCCAACCCAACCCCCTCCCCCATCAAGCTTCCATAGGCAAACCATAAAGTTTTGACAAAGGTGCGATCGCCCTAGCCCATTCCTTCATGGTCGCCCTAAATTAATGGATTTTTAATAGTTTGTTAATGCAAAAGCCGCCATTTCCCCCTAGCTTAGTCTGGGGTCATCCCCACGGCAGACCCAAACTCCCCCGCGATCGTCCCATGGCATACCGGAGTCGATCGAACGAACCAGGGGCGATATGGTAGTGATAGATACCTAATAAAACCTTGACCACTTCACCCCCGGAGTCATCCGCATCGGATGAGATGAATATGCTGGCCAACGCACCCGGAACCGCGATCGCCGAAGCGAGCCTCACCCAGCGCAAACACATCCTGATTGTGGAGGATGAGCTGCTGATTCGCGACATGGTGGCGACGGCCCTGCGGGACGAGGGCTATGAGGTGA